>Ga0222714_10000003_pt1 | contig 539786 bp, 495 predicted proteins | sample C33_3DmetaG_FD_165048 | JGI IMG/M metagenome (GOLD analysis project Ga0222714, IMG submission 165048) | Estuarine water microbial communities from San Francisco Bay, California, United States - C33_3D | ecosystem: Environmental > Aquatic > Marine > Unclassified | place: USA: California... | reverse complement strand
ACAACGAGCGCCCCAAGGATGGACTTGGCGGGCTGACCCCAGCCGCCTATGCCAAACAGCTGGCGGACATCGATATCATCAACCCAGGACTCTAAAGCCGCCCGCTACTCAAGGCGGGGGGACGTCGGTGGCAACCGGCATGCCGCGGCTAAATCTGCTGCGCATCGAGGAGGAGCTCAGCGCTGCGCACCTGCGCCTAGCCAACGGTGGAGCATCTGCCGTGGGCGGAGTGTGTCGAGCGATACGACCGCCCTGGCACGCTGTTCTATATGGATCCGCCCTACTGGAAGACCGAAGGCTACGGCGTAGACTTCGACTGGCGCGAGTACGAGCGCCTGGCGCAGCTGCTGCGAACGATGAAGGGCAAGGCGGTTGTGTCGATCAACGATCACCCGCAGATCCGCGAGCTGTTCGACGGCCTACAGATCGTGCCGCTGCAGCTGCGCTACTTGATCGGCACAGGGGACAGCCGCGGCAAGCAAGCGGGCGAGCTGATCATCAAGAACTGGGACGACAGTCAGGCGATGCTGATCTGAGGGCAAGGTGCGCGTCGGAATAGTCCTACGCCCCGCTGCGCCACCCGCTGATTTCAGTCCTGCCCCTTCTTAGCCAATCTGGCCGTGCCTTCCCGGCAGCATCCCCGCGCATCCGCAAGGTTGCCGCTCATGCAAGGAAGCGGGCTCGGCCCTGAGCAAGTCGTACAGCTGGGCCGGGAGGGCGCCTTATTCGTCCGGCGGCAACAGTTCGTTGTCTTCCAGCATGGCGTTGAGCCGGCCGTCGAGGTGAGCGACTTCGGTGGCGGCGGTGTGATCGCGGATATGCTCAGCCAGGTGGGCGAAGGCCTCCATCAGATCTTCCAGAGCGTATCGCGCATCAGGCTGCAGCTGACCGTCTAACAAAACCGCGAAGATTGCGGCTGTTTCATCGCTAGTCGCACTCTACCTCTTCGCGGTGAATACAAAAAAGGGAGCGTTGAGCTCCCTTTATTTAAATCACTAGCAGCCTGAACTTATGGGCAGACCTGTGTAATCAGCGCGGAGCAATTAAGGCGGCCACCGCTGGCGCTGTAACTGCCACTGCAGCCAAGTGAAATGTCGCCGGCAGCGGTGGTGCTGACCGATTGTCCAACAGCCACAGTCGCATAACTGTTGTTGCCGTTGGTGCCCTGTCCGCGGATCCCGCACTTCGTTGTGCCGGTCGAGGAGCCACTGGCCGACACGCACTTCACAGTCACAGGTTTCACAGTGCCAGCAGATCCCTTGTAGCTGTCTCCACCGTAAGAGGTGGCCGTGATCGTCTTGGAAGCCGCGCAGACAGTGTCATCAACAGTCGCGGAACAGGACAGCGGATGCCCGTTGGAACTAGAGCCATAGCAACCGAGCGTAATGGTGCCTGGGCCCGTCGTGCTGACGGTTTCACCCACGCGAAGCGGTGCTGAACCATTGGTGCCAAAAGTTCCCGGCCCCGTTACTCCGCATGAAGGCGCGAGCGTACCGGATCCGCCGCTAGCCGATACACACTTGACCGTCGAAAAAGTGAACGTCGATGCAGTTCCATAAGTGGCATTGCCGTTGTTCACGCTTGCCGAAATGGTCTGAGTTGCTGCGCTTGCGCATCCGGCCGAAGCAAAGCCGGCGACTAGTAATGCGAGGTAGCTGCCCATCATACGATTCTTCATCGTCTACTCCTGCTGTGGAAAAAGTCTTCCTTGGCATTGCGGCCAGTCGCGCGGCGCGAATAGTGCGCGTGCACGTGAGCTGTTAGCAGCTCTTACGTTGCAGCGGATACTCAACCCCAGCGCAGCTGCTGTCAATAGAAGTTGAGTGCTGTATTGCTATGCGAAAACGTCAATGAACATTGCGCGGGTATCGACGTCTGCGCTGTCCGAGTGCCTCGAACTCCAAGCGCTCCATTTCATCTGGCATCAGCCATTTTCTGGGGGTATCCTCGCTACCAAAAGGGCGCATGCTGAACGACGTTGCTGCGTCAATGATCATCATCCGGATGGCAAAATGAAGTAGATAGTGGACCTCGACCAAAGATGCCCGAGAATGGAGAAGTTGTGAGCAAGAGGCGCTATTGGATGATTGGCGGTGCGCTGGCCGCGTTAACTATTTGGGCCGTGACGTTGCAAACATGGTCTGGGTCGAGCCAGGTAGCGGTCAATGTCGTCGATCAAGGTGGTGTTGTTGATGATCGGCTGCCGAGAGCAAGCGGCTTGGAGTTGGGCAGAGATGCGGGCGCAATGGACGATCGTAATGAGGTGCGTCTGCCTCCTAGATCGATTACGGGAAGCAGATTTCCCGCTAACTTGAAGTTCGAAAAAACGATGATTCGGCAGGGCCGGATCTCTTTCGATCAAGCTGTACGTATGCTCAAGGGAAATTATTTCGACAGCTATATCCGAGATGTTCAATGGCAGTCGCAGAGGGACTTGGAAGCTGCACGCATGACTGAGCTTTATGTTCAGACGGTTGAAAAGCTATTCGGTGACGACCGCTTGGTATCGCTCGATGAGCTTGGATGCGGCTTGAGTATTTGTGTGGGTTCCATTACCACCTACGGTTTCGAAGGTGAGCAGCAATACACTCGCTTGCATCAAGCTCTTGCTCCTGGTGAAAGCACGCCAGCGTATTCAATGATTGAGGTGCCCTTGGGTGAAGAGGGTGGCATCGTGCAGCACCGATTTGTTTTTGCTGCAGACCAGGACATGACCAGCATCGGAGATCGGAAGTTGCCTTAATTGAGTGGCATCTTGTTTTCCTTGAGCAAGCGCTAAATTAATCCTGTCGTGGTTAGCAGTTGGCTCTTGGAAGGTCTGAGAGACGTGTAGTGAAGCGCCCCGACAGGTGTTCCTGCCGCGAGTGCCACACCGCGCTGCGCTGCCAGCCGGTAGCGCCCAGGCCGGCGACATAGCGTCCAAAGCGACGGTTGATCGCGTCCAGGGTAGCCATCAGCTTGTCGTCGCCCACACGGGCCGGCGTAAACAGGTCGGCCTGCAGCTGGTCTGGCCGCGCCAAATCCATCAGGCAGATGCCCGCCTTGGTGTAAGCGTGCCCCTTGCGCAGCATGCCGGCGGAAAGCCGGCGCACTGTTTGCAGGACCACACGTGCGTCAGAGGTCGCCGATGCCAGCGGAAGCGAGCGAGATGTGCTGTGCTGCGGGACGCCAGGCTTAAAGGCATTGGTCTGGGCAAAGACACCGACGGCGCAGGTGGTCAGCCCACGCTGACGAAGCTTCTCGGTCGCGCGCACGGCGAAAGTGGCCAGGGCCTCTGACATCTCGCCCGGATGGCTTAGCGCTGCCCCGAACGAGCGGCTGACCATGATCTGCTGCCGGTCTGGCTCCACCTCGGCCAGCTCCATGCAGGAATGGCCCTGGATCTCGCGCTGGGTGCGCGCCATGACAACGCCGAACTCGGTCAGCAGTTCGTCGGAGGAAACGTCGCGCAGGTCTGCGGCAGTTTGCACGCCGCGCGCCTGCAGTCGCGCAGCCCAGCGATGCCCTACGCCCCACAGTTCGCCCACGGGTGTGGCCTGTAGGATGCCGTCCATCTCGCTCGGGCTGAGGGCGGATAGATCACACACTGCGGCCAGCTCGGCGGGATAGCTGCCGGGCTTGCGCGCTGCGTCCTTGGCCACGTGGTTGGCCAGCTTCGCCAAGGTCTTGGTTGGGGCGATGCCCACGCAGTTGGGAATTCCCGTCCAACGCCGCACCCGGTGGTGCAGATCCAGCGCCAGCTCTCGGCGGTTGCGAATGCCGGTCAGGTCCAAGAAGCACTCATCGATCGAGTAGACCTCCACGCGCGGCACGGCCTCACGCAGGATCGTGCCGATGCGGGCGCTGATATCGCCATACAGGCCAAAGTTGGCCGAACGGATGGCCAGCTGCCGCCGCACGCGCGGCTCCACCTTGTGGATCGGATGGCCCATGGAGATGCCCAGGGCCTTGGCTTCCTCGGACCGCGCGATCGCGCAGCCGTCATTGTTGCTGAGCACGACCAACGGCTTGCCGCGCAGTTCAGGCTGGAAGATCCGCTCGCAACTGGCATAGAAGTTGTTGCCGTCGATCAAGGCGAACATCAGAGCAACTGCTGCGCGTGCCCGCGGTTGATCTGACGCACAACGCTGACCACCGCGTACACCTCGACCTCGGTGCCGGCCGGCAGGACGATTGCCGGGCAGTGCGGGTTGCGGCTGTGCAGCTCGACGTGGTCGACCGCGATCACAAGTACCTTGCAGGCCGGCTGATTGCCATCCCAGGTGGCGATGACGATGTCGCCATCGCGTGGCGTCACGGACCGATCCACGATCAGGATGTCGCCGTCGCAGATCCCGGCGTGAAGCATGCTCCAACCCTCGGCGCGGTACATGAACGTAGCCGGAGGGTTCCTGATCAGGGCCCGATTGAGGTCGATTTCGTCATCCTGGAAGTCCTCAGCAGGCGAGGGGAACCCCATCGTGATGCGGATGGCGCTGAGTGGCAGCGCAAGCGGCGGCGGGTCAAGGCTGGCAGGGCCCAGAAGCCGGGCGAGAGTCGTGGGGGCGGGGAAGGTCAACATGGCGCGGACTCTCGCGGGGCCAGGTCTCACAGCTGGAGACGGGCAGCGAAAGTTGTCAGGATTACTAACTCAGGGGGCTGAATTGGCCAGTCAGTGCGACGGCCGAATTGAGATCTGGCCCAAGTTGGGAGCGAATTTCGTCAGATTCCATGTAAGATCCGTTCGCTTCAGCTTGGCATCCTCTACTTCAGATAGGTGGTAGTTCGGCTAAGGTTGTGCACGGCTGGCCCGCTTCTTGCATGGGTGTGACCAGGACTTGTGACTTTCCATTCAGGTTCTGGTATGCAAAACTGGCTCAATAAGGGGAATGCCATGGAAGACATACAAACCGCGATCGCGGCGCTGCATGCGGCGCAGCCGGATCGCGATTTTTTAGTAATCAGTCACGCTATCGATCGCTCCTTGCACCTGAAGCTCAGCGCTCTCCTCAAGGAGAAGCGACGGAACGAAAAGGTGACGGTTTTTTTGACGACTTACGGTGGCGACCCAAATGGTGGCTTTCGTGCTGCACGTTGCTTGAGGCACTACTACAAGCACGTACGCCTCGCAGTGCCCAGCTTCTGTAAGAGTGCGGGCACGCTGATTGCACTATCGGCAGATGAGCTTAGGATCGGTGACCTGGGTGAACTTGGTCCGCTGGACATTCAGGTGCGTAAAGGAAGCGAGCTCCAAGAGAGCAGCTCTGGCCTTGACATCATGCAGGCACTGCAAGCGGTAACGTCGCACACGCAGGATGCATTTCATCGCCTACTGGTCGGCACGCGTAACTTGGGATTGTCCACCAAGTTGTGCGCGGAGTTCGCTTCCACTGTTGCATCTGGCATCGCTGCGCCGCTCATAGGCCAGATCGATCCGATTCGCCTTGGCGAAATGCAGCGTGCCACGCGCGTCGCTTTTGAATACGGCCAGCGGCTTAACGCTTACGGCAACAACCTGAAGCAAGGCGCGCTGGGCCGTCTGATTGGTGAATACCCAGCGCATGGTTTCGTGATCGATCGCAAAGAAGCGACGGAACTATTCGATAATGTGAGTGATCTAAGTGCTGAAGAAGCAGCGTTCTGCGACGCCATTTGGGACATCGTAGAACACCAGCGCGATGGCTTTGACCCGCAGTTCGTGGATGCACCACAACCGCAACCTACTCCTGACGAGAACGCAGATGAAAACCCTCATGGTCCACACACCGAAGAAGCAGCCAACGACGGCGCCTCAGCAGGTCCAGGATTGGCTCCAGAAGCAGGAACAGGCAGTGCAGGAGATCCAGCAAACACAAATGGATCGGGCGTACGAGTTCGCGCGAGTCGCGTCCGCGGGCGGGGAGAAGTGGGGCGACCGGAAGCTTGAGGCTATCGGCTTCTAAGAAATAAGGGCTCCAAGGAGCCCTTATTTGTTTTCGGTACTAGGCTTTTCCTTAGTGGTTGTACACACAAGCGAGACCTCGCAGCTAGTCTCCAACTATCAAATTTGGTCCGGCAAAATCATGCAGCGAGGTTCGGAGCTGTTCGCTTTCAGGCCTTGGTGCCGGCAATATTCAGAGCGCTAACGTATTGTTCTATAAGGTAAGAATCCCCAACTGTTAAGCAGTGTGCCTGAGGCCAAGAGGCGCGAGTGCGGCTCGCCCAAGTTCCAGAATGGCTCCGTAAAAATCGAAGCTGTGGTCTGGAGGCGAAGGCTCTTGAGGTATCGCCTTCCGTAGATATGAGCCAAGCAAGGCCTTGATTTGAAAGCACAACGTCGCTGACTTTTAATCTTTTGGTCGAAGGTTCGAATCCTTCACGGCCCACCATCGCACTCGGCAACCGTGCCGGCTCCGTCTTGGAGCGGCGTCAGGGCTTCGCAACTGGCGTGGCGTTGACATCGATCACACCGCGGCGCGACGCTGCATGGGTCTACAGATCTCGGGCGGCGATCTCCTTCGATGATTTCCAAATTGCCGCGTTGGGTCTGGTTCGGGAGCTGGGTCATGGCTTTTACCGCCGGCATCGTCAATGTCGTGGCGCTGCTGGGGTTCGGCCATCAGGGCGTGAGCCATATGACCGGCATCACCTCGGAGATGGGCGCGCGCGCGGCCGCGGTCGATTTAAAGGGACTGGCGCAGCTGGCTGGCGGTGCGTTCTTCTTCGTCGCCGGCAGCGCGATCAGCGGCGCCTTGATCGGCGATGTCGCCTTGCAACTGGGGCGGCGCTACGGATTGGTACTGGTGCTGGAAGCCGGCATGCTGCTGGCTTCGGTACCGCTGATGACCCGCGCCTCGATGTGGGGCCTGTGGCTGGCCGCTTGCGCCTGCGGCCTGCAGAACGCGATGGCCACGACCTACAGTGGCGCGGTGGTTCGCACCACGCACGTCTCGGGCATGTTCACCGACCTGGGGCTGGCCATCGGCCATGGACTGCGGCGCATGCCGCTGCCGTGGCGTCGGCTGTCGCTGTGCGTGACGGTGATCTCCGGCTTCCTGGTCGGCGGTCTGGTGGGGGCGCTGGGCTTCCATCGCTGGTCGTACACGGTGCTGGTCGCGCCGGCGCTGATCTGCCTGGGCCTGGCCTGCGTGTACGCGGTCTACGCGCGGCGCATGGTGGAGCCGGCGTCTTCGGACGGGAGCGCTTAGCCCTATCCCGTGGCGGCCGAGCTCATTACGCTTGCAGGCTCCTGATCCGCGTCCGGTGCGCCTGTTCGTCCATGACTGATTCTCATGCATCCGTTCACGGTCTGCACTTGCGTCGCGATGTGCCGCTGCCGCCGTTGGGGCACTTTGGCCTCATCGCCTTCGACATGGACTCGACCTTGATCACCATCGAGTGCATCGACGAGATCGCCGATGCCGTGGGCATGAAGGACCAGGTGGCGGCGATCACCGAGGCGACCATGCGCGGGGAGATCGCCGATTTCCGCGAAAGCCTGTTGCGCCGCGTGGCGCTGCTCAAGGGCGTGCCGGTCGGCGCCCTGCAGGAGGTGTACGACACTCGGCTGCAGCTCACGCCGGGGGCGGAGGGGCTGGTGGAGGCCTGCAAGACGGCGGGCCTGAAGGTCCTGCTGGTGTCCGGCGGCTTCACCTTCTTTGCCGAGCGCCTGCGCGAGCGGCTGGGGCTGGATTACGTGCGCGCCAACCTGCTCGAGCAGGTCGATGGGGTGTTGACCGGACGCGTGCTGCCGCAGGCCTGGGGTGATGTCTGCGATGGCGCGGTCAAGCGCGCGACCCTGCTGGACGTGGCCTCGCTGCTGGGCCTGGCGCAGGATCAGACCATCGCCGTGGGCGACGGCTCCAACGACATCCCGATGATGCAGGCCGCCGGGCTGTCGGTGGCCTTCCACGCCAAGCCCAGGGTGCGCGAGGTGGCGGACGTGGCGATCGAGACGGGCGGACTGGACCGCCTGCTCACAGTGCTGGGCTGACGGCGTCGCGGATCGTCGCTTTCCGGAACCGCAATGGAAAACGCAGCCGGGTGCGAACCCGGCGGCGTTTTCGTCTCAGTGCGGCGCGTGGCTCAACCGGCCAATCGGCCGGCGATGGTCTTGCGCACGGCGGCCAGGTCGTCGGCGAAGGCCTTGATGCCGTCTGCCAGCTTCTCCTTGGCCATCGGGTCGGCTTCGACGTCGCGGGCGAACTGCTCGGCGGTGATCGGCGGCACAGTCGTGTCCTCGGCCGGGGCGGGCGACAGCTTGCGCGGCAGGTCGCCGTGGTCGGCGTCCAGCTTGTCCAGCAGGTCCGGGGAGATGGTCAGGCGATCGCAGCCGGCCAGCGCTTCGATCTGGTCGGTGGAGCGGAACGAAGCGCCCATCACCACGGTCTTGATGCCGCGGCGCTTGAAGGTGTCGTAGACGCCGCGGACGAACTTGACGCCCTGGTCGTCGTCGATCGTGGCTGGCGCCTGGTCGTGGGCCTTGTACCAATCCAGGATGCGGCCGACGAACGGCGAGATCAGGAAGGCATTGGCCTCGGCGCAGGCCAGGGCCTGGGTGGGGTTGAAGATCAACGTGCAGTTGCAGTCGATGCCCTCGGCCTGCAGCTGGCGGCAGGCTTCCACGCCTTCCCAGGTGGAGGCCACCTTGATCAGGATGCGGTCCCTGGACACGCCCGCTTCGGCGTACATGGCGATGAATTTCTTGGCCTTGGCCACGGTGGCGGCGGTGTCGTGGGCCAGGTCGGCATCGACCTCGGTGGAGACCCGGCCCTCGATCAGGCCCGAGAGCTTGACGCCCACGCCGACGGTCAGGCGATCGACCACTTCGGCCACCAGCTCGTCGGTGACCGCGCCCTGGTTGCGCGCCCAGGTGATCTGCTCATCGATCAGGTCGGCGTAGCCCGGCAGGTCCAGGGCCTTCTTCACCAGGGTGGGGTTGGTGGTGCAGTCCACCGGCTTGAGGCGCTTGATCGCGTCGAAGTCGCCGGTGTCGGCCACGACCACGGAGAGGTCGCGAAGTTGTTCGAGTTTGCTAGGGGAGGTCATGGTATCGATCCGTTGATTCAGTCGTGTCGGGTAGTGGACAGGCTCTCACGCGCGACGTTGCGTCGTCGTCGATGTTTTCTTGCGGGCTGGCGGCGCAGGCGCCGCGGCGGGGTCGAGCAGGTGCGGGGGCAGGTCGCGGAAGACCTGCGCCAGTTGGGTGAGGAAGGCCGACATGGCCGAGCTTCTGCGCCAGACCATGGCAATGCGCCGGCTGGGATGGGAGTCGCTGAACCCCAGCAGGTGGATGTTGTCCGAGCGCGCCACCGGCGGTTTGACCGCCAGGGTCGGCAGCAGGGTCACCCCGACGTCGGCGGCAACCATCTGGCGCAGGGTTTCCAGGCTGGTGGCGCGGAACTCGGATTTCTCGTTGGCGCCGGACAGGCGGCAGACCTCCAGCGCCTGCTCGCGCAGGCAGTGGCCGTCCTCCAGCAGCAGCAGCTTTTGGTCGTTCAACTCGGCCAGGGTCAGGCTGCCGCGGCTTGCAAGCGGGTGATGCTCGGGCACGGCCAGGACGAACGGTTCCTCGAACAGGAATTCCACATGCAGCTGATCCTCGTCGATGGGCAGGGCCAGCAGGCCCGCATCGAGCCTGCCTTCGCGCAGGCGCTGCAGCAGCACGTCGCTCTTTTCCTCCACTAGCAGCAGTTCCAGCTGGGGGAAGCGTGCGCGGATGGCAGGAACCACGTGCGGCAGCAGGTAGGGCCCCAGGGTGGGGAAGATGCCCAGCCGCACGGTGCCGGCTTCGGGATCCTGGCTGCGGCGGGCGGCCTCCTTCATCTGCTCGACCTCGGCCACGATGCGACGCGCGCGCTCGGCGGCATCACGCCCGGCCGGCGTCAGCATTACCTTGCGCGGCGCGCGCTCGACCAGCGAGACACCCAGCTCTTCTTCCAGCTTCTTGATCTGGGTCGACAAGGTGGGCTGGCTGACGAAGCTGGCCGCCGCGGCGCGGCCAAAGTGCATGTGGTCGGCCAGGGCGACCAGGTATTTGAGGTCACGCAGATTCAAGCGAACGCATCCGTGTTGGAAGGCACGGCCATCGGAGCCGTCGATCCATTCAACGCCTTTTGCGCGGTTCGATCAATCGATGGGAGGTAAACGGGGCCAAAAAAACGCCCGCCGGCATGACCGGCGGGCGAGGTGGCGGGCTCGCGGGGGAGGGCGCTGCGAGCCCGATGCTCAGGCCGCCTCGGCGGTGCGGACCTCCGCCGGCGCGCTGTGGCGGATCAGGTGGTCGAAGGCGCTCAACGCGGCCTTGGAGCCTTCGCCCATGGCGATCACGATCTGCTTGTATGGCACCGTGGTGGCGTCACCGGCAGCGAACACGCCCGGCACGTTGGTCGCGCCGCGCTCGTCGACGATGATCTCCCCGCGCGGGGACAGGGCCACCGTGCCCTTCAGCCACTCGGTGTTGGGCAGCAGGCCGATCTGCACGAAGATGCCTTCCAGTTCCAGCCTGTGACCCTCGTCATTGGTGCGGTCGGTGTAGGACAGGCCGGTGACCTTGCTGCCGTCGCCATGCACCTCGGTGGAGAGCGCCGAGACGATGATGTCCACGTTGGGCAGGCTGCGCAGCTTGCGCTGCAGGACTTCGTCGGCACGCAGCTTGTGGTCGAACTCGATCAGCGTGACGTGCTTGACGATGCCGGCCAGGTCGATGGCCGCCTCCACGCCGGAGTTGCCGCCGCCGATTACCGCCACGCGCTTGCCCTTGAACAGCGGGCCATCGCAGTGCGGGCAGTAGGCCACGCCCTTGTTCTTGTACTCGTTTTCGCCGGGTACGTTCATCTGCCTCCACCGCGCGCCGGTGGACAGGATCACGGTCTTGCCCTTGAGCGCAGCGCCATTGGCCAGCTTGATGCTGATCAGGCCATCGTCACCGGCGGGCACCAGCTTCTCGGCGCGCTGCAGGTTCATGATGTCCACCTCGTACTGGCGCACGTGCGCCTCCAGGGCGGCGGCCATCTTCGGACCTTCGGTCTCCTGCACGGAGATGAAGTTCTCGATCGCCATGGTGTCCAGCACCTGGCCACCGAAGCGCTCGGCGGCCACGCCCGTGCGGATTCCCTTGCGCGCGGCGTAGATCGCCGCGGCCGAGCCCGCCGGACCACCGCCGACGATAAGTACCTCGAACGGCGCCTTGGCCGAGATCTTCTTGGCGTCGCGCTTGGCCGCACCAGCGTCCAGACGTCCAACGATCTCTTCCACGTTCATGCGGCCCTGACCAAAGGTCTCGCCGTTGAGGTAAACGGTTGGCACCGACATCACCTGGCGCGCCTCGACCTCGGTCGGGAACACCGCGCCGTCGATGGCCACGTGCTGGATTTTGGGATTGAGCACCGCCATCAGGTTCAAGGCCTGGACCACGTCCGGGCAGTTCTGGCAGCTCTGCGAGAAATAGGTCTCGAACTTGTACTCGCCCTCCAGCGCCTGGATCTGCTCGATGGTGTCCTGCGCGGTCTTGGACGGATGACCGCCGACCTGCAGCAGGGCCAGCACCAGCGAGGTGAACTCGTGGCCCATCGGCAGGCCGGCAAAGCGCAGGTGGATGTCGTGTCCCGGCGAGTTGATCGCGAACGAGGGCGTGTGCACGTCGGCATCGCGATGCTCGACCAGCGAAACCTTGTCCGACAGCAGCACGATGTCGCTCAGCAATTCGAGCATTTCCTTGGAGGTCGCCGAATCGTCGACCGAGGCGACCAGCTCCACCGGGCGCGTCAGGCGCTCCAGGTAGGCCTTGAGTTGGCTCTTGAGGGTGTCGTCCAACATGGGGGGGGCATCTCCAGATGACAGGAACGGACGGCCGGCCCGGGATCAGGCAGGCGCATGGAAAAACAGGGCAAAACGCAAACCGCGCGAAAGAAACAGGGCGCCGCGTGGGCTCCGGTTTGCCGCCGTGCGCCTCCCTCCCGCGGGAGGGAGGCGCAAGCCGAGCCGGCGTTTAGATCTTGCCGACCAGGTCCAGCGACGGGGCCAGGGTCTTGGCGCCTTCCTTCCACTTGGCCGGGCACACTTCACCCGGGTGGTCGGCGACGTAGATCGCGGCCTTGACCTTGCGCAGCAGCTCGGTCGCGTCGCGGCCGATGCCTTCGGCGGTGATCTCGATGCCCTGGATCACGCCCTGCGGGTCGATGATGAAGGTGCCGCGGTCGGCCAGGCCCATCGGACGCAGGATGTCGAAGTTCTTCGAGATCTGGTGGGTCGGATCGCCGATCATGGCGTACTTGATCTTGCCGATGGCATCGGAGGTGTCGTGCCAGGCCTTGTGCGAGAAGTGGGTGTCGGTGGACACCGAGTAAATCTCCACGCCGAACTTCTGGAACTCGGCATAGTTCTCGGCCAGGTCTTCCAGTTCGGTCGGGCACACGAAGGTGAAGTCGGCCGGGTAGAAGACCACGACAGACCACTTGCCCTTCAGGTCGGCGTCGGACACTTCGATGAATTCGCCATTCTTGTAGGCGGTCGCCTTGAACGGCAGGATTTCGGTGTTGATGATGGACATCAGTCTTCCTTTTGTTGAGGGAGGGTTGAAAGCGATGGGTGCATCGTACGCACCGCGCTTCTATTTCTCAAATCGATTGCCAGGATTGAATCGATAGTTTTTATCAATCAATCTGGTTGCCTTCATCGTAGGCTCGCGGATGTTTCAGCCTGGTCACGGCGCCCGCAGAAACGCGGCGATGCGCTGCAGCAGGACCGGGTCGCGTTCGGGCTTGTAGAGATCGATCAGCGGGGTGAAGTGGCTGCCGCCGGGAAGATGCAGCACCTGCACCGCGTCGCCCTGGGCGCGCAGGCGTGCGGCCAGGGCGTCGGTCTGGCGCGGCGCGACGATCTTGTCGTCGGTGCCCGCCACCAGCAGGAACGGCGGTTCGTCACCATCGACGAACCCGATGGCTTGGGCTTGCGGCCATTGCGCCGGCGGACCGAACACGTCGACCAACTTGCCGCTGATGCTGAAGTCATACGGTCCGGATAAGCCGATGACGCCGGCGATGGCCGACAGCGGCACGCCCTCGGTCTCCAGGTAACGCGCATCGGTGCCCAGCAGCGCGGCAATCTGTGCACCGGCCGAATGCCCAGCGATGAACAGGCGCGCCGGATCGCCGCCATAGTCCCGCGCATGGCGTCGGGCCCAGGCCACGGCGCGGGCGCCGTCGTGCATGAAGCCAGGGAACGGGGTGTGCGGACCCTTGCGGTAGTCGGCCACCATCACCACCGCGCCGGTCGAGGCCAGCCGCCGTCCAATGAAACGGTATTGGTCCCGCGCGCCGTGCTGCCAGCTGCCGCCGTAGAAGAACACCAGCACCGGCGCATCCGGATGCGGGGTGGCGGGACGATAGACGTCCAGCGAGAGCCCATGCTGAGCGTCGTAGACCACGCTGGTATCGGGCGCGGCGACGCCACGGTTGGCGATGGCGAAAACCACGCTCTGGCAGCCGCCGAGGATCAGGGCGGCCGATGCAGCCAGAACGAGACGGAACAACGAGGCACAAGATTTCAACGCAGGCTCCAGAAGTGGGCGGGGAAGCGGGCGCCGCCATCCAACCAACGGCTACCATTGATTGGATGAATACGCAGTCACCCCTGCGCCTGGATGCACTGGCGCGCCGCGGCGCCGTGCAACTTTCCGGTGTCGATGCCCGGTACGAGGCCGAGTTGCTGCTGCTGCACGCGCTGCAGCGCGACCGCGCGTGGCTGTTCGCGCATGGCGCCGATCCGGCCGACGAGGTGCTGCAGGCGGCCTACGCCACGCTGGTGTCACGGCGGGCAGCGGGCGAGCCGATCGCCTATATCACCGGGTCGCGCGGGTTCTGGACGCTGGACCTGCAGGTCACGCCGGCCACGCTGATTCCTCGGCCCGAGACCGAGCGGCTGGTCGAACTGGCACTGGAGCGGCTGCCGGCCGACATGCCGCTACACGTGGCCGACCTGGGCACCGGCAGCGGCGCGATCGCGCTGGCCATTGCCAGCGAGCGTCCGCAGGCGCGCGTGTTGGCCACCGATGCCAGTGAGGCCGCCCTGGCGGTGGCGCAGGGCAATGCGCGGGCGCATGCATTGGACAACGTCGCATTCGTGCAGGGCAATTGGTTTGCGCCGCTGGCTGGTCAGCGCTTCGACCTGATCGCCAGCAATCCGCCCTACATCGAAGCCGGCGACGCGCATCTGTCCCAGGGGGATCTGCGCTTCGAGCCGGCCAGCGCGCTGGCCTCCGGCGCCGATGGGCTGGATGACATCCGCCGCATCGTCGGGCAGGCGCCGGCCCATCTGATTCCAGGTGGATGGCTGCTGCTGGAGCATGGTTTCGATCAGGGCGATGGGGTACGTGCGCTGCTGGAAAAAGCAGGCTTTGTCGAAGTGCAAACCGCACAGGACCTGGAGACCCGGGACCGGGTGACGCTGGGGCAATGGACCGGGCAGGCAGGCTGAGGCGCCGGGTGCAGGAACGCCTGAAGATGAGCGAGGTCGTGTGGAAGGTCCCGATGTGGCGGCGGCTTCTGCTGTTCCAGTCGTCAGCGCAGATGCTGAGCTGGCTGTGCTTCCTGGTGCTCTGTCTGCTGTGCGTGCAGGGCTTGTATCTGGCGTTCGCACACCAAGCGATGCCGGTCCATGTGTGCGTCGCCGCTTGTCTTGGGACCCTGCCTTCGCTGTATGCCGCACTGCCATGCGTGTTCGTCATGGACGCTGGCCACTGGGTGCGGGTCGCGCCTGGCTTTCCTGAAGCTGTGCGGGTTTACGGCGACGTGCCCGCATCGGGGGACCCCGACGGCGCACCGCTGGTCTACCGGCACCGTCTGCCGCGCTGGGCCCGCTGGGAGGAAAACGCGATCTTGATTGTGCCCAGCCATGGCGGCAGCGTGACCGTGCAGGCGCCCAAGGCCGTGGCTGGGAAGCTGCGCGCCCGGTTGTTGCGCATGCTGGCGTGAACGCGGTCGCGCGCGGCGAGTGAGCCGCGTGCAGCCAAGCCTGGAGATGGGCCGATACAATGGCGTTTTTCCGCAGGAACACCGCATGCGCACGCTCTACCCCGCCATCGAGCCCTACAACACCGGCACGCTGCAGGTCGACGATCGCCACGTCCTGTATTTCGAGGAGTGCGGCAATCCGCAGGGCAAGCCGGTGGTGCTGCTGCACGGTGGCCCGGGCGGCGGCTGCAGCCCGAAGATGCGCTGCTTCCACGACCCGGCCAAATACCGCATCGTGCTGTTCGACCAGCGCGGCTCGGGCCGCTCGCGCCCGCATGCGGACTTGGTCGACAACACCACCTGGGATCTGGTGGCCGACATCGAAAAATTGCGTGAGCACCTGGGCATCGAGGCCTGGCAGGTGTTCGGCGGCAGCTGGGGATCCACGCTGGCCCTGGCCTACGCCGAAGCCCACCCGCAGCGCGTGACCGAGCTGGTCCTGCGCGGCATCTTCATGCTGCGCCGCTGGGAGCTGGAATGGTTCTACCAGGAAGGTGCCAGCCGCCTGTTCCCCGATGCATGGGAGCACTACATCAAGGCGATCCCCGAGGTCGAGCGCGCCGACCTGATCTCGGCCTTCCATCGGCGCCTGACCAGCGATGACCAGGCCACGCGCCTGGCCGCCGCACGGGCGTGGTCGGTCTGGGAAGGGGCGACCAGCTTCCTGCGCGTGGACGATGATTTCGTCAACGGGCACGAGGATGCGGAATTCGCGCTGGCCTTCGCCCGCATCGAGAACCACTACTTCGTCAACGGGGGGTTCTTCGAGGTCGAGGACCAACTGCTGCGCGATGCGCACCGCATCGCCGACATTCCTGGGGTGATCGTGCACGGCCGCTACGACGTGGTCTGCCCGATCGCCAATGCCTGGGACCTGCACAAGGCCTGGCCGAAGGCGACGCTGGAGATCAGCCCGACCTCCGGGCACTCCGCATTCGAAGCCGAGAACATCGACGCCCTGGTCCGCGCCACCGACGCCTTCGCCTGATCGCATCGGCGGCCACCTTCGCGGTGGCCGATGGCGGGATCCGTGCGTCGAATGTATGGCGGGCATGGCAGGGGTCGCTGTGCTCCCTGGCGCGCGGGCCTATCGCGCCCGGGATTTGCAATGCGAGGTGTCCTGCCTTGGTGTCCGCTGTCGCTGCCCGCGACCAAGGCAGTGGAAGGGCGACTCGCCTCAGACAGCCTGCAGGGCCGGCACCGCCGAGATGCCCGCCATGCGCGGGGACAGCGAAGGATCGTCGGTCTGGTCGGTCCAGACCACGAACTTCTCCAGGGTGTTGGCGCCGAAGCTGTTGCTGATGGCCGCGTCGGCCGCGTCGCGGCCGCGGGCGATCAGCACCCGGCCGATGCGGGGGACGTTATGGCGCGCATCGAAGGTGTACCAGGTGCCGTCCAGGTAGGCCTCGAACCAGGCCGAGAAGTCCATCGGTGCGTCGACCGGTGGGATGCCGATGTCGCCCAGGTACCCGGTGCAGTAGCGGGCGGGGATGTTCATGCAGCGGCACAGCGCGATGGCCGAGTGGGCAAAATCCCGGCAGACCCCGCGCCCCTCGCGCAGCGCCTGCGCCGCACCCTTGGTGGCGCTGGCGTGGTGGTAGCCGAATTCGATCTGGCCGTGGACGTAGTCGCAGATGGCCTGCACCCGCTGCCAGCCCGGGGGCGTGTGGCCGAACAGGTCCCAGGCCATGCCGACCAGTTGGTCGGTCTCGCAATAGCGGCTGCCCAGCAGGAACAGCAGGGCCTCATCCGGCAACTCTGGTACGGGGATCTCGCGGGCCAGGGGCATGGTGAGGTCCTGCACGCCGCTGTCCTGGACCACCGCGTCGGCGTGCAGTGTCAGCAGTCCCGCCGGTGCGACCAGACGCGTGCAGGTGTTGCCGAAGCTGTCGTGGTACTGCCGCATCGGCACGCCGGGTAGGGCGCGCAGCTCCTGTCCGATGACGATGTCGGTGCGCCGACTGTCATGGATATTGAGCGTCACCAGCATCGGGGTCGGCTGCGGGAAGCGGAAGGCAATCTCGTAACCGAGTCGGATGAGCATGGCGTCGCAGCGTGAAGTCGGGGGAAGCTCCGGTATAGCCCTGTCCAGCCTAGGCGGGCGTGAAGTCCGCCGCCAGTTCGCTGAACAGGCGCGTTAGGCGCGCCGCCCATGCTGCCTGCCCCTCTTCGTGTGCGATCAGGTCTTGGCGGATCTCGAGTTCCAGGTGCACCAGCTCGCGTTGCTCGCCATGCACGGGGATGGCGTAGTCAGTGGCGTCACTGACCGCGTAGGGCTCGTTGTCGCCCACGACCAGTCCCTCGGCTTCCAGCAGTGGCTTGAGCGCCATGGCAAAGCGTGCATCGCGCTGGTACAGCACGCCAGCCTGCCAGGGCCGCACGATCCCGGCATACACCGGGGTGAAGCTGTGCATGGCGATCAGGATGGTCGGCTGGCCGCGTGCGGCGCGCGCATCGAGCTGGGCACCGATGCAGGCGTGGTAGGGCGCGAAGATCTCGGCCACGCGCTGCGCGCGCTGGGCCTCGCCGGCCGCCACGTTGGCGGCGATGTCGGTGCCGTCGCTGACCGCGGCGATCGAGCCGGGCGCTCCCGGTGGACGGTTGCAGTCGATGACCAGGCGCGAATAGGTCTGCAGCACCGCCGTGGCATCGAGCAGGGCCGCCAGCTTGCGCGTGGTGCCGGCGATGCCGATGTCCCAGCCGATGTGCCGATCCAGTTCGGCCTGCGCAAGCCCCAGGCGGTCCAGTGCCGCCGGCACGGCCTGGCCGGCGTGGTCGGCGATCAGCAGGAAAGGCGAGGGCGCGCCCTCGCCGATCAGGGTGAACGGGGGCGGATCCTGGGGGCCGAGCAGGCTGGGATCAGCCACGCGGCGTACCGTCCAGGTGGTGCTCGATCATCCACAGGCCGGCCCAGAGCTTGGCGTCCAGCTGGTAGCCCTCGCCCAGCTTGGACACCAGCCAGGCGGCGGCCTGGCTGCGCGGGATCTCGTGGACGGTGATGTTCTCGTCGCCATCGCCGCCGCCCTCGCCGACCTTGGTCAGGCCGCTGGCGCGGACGAAGGCGATCTGTTCGCTGGTACTGCCCGAGGAGACCGGGCCGATCAGCAGCACTTCGGCGTGCTCTGCGGTCCAGCCGGTTTCTTCCTCCAGCTCGCGGATGGCCGAGACCTCGATGGATTCGTCGGTGTGGATGTCGCCCACCAGCCCGGCGGGCATCTCGATGGTGTTGGCCTGCAGCGGCACGCGAAACTGTTCGACGAAGACGATCTTGTCCTGCGGAGTGACGGCGATGATGATCGCGGCCAGGCCGCCGGCGTGGGCGCGTTCGGCGTATTCCCAGGTGCCGCGGCGGATCATGCGCAGGTACTTGCCGTCGTACATGACTTCGGCCGGTTCGGTCTTGGAATTCATCAGGCGGGCTCGTAGGAAGGGAAATGGGGGGCGTCGTCGTCCTGCGGCGGCGCCCAGGGGTGTTCCAGGCCGGTCACGGTGCGCAGCCGGCGGCGCAGGGTCGGGCCGAAGCGCAGCGACTGACAGAGCGCGTCCAGCATGTCGCCATCGGCGTCCAGTCTCGCGAAACCGGGCACCGCGCCGTCCAGCGGCGCATCCAGGGCGATGGTGGTCAACTGCCGCCAGAGCAGCGCGTGCTCACGCTGCTCGCGCAGGCGCACCGCCACCTGGGCCGCGCCGCGCATGCGCAGGTAGGCGACTTCGTCGCAGCGTGCCAGCAGCGCATCCAGGCTGCCGAAGTGCGCCAGCAGGATCGCGGCCGTCTTGGCGCCGATGCCGGTCACCCCGGGGATGTTGTCGATGGCATCGCCGCACAGGGCCAGATAGTCCGCGATCTGGTGGGCCTCCACGCCGTGGCGGGCCTTGACCCCGCCCATGCCCCAGCGCACGCCGCGGGCAAAGTCCCACTGCTCATCGTGCTCACCGAGCAACTGGGAGAGGTCCTTGTCGGCCGAGACGATCACCCCGCGGAACGCCAGCGGGCGGGCCGCGTGCAGCGCGCTGCCGATCAGGTCGTCGGCCTCGTAGTGGTGGTGGGCCAGCACCGGCAGGCCCAGCGCGGCGCACAGCGCCTTGCAGTGGGCGAACTGGCGCCGCAGTTCCGGCGGTGCCGGTTCGCGGTTGCCCTTGTAGGCAGGGTAGAGCGCATGGCGGAAGCAGCTGTCCAGCGCCTCGTCGAAGGCAATGGCGATATGGCCGGGCCGTTCGCGTTCGAGCAGTTCGGCCAGAAAACGCGCAAAGCCATGCACTGCATTGGTCGGCCAGCCTTCGGTGTCCTGGAACTGGTCGGGCATCGAGTGCCAGGCGCGGAACACGTACAGGCTGGCATCGACCAGGTACAGCGGGGTCGGCCGCTGCGCCTGGACGGTGGGCATCTCAGTCACGGCCGGGCCAGTCGGTCAGCAGGTCCGCCGGATCGGGACGCTCGCGCTCGGGGGCTTCCATGGCCGCAGTCCCCAGGTGCATGAAGCCGGCGATCCGCTCGTCCGGGCCAAGGCCCAGTGCCGCGTGCACCTCGGCGTCGTATGCCGGCCAGCCGGTCAGCCACTGCGCGCCGAAACCGGCCGCCTGCGCGGCCTGGAGCAGGGCGAAGCACACGCTGCCGGCGGTCAGCCATTGCTCCTCCAGGGGCACTTTGTGACCCGGGCGCAGGCATGCGACGACGGTGACGACCAGCGGCGCATGGGAAAACCGGTGCCGGTCCTTCTCCACGGCCGAAGCAGGGGCCTGCGGGTCAAGGGCCAGGGTGCGCGCGGCGAGCAGCTCGCCCATCGCCTGACGGGCCTGACCCTGGATGCGCACGAAGCGGAAAGGCACCAGCTTGCCGTGGTCCGGGACGCGCGAGGCACTGCGCAGGATGCGCAGCAGTGTGGCCTGGTCCGGGCCGGGGTCACGGAGCTGCTTGGACGGGACTGAACGGCGCTGGTCGAGGGCTTGCAGCAGTTCGGGGGTCGGCATAGGCTGGAGTTTAGCTGCTTGGCACGCTTTTTGAGTGATAAGCAGATCGGGTGGGATGTGAACGCTAGTCACACATATCCCTCCGTATCTTCCACTCGATTCAGGCACTCAAGGGGGGGGCTTGGTGTCTCGGCATGGCCAGTACATACGCCCAGGACGCAAAAAACGACCGTAACGCCGCGCTGCTCGAGCATGTGCGGCTGTTGGCGATCGTGCCGGCGGGCGAAATCTTTCAGGCCGTCTATGACACCTTGCCCACGGGCTTGGACGAATCGGCCGGCCGCGACGGCGCGGCCTCGATCGATCTGATCGAAGCCAAGCACGAGGTCCGCCGGCGCCGCGAGCGCAGCCTGTCCCGGTTCCGGGCCCACCTGGTCAACGCCTGGCAGCTGCTGGAGCTTGGCCGTCCGCTGTCGGTCGAATACAAGCTCGCCGAGATCGACCTGGACGAGGACGGCGCCGCCAAGCTGGGCCTGCTCAGCTACCAGGACATGGAGGTGCGCCTGGCGATCCGGCGCATGGCCGATGCCATCGCCCACCGCTGGCGCCCCGAGCTGATGCGGGTCAACCGCTATGTCGGTCTGCTGGCCGGCGGGCTGAAGCTGGGGGACGACACGCTGCCGTTCGGCCCCCATCACATCGGGGCGGGCCTGTTCGATGCCCTGGAGGAGCTGGTCCTGGCACCGCCGGCGCGCCTGGCCATCATCCGCATCTGCGAAGCCGAACTGCAGGAACGGCTGGGCACGCTCTACGCGGGCCTGGAGCGCCGCCTGGTGCAGGTCGTGCGGGCCTCGGAAGAAGCGCTGCTCAAGCCCCGGACCCGTCGGCGCATCCCTAATGCGCGCTACCTCTCGGGCCAGGAGGCCGCCGACCAGGACGAGGCGCCGGACTGGATCGCGCGCTTCTTCGCCCAGTGGCAGCCACCCGCCGCCTCGCCGGCCGCGGCCGCGGGCGCCGAGCACGCGCGAACGACCAAGGAAATCCTGCCCTCGGAACTACACGCCCTGCTGCAGCGTTCGCGTGGCGAGTCGCCTGCCGGACGCGCCGACCCGCGCCGTGCCTTGTCCCAGCGCGAACTGCTCTCGGTGCTGTCGCTGATGCAGTCCATGCCCTCGCCGTCCACGGCGCCCTTGACGGCGCGGCTGCCGCAGCAGCTGAAACACGACATCCTGGCGACCGGGGCCAAGCTTGGCATCGATCCTGCGCGCGTGCGGCTGGACCCGGTCGATGAAGACACCCTGGACCTGGTGGCGATGCTGTTCGAGGTCATGCTCGACGAATGCCATCTGCAGGGCGCGCTGCGCGCGTCGATGCTGCGCCTGCTGGTGCCCTACGCCAAGGTCGCCCTGATCGGGCCGGAGCTGTTCCTGCGCGAGAACGATCCACCGCGGCGCCTGCTCAACCTGCTGGCCGATGCGGCCGAATGCCTGGCTGGCGACGAGGCGGCGGAAAAGCAGCTGCGCGCCGAGTTCGATCGCACGCTCGACCGGATCGTCAGCGATTTCGCCGAGCACACCGAGGTGTTCGCCGCGCTGCTGCAGTCCTTCGCCACCGCCTTCGGCAACTATCGTCGTCGGGTGGAGATCGCCGAGCGCCGCGCCACCGAGATGCATCGCGCCCAGGAACGTCGCGACGAGGCACGTCGGTTCGCCGATGGCGCGGTGAGCGCCCGCACCCAGGGGCGGCATCTGCCGGCCGCCATCGAAGACTTCCTGTCGCGTTACTGGGCGCCGTATGTCGGCATGACGGTCCTGCGCGGGGAGAGCGGCGCGGCGGACCTGTCCGACGCCCTGGCGCTGGCCGACGCGTTGCTGGAGGAACTGGACCTGGCCCGGGTGCACGGCCAGGCCCGCCCATGGCTGGAGCAGTTGCAGCCCTCCTTGTCCAAGCTGCTCGACAACCTGGGACTGAGCGCGGCCGCCGCAGCGGCGGCGCGCCAGGCCCTGCGCGACGCGCTGGCCGGCCAGGCGCAGCACGACGAGAGCGTGCTGGCCGAACTGCCACCGCTGCCTCGCCCGTTGCCGACCGCCCAGCCCGAGGCGCCGGTGCCGGTGGCCTGGGAAGAACCGACGCCGCCGACCGAGGTCGACGAGGTGACGGCGGACTATTTCCGGCACATGCCGCTGGGAACGTGGCTGGACTTCGTGTCCCGCGACGGCAGCGTGCGTCCCGGTAAGCTCAGCTGGGTCAGCCCGATCTCGGCGCGGCTGATGTTCGTGGACCGGCGTGGCGGCCGGATGTGCGTGGCATCGGCCGATGAACTGTCGGCCATGGCCCATCTAGACCGGGTGCGCATGCATCGTCACGAGGATGCCTTCTACAGCGCCATGCAGGGCGCGATCGACCAGCTGGAGCACTGAGTCGATGGGGAGAGACCTTTTTGCTTTAAGCTGAAGGTGGATTGCCAATTGCATCACGGTTCAGCGCGATGGCGATTCACTACGATGAAATCGCGGTACAGGGGCCGCATTTCCTCACGCTGCGCTATCGACGGACGCCTTCGCCCGTATGTCCCCATTTGCCGACATCCATCACGGTTCTGGTCGCAATCCGCGCCTGCTCGAACAGGCGCGTGCGCTGGTGCTGCCTGCACTGGTCACCGCGTTCGGCGAATCGCTGGGCTCGTTCGACGATGCCCTGTTCGACCGCGCCGAGCGGGCTGGCCCCGTGCAGATGGCCTACCTGGATGGTATGCGTGAGCTACGCCGCCAGCGTGAGCCTTCGGTCGCGCGCTTTCGTCAGCATCTGGAGAAGGCCTGGCGCTCGCTGGAAGAAGGTAAGCCCCTGTCGGTCGATACGGCCCTGACCGATCCCGGTGCCGGCGGACTGAGCCTGGTGTCGGAAACCGAACTGGAGTCGCGGCTGGCCGCGCGCAATCTCGCCAGCGTCGTCGGCCGCGACTGCAAGCAGGTCCTGGCCCGCCTCGACCGACGCCTGGCGCTCATCGCCGGGGTCACCGACCTGGATGCCGATCACAACCCGATCGGTCCCGAGCATGTGGGCGTGGCCTTGCACGAGGCGTTCTCCGGCTGCGACTTCGCCCTGGAAGTCCGGCTGACGGTGATCAAGCTCGGCGAGCGCGAGCTGGTGCCGCAGCTGGCCCGCGTCTATGAGGCGCTGGACCAGATGTTGCAGCAGGCCGGCGTGATCGCCGAGCTGCCGTCCAATCGGCGGGTGGTCCCGCGGCGGCCGACGCCGCAGCCCGATCCCACCCAGATCCCGGGCCTGGAAACCGTCGAGGCACGGTCCGTGGGGGACACCGAAGCCGCCTTCAATGACGAGGCCGCGATGCCGGCCTGGATGGCGCGTTTTGCAGAGCGCCTGTCGAGCAGTGGCGGCGCCATGCCCGGCATGATGGGTCATGCCGGCGCTGGTGATGCGGACGCCGCCGGCGGGCCGCACGCGCAGGGTGTGCTGCTTGAGGCACTGCATCATTTGCTGCAGGAGTCCCGTAGCCATCGGGGCGCCAGCGGCAGTCGCAGCGCCGGCAACGGGGCCCTGGACGAGGCATTCGATGCGCCGGTCGGCGACGCCCGCTCGCTGTCCAAGCGCGAGATGCTGTCGGTCCTGTCCATGCTGCAGACCACGCCCAGCGCGACCCTGCAGGGCGCGGCGGTGGGTACCAGCAGCGAATCGCTGGCCCAGCGTCTGAAGAGCGAGGTCATCCACAATGCGTCCCAGCTGGGTGTGGAACCCGGTACCACGCGCCTGTCGCAGGCCGACGAGGACGCCATCGACCTGGTCGGCATGCTGTTCGACGTGATGCTCGACGAGCGCGACCTGGAGGTCCATTCGCGCGAGTTGATGGGCAAGCTGGTGGTGCCCTTCGTCAAGGTCGCGTTGCTGGACCGGCGCATGTTCGTGCAGAAAACCCATCCGGCGCGGCGCCTGCTCAACGTGCTGGCCGAGGCCTGCGAGGGCAACACCGGCGAGAGCGCCGCCGAGCGGGTGCTGATGGCCAAGGTCGAGGAGGTCGTCGAGCGGCTGGTGGCCGAGTTCAACGAAAACCTGGCGATCTTCCTGACCCTGGAAGAGGAATTCCGCGACTTCCTGGGCCAGCACAAGCGTCGGATCGAGATCGCCGAGCGCCGTGCCACCGAGCTGCAGCGCGGTCAGGAGCGTCTGGAAGCGGCCCGCGCCCGCGCCGCGACCGAACTGGCCAAGCGCCTGGAAGGGCGGCGTGTGCCGCAGACCATTGAAGACTTCCTGCGCCAGCCGTGGGCCCACCACCTGACCATGGCCCTGCTGCGGGAGGGCGAGGACAGCCAGATGGCCGCCAGTGCATTGGCGCTGGCCGACGGGGTCCTGCAGGAGCTGTCCGAGGCGCAGGCGCAGATCGTCGGCAAACCGTGGTTGCAAGAATGGCGCCACGGGCTGATCAAGGTCTTCAGCAGCGTCGGCATGGGCGGCGAGGCCGCCGGTTCGGCGATCGATGCGCTGCACGACACGCTGCAGGCGGTGTCGGTCTCGCGCCCGGACCTGGAGCGCGCGCTGCCCGACCTGCCGCCCGTGGCCGAGCCGGCCGCGCAGGCCGCCGCGGCCCAATCGCCCAACCTGGAACTCATCGGCGGCACCGATGCGCTGGATTTCGACAGCGCCGACGCCGAGCATTTCCGAGGCCTGCCGATCGGGACCTGGCTGGATTTCGTGGATAAGGACAACAAGGTCCAGGCCGGCAAGCTGTCCTGGGTCAGTCCGATTTCCTCGCGGCTGCTGTTCGTCAATCGCCGCGGGGTGCGGTTCTGCGTGGCGTCGCCGGAAGAACTTGCGGTCATGGTGCGCCTGGGACGCCTGCGGCGTCATCGCCATGAAGATGCCTTCGACAGCGCCATGCAGGGCGTGATCGATCGCCTGGACGGCGTGAGCCGGGCGCCCGCCGACGCCTGAGGCGGGGTTCCGCTCAACCCAGCAGCGTCTGCCGCCGTTCGCCTTTGCTAGCATCGCCGCTCCTAGAGCGACGGGCGGTGCGGCGATGACGGTCGAAGTACGGGTGGTGCGGGAAACCGTAACGGGCGAGCGCCGCGTGGCAGCCGTGCCGGAGACCGTCAAGAAGCTGGTGGCCGCGGGCGCCGCGGTCCATGTCGAAGCCGGTGCGGGCCTGGCCGCGGGCTTCACCGACCAGGCCTACCTCGACGCCGGCGCGGACATAGTGCCGGCGTCCGCGCCCGTCTCAGGCGTGGTGCTGTGCGTGCAATGCCCGGGCACCGACGTGCTGGCGGGTTACCCGGCCGGCACCGTGTTGGTGGGCACGCTGCAGCCACAGGCCGACGCCGCCCGTACCCAGGCGCTGCAGGCCAGCGGTGCGGTGGTCTTCCCGCTGGAGCGTCTGCCGCGCACGACACGCGCGCAGGCCATGGACGTGCTCAGCTCGCAGGCCGGCATGGCTGGCTACAAGGCGGTGTTGATCGCCGCCGAACTGACCCCGCGCTTTTTCCCGATGCTGACCACCGCGGCCGGCACGATCCGCCCGTCCAAGGTGCTGATCGTAGGTGCCGGCGTGGCCGGCCTGCAGGCGGTGGCCACTGCCAAGCGCCTGGGCGCGCAGGTGGAGGGCTTCGACGTGCGTCCGGAAACGCGTGAGCAGATCGAGTCGCTGGGCGGCAAGTTCCTGGACCTGGGCGTGAGCGCGGCGGGCGAGGGCGGTTATGCGCGCCAGCTGACCGACGCCGAGCGCGCCGAGCAGCAGCGTCGCCTGGCCGAACACCTCAAGGGCGTGGACACCATCGTGTGCACCGCCGCCGTGCCGGGCCGCCCGGCGCCGAAGATCATCACTGCCGCAATGGTGGCGGGCATGAAGCCCGGCAGCGTCATCGTCGATCTGGCCGCCGAGACCGGAGGCAACTGTGAGCTGACCGTGCCCGGCCAGACGATCACCTCGGACAACGGGGTGACCGTGGCAGGACCGCTGAATCTGGCGAGCATGGGCGCGGTCCACGCCAGCGAGATGTACGCGCGCAACGTCTACAACTTCGTGTCGCTGTTCCTCAAGGACGGGGCACTGGCCTTCGACTGGGAAGACGAACTGCTGGCCAAGACCCGCTGGCAGGCCGCCGCGGCCATCTGATCCTGCCTGCGGCGTGGCCTGGCTCAGTCCGGGTCGTCGTCGCGCTCGGGCGGGTGCGCACGGACCCAGTCGCGCCGCTGTTGCGGCGTCATCTTCTTCCAGTCCTCGCGCAAGGCCTTGCGCTGCTCGGGCGGCAGCCCGCGCATGTGATCGAACAACGCGCGGGCTTCCTCGCGCTGCTGTGGGGTCATCCGCTCGTAGCGCTGCACCCCACGGCGCGCCTTCTCGCGTTGTTCCGGGCCCATGTCGTGCCAGCGCTGGGCGTGGGACATCATCCGGCCACGCCGACCGGGATCGCTGTCCCAGCGTTCGCGCAGCTGTTCCACCAGGACCTCGCGCTGGGCCTGGGTCAGGTGCTGCCAGTCAGGCCATTCGGTCCGGTCAGCAGGCCCCGGCGGAGGTGGAGGTGGCGGCGGCGGCGGCGGATGGTGGTCCTGCGCACCGGCCAGGCCGGCCGAGGTGGCCAGGGCGAGCAGGAGAACGGAGCGGAGCAGGGCGCGCATGGGGCTCATTCCAGTGCCAGCGAGGCATCCGAGCCCAGCCAGACATACAGGTCGGGATTCTGGTCGAGCACATCCGTGGTGCTGACGAAGTCTTCGGAGGCCTGCACGGTCGCCACCGCCGGGGTGGTCACGGGCGTGGCCTGCCTCACCGGAATCAGGTGGGCCACGGCGACCACCGCCAGCACGGCGGTGCACGCGCTCGCGCCCAGCCAGGCCGCAGCGCGCGCGCGCCGGGGGCGGGCCTGGGCTTGGCGTGCGGCGCGCAGCCGGGCCAGGGTCTGCGGCGGGATGGCCCCCAGCGACGCGGCATGCAGTTGCCGCATGTCCTGGTCGAATTGCTGCATGGGCTTCACCGTAGGTCCTCCAGTTGTTTCTGCAAGGCGTCGCGGGCACGCGACAGGTGGGTCTTGACCGAGCCTTCCGAGCACCCCATCACCCGGGCGGTATCGGCGACGTCCAGTTCCTCCAGGACCCGCAGGGTAAAGGCCTCGCGCTGCCGGGCGGGCAGCGTGCGCAGGGCCTGGACCAGGCGGGTGTAGCCCTCGCGCTGTTCGTGCTGGAGGGAGGGCCCCGGCCCCTGGTCGGCCCATTCGGCCAGCGCATCCTCGCTGCGCTCGCTGGAGGGCAGCAGCCAGCGCAGGCGGAAGCTGCCGCGCCTTTGCAGGTCGATGATGCGCCGACGCAGGATGCTCCAGAACAGCGGCGTCCACTCGGTCGCCGGGCGGTCTGCATAGCCCAGCATCTTCATCATCGCATCCTGCACGGCATCCAGTGCGTCCTCGCGACTGCGCAGGCCAGCCTCCGCAAAGCGGTAGGCGCGCGTGGAGATGCCAGCCAGGAAGGCTTCCAGCGACGCGGGCACACGCTCGGCGGCCGGTGCCGTGGAATCGGGGAGATCGGAGAGGAGCGGACTCACCAGCACAGCTTAGCCATGGCAGGGGGAATGCCTGTGCAAACGCGCCAGCGCACCTCGGGTTGACGAGGGCCTCAAGCCAGTCAGCCCACGGTTATGATGCCGCCGCGGCCTTCAGTCGGCTATCCAAGGGGAACTCGGTCCATGAGCGACGGTTTCGTAGCGCTGTACATCTTCATGCTGGCGGCCATCGCCGGCCACGTCATCATCTCGCGCGTGCCGGTGATCCTGCACACGCCGCTGATGTCCGGATCCAACTTCATCCACGGCATCGTGCTGATCGGTGCGATGGTGGTGCTGGGCCATGCCGACACCACGCTGGAGAAGGTCCTGGGCTTCCTGGCGGTGCTGCTCGGTGCGGGCAACGCGGCCGGTGGCTACGTGGTGACCGAGCGGATGCTGGACATGTTCAAGTCCAGCAAGAAGAAGCCGGAGGCACCCAAGTGAACCTGACCACCGTGCAACTGCTGGACTGGGTGGTGAGTGCCAGCTACTTGGTGGCCGCCACCCTGTTCCTGCTGGGCCTGCAGCGCATGGCCTCGCCGATGACCGCGCGCAGCGGCATCCGCTGGGCCGGCACCGGCATGCTGGTGGCGACCATCGCCACGTTCTTCCTGCCCGAGCTGCACAACATCCCGCTGATCCTGGCGGCGATCGTCATTGGCGTCGGTGCGGCCTGGGTGTCGGCCAAGAAGGTCGCCATCACCGACATGCCGCAGATGGTGGCGCTGTACAACGGCATGGGCGGCGGCTCGGCCGCCGCCATCGGTGCGGTGGAGCTGCTGCGCTACGCCTTCATCCTCAACCGCGATACCAGCAACTGGAGCGAGGCCGCGATCGCCGAGCTGGCCGCCCGCGCGCCGGGTACGACGACCCTGGCCCTGGCCGTAATCGGCTCGGCCATCGGCGCGGTGTCGCTGTCCGGCTCGGTGATCGCCTGGGCCAAGCTGGACGGGCGCCTGGACAAGCGCGTGACCTTTCCCGGCCAGCAATTGTTCAACCTGGGCGTGGCGGTGGCGGTGGTCGTGCTGGGCATCTGGGCGGCGCTGTCGCTCAACCCGATCGCGATCGTGGCGTTCTTCATCGTCGCCCTGGCGCTGGGCGTGCTGATGACGCTGCCGATCGGCGGTGCGGACATGCCGGTGGTGATCTCGCTGTACAACGCGTTCACCGGCCTGGCGGTGTCCTTCGAAGGCTACGTGCTGGGCAACGAGGCGCTGATCATCGCCGGGATGATGGTGGGCGCGGCCGGCATCCTGTTGACCCGGCTGATGGCCAAGGCCATGAACCGCCCGGTCACCGGCGTGCTGTTCTCCAATTTCGGCGGTGGTGGTGCGGCGCAGGAGATCACCGGCAGCCAGAAGCCGATCGAGGCCGGCGATGTCGCCGCGATGATGGCTTTCGCCGAGCGCGTGGTGATCGTGCCCGGCTACGGCATGGCCGTGGCCCAGGCCCAGCACAAGATCTGGGAGCTGGCCCAGCGCCTGATCGAGCGCGGGGTGAAGGTGAAGTTCGCGATCCATCCGGTCGCCGGCCGCATGCCCGGCCACATGAACGTGCTGCTGGCCGAGGCCGGTGTGCCTTACGACCTGATTGCCGACATGGACGACATCAACCCCGAATTCGCCAACACCGACGTGTCGCTGGTGATCGGTGCCAACGATGTTGTCAATCCGGTGGCCAAGACCGACCCGGTCAGCCCGATCTATGGCATGCCGATCCTGGACGTGGTGGATTCGAAGAACACCATCGTGATCAAGCGCGGCAAGGGCACTGGCTTTGCCGGGATCGAGAATGCGCTGTTCTATGCCGACAACACGCGCATGCTCTATGGCGACGGTGCCGAGGCGGCCAGCGCGCTGGTGAGCGAACTCAAGGCCCTGGACGGCGGCCACTGAGCCGCTGCGCGGCCAGCAGCCCGTTTCAGCGCGAGGCAATGGCCGCGACGATCACCCCGGCGGCCAGCAGCAGCCAGTCCAGCGGGCGGTTGGCGAGCTGGATCAGGGTCCAGGCCAGGTGTCCGCCGAGCTTGAGGGCTGATTCATCCGGGCGCACGCCCATCGAGATGGCCATCTGCAGCACCACGATGCCCCAACTGGCCCAGACCGCGCCCAGCGCGGTCAGCGCGGCGGCCCACAGCATGCGCGCGCCGCCGGCGGGCATGCCCCCCAGGCGCAGGGCCAAGGCCGAGGTCAGGCCGAGGACCAGGGCCATCCAACTGCACTGTCCGCCCAGGTAGACCGACAGGCCCATCCAGGTCATGGTCTGGAGCAGCCCCAGCAGCAGGTACAGGAACAGTGCGGTCAGGGGCGGGAAACGCGGGGCGGAGGTCGATGGCATCGGCAATGGCGCAGGGGCAATCGAACAAGGATACCGTCCCGGCCCTTCTCGCCGGCGGCAGGTCGATGGACCACTGCAACGCTGTGGGGTGCCAGCGGCCCGGCGCTGGCACCCCAGCCCGGTAGAATGGGCGCTTGCCTGGCGTCCCCGTCGTCCCCACCTGATCCACATGTACTCAAGCAGCAGCGAACCGGTCCAGTTCGAGCGCGATTGCGCCGCCGTCATGGTGCCCGCAGGCGAGACGGTCACCCTACCGGCCGGCACCTATGGCTATATCACCCAGGCCCTGGGCGGCAGCTACACCGTCTTCGTGGAGGGCAACCTGTTCCGTATCGCCGGCCAGGACGCCGATGCACTGGGCAAGGAGCCGGCTGCGCCGTTGGAACTGGCCGAGGATGCCGGCGACGACCAGGTCGAGCAGTTGGTCTGGTCGCAGCTGCGGACCTGCTTCGACCCGGAGATCCCGTTCAACATCGTCGACCTGGGGCTGATCTACGAGGTGGACTTGGACCACCGCGACGATGGCCAGCGCCAGGTCGCGGTCAAGATGACGTTGACCGCGCCGGGCTGCGGGATGGGCGAGATCCTGGTCGACGACGTGCGCAGCAAGCTGGAGATGATCCCGACCATCGCCGAGGCGGATGTGGAACTGGTGTTCGATCCGCCCTGGAACCAGACGATGATGTCCGAGGCCGCGCGCCTCGAGACCGGCATGATGTGATGCCCTGGAAAGCCCGCCAATCCCGCGGGCTTTTTTGTGCGCATCGTTCCATCAATGCCGCGTCGCGCCCCGGCGGCAGCATGAAGCGAACGGAAAGAGCATGTCGATGCGGCATGACGCGATACGTTTGCATGGGATGGCTTTGGACTTCGCGCTGCGAGGGCAGTCCCAGATCGGCACTTTCGATGACAAGCGCTGTGCCGCGCGTCCATGAACCGTGGTTGACTCGCTGCGCACCACCCATTCGGGATGCGGCCTCTGGCCCTCCCTTGGCTATCGGATTCATGCGTCGCGACACGCACCGGTAGCACCGCATCGGTCCTGACAGGAGGTCGGCGACACCACACCGTATCGTGCGGACAACCAAGGACGGCCATGGTGGCTTTCCTCCGGCGATGCAGGCGGCTCCCGATTTCCATGAGGCCTGCGGCCGCATCGGTCACCCGGTGCGGACTGAAGCGCTTTTGTCGCGCTGTAAGACAACCACTGACGAGTTGCGTGCACATGCCCGGTCTTGCGTACAGGGGGGCTCATTGCGCGCGGGAGGACTGCGGCCTGCACCAAGCAGCCGGTCTTGCCCTGGCGGCCATCCCTGGCCGCCTGCCACCCAGTGGGGCGGCGGCAGGTCCCTGCCACTGTCCCTGGAAAACCCATTGAGGGAGATCGCAAACGTGATGCAAAACAAAGGACGTTCCATTGCCCTGTGGCTCAGCCCGCTGGCCATCGCCGTGTGTGCCGCCTCTGCCCAGGCGGCCACGCGCACCAACCTCAACAAGCAGGACGTGAGCCAACTCCAGGCGCAGTACGCCGCTGCCGTACAGCGGCTGGGCGCGGTGCCGGCCCTGGCCGAGCGCCATGCCGAACTGGTCGGGCTCGATCCGCGCTCCACGCTCAAGCTGGTCCGGTCACGCACCGATCGCAGCGGTGCCAAGCACTACCGCTATCAGCAGGTCTACGACGGGCTGCCCGTGTTTGGCGAGCAGATCGTGGTCGGCGAGGACAAGGACGGCAATGTGCGCACGTTGTTCGGGCGCCGCATCGACGGCCTGGCCAGCGAGATCCCGCTCAACGCGTCGGTTCGTCTCAGCGGCGCGCAGGCCCTGGCAGCGGCCAAGACCCGTGCGCTGGGCAAGCAGGCCCTGACCCAGAAGATCGAGCGCGAGAAGAGCGAGAAGATGATCTTCGTCGACGAGGCCGGCAGGGCGCACGTGGCCTATGTGGTGAGCTTCTTCGCCGACAGCCCGACCGGTGGCGATCCCAGTCGCCCCATGGTCATCCTCGATGCGCAGACCGGTCGCGTGCTCAAGCAGTGGGACGCCTTGACCCATGCCGAGGTCGGGACCGGGCCGGGGGGCAATGCCAAGACGGGGCAGTACGAGTACGGCACCGACTTCGGCTATCTGGACGTCAGCCAGAGCGGCTCGACGTGCACGATGAACAACACCAACGTCAAGACGGTCAACCTCAATGGCGGGACCAGCGGCAGCACCGCGTTCTCGTACAGCTGCCCGCGCAATACGGTCAAGCAGATCAACGGCGCCTACTCGCCGCTCAACGACGCGCACTACTTCGGTGGCGTGGTGTTCGACATGTTCAACGACTATGTCGGCCAGGCGCCGCTGACCTTCCAGCTGCAGATGCGCGTTCACTACAGCAGCAACTACCAGAACGCGTTCTGGGACGGCACCGGGATGACCTTCGGCGATGGCGGCAGCACGTTCTATCCCCTGGTGGCGCTGGACGTGTCTTCGCACGAGATCGCCCACGGCTTCACCGAGCAGAACTCCGACCTGACCTACTCCGGTCAGTCCGGTGGCATCAACGAGGCGTTCTCGGACATGGCCGGCGAGGCGGCCGAGTACTTCATGAACGGGAGTAACGACTTCGAGGTGGGCGCGCAGATCTTCAAGGGCAGCGGCGCACTGCGCTACATGGAGGATCCCACCGCCGACGGCAGCTCCATCGACAATGCCGATGACTACTACAGCGGGCTGGACGTCCACTACTCGTCGGGGGTCTACAACAAGGCCTTCTACACGTTGGCGACCACCTCGGGCTGGACGACCAAGACGGCATTCCAGACCTTCGCTAAGGCCAATTCGGATTACTGGACCTCCAGCACGGACTATGACGACGGTGCGTGCGGTGTGGAAACGGCGGCCGAAGACCTTGGGCACGATGCCGATGACGTGACCGCGGCCTTCGCGGCGGTGGGTGTGAGCTGCGAGGGCGGCGGTGACGACGGCGGCTCGGGCACGGTCCTGGAGAACGACGTTCCGGTGTCCGGCCTGGCGGCCAGCCGGGGCGATTCTTTGAACTACACGATGCAGGTGCCGTCGGGAATCAGCAGCGTGCGCTTCTATATCTCCGGCGGCACCGGCGATGCGGACCTGTACGTGAAGGCCGGCAGCGCGCCGACCGACACCTCCTACGACTGCCGGCCCTACAGGTCCGGCAACAGCGAAACCTGCACCTTCTCCAACCCCAGCGCGGGGACGTACTACATCCGGATCAAGGCGTACTCGACCTTCTCCGGGGTGACCGTGCGCGGGCGTTACTGATCGTGGTGGTGTGAATCGCAGGCCCCGGCCTGGCCGGGGCCTGTTGGTTGCGCTGGAAACGACGCGGGGCAGCGTGAATCGTCCTCTTGCGGGCGCTATCCTTGCGGAGTTTTGTTTCCGAGCAGGTAGCGCTCCATGTCTTCGTCGTCCCCGGTTTTTTCCGTCCAGCGTTCCGGCCATGCGCGCAGCGCCGCTGAACGTGATCAGATCCTTTCCGCGCCGGGTTTCGGTACCCGGTTCACCGACCACATGGTTGCCATCACCTGGGACCGTGACCATGGCTGGCATGACGCGCAGGTGCGGCCTTACGGCCCGCTCTCGCTCGATCCCGCGGCCTCGGTCCTGCACTACGGCCAGGAAATCTTCGAGGGCATCAAGGCCTATCGCCATGCCGACGGTTCGATCTGGACCTTCCGTCCGCAGGCCAACGGCGCGCGCCTGCAGCGCTCGGCCAAGCGCCTGGCGCTGCCGGAGCTGCCGGTGGACCTGTTCGTGGAGTCGCTGCGCCAGCTGATCTCCGTGGACGCGCACTGGGTGCCCTCGGCACCGGAAACCAGCCTGTATTTCCGTCCCTTCATGATCGCCGACGAGGCGTTCCTGGGCGTGCGTGCCGCGCAGAAGGCGACCTACTACGTGATCGCCAGCCCGGCCGGTCCCTATTTCGCAAAGGGCGTGGCGCCGGTGTCGATCTGGCTGTCCACCGATTACGCGCGCGCCGGCAAGGGTGGTACCGGCGCGGCCAAGTGCGGCGGCAACTACGCCGCCTCGCTGCTGCCGCAGACCATCGCCCAGTCGAAGGGCTGTTCGCAGGTCCTGTTCCTGGACCCGGTCGAGGGCAAGTACATCGAGGAACTGGGGGGCATGAATGTGTTCCTGGTCTACCAGGACGGCACGCTGGTGACCCCGGCGCTGTCCGGCAGCATCCTGGAGGGCATCACGCGCTCGAGCATCCTCCAGCTGGCGCGCGATCGCGGCATGACCGTGCAGGAGCGCAAGGTGTCCATCGACGAGTGGAAGCAGGGCGTGACCTCAGGCGAGGTCGCCGAAGTGTTCGCCTGCGGCACCGCCGCGGTGGTCACCCCGATCGGGGAGTTGAAGGGCGAGGGCTTTGCGGTGGGCAGCCCGGATGCCGAGGCTGGCCAGGTCACCATGGCCCTGCGCAAGGAGCTGACCGACATCCAGTACGGGCGCCTGCCCGATCCCCATGGCTGGCTGGTGCGCCTGGACGGCTGAGTCCACGCCTCAACGTTGAATGCGTGAGCAGGCCGGGCGGGTCATCCGCCCGGCCTGTTTTGTGTCGGCCCGCCCACGAGGCGCTCGTTGGCGGACGGCGCGTGGGGCGCCTGGACCCTTGTCCGGTGCGCCAGCGATGCTGCAATAGCAAAGACCTGTCCCGGAAAACGTATTCAGGGCGCGATCCGGACATCGGAGAAGGCGGCTCAGGCCATTTTTTGACGTGATGGCTGTCTCGATTTTAAAAAATGGTGACATATTTCGTCACAAACAGTCCTGTGAGACCTGTCCAGGTCCTGTCGGCTCGGTTAGGTTCGGCTCAGGTTCGGCGCGACGCCGGGCCGTCATCCCCCGGAGATCGCAACGCAGTGCATGCAACGGCCTCGATGGATTCGAGGGCGATCGCCGGTCTTTTCCCGCAAGAAGCGGGTCAATTCATCCAGAGGGAATCCTGATGTCCGAAGTCTCCAAGCGCCGCCTGCGCCTGCATTCACTGGCCCTCGCCACCGTGGTGGCGATCTCCGCCCTGGGCGCGGTGCCGGCCATGGCGGCCGACCGCGTCAACCTGAGCGGCCTGCAGTCACCCGAGCAGCACAGCTTCGACCGTTTCATCGTGAAGTACCGCGACGGCAGCAGCGAGCAGGCCAGCGCCGCGTCGATGAAGCAGGCCCTGGGCAGCGCCGCGCGCGCGGTTCCCAGCGCGAAAGGACGGGCCCTGGGCCTGAACCACCTGCGCCGCACGGCGGTGGGCTCGGACGTGGTGACCACCGACCGCAAGCTGGACAAGGTGGAAGCCGAAACCCTGATGCGCCAGATCGCCGCCGATCCCAACGTGGAATACGTCGAGGTCGACAAGCTCAACCATGCGTACCTGACGCCCAACGACACCAATTTCAGTCAGCAGTGGGACTTCGGCACCGGCACCGGCGGCATGTACGCGACCAGCGCCTGGGACGTCACCAACGGCAGCGGGGCGGTGGTGGCGGTGCTCGATACCGGCATCACTTCGCACTCGGACCTCAACGCCAACATCCTGCCGGGCTACGACTTCATCGTGGATACCTTCGTGTCCAACGACGGCGACGGGCGCGACTCGGACCCGTCCGACCCGGGCGATGCCTATGCGGCCAACGAATGCGGCAGCGGCATCGGCGCGTCCAACTCCAGCTGGCATGGCACCCACGTGGCCGGCACCATCGCGGCGGTGACCAACAACAACAAGGGCGTGGCCGGCGTGGCGTATGGGGCCAAGGTGGTTCCGGTGCGCGTGCTGGGCAAGTGCGGTGGCTATGACTCGGATATTGCCGACGCGATCATCTGGGCCTCCGGCGGCACGGTCAGCGGCGTGCCGGCCAACCCGTATCCGGCCGAGGCCATCAACCTCAGCCTGGGTGGCAGTGGGGCGTGCGGCAGCACCACCCAGGCGGCCATCAACGGCGCGGTCTCGCGTGGGACCACGCTGGTGATCGCCGCGGGCAACGACAACACCAACGTCTCCAACGCCAGCCCGGCCAACTGCAACAACGTCATCGCCGTGGGTGCCACCACCAGCAGCGGCGCGCGCGCCAGCTACTCCAACTACGGCTCGCTGGTGGACATCGCCGCGCCGGGCTCGGGCATCCTGTCCACGCTCAATAGCGGTACAACCTCGCCGGGCTCGGAGACCTACGCGTCCTACAGCGGCACCTCGATGGCGACTCCGCACGTGGCCGGCGTCGTGGCCTTGATGCAGTCGGTGGCCAACCCGGCGCTGACCCCCGCCCAGGTCGAATCGATCATCAAGAGCAGTGCGCGCGCCTTCCCGTCCACACCCTCGCAGTCGATCGGTACAGGCATCCTGCAGGCACGCGCGGCGGTCGATGCCGCCGGTGGCGGCGGCGGGGACGACGGTGGTGGCGATACCGGCACCACGCTGACCAACGGCACGCCCAAGACCGGGCTGGCGGCCAGCAGCGGCAATTCGCTCAACTACACGATGACCGTGCCCGCTGGCGCGTCGAACCTGGTGTTCACCACCTCCGGCGGCTCCGGTGACGCGGACCTGTACGTGAAGTTCGGCAGCGCACCGACCGACAGCAGCTACGACTGCCGGCCTTACAAGAACGGCAACGCCGAAACCTGCACCATCGCCAGCCCCTCGGCCGGCACCTACTATGTGCGCGTCAAGGCGTACTCGACGTTCTCCGGCCTCAGCCTCAGCGGGAGCTACACCGCCGGTGGCAGCGGTGGAGGTTCCTCCCAGACATACAGCAACACCGGCGATGTGGCGATCAGCGACAACGCCACGGTCACCAGCACCATCAACGTGTCCGGGCGCAGTGGTAACGCCGGGTCCAGCGTGCCGGTGGCGGTGAACATCGTGCACACCTACATCGGGGACCTGAAGGTCGATCTGCTGGCACCGGATGGCAGCGTGTACGTGCTGCACAACCGCAGCGGCGGCAGCGCCGACAACATCAACAAGACCTACACCGTGAACCTGTCCAGCGAAGCCCTCAACGGCGCCTGGAAGCTGCGCGTCAACGACAACGCCAACGGCGACACCGGCTACATCGACAGCTGGAGCGTCACCTTCTAAGCGCAGGGGCGAAGCTCGCGGGCAGCGCGCAGCGGATGCGCGGGACAGGAGGTCCGCCCGGGGCTTCCACAGTAAAGCCATTGCGCGACCCGGCAGGCAGGGATGGCCTGCCGGGTCGCCTCGTTTTCATCGACCGATGCAAAGCCCCGGCCCGGGACCAGGGCCTTGCAGTCACTGCGCGCCAGGCGGCACTCAGGCCGCTTCGAAGCGGTTGGCCGCGACGTTCTTGCGCACGTGCCGCGGGTCCCAGATGCGGCCGTTCATGGCGATCCACACGCCCTCCGGTGCCGACTGCACCGCACCGACCGCGCAGCCGATGTTGAACTCCGCATCCGAGCCGCGGAAGCCCGCCGGATTGAGTGCACCGGTCAGGACGATCACCCGGCGTTCCAGCGTGGCCAGCGTCTGCGCGGTGGCGACCATCGAGTCGGTGCCATGGGTGATCAGCACATGGCGTGCAGGCTGGGCGGCGATCGTGGCGCGCAGCAACTCGCGGTCGGCGTCGTTGATGTGCAGGGAGTCCTTGCGGATGATCGGGATCACGGTGAAGCGGAACGCCACGCCCAGTTCCTTCAGGATGCGGCCGATCTGCGGCTCGCCCACCTGGTAGTCGGACTTGTCGTCAAAATAGATCTTGTCGATGGTGCCGCCGGTGGTGACCACCAGCAGCTCATCCATCGGCTTGGAAAGAGGATTCACGGGCCTGGACCTGGTTACGGCGAGGAGTCGTCGGGCGCGGATTCTACGCGGGTGCCGTGCGCAGCCCCAGCCTTGCGCGCGAAGCGTCCGCGCAGCCCACGCCAGCTGGACGCGAAGACGATGACCAGCGCCAGCAGCAGTTCCAGCCAGCCATACAAGCGCACCTCCGGATGCGACCAGGCGGTCATCACGCCGTGGCTGAACCAGCCCAGCGCCAGCACGCCGGACCAGAACACCGCCAGCGGGCGCCCCAGCCACGCGCCGATGGCCAGCAGCAGCGGCGGTAGGGTGAAGACCACGAGCGTGGCGATGACATGGCGATCGTCGCGAAACCACCAGCCGAACAGGGCCGACAGAAGCAGGAGCGCGATGGCCAACCCGGGACGCGGAACCCGGTTCACGATGCCGACGCCAGGCGCTGTGCGACCCGAGCCAGGCGCCGCCCCAGGGCACGGGCCAGCGCGGCTTCTTCTTCGCTGGGCTGCGGGTCGTCCTCGCCACCGGCCACGTGGCTGGCGCCGTAGGGCGTGCCACCGGTGCGCGTGGTGCTCAGCAGCGGCTCGGTATAGGGAATGCCCACGATCACGCAGCCGTGGTGCAGCAACGGCACCTGCATCGACAACAGCGTGGCCTCCTGGCCGCCGTGCTGGGTGGCGGTGGAGGTGAACACGGCCGCGGGCTTGTCCACCAGGGTGCCGCTGGCCCATTCGGCGCCGAGCGAGTCGATGAAGTACTTCATCGGCGCGGCCATGTTGCCGAAGCGGGTGGGGCTGCCGATCGCCAGGCCGATGCATTCGACCAGGTCGTTAGGCTCGACGTAGGGCGCGCCATCCTCGGGAACGGGGGGCGCACTGGTCTGGGTGACGGCAGCCACCGGCGGCACGCTGCGCAGACGGGCGGACATGCCCTGGACTTCCCCGATGCCGCGTGCCAGCTGGCGCGCCAGGCGCGCGACCGAGCCGCCGCGGCTGTAGTACAGGACCAGGATCTCGGGCATCGGGCAGGGTGTCCATGCATCAACGGGGGCGCCAGTATCGGTCCATGGCGCTTGCCTGTCGCCCCACGGCGCTTCGGTTACCCTTGCGCCGATGTCCGTGTCCCACACCCTGCAACGCTGGAACGAGAACGTGCGCGACCGTGCGCGGGTGGCGGCGTTCTCCCAGTTCCTGCTCAAGCGTTTCTGGGACGACCGGCTGTTCCAGACCGCCGCGGCGCTGGCCTATACGACGATGTTCGCGCTGGTGCCGCTGGCGATGGTGGTGTTCGGCGTGCTCTCGGCGTTTCCGGGGTTTGCCCAGTGGAGCGACACGCTGAGTGACTACATCTTCTCCAACTTCGTGCCGAGCGCCGCGCGCGCGGCCGAAGGCTATCTGCGGCAGTTTTCCGAGGCCGCGCGCGATCTGACCGTGGCCGGTGTGATCGCGCTGGTGGTCTCGCTGCTGATCACGCTCAACAGCGTGGAGGCCGCGTTCAACCGGATCTGGCGCGTATCCGGCTCGCGGCCGCGGCTGGGCCGTTTTGTCATGTACTGGACGGTGCTCACGCTGGGCGCGCTGCTGTCGGCGGCCTCGCTGGCGATCACCGCGCGGGTGTTCGCGCTGCCCTTGTTCAAGACCGAACAGGGGCGGCAGATCGCCTCGATCGCCCTGGCCCTGGCGCCGGTGATGATCGAGCTGTGCGCCATCGCGGTGATCTACCGGGTGGTCCCGCATCGGTCGATCCATTGGCGCTACGCGTTTGCCGGCGCCCTGCTGGCGACCATTGGCCTGGAGCTGATCAAGTGGGGCATGGGCCTGTATCTGTCCAGTTTCGGTTCCTATACCCGCGTCTACGGCGTGGCCGCCGTGGCGCCGATCCTGATGCTGTGGATCTACCTGAGCTGGGGTTCGATCCTGCTGGGCGCCTCCCTGGCGGCCTCGATGTCGGCCTTCCGCTACCAGCCCGAGTCGATGCGCCTGCCACAGGGCTTTGAGATCTACGGACTGCTGCGGCTGCTGGGGCGCTTCCACGAGGCACGCGCAGAAGGCCGGGGCTTGAGCGATGACAAGATCCTGCAGCTCGAGCCGATGCTGACCGATTCGCTGGTGCAGGAGTTCCTCGAGCAGCTTTCGCGCATCAAGCTGCTGCGCTGTACCGAGGACGGCGAATGGCTGCTGGCGCGTGACCTGGAAAGCACCTCGCTCGCCGAACTCTACGAGGCCTGCCAGCTGCGCGTGCCCATCGCCGAAGCGCATCTGCCCTGCCAGGACGATGCCCTGGGCCAGGCCGCGCGCGAAGCCCTCGACCGCATCCGCCTGCCGCTCCGCGACCTGCTGCGCCATCGCGCCGGCGCCCTGTATCCCCCTGTGTCGGAGCCGCGCTCTTGATCCGTTTCCCGCGATTCACTGCCTCCACCCTGTTGACGCTGGCCTGGCTGGCGATGGCCGGCTGCCAGCAACAGGCGCCGCCCGCGTCCGACCCGCCGTCTTCCTCGGCGCCCGCGGCCGATGCGGCGCCTGCCGCGGCGTCGGGACACACGCCGGACCCGGCGACGCCGGTCGACCTGAAGGTCGTCACGACCGACGGTGTCGAATTCGATGTGGCCGCCCATCGGGGTAAATGGCTGGTGGTGAATTTCTGGGCGACCTGGTGCCACCCCTGCCTGGCCGAGATGCCAGCCCTGTCGAAGATGGATGCTCAGCGCGAGGACATCGAAGTCCTGGGCCTGGCCTATGACGACATCGCACCCGATGCCTTGAAGGCGTTCCTCAAGCAGCACCCGGTGGGCTATCCGATCGCGCAGGTGGATGTGTATGCGCCGCCCAAGGCGTTCCCTCCGCCAGAGGGCCTGCCGACGACTTACCTGCTGGATCCGCAGGGCAAGGTGGCCGAGCGCTTCGTGGGGCCGGTGACGCCGGAGGACATCCAACACGTGGTCGACGCCGGATCGGCCGGGACCGGGCAGGGCGCGAGGCAATGAGCAGGGTCGCGGCCCGCTTCTTGGTCAGCGGAAGGGTGCAGGGAGTGTTCTTCCGTGCCTCCACGCGCGAACGCGCGCTGGCATTGGGGCTCGACGGTAGTGCGCGCAATCTGCCCGATGGCCGGGTGGAGGTGATCGCCTGCGGATCGGCTGCGGCGCTGGACAGGTTGGCGGACTGGCTGCGCGAAGGCCCACCGACCGCCAGCGTGACCGAGGTGGTGCGTCAGACGTGGACCGAGTCGGTGCCGCCAGGGTTCGTCACCGGCTGAGACGTGCTTGGATTCAGCCGGCGCCCTGGCCGGGCAGCAGGGCTGCCATCAGCCGCGCGCCCACGCGGCGTCGTGCCGGCAGGCTGGTCTCCAGTTGAGGCTGCAAGGCCTGAGTGAGTCGCTCCGGGAAGGCGGCATCGTTGTCCAGGAAGAAGCGGCGCGCCGCCGCTCCCAAGGCCGCGCAAGCCTCTGCATCCAGGGCCAGGGCGCGTTCGACGGCGTTCTCGATGGCTGCCACTTCCACCTGGTAGCGGGTTCCCAGTGCCATGGGGCGCTGCGCAGCCGGTGCCAGCAGCAGCCCGCGCTCGGGAGTGACCAGCTCGTTCATGGGCTCCCCATCGGTGGTGATGACCACCGCCGAGGTGCTCAGGGCTTCGACCAGATAATGGCCAAAACCCTCGGCCTCGGACGGGCAGAGATGGAACTGGTGCGCGTTCTGCAGCTGGCGCAGTTCGGCATCGTCCAGATAGTCGAGACGGTGGACGATGTTGGGCGCCTGCACCTGCGGCACGTCGCGCGACTGCACAACGGTGAGCGTGGGCCATTCCGGATGCCGCAGCCAGGCCTGAAACACGGCGTCGGTGCCCTTGGCGGTGCTGCGCCCTGCCACGTGAAGGAACGCGCGCTGCCGCGGGACGCAGGCGTCAAATCGATCCTCGCTGGTGAAGCCGATATAGCGCGTGTTGCAGCCCAACTGCGCGAACACCCGTTCGGCATGGCGGGTCTTGCACAGCACGCGCTCGAACTGCGGCAGCAGCGGGATCCACTTGTCCAGCATCCACTCCGGATTGGGGACCAGCACGTTCCGCCTGGCCGCGGGCAGGCAGCCGCGGTAGACGCGTTCCAGGAAGACCTGGGTCTCCACGGGCCCGATCACCGCCGACTTCAGCCGAGTTCCCGCCTGGAGCACATTGTTGAACAGCCGCGTGTCGCCGAAAGTCAGTGCTTCGCTCCGCAGCCGCGCGCCCGCCAGGGCGCGGGCCATGATGTCCAGATCGCGTCGCAGGCCGACGCCGTTGTCACGGGTCACCAGGCGGATACGGGCGGGCGCGGGCGGTGGGAAGGTCGGTGCGAGCGGAGCCATGGAGTGACGTTTGGCACGGTGGGGGCGTGCCAGAGGAGCGCATGATGCAAGGTTGGCATCATGACGTCATCCCTGGATGTCGGCCGATGTCACGAGGCGTTCATGGTGCTGCCAGGGTGTTTCAGTCCGGGTCGCTGACGTCGGAGATCGGCTTCAACAGGGTGAACGACTCCTTGAGCGGCTTGTGCTCGAGCGCGGGAAGTTCCAGGTCCGGGGGTGGGACGGTGGTATCGGGCAGGCGCGAGAGCAGGTCGCGGATCAGGGTCAGGCGACCGCGCTTCTGGTCGTTGAAGTCCACCAGGGTCCACGGGGCGTGGTGGGTATGGGTGGCCGCGAGCATCGCCTCGCGCGCTTCTGTATAGGCCTGGTATTGGGTGCGGGCTTCCACATCCACCGGCGAGAGCTTCCAGCGCTTGAGCGGGTCGTCCAGGCGCTCGGCGAAGCGTTCCTCCTGCTGGGCTTGATCCACGGTCAGCCAGTATTTGAACAGCAGGATGCCGTCATCGATCAACAACCGCTCGAAGATCGGTGTCTGCTGCAGGAAGGTCGTGTACTGGTCGGGCGTGCAGTACCCCATGACCCGTTCAACGCCGGCGCGGTTGTACCAGCTGCGGTCCATCAGGACGACCTCGCCGGCGGCGGGCAGCTGGTGGACGTAGCGCTGGAAGTACCACTGCGTGGCTTCGCGGTCGCTGGGCTTGGGGAGCGCCACGACCTTGCACTGGCGGGGATTGAGGTGCTCGCGGATGGCGCTGATCGCGCCGCCCTTGCCAGCGGTATCGCGGCCTTCGAAGAGCACCACCACGCGCTTGCCAGTGCGCAGTAGCCAGCGCGAGAGGTTCACCAATTGCAGTTGCAGGGGCTCGAGTTCCTGCTCGTAGTCCTTGCGCTTGAGTTTCTTGCCCATCGATCCACACGCCTTTGGGGAGATGGACGCCCGTTCTACTCCTTCAGGCGTGGGCGCAGCGTGGCGAGATTGCAGGGGCGGGTGCGCGCGTCCAGCTGGGCCGAGATGATCTTCTCCCAGGCCGTGCGGCAGGCCGAGGTCGAGCCTGGCAGGCAAAACACGAAGGTCTGGTTGGCCAGCCCTGCAAACGCGCGGGACTGCAGCGAGGAGGTGCCGATTTCCTCCACGCTGACCGCGCGGAACAGCTCGCCGAAGCCCGGCATCTGCTTGTCCAGCAGGGGCAGCACGGCCTCGGGAGTGGAATCGCGGCCGGTGAAGCCGGTGCCTCCGGTGACCAGGATGCCGTCGACTTCGTCATCGGCGATCCAGGTCGCGACGATGGCGCGCATCCGGTAGATGTCGTCCTTGACCAGCGTGCGGTCGCGGACCAGGTGGCCGGCCTCGGTGAGCGCGCCCACCAGATAGTCGCCGGAAGTGTCGTTGGCCAAGGTGCGGGTGTCGGAGACGGTCAGCACGCACAGGCGCAGGGGAATCAGGGTGTCGGCATGGCTCATCCCGCCAGCCTAAGCGCTGGGCCGTGAGGCTTCAACGCACGGGCTCGATAGAGCGGCGCCGGCCTTCCGAAGGCGGCCGGCGCCGGTGTATCAGCCAAGCCGCTTACGGCTGGGTGTCGGTGCTGGCCGAGCCATTGGCCGAGCCGCCGATCGAGGCATTCGCACCACTGCGCGAGGCGCTGCCGCTGGCATGGCCCGAGGTGGTACCGGTGCCGGTGGTGTCGCCCAGCGTGCCGTTGCCGGTCGCGCTATCGGAAGCAGAGCCGCTGCCGCTGGCCGATGAGGCGCTGTTACCGACCTCGGATGCGGCGGCACCGGCCTGGTCGGCGGCGTTCTGCACGCCGCTCTGGGTGCGGGCGGCGACTGTCTGCGCCGTGTCGCGCACGCGGCTGGCCGCGTTGCGTGCCCCCTGCGCGGCCTGGGTGGCGCCCGTGCGGGCCGTGTCGGCGGTCTGGCTGGCGGTGGACTGGGCGGCGCCCGTCACCCCGCTGGTATCGACGGCGGCCGAACCTGCCGCGTTGCCGGCCCCGTTGAGCGCGCCGCTCAGGTCGCCGTTGGGCGCGCCGCCTGCGGCGTTGCCGGTGCCACGGGCATCGCCGGTCACCGAGGCGGCCGAGCCGGCGGCGTTGCCGAGCGTCCGCACCTGCTGGCCCAGCCCCTGCGCCTGGCTGGCCACCGACGCGGTGGTCGCCGCCGCGCGCTCCCTGTTGCGCTGGGCGGCGCGTTCGGCGCGGGTGCGGCTCTGCTGCAGACGATCGCCGGCCATGCCACGGGTGGTGTCGATCGTGTTCCCGATGCCGCCCATGGACGGGCCGACGCCGCCGATCTGGCCGCCGATGTTGCCGGCACCGCCGATGGCGCCGCCCACCTGGCCGCCCAGGCCGCCAAGGACCTGGGCCGAGGTGCCCGTGCTGCCCAGGGCAAGCACGATCGCGGCGGTGGCCAACTTCAGCGTGGTGTGACGCATGGGATGTCTCCTCGTTGGCGCGGGAAATCCGCTGCCTTCAAAGAGTCCTACGCCTGGAGGTGCACGTTTCTTCCCGGTGCCCCTAGCGTGTTGCCGCCTGTTCATCCGGCGTGTCCGGCACCAGCCCGCGGCCGTAGATCGGGTCCGGGCCGGGGGCGCCAAGATCGCGCGCATGCGCCGACAGGGCATCGAGCAGGGCGTCGGCATCTTGCTCAGGGCGCGCGGCCAGGGCTTGGGCGGCGAGTGCGGCCACGCGTGGCGCGGCGAACGAAGTGCCGCGCATGCGTTGGTATCCGCCCCCCGGCGCGGCGGCTTGGACCTGCGCGCCGACCGCAGCCAAGTCCACTTGCGCGCCACGCCCGGCCTCGGGCAGGACGCGATCGCGCGGGTCCACTGCGGTCACGCCGATCACCTGCGGATAAGCTGCGGGAAACAGTGGCGGCGCGGCGGGTCCGTCGTTGCCGACCGCGGCGACCACCACCATGCCGCGCCCGAGCGCCGCAGCCACCGCGCGCTTGAGCAACGCATTGTCCGGGCCAACCAGGCTGAGGTTCACCACGCGCACCCGCTGCTGTACCAGCCAGGCCAGCGCCTTTGCCACGTCCAGCGCATTGCCCCCGGTCGGCGTGCCGCAGTACACATCGGCCGCGAATAGGTGCACCCCGGGGTGGGCGTGCCGGCCATTGCCGACCAGCAGCGAGGCCACGGCCGTGCCATGCAGGTCCGGGTGCGGCTGCTCGTCGCAGCCCCATTGCTGGATCTGCGCACCCGCCAGCGCGGGATGGTTGGCGTCCACGCCGCTGTCGACCAGACCGACTCGCCACGGCGTTCCAGCCTGGGGTGCCGGCGTCGCGGCCACGCCCCGGGTCGGCTCCGCTGCGCCGCCCTGTGCATAGAGATGGTCGTAGTCGTAGCTGCCGAACGGATCAAGCTGGCGCATCGTGTCCACCGCCTCGCGCGTGGACACGCCGGGCGGGGCATGCAGCGACACCACCTCCAGGCCCAGGGTGTCCAGGTGGTGCGGAGGCTCGACGGTGAAGCCGGCCCGGCGTGCAAGTTCCAGGGCCTCGGGGGTGGGCGCCAGCGCCAGCACCTGGCCGCGCACGACGACGTTGTCGTTCGCATCGGTATCCAGTGCATCGCGATGCTGGCGCAACAGCTTGCGTTGGGCCAGCATGCGTGCGCGGGTCAGGGTGCTGTCGATGGTCGTGGTGGTATCGCGCAATAGCGGATCGACCGTCTGGGTCAGACCCCGGGTGATCGGCGCGGTGGCCTGCTGCAGGGGCTGAAGAGGCTGCAGTTGCGCGTGCGCCGCCGGCGTCAGGACCAAGCACGCCGCAAGGGCGGCGGCTTGCGCTAGGATCGCGCCGCCCTGGGTGCGTCGCATCGGTGTACAACATGGTGTGCCTGCCATGGAAGCAATCTGGCTTCCCGAACGTATACCTCCCATGAAGCATGACGCGGCGACCCCGTCCTTCCGCCAGGCGCTGTGCGAGCGGCTGCCGAAACTGCGCCGTTACGCCCACCACCTGGCCGGGACGCGGCACGATGCCGACGACCTGCTTCAGGTCGCGGCCGAGCGCGCGTTGGCGCGGGCGGCGCAGTGGGATCCGGCCCAGCCGCTGGATCCGTGGCTGTATCGCATCGTGCGCAACGCCTGGATCGACGAGGTGCGGTCGCGTCGGCGCGGGCAGGAGGTGTTCGCCGATGCCGAACTGGGTGAACGGGTCGGCGTGACGACCGTCGAGGCACACGCGGTGCGCCTGTCGGTCGAGGCGGCGATGGCGCGTTTGCCCGAGGAGCAGCGCAGCGCCATCGCGTTGGTGCTGGTGGAAGGCCTGGCTTACCGCGAGGCGGCACAGGTCCTGGACATCCCGATCGGCACCCTCACCAGCCGACTGGCACGCGGACGCGAGGCGTTGCAGGCCCTTCTGGGCGACGAACCTGGAGCAGCGACATGACGATCGACGAAGCCACCCTGATGGCCTACCTGGACGGTGAACTGGATGCGCAAGGCGTCGCGCAGGTCGACGCTGCGATGACACGCGACGCGGAACTGGCCGCGCGGATCGCGCGCCAGCGTCGCCTGGATGCGCGCCTGCGCACCTCCCATGCGGCAGCGGCGCAAGCACCCGTGCCCGATGCGTTGCTGCAGTGGGTGCTCGGCACCGGGGCCGCATCGAAGGCTGACGCGAGCGAGGCAACGACGGCCCCGGGCCATGTCGTGGCCTTCGCCCCACGCAAGCGGGCGCGCACGGTATGGACCCACCTCGGCGCGCTGGCCGCCGGCATCGTGCTGGCGGTGATCGCGCTGCCATGGCTGCGGGGCCCCCGTGAGGCAGATTGGGTGCAGGGCAGCGACGGGCTGCGCGCACGGGGTGAGCTGGCCGCGGCGCTGGACGACCAGCTGTCCGTCGATCGCGCTGGCAGGGTGCAGGTGGCGCTGAGCTTTCGCGACCAGGGGGGGCGCTACTGCCGCGCCTTCAGCATGGCTTCGGCCAGGACCGCCGGCCTGGCCTGTCGCGATGGGCAGGGTTGGTCGTTGCCGATCCTCGCGCACGAGGCAGAACCCGCGCAGGGACCAATGCGCCAGGCGGCTTCGCCGCTGCCTGCTGCCGTGCTCGACGCGGTGGATGCGCGCATCGCCGGCGAAGCGCTGGATGCAAAGGGCGAACAGGCCGCGCGCAAGGTGGGCTGGCGCTAGGTCAACGAAAACTGGGCGAATCAGCCCGCAGCCAATCGCGCCAACTCATCGGCCTGGTGTTCGTGCACCAGGCGACCGATCAGGTCGTCCATGCCGCCTTCGATGATGTTGGGCAGGTCGTACAGGGTCAGGCCCTCGACGCGGTGGTCGGTGATCCGGCCCTGCGGGAAGTTGTAGGTGCGGATGCGCTGGCTGCGGTCGCCGCTGCCGACCTGCAGCTTGCGGGTCTGGGCTTCGGCGGCGGCCTGGCGGCTGCGTTCGGCGTCCAGCAGCTGCGCCTTGAGCCGCTTCATGGCCTTGTCGCGGTTGGCATGCTGGCTGCGCTCGGTCTGGCACTCGACCACCACGCCGGTCGGGATGTGGGTGATGCGGATGGCCGAGTCGGTCTTGTTGACGTGCTGCCCGCCCGCGCCGGAGGAGCGGAAGGTGTCGACCTTCAGGTCGGCCGGATTGATCACGATCTCCTCGACCTCGTCGGCCTCCGGGATGATCGCCACCGTCGCGGCGGAGGTGTGGATGCGGCCCTGCGATTCGGTGGCCGGCACGCGCTGCACGCGATGGGTGCCCGATTCGAACTTCAGCCGGGAATAGGCGCCGCGGCCGACGATGCGCGCCACCACTTCCTTGTAGCCGCCGTGTTCGCCGGGGCTGTCCGATTCGACTTCGACCTTCCAGCCCTGGCGCTCGGCGTAGCGCGCATACATGCGGAACAGGTCGCCGGCGAAGATCGCCGCTTCGTCGCCGCCGGTGCCGGCGCGGACTTCCAGGAACAGGTTGCCCTCGTCGCGCGGGTCGTGCGGGACCAGCAGCAGCATCAGGGCCTCGTCCAGTTCGCTCAGCCGTGCCTGGGCGCTGGTGATCTCTTCTTCGGCCAGTTCGCGCAGCTCCGGGTCCTCGCGCATGGCCTGCGCGGCGGCCAGATCGGCGCGGGCCTGGGCCTCGGCCGCCAACGCGGTGGCGAGCGGCTCGAGTTGGGCGAACTCGCGCGAGAGGTTGCGGAAGCGCTCGTTGTCGCTGGCAACCTCGGGATCGGCGAGCAGGCGTTCGAGTTCCTCACGGCGCTCTGCCAGCGCCTCCAGCTTACGGCGCAGGGTCGGCGTCATCGGGCAACTTGGCGTGGGAGTAGGGCGCCTTGGCCGGGAACATCCGTTCGGCAGCGCGGGTCAGGTCGGTATCGCCGGACAACGCCGCTTCGCGCAGTGCGGCGGTGGGCGGGTGCAGCAGGCGGTTGGTCAGGGTGTGGGCCAGGAATTCCAGGACTTCGGCCGGGTCGCGGCCTTGGGTCAGCTGGGCCTGGGCCTTCTCCAGGACCTCCTGTCGGGTGGCGTCGCCGTAGGCGCGCAGGCGTTTGAGCGGGGCCTGGCGGCTGCCGGCCTGCAGGGTCTCGACGAAGCGCGCCACCTGCAGGTCGATGATGGTCTCGGCCTCGTCGGCGGCCTGGCGGCGACCGCGGCGGTTTTCCTCCACCGCGCGCTCCAGATCGTCCACCGTATACAGGTAGGCGTCGGCCAGCTCGGCCACGCTGGCCTCGATGTCGCGCGGTACGGCCAGGTCGAACAGCATCATCGGCTTGTGTTTGCGCCGCGCCAATGCCTCGACGACCTGGGCGCGGTTGATCACCGGTTCGCGCGCGGCGGTGGCCGAGAACACGACGTCCGCCTCGGCCAGGTGGCGGTCCAGTTCGGTCAGGGGCAGGGCCACCCCACCGTGGCGGCTGGCCAGTTCCTGGGCATGGGCCAGGGTGCGGTTGGCCACCAGCAGGCGCCGGACCTTGCCTTCGCTCAGGTGCCTGGCGGCCAGTTCGATGGTTTCGCCGGCGCCGACCAGCAGGACGGTCGAGTCGCTGAGGCGGGCGAAGGAGTTCTGCGCCAGGCGCACGGCGGTGGAGGCCACCGACACCGGGTTGGCGCCCACACGGGTATCGGTGCGGGCCCGCTTGGCCACCGAGAAGGCCTGTTGGAACAGACGATCCAGGCCGCTGCCCAGCGCACGATGCTCGCGCGCCAGCGCCCAGGCATCCTTGACCTGGCCCAGGATCTGCGGCTCGCCCAGGACCATCGAATCCAGTCCGGTGGCGACCCGGAACAGGTGGCGCACCGCCTCGGCGTCGCGGTGGCGATACAGGTAGCCGTCCAGCCCTTCGCCATGCGTGGCCAGCCACTGCACCAGCGGCGTGGCGTCTTCTGCCATCGCGTAAAGCTCGGTGCGGTTGCAGGTGGACAGCAGCGCCGCTTCACTCACCTGCGGCAGCGCGCGCAGGGCGGCCAGCGCCTCGGTCAGCGCATCGCCGGCAAAGGCCACCCGCTCACGCAGGCTGACCGGCGCGGTCTGATGGTTCAGTCCGAGGACCCACAACGTCATCTTTTAGGGCTTGCGCTAAGCTGCTGGCTGTTTGATCCCCCCATTTTACGGCCCGGTTCCCCCTAATGCCCGCAAAGATGCGTTTCGTTCCGTCGTTGGTGCTGCTGGTTGCCGGTTTTGCGTCAGTCCCGGCCCTCCAGGCCCGGCAACCGGGCAAGGCGGAAACGACGACTTCGAGCGTGTTGGAGCCGGTCATGGCGGGGGAATTCGCCCTGCAGGCCGGCAAGCTCCCGGAGGCGTCGCGGCTGTATCTGGAGGCGGCCGAGGTCAGCGAGGACACCGGCCTGGCCGAGCTCGCCACGCGGATCTCGCTGCTGGCCAATGACGATGCGCGCGCGGCCCGGGCGCTGAAGCTGTGGAAGCGCCGCGCGCCCGAATCGCTGGCGATGCGGGCAGCCGAGGCGACGCTGTCCCTGCGTCAGGGGCGCGAGCGGGCCGCCCGCCGCGAGCTCGAATCCCTTCTGCGCGACCCCGATCCCCAGGCGTGGCGCTACGCGCTGACCTCGCTGGGCAGCGGCGGGCGCGATCCGGCGCTGTCGGCGCGTGTGCTGGGCCGGCTGCTGGATGACCAGGCCCTGCCCAATGAGCTCAACGTGTGGCTGGCGTTCGGCGGACTGGCCCAGTCGCTGCAGCAGCCCGCCCTGGCCGAGCGGATCGTGGGGCAGGTGATCGCACGGTTCCCGGTCAATCCGCGCGTGGCCCTGCTGCATGCCAGTCAGCTACGCCAGGCCGGGCGCACCGACGAGGCCCGCCAGGTGCTGGAAGGGCTGGAGCCCGGCGCCACCCAGGACGCCAACATGCGCCTGGGCATCGCCTCCGAATTCGACGCCCTGGGCCTGCCCGCGCAAGCCGCCGCCGCCCTGGCCAATGGTCCGCAGGACACCCGCACCTATGGCCTGCGGGCTTCGTTGTTGGCCAAGGCCGAGGACACCGCGGGCCTGGATGCGCTTTACAAGGAGGCTGGCGGGGCGGATGACGCGCAGGTGCGCGACCCGGCGCAGCGGCTCTTGCTGGGCCAGATCGCCGAATACCTCAAGCGTCCGCAGCAGGCGCTGGACTGGTACCAGGGCGTGGGCGAAGGCGAGCAGAAGGTGGAAGCCCGCCTGCGCACGGCCAATACGCTGTACGCGCTGGGGCGCAAGCAGGACGCATTCGATCGCGTTCACGCGCTGCAGGCCGATGCCTCGGTGGACGAGCCGGCGCGCCGCGACGCCTATCTGCTGGAAGCCGAGCTGCGCCAGAAGGAAGGCGATGACGCCGGAGAGCTGGACGCCCTGGCGCGCGGCCTGGCCGCCTATCCGGACGACACCAATCTGCTCTACGCGCGCGGCCTGGCATGGGAGCGGCGCGACCGCATCGACCGTGCCGAGGCCGACCTGCGCCGGGTCCTGGTCACCGATCCCACCAATACCGCTGCGCTCAACGCGCTGGGGTACACCCTGGCCGACCGCACCGAGCGTTACAAGGAAGCCTTGGAGCTGATCGACCGGGCCCGCGCGGCCGAGCCGGACGAGCCGGCGATCATCGACAGCTATGGCTGGGTGCTCTATCGCCTGGGCCGCAAGGACGAAGCCTTGGTGCAGCTGCGCCGGGCCTACACCTTGATGAAGGATCCGGAGATCGCCGCCCACCTGGGCCAGCTGCTGTGGGAGCGCGGCCAGCACGATGAAGCCCGACGCTATTTCGACGAGGCGCGCAAGCTCGACCCGCAGAACCGCTCGCTGCAGCGCGCGCTGGAGAAGACCGGCGCATGAAGTCCCCGCTGAAAACCGCCGCCAGCCTGGCGCTGGCGATGTTGCTGGCCGGCTGCACCACGCTGGGTCCCCGTCCGACCGCGCCGGTTGCAGGCCCCGCGGATCCGGCCGCTGCCGCCGCGAACCAAGCCGCGCGCGAGCGCTGGCTGCAGGTGCATCCGGACTGGGCGCTGGAAGGGCGGGTCGCGATCCGGCGCGCCGACAAGGGCGGCAGCGGTCGCATCGACTGGCGCCAGCGCGGCGCCCAGTTCGATGTGTCGCTCAGCGCGCCGGTCACCCGGCAGAGCTGGCGCCTGACCGGCGACGGGCAGGACGTGCTGCTCGAGGGCCTGGACGGAGGGCCGCTGCGCGGCGCCGATGCCGGTCAACTGTTGTTGGCGGCCACTGGCTGGGAAATCCCAGTGCAGGCGCTGGCCTACTGGATCCGTGGCCAGGCCGCGCCTGGGGCCGCGCCCGGCGATCTGCAGTACGGCGCCGATGGCCTGCCCGCGCTGCTGGAACAGTCCGGTTGGCGCATTGCCTACACCGCCTGGCAGCCCGCGGCCGCCGATGTTCCCGCGCTGCCCTCGCGGATCGAGGCCGAGCGCGGCGACTCGCGCGTGCGCCTGATCATCGACGCCTGGCAGCCTGCCAGCGCCGCAGCCCCATGAGTGCCAACCATATGCCGGGCGGCTGGTCGTGGTGGCCAGCACCGGCCAAGCTCAACCTGTGCCTGCGCATCATCGGCCGCCGCGAGGATGGCTATCACGACCTGCAGAGCGCCTTCCGCCTGCTGGACTGGGGCGACCGAGTCGGAATCCGGTTCCGTGAGGACGGGCGCATCACCCGCGTCGGCGCCTCGGTTCCCGGCGTGGCGGAAGCGGACGATCTGCTGGTGCGTGCTGCGATCCTGCTGCAGAAGCACGCCAAATGCGCACTTGGTGCCGATATCTGCGTCGAAAAGGAAATTCCTGCCGGTGGCGGATTTGGTGGCGGCTCCTCGGATGCGGCGACGGTCCTGCGGGTGCTGGACCGCCTGTGGGGACTGGCTCTGGGCGAGGACGCACTGGCGACGCTGGGCCTGGCGCTGGGCGCGGATGTGCCGGTCTTCGTGCGCGGGCGCAATGCCTGGGCCGAGGGGGTAGGCGAACGGCTGACCCCCCTGGACCTGGCCCCGGCCTGGTACGTGCTGGTGGATCCGGGCGTCCACGTGGCCACGGCCAAGCTGTTTGGTGCGCCGGATTTGACGCGCAATGCCCCACCCGTGAAAATAGCGGACTTCCTTTCCGGATCCGTGCCCGACAACGTGTTCGAGCCGGTGCTGCGCCGCCGGGAACCTGCCATCGAGGCGGCGTTCCAGGCCTTGTCCAGCATCGGGACGCCACGACTGACGGGGACGGGCAGCGGCTGTTTCGTGGAGTTCGCAAGCCTTCAGGCCGCCCAGGCCGGATTGGCCCTGCTGCCTGCGAACCAGCAGGGCTGGGTGGTGGCCGGTGCGGCACGTTCGCCCCTGCTGGACGCGCTGGAAGGGAAGGTGCAGGACGCGGACTGATTTTTACTGGGGCGTCGCCAAGAGGCCTAAGGCACCGGGTTTTGATCCCGGCATTTCGCAGGTTCGAATCCTGCCGCCCCAGCCAGTCCGTCGTTCGTGTGCCGCCGCCGTTCCAAGACGTCTCACCGCAGTCATCGAGAACCCCACGTGCAAGACGAACGCAGCCTGCTGGTCTTCTCCGGCAACGCCAACAAGCCGCTGGCCAAGAGCATCTGTCGCGAACTGGGCGTGCGTCCCGGCAAGGCGATGGTCTCGCGCTTCTCCGACGGCGAAGTGCAGGTGGAGATCGAGGAGAACGTCCGCCGCCAGGAAGTGTTCGTGGTGCAGCCCACCTGCGCACCCACGGCCGAGAACCTGATGGAACTGCTGGTGCTGATCGACGCGCTCAAGCGCGCCAGCGCCGCCAGCGTGACCGCCGTGGTGCCGTATTTTGGCTATTCGCGCCAGGACCGTCGTCTGCGCTCCTCGCGCGTGCCGATCACCGCCAAGGTCGCGGCCAAGATGTTCAGCGCCGTCAGCGCCGACCGTGTGCTGACCGTGGACCTGCATGCCGACCAGATCCAGGGCTTTTTCGACATCCCGGTGGACAACGTCTACGCCTCGCCGCTGCTGCTGGCCGACATCTGGCGTGCCTATGGCACCGACCGGATGATGGTCGTCTCGCCGGACGTGGGCGGCGTGGTCCGCGCCCGCGCCATCGCCAAGCGCCTGGACGATGCGGACCTGGCGATCATCGACAAGCGCCGCCCGCGCGCCAACGTCTCCACCGTGATGAACATCATCGGCGACGTGGAAGGCAAGGAATGCGTGATGGTCGATGACATCGTCGACACCGCCGGCACCCTGTGCGCCGCCGCGGCCGCGCTCAAGGACCGGGGCGCGACCAAGGTCGCCGCCTACTGCACCCACCCGGTGCTGTCCGGCCCGGCCGTGGACAACCTCAACAAGTCCGTGCTCGACGAGCTGGTGGTCACCGACACCATCCCGCTGTCCGACGCGGCCCGTGGCTGCAGCAAGATCCGCCAGCTCTCGGTGGCCAGCATGCTGGCCGAGACCATCCGCCGCATCGCCTTCGGCGAATCGGTCAGTTCGCTCTACGTGGACTAAGCATTCCGGCGGGCGGGGGAATCCTCCATCGCCTGCCGCAATACGGCTCTCCTGGTCGCGGGGGAGTCGCATCGCCGCCGCGAGGCGGTCTACCAACCAAAGAAGTGAATCAACATGGCTACGACACATGAAATCAACGTGGAGCGCCGCGAGGACGAGGGGAAGGGTGCGAGCCGCCGCCTGCGTCACGCCGGTCGCGTCCCCGCCATCGTCTACGGTGGCGACCTCAAGCCGGTCAGCATCTCGCTAAACCACAACGAAGTCTGGACCGCCAGCCAGCACGACTGGTTCTACTCGTCGATCCTGGACCTGAGCCTCAATGGCGAAGTGCAGAAGGTCCTGCTGCGTGACATGCAGCGCCATCCGTTCAAGCAGCAGATCATGCACTTGGACTTCCAGCGCGTGAACGACAAGGAGACGCTGCGCACCGCCGTGCCGCTGCACTTCCTCAACCAGGACACCTCGCCGGCCGGCAAGTCCTCCGACGTGGTCATCACCCACGAGCTCAACGAAGTTGTGGTCGAGTGCCTGCCGTCGGACCTGCCGGAGTTCATCGAGATCGACCTGGCCAAGCTGGCCCTGGGCGACGTGATCCACCTGTCCGAGCTGAAGCTGCCCAAGGGCGTCGAGATCCCCGAGCTGAAGCTGGGCAAGGAGCACGACGTGGCCGTGGTCATCGCCAAGCACGTCAAGGTCGAGGACGAGTCGGCCGAGGGCGAGGAAGGCAGCGCCGACGTGCCGGCTGCCAAGGTCGCCGACGACGGCGCCAAGGACGCCGAGTAACCGGACGCGCCGGGGCGGGCTGCAGGCCCGCCCCGGTGGTCTGGCGAACCTTCGATGGAAGGCGTGCGTCTCATCGTCGGGCTGGGCAACCCCGGACCCGAACACCTGCGGACCCGGCACAATGCCGGGTTCCGTTTTGTCGACACCCTCGCGCTGCAGTTGGGCGCGCGGTTCGCCGTGGATGCCAAGCTGTTCGGTGAGACCGCCCAGGCCAGCCTCGGCGGACAGACGGTGCGGCTGCTCAAGCCGGCCACCTTCATGAACCTCTCGGGCAAGTCGGTCGCCGCGGCGCTGCGGTTCTGGAAGATCGAGCCCGAGCAGGCACTGATCGCCCATGACGAACTGGACATGCCGCCGGGGATCGCCCGGTTGAAGTTCGACGGCGGCCATGGCGGCCAAAACGGCCTGCGCGACACGATGAAATTGCTGGGGCATGGTCGCTTTGGCCGGCTGCGCATCGGCATTGGCCATCCCGGCCACAAGGACAAGGTCACCGGCTGGGTGCTGGGCCGACCCAGTGCGGACGATGAGATCCTGATCGGGCGTGCGATCGACGACGCGCTGGACGTGCTGCCCCTGGCAGTGGCCGGCGATTTCAACGAGGCGATGAAGCGTCTCAACAGCATCAAGGCGTGAGCCGGCAGCCGCCAGCGGACTGGGCACAGTCCGCTGGCGCTTACCGGATTGCGGTTGCAGGAGTGAGCAAGACATGGGCATCAAATGCGGCATCGTGGGCCTGCCGAACGTCGGCAAGTCGACCCTCTTCAATGCGCTGACCAAGGCGGGCATCGCCGCGGCCAACTTCCCGTTCTGCACCATCGAGCCCAACGTGGGCATCGTGCCGGTGCCGGACCCGCGCCTGGGCGCGCTGTCGGAGATCGTCAAGCCGCAGCGGGTCGTGCCCACGGCAGTGGAATTTGTCGACATCGCCGGCCTGGTCGCCGGTGCGGCCAGCGGTGAAGGCCTGGGCAACAAGTTCCTGGCGCACATCCGCGAGGTCGATGCGATCACCCACGTGGTGCGCTGCTTCGAGAACGATGACGTGATCCACGTCAACAACAAGGTCGACCCGATCTCGGACATTGAAACCATCGATACCGAACTGGCGCTGGCCGACCTGGACAGCGTGGAGAAGGCGCTCAACCGTGCCGAGCGCAGCGCCAAGGGCGGCGACAAGGAAGCCATCGCGCGCAAGCCGGTGCTGGAGAAGCTGCGCAAGGCGCTGGACGACGGCATCCCCGGACGCGGCGCTGGCCTGGACGAGGAAGAGAAGGCGCTGGTGCGCGACCTGTTCCTGCTGACCCTCAAGCCGGTGATGTACATCGCCAACGTGCTGGAGGACGGCTTTGAGAACAACCCGCATCTGGACGCGGTGCGCACCCGCGCCGAGAAGGAGGGCGCGCAGGTGGTGCCGGTTTCGGCTGCCATCGAGGAAGAGCTCTCGCAGCTGGACGATGCCGACCGGGATGCCTTCCTGGCCGACCTGGGTCTGGCCGAGCCCGGCCTGAACCGCGTGATCCGTGCCGCCTACCAGCTGCTGGGCCTGCAGACCTACTTCACCGCCGGCGTGCAGGAAGTCCGCGCGTGGACGGTCAAGGCCGGCGCAACCGCGCCCAAGGCCGCGGCGGTCATCCACACCGACTTCGAGAAGGGCTTCATCCGCGCCGAGACCATCGGCTACGACGACTTCATCAAGTACAAGGGCGAGGCCGGTGCCAAGGAAGCCGGGCGCCTGCGCCTGGAGGGCAAGGAGTACAAGGTGCAGGAAGGCGACGTGCTGCACTTCCGCTTCAACGTCTGAGTCGGGCCTCGCTGAGGTCGACGCGAAGGCCGCGCATTGCGCGGCCTTTTGCGTATCGAGGATTCAACCCAGGCCCTGTCCGGCCAGCGCCTGGGCCACCTTGGAGCGGCTGGGCCGGCCCAGCGCGTGGCTGATGAAGCCACCGGCGGCCGCCAGCCGATGCAGATCCACGCCGGTCTCGATGCCCAGCCCGTCCAGCAGGTAGAGCAGGTCCTCGCTGGCCACGTTGCCGGCCGCGCCAGGCGCGTACGGGCAGCCGCCCAGCCCGGCCACCGAGCTGTCGAAGGTCGCCACGCCCAGTTGCAGGGCCGCGTGGACGTTGGCCAGGGCCTGGCCCCAGGTGTCGTGGAAGTGGCCGGCCAGGCGTTCGACCGGTACGCGGGCCATCACCGCTTCCAGCATCGCCTGGGTCTTGCCGGGCGTGCCCACGCCGATGGTGTCGCCCAACGAGATCTCGTGACAGCCCATCGCGTGCAGGGCGGCGGCCACCTCGGCCACCGCGCTGGGCGCGATGTCGCCAGCGTAGGGGCAGCCCAGCACGCAGGAGACATAGCCGCGCACCGGGACGCCGGCGTCCCGTGCGGCGCGGGTGACCTCCTCGAAACGCGCCAGGCTCTGGGCGATCGAGCAGTTGATGTTCTTCTGCGAGAAGGCCTCGGAGGCGGCGGCGAACACCGCGACCTCGTCCGCGCCGGCCGCGTGGGCGGCCTGGAACCCACGCAGGTTGGGCGTGAGCGCCGAATACACGACGCCTGGCCGCCGCGGCACGCCGCGCATCACCGCATCGTGGTCGGCCATCTGCCGCACCCACTTGGGCGAGACGAAGGCCGTGGCCTCGATGTGGCGCAGGCCAGCCTCTGCCAGGCGCGCGATCAGGTCCAGCTTGGTCTGCGTGGTGACGGTGCCGGGCTCGTTCTGCAGGCCATCGCGCGCGCCCATCTCCACCAGTTTCACCTTGGCGGGCAGGGCGCTCACGCGGCGACCTCGAACTCGACCAGTGGCGCCTGGTCGGCCACCAGGTCACCGACCTTGCACAGCAGCGCGGTGATGGTGCCGGCCGCCGGTGCGCTGACCGTGTATTCCATCTTCATGGCTTCCATGACCAGCAACGGGGCGCCGGCGGCAACCTCGGCGCCGGCCTCGGCCATGACCGCGATGATCCGGCCCGGCATGGGCGCCACCAGGCCACCCTGGGCATCGGCGATGCCCGCCTGGTGCGCCAGCGGCACGTATGGCTGCAGGCGGACGCGGGCGTCTGCCGTGATGACCGTCAGCGCCCCCGCGTCGTCGGCCACGACATGTCCCTGCACGGTGTGCGCGCCGGCCGCCAGAAGCAGGTGGTCGGCGTGGACCTCCAGTACGCGCACCGACACACCGTCCAGGCGCCAGACACCGCCTGCGTGCTGCTCGACCTGCACGGTGTGGGACGTGCCGTCCGCCTCATCGAAGCGCAAGCTGCGGCGGGCGTGGCCGTTCGCGCGCCAGCCATCGGCGATCGCCCAGGGCGAGGACGAATTGCCGGCTGCGGCGGCCAGTGCGGCAGCCTGGCGCTGCTCGGTCAGCAGGACGTGCAGGCTGGCCAAGGCCAGCAGCGCAGGAGTGACAGGATCCGGACGCAGCAGCTCGTCCAGCTCGCGCTCGATCAATCCGGTGTCATAGCCGCCGGCGCGGACCTGCGGGTTGTCCACCAGGCGCGACAAAAACGCTAGGTTGTTGCCGACCCCAGCGATTCGGGTCTGGGCCAGGGCGCTGCGCATGCGTGCGAGCGCGCCAGCGCGGGTGCTGTCCCAGGCGATCAGTTTGGCGATCATCGGGTCGTAATCGGCACCGATCATGTCGCCTGCGTCGACGCCCGAATCGACGCGCACGTGCGCCGAGGTGGGGGGGAAGGCCAGCTGCTGCAGCGTGCCGGTCGACGGCAGGAAGCCGCGCTCAGGCTGCTCGGCGTACAGGCGCACCTCGATCGCATGGCCGTGCAGGGAGATCTGGTCCTGTGCCAGCGGCAACGGCGCACCTGCCGCCACACGCAGCTGCCATTCGACCAGATCCAGTCCGGTGACCTGCTCGGTCACCGGGTGCTCGACCTGCAGCCGGGTATTCATTTCCATGAAGTAGAACGCGCCGTCGGCATCGACGATGAACTCCACCGTGCCCGCGCCGACGTAGCCCACCGCGCGGGCCGCCTCCACGGCGGCCTGGCCGATGGCCGCGCGGAAGGTCGTGCTGATGCCGGGTGCGGGGGCTTCCTCGATTACCTTCTGGTGTCGGCGCTGGGCCGAGCAGTCGCGCTCGTAGAGGTGCACCACGCTGCCTTGCGTGTCGCCGAACACCTGCACCTCGATGTGGCGCGGCCGCACCAGGTATTTCTCCACCAGCACCCGGTCATCGCCGAAGCTGGCGGACGCTTCGCGCCGGCACGAGGCCAGGGCGGCGTCGAAATCCGCGTCACGCTCGACCACGCGCATGCCCTTGCCGCCGCCGCCGGCGCTGGCCTTGATCAGCACCGGATAGCCGATACGCGCCGCCTCCGCGCGCAGCAGCGCAGGGGTTTGGTCATCGCCGTGGTAACCGGGTACGAGTGGCACCCCGGCGGCCTGCATCAGCGCCTTGGCCGCCGATTTGGAGCCCATCGCCTCGATGGCCGCCACCGGCGGTCCGACGAAGACCAGTCCGGCCTCCTGACAGGCGCGGGCGAAGTCCGCGTTCTCCGACAGGAAGCCATAGCCGGGATGGACGGCCTGCGCGCCGGTGGCGCGCGCGGCCTCGACGACCCTGTCCGCGCGCAGGTAGCTCTCGCGCGCCGCCGCCGGGCCGATGCACACCGCCTCGTCGGCCAGGCGCACATGCCGCGCGTTGGCGTCGGCCTCGGAATACACCGCGACGGTGGCAATGCCCAGCCGCTTGCAGGTGGCGATGACGCGGCAGGCGATTTCGCCGCGGTTGGCGATCAGAAGTTTGCCGAACACCGTCAGGACCTCCAGTCCGGGGCACGTTTGTCGAAGAACGCTGCGATGCCTTCGCGCGCCTCGGCGCTGCCGCGGGCACGCGCGATGCGGGTGGTGGTGTCGTCAATCAGCGCCGGGTCGATGCTGCGCCCGGCCACGTCGGCGACCAGGTGTTTGCAGTCGGCCTGGGCCTGCGGCGCGCCGGCGAGCAGATCCTCGGCCAAGGCTTGCACGCGCGCGTCGAGGGTGTCCGTCTTGCACACCTCATGCAGCAACCCGAGTTGCAGTGCCTGGGCCGCGTCGAAGCGCTCGCCGGTGAGGAAATAGCGTTGCGCCGCACGCGCGCCGATCGCGCGGATCACGTAGGGGCTGATCGTGGCCGGGATCAGGCCCAGTCGCACTTCGGTCGTGCCAAAGCGCGCCTCGGGTGTGGCGATGGCGATGTCGCAGGCGGCCACCAGCCCCGTGCCGCCGGCCAGGGCCGCGCCGTGCACGCGGGCGATGGTTGGCTTGGACAGGCCGGCGAGCGTGGCCAGCATCGTCGCCAGCGCGCCGGCATCGCGCAGGTTGTCCTCGTGGCTGAAACCGGCCATGCGCCGCATCCAGTCCAGGTCGCCGCCGGCGCAGAAGCTCTTGCCACGTCCGGCCAGCACGACGACGCGCACGGCCGAATCTGCGTCGGCGGCGCGCAGCGCCTCGGTGAGCGCGGTGATCAGGTATTCGTCGAAGGCGTTGTGCACCTCGGGCCGGTTGAGCCAGAGGGTCAGCGTCGCGCCGCTGTGTTCGCATTGGAGTAGGGAGGCGTTCATGGCCGGCCTTACATGCGGAACACGCCGAAGCGCGTGTCGGGGATGGGGGCGTTGGCGGCCGCCGCCAGGCCCAGGCCGAGCAGGCGCCGGGTCTGCGCCGGATCGACGATGCCGTCGTCCCACAGCCGCGCGCTGGCGTAGTACGGATCGGATTGCGCCTCGAATTGCTCGCGGATCGGCTGTTTGAACGCATCCTCGTCCCCGGCGCCCCAGGCCTTGCCCTGGGCTTCCAGGCCGTCGCGGCGCACGGTCGCCAAGACGCTGGCGGCCTGTTCGCCGCCCATGACCGAAATACGCGAGTTCGGCCAGCTCCACAGGAACCGCGGCGAGTACGCGCGACCGCACATCCCGTAATTGCCTGCGCCGTAGGAGCCGCCGATCAGCACGGTGAACTTGGGCACGGCCGTGGTCGCCACCGCCGTGACCAGCTTGGCGCCGTCCTTGGCGATGCCGCCATTTTCATAGGCCCGGCCGACCATGAAGCCGGTGATGTTCTGCAGGAACACCAGGGGAATCCCGCGCTGCGAGCACAGCTCCACGAAATGCGCGCCCTTGAGCGCGCTTTCGGAAAACAGGATGCCGTTGTTGGCCACGATGCCCGCCGGATAGCCGTGGATATGGGCGAAGCCGGTCACCAACGTGGTGCCGTAGCGCGCCTTGAACTCATCCAGCCGCGAGCCGTCGACGATGCGCGCGATGACTTCGCGCACGTCGTAGGGCTTGCGCGTATCGGCGGGGATCACGCCGTACAACTCGGCCGGGTCGTAACGCGGTTCCTCGACCGCCTGTGGCGCCAGCGCGGGCGGGCGGCGCGGGCCGAGGTGGCCGACGATGTCGCGCAACAGGGCCAGGGCGTGGTGATCGTTTTCGGCCAGGTGGTCGGCCACGCCGGACAGGCGGGTGTGCACGTCCGCGCCGCCCAGGTCTTCGGCACTGACCACCTCGCCGGTGGCGGCCTTCACCAGCGGCGGGCCACCGAGGAAGATCGTGCCCTGGCCCTGCACGATGATGGTCTCATCGCTCATCGCCGGCACGTAGGCGCCGCCTGCGGTGCATGAGCCCATCACGCAGGCGATCTGCGGGATGCCGGCGGCCGATAGCTGGGCCTGGTTGTAGAAGATTCGGCCGAAGTGCTCGCGATCGGGGAACACCTCGTCCTGCATCGGCAGGAACGCGCCGCCCGAATCGACCAAATACAGGCAGGGCAGGTGGTTTTCCCGGGCGATCTCCTGCGCGCGCAGGTGCTTCTTGACCGTCATCGGGTAATAGGTGCCGCCCTTGACCGTGGCGTCGTTGGCCAGGATCACGCACTCGCGCCCCTGCACGCGGCCGATGCCGCCGACCACCCCGGCGCAGGGCACTTGGTCCTCGTACATGCCGTGGGCGGCCAGCGGGGCCAGTTCCAGGAACGGCGCGCCGGGGTCGAGCAGGGTGTCGATGCGCTCGCGCGCCAGCAGCTTGCCGCGCCCGGTATGCCTGGCGCGGGCCGTCTCGCTGCCCCCCTGGGCCGTGTGGGCCACGCGCGCGCGCAGGGTGTCGACCTGGGCCTGCAGGGCCGTGCGATTGGCCTGGAACGCCGCATCGTCGGTCCGCAATTTCGAAACAATCACGCCCATGCCGATGTCCTCATGCCTTGGTTCCGACCAGTTCGCGGCCGATCAGCATGCGCCGGATCTCCGACGTGCCGGCGCCGATCTCGTACAGCTTGGCATCGCGCCACAGGCGGCCGGTGGGGTATTCGTTGATGTAGCCGTTGCCACCCAGGGCCTGGATGGCCTGGCCGGCCATCCAGGTGGCCTTCTCGGCGCTGTACAGGATCGCCCCGGCCGCATCCTTGCGCGTGGTTTCGCCGCGGTCACAGGCTTTGGCCACCGCATAGACGTAGGCGCGACAGGCGTTGAAGCCGACGTACATGTCGGCCAGCTTGCCCTGCATCAGCTCGAACTCGCCGATCGGCCGGCCGAACTGACGACGTTCGCGCACGTAGGGCAGCACCGCGTCCAGGCTGGCGGCCATGATGCCCAGTGGGCCACCGGAGAGCACGATGCGTTCGTAGTCCAGGCCGGACATCAGCACCTTCACGCCTTGGTTGAGGCCGCCCAGGATGTTCTCCTCGGGGACCTCGCAGTCGTTGAACACCAGTTCGCAGGTGTTGGACCCGCGCATGCCCAGCTTGTCCAGCTTCTGTGCGGTGGAAAATCCCTTGAATCCGCGCTCGACGATGAAAGCAGTGATCCCGCGCGGACCGGCCTGCGGATCGGTCTTGGCGTAGACCACCAGGGTGTGCGCGTCCGGCCCGTTGGTGATCCACATCTTGCTGCCGTTAAGCACGTAGTGGTCGCCGTGCCTGTCCGCGCGCAGCTTCATGCCTACCACGTCAGAGCCCGCGCCGGCCTCGCTCATGGCCAGCGCGCCGATGTGCTCGCCGCTCACCAACCCCGGCAGATAGCGTGACTTCTGTTGCACCGTGCCGTTCTTGCGCAGCTGGTTCACGCACAGGTTGGAATGGGCTCCGTAGGACAGCCCAATGGCTGAGCAGGCGCGGGAGATTTCCTCCATGGCCACCACGTGGGCCAGATACCCCAAGCCGCTGCCGCCGTACTCCTCCTCCACGGTCAGGCCCAGCAGGCCCATCTCGCCCAGTTGGGGCCACAGCGCGTTGGGAAACGCGTTGTCGCGGTCGGCCGTGTCAGCCAGTGGCGCGATAATGCGGGAGGCGAAATCGCGCACGGCACTGCGCAGTTGGTCGATGTCTTCACCGAGGTCGAAACTGAAATCCGGGCTCATGAGGTCCTGTTGGATCGTGCGCCACACGGAGTGCGGCGGGGCAAAAGCGGGGCAGGCTGACCTGCGCGCCGGCAAGGTGCACGCTGCGGGGCAGCATCAAGGTGCTTCCCGTCGGCGCGGTTGCCTGCCACAATGCGCGCCCCCACGGCCGGCCGCCGTGAGGACTCGTCTCCAAGGCGAGGATGCGTCCGCTTCGGGCGCAGCGGTGGGCCTGGTGGAAAATCGCGCGCGGTCGTTGACAGCTCGCGGATCTCACGCCAGAATCACCGGCTGTTTCACCCCGGCCCGAAAGGCCGGACACAAGCGTCATCCGGAGGGATACCCAAGCGGCCAACGGGGGCAGACTGTAAATCTGCTGGCTTACGCCTTCGGTGGTTCGAATCCACCTCCCTCCACCAAGAGTTTCGTGTTGTAGCGGTGCCCCGGCGCGGGAGTAGTTCAACGGTAGAACCTCAGCCTTCCAAGCTGATGGTGCGGGTTCGATTCCCGTCTCCCGCTCCATTGAACATCTGCTCCATCGTCGCCAGATGTATCGCGGCAACACCAGGTTTCACGCTCACGTAGCTCAGTCGGTAGAGCACCTCCTTGGTAAGGAGGAGGTCGAAGGTTCGATTCCTTTCGTGAGCACCATCCAAGCAGTACGTTTCATCCTCTTATCTAACGATCCGAGAATAAGCAGCCATGGCAAAGGGTAAGTTCGAGCGCACCAAGCCGCACGTGAACGTTGGCACCATCGGTCACGTTGACCATGGCAAGACCACGCTGACCGCCGCACTGACCAAGGTGGGTGCCGAGCGTTTCGGTGGCGAGTTCAAGGACTATTCGTCGATCGATGCGGCGCCGGAAGAGAAGGCGCGCGGCATCACGATCTCCACGGCGCACGTGGAATACGAATCCGACAACCGCCACTACGCCCACGTGGACTGCCCGGGCCACGCCGACTACGTGAAGAACATGATCACCGGTGCGGCCCAGATGGACGGCGCGATCCTGGTGTGCTCGGCCGCTGACGGCCCGATGCCGCAGACCCGCGAGCACATCCTGCTGTCGCGTCAGGTCGGCGTGCCGTACATCGTCGTGTTCCTGAACAAGGCCGACATGGTGGACGACGCCGAGCTGCTCGAGCTGGTGGAAATGGAAGTGCGCGAGCTGCTGAGCAAGTACGACTTCCCGGGCGATGACACCCCGATCATCCACGGTTCGGCCCGCCTGGCGCTGGAAGGCGACCAGAGCGAGATCGGCGTGCCGGCGATCCTGAAGCTGGTCGAGGCGCTGGACACCTTCATCCCGACGCCCGAGCGCGACGTGGACAAGACCTTCCTGATGCCGGTGGAAGACGTGTTCTCGATCTCTGGCCGCGGCACCGTGGTGACCGGTCGTATCGAGCGCGGCGTGATCAAGGTGGGCGAGGAAATCGAGATCGTCGGTATCCGCCCGACCCAGAAGACCACCGTGACCGGCGTGGAAATGTTCCGCAAGCTGCTGGACCAGGGCCAGGCAGGCGACAACGCCGGTCTGCTGCTGCGCGGCACCAAGCGTGACGACGTCGAGCGTGGCCAGGTGCTGGCCAAGCCGGGTTCGATCACCCCGCACACCGAGTTCGAGGCTGAGGTGTACGTGCTGTCCAAGGACGAGGGTGGTCGTCATACCCCGTTCTTCAAGGGCTACCGTCCGCAGTTCTACTTCCGCACCACCGACATCACCGGTGCGATCGAGCTGCCGGAAGGCACCGAGATGGTGATGCCGGGCGACAACGTGAAGATGAAGGTCACCCTGATCAACCCGGTGGCGATGGACGACGGCCTGCGCTTCGCGATCCGCGAAGGTGGCCGTACGGTCGGCGCCGGCGTGGTGGCCAAGGTCATCAAGTAAGCTAAGGTCCAGCGATCCGGCGATCCCGCATCGCCGGAAGTGACGCGAATGGCGGGCCGGGAACCTCGGTCCGCCTTCGCCGTCTAAGGGCAACACTTTCAGCAGGTTCCGTACGCCAGTAGCTCAATTGGCAGAGCAGCGGTCTCCAAAACCGCAGGTTGGGGGTTCGAGTCCCTCCTGGCGTGCCACTGCCCCGTAAGTTCCGTCGCCGCAGGCGGCGGCGCAGTGCAAGGCGGCACACCCGACTTCAATGAACAGCAAGATCCAACAATCCAAGACGGCGACAGGTACGTCCGGTGGCGATATCGCCAAGTACGTGGCCGCGGCCGCGCTGGTGGTGGCTGGGCTGGTGGTGTGGTGGTGGTTCGCCGGACAGTGGGCCACGCCGTTGCGTGCGCTTGCCGTCGTGGTCGGTCTGGTGGCAGGTGCCGCGGTCTTCATTGCGACCGCCAAGGGCAAGGACACGGTCGAATTCCTGTCCGAGTCGCGTTTCGAGCTGCGCAAGGTCGTGTGGCCAACCCGTCAGGAATCGCTGCGGATGACCTGGGTGGTCATGGTGGTCGTGGTGATCCTCAGCCTGATTCTGGCGGGCTTCGATTTCGTCATCCAATGGATGGTCGAGAAACTGTTCACGATGGGCCGTTGAGGAGAGCGTCGCAGTGAAGCGTTGGTACGTGGTACATGCCTATTCAGGCTTCGAGAAGTCCGTGGCGCAGGCGCTGCGCGACCGCATCGTGCGCGATGGCATGGAAGAGCGCTTCGGCGACGTGCTGGTCCCGACCGAAGAGGTCGTGGAAATGCGCGCTGGCCAGAAGCGACGTTCCGAGCGCAAGTTCTTCCCCGGCTACGTGCTGGTCCAGATCGAGACTCAGGACGAGGCCGGCATTCCGCGCATCGACAATGAGTCCTGGCATCTGGTGAAGGACACCAACAAGGTGCTGGGCTTCATTGGCGGCACGGCCGATCGCCCGCTTCCGATTCGCGACGAAGAGGCGGCCGCCATCCTGGACCGTGTTCAGGAAGGTGTCGAAAAGCCCCGGCCCAAGGTGCTGTTCGAGCCCGGCGAGATGGTGCGCGTGGTCGATGGCCCGTTCAACGACTTCAACGGCGTGGTCGAGGAAGTCAACTACGAGAAGAGCCGCCTGCGCGTGGCCGTGCTCATCTTCGGTCGCTCCACCCCGGTGGAGCTGGAATTCGGTCAGGTCGAAAAGGCCTGAGTCCTCCTGGCCTCTGGCGCGTTGCGCGAGAGGCCCAAAAATCTGTTATAGTGCGCGGCTCCCTGTCCGGTCGAGCCGGGCATCCGCACTGGCCGCCCGCGAGGGCGGCCTTTCGCGCGACGAGAAACGCGATGTCGGGACGCGTGATTTTCCCGATCCGATGGGGAGCCTGTCTTCCAGGCGCTAGCACCCGGAGAGCATTGAAATGGCAAAGAAAGTCATTGGTTACATCAAGCTGCAGGTGAAGGCCGGTCAGGCCAATCCCTCGCCGCCGGTCGGTCCTGCGCTGGGTCAGCGCGGCCTGAACATCATGGAGTTCTGCAAGGCGTTCAACGCCGCCACGCAGAAGCTCGAGCCGGGTCTGCCGATTCCGGTGGTGATCACCGCCTATTCGGACCGTACCTTCACCTTCATCACCAAGACGCCGCCGGCGTCGATCCTGCTGAAGAAGGCCGTGGGCATCCAGTCCGGTTCCAAGCGTCCGAACACCGAAAAGGTGGGCAAGGTCACCCGTGCCCAACTGGAAGAGATCGCCAAGGCGAAGGAGCCCGACCTGACGGCGGCCGACCTGGACGCCGCGGTGCGTACGATTGCGGGCTCGGCCCGTTCCATGGGTCTGACGGTCGAGGGCTAAAGACAATGGCAATGAACAAGCGACAGAAGGCCATCCTGGCCGCCGTGACCCCGGGCAAGGCCTACGCCGTTGACGAGGCCCTGCAGATCCTGAAGGGCGCCGTGAAGGCCAAGTTCGTCGAGTCCATCGACGTGGCCGTCCGCCTGGGCGTGGACGCGAAGAAGTCCGACCAGCAGGTGCGCGGTTCGACCGTGCTGCCCGCCGGTACCGGTAAGTCGGTCCGTGTGGCCGTGTTCGCCCCGGCTGGCGCGAAGGCCGACGAGGCCCTGGCTGCCGGCGCCGAAGCGGTCGGCATGGACGACCTGGCCGAGAAGATGCAGGCCGGCGACCTGAACTACGACGTGGTCATCGCCACCCCGGACGCCATGCGCGTGGTGGGTAAGCTGGGCCAGCTGCTGGGTCCGCGCGGCCTGATGCCGAACCCCAAGGTCGGCACCGTGTCCCCGAACCCGGCCGAAGCGGTGAAGAATGCCAAGTCCGGTCAGGTGCGCTACCGCACCGACAAGGCGGGCATCATCCACTGCACCATCGGCAAGGCGTCCTTCGAGGACGACGCGCTGAAGACCAATCTGCAGGCGCTGCTGGCCGACCTGGTGAAGGCCAAGCCGTCCACCGCCAAGGGTCAGTACCTGCAGAAGATCTCGCTCAGCTCGACCATGGGCCCCGGCGTGACCGTGGACCAGTCCTCGCTGAGCCTGAAGTAATGCTGTAACCGGTGGCGGGGCGACCTGCCACCGGGGTTGTGCTTGAGGGCGATCGGAGGGCTGCAATGCCCGAAGAAAGCCGTCAAAGACCGCAGGTGCGGTCAGCGCGCTCCGACGACGGGCAGGGAAGCTCGGTCCTGGCAGGGATTCGGCGTCGGCGTTAGCGGGACTGCTTGATTGGCTTGATGCCAGCCCGCGCAGATGGTGCCGCCTTCATCGGTTTTTCTGGTTTCCCGTTTCGGGGGCCGGGTGATAAGGCCACCAGTTGGGATGCGAAGGCATCCCCGGCGTCCAGGATGGATGCTGCCCTGGACCGCAAGCGGCAGGAGCCGTGAGCGGAGTTCACAAGAGGAGTGATTAATGGCTCTCAATCTGTCCCAGAAGCAAGAAGTTGTCGCCGAGCTGGCAGAAGTCGCCGCCAAGGCGCACTCCTTGATCGCCGCCGAGTACGCAGGCACCACGGTCTCCCAGATGACCGCGATGCGCAAGCAGGCGCGCGAGTCCGGCGTGTACCTGCGGGTCGTCAAGAACACCTTGGCCGCCCGTGCAGTGGAAGGTACCGAATACGAGTGCACCAAGGACTCGTTGGTCGGCCCGCTGCTGTACGCGTTCTCGACCGAGGAGCCCGGCGCTGCCGGTCGCCTGATCAAGGAATTCGCCAAGAGCAACGACAAGCTGCAGGCCAAGGTGGTCGCCGTCGGTGGCCAGCTGTACCCGGCCAGCCATGTCGACGTGCTGGCTTCGCTGCCCACGCTCGACCAGGCCCTGGCCATGGTGGCCCGTGCGCTGGCCGAACCCGCCACGATGTTCGCCCGTGCCGTCAAGGCCGTGGCCGACAAGCAGGGCGGTGGCGACGAAGCAGCGCCGGCCGAGGCAGAAGCCCCGGCTGAAACGGCTTAATTCCCGTAACCCATTCCAGAATATTGACCGAAGGTAATCACAATGTCCCTGTCCAACGAACAGATCGTCGACGCCATCGCTGAAAAGACCCTCATGGAAGTCATGGAGCTGGTCAAGGCGATCGAAGACAAGTTCGGCGTCTCCGCCGCCGCCCCGGTTGCCGTGGCTGCCGCCGCCGGCCCGGCCGCTGCCGTCGAAGAGCAGACCGAGTTCAACGTCGTGCTGAAGGAAGCCGGCGCCAAGAAGGTCGACGTCATCAAGGCTGTCCGCGCCATCACCGGCCTGGGCCTGAAGGAAGCCAAGGACCTCACCGAGGCCGGTGGCGTCCTGAAGGAAGGCCTGTCGAAGGAAGACGCCGAGAAGGCAAAGAAGGACCTCGAGGCCGCTGGCGCGACCGTCGAGCTGAAGTAATCAAAATCCGTCGCCAGGTTCCATCGGCGACATCCAAAGGCCGGGGGCGAAAGCCCCTGGCCTTCGGTCGTTGTTGAAGTGCGGTAGGCGGTACACAACTAGCAGTCGTAGTTTCGCCATCCAAGCGGTGGCCAAAAATCCACGAGTTGGTAGTTGGAAGTAGCGGGAGATGGCGTGCTGGTGCCGGCAATACCAGCGACTTCCAACTGACAGTTCTTCCCATTCGAAAGAATGTTCCCCGGGGTCACGGACGCGTGGCCCCCAGATGCCAGAGGCAATGTCCCATGTCGACGACATACTCGTTCACCGAAAAGAAGCGCATCCGCAAGGATTTCGGCAAGCAGCGGTCGATCCTCGAGGTCCCGTTCCTGCTCGCCATCCAGGTCGATTCCTATCGCGAGTTCCTGCAGGAGCACGTTGACGCCGCCAAGCGCGACGACCGTGGCCTGCACGCCGCCCTCAAGTCGGTCTTCCCGATCGCCAGCTACTCGGGCAACGCCGCCCTGGAGTACGTGGGCTACAAGCTCGGCGAGCCGGCCTTCGACGAGCGCGAGTGCCGCCAGCGTGGCATGAGCTACGGCGCGCCGCTGCGCGTGACCGTGCGCCTAGTGATCTACGACCGTGAGTCGTCGACCAAGGCGATCAAGTACGTGAAGGAGCAGGAGGTCTATCTGGGCGAAATCCCGCTGATGACCGACAACGGTACCTTCATCGTCAACGGCACCGAGCGCGTCATCGTTTCGCAGCTGCACCGTTCGCCGGGTGTGTTCTTCGACCACGACCGTGGCAAGACCCACAGCTCGGGCAAGCTGCTGTATAGCGCCCGCATCATTCCTTACCGCGGCTCGTGGCTGGACTTCGAGTTCGACCCGAAGGACGCGCTGTTCACCCGTATCGACCGTCGCCGCAAGCTGCCGGTCTCGATCCTGCTGCGTGCGCTGGGCTACTCCAACGAGGAGATGCTCAACCAGTTCTTCGAGATCAACACCTTCCACATCGATCCCAAGGAAGGCGTGCAGCTGGAGCTGGTGCCCGAGCGCCTGCGCGGCGAGACGCTGAACTTCGACCTGGCCGATGGCGACAAGGTCATCGTCGAAGCCGGCAAGCGCATCACCGCGCGTCACGTCAAGCAGCTGGAAGCCTCCGGCATCGAAGGCCTGGGCGTGCCCGACGAGTACCTGGTCGGCCGCATCCTCTCGCACGACGTGGTCGACGCTGCCACCGGCGAACTGCTGGCCAACGCCAATGACGAGATCACCGACGACCAGCTGGCTGCGTTCCGCAAAGCCGGCGTGGAAACCGTTGGCACCCTGTGGGTGAACGATCTGGACCGCGGTCCGTACCTGTCCAACACCCTGCGCATCGATCCGACCAAGACTCAGCTCGAGGCCCTGGTCGAGATCTACCGCATGATGCGTCCGGGCGAGCCGCCGACCAAGGACGCCGCGCAGAACCTGTTCCACAACCTGTTCTTCACCTTCGAGCGCTACGACCTGTCCAGCGTCGGCCGCATGAAGTTCAACCGTCGCGTGGGCCGCAAGGAAACCACCGGCGAGTCGGTGCTGTACGACCACAAGTACTACAGCGTGCGCAACGACGAAGAGTCCAAGCGTCTGGTCGCCACCAACGGTGAGAGCTCGGACATCCTGGAAGTGATCAAGGTCCTGACCGAGATCCGCAACGGCCGCGGCGTGGTCGACGACATCGACCACCTGGGCAACCGTCGCGTGCGTTCGGTCGGCGAAATGGCCGAAAACGTGTTCCGCGTGGGCCTGGTCCGCGTCGAGCGCGCGGTCAAGGAGCGCCTGTCGATGGCCGAGTCCGAAGGCCTGACCCCGCAGGAGCTGATCAACGCCAAGCCGGTGGCCGCCGCGATCAAGGAGTTCTTCGGCTCCTCGCAGCTGTCCCAGTTCATGGACCAGAACAACCCGCTGTCGGAAGTCACCCACAAGCGCCGCGTCTCGGCTCTGGGCCCGGGCGGCCTGACCCGCGAGCGCGCGGGCTTCGAAGTGCGCGACGTGCACCCGACCCACTACGGCCGCGTCTGCACCATCGAGACGCCGGAAGGCCCGAACATCGGCCTGATCAACTCGCTGGCGGTGTATGCCCGCACCAACGCCTACGGCTTCCTGGAGACGCCGTACCGCAAGGTCGTGGACGGCCAGATCACCGACGAGATCGAGTACCTGTCGGCCATCGAGGAAAACGAGTACGTCATCGCCCAGGCCAATGCGCTGCATGACTCCAAGAGCAGGCTGACCGAGCTGTTCGTACCGTGCCGCTTCCAGGGCGAGTCGCTGCTCAAGCCGCCGGCGGACGTGGATTTCATGGACGTCTCGCCCATGCAGACCGTCTCCATCGCCGCGGCGCTGGTGCCGTTCCTGGAGCACGATGACGCCAATCGCGCGCTCATGGGCGCCAACATGCAGCGCCAGGCCGTTCCGACCCTGCGTTCGCAGAAGCCGCTGGTCGGCACCGGCATCGAGCGCGCCGTGGCGCGCGACTCGGGCGTGACGGTCAATGCCCGTCGCGGCGGCGTGATCGAGCAGATCGACGCGGCTCGCGTGGTGGTCAAGGTCAACGAAGAGGAGATCGTCGGCGAGCAGGATGCCGGCGTGGATATCTACAACCTGATCAAGTACACCCGCTCCAACCAGAACACCTGTATCAACCAGACCCCGCTGGTGAACGTGGGTGACGTGGTCGCGCGCGGCGACGTGCTGGCCGACGGCCCGTCCACCGACATCGGCGAACTGGCCCTGGGCCAGAACATGCTGATCGCGTTCATGCCCTGGAACGGCTACAACTTCGAAGACTCCATCCTGCTCTCCGAGCGCGTGGTGGAAGAGGATCGCTACACCACGATCCACATCGAAGAGCTGACCGTCCAGGCGCGCGACACCAAGCTGGGACCGGAAGAGATCTCGGCCGACATCCCGAACGTCTCGGAGAGCGCGCTGAACCGTCTCGACGAGTCCGGCGTGGTGTACATCGGCGCCGAAGTGCGTGCCGGCGACATCCTGGTCGGCAAGGTCACGCCGAAGGGCGAGAGCCAGCTGACCCCAGAAGAAAAGCTGCTGCGTGCGATCTTCGGCGAGAAGGCCTCGGACGTGAAGGACAGCTCGCTGCGCGTGCCCCCGGGCATGGACGGCGTGGTCATCGACGTGCAGGTCTTCACCCGCGACGGCATCGAGAAGGACAAGCGCGCGCGCCAGATCGAGGACTCCGAGATCAAGCGCGTCAAGAAGGACTTCGACGACCAGTTCCGCATCCTGGAGAACGCGATCTTCGCGCGCCTCAAGACGCAGCTGGTGGGCAAGGTCGCCAACGGCGGTGCCGGCCTGAAGAAGGGCGACACCATCACCGATGCCTACCTGGACGGCCTGAAGAAGTCCGACTGGTTCGCCATCCGCATGAAGGATGACGACGCCGCCGACGCCATCGAGCGCGCCCAGAAGCAGATCCAGGTGCACGAGAAGGAGTTCGAGCGTCGCTTCGCCGACAAGCGCGGCAAGATCACCGCCGGTGACGACCTCGCCCCGGGCGTGCTGAAGATGGTCAAGGTGTTCCTGGCCGTGAAGCGCCGCATCCAGCCGGGCGACAAGATGGCCGGCCGCCACGGCAACAAGGGTGTGGTGTCGACCATCGTGCCGGTGGAAGACATGCCCTACATGGCCACCGGCGAGACCGTGGACATCGTGCTGAACCCGCTGGGCGTGCCTTCGCGCATGAACATCGGCCAGGTGCTGGAAGTCCACCTGGGCTGGGCCGCCAAGGGCCTGGGTCGCAAGATCCAGGGCATGCTGGAAGCCCAGGCCGCGGTCAACGACCTGCGCGCCTTCCTGGCGCAGATCTACAACCACGACCAGAAGCTGGGCGAGGACCGCGTGGACCTGTCGCAGTTCAGCGACGAGGAGCTGATCGCGCTGGCCAAGAATCTGACCGATGGCGTGCCGATGGCGACCCCGGTGTTCGACGGCGCGGCCGAGAGCGAGATCAAGCACATGCTGCAGCTCGCCGACCTGCCGACCAGCGGCCAGACCCAGCTTTACGACGGTCGCACCGGCGAGGGCTTCGAGCGCAAGGTGACCGTGGGCTACATGCACATGCTCAAGCTGAACCACCTGGTCGACGACAAGATGCACGCCCGCTCGACCGGCCCGTACTCCCTGGTCACCCAGCAGCCGCTGGGCGGCAAGGCGCAGTTCGGTGGCCAGCGCTTCGGTGAGATGGAAGTCTGGGCGCTGGAAGCCTACGGCGCGGCGCACACCCTGCAGGAAATGCTGACCGTCAAGTCCGACGACGTGCAGGGCCGCAACCAGATGTACAAGAACATCGTCGATGGCGAACACGAGATGGTCGCGGGCATGCCGGAATCCTTCAACGTGTTGGTGAAGGAAATCCGCTCGCTGGCCATCAACATGGAGCTGGAAGACAACTGATCGCGCTGCCGGCGCGGTGGCCTCGCCGCCGCGCCGGGACGTCCCCTTTCGACCAGTCCATCGACAAGCATTCCTCCTGAGGGAGAACCAAAATGAAAGACCTGCTCAACCTCTTCAACCAGCAGCGCCAGACCCTGGACTTCGACGCGATCAAGATCGCGCTGGCTTCGCCGGACCTGATCCGCTCGTGGTCCTTCGGCGAAGTGAAAAAGCCGGAAACCATCAACTACCGCACCTTCAAGCCGGAGCGTGACGGCCTGTTCTGCGCGGCCATCTTCGGCCCGATCAAGGACTACGAGTGCCTGTGCGGCAAGTACAAGCGCATGAAGCACCGCGGCGTGGTCTGCGAAAAGTGTGGCACCGAAGTGACCCTGGCCAAGGTGCGCCGCGAGCGCATGGGCCACATCGACCTGGCCTCGCCGGTCGCCCACATCTGGTTCCTCAAGTCGCTGCCCTCGCGCATCGGCCTGATGCTGGACATGACCCTGCGCGACATCGAGCGCGTGCTGTACTTCGAAGCCTACGTGGTGACCGAGCCGGGCCTGACCCCGCTGGAAAGCCGCCAACTGCTGACCGAAGAGCAGTACATGACCGCGCGCCAGGAGCACGGTGACGACTTCGACGCCGCCATGGGCGCCGAGGCCGTGTTCGAGCTGCTGCGCCACATCGACCTGCAGGCCGAGATGGTCAAGCTGCGCGAGGAAATCGCCGCCACCGGTTCGGAGACCAAGCTCAAGCGCCTGACCAAGCGCATCAAGCTGGTCGAGGCGTTCCTGGAGTCGGGCAACCGTCCGGAATGGATGGTCATGACCGTCCTGCCGGTGCTGCCGCCGGACCTGCGTCCGCTGGTGCCGCTGGACGGCGGGCGCTTCGCGACCTCCGACCTGAACGACCTGTACCGCCGCGTCATCAACCGCAACAACCGTCTGCGCCGCCTACTGGAGCTCAATGCCCCGGACATCATCGTGCGCAACGAAAAGCGCATGCTGCAGGAGTCGGTCGACGCCCTGATGGACAATGGCCGTCGCGGCCGCGCCATCACCGGCACCAACAAGCGCCCGCTGAAGTCGCTGGCCGACATGATCAAGGGCAAGCAGGGCCGCTTCCGCCAGAACCTGCTCGGCAAGCGCGTGGACTACTCGGGCCGTTCGGTCATCGTGGTCGGCCCGTACCTCAAGCTGCACCAGTGCGGCCTGCCTAAGAAGATGGCCCTGGAGCTGTTCAAGCCGTTCGTGTTCGCCAAGCTGCAGCGTCGCGGCCTGGCCACCACGATCAAGGCCGCCAAGAAGCTGGTCGAGCGTGAGGAAGGCGAGGTCTGGGACATCCTGGAAGAAGTCATCCGCGAGCACCCGGTGCTGCTGAACCGCGCCCCGACCCTGCACCGTCTGGGCATCCAGGCGTTCGAGCCGGTGCTGATCGAAGGCAAGGCCATCCAGCTGCACCCGCTGGTGTGTACCGCCTTCAACGCCGACTTCGACGGTGACCAGATGGCCGTTCACGTGCCGCTCTCGCTGGAAGCCCAGCTGGAAGCGCGTGCGCTGATGATGTCCTCCAACAACATTCTGTCGCCGGCCAACGGCGAGCCGATCATCGTGCCCTCGCAGGACGTGGTGCTGGGCCTGTACTACATGACCCGCTCGCTGGAGAACAAGGCAGGCGAGGGCATGGTGTTCGCCAACATCGCCGAGGTGAAGCGCGCCTATGACAACCGTGTCGTGCAGCTGCACGCCAAGGTCAAGGTGCGCATCACCGAGACGGTGATCGACGAGCAGGGTGGCCGCGAGAAGAAGACCTCGATCGTGGAGACCACGGTCGGGCGTGCGCTGCTGGCCGAAATCCTGCCCGAGGGCCTGCCCTTCGCGCTGGCCAACACCGACCTGACCAAGAAGAACATCTCGCGCCTGATCAACTCCAGCTACCGTCGTCTGGGGCTGAAGGACACGGTCGTGTTCGCCGACAAGCTGATGTACACCGGCTTCCACTACGCCACCCGCGCGGGCGTGTCGATCGGTATCGACGACATGGTCATCCCGGATGAGAAGAAGGGCATCCTGGGCGAAGCCGAGCAGGAAGTGCTGGAGATCCAGGAGCAGTACCAGTCTGGTCTGGTCACTGCCGGCGAGCGCTACAACAAGGTCGTGGACATCTGGTCGCGCACCAACGAACGCATCGCCAAGGCGATGATGGACACCATCGGTACCGACAAGGTGGAAAACGCCAAGGGCGAGACCATCAACGAGAAGTCCATGAACTCGCTGTACATCATGGCCGACTCCGGTGCCCGTGGTAGCCAGGCGCAGATCCGCCAGCTGGCCGGCATGCGCGGCCTGATGGCCCGTCCGGATGGCTCGATCATCGAGACGCCCATCAAGGCGAACTTCCGCGAGGGCCTGAACGTGCAGGAGTACTTCAACTCCACCCACGGCGCCCGTAAGGGTCTGGCCGATACCGCGCTGAAGACCGCCAACTCCGGTTACCTGACCCGTCGTCTGGTCGACGTGGCCCAGGACGTGGTGATCACCGAGGTCGACTGCGGGACCAGCGAAGGCCTGACCATGACCCCGATCGTGGAAGGCGGCGACGTGGTCGAGCCGTTGCGCGAGCGCGTGCTGGGCCGCATCGTGGCCGAGGACGTGTACCTGCCTGGCGACGATGAGGATCCGATCGTCACCCGCAACACCCTGCTGGACGAAGCCTGGGTGCAGAAGCTCGAGGACGCCGGCGTGCAGACGCTGAAGGTGCGTTCGACGATCACCTGCCAGTCCGAGTTCGGCGTGTGCTCGCATTGCTACGGTCGCGACCTGGCCCGTGGCCACATCGTCAACATCGGCGAAGCGGTCGGCGTCATCGCCGCCCAGTCGATCGGCGAGCCCGGCACCCAGCTGACCATGCGTACCTTCCACATCGGTGGTGCCGCTTCGCGTGCCGCCGCGGTGGACAACATCACGGTCAAGACCACCGGTTCGGTGAAGTTCAACAACCTCAAGTCGGTCGAGCACGCCAACGGCTCGCTGGTGGCGGTGTCGCGTTCGGGTGAGCTGTCGGTGCTCGACGCCCATGGCCGCGAGCGCGAGCGTTACAAGCTGACCTACGGCGCCAACATCACCGTCAAGGACGGCGATGCGGTCAAGGCTGGCCAGACCGTGGCCAACTGGGATCCGCATAACCACCCGATCGTGTCGGAAGTGGCAGGTTTCGTGCGCTTCGTGGATTTCGTCGACGGCATCACCGTCATCGAGAAGACCGACGAACTGACCGGCCTGGCCTCGCGTGAGATCACCGATCCCAAGCGTCGTGGCTCGCAGGGCAAGGACCTGCGTCCGCTGGTGCGTATCGTGGACAAGGACGGCAATGACCTGAACATCCCGGGCACCGATCTGCCGGCGCAGTACCTGCTGCCGCCGCGCTCGATCGTCAACCTGCAGGACGGTGCGGCCGTCGGCGTGGGCGACGTGGTGACCAAGGTGCCGCAGGAAGCGTCCAAGACCCGCGACATCACCGGTGGTCTGCCGCGCGTGGCCGACCTGTTCGAGGCACGCAAGCCCAAGGATCCGGCGATCCTGGCCGAGCGCTCGGGCATCATCAGCTTCGGCAAGGACACCAAGGGCAAGCAGCGCCTGATCATCAAGGACACCGACGGCACCGAGCACGAGGAGCTGATTCCCAAGTTCCGCCAGATCATCGTGTTCGAAGGCGAGCACGTGGCCAAGGGCGAGACGATCGTGGACGGCGAGCCGAGCCCGCAGGACATCCTGCGCCTGCTGGGCGTCGAGCCGCTGGCCGCCTACTTGGTCAAGGAAATCCAGGACGTCTACCGCCTGCAGGGTGTGAAGATCAACGACAAGCACATCGAGGTGATCACCCGCCAGATGCTGCGCAAGGTGGAAATCACCGATGCGGGCAACAGCAAGTTCCTGGCTGGCGAGCAGGTCGAGAAGCAGCGCATGATCGAGGAGAACGCCAAGCTGGTGGCCCGCAACGAGCTGCCGGCCCAGTCCGATCCGGTCCTGCTGGGCATCACCAAGGCCTCCTTGGCGACCGAGTCGTTCATCTCCGCAGCCTCCTTCCAGGAGACCACGCGCGTGCTGACCGAGGCCGCCGTGCGCGGAACCCGTGACGGCCTGCGTGGCCTGAAGGAGAACGTCATCGTCGGTCGCCTGATCCCGGCCGGTACCGGCCTGACCTACCACAGTCAGCGCCGTCGCAACGCCTCGGGTCTGACCGAGTCGGAAATGGCCGCCCTGTCCGGGTCGGCCGCTGCCGAAACGGTGGTCGAGGCCGGTGAGGCCGAATCGGAAAGCGGCGCCGAGCAGCAGTAAGCAGTCGCAAGTTGCCGGGCGGCCTCAGGGCCGTCCCGGACCAAGTGGAAGGGGGCGCCGGATGCGCCCCGTGTCCCGGTCCCAGGATGGGCCAGACGGCATGAGCAGGCGTCGGTTGACGACGAATTCTCAAGCCCGCTATACTCTCCTGTCTCGGCAGGCCGCTTCTACGGCCTGCCGTCGTTTTCACGCACAAGGCCCGGCGTCACGGCCTTCATTCAAAGAATCCAAAGATGGCAACGATCAACCAGCTGGTCCGCAAGCCGCGGCAGGCGACGACCTACAAGAGCGCCTCGCCGGCACTCGAGAACTGCCCGCAGCGCCGCGGCGTCTGCACGCGCGTCTACACCACCACGCCCAAGAAGCCGAACTCGGCGCTGCGCAAGGTGGCCAAGGTGCGCCTGACCAATCAGGAAGAAGTCATCAGCTACATCGGTGGCGAAGGGCACAACCTCCAGGAGCACTCCGTGGTGCTGATCCGTGGCGGTCGCGTCAAGGACCTGCCGGGTGTGCGTTACCACACCGTGCGTGGTTCGCTGGACGCCGCCGGCGTCGCCAAGCGCCGCCAGGCCCGTTCCAAGTACGGCGCCAAGCGCCCGAAGAGCTAAGGGAATAAGACATGTCTCGTAAAGGTTCCGCGCCGCAGCGCACCATCCTGCCCGACCCGAAGCACGGGTCGCAGACCATCGCCCGCTTCATCAACATGGTGATGCTGAGCGGCAAGAAGTCCGTGGCTGAGAAGATCGTCTACGGCGCGATGGACGTCATCGGCGAAAAGAATCCGAACCCGCTGGAGCTGGTCGAGAAGGCCCTGGAGAACATCTCTCCGGCCGTCGAGGTCAAGTCCCGCCGCGTCGGTGGTGCCACCTACCAGGTGCCGGTTGAAGTGCGCTCCTCGCGCCGCCTGGCCCTGGCCATGCGTTGGCTGATCGAGTCCGCCCGCAAGCGCGGCGAGAACTCCATGCCGCGCAAGCTGGCTGCCGAGTTGCTGGATGCCTCCGAGAACCGCGGCGGCGCCGTCAAGAAGCGTGAAGAAACCCATCGTATGGCCGAAGCCAACAAGGCCTTCGCGCACTATCGCTGGTAATCGCAGTGCCGGGCCTTGAGATTCAAGGCCCGAGGCGCCATCTAGGCGCTACTTAGCGGTGGATTGCCGCCAAAGAAGCCGAAAGCCGCCGCAGGGCGGCGTTCGGTCTTTAGGAATCCGGTGATCCAGTGCCCCTGTCCGCGCGTTATTCGCGCGGCGTTCTTTCAACAAAAAAGAGAGACTGTCGTGGCTCGCACCACTCCCATCGAGCGTTACCGCAACTTCGGCATCATGGCCCACATCGACGCGGGCAAGACCACCACGTCGGAGCGCATCCTGTTCTACACCGGCGTCAGCCACAAGATCGGTGAAGTGCACGATGGCGCCGCCACGATGGACTGGATGGAGCAGGAGCAGGAGCGTGGCATCACGATCACCTCCGCTGCGACCACCGCGTTCTGGAGCGGTATGGACAAGTCCATGCCGCAGCACCGGTTCAACATCATCGACACCCCCGGCCACGTCGACTTCACCATCGAAGTCGAGCGTTCGCTGCGCGTGCTCGATGGTGCGGTGTTCGTGCTGTGCGCCGTGGGCGGCGTGCAGCCGCAGTCCGAGACCGTGTGGCGCCAGGCCAACAAGTACCGCGTCCCGCGCCTGGCCTTCGTCAACAAGATGGACCGCACCGGTGCCAACTTCAACAAGGTCGTCGACCAGTTGAAGGCGCGCCTGGGTGCCTATGCCGTCCCGATGCAGGTGCCGATCGGCGCCGAAGATGGCTTCGAGGGCGTCATCGACCTGGTCAAGATGAAGGCGATCCACTGGGATACCGCCTCGCAGGGCACCGTGTTCGAATATCGCGACATCCCGGCCGATCTGCAGGCCCAGGCCGACGAAGCACGCAGCTTCATGATCGAAGCCGCCGCCGAAGCCAGCGAAGAGTTGATGGACAAGTACCTCAATGAGGGCGAGTTGTCCGAGGCCGAGGTGCTGGAAGGTCTGCGCCAGCGCACCCTGCGTGTGGAGATCGTGCCGGTGTACTGCGGCACGGCCTTCAAGAACAAGGGTGTGCAGGCCATGCTCGACGGCGTGATCCAGCTGCTGCCGTCGCCGGTCGACGTGCCGCCGGTGCAGGGCATCGACGAGGACGAGCAGGAAGCCAGCCGCAAGTCCGACGACAAGGAGCCCTTCTCGGCCTTGGCGTTCAAGATCATGACCGACCCGTTCGTGGGCTCGCTGACCTTCTTCCGCGTCTATTCCGGCGTGCTGAACTCCGGCGACCAGGTCTACAACCCGGTCAAGTCCAAGAAGGAGCGCGTGGGTCGCATCCTGCAGATGCACTCCAACAATCGCGAAGAGATCAAGGAAGTGCGCGCGGGCGACATCGCCGCGGCGGTGGGTCTGAAGGACGTCACCACCGGTGACACGCTGTGCGCGCAGGATCACATCATTACGCTGGAGCGCATGGTGTTCCCGGAACCTGTCATTTCGATGGCGGTGGAGCCGAAGACCAAGTCCGACCAGGAGAAGATGGGTTTGGCCCTGGGTCGCCTGGCACAGGAAGACCCTTCGTTCCGCGTGCGGACCGACGAGGAATCCGGCCAGACCATCATCGCCGGCATGGGTGAGCTGCACCTGGAAATCCTCGTGGACCGCATGAAGCGCGAGTTCAACGTGGAAGCCAACGTGGGCAAGCCGCAGGTGGCCTACCGCGAGACGATCCGCAAGGGCGTCAAGCAGGAAGGCAAGTTCGTGCGTCAGTCCGGTGGTCGCGGCCAGTACGGCCACATCGTCATCGAGATGGAGCCAGCCGAGCGCGGCGCGGGCTTCAGCTACGAGAGCGCGATCGTCGGTGGCGTGGTGCCGAAGGAATACGTCGCCGCAGCGGGCAAGGGCATCGAAGAGGCGCTGAAGAATGGCGTCCTGGCGGGCTTCCCGGTGGTCGACGTGGCCATCAAGGCGGTCGATGGTTCGTTCCATGATGTCGACTCCAACGAAATGGCGTTCAAGGTCGCCGGTTCGATGGCCTTCAAGGAGGCCTTCGCCAAGGCCTCGCCGGTGCTGCTGGAGCCGATGATGAAGGTCGAGATCGTCACCCCCGAGGAATATCTGGGTGACGTGATGGGCGACGTGAGCCGTCGTCGCGGCATTCTGCAGGGCCAGGACGACAATCCGTCCGGCAAGCAGATCAACGCGATGGTGCCGCTGGGCGAAATGTTCGGCTACGCCACCACGCTGCGCTCGATGTCGCAGGGTCGCGCGACCTTCTCGATGGAGTTCGACCACTACGCCGAAGCGCCGGCCAACATCGCTGACGCGGTCACCAAGAAGTAATCGACCGCTTCGACAAGACCATCAATTCAGACAACATTTGAAGGACAACAACAATGGCAAAGGGTAAGTTCGAGCGCACCAAGCCGCACGTGAACGTTGGCACCATCGGTCACGTTGACCATGGCAAGACCACGCTGACCGCCGCACTGACCAAGGTGGGTGCCGAGCGTTTCGGTGGCGAGTTCAAGGACTATTCGTCGATCGATGCGGCGCCGGAAGAGAAGGCGCGCGGCATCACGATCTCCACGGCGCACGTGGAATACGAATCCGACAACCGCCACTACGCCCACGTGGACTGCCCGGGCCACGCCGACTACGTGAAGAACATGATCACCGGTGCGGCCCAGATGGACGGCGCGATCCTGGTGTGCTCGGCCGCTGACGGCCCGATGCCGCAGACCCGCGAGCACATCCTGCTGTCGCGTCAGGTCGGCGTGCCGTACATCGTCGTGTTCCTGAACAAGGCCGACATGGTGGACGACGCCGAGCTGCTCGAGCTGGTGGAAATGGAAGTGCGCGAGCTGCTGAGCAAGTACGACTTCCCGGGCGATGACACCCCGATCATCCACGGTTCGGCCCGCCTGGCGCTGGAAGGCGACCAGAGCGAGATCGGCGTGCCGGCGATCCTGAAGCTGGTCGAGGCGCTGGACACCTTCATCCCGACGCCCGAGCGCGACGTGGACAAGACCTTCCTGATGCCGGTGGAAGACGTGTTCTCGATCTCTGGCCGCGGCACCGTGGTGACCGGTCGTATCGAGCGCGGCGTGATCAAGGTGGGCGAGGAAATCGAGATCGTCGGTATCCGCCCGACCCAGAAGACCACCGTGACCGGCGTGGAAATGTTCCGCAAGCTGCTGGACCAGGGCCAGGCAGGCGACAACGCCGGTCTGCTGCTGCGCGGCACCAAGCGTGACGACGTCGAGCGTGGCCAGGTGCTGGCCAAGCCGGGTTCGATCACCCCGCACACCGAGTTCGAGGCTGAGGTGTACGTGCTGTCCAAGGACGAGGGTGGTCGTCATACCCCGTTCTTCAAGGGCTACCGTCCGCAGTTCTACTTCCGCACCACCGACATCACCGGTGCGATCGAGCTGCCGGAAGGCACCGAGATGGTGATGCCGGGCGACAACGTGAAGATGAAGGTCACCCTGATCAACCCGGTGGCGATGGACGACGGCCTGCGCTTCGCGATCCGCGAAGGTGGCCGTACGGTCGGCGCCGGCGTGGTGGCCAAGGTCATCAAGTAAGATCCCCAGCGCCACCCCGGCGGGGTGGCGTGTCGGAGAGCAGTATCCGCCGGCCCCTCCCTGGGAGAAGTGGCCGGCTTACCGCGAAAAGAGGTGCAGGAAGCGCCTCGTGTTCGCCAGACAGGAAGTTGATGCGTGAAGCACTGGCGCGAAAGTCCGCTTTCGTGCCAGCGTGCGTCCGGGTGGTTGACGGCGCGTTTCGCGCGTTCTATACTTTTCCGTCTGGGCAGGCCGTTCATCGGTCTGCCTTGTTTGTCAGGAAGATTCCCGGGCCTTCTCGGCCCCGGCGCGCCATCTGGCTCAGGTGGCACCAGGCGCAGGGACTTCGAAAAGCTCGTGGACCATTACCGGGGCAAGGCATCCCAGAGGCCGCGCCCGTCGCTCTTTCAACACAGGAAACCGTCATGGCGGACCAGAAGATCCGTATCAGGCTCAAGGCCTACGATCATCGCCTGATCGACCGCTCGGCAAGCGAGATCGTCGAAACGGCCAAGCGGACCGGCGCGCAAGTGCGCGGCCCGATCCCGCTTCCCACCAAGATTGAACGCTACACCATCTTGGTCTCCCCGCACGCCGACAAGGACGCGCGTGACCAGTACGAGACCCGCACGCACAAGCGCGTGCTGGATATCGTCGATCCCAACGACAAGACCGTCGACGCGCTGATGAAGCTCGAGCTGGCGGCTGGCGTTGATGTCCAGATCAAGCTGACCTAAAGGCACCGACCATGACTGCGAAGAAATTTTCGTTGGGCATCGTTGGCCGCAAGGCCGGCATGACCCGGGTATTCACCGAGGACGGCAAGTCCATTCCGGTGACCCTGATCGAAGCCACCCCGAACCGCATCACCCAGATCAAGACCGCTGAAACCGACGGCTACAGTGCTGTGCAGGTGGCCGTGGGGACGCGTCGCGCCTCGCTGGTGACCAAGCCGGTCGCCGGACACCTGGCCAAGGCCAAGGTTGAAGCCGGTCGTGGCCTGTGGGAGCTGCGCGTGGAAGCCGACAAGATCGGCGACTTCAGCGTTGGCGGCGAGATCAAGGCCGACATCTTTGAAGTGGGCCAGAAGGTCGACGTCCAGGGCGTGACCAAGGGCAAGGGCTTCCAGGGCACGATCAAGCGCTGGAACTTCCGCATGGGCGACGCCACCCACGGTAACTCGCTGTCGCATCGCGCGCCGGGTTCGCTGGGTCAGCGCCAGACCCCTGGTCGCGTGTTCCCGGGCAAGAAGATGTCTGGCCACATGGGCGCCGTGCAGCAGAGCACGCAGAACCTGGAAGTCGTCCGCGTGGACGCCGAGCGTGGCCTCATCGCCATCCGCGGTGCCGTGCCGGGCGCGCCGGGTGGTGACGTGATCGTGCGTCCGGCGAGCAAGGCATAAGGAGAACCAACATGGAACTCGCCATTAACGGCAGCGCCAACAAACTGTCGGTCTCCGACGAAGTGTTCGGCCGCGAATTCAGTCAGGACCTGGTCCACCAGGTCGTCGTCGCCTACCGCAACGCCGGTCGTGCGGGCACCAAGGCCCAGAAGACCCGTTCGGAAGTCAACGGCACCACCAAGAAGTCCAAGAAGCAGAAGGGCGGCGGCGCGCGTCATGGCGCCCTCACGGCTCCGATCTTCGTTGGCGGCGGCGTGACCTTTGCGGCCAAGCCGCGCAGCTTCGATCAGAAGGTCAACCGCAAGATGTACCGCGCCGCGATGAAGGCCATCCTCAGCGAGCTGGCTCGCCAGGATCGCCTGACCGTCGTCGACGCGTTTGATGTCGAGGCGTCCAATACCAAGGGCCTGATTTCCAAGCTCAAGGATCTGAACGTCGGCAAGCGTCCGCTGATCGTGACCGAGGATGCCTCCGAGCACCTGTACCTGTCGGCCCGCAACCTGCCTTACGTCGAAGTGCGTGACGTGCAGGGCCTGGATCCGGCTTCGCTGGTCGGTGCCGACACCGTCGTGATCACTGCCGATGCGGTGAAGAAGATCGAGGAGTGGCTGGCATGATCAGCAACGAAAAAATCTTCAGCGTGCTGCGCGCCCCGCGCGTGTCCGAAAAGACTGCACGTCTGCAGGAAGTTTCCAATCAGTATGTCTTCGAAGTCTCGAACGACTCCACCAAGGCCGATATCAAGGCTGCGGTCGAGCAGCTGTTCGACGTCAAGGTCGAGGCTGTCAACGTGGTGAACGTCAAGGGCAAGAACAAGTCCTTCCGTAACCGCGGTGGCCGTCGCGGCGACTGGCGCAAGGCGTACGTGCGTCTGGCCGATGGCCAGGCCATCGACGTGTCGGCCACGGCCTGAGGTAGACCCACATGCCATTGATGAAATTTAAACCCACTTCTCCCGGCCGTCGTTCGGCTGTGCGTGTAGTGACGCCCGACCTGCACAAGGGTGCTCCGCACGCTCCGCTCCTGGAGAAGCAGAGCAAGTCCGGCGGTCGCAACCACCACGGCCGTATCACCACCCGCCACGTCGGCGGTGGCCATAAGCAGCACTACCGCATCATCGATTTCAAGCGCGACAAGGTCGGCATTCCGGCCCGCGTCGAGCGGATCGAGTACGACCCGAACCGCACCGCGCACATCGCGCTGCTGTGCTACGTCGACGGTGAGCGCCGCTACATCATCGCGCCCAAGGGCCTGAAGGCCGGCGACCAGGTGATCGCGGGCCGTGACGCCCCGATCCGCACCGGCAACACCCTGCCGCTGCTGAACATCCCGGTCGGCACCACGGTGCATTGCATCGAGCTGAAGGTGGGCAAGGGCGCGCAGATCGCCCGTGCCGCCGGCGCCTCGGTCCAGCTGGTTGCGCGCGAGCAGGGCTTTGCCACGCTGCGCCTGCGTTCTGGCGAAATGCGCAAGGTTCCGGCCGAGTGCTGCGCCACGATCGGCGAAGTCGGCAACGACGAGCACAGCCTCGAGAAGCTCGGCAAGGCCGGTGCCAAGCGCTGGCGTGGCGTTCGCCCGACCGTGCGCGGCGCGGCCATGAACCCGGTCGACCATCCGCACGGCGGTGGTGAGGCCAAGGCTGGCCAGGGCAACCCGCATCCTGTCACCCCCTGGGGTGTGCCGACCAAGGGTTACAAGACGCGCCATAACAAGCGCACGCAGCAATTCATCGTCCGCGATCGTAGGGGCTAATCGACCATGGCACGTTCACTCAAGAAAGGCCCGTTCGTCGATCACCACCTCGTCAAGAAGGTGGAGGCTGCGGCCGGTAGCAAGCGTCCGATCAAGACCTGGTCGCGTCGCTCCATGATCCTGCCGGAGATGGTGGGTTTCACCATCGCCGTGCACAACGGCAAGAACCACGTTCCGGTGCTGGTCAACGAGAACATGGTCGGCCACAAGCTCGGCGAGTTTGCCGTCACCCGGACCTTCAAGGGTCATGGCGGCGACAAGAAAGCCGGCGGCAAGCGCTAAGGAGAGATGACAATGGAAGCGAAAGCCATCCTGCGCACCGCGCGCATCTCCCCGCAGAAGGCCCGCCTGGTCGCTGACCAGGTGCGTGGTCTGTCGGCCGAGCGCGCCGTCAACCTGCTGAAGTTCTCGGACAAGAAGGCCGCCCACCTGATCAAGAAGGTGGTGGAGTCGGCAATCGCCAACGCCGAGAACAACCAGGGCGCCGACGTCGACGAGCTGAAGGTCCAGACCATCATGGTCGACGAGGGCCCGACGCTGAAGCGTTTCATGGCCCGCGCCAAGGGCCGGGGCACGCGCATCCTCAAGCGCACCAGCCACATCACCGTGGTGGTGGGCGAAGGCAAGGGCAAATAAGACTATGGGCCATAAAGTACATCCGACCGGTATCCGCCTGGGCATCTCCAAGGACTGGAACTCCAAGTGGTACGCCAACAAGGGCGACTACGCCAGCTATCTGGCTGCTGACCTGAAGGTTCGCGAGATGCTTCGCAAGAAGCTCGCCCAGGCCGGCATCAGCAAGATCATGATCGAGCGTCCGGCCAAGACCGCGCGCGTGACGATCCACACCGCCCGTCCGGGCGTGGTGATCGGCAAGCGCGGTGAGGACATCGAGAAGCTGCGCAAGGAAGTGAGCCAGATGATGGGTGTTCCGGCGCACATCAACGTCACCGAAGTGCGTAAGCCCGAGCTGGACGCCCAGCTGGTGGCCGAGTCCATCGCCCAGCAGCTCGAGCGCCGCATCATGTTCCGCCGCGCGATGAAGCGCGCCGTCGGCAACGCGATTCGCCTGGGTGCCCTGGGCATCAAGGTCAACGTTGCCGGCCGTCTGAACGGCGCCGAGATCGCCCGTTCCGAGTGGTACCGCGAAGGCCGTGTGCCGCTGCACACCCTGCGCGCCGACATCGACTACGGCTTTGCCGAAGCGAAGACCACCTACGGCATCATCGGCATCAAGGTGTGGGTCTACAAGGGCGAAGTGTTCGACTTCAGCCAGGTGGGTCAGGAGAAGCAGGACGATTCGCGCCCCGAGCGCGGCGATCGTCCTTCGCGCCCGTCCCGCGATCGTGACGCGAGGTAACCGGCAATGTTGCAACCCAAGCGAACCAAGTACCGCAAGATGCACAAGGGCCGCAATGACGGCCTGAGCTGGAGCGGAAACCTCGTCTCTTTCGGCGAGTACGGCCTGAAGGCCACCGCGCACGGTCAGCTGACCGCGCGCCAGATCGAGGCCGCGCGCCGTTCCATCAGCCGCTACGTCAAGCGCGGCGGCAAGATGTGGATCCGCGTGTTCCCCGACAAGCCCATCACCAAGAAGCCGATCGAGGTCCGCATGGGCTCCGGTAAGGGCAACGTGGAGTATTGGGTGGCCCAGATCCAGCCGGGCCGCATGATCTATGAAATCGAGGGCGTCGACGAAGCAACCGCGCGCGAGGCGTTCCGCCTGGCCGCCGCCAAGCTCTCGGTCACCACCACCTTTGTGACCCGGACGGTGCGCTAATGGCTATCAACGAACTCCGCGAGAAGTCGGCCGACGAGCTGAATGCCCATCTGGGTGAGCTGCGCAAGGAGCAATTCTCCCTGCGTATGCAGAAGGCCACCGGCCAGCTGCCGAAGACCCACGAAACCCGCCGGGTCCGCCGCGAGATCGCTCGCGTCAAGACCCTGCTCGGCAGCAAGAAGTAAGGACCGCCGACATGAGTGACAACGAACAGAAGACGCAGCGCACGATCGAAGGTCGTGTCGTGAGCAACAAGATGGACAAGACGGTCACCATTCTGGTGGAGCGTCAGGTCAAGCACGCCCTGTACGGCAAGTACATCAAGCGCTCGACCAAGCTGCACGCCCATGACGCGGACAACGCCTGCAACGAAGGCGACCTGGTCCGCGTGGTTGAGGTGGCGCCGATGTCCAAGACCAAGAACTGGAGCGTGGTCGAGATCGTCGCCCGCGCGGCCGAATAAGAGGAGTCTGAATCATGATCCAGATGCAGAGCTATCTCGATGCGGCCGACAACTCCGGTGCCAAGGAGCTGATGTGCATCAAGGTGCTGGGTGGTTCCAAGCGCCGTTATGCCGGCATCGGCGACATCATCAAGGTCACCGTCAAGGATGCGATCCCGCGCGGTAAGGTCAAGAAAGGCGAGGTCTATGACGCCGTGGTCGTGCGTACCCGCAAGGGTGTGCGTCGCGCCGACGGCTCGCTGATCCGCTTCGACGGCAACGCCGCCGTCCTGCTGAACAACAAGCAGGAGCCGATCGGCACCCGTATCTTCGGACCGGTGACCCGCGAACTGCGCTCCGAGAAGTTCATGAAGATCGTCTCGCTCGCACCCGAAGTGCTGTGAGCGGAGGAAATCACAATGGCTAACCGTATCAAGAAGGGCGACCAGGTGGTCGTCATCACCGGCAAGGACAAGGGCAAGCAGGGCGACGTGCTGCGTGTGGATGGCGACCGTGTGGTCGTGTCCAACGTGAACATCGTCAAGCGCCACACCAAGCCGAACCCGCAGGCGGGTGTCGCCGGCGGCGTCGTCGAGCGCGAAGCCTCGATCCATATCTCCAACGTTGCCCTGTTCAATGCCGATTCCGGCAAGGGCGAGCGCGTTGGTTTCAAGGTGCTGGAGGATGGACGCAAACTGCGTGTGTTCCGCTCCAGCGGTGAGGCGCTTGACGCCTGAGGAATGAGGTCATGACCACTCGTCTCGAAAAAATCTATAAGGAAGAGGTCGTTCCGAACTTGACCAAGAAGTTCGGTTACGCCAATCCGATGGAAGTCCCGAAGATCACCAAGATCACCATCAACATGGGTGTGGGTGAAGCGGCGACCAACAAGAAGATCCTGGAAAACGCCGTCGCCGATCTGGCCAAGATCTCCGGCCAGAAGCCGATCACCACCAAGTCGCGCGTGTCGGTGGCGTCCTTCAAGATCCGTGACGGCTGGCCGATCGGCTGCAAGGTCACCCTGCGCCGCGCGCACATGTACGAGTTCCTGGACCGCCTGGTGAGCATCGCGCTGCCGCGCGTGCGCGACTTCCGTGGTGTGTCCGGTCGTTCCTTCGACGGCCGCGGCAACTTCAACATGGGCGTCAAGGAGCAGATCATCTTCCCGGAAATCGACTTCGACCAGGTTGACGCCGTGCGTGGTATGGACATCGCCATCACCACCACCGCCAAGACCGACGCCGAGGCCCGGGCGCTGCTCGAAGCCTTCAAGTTCCCGTTCCGCAACTAAGTCGAGGAAAACCACATGGCAAAGACCTCCATGGTCAACCGCGACCTGAAGCGGGCGAAGCTGGCCAAGAAGTACGCGGCCAAGCGCGATGAGCTGAAGAAGATCATCTCCAGTCAGGATGCGTCCTACGAAGAGAAGATCGAGGCGTCCACCAAGCTGCAGAAGCTGCCGCGCGACTCCTCGCCGAGCCGCTTCCGCACGCGCTGCGAGCTGTCTGGCCGCCCGCGCGCCGTGTACAGCAAGTTCGGCCTGGCCCGCAACAAGCTGCGCGAAGCCACCATGCGCGGCGACGTGCCCGGCCTGCGCAAGGCCAGCTGGTAACACGCACGGCAGTTATGGTGTAGAATCCGCGCCCCGGATTCTTCACCTTCCGATAGCCTGGCCTCCGTCGCGTGGCCGGGCTTCGATGCGGAAGTCAATCCCGCAAGGGCAGGGCCCCGAGCCCGGCCTCCACAACCCAAGATCTTCGCGAAAGCGGATATCGGTGCACTCATAGGAATCGCACATGAGCATGACTGATCCCATCGCCGACATGTTCGTCCGCATTCGTAATGCGGCGGCCGTCGGCAAGCAGACGGTGAAGATGCCGTCCTCCAACATCAAGGTCGCCATCGCCGGTGTCCTCAAGTCCGAGGGCTACATCACCGACTCGCGCGTCACCAAGACCGAGAACAACAAGGCTGAGCTCGAGATCGTCCTCAAGTACTTCGAGGGCAAGCCGGTTATCGACACGCTCAAGCGTGTGTCCCGTTCGGGCCTGCGCCAGTATCGCGGCAAGGACGAACTGCCCAAGGTGCTCAATGGCCTGGGCGTTGCCATCATTTCCACGTCCAAAGGCATCATGACCGATGCGCAGGCGCGCCAGCAGGGCGTCGGCGGTGAAGTCCTGTGCTTCGTGGCCTAAGGGAAGGAGACTGACATGTCCCGCGTCGCCAAGAAGCCAATCACCCTGCCGAAGGGTACCGAAGTCAATACCGCCAACGGCACGATCACCGCCAAGGGCCCGAAGGGCTCGCTGACGCTCGCTCAGCCCCAGGGCGTGAGCCTGTCCAACGAGAATGGCGTGATCAGCCTGTCGCCGGCGACCGCCGAGCACGAAGCCATCACCGGCACCATCCGCGCGATCCTGGCCAACATGGTCAAGGGCGTGTCGGAAGGGTTCGAGCGCAAGCTGGAGCTGGTCGGCGTGGGTTATCGCGCCGCCATGCAGGGTGCTGACCTGAACCTGTCGCTGGGGTTCTCGCACCCGGTCTTGTTCAAGGCGCCCGAGGGCATCACCCTGGCGACCCCGACCCAGACCGAAATCCTGGTGCAGGGCGCAGACAAGCAGCGCGTCGGTGAGGTTGCCGCCAAGATCCGCGGTTTCCGTCCGCCGGAACCCTACAAGGGCAAGGGCGTGAAGTACTCCGACGAAACCATCATTCGCAAGGAAGCCAAGAAGGCCTAAGGCGCTTCTCCTTCCCGAGGATCAAGATCATGAGCATCAAGAACACTGCCCGTCTGCGTCGCGCCAAGTCGACCCGTGCCCACATCCGCAAGCTCGGCGTTCCGCGTCTGAGCGTGCTGCGCACCGGTCAGCACCTGTACGCGCAGGTTTTCACCGCCGACGGCTCCAAGGTGCTGGCGTCCGCCAATACCCTGCAGGCCGACGTGAAGGATGGCCTGAAGAACGGCAAGAACGCCGATGCCGCCGCCAAGGTCGGCAAGCTGATCGCCGAGCGCGCCAAGGCAGCCGGTGTCGAGAAGGTCGCCTTCGACCGTTCCGGCTACCGCTACCACGGCCGCGTCAAGGCGCTGGCCGATGCCGCGCGCGAAGGCGGCCTGCAGTTCTAAGCTTGAATCGCGTGGGGCTTGTCCCCGCGCACCTCCTGCCGGCGCGGGTGCGCCGGGCGCCGCGGCTCTTATGTAGCCGCGGGACGCAACACCGCGGTAGACCACAACGATAAGCGGCCCAGCCGTACAGACCCTTTCAACAGGAAATCAACATGGCAGAAGAGCGTTCCCGCGGGCGTGATCGCAACCGCGAAGAGAAAGTCGACGACGGCATGATCGAGAAGCTGATCGCGGTCAACCGCGTCAGCAAGACGGTCAAGGGCGGTCGCCAGTTCACCTTCACCGCGCTGACCGTGGTCGGCGATGGCAACGGCCGCATCGGCTTCGGTTACGGCAAGGCCCGCGAGGTCCCGGTGGCCATCCAGAAGTCGATGGAGTACGCCCGCAAGGGGATGCTCAACGTCGAGCTGAACAACGGCACCCTGTGGCACCCGGTCAAGGCCGGCCACGGCGCGGCCCGCGTGTTCATGCAGCCGGCCTCCGAAGGTACCGGTGTGATCGCCGGTGGCGCCATGCGCGCCGTGCTCGAGGCAGTGGGCGTGAAGAACGTGCTGGCCAAGGCGGTCGGCTCGCGTAACCCCATCAACCTGGTCCGCGCCACCCTGCGTGGCCTGGAAGACATGCAGTCGCCGGCCCGTATTGCGGCCAAGCGTGGCAAGTCGGTGGAGGAACTTACCCATGGCTAATGAGTCCAACAAGACCGTCAAGGTCCGCCTGGTGCGTGGCCTGCGTGGCTCCCAGTCCCGTCACCGTCTGTCGGTGAAGGCGCTGGGTCTGAACAAGCTCAACGATGTGCGTGAACTCAAGGACAGCCCGCAGGTGCGCGGCCTGATCGCCAAGGTTCACTACCTCGTCCGCGTCGAGGAGTAATCACTATGCGTCTCAACACTCTCGCGCCCGTCGAAGGCGCCCGCACCGAGCGCAAGCGCGTCGGTCGTGGTATCGGTTCGGGCCTGGGCAAGACTGCCGGTCGCGGCCACAAGGGTTCGTTTGCCCGCGCCGGTAAGGGCAAGATCAAGGCGAAGTTCGAAGGCGGCCAGATGCCGCTGATCAAGCGTCTGCCCAAGGTCGGTTTCCGTTCCAAGCTCAAGAAGGACACCGCCGAGGTGCTGTCCTACCAGCTGGACCGTCTGGAAGCCGGCGAGATCGACTTCGCCGCACTGCGTGCCGCCAAGCTGGTGCCCAGCACCGCCAAGCGCGCCAAGATCGTGAAGAAGGGCGACCTCACCAAGGCCTTCACCCTGAAGGGCGTGCTGGCCACGGCTGGTGCGAAGGCCGCGATCGAAGCTGCCGGCGGCAGCGTCCAGGAGTAATCAAGGCATGGCGCAGCAAGGCATTGCGGGTGGTCTGGGCAAGTTCACCGAGCTTCGGCAGCGGTTGCTGTTCGTGCTGGGTGCCCTGATCGTCTACCGGATCGGCTGTTTCGTTCCGGTACCGGGCGTGAATCCGGACGCAATGCTGGCGCTGATGCAGCAGCAGGGCGGCGGCATCGTGGACATGTTCAACATGTTCTCGGGCGGCGCCCTGCATCGCTTCAGCATCTTCGCGCTGAACGTGATGCCTTACATCTCGGCCTCGATCGTGATTCAGCTGGGCGCGCATATCTTTCCGGCGCTCAAGGCGCTGCAGAAGGAAGGCGAGTCCGGGCGGCGCAAGATCACCCAGTACTCGCGCGTCGGCGCGGTGCTGCTGGCGATCGTGCAGGGCGGCAGTATCGCCCTGGCGTTGCAGCACCAGACCGCCCCGGGCGGTGCGCCGGTGGTGTATGCACCGGGCATGGGTTTCGTGATCACGGCCATCGTGGCCCTGACCGCAGGCACCATCTTCCTGATGTGGGTCGGTGAGCAGGTCACCGAGCGCGGCATCGGCAACGGTGTCTCGCTGATCATCTTCTCGGGCATCGTGGCGGGCCTGCCGGCGGCGGTGATCCATACATTCGGCGCCGTCAACGACGGCACGATGAGCCCCATCGCCCTGATCATCGTGGCGCTGGTGGTGTTTGCGTTCACCTGGTTCGTGGTGTTCATCGAGCGCGGTCAGCGCCGGATCACGGTCAACTACGCTCGCCGTCAGGGCGGTCGTAACGCGTACATGAACCAGACCTCGTTCCTGCCGCTGAAGCTGAACATGGCAGGCGTGATTCCGCCGATCTTCGCCTCGTCGATCCTGGCGTTCCCGGCGACGCTGGCGCAGTGGTCCGGCGAGGCCAGCTCGGCCATCTGGCTGCAGCGCATTTCGCAGGCCCTGGCGCCGGGCGAGCCGCTGCACATGATCGTGTTCGCGGCGATGATCATCGGCTTTGCGTTCTTCTACACCGCCCTGGTGTTCAACTCCCAGGAGACGGCGGAGAACCTGAAGAAGTCCGGCGCCCTGATCCCGGGGATCAGGCCCGGTCGCGCGACGGCCGATTACGTCGACGCCGTTCTGACGCGCCTGACGGCAGCTGGCTCGCTGTATCTGGTGGCGGTGTGTCTGCTGCCGGAGATCATGAGGACCCAGCTGGGCACCTCGTTCTACTTCGGCGGCACCTCGCTGCTGATCGTGGTGGTGGTGGTCATGGACTTCATTGCGCAGATCCAGGCGCACCTGATGTCCCACCAGTACGAGAGCCTGTTGAAGAAGGCCAACCTGAAGGGCGGTTCGCGCGGTCTGTCCCGCGGCTGATCCCCAGGGTAAGCACATCGGCGGTCCCATCCGCCACCAAGCCCGGCCATCGGCCGGACTTTCAAAATGGGCGGCTCGTGCGGCGGTCTCGCGCGCGGGTGTGAAGCGATCGGTCCCTGCGCAAGAGTAGTGCGGGGCGGGGTCTTGGCCGACAGGGCAGGACACCAGGTCGTTTCCGGCGCCGGAGCATGGGCACACTCCCCATGCCGGGTCCGTGGAACCTGTTGGTTCCATGGACTTCCAAGTAACCCGAGACCTTGGTACAATTTCCAGTTCCCTACGCCACTTGCCGTCAATCCGCCATCGGATTGTCGTGCATCCCGGCCATCAAACAGTTTGGAGAATCGCGTCATGGCGCGTATTGCAGGTGTCAACCTGCCTGCCCAGAAGCACGTCTGGGTGGGGCTGCAGAGCATTTACGGCATTGGCCGTACCCGGTCGAAGCAGGTCTGCGAAGCCGCAGGCGTCGCGACGTCGACCAAAATCCGTGACCTGTCCGAGCCGGAGGTCGAGCGCCTGCGCGCCGAAATCGGCAAGTACATCGTCGAAGGCGACCTGCGTCGCGAAGTGGGTATGGCGATCAAGCGCCTGATGGACCTGGGCTGCTATCGCGGTCTGCGTCATCGTCGTGGTCTGCCGCTGCGCGGCCAGCGCACCCGAACCAATGCACGCACCCGCAAGGGTCCGCGCAAAGCCATCCGGAAATAAGGGGCGCACCTCATGGCCAAGCCAGCTGCCAAGACCACCAAGAAGAAGATCAAGCGCGTCGTCACCGACGGGGTTGCCCACGTCCACGCTTCTTTCAACAACACCATCGTCACCATCACCGACCGCCAGGGCAATGCGCTTTCGTGGGCCACGTCGGGCGGTGCGGGCTTCCGCGGTTCGCGCAAGTCCACCCCGTTCGCCGCACAGGTCGCCGCCGAAAAGGCCGGCCGTGCCGCTTTGGACTACGGCCTGAAGTCGCTGGAAGTCCGCATCAAGGGCCCGGGTCCGGGTCGTGAGTCGGCCGTACGTTCGCTCAATAACGTCGGCTACAAGATCACCAACATCATCGACGTGACGCCTATCCCGCACAACGGGTGCCGTCCGCCGAAGAAGCGTCGCGTCTAAAGGGAGCGATAACAAATGGCTCGTTACATCGGTCCTACCTGCAAACTCGCCCGCCGCGAAGGCGCAGACCTGTCCCTCAAGAGCCCGGCGCGCGCGCTGGACTCCAAGTGCAAGCTGGAGCAGAAGCCCGGCCAGCACGGCGCCACTGCCCGCCGCGGCAAGCTGTCGGATTACGCCAACCAGCTGCGTGAAAAGCAGAAGGTCAAGCGTATCTACGGCCTGCTGGAGCGTCAGTTCCGCAACTACTACAAGAAGGCCTCGACCAAGAAGGGCAACACCGGCGAGAACCTGCTGCAGCTGCTGGAAACCCGTCTGGACAACGTCATCTACCGCATGGGTTTTGCGGTGACCCGTCCGGCCGCCCGCCAGCTGGTGTCCCACCGTGGGGTGCTGGTCAACGGCAAGTCCGTGAACCTGCCCTCCTACCAGGTTAAGGCCGGCGACGCGATCGAGCTGTCGGAAAAGGCCCAGAAGCAGCTGCGCGTGCAGGAATCCCTGACCGTGTCGGCCCAGCTGGACCTGAGCCCGTCCTGGGTGGAAGTGGATTCGAAGAAGTTCGCCGGCGTGTTCAAGGCCGTGCCGGTCCGTTCGGATCTGCCCGCCGACATCAACGAAGCGCTGATCGTCGAGCTGTACTCGAAGTAATCACATTCCCACCCCCGCCGTGGCGGGGGTTTGCAGGAGACAAAGCAACATGACGGGTATCACTCAGCAAGTGCTGCGCCCCCGCGGCCCGCAGATCGAGCGCCTGACCGACAACCGTGCCAAGGTGGTCATCGAACCGCTGGAGCGCGGTTACGGCCATACGCTCGGCAATGCGCTGCGTCGCGTGCTGCTGTCGTCCATCCCCGGCTTCGCCATCACCGAGGTCGAGATCGACGGCGTGCTGCACGAGTACAGCACCATCGAGGGGCTGCAGGAAGACGTGCTCGAAGTCCTGCTCAACCTCAAGGATGTGGCCATCCGCATCCACACCGGTGACAACGCCACCCTGAGCCTGGCCAAGCAGGGCCCGGGCGTGGTGACCGCCGGCGACATCAAGACCGACCACAACGTCGAGATCCTCAATCCCGACCACGTGATCGCGCACCTGACCAAGGACATCGCGGTCAACCTGCGCCTGAAGATCGAGCGCGGCTTCGGCTACCAGCCGGCCGCCGCGCGCCGTCGTCCGGACGAAGAGAGCCGTACGATCGGTCGCCTGGTGCTGGACGCCTCGTTCTCGCCGGTCCGCCGCGTGGCCTATGCGGTCGAGTCCGCCCGCGTCGAGCAGCGTACCGACCTGGACAAGCTGGTCATCGACATCGAGACCAACGGCACCATCGACGCCGAGGAAGCCGTGCGCACCGCCGCCGACATCCTGAGCGACCAGCTGTCGGTGTTCGGCGACTTCACGCACCGCGATCGCGGCGCGCCGAAGCAGCAGACCGGTGGCGTGGATCCGGTGCTCCTGCGCCCGATCGACGACCTGGAGCTGACCGTGCGTTCGGCCAACTGCCTCAAGGCCGAGAGCATCTACTACATCGGCGACCTGATCCAGAAGACCGAAGTCGAGCTGCTCAAGACCCCGAACCTCGGCAAGAAGTCCCTGACCGAGATCAAGGAAGTCCTGGCGCAGCGTGGCCTGTCGCTGGGCATGAAGCTGGAAAACTGGCCGCCAGCCGGTGTCTCCCAGCACGGCATGCTGGGCTGATCGTGAAGTGACATGGGTCCCCGCCTCGTTGGTGGGGACCTTGTTGTAAGCAACACAGACGTCGACGGGCCAAAAGGCGCGCGGCGATGTCCGGGAAGGATCCCGGACTTGGGCCATCCGCAGTCCATGCAACAACGCCAATGAGGGCGACAGCGAACCTCAACAGCATCAATCTTTTCTAGGAACCAAGACCATGCGCCACCAGAAAGCCGGCCGTAAGTTCAGCCGCACCAGCTCGCACCGCGCTGCGATGTTCTCCAACATGGCTGCGTCGCTGATCAAGCACGGCCTGATCAAGACCACCCTGCCCAAGGCCAAGGAACTGCGTCGTGTCGCAGAGCCGCTGATCACCCTGGCCAAGGTCGATGGCGTCGCCAACCGCCGCCTGGCCTTCTCGCGCCTGCGCGACAAGGAAGCCGTGGGCACGCTGTTCACCACGCTGGGCCCGCGTTACCAGTCGCGCCCGGGTGGCTACCTGCGCATCCTCAAGTGCGGTTTCCGCGCTGGCGACAACGCGCCGATGGCCTATGTCGAGCTGGTGGACCGTCCTGAAGCGGCCGCCGAGTAAGCGCGATACACCGCTTCGAACGTTCTGCAGACCCCGGCGCATGCCGGGGTTTTGCATTCTGGGGTGGGCAAAAGGGCGTGGCGTTGGCCGTGCGTGCCGTGGATGGGGATAATGCGGGCATCATCCTCTCGCCTGTCGTCATGAATCCTTTTCGCTGGTCGTTCCGCGCACAGTTTCTTTTCGGCTTCCTGGTCTGTGTCGCCCTGCTCGGTGCCGCGCTCTACACCCAGTACTTCCAGGGGCAGATCCCGTGTCCGCTGTGCAGCTTCCAGCGCGGCGCCTTCGCGCTGCTGGCAGTGGTGTTCCTGATCGGGGGCCTGCATGGCCCACGACGGCGCGGCGGGCGGGGCGTCTATGGGATCCTCGCGCTGGTCGCCGGTGGGTTGGGGATCGCCATCGCCACCCGGCACGTCTGGCTGCAGCACCTGCCCAAGGATCAGGTGCCGGCGTGCGGACCGGATCTGGCTTACATGATGCAGGCCTTCCCGCTGGGCGACATGGTGCGCCATGTCCTGACCGGCGCGGGCGAGTGCGCCGAGGTCACCTGGCGCCTGCTCGGGCTGTCGATGCCCGAATGGGCGCTGATCTGGTTCGTGGCGCTGGTGCTGTGGGCGCTGATCGCCGCCTTTCGCAGCCGCAAGCCCAACCTGCTGCGTGAGTTGCGGATGCCCTGAATCCGGCTGGGACCGGTCGCGATCGTGGACCGGTCTTGCGCCATGAGGTTGCGGGCGACGCGTCAGAAGTCCTGCTGCACGCTCAGGAAGACGCCGCGCCGCGGCGCCCACTGCGGTGCGAACACACCGATGCCGCCGCCGTCGCGCAGCTGATAGCTGCGATCCAGCGCGTTCACCGCTGCGACCTGCACGTGCAGCGGGTGCTGGGTGTCGGCCTCGAAGTCGTGCCCCGCGCTCAGGTTGAGCTGGAAATAGGAAGGCAGCGAGGCGCCGTTGGGCACGGTGTCCGTATCGGTGCGCAGGCCGCTGCCATACAGGTAGTTGGCGCCCACCCGGTTGTGGCCGGCGAAGCTGTAGTTGATCCCGCCCGACGAGGTCAGCTTCTGGTCGTGGTCCAGGTGGATCCAGTTGTCCGCCACGTAGGCCAGGGCGTCGGGATCGAAGTTGTAGGCGCCGGTCATGACCTGCTTGCCCATCGCCCGGCTGTAGGCCGCGTTGAAATACGCGCTCACCGGCCCGTTGTCGTAGTCGGCGGAGAACTCCAGGCCATGGAGATGGCCGTAGCGGTAGTTGAAGGTCGAGTAGATGTAGGCGGCGCCGAACTGCCCTTCATCCTGCAGGCGGTCGGCCAGGCGGTCGTAGGCGTCCAGTCCCAGGGTCAGGTGGTCGCCGACCTGTTGTGAGATGCCCAGGTCGTAGTAGTCGCTGCGCTCGCTGAGCGGAACCTGCGCGCCGGCGGCCAGTTGCTGGTTGGTGGTGCCATCGAACAGGGCGATGTCTCCGGAGGAGATCAACTCGCTTGCCGGCGGCGTGAAGTAACGCGCGTAGCCTGCGTGCAGGGTGGTGCGGTCGGTGGCCTGCCAGATCGCGCCAACGCGTGGGCTGAGCTGGCTTTCGGTCCGTCCGAAGGCCTTGTAGCGGTCTGCGCGCAGGCCGTAGTTCACCGTCCAGTCTTCGCCGAGTTTCCACTCGTCCTGCAGGTAGAGCGCCGTGGTGCTGGCGTGGAAGCGGCTGCTGTCGCCGATCAGCTCGGGAACGTTGCTGGTCTGGTTGCCATCGGCATCGGCCGGGAAGACCCAGCTGTTGTCGCTGGCGCTGGCGTGCTCGAAGTCGCCGTACAACCCGTAGCGCAAGGTATGCGACTGGCCCAGCGGGGTGGAAACATCGGCCTGCAGCACGTTGGCGCGGTTGCCGCGATCGACCTGCGAGGCGACGCCGTCGAAGATCAGATCGCCGGTCACGTCGGGATCGAAGGCCACGCTGCTGTAGCGCTGGCCCAGCGAGACCTGATAGGCGCTGTCGCCGACCAGGCCTTGCAGCGCTACGGTGGCGAAGCGGGTGTTTTCGCGCTGGCGCTCATCGAGTGCGCTGGAATCGAAATCGGTCTGCCCCTGGTTGTCGAACGCCGGAGTCTGCCCGGGGTTGTTGGGCACCTGGAAGCGGTTGTTGGCGTAACCGGCCATCAGGCTCAGGCGCGTGTCCTCATTGACCAGATAGGTCAGGTCGGCGAAGGCCTTGCCCTGGTGGGTCTTGTCGTGATCGGGCGTGCGCGAATTGGTGGGATTCTCCAGGCCGATCTTGTTCTGGTCGTAATCGCCGGTCACGAACCAGCTCAAGCGGCCCTGGCCGCCCCACCAGGCTAGCGAAGGATTGAAGGTGCCGAACGAGCCAGTGGTCACCCCGACGCTGCCGCCGTTGCCCAGCGCCTGGCCGCTCTTGGTGGTGATGTCGACCACCGCGGCGGTCCGGTCACCGAACTGGGCTGGCAGGGCCCCATCGAGCAATCGAATGCTGGCCACCGTGCGCGGATCCAGACTCTGGCCGAAGCCGGAAATGGACTCGGGCAGGATCACGCCGTTGATGCGGTACTGCAGATTGGCGTGGTCGCCGCGGACGTGGACGCCGCCGTAGGAATCCTGGACGACGCCTGGCGCCTGCAGCAGGACCTGGTTCATCGGCGTGGAGGCCCCGAGCGGCAGCCGGTCGATGTCGGCCCCGGTAATGGTGAACTGGCTGCTGCCGATGTCCGGCGACAGCGCATTGCGGGCCTGGTCCAGCTTGGCGTGGACCTTGACCACGTCCAGGTCGACCGTGGTGTCCGTGGGGGCGTCGTCGGCCAGGGCGAGCAGGGGTGTGGTCGCCAGGGCCAGGGCGATCGCGGAGGCGAGCAGGTTCGGGGTTTTCATCGGGGGTGGGGCCGTTGTGGAAATGTTATGAGATAACGTTCCTCCTGCTGGGCTTGCGCCGCCCAGGCCGAAAGTCATGCCCAGCAATTCCGCGTTTCCCGGGGTTTAGAGACCTCGGAAAACTGTCGGAATCGACAGGGAGTTCGTCCTGGGTCCCACGCTCTGCGATCATGGGGCGTCCTTCAGGAGCCCCGCATGTCCGCCGCAGCCCCCGCGATTCCTCTTCCTGCCGCCTCCGGCGACTGGCGCCCCGACAGCTGGCGCACGCGCCCGGCGCTGCAGCTGCCCACCTACCCCGATGCGAGCGCGCTGCAGTCCGCCGTGGAGGAACTGGGGCGCCTGCCACCGCTGGTGACGTCCTGGGAGATCTTCGCGCTCAAGAAGCAGCTGGCCGAGGCGCAGGAAGGCAAGCGCTTCCTGTTGCAGGGTGGCGACTGTGCCGAGAGCTTCGACGACTGCGAGTCAGGCCTGATCTCCAACCGGCTCAAGGTCCTGCTACAGATGAGCCTGGTGCTAGTGCACGGGCTGCAGCTGCCGGTGGTGCGGGTGGGGCGGTTCGCCGGGCAGTACGCCAAACCGCGCTCGGCCGACCTGGAGACGCGCGGGGACATCACCCTGCCGAGCTACCGCGGCGACCTGGTGAACGGTCCGGAGTTCAGCGAGGCCGCGCGCATTCCCGACCCGCAGCGCATGATCCGCGCGCACTCGCGCTCGGCGATGACGATGAACTTCGTGAGGGCGTTGATCGATGGCGGGTTCGCCGACCTGCACCATCCGGAATACTGGAACCTGGCCTGGGTGGGCTATTCGCCGCTGGCCAACGAATACCAGCAGATGGTGGCCGACATCGGCGGCGCGGTGCGCTTCATGGAGACCCTGGCCGGCTCGGAGGTGCACAACCTCAACCGGATCGATTTCTACACCTCGCACGAGGCGCTGCTGCTGCCCTACGAGCAGGCGCTGACACGCGAGGTTCCGCGGCAGCGGGGCTGGTTCAACCTGTCCACCCATTATCCGTGGATCGGCATGCGCACCGCCGCGCTCGATGGCGCGCATGTGGAGTATCTGCGCGGTGTGCGCAATCCGATCGCGATCAAGATCGGGCCCTCGGTGCAGCCCGATCAGCTGCTGCGCCTGATGGATGTGCTCAATCCTGACGACGAGCCGGGGCGCCTGAGCTTCATCCACCGCATGGGCGCAGCCCAGATCGCGCAGAAACTGCCGCCCTTGCTCGACGCGGTCCGGCGCGACGGCCGGCGCGTGCTCTGGGTCTGCGATGCGATGCATGGCAACACCGAGAGCACCAGCAACGGCTTCAAGACCCGGCGCTTCGACAACATCCGCAGTGAGGTCGAGCAATCCTTCGAGCTGCACGCCGCCGCAGGCACGCGCCTGGGAGGCGTGCACCTGGAGTTGACCGGCGAGGACGTGACCGAATGCACCGGCGGGGCGCGCGAGCTGACCGACATCGACCTGGAGCGGGCCTACCGTTCGACCGTCGACCCGCGCCTGAACTATGAGCAGTCGCTGGAGATCGCGATGCTGATCGTGCGCAAGCAGCGCCAGTCACGCGGGCAGGCGGCCTGATCGCAGTGTTTCAAGGTGCCGGCGCGACCGGCACCGACATGAACTGCACGACGGGCTTTGGCATAGTCCAGGCATGAAGCACCTGGACTGGAACTCCGCCGCCCCCTACGTCGTGCCGCTGGGGATCTCGCTGTTGCTCGGGCTGCTGGCCTGGAGCGTGTTCCTGTGGATGGCGCGACGCACGCGCAACAAGGATTATCGGCGTGCGCGCATCGTGCGCGTGCTGAGCGTGCCGTTGGCCTTCCTGTTGCCGATGCTGTTCCTGATCATCGGATTGGAGGCCACGCCTCTGCGCGACGGCGACCTGGCCCTGGTGGTGCGCATCCTGCATATCGGCATGACCGGCTGCGTCACCTGGTTGCTGGTGCGGGTGGTCAACGCGGTCGTGGCCGCCATCCTGCGGGATCATCCGATCAACGTGGTGGACAACCTAGCGGCGCGCCAGATCCATACCCAGACCCGCGTGCTGGGCCGGATCGCGGCGGGGCTGGTGATGCTGATCGGCGTGTCGGTGGTGCTGCTGAGCTTCGATGAGGTCAAGCAGGTCGGCAAGACGCTGCTGGCCTCGGCCGGCATCATCGGCCTGGTGGCCGGCATCGCCGCCAAGCCGGTGTTCGGCAATCTGATCGCGGGCCTGCAGATCGCCCTGGCCCAGCCGATCCGGCTGGATGACGTGGTCATCGTGGAAGGCGAGTGGGGCCGGATCGAGGAGATCACCAGTTCCTTCGTGGTGGTGAACATCTGGGATGAGCGCCGTATGGTGGTGCCGTTGACCTGGTTCATCGAGAACCCATTCCAGAACTGGACCCGGCGCAGCGCGCAGTTGCTGGGGACCATCATGCTGTTCCTGGATTACCGCACGCCGATGGGTGAGGTCCGCGCCGAGCTGGAGCGCATCTGCAAGCGCGATGCGCGCTGGGATGGCCGGGTCTGTATCGCCCAGGTCACCGACACCACGGAAACCACCATGCAGGTCCGCCTGCTGGTCAGTGCACGCAATTCGGCCGACGCCTTCGATCTGCGTTGCGTGGTGCGCGAGCAGATCCTCGAGTTCCTGGCGCGCGAACATCCGTACGCGCTGCCGCGGACCCGCGCCGAGCTCAGCAGCGATCCGGAACCGATGCTCGACACGCCCGCCGTACGGCCGTCCCTGCACCAGACGCGCTCGCCCAGTCCCCAGGATGGCCCGCCGCCGATCAGCCACGGCGATCACGATGCCGCGGAAGTCGCATCGCGCGCCGAGTGACCGCCGTCAGCGCGTGCAGCCTTACGGCTTGGCGGCGCTGGCGGACATCGCGATGGTGGGAAGGTACTGCGGCGGCTTGCGCGCCTGCGTGCGCTGCTCGTAGTCGTAGCCCAGCTCGATCAGGCGTGCTTCGCTCCAGGCCGTGCCCATGAACAGCACGCCGAGGGGCAGGCCCTGCGCGGTGCTCCCCATCGGAATGGTCAGGCTGGGATAACCGGCCACCGCCGCCGCGCCATAACCGGCCCCGGGAAAGGGATCCTTGAACGCGGGATCGGTGCGCCAGGCCGGGCCGGTGGCCGCCCCGACCAGCGCGTCCAGATGCTGCGCCTTGAGCGCGGCGTCGATGCCCTCGGGGCCGGCCAGGCGCTTGATGCGCGAGCGTGCCTGGATGTAGGCCGGATCGTTCAAGCCTCCCATCGCCGCGGATTGCTCGAACAGCTCCTGTCCGAACAAGGGCATTTCCTCGCGCGCATGCTGCTGGTTGAAGCCGATCAGCTGCTGCAGGGAGGTCACAGGCGCGTCGTGCGTGGTGAGGTAGCGGGCCAGGCCGTTCTTGAACTCGGTCTTGAGCACGAACAATTCATCGTCGTCCCATTGCCCGGCAGTGGGGATCTGGGCATCGACCACGGTCGCGCCCGCCTGGCGCAGGGTGTCGACCACGCCTTCCATGGCCTTGGCCACCTCCGGGGAGAACTTGAAGGTATCTCGCAGTACGCCGATGCGGGCCCCCTTCAGCCCGCCCGGACGTAGCCGTGCCTGGTAGTCCAGCGCCGCATTCAAGGTGGCGTAACCGGTGGTGGCATCGGCCGGGTCACGGCCAGCCATCACCCCGAGCAGGGTCGCCGCGTCGGCCACGGTGCGGGTGATGGGACCGGCGGTGTCCTGGCTCCAGGAAATCGGCACGATGCCATCCCGGCTGACCAGGCCCACCGTCGGCTTGAGCCCGACCACGCCGTTGACCGACGCCGGGCAGATGATGCTGCCGTCGGTCTCGGTGCCCACGGTGGCCGCGGCCAGGTTGGCCGCGGCGGCCACCGCGCTGCCCGCACTGGAGCCGCAGGGATTTCGGTCCAGCGCATAGGGATTGTGGGTTTGCCCACCCAGGCCGCTCCAGCCGGAAATCGACTCGGAGGAACGGAAGTTGGCCCACTCGCTCAGGTTGGCCTTGCCCAGGATCACCGCGCCTGCCTCGCGCAGGCGCTTGACCAGGAAGGCGTCCTGGCGCGGCTTGAAGTCCCTCAGTGCCAGCGAGCCGGCCGTGGTCGCCATCGGCGTGGCGTCGATGTTGTCCTTGAGCAGGATCGGGATGCCCTCCAGCGGGCCACGCACGGTGCCGCCGGCCCGCTCGCGGTCGCGTAGTGCCGCTTCGGTCATGGCATCCGGGTTGAGCTGGATGACCGCGCCCAGGTGCGGGCCGCTGCGATCCACCTGGGCGATCCGGTCCAGGTAGGCGCGGGTCAGGGTGCGACTGTCCAGTTCGCCCGCTTCCATGCGCGCCTGCAGTTGGGCGATGGATTGCTCCGCATAGAGGAACTGGGTCGGCGGCGCGCTGGCCTGGGAGTCGGCCGGCTCGGGTGTCGAACAGGCGGACAGCGCCAGCAGGCACGACAGTGTCAGCGCAGGCCAGGCACGCATGGAAGGATTCCGCATCGGGGATGCTCGCAGGCTAAACGCAGGCGCCAGGCGGGCGCAACGGTCAGCCGTGGCGCCGGCGCCGCAGCAGGTCGCGGGCGAGGATCGCCACGACCAGGACATTGATGATGACCACGGCCCAGGTGTGCCAGCCCGGATGCCGGGCCAGCGCATACATGTCAAACGGCAGGTAGATCGCCGTGCCCACACAGCCCAGCCACGAGGCCCAGGCCTTGGCCCGCCACAGGCCCCAGGATTCCACCAGGCGCCAGATGGCGTAGACGGTGACGACCGCCACGGCCAGGTGCACCGCCTCGGGATTGATGGCGTTGAGCAGCGAGGGCAGGGTGCCTCGGTCCGGGTCCAAGTTGAAGCGCGCGATCATCTGGTGGATGAGGCGACGGATGGGCTCGGGGCCCATGACTTCCAGGCTGGCGGCGGCGATCAGGGCCAACAGCCCCTTGGCCAGCTCGAACAGAGCTAGCGCGTGCAATCCCGGATGCGCGTGTGGATCCGGGTTGTAGGGGCGCTGGCGCTGTGACATCGGGCCGGAAGGATACGCCGGAATGCATCCCGCGCGGCGATCAGGCCGCGCGCGAAGCCCGCTTGCGGTCGCTTTCGGTCAGGAACTTCTTGCGCAGGCGGATCTCCTTGGGGGTGATCTCCACCAGTTCATCGTCGTCGATGAAGTCCAGGGCCTGCTCCAGCGAGAACTTGATCGCCGGGGTCAGCTGGATCGAATCGTCCTTGCCCGAGGCACGCATGTTGGTCAGCGGCTTGGTCTTGATCGCGTTGACGGTCAGGTCGTTGTCCTTGGAATGGATGCCGACCAGCTGGCCTTCGTACACGTTGTCGCCCTCGGCGGCGAACAGCTTGCCGCGCTCCTGCAGCGGGCCCAGCGCGTAGGCCGGGGTCGCACCCGGGGCGTTGGCGATCATCACGCCGTTGGGGCGTTTGGCGATCGCGCCCTGTTCCTTGGGACCGTAGTGGTCGAACACGTGGAACAGCAGGCCGCCACCCTGGGTCAGGGTCTTGAACTCGTTCTGGAAGCCGATCAGGCCCCGCGCCGGGATTTCATAGTCCAGGCGCACGCGGCCCTTGCCGTCGGGCTCCATGTTCTTCAGCTGGCCCTTGCGCACGCCCAGCTTCTCCATGACGCCGCCCTGGTGGATTTCCTCCACGTCGATCACCAGCTGCTCGATCGGCTCCATCTGCTGGCCGTCGATCTCCTTGATGATCACTTCCGGACGCGACACAGCCAGCTCGTAGCCCTCGCGGCGCATGTTCTCGATCAGCACCGACAGGTGCAGCTCGCCACGGCCGGAGACCAGGAACTTGTCGGCGTCCTCCAGCTGCTCCACGCGCAAGGCGACGTTGTGCACGGTCTCGCGCTCCAGGCGGTCCTTCAGCTGGCGGCTGGTCAGGAACTTGCCACCGGACAGGTCCTTGTTGCCGGCGAACGGCGAGTTGTTGACCTGGAAGGTCATCGAGATGGTCGGCTCGTCCACGGTCAGCGCCGGCAGCGCCTCGGGCGCGTCCAGGGCGGTGACGGTGTCGGAGATGGTCAGCTCCTGGATGCCGGAGATGGCCACGATGTCGCCGGCCTCGGCGCTGTCCTGCTCGATGCGCTCCAGGCCCAGGAAGCCCAGCACCTGCAGCACCTTGCCCTGGCGCTTCTTGCCTTCGCGGTCGATCACCGCCACCGGCATGTTCTTCTTCAGGGTGCCGCGCTGGATGCGGCCGATGCCGATCACGCCGACGAAGTTGTTGTAGTCCAGCTGGCTGATGCGCATCTGGAACGGGCCTTCCGGATCGACTTCCGGCTTGGGCGCGTGCTGCATGATCGCTTCGTAGAGCGGGGTCATGTCGCCTTCGCGGGCATTCTCGTCCAGTGAGGCATAGCCGTTGAGCGCCGAGGCGTAGACGATCGGGAAGTCCATCTGCTCGGGTGTGGCGCCGAGGCGGTCGAACAGATCCCAGACCTGCTCGACGACCCACTCCGGACGCGCGCCGGGGCGGTCGATCTTGTTGACCACCACGATCGGCTTGAAGCCCATCGCGAAGGCTTTCTGGGTCACGAAGCGGGTCTGCGGCATGGGCCCGTCCATGGCGTCGACCAGGATCAGCACGGTGTCGACCATCGACAGCACGCGCTCGACCTCGCCGCCGAAGTCGGCGTGGCCGGGGGTGTCGACGATGTTAATGCGGTTGCCCTGCCAGGTGATGGCGGTGTTCTTGGCCAGGATCGTGATGCCACGTTCCTTTTCCTGGTCATTGCTGTCCATCACGCGGTCCGCAAGGACGGTGCGTTCGGCCAGGGTGCCGGACTGCTTGAGCAGCTGATCGACGAGGGTGGTCTTACCGTGGTCGACGTGGGCGACGATGGCGATGTTGCGGAGGTTTTCGATGGACATGCGGCACGGGCGCGGCAAAGCGCGCAGGGCTGGGGAGGGAAGCGCGTATTATAGCCGGTTACCGCCCACAACCGGGCTGCCCGGTTCAAAGGAGTTCCAAAAATGTCCCTGACCGCCACTTTCAACACCTCCCGCGGCCCCATCCAGGTCGAGCTGTACCCCGACAAGGCCCCGCTCACGGTCGCCAATTTCGTCAACCTGGCCAAGCGTGGCTTCTACGACGGTTTGAACTTCCACCGCGTCATCCCGGATTTCATGATCCAGGGCGGCTGCCCGGAGGGTTCGGGCCGTGGCGGGCCGGGTTACCGCTTCGAGGACGAGACCACCAACGGCGTGGCCCATGAGCGTGGCGTGCTGTCCATGGCCAATGCCGGCCCCAACACCAACGGCAGCCAGTTCTTCATCACCCACGTGGCCACCCCGTGGCTGGACGGCAAGCACACCGTGTTCGGCAAGGTGGTCTCGGGCCTGGAAGTGGTCGATGCGGTCAAGCAGGGCGACACCATCGACTCGCTGGTGATCGAAGGCGACACCGACGCCGTCCTGGCCGCCAAGGCCGACCGCGTGGCCGAGTGGAACAAGCACCTGGCCGCCTGAGCCCAGTGCCGCAGGGCGGGCGACGGCCGCAAGTAGACCTTTAGGTGAAAGCGGCCGTGCCCGGCCTCCATGCTAAAATTCCGCGCCGCACAATCGAGGCGGCGCCCATCAGGAGCCTGCCGTCCATGTCGATCCCGCCGTGTCATCCGAAGGATGCATGCGAGATCCGGACCCCGGCCCCCGTGAGCCCTCCATCCGCCTGGCGCGCCTAGCGCCTTCTCCCCAGAGGCGGGCATCGGCCCGCCTTCCGATGCACGAGGAATCCACACCATGAAACAACCCGTCCGAGTCGCCGTCACCGGTGCCGCCGGCCAGATCGGCTACGCCCTGCTGTTCCGCATCGCCTCCGGCGAAATGCTGGGCAAGGACCAGCCGGTCATCCTGCAGCTGCTGGAGCTGCCGATGGAGAAGGCCCAGGCCGCGCTGAAGGGCGTGATGATGGAGCTGGAAGACTGCGCGTTCCCGCTGCTGGCCGGCATGGTCGGCACCGATGACGCCGAAGTGGCGTTCAAGGATGCCGACTACGCCCTGCTGGTCGGCGCGCGTCCGCGCGGCCCGGGCATGGAGCGCAAGGACCTGCTGCTGGAAAACGCCAAGATCTTCACCGCCCAGGGCGCGGCGCTCAACAAGGCCGCCAGCCGCAACGTCAAGGTGCTGGTGGTCGGCAACCCGGCCAATACCAATGCCTACATCGCCATGAAGTCCGCGCCGGACCTGAATCCGAAGAACTTCACCGCCATGCTGCGCCTGGACCACAACCGCGCCCTGAGCCAGCTGTCGACCAAGCTCGGCAAGCCGGTTGCTGGGATGGAGAAGCTGGTGGTGTGGGGCAATCACAGCCCGACCATGTATCCGGACTACCGCTTCGCCACCGCCGATGGCGCGTCGATCGCCGATGCGATCAACGACCAGGAGTGGAACGCCAACACCTTCATCCCGACCGTGGGCAAGCGTGGTGCGGCGATCATCGAGGCGCGTGGTTCGTCCTCGGCCGCTTCGGCCGCCAACGCCGCCATCGACCACATGCACGACTGGGCGTTGGGTAGCGACGGCAAGTGGGTGACCATGGGCGTGCCGTCCGACGGCTCCTACGGCATCCCGGAAGGGGTGATCTTCGGCTTCCCGGTGACCACCGCCAATGGCGAGTACACCCTGGTCAAGGACCTGCCGATCGACGACTTCAGCCAGAAGTACATCGACAAGACCCTGGGCGAGCTGGAAGAAGAGCGCGCCGGCGTGGCCCACCTGCTGGGGTGAGCAAAGGCTGCCTGCAGGCCACGGGTCCGCAGCCTTTGCGAACGCCCGCGCCGCTTGCGCGGGCCGAGCGTGCCATTCGCCAGTGACTGCAAGACAACGCCGGGCCGAGAGGTCCGGCGTTTGTCTTTGCCTGTACCGGCTTCGACCAAGGTCGGGCCGCGCGCATGGAGCCCCCTCGCTACGCTGGCGGCCTTCGCATGGGCACCGGGAGGGCCCGATGTCGCAGCAGGCCTATACGTCCGGGCTGGAGCGGAATCCGGCCAATTTCACCGCCCTGTCGCCGCTGAGCTTCCTGCGCAAGGCGGCGCTGGTGCATCCGCAGCGCGTCGCGCTGATCCATGGTGCGCGGCGCCTGAGCTGGGGCGAGGAAGACGCGCGCTGTCGGCGCCTGGCGTCGGCCTTGCGGGCGTGGGGTATTGGGCAGGGCGACACGGTGGCAGCCATGTTGCCCAACACACCGGCGATGTTCGAACTGCACTACGGCCCCGCGATGCTGGGCGCGGTGCTCAACACGCTCAATACGCGCCTGGATGCGGCCACGCTGGCCTTCATGCTCGATCATGCCGAGGCCAAGGTCTTGTTCACCGACCGCGAGTTCTCGCCGGTGATCGAACAGGCGCTCGCGTTGTGCAAGCACCGCCCCCGCGTGATCGACGTGGACGACGCGGAGGCGACGACCGGTGTGCTGCTCGGCGAAATCGAGTACGAGGCGTTCCTTGCGGCGGGCGATCCCGACTTCGAGACGCGCCTGCCGCAGGACGAGTGGGAGGCCATCTCGCTCAATTACACCTCCGGGACCACCGGCGACCCCAAGGGTGTGGTCTACCACCATCGCGGGGCGTACTTGAATGCCATCGCCAACATCATCGACTGGTCGATGCCGCAGCATCCGGTCTACCTGTGGACGCTGCCGATGTTCCACTGCAACGGCTGGTGTTTCCCGTGGACGATGGCGGCCGTGGCCGGGACCCAGGTCTGCCTGCGCAGGTTCGATCCAAGGCGCGTGTTCGAACTGATACGCGAGCACGGCGTCACCCACTACTGCGGCGCGCCGATCGTGCACAGCGCCTTGGTCGCCGCGCCGGACGAATGGAAGGCAGGCTTGCGCGGAGTGCAGGCGCAGGTCGCCGGTGCGGCGCCACCGGTCGCGGTGATCGAGGGGATGGAGCGCATGGGGTTCCACATCACCCATGTCTATGGCCTGACCGAGGTCTATGGCCCGGCGTCCTTGTGCATCCCACGGCAGGAATGGGATGCGCTGGAGGTCGGCCAGCGTGCCGAGCGCAACAGCCGACAAGGCGTGGCCTGCCTGCTGCAGGAGGACATGCAGGTGCTCGACCCGGACACGCTGGCGCCGGTGCCGTGGGACGGGACGACCATCGGCGAGATCATGTATCGCGGCAACCTGACGATGAAGGGCTACCTGAAGAATCCCGATGCCACGCGGCGGGCCTTCGAAGGGGGCTGGTTCCATACCGGTGACTTGGCCGTGGTCGACCCCGATGGCTTCGCCAGGATCCGTGATCGCGCCAAGGACGTGATCATCTCCGGTGGCGAAAACATTTCCTCCATCGAAGTCGAAGACGCGCTGTGCCGGCATCCGGCCGTCATGGCCGCCGCCGTGGTGGCGCGGCCGGATGAGAAGTGGGGCGAGACGCCGTGTGCCTTCGTCGAACTCAAGGAAGGCAGCGCGGCGCTGGACGCCGATACCTTGCGCGAGCACTGCAGGGCCCATCTGGCGGGATTCAAGATGCCTCGCGCCTTTGTCTTCGGCGCCTTGCCACGCACGGCCACCGGCAAGGTGCAGAAGTTCGTCCTGCGCGACCGTGCCAGGGACCTCGACGGCTGACACGCGCGGCCGCTTTGCGCCGCAGTGCAGCTTCGACCTTTGTCCAAAGGTGCGCCTGGCACCCGGCCTCTATGCTCGGCGGCACCGGTTCTGGGAGGGACGGTCATGGCGTCGTACGAAGCGGTTTACCGTCGTTCCATCGAGGAACCCGAAGCGTTCTGGGGCGAGGAAGCCAAGGCGATCCACTGGCATGTGCCGCCGCAGAAGGTCCTGGATTATTCGAATCCGCCGTTCCGTAAATGGTTCGTCGGCGGGCAGACCAACCTCTGCTACAACGCGGTGGATCGGCACCTGGAAACGCGTGCCGACCAGTTGGCGCTGGTGGCGGTCTCCACCGAAACCGACATCACCCGCGAGATCACCTATCGACAGCTGCATGTCGAGGTCAACGCCTTCGCCGCGGTCCTGCAGCAGTTGGGCGTGGCGCGCGGCGATCGCGTGGTGGTGTACATGCCGAACATGGCCGAGGCGGTCTTCGCGATGCTGGCCTGCGCCCGCATCGGTGCCGTGCACTCAGTGGTCTTCGGCGGGTTTGCCGCGCACAACCTGGCCCTGCGCATCGACGATGCCAAGCCCAAGCTGCTGATCGCCGCCGATGCCGGCATGCGCGGCGGCAAGGTGATTCCCTACAAGCCGATGATCGATGCGGCCTGCGCCGAAGCGCGGTTCGCCCCGCCCAAGGTATTGATCGTTTCGCGCGATCTGGATCCGGCCGAGCCGAAAGTGCCCGGGCGCGACGAGGACTACGCCACGCTGCGTGCGCAGGTGGGCGATGCGCAGGTGCCGGTGGAATGGCTGGAATCCAATGAGCCCAGCTATCTGCTCTACACCTCGGGCACCACTGGCAAGCCCAAGGGCGTGCAGCGCGATGTCGGTGGCTACGCGGTGGCCATGGCGCAGTCGATGCGCACGGTCTTCGACTGCGCGCCGGGGCAGGTGATGTTCTCGACCTCGGACGTGGGCTGGGCGGTGGGACACTCGTACAACGTGTACGGGCCGCTGATCGGGGGCTGTACCTCGCTGCTGTACGAAGGCCTGCCCATCCATCCCGATGCGGGCATCTGGTGGGCGCTGTGCGAGCAGTACGGCGTGCGCACGATGTTCTCCTCGCCGACGGCGATCCGTGTGCTGAAGAAGCACGACATCGACTTCATCCGCCGCCACGACCTGTCCGAACTCAAGTACCTGTTCCTCGCCGGCGAGCCGCTGGACGAGCCCACCGCGCACTGGATCAACGATGCGCTGCGCAAGCCGGTGATCGACAACTACTGGCAGACCGAGACCGGCTGGCCGGCGCTGTGCGTGCTGCCGGGCGTGGACATGAAGCCGGTGCGCTTCGGTTCGCCGGGCTTCCCGAACCTTGGCTACCGGATGAAGGTCATCGACGAGGCGTCCGGCGAGGAAGTCGCGCCCAACCAGAAGGGCGTGCTGGTGATCGAGCCGCCGCTGCCGCCGGGTTGCATGAGCACGATCTGGAACGACGACCAGCGTTTCCTCGACAGCTACTTCAGCCATTTCAAGGAGCTGCTCTACAGCTCGCTGGACTGGGCCATCCGCGATGAGGATGGCTACACCTTCATCCTTGGGCGCACCGACGATGTCATCAACGTGGCCGGCCATCGCCTGGGCACGCGGGAGATCGAGGAGTCGGTGTCCGGCTTCGGCGCGGTGGCCGAGGCGGCCGTGGTCGGTGTCGCCGATGAGGTCAAAGGCCAGGTGCCGATCGTGTTCGCCACCCTGCGCCAGGCCACTGATGAAGCCGCCGCGCGCAACAGCGCCGCCGATGGCATGCGCAGGATCGTGGAAACGGACCTGGGCGCGGTGGCGCGCCCGGCGCGGGTCTACATCGTCGGCGCCCTGCCAAAAACCCGTTCGGGCAAGCTGCTGCGGCGCTCCATCCAGGCCCTGGCACAAGGCGACGATCCGGGCGACCTGTCCACCCTGGATGATCCCAACGCGCTGGACGAAGTGCGCCGTGCGCTGGATCGCGGCCCCGACGCCGGGGCCTGAGCGCATGTTGGCCATCTGTCTTGCGCCCGTCGGCGCAGCGGGGCCCATGCGCGTTGGCTGACGCTCAGCCCGCCGGTGCGGCCGCCGGCGGCAGCCCGGTGTACTGCGCGCGCGGGCGGATCAACTTGCCCAGCGTCTGCTGTTCCAGCGCATGGGCCAACCAGCCGGCCAGGCGGCCGCTGGCGAAGGTGACCAGCGCCGGCGTGGCGGGCAGCTGGAAGGCGTAACACAGCGTGGCCAGCATCAGGTCCACGTTGGGACGCAGCCCGCTGACGTCCTCGGCGCAGGCGATCACCCGTTCGACCTCGCGCATGCGCGGGGTGTCGCCCACCGCGAGGCGCAGCATCGCCAGCAGTTCGGCGGCGCGTGGGTCCCCATGCGGATACAGCGCATGGCCGAAGCCGGGCACGTCGTCGCCACGGTTCCAGCGGGTGGCCAGCGCATCGGCGCCGGCTTCCAGCACGGCATAGGCCCGCGCGGTCGCGCCGCCGTGACGCGGTCCGGACAACGCGGCCAGGCCGGTGCAGACCGTGGCATGCAACGGCGCCCCGGTGGAGGCGACCACGCGCGCGGCGAAGGCCGAGACGTTCAGTTCGTGATCGGCGCACAGCACCAGCGCCGCGCGCACCAGCTCAGCGAAGGCGGCGCTGCCGGGCACCCAGTGGCCGGCCAGCTGTGCGTGGACCGGCGTGGCGTCGGGGGGGCGGGCGACCAGCAGCGCCGCGTTCTGGCGCAGGAGCAGGGCGGCGGCCTCGTGTCGGACCGGCATGGCGACGTTGAACGAGCCGCGCGCCTCCAGCGCCAGCAGGGGGATGCAGGCCAATGTGCGCTCCAGTGGCGGCAGTGCGTCGTCCAGGGCCACCCGGGTGATGGTGTCCGGCCACGGCGCAGGCGTGCTGGCGAACGGGTCCTGCACGCCGCAGTCCCACAGCAGGCGCGCGGTGTCCTCCAGCGTGGCGCCGTCGCGCACCGCCGCGACCGCCGAACGGCCGCGGTAATACGGACCATCGGGCTGGATCAGCGAGATCCGGGTCTCCAGCACGGGCAGGCCGCGGTCCAGGCTCTGCGCGGCCCCGCGTGCCGCCCCGCGCCCGGCGCGCTTGTTCTGCGCCAGCCGTTCGACCTGGGCGCGTCGATACATGCGGCTGCGGTGGTCCGCGCCAGGGCGCGACTCCAGCAGGCCACGGCTGACATAGGCATAAAGCGTCGCCGGGCTGATGCCCAGCAGGGCACAGGCCTGCCGGGCAGAAATCAGGTCGTGAGGCATGATCTATTGATTTGATCGATCAAGATTGATCAATGCTTCGCAGGGTGCCAGATTGCGCCTGGTCCTGCGAGCGACCGTCCGGGTCGGGCTCGCTTATTGATAAGGAGTGATGTCATGGCCTCCCCAAGCGCCGGCGCCCGCTTTCGCGCCGCCCTGGCCGCCGAGTCCCCGCTACAGGTGATCGGTGCGATCAACGCCAACCATGCCCTGCTGGCCAAGCGTGCCGGCTACCAGGCGATCTACCTCTCCGGCGGCGGCGTGGCAGCTGGTTCGCTGGGCATGCCGGATCTAGGCATCAACACGCTCGAAGACGTCCTCATCGACACCCGCCGCATCACCGATGTCTGCGATCTGCCGCTGATGGTGGATATCGACACCGGCTTCGGCGCCAGCGCGTTCAACATCGAGCGCACGGTCAAGTCGTTGATCAAGGCCGGCGCGGCGGCCTGCCACCTCGAGGACCAGGTCGGCGCCAAGCGCTGCGGCCATCGTCCAGGCAAGGAGATCGTGTCCCAGGGCGAGATGGTCGATCGCATCAAGGCCGCCGCCGATGCGAAGACCGATCCGGACTTCTTCCTGATCGCGCGCACCGACGCGATCCAGGTCGAGGGCGTGGACAAGGCGATCGAGCGCGCCATCGCCTGCGTGGAGGCTGGCGCCGATGGCATCTTTGCCGAAGCCTCCTACGACCTGGACACCTACCGGCGCTTCGTCGAGGCGGTGAAGGTGCCGGTGTTGGCCAACATCACCGAGTTCGGCGCCACCCCGCTGTTCACCCGCGAGGAACTGGCCAGCGTCGGGGTGGCGATCCAGCTGTATCCGCTATCCGCGTTCCGCGCCATGAACAAGGCCGCGGAACACGTCTACGAAACCATCCGCCGTGATGGTCACCAGAAGGCGGTGGTCGACACGATGCAGACGCGTGAGGAGCTCTACGAGCGCATCGGCTATCACGCGTTCGAAAACAAGCTCGATGCACTGTTCGCCGGCAAGCGCGCATGATCGGGCTCCCGCCGACCTGATCCGCCGCCCGCCATGAACATCCCGCGCCCGCCCGCCACCGAACATCAGCGCCGCACCCGCATCGATCGGCGCGAGACCGCGCGCCACCTGCTGCAGACCGAGCTGGACAAGCTGCAGGGCGAGGAGCGCGCCATTGTCGAGCGCTTCATCGCCAAGCGCCAGGTCGCGCGCAACGTGGCGCGGGAATTCAGCCAGAACCGCAGTCTGGGCGAGCGCGTGGCCGACAAGGTGGCCGAGGTCGGCGGCAGCTGGGGCTTCATCATCGCCTTCGGCGTGTTCCTGGTGATATGGATGACGATCAACAGCGTCGTGCTGGTCAAGGCGTTCGATCCCTATCCCTACATCCTGCTCAACCTCTGCTTGTCGTGTGTGGCCGCGATCCAGGCGCCGGTCATCATGATGAGCCAGAACCGCCAGGCCGCCTCCGACCGCCTGCACGCGGAGAACGACTACCAGGTCAACGTCAAGTCCGAGCTGGAAATCCTGCAGGTGCACGAGAAGCTCAACCAGCTTCGCGAGCAGGACTGGGCCACGCTGGTCGAACTGCAGAACCGCCAGATCGAGATGCTGCAGCAGCTGCTGGCCCAGCGCGACGCGCCGCCCGCCGCCACGCCCTAACACGTCACATCGAAGCAAACACCGGGAGGAAACACCGTGTCCGAGCAAACCACCGCCACCGGCTTCAAGCCGAAGAAATCCGTCGCCCTTTCCGGCACGCCGGCGGGCAATACCGCGCTGTGTACGGTCGGCCGGACCGGCAACGATCTGCATTACCGCGGCTACGACATCCTGGACCTGGCCACGACCAGCGAGTTCGAGGAGATCGCCTACCTGCTGGTGCACGGCAAGCTGCCGACCGCCGCCGAACTGCGCGGCTACAAGGCCAAGCTCAAGTCGCTGCGCGGCATCCCGGCGTCGGTGAAGGCGGCGCTGGAAGAGCTGCCGCCCTCGGCGCATCCCATGGACGTGATGCGTACCGGCGTGTCCGTGCTGGGCTGCGTCTCGCCGGAGAGGGACGACCACAACCATCCCGGCGCGCGCGACATCGCCGACAAGCTGATGGCCTGTTTGGGCTCGATGCTGCTGTACTGGTATCACTGGAGCCACAACGGCCGCGCGATCGATGTGGAAACCGACGATGACTCCATCGGTGGCCACTTCCTGCATCTGCTGCACGGCGAGAAGCCGCAGGATTCCTGGGTCAAGGCGATGCACACCTCGCTGATCCTGTATGCCGAGCACGAGTTCAACGCCTCGACCTTCACCTGTCGCGTCATCGCCGGGACCGGCAGTGACATGTACAGCGCGATCGCCGGCGGTATCGGCGCCTTGCGCGGGCCCAAGCACGGCGGCGCCAACGAGGTGGCCTTCGAAGTGCAGAAGCGCTATGACACGCCCGACGAGGCCGAGGCCGACATCAAGGCACGCGTGGAGCGTAAGGAAGTGGTCATCGGCTTCGGCCATCCGGTGTACACGGTCAGCGATCCGCGCAACAAGGTGATCAAGCAGGTCGCCCGTGAGCTGTCCGAGGAGGCGGCGAGCACCAAGATGTACGACATCGCCGAGCGCCTGGAGTCGGTGATGTGGGACATCAAGAAGATGTTCCCCAACCTGGACTGGTTCAGCGCGGTGAGCTACCACATGATGGGCGTGCCCACGGCAATGTTCACACCGCTGTTCGTGATCGCGCGCACCGCGGGCTGGAGCGCGCATGTGATCGAGCAGCGCATCGACGGCAAGATCATCCGTCCCAGCGCGAACTACACTGGGCCAGAGGATCTGGAGTTCGTTCCATTAAAAAAACGTATCTGAGACGCTGCAGCTAGGCGCGTTTTGGGTCACGAAAAAGGCCGGCGATCGCCGGCCTTTCTCATGCGCGTGATACGCGCCTGGGTCAGGAGCGGGGCTTGAGCGATTGCACGCGATAGAACGTGTGGTCACCGATGGTCGCCACCGTGTAGGAGTTGCTCCAGGTCGGGTTGGCGATCGCGTGCGCCGCGAAGTGGCTGGCGCCGGGGACGATCTCGCGCCGGGTGCCGCGCGGCAATGCCCAGTTGCGCTCCGAGTCCAGCGCCACTCGAACCGAGCTGGCCCACGCGCCATTATTCCGCAGGCGGGTGGAGGCGGGCACGATGCCCGGCGCGAACTGATGCCGGGCGGTGACCACATCGCACAGCGAGTCGCCCCACAGGCCGCTGTCGCGGCGTCGCAGTGCGACCTCTGCAACCGCTTCCTGCCCGCGCAGGCTCTGGTCGCGGGCTTCCAGGTAAACCGTCGTCGACAGGCACAGCGAGTCGGCGGCTGGCTGCGGCAATACATGCGACAGCCAGAGAATCCAGGCCAGTTTCATCGAACTCCTTGCTCCGTTTGGCCACATCGGGGCTGTCGTCCCGGTACACCAGGGAAGACGGCTGACGACATGGTTGGGCGTCATGGGGAGGCAGCCGTCTCGCGGGCTGCCCGGTGCCGGTTGCACTGGGGATCAGTGCGGAGACCGGACAAACCCGCCTGAACTGGGCGGCGGGTCGAAAAAGTTGGCGCACGGTAAGGGGCGAATTCGAAACCTCACCTGAACATGGCGGCTTGCATTCACCCCCCGATTCAGGGTCATGGCGCGCCGTTTTCGACGTGGGGAACGCCTCTCGAAGCCCGCTCAGAGTGACGCGGCGAGGCGGCTGGCCTGGTCGATGGCGCGCTTGGCATCCAGTTCCGCGGCGACGTCCGCGCCGCCAATCAGATGAATCTTCATGCCTGCCGCTTCCAGCGCCGTGGCCAGCTCGCGCCGCGGCTCCTGTCCTGCGCAGACGACGACCGTATCGACAGGCAGCACCTGCACGACATCGTCGATGCGGATGTGCAGCCCGTCGTCATCCATGCGCAGGTATTCCACGCCACCCAGCATGTGCACGCCCTTGGCCTTCAGCGTGGCCCGGTGCACCCAGCCGGACGTCTTGCCCAGCCGCGCGCCCGGGCGACCGGCAGAGCGCTGCAGCAGCCACACTTCGCGGGCGGCAGGCTCAGGGCGGGGAGCGACCAGGCCGCCCGGTGCCTCGAAGCGGGCGTCCACCCCCCATTCGGCCATCCAGCGTGCAGGATCGGTCGAAGGGGATGCGCCGTCCTGGACCAGATACTCGGCCACATCGAAGCCGATGCCGCCAGCCCCGATCAGGGCCACGCGGCGGCCAGGCACGGCGCGTCCGGACAGGACATCCACATAGCCGACGACACGAGGATGGTCGGCGCCGGGGAATTCCACCTGGCGTGGCGTGATGCCCGTTGCGAGCACGACGTGATCGAAGCTGCTTAGCATCGCCAGATCCGCATGGGTGGCCAGGCGCAGCGCGACCCCGGTGTCGTCCAGGCGCTGGCGGAAGTAGCGCAGGGTCTCGTGGAACTCTTCCTTGCCCGGGATGCGCTTGGCGTAGTTGAACTGCCCACCGATCTCGGCGCCGGCCTCGAACAGGGTGACGGCGTGCCCACGCTCGGCCGCGACGGTCGCGCAGGCCAGGCCCGCAGGACCTGCACCGACCACGGCCACGCGCTGGGGGGCGTCGGTCTTGCGGTAGACCAGTTCGGTCTCGGCGCAGGCGCGGGGATTGACCAGGCAACTTGCGCGCTTGTTCTGGAACACATGATCCAGGCACGCCTGATTGCAGGCGATACACGTGTTGATCCGCCCGGCGTCGCCTTGGCGGGCCTTGCGGACCCAGTGCGGATCGGCAAGCAGCGGACGCGCGAGGGACACCATGTCGGCCTGACCCGATGCCAGGATGTCCTCGGCGACCTGGGGCATGTTGATTCGGTTGGTGGCGATGACCGGTACAGCGACCTCGCGCTTGAGCTTGGCGGTCACACCGGCGAAGGCCGCACGCGGCACCGAGGTCACGATCGTGGGAATGCGTGCCTCATGCCAACCGATGCCGGAGTTGATCAAGGTGGCGCCCGCCGCCTCGACCGCGCGCGCCTGCTGGACGATGTCCGGCCACGCATTGCCGCCTTCGACCAGGTCTACGAGGGACAGGCGATAAATGATGATGAAGTCCGGGCCGCAGGCCTCGCGTACGCGTCGCACGATCTCCACCGCAAAGCGCATGCGCCGCGCGGCATCGCCGCCCCAGGCGTCGTCGCGTCGGTTGGTGCGGGCAGCGGTGAACTGGTTGATCAGGTAGCCCTCCGAGCCCATGACCTCCACGCCGTCATAGCCGGCTTCGCGGGCCATGCGCGCGGCATGAACATAGGCGCCGATCTGTCGCTCCACGCCCCGCGCGCTGAGTCCGCGCGGCTTGAACGGGTTGATGGGGGCTTTGATCGCCGAGGGCGCGACCGACAGCGGATGGTAGGCATAGCGACCGGCGTGCAGGAGTTGCAGGCAGATCCTGGCGCCATGCGCATGGGCGGCCTGGGTGACCTGTCGGTGCGGGCGGCCTTCCCACGGCCAGGACAACTTGCCGCCGAAGGGCTTGAGCCAGCCGACCATGTTGGGCGCGAAACCACCGGTGACGATCAACCCGACCTCTCCCTGCGCGCGCTCGGCCACATAGGCGGCCAGCTTGGGAAAGTCCGTGGCGCGATCTTCCAGGCCGGTATGCATGGAGCCCATCAGCACGCGGTTGCGCAGCCGCATGAAGCCAAGATCGAGCGGCGCCAGCAGGTGGGGATAGGCGACGGGGGTGTCCGGCGCGTCGGAGGTCGGCATGTCAATACGCTTGCGTACGGTGAGTGCGCGCACCTTGCCGCAAGCGCGTTCGTGGAGCAAGGGTCAGCAGTGCGATGCCATGCCTGAACGGCGGCCAATGAACGATTTGGATACAAATTCGCGGCGTGGATTTCACGCTCTGTGCGCCTTGGCGTCCGTATAACGTGCCCCGCGCCCAGCACGGAGCGCTGAAGACTTGTTAGGCAGCTGTTAACGTGGTCTTCACGAGTCCCTGCATAATGTGCGCCGGATGTTGACGGCCCAACCGCTGTTCAAACATGGAACTGGAATGCAGGACAGGTCGGGTTTTCCCACTCCCACGCAGTTCGGTTTTCAAATCTCTGATCTCTCAAGGAGTCGCAAATGAACAAGAAACTTCTCTGCGCCGCGATGCTGGCCGGACTGAGCGTGGCGCAGGCCGCTGCGGCTCAGGAATTTGATGACCGGTGGTACCTGACCGGTGCGGTCGGTTACAACATGCAGGACAGCGATCGCGCGACGGACGATGCGCCGTTCGCCTCGATTGGCCTTGGCAAGTTCATCAGCCCGAACTGGTCGCTGGATGGCGAGCTGAACTACCAGAATCCCAGCTTTAACGACAACGATGATCTGAACTGGAGCCAGTACGGCATCTCGTTCGACCTGCGTCGCCACTTCATCCAGGAAGGTCGTGGCTGGAACCCCTACGTGCTGATGGGCCTGGGCTATCAGCGCTCGGAGGAAGAGTACGACGCGTTCCCGAACCCGAACTCTCCGGGCCAGGAAAAGGACGGCAACTTCGCCGCCAAGGTCGGCGTCGGTCTGCAGACCACCTTCGAAAGCAAGGTCGCCGTGCGTGCCGAAGTCGCTTACCGCGCGGACTTCAACGACCAGAGCGTCCACGCTCCGGACGAGTCCTACTTCGGTGACGTGCTGGCCTCGGTCGGCGTGATCATCCCGCTGGGCACCAAGGCTGAGGCCGCGCCGCCGCCGCCGCCGCCGCCGCCGGCCCAGACCTGCGCGGACCTGGATGACGACGGTGACGGCGTCAACAACTGCGACGACAAGTGCCCCGGTTCGCAGGCTGGCCAGACCATCGGTCCGGACGGCTGCCCGGCTCCGGTCACCATCGACCTGAAGGGTGTGAACTTCGACTTCGACAAGTCGACCCTGCGTCCTGACGCGGTGGCGATCCTGTCCGAGGCCGTGCAGATCCTGCAGCGCTACCCCGACCTGCGCGTTGAAGTCGCCGGCCACACCGACTCGGTCGGTACCGACGCCTACAACCAGAAGCTGTCCGAGCGTCGCGCCAAGGCTGTGTACGACTACCTGACCAGCAACGGCATCGACTCCTCGCGTCTGGTCGGCCCGATCGGCTATGGCGAGAGCCGTCCGATCGACACCAACGAGACTGCCGAAGGCCGTGCGAAGAACCGTCGCACCGAGCTGAACGTCCAGAACTAATCTGGCGTCTCGCCGAGCGCCGCAGCCCTGCTGCGGCGCTTCGGGAAATTCGCAAAAGCCCGGCCTCGCGCCGGGCTTTTGCGTTTCCGGCAACAGGTGGGCAGGCGGAGCGTATTCAGTCTTTTTATTTCAGGTATTTGCAGGAAAAACATCGCGTAACGGTTGATTGCCGGACGGACGCCTGCCTACACTCGCGCCACCTCTTTTCCAGACACTTCTCCTCCATGCGCGTGCTTCCGTTTGCCGTCCTGTCGCTGCTCGTTGTCGCCCCATTCGCACACGCCCAGCAAGCAGGCAACTGCAGCGGGATCAGTCCGCAGCCATTGCCGCAGCGGGCGACGATCCTGCCGCCGGTCGCGGTGGAACTGTTCGCCAACACCACGCGTCTGGGCGCGCCCAGTGGCGTGCTGGCGCAGTCCTATGACGAGTCACAGTCGGTCGATCGCGTGTTGACGCGGATGAAGCTGGACGGCTGCCGGGAGACCGCCATGGCCACGCCTGCGGCCTCTGCTAACGATCCGGCGGCCTACAAGCCCAAGACGCAGTTCGACAACTCGCCCTGGCGTTTCGACATGAACCAGAACGGCAAGCGCATGACGGCCGACGAGTTCGATGCCTGGATGAAGGCGCGTGGGGTGCGCGTGGTCAAGGCCAAGCCAGCCGCGGCCGTTCCCGCCCCGGCAGCGCCGGGTGAGGCCTCCACGGCACCGGCGAGCCAGGTGCCGGCCGTGGCTGAGCCGGCGGGTAAGAACTGAGCATCTCCTGCCGTCACGGCGGTCGATAGGGCTGGGTTTGAACGGATGACCGTGCGCCGCAGGCCCTTGCAGGGCGCCGCACCGCGCCACGGGTTGGCGCGGGCACTCTCCAAGCTGGGGCTGTGTTCGCGCACCGACGCGGCGCGCTGGATCGAAGCCGGTCGCGTGCGCGTTGACGGACGTGTGGTGCGGGATCCCGAATTTCCGACGATTGCAGGCGAGTCGCGCATTGAGGTCGACGGTCTGTCGGGTGCAGGCGCCAAGCGCCGCTATCTGATGCTCAACAAGCCACGCGGCCTGGTCACGACCGCGGCCGACGAGCATGGGCGCGACACTGTTTACCGCTGCTTCGAGGGCGTGGACCTGCCTTGGCTGGCGCCGGTCGGACGCCTGGACAAGGCCAGCGAGGGCCTGTTGCTGATGAGCAACGACCCTGCATGGGCCGCCGCGATCACCGATCCGGGGATCGGCCCGTCCAAGACTTACCACGTGCAGATCGATGCGATTCCCGATGCCGCGCTGCTGGCACGGCTGGAGCATGGAGTCTTGAGCGACGGCGAACCGCTGCGTGCCGCCCGTGCCACGCTGCTGCGCACCGGAACACGCAACGCCTGGCTGGAGATCACCCTGGACGAGGGCCGCAATCGCCAGATCCGCCGGCTGCTTGAGGCCTTCGACCTGGCGACGCTGCGCCTGGTGCGCGTGGCGATCGGCACGTTGCCGCTGGGCGGGCTGGCGAAAGGCGCGTGGCGGGACCTGACCGCGCAGGAAGTCAGCGCGCTCGCGCCGCCTTCGGACGTCCGCTAGGCATCGCGCCAGCGCTGCAGGCGCCTGCCCAGCAACGCGGTGACCACTTCGATCGCGCGCGCATCCCGCGGGCCATTGGCGTCATGACGGCGGCCCTTGCCGTGATTGCATGACGCGCACGCCAGTGCGAGGTTGCGCGGATCGTCGGCATCGCCGCCGACGCGGGCGGTCAGCGCCTGTGCGCTTGCCATGCCGAACCAGCTTTGCGGCACCACGTGTTCCAGTGTCGCCGCGCCAAGCGGCTCGCCATCGGCACGCAGCTGCAGGACGCGCCGACAATGCAGGCAACGGGTGGTCCAGACCTCCTCGTTGAAGACGGCATGCGCATCGGTCCGCGCGGCCAGCAGCAGGCGTTGACGCAGGACGGTGCGCATGCCGGCAGGACTCAGCCCTTGAGGACGCCCAGCTCGAGGCCGATGCGGGTGAAGGCATCGATGGCCCGATCCAGGTGGGCGCGCGTATGCGCCGCACTGATCTGGGTGCGGATGCGCGCCTGGCCCTTGGGCACGACCGGAAAGAAGAAGCCGATCGCGTAGATGCCCTCTTCCAGCAGACGCTCGGCGAAGCGCTGCGCCAGCGGGGCGTCGTAGAGCATCACCGGGCTGATCGGGTGCACACCGGGCTTCATGTCGAAACCGGCCGCAGTCATTTTCTCGCGGAAGTAGGTGGTGTTTTCCTTGAGCTGCGTGCGCAGGTCGCCGGCCGCATCGAGCATATCGAAGGCGGTGATGCCGGCGGCCACCACGTGCGGCGGCAGCGAGTTGGAGAACAGGTACGGACGCGAGCGCTGGCGCAGCAGTTCGATCACTTCGCTGCTGGCCGTGGTGAAGCCGCCCAGCGCGCCGCCCATCGCCTTGCCCAGCGTGCCGGTGATGATGTCGATCTTGTCCAGCACGCCCTTGACCTCGGCCGAGCCACGGCCGGTGTCGCCGAGAAACCCGGTGGCATGGCATTCGTCGATGTGGACCAGCGCGTTGTACTTTTTCGCCAGCGTGGTGATCTCGTCGAGCGGGGCGATGAAACCGTCCATCGAGAACACACCGTCAGTGGTGATCAGCTTGGTCCTGCAGCCGGCGGCGTCGGCGGCCTGCAGTTGGGCTTCCAGGTCGGCCATGTCGCAATTGGCGTAGCGGAAGCGCTTGGCCTTGCACAGGCGCACGCCATCGATGATCGACGCGTGGTTGAGCGCGTCGGAAATGATCGCATCGTCCTCGCCCAGCAGCGGTTCGAACAGTCCGCCGTTGGCGTCGAAGCAGGCCGCATACAGAATCGTGTCCTGCTTGCCGAAGAAGTGGGCGATCTTCGCTTCCAACTGCTTGTGCAGGTCCTGGGTGCCGCAGATGAAGCGCACCGAGGCCATGCCGAATCCATGCGTATCCAGCGCGGCCTTGGCCGAGGCGATGATGTCCGGATGGTCGGCCAGGCCCAGGTAATTGTTGGCGCAGAAGTTCAGCACGGTGCGGCCATCGGCCAAGGTGATTTCCGCCGACTGTGGCCCGGTGATGACGCGTTCGGACTTGAACAAGCCGGCGTCCCGGATCCCTTCCAGTTCCTCGATATAGCGGTGGGTGAGGGCGGAAGCATCATTCATCGGTCAGGCCTGTGTGCGAACGGGAGACCGCATTTTACGCGGCAGCTGCGAGCCAAACCGGTCACGCATGCTGTCCAGTACAGGCCTCAAGGCGTTGCGGACGATTTGAGAGAGGTGTGCGCTTTCGCTCGCCATGCCAACGATCCTGCCTGGGCGACCGTGCAGGGCTGATTGTTTCGCGAGGAGATCGGGGGCGTTCCCGCCAAGTTGCACGTATATGCGGTTGAATTCGTAACAAAAAATCGGTTGACGGCGTCGGAGGGCGCAGCGCAATATCCAGAGAACTTGCGGTTAAAAAACCGTGAAAGCGCCGATCAATTCTCATCGTAGGCGCGGTTCACTGCTGTTGTGTTGGTAAGGCTTTGTTCCCCCACCCACGCAGGAGAGTCAGATGAATGCAGCAAGCGTGCGTTTCGTCGTGGCCGTCGTCGTTCTGGCGACGCTGCCAATGGTTGCAATGGCGCAGGAAGCTCCGGAGGAAGAAGCCGGATCGGCCTGGTCATGGTCGCTTAGCGCGACCACCGATTACCGTTTCCGTGGTTTGTCCCAGACCGGTGTCGATCCGGCCTTCCAGGCAGGCCTGACCTACAGCGCGCCGTTCGGCCTGTACGTCGGGACCTGGGCGTCCAATGTCGACTTCGGCGAGGGCGATCCTGACTACGAGGTCGACGCCTTCATCGGCTACAACGCCGATCTCACAGACTGGGCCAACCTGGACGTGATGATCAACCGCTACAACTATCCGGGCGCTGGTGCGTTGAACTACAACGAACTGTTGACCAAGGTGACCTTCCTGGAGAACTACAGCCTGTTGGTCGGCTACACGGACAACGTGTTCAACAGCGATACCGATGGCTGGTATTACCAGGCGGCCGCCAGCTACCCGTTGCCTAGGGATTTCAGCGTGGGCGCCTCGGTCGGCAAGAGCGAGTTCGAGGATGGCACGGTCGGGCGGGACTACATGGATTGGTCGGTGAGCATCGGCAAGTCCTTCGGCCCGCTCACACTGACAGCCGCCTACATCGGTACCGACGGGGATGGACGTGACGCTTATGGCGAGATCGCCGACGACAAGGTGGTGATCAGCGCGACCGTGGCCAACTGAAGCACGTCGCCGGCTTCAACATGAAAAAGGCGCCCGACAGGGCGCCTTTTTTTAAGGGGAACGAACCTCAGTTCCAGCTCAGCACGACCTTGCCGGCCTTGCCTTCCTCCATCAGGTCGAAGCCCTTCTGGAACTCGTCGATCGGCAGCTGGTGGGTCAGCACCTTGCCCAGCGGGAAGCCGCTCAGCACCAGCTGGGTCATCTTGTACCAGGTCTCGTACATCTTGCGGCCGTAGATGCCCTGGACGGTCAGACCCTTGAAGATGATCTTGTCCCAGTCGCAACCGGCGCCCTTGGGCATGATCCCCAGCATGGCGATCTTGCCGCCGTGGTACATGCACTCGAGCATGTCGTTGAAGGCGCGCGGATTGCCGCTCATCTCAAGTCCGACGTCGAAGCCTTCCATGTGCAGCTCGCCCATCACCTCCTTGAGCGAGGTGTTGGACACGTTGACCACCCGGGTGGCGCCCATGTCGGCGGCCAGCTTGAGGCGGAAATCGTTGACGTCGGTGACCACCACGTTGCGCGCGCCGATGTGCTTGCAGATGCCCGCGGCGATGATGCCGATCGGGCCGGCGCCGGTGATCAGCACGTCCTCGCCGATCACGTCGAACTCCAGCGCGCAATGCGCCGCGTTGCCGTAGGGGTCGAAGAACGCGGCCAGCTCGGACGGGATCTGGTCGGGGATCGGCCACAGGTTGGAGGCCGGCATGACCATGTACTCGGCGAAGGCGCCGTTGACGTTGACACCGATGCCGACGGTGTTGGGGCACAGGTGCGGTCGCCCGCCGCGGCAGTTGCGGCAGTGGCCGCAGACGATGTGGCCTTCGGCAGACACGCGCTGGCCGATCTCATAGCCAGTTACCGCCGAGCCCAGCTCGGCGATGCGGCCGACGAACTCGTGGCCGATGGTCAGGCCCGGCTTGATCGTGCGCTGACTCCACTCGTCCCACAGGTAGATGTGCAGGTCGGTCCCGCAGATGGCGGTCTTCTCCAGCTTGACCAGCACCTCGTTGGGGCCGGGCGTGGGCTTGGCCACCTGTTCCAGCCAGATGCCCTTGCCCGCTTCGCGCTTGACCAGCGCCTTCATCGTGTCCGCCATGGTGCGAGAGAACCCAAGCCAAAGAAGGCGACGATTATAGGCTGGCGGCCTGTTCAAATCGTTTCACCCGACACCTTCCTGGTGCCGGAGCCGGCTGGCCCGGGGCGGGCCAGCCGGCGGGAGGCGCCTCAGAAGCGTGCGTCGATCGTCAGGAACAGCTGGCGCGGCGCCCCGGCCATCAGGGTCTGGTTGTAGCCGTCCGGGTCGGAGGCCACATAGCCGCCCGTGCCGGTGGTGGCGAAGTAATGCTTGTCGGCCAGGTTGGTCACGTTCAGCGAAACGCCCAGGCTGGACAGCATGCCAATCTGGCCGAAGTCGTAGCCGCCGCCGGCGTTGAACAGCCAGTAGCCTGGCACCTGGGAGTCGTTGAGGTAGGTGATGTAGCGCTTGCCGGTGTACTTGCCGTCGATCGAGGCATGCCAGCCGTCCTTTCGCCAGGACAGGCTGGAGGAGGCCATCAGCTCCGGCAGGCCGACCACGTGCTTGCCGGAGGTGGCGACCACGCCGTTGTTGAGGTAATCGTCCTGGTACTCGGACTTGTTGTACGACACGGTGTTGAGCCAGCTCAGTCCATCGGCCGGCTTCCACACCAGGGCCAGATCCACGCCGGTGCTGTCCACCTCGCCGACGTTGCTTAGGATCGCCGAACAGGTCTGGATCGCGCTGCACGGCGAGATGGTCAGCAGGCGGTTGGAGAAGCGGGTGTAGTAGGCGCCGACCGAGGCCTCATAGCCCTCGCCATGTGCGCGCCAGCCGGCCTGCAGGGTCTTGGATTCCTCAGGCTTGAGCGTGTTCTTGAGGCTGTCGAAGGTCGCCTGGCTGGTGGCGAACGGGCTGTAGTCGTAGGCGGCGATGTTCTTGCTGTAGGACGCGTACAGGTCCTGCGCATCATCGAGCTTGAAGCTGGCGCCGACCTGCGGCAGGAAGCCGTCGTCGGCCTTCATTTCCCCCTGGGCGTAGCTGGCGCTTGTCACCAGCGAGCGTGCGCGGACCGTGGTGCTCACGGCTTTGGCGCCGACGTTGACAGTCAGGCGATCGTCCATGAAGTGCATCGTGTCCTGGGCGTAGAACAGGCGCGAGTGCGTCTGGTATTTCTGCAGGAACTGGCGATAGAACGGCGTGCCGACGTCGTAGAAGTTGTAGATCGAGGTGAACGGCGCATCGAGGGTGAAGTAATTGCGCTCCTGGGTGTTCTGCGCGTTTTCCGCCCAGCCGCCGAGCTCAAGGTCATGCTGGCCGATGCTGAACTTCAGCGCGCCGGTCGCGCCGAAGCGGTCCAGCCCGTAGTCGGTGGTACGCATGGACAGCGGTACGGTGGCCGAGGAGGGGACGTAGGGCGTGACCCATTGTCCTTCGCCGCGGTCGCCATGGTAGTAGCCGGTGACATCCAGCGTGGCGGCGCCACCCAGGTTGAAGCTGCCGGCCAAGGCGGCCAGGGTGTCGTTGCGCAGGCCCGCGCCCCAGTAATACGCCGCGTCCAGCCAGTCGTAGTCGGCCGGCAGTGCCGCCAGCGAGGCGGGATAGCCGTTGGCCACGCCGCTGTAGGTGCCGGTGGACTGGTAGGCGTTGGCCATCTGCGCGGCGGTCGCCCAGTCGGGACTGAAGTAGTCCCAGTTCCAGCCCAGTGCCTTCTGGCTGGTCAGCGACAGGTCCATGTAGTCCTGCTCCTTGCGGCGCGACTTGTCCACGTACAGGCTGATGCGATTGCCATCGCCGAAGGTGTAGAGCGCTTTGGCGTTGAACTGTTCGTAGCGCTGGCTGCCGTCGCCTTTCCACTTGTCCATGTCCGAATCGGCATAGGCCAGGTACGCGGAGAAGCCGTTGTGTTCACCGGTATCCAGGCGGGCATAGGTGCGGCGGGCGCCATCGGAACCAAAGGTCTGCGCCACGCGCCCGCCGAAGCTCATGTCCGGGTCGGCCGAGTAGAACTGCAGCGTGCCACCGAGATTGCTGTTGGAGGCGGTGCCCAGGGCGCCCGCGCCCTGCGCCAGTTCGACCGAGGCGATGTTCTCGGAGAGGATCGCGCGGGTGATCGACAGGCCGTTGGTAACGCCATAGCTCATGTTGCCCAGCGGCACGCCATCCAGGGTGAAGCCAAGCCGGCTCTGGTCGAAGCCATGCAGGTAAATCGAGGTGGACCACTCGTAAGCGCCGGTGGCATCGGCCGACTGGAACTGCACGCCGGGCAGCTTGTCGATGGCCTTCAGCGCGCTGCTGCCGGCGGGCAGGCGTTCGATGTCCTGCTGGCTGATGCGCTGCACCTGGCGGGTACTGCCGGGGGCGACCACGGAAACGGCATCGAGCTGGGTGGCGCCGGTATCGGCCGTGTCATCGACAGGCGTGTCGTCGGCCTGTGCGATGGCGGGAAGAAGGCAGAGCAGGGCAAGCGCCAGCGCCGAAAGGCGCGGCGAAGGGTTGGGAGATGACATCGGCGACAGTCTTGGTAGGGGAGGCGGCGGCACGGTGTCACGCCATCATGAAAGCGCGATGACGTAACGGTGACCGCGTCACCTGTCGTGCGCTTGCCATCTACTTGACGTATACCGTCGAGCGCGCCGCGCCCAAGCGGTTGGCTCTCCCGTTCGCACAAGGTCCCTGCATGTCCACGCTGTCGCGTCGTGATTTCCTCCAGCGCCTGTCCGCACTCACCGCCGCTGGCCTGCTGCCGGCCTCCATCGGCCGCGCGCTGGCACTGCCGGCACAGGTGCGCAGCGGCACGATCGCCGACATGGAGCACGTGGTGATCCTGATGCAGGAGAACCGCTCGTTCGATCACTACTTCGGCACGCTGCGCGGTGTCCGCGGCTTCGATGATCCGCGTCCGCTGATGCTGGGCGAGGGAACTTCGGTGTGGCAGCAGCGCCAGGACAACGGCGACGCCATCCTGCCGTTCCGGCTGGACGCGCGCGCCACCAACGCGGCGCTGATGAAGAGCCTGGATCATTCGTGGAAAGGTGCGCCCGGGCAGGACGCGGCGCGCTGGCAGCACTACGACTGCTGGGTGCCCTACAAGAGTGCGATGAGCATGGGCCATTTCGCGCGCCAGGACATCCCCTTCTATCACGCGCTGGCCGATGCCTTCACCGTGTGCGACGGCTATTTCTGCTCGATGCACGGGCCGACCAATCCCAATCGCATGTACCTGTTTTCCGGCAGCAGCGGACTGTGCGTAGGCAACGACGGCGCGCAGGCGGTGGACAACGCCGATGACGGCAACTGGACGGCCGACATGGCGCGCGACAAGCCGGGCTTCACCGGCATGCGCTGGACCACCTGTGCCGAGCGCCTGCAGGAAGCCGGGATCGATTGGCGCGTCTATCAGGAGTTCGACAACTACGGTGACAACACGCTGTCCTCGTTCGCGCGTTTCCGGGCGATGGACGTGCGCGATCCGCTGTATCAGCGCGGGCGTTCCATCGTCGCCGGTTCGACCGCGGAAAACGCGGCGCAGACCACCGCCCAGCATCTGGTCGATGCGTTCGCAAGCGATGTGCGCAATGGCAAGCTGCCGCAGGTGTCCTGGATCGTCGCGCCGTATCCGTACAGCGAGCATCCCGAGGCCACGCCGGCGCACGGGGAATCGCTGGCCTCGCGCATCCTCGATGCGCTCACCGCCGTGCCCGAGGTCTGGTCGCGCACCTGCCTGATCATCAACTACGACGAGAACGACGGCTTCTTCGATCATGTGCCGGCGCCGCAGCCGGCGCTGGACGCGACCATGGGCGTGAGCCAAGTCGACACGCAGGGCGAAAGTTACCAGGGCACGCCGGTGGGCCTGGGCATCCGCGTGCCGATGACCGTGGTGTCGCCGTGGACGCGCGGGGGCTGGGTGAACTCGCAGGTGTTCGACCACACCTCGGTGCTGCGCCTGTTGGAGGCGCGCTTCGGGGTGGCCGAGCCGAACATCAGCCCATGGCGGCGCGCGGTGACCGGCGACCTGACCAGCGTGTTCGACTTCGCCACGCCGGACGATTCGGCACTGTCCGCGCTGCCGTCCACCGCCGACTACCTGCAGCGCATGCAGGCCGCCTCGACCCAGCCCGCGCCGGTGGTCCCGGTGCCGGGAATGCAACCGAAGCAGGAGCCGGGCCAGCGCCCGGCGCGCGCGCTGCCATACGCGCTACAGGTGCACGCGCACCACGGCGATGAAGGCCTGCGTCTGACCCTCGTCAACGACGGCGATGCTGCTGCGGCGTTCAATGTCTACGCGCCCGGCAGCGGTGCGGGTCCGTGGTACTACACGGTGATGCCGCGCAGCCGGGTGGAAGACGCGCCACACGGGCTGCCGTCCGGCGCCTACGCGCTGGCGGTCCACGGGCCCAATGGCTTCCTGCGCGAGTTCGCCGGCGATGCGCAGGCCGCGCCGCAGGTGGAAGCCACCCAGGACGGCGGGACGCTGGTGCTGCAGTTCTCCAACCCGACCCGCGAGGCCTGCCAACTGCAGGTGCGCGCGCTGGACTACGCGGCTCCCGCGCCGCAAACGTTCGATCTGGCGCCCGGCCAGCGCCACACGCTGCGTTTTGCCCTCGCCCACAGCGACCACTGGTACGACCTGGAAGTGGTCCAGCCCGGCGCCGGCTTCCGCCGCCGCCTGGCAGGCCACCTGGAGACCGGCCGCCCCAGCCGCAGCGACCCGGCGATCGGACGCGCGAGCTGACGCGCGCGCCGGCACATCGCGCCGGGCCGGCAGGGCGGTCACAATACGCGCCCCCTGCCGTAATCCCTTGCCGCGCCCGTGTCGATTACCCGTTCCCTCGCCGAGTGGCTGGACCACATCCAGGCCCAGCATCCCAGCGCCATTGAACTCGGGCTGGACCGTGTCCGCACCGTGGCTGCTGCGATGCGGCTGGAGCGTCCGGCGCGTCAGGTCATCACCGTCGGCGGCACCAACGGCAAGGGTTCGACCGTGGCCTTCATCGAGGCCATTGGACGCGCCGGCGGCTGGAAGGTCGGCGCCTACACCTCGCCACACCTGCTGCGCTACAACGAGCGCGTGCGCATCGATGGCGTGGACGCCGATGACGTGGCGCTGGTCGAGGGTTTCGAGACGGTCGAGGCCGCGCGCGGCGACACGCCGCTGACCTATTTCGAATACGGCACGCTGGCCGCGCTGTGGTTGTTCCAGCGCGCCGGGCTGGACCTGGCGGTGCTGGAGATCGGCCTGGGCGGGCGCCTGGACGCGGTGAACATCGTCGACCCGGACGTGGCGGTGATCACCACCGTGGACATCGACCACACCGACTGGCTGGGCACCGATCGCGAGGCCATCGGCAAGGAGAAGGCCGGCATCGCGCGCGCCTGGACGCCGCTGGTGTTGGGCGAGGTGACCGCGCCGTCCAGCGTGCTGGCGCACGCCTATGCCATCGGGGCCGGGGTGATCCAACTGGGCAATGACTTCTTCCATGAGCCGGCCGAGGACGGCCAGTGGCGCTGGCGTGAGGTCGGCACCGAACTGCTGCTGCCTGCGCAGCTCCTGGACGCCCCGGTGCAGCGCGCCAATGCGGCCACCGCCGTCGCCGCGCTGCGCGCGTTGCCGGAGGAACTGCCGGCCAGCGCGTTTGTCCGCGGAATCGCCCAGGCCCGCGTGCGCGGACGGCTGCAGCGCTTCGAGCGCGATGGCATCGAGGTCCGGGTCGATGTCGCGCATAACCCGCAGGCCGCGCGCGAGTTGGCGGCCTTTCTGGACGGCAACCCGATGCAGACCGTGGCCGTCTACGCGGCGCTGGCCGACAAGGACAGTGCCGGCGTGGTGCAGGCACTGGAAGGACGCATCGCCCGCTGGTACCTGGCGGGGCTGGAGGCGGGCACGCCGCGCGGGCAGGACGCCCAGGCCCTGGCCGCGCGCCTGGCCGACACTGGAGCCGCCGCAGGGGCGCGCTTTGCGAGCGTGGGCGAGGCCCTGTCCACCGCACTTGGGAAGGCCAGCGCCGGACAGCGGGTGCTGGTGTTCGGCTCGTTCCACACGGCCGCCGAAGCGCTGGCGATCCTGGGTTCAGCCCCATGAGGGGAGCCGGACAGGTCCAGCCCTTATAATTTGCAGCTTCATGACCGAGCCCGTCGCCCACGACGATGGATACTGCTTTGAGAAACCGCATCATCGGCGCCATCGTCCTGGTGGCCCTGGCTGTCATTTTCCTGCCCATGCTGGTCAAGGGGCCGGCCAGCGACAGCGGCGTTTCGGACATTTCCACCGACGTGCCCAACGCGCCGGATGGCCAGTTCGAGACCCGTGAGCTGCCGCTGGTCACCCCCGGTCAGGCGGGCGCCAATGGTGCGACCGGCATGCCGACCCCGGCGCAGGGCGGGACCGAGGCCCTCAAGCCGGTCGATGCGCCCAAGACGCCGACCAACAGTCACGGCCTTCCGGTGGCCACCGCCGGCGGCGACTACGCGGTGACCTTTGGCGCCTATGCGACGCAGGCCGATGCCGACGTGGTGATCGACCGCCTGCGCCAGTCCGGGCTGGAATCCTTCCGCCAGGAAGCCACCATCGGCGGCAAGCCGGCCTGGCGGGTGCGCGTGGGGCCCTACGCCAACCAGGCCCAGGCCGAGATCGCGCGCCTGGCGGCGGTCAAGGTGCGCAGCGACGTCAAGGCCGAGGTGATCGCGCTGGACGCAACGCCGGACGCCGCGCCGACCGGCTCGGCGGCGCAGCCGCAGACGCCGGCCGCGGACAATCCCGATGCCGCCCAGTTGGCATCCGAAACCCCGCCCCCGGCTACGACGCCCGCACCGGCCAAGCCGGAGCCCGCCAAGCCCGAGCCGCCCAAGGCCCAGCCCGCGCCGGAGGCCAAGCCGCCGGTGGCGGCGGCGGTCCCCAAGCCGGCCGCGACCGGTGTGGGCTTTGCCCTGCAGGTCGGTGCGTTCAGCAAGGAGGGCGATGCCAACGCCCTGCGCGACAAGCTGCGCGGCAATGGCTTCAGCGCTTTCGTCGAGCCGGTGTCCACCGACAGCGGGCGCCTGTACCGGGTGCGTGTGGGGCCGGTCTCCACCCGCGCCGAGGCCGACCAGCTCAAGGCCCAGGTGGCCGCCCGCAACGGCCTGGCCGGGATCGTGCGACCGCATCCGTAACCACCGGCTCGCGCCTCAACGCGGACCCGGGGTCCAGGACTGGACCGACCACGCAGCCAGGGAGGGAGCACCGATGGACAACCTGACGCCGTATCTTCGGGAAGGCCGGCACGCCGGCCCGCCGCCATGATCGATCTGGTCCTGCTGACCATCATTGTTGTCTCCACCCTGCTGGGACTGCTGCGCGGTTTCATCGGGATCGTGGTGGGCACCCTGTCCTGGCTACTGGCCGGGTGGGCCGCGTTCATGTTCGGCGGCGCCGCGGCGGCGCAATTCGCCGATGGCGCGCGGCCCGGAATGGCCGACTACCTGGGCGGCTATGCGCTGACCTTCGTCGGGGTGATGATCGTGGTGGCGCTGATCGGCATGGTGATCCGGGCGTCGGTGCGCAATACGCGCCTGTCCGGCATGGACCGGCTGGCCGGGGGCGGGCTGGGCCTAGTGCGGGGCGGCTTCTTCGCCTGCGTGCTGGTGCTGCTGATGTCCTTCACGCCGCTGACCGGTGAATCGGCGTGGCGCCAGTCGCGGGTGCTGCCGGTGTTGGAGCCTGGCGCGCACTGGATGCGCGCCCAGTTGCCGGACTTTTCCGTGCCCGCGATGCCCTCGATGCCGGCCATGGAGGACATGAACATGGACACGTTGCGCAACATGGACCTCAACAAGTTGCCGTTGTCGGGCGATAATAGGGACCTCGACGACAGATTCCAGCAGGCAGCCGCACAGCTGCCGCATCTCGGACAGACGGTGTCCGATGCATTGGGAGGCGCCCGGGCACCCGGGTCGAACGGCCTGCCCAAGCCCCTGAACGAGCCGGCCACGCCCCAGGGCGACCCGGCCCAGGTGCGTCCCAACGAACGCGACCCGGCCCGGGTCGTGGCAAGCCCCCAAGGCCAGGAACGGCCGCTCTAACGCCACGCAACATACGCAGCAGCGACAACAGCGGAGAACGCCCCATGTGCGGCATCGTCGGAATCGTCGGCAACCAGAACGTTGCCGGTCAGCTTTATGACGGCCTGACGGTGCTTCAGCACCGTGGCCAGGATGCCGCCGGCATCGCCACCGCGGACGGCACGCGCCTGCGCGTACAGAAGGCCAATGGCCTGGTGCGCGACGTGTTCGACGAGCGCCGCATGGCCGTGCTGGAAGGCCGGGTGGGCATCGCCCACTGCCGCTACCCGACCGCCGGCTCGGAGGGCATGGACGAGGCGCAGCCGTTCTACGTCAACTCGCCTTACGGCATCGCCTTGGCCCACAACGGCAACCTGACCAATACCGAGGCCCTGCGCCAGCAGGTGTTCGAGGCCGACCGCCGCAACATCAACACCGACTCGGACAGCGAAGTGCTGCTGAACGTGTTCGCCCACGAGCTGGACGCCCAGCGCATGCTCACCCCCGAGGCGGCGATCCGCGCCGTGGCCGGCGTGCACCGCCGCTGCCGCGGTGGCTACGCGGTGGTCAGCGTGGTCCTGGGCCTGGGCCTGGTGGCTTTCCGCGATCCGCACGGGATCCGCCCGCTGGTGCTGGGCAAGCGCGAGAACGTCGACGGCGACGAATACATCGTGGCCTCCGAGTCGGCGGCGCTGGACATCCTGGGCTTCACCCGCGTGCGCGACGTGCGCCCGGGCGAGGCGCTGGTGATCACCGCGCGCGGCGAGCTGTTCTCCGAGGTCTGCGCGACCACCACCGACCACAGCCCGTGCATCTTCGAGTACGTGTACTTCGCGCGGCCCGATTCGATGATCGACAACGTCTCGGTGCACAAGGCGCGCATGCGCATGGGCATGAAGCTGGGCGAGAAGATCCTGCGCCTCAGGCCCGACCACGACATCGACACCATCATCCCCATTCCGGACACCTCGCGCGACGCCGCGCTGGAGATCTCCAACGTGCTGGGCGTGAAGTACCGCGAAGGCTTCGTCAAGAACCGCTACGTCGGCCGCACCTTCATCATGCCGGGGCAGGGCGAGCGGGTGAAATCGGTGCGCCGCAAGCTCAATCCGATCCACCTCGAGTTCCGGAATCGCGTGGTGCTGCTGGTGGACGATTCCATCGTGCGCGGCACCACCAGCCGCCAGATCGTGCAGATGGCACGCGACGCCGGCGCGCGCAAGGTCTACCTGGCCAGCGCCGCGCCGCCGGTGCGCCACCCCAACATCTACGGCATCGACATGCCGGCGGCCGAGGAACTGGTCGCGCACAACCGCAGCGAGCAGGAGATCCAGGAATTCCTGGGCTGCGACTGGCTGATCTACCAGGACCTGGATGATCTGGAAGCGGCGGTGCGCGAGGGCAACCAGGACTTGAAACAGTTCGATTCGTCCTGCTTCAACGGCGAGTACGTGACCGGGATCGAACCGGGCTATTTCGATCGCATCCAGCAGCTGCGCTCGGACGAGGCCAAGCACCTGCGCCGGGCGGTCTGAGCGGAAGCGTCGATGGCGATCACCCTGGAAGACCTGGCCGTCACCCTGGAGCCCGGTGACCGCGCCGGCCTGCTGGACGACTGGGACTGGTTGCTGGGTCCCGGCGCCCAGGTGTTGATGGTGACCGTGGCCGGCGATGCCTTCGTGCAGCTGCCGCAGGCGCCCGGCGTGCACTGGCTGGACTGCGCCAGTGGCGTGGTCCAGAAGGTGGCCGACGACCTGCCCGAATTTTTGCAGCGGCTGACCGACGCGGACTTCGTCGCAGCCTGGTTTCGTTTCGACCTGGTCGCCGAGCGCCTGCGCGCCGGGCAGGCGCCCGATGCCGGACAGGTGCTGGGGCTACGCGTGCCGCTGGTGCTGGGCGGTGCAATGGAGGCGTCCAATCTGGAGCCGGTCGCGCTGTCCGCGCACTTCGCCCTGACCGGGCAGGTGCACGCCCAGGTCGCTGCGTTGGCGCCGGGGCAGGCGCTCGCCGACATCTCGCTGGCGACCGAGTGAGGGTCGCCACGCGACCTGGCTGACCGCGATGTCCGTCCCGTCGTTGTTCGAGGCGGCCCAGGCCTGCCTGGCGGCCCGCGATCCAGCCGAGAAGGTCGCGCTGACCCAGCGTCACGCCGCCGCCTTTGCGCGCGGTGAACTGTGCATTCCCGAGGACGCGCCGCCTCCGCAACCGATTGGCATGCCCGGACGGCCAGCGCGGCCTCGGCTGATCCATCCGCGCCAGTTGCCCAAGCGTGGCCTGGGCAGCATGGAGGGTCGGGCGGCCTTCCTCCACGCCATCGCGCACATCGAGCTCAATGCCATCGACCTGGGCTGGGATGCGGTCTATCGCTTCCGCGGCCTGCCGGTGCAGTTCTATGCCGACTGGGTCGGCGTGGCCAATGACGAATCGCGCCATTTCATGCTGCTGCGCACGCGGCTGCAGTCGCTGGGCTACGACTACGGCGATTTCGACGCGCATCACGGGCTGTGGGAGATGTGCGAGAAGACCGCGCACGATGGCCTGGCGCGCATGGCGCTGGTGCCGCGCGTGCTGGAGGCGCGCGGCCTGGATGTCACCCCGGGCATGATCGACAAGCTAGGCAAGCTGGGCGACGCCGAGACCGTCGTAATCCTGGAGGTGATCCTGCGCGAGGAGGTCGCCCACGTCGCCGCCGGCTCGCGCTGGTACCGCTGGTACTGCGAGCGCGAAGGCGTCGAGCCGCGCGCGCGCTTCCGCGAACTGCTGCGCGAATACGCCGGCGGCTACCTGCGCGGGCCGTTCAACCTGGAAGCGCGCCTGCAGGCCGGCTTCGACCAGGAGGAAGTCGACGCCCTGCTCGCGCTGGAGCCGGCGCGGTCAGCATAGCTAGGCCACGCCCCCATCAAGGCCAGGGTCGGGGCATCGCGAGGTCGAGGAAACGCGGGAATGTCGAGCAGCATCCGGTAGAGCCGAGCTTGCTCGGCTGAAGCCTTCCCGGGATAGCGCCAGCCGAGCAAGCTCGGCTCTACGGGTGGGCGGCCTGTCATGACAGGCGCCGCGGAGCGTGCTACGCCAGCGGCAGCACCTGCAGGTCGTCGCCTTCCGGCGTGACCCGCAGCACCGAGCCCTGTTCGTACCAGTCGCCCAGCACGATGCGGGTGCAGGCCTGGCCGCCCGCTGTCAGCGCATGGACCGCGGGGCGATGGGTGTGGCCGTGGATCATGCGGGTCAGGCCGTAGCGCACGAAGCTGGTCTCGACCTCGGCCGGGGTGACGTCGGTCAGCGTCTCGAACCTGGCGTTGTCGTCTTTCATGCCGCCCTGGTGGGCGGCGCTGGCGGCACGGGCCTGGGCAGCGAAAGCGATGCGCGCGGCCAGCGGCTGGGACAGCATCTGCGCCTGCCAGGCCGGATCGCGGGTCTGCGCACGCACCTGCTGATAGGCCACGTCGGAGGTGCATAGCAGGTCGCCATGCAGCAGCAGCACCGGTTCGCCGTACAGCTCGACCACCGCCGGGTCGGGCAGGATGCGCATGCCGCAGCGATCGGCATAGTCCTGACCGAGCAGGAAGTCGCGATTGCCGCGAATGAAGAACACCGGCACGCCAGCGTCGCTGACCGCGCGCAGGCCGTCGGCCACCTGGGTGGCCAGCTCGGACGGGTCGTCATCGCCCACCCAGGCCTCGAACAGGTCACCCAGGATGTACAGCGCCTCGGCGTGGATCGCCTCGCGCTGCAGGAATTCCAGGAACAGGGTGGTGATGGCCGGACGCGCGGCGTCCAGATGCAGGTCGGAAATGAACAGCGTGGTCATCGGGCCATGATACCGGGCGTTCGGACCGTGCCGCCCGGGCCGGGTAAAATGGTGGAATTCCTCTGTCATACGCTTCCGGGCCTTCCATGACCTGCCGTACCCGCTTTGCCCCCAGTCCCACCGGTTACCTGCACATCGGCGGCGCACGCACCGCGCTGTACTGCTGGCTGGAGGCGCGCCACCGCGGCGGTGAGTTCGTGCTGCGCATCGAGGACACCGACCGCGAGCGCAGCACCCAGGGCGCGATCGACGCGATCCTGGAGGCGATGGACTGGCTGGGTCTGGGCTATGACGAGGGCCCGATCTACCAGACCCAGCGCGTGGCCCGCTACAAGGAAGTGGCCGAGCAGCTGCTCGCCGACGGCAAGGCCTATTACGCCTATGAGACCCGCGAGGAACTCGACGCCATGCGCGAGGCCGCGATGGCCAAGCAGGAAAAGCCGCGCTACAACGGCGCCGCGCGCGAGCTGGGCCTGCCCTACAGGGACGATCCCAACCGGGTCATCCGCTTCAAGAACCCGCAGGACGGCGTGGTGGTCTTCGACGACCTGATCAAGGGCCGCATCGAGATCGCCAATGCCGAGCTGGACGACATGGTGATCTTTCGCCCGGACGGCTACCCGACCTACAACTTCGCCGTGGTGGTGGACGACTGGGACATGGGCATCACCGAGGTCATCCGCGGCGACGACCACATCAACAACACCCCGCGCCAGATCAACCTCTACGAAGGCATCGGCGCCCCAGTGCCGAAGTTCGGCCACATGCCGATGATCCTTGACGAGCAGGGTGCCAAGCTCTCCAAGCGCACCGGTGCGGCCGACGTGATGCAGTACAAGGACGCCGGCTACCTGCCCGATGCCTTGCTCAGCTACCTGGCCCGCCTGGGCTGGTCGCATGGCGACCAGGAACTGTTCACGCGCCAGGAATTGATCGACCTGTTCGAGGTGAAGGACTGCAACTCCAAGGCCTCGCGCCTGGACATGGCCAAGCTGGGCTGGGTCAACCAGCATTTCCTCAAGACCGAAGCGCCGGCCGCCATCGCGCCGCACCTGGTCTATCAGCTGGACAAGCTGGGCCTGGACCTGTCGGCTGGACCGGCACCAGTGGACGTGGTGCTGGCCCTGCGTGAGCGCGTGCAGACCCTGAAGGAGATGGCCGAGAAGGCCGTGGTCTGGTACCAGCCGTTGACCGAATACGACGAGGCCGCCGTGGCCAAGCACCTCAAGCCGGCCGCCGCCGCGCCGCTGGCCAAGGCGCGCGAACTGCTGGCGGCGTTGAGCCAGTGGCATGTCGAAGCGGTCTCCACCGCGCTGCACGATGCGGCCGCCGCGCTGGAGCTGGGCATGGGCAAAGTCGCCCAACCGCTGCGCGTGGCCATCACCGGCACCCAGGTCAGCCCGGACATCTCCCATACGGTGTACCTGGCCGGACGCGACGAGGCCTTGAAACGCATCGACGTCGCGCTTACCAAGATCACGTAACGCTGTCTGATCCAAGAGAGGATGTGCCCCATGTCCAGCAAGCACGCCCATGCCTGCATCGATCCGACCCATCACGTGCACAGCGCCGAAGCGTTTGTGCATGCGGTCGAGCATGCCTGCAGCGAACGCGGCCTGCGGCTGACGCCGATACGCGCGCGCGTGCTGCAGCTGATCGCGCAGGCCGGCAAGCCGATCAAGGCCTACGAATTGCTGGACCTGGTCCGCGCCTCCAAGGGCGTGGGCGCCGACGCACCGCCGACGGTGTACCGCGCGCTGGATTTCCTGATGGCCAATGGCTTCGTGCACAAGCTCGAATCGGTCAACGCCTTCGTCGCCTGCCATCACCCCAACAGCGACGCGCATTCGGTGCCGTTCCTGATCTGCGACCGCTGCCATTCGGCGGTCGAACTGGAAGACCGCGCCGTGGTCGATCAGCTGGAGGCCCGGGCCAAGGCCCTGGGATTCCAGCCGCAGGCCCAGACCCTGGAAGTGCATGGCCTGTGCGCACGCTGCGCGGGGGCCGGCGCCGTCTGAGCCTGCCTGGCCGGCGCCCGCCCGGCGCTGCGTTGTGACCGCTGATTCCCCTTGGAAACACGGCCATGCAGCTGTCGCGAACGCAGTCGCACGACACGAGCCTCTATTACTTCGGCGTGGCCTTGCTGGTGGCCGTGGCCGGCTTCTATCCCTCGTTCTTCTCCCAGCCGACCCGGGTCGGCACGTTGCGCCTGGTCCATGGAACGCTCGTCACGACCTGGCTGCTGCTGTTGATCGTGCAGGCGACCCTGGCGCGGACCCGGCATTTGGCGCCGCATCGGATCCTGGGCTGGTCTTCGCTGGCGATCGTCCCGCCGTTCCTGGTGTCCGGCGTACTGCTGGTCTGTGACGCACTGGCGGGAACCAACCCGTTCCAGCGTGCCTATGCCACGCGCCTGGCCTGGGTGGATTTCCTCGGGTTGGCGTTCTTCGCCTGCTGCTATGTCCTGGCGCTGTGGCACCGGCGGCGTCGGCCGCTGCACCTGCGCTACATGGCCTGCACCGCCGTGCTGGTGCTGCCGCCGGCGACCGCGCGTGCGCTGGGCGCCTACCTGCCGGGCGTGTCGTCCTTCGATACGGTCTTCCATGCCGGCATGCTGATCAGCGTGGTGGTCGCCCTGGTCCTGATGGTGCGCGACATGCGCGCTGGGCGGCTCCTGCTGCCGTATCCGCTGCTGCTGGCGGTGCTGTTGGCGCAGCAGGTGGGATTCGTGGCCATCGCCGGTTCGACGTCCTGGGCCGCGCTGTGTCGGCATCTGGCCGGTTGAAGCCGCCGGGTCAGTCCTCAGTTCGTGGATGACAGCGCCAGGGAGTTATCGCTCGATCCTGAGGGAGCCTTGCCGCCCTTCAGGGCGCCGTGCGGCGATCAGGGGCTGGACCTGTGCATCCACGGCGGCTGATGCCGCGCGGCCTCGGCATAGGCCGGGCAGTCGGCGTGGTGCGCACCGGGCTGGTAGCCCAGGCTCATCAGGAACTCGCCGGTGATCTCCCCGCCGGTGAAGCGGAAGGTCTTCTTGAACAGCTTCACCCAGTCCGCCTTTTCCATCGGGTGGTGCGCATCCAGCCACGCGGCAAAGCCACCGTGCGAGGTGCGCAGGCGCTGGATGACCTGGGCGTTGTGGATGGCGGCCAGCACCTTGAGCCGGTTGCGGATGATGCCGGCATCGGCCATCAGGCGCGCGATGTCGGCCTGGCCGTAGGCGGCCACCGCATCGACGCCAAAGCCGCTGTAGGCGGCACGGAACGCGTCGCGCTTGCGCAGGATGGTTTCCCAGCTTAGCCCGGCCTGGTTGATCTCCAGCAGCAGGCGCTCGAACAGCACCGATTCGTCGCGCTGTGGGAAGCCGTACTCGGTGTCGTGGTAGCCGCCATGGATGGGGTGACCGGGGGCAATGGTGCAGTAGCCGCTCATGCTGGCAATCCTTTGGAAAGGGGGTGGGGCGGGGACAGGTTCACTTTCCTTCGTCGTCTGTATGGCCTGGAGGAGGTCGGAGAAAGTGAACCTGACCCCGCATGCCCATGCCCGTCATCCAGCCTCGCGCACCACTTCAATCAGCGCAGGCCCGTAGCGGTCCAGCTTGCTGCCGCCAACGCCGCCCACCCGGGCCAGGGCGCGCAGGTCGATGGGGCGCTGCTCGGCGATGTTGCGCAGGGTGGCGTCGTGGAAGATCACATAGGCCGGCACGTTCTGCTCCTTGGCCAACTGCGCGCGCAGGCGCCGCAGGGCCTGGAACAGCGGCTGGTCGACTTCGGACAGCTCGGCGGCGACCTGGCTGCTGCCATTGCTGGTGCGCTGGCGCAGCCGGGGCGAATCCTTGCGCAGCAGCACGGTCTGCTCGCCCTGCAGGATCGGCTTGGCCGACGCGGTCAGGCGCAGGCTGCCGTGGCCTTCGGCATCGACCTCCAGCACGCTGGCGGCCACCAGCTGGCGGAACACCCCGCGCCACATCGACGCGTCCAGGTCCTTGCCGATGCCGTAGGTGGTGAGCTGGTCGTGGCCGAGCTGGCGGATGCGTTCGGTGTCAGCGCCGCGCAGCACGTCGATCAGGTGCGCCGCGCCGAAGCGCTGGCCGGTGCGATACACGCAGCTCAGCGCCTTGCGCGCCGCCTCGGTCGCATCCCAGCTGGCCGCGGGCGTGAGGCAGTTGTCGCAGTTGCCGCAGGGCTGGGGATAGGTCTCGCCGAAGCCGGCCAGCAACACTTGGCGGCGGCACTGCATGGATTCGCAATAGCCCAGCAGCTGGTCCAGCTTGCGCCGCTCAAGTCGCTTGCGTTCCTCGGCAGCCTCGCCCTGTTCGATCATCTGCTTGAGCAGGACCACATCGCCCAGGCCGTAGGCCAGCCAGGCCTGGGCCGGTTCGCCGTCGCGGCCGGCGCGGCCGGTTTCCTGGTAGTAACCCTCCAGCGACTTGGGCAGGTCGGTGTGGGCGACGAAGCGCACGTCCGGCTTGTCGATGCCCATGCCGAAGGCGATGGTCGCGCAGACCACGATGCCGTCCTCGCGCAGGAACCGGCGCTGGTTGTCCGCGCGCACCTGCGCCTCCAGGCCGGCGTGGTAAGGCAGGGCGTCGAAGCCCTTCTCGCGCAGGAACTCGGCGGTCTGCTCGACCTTCTTGCGCGACATGCAGTAGACGATGCCGGCCTCGCCCTTGTGGTCGGCCAGGAAGTCGAGGAGCTGGCGGCGGCCGTTGTCCTTCTGCACCACGGTATAGCGGATGTTGGGACGGTCGAAGGAACTGACGAAACGGCGCGCGTCCTCCAGCTGCAGGCGCTCGGCGATCTCGGCCTGGGTCGGCGGATCGGCCGTCGCGGTCAGGGCGATGCGCGGGATGTCCGGCCAGCGCTCGTGCAGGACGGTGAGCTTGCGGTATTCGGGGCGGAAATCATGGCCCCACTGCGACACGCAGTGCGCCTCGTCGATGGCGAACAGGCCGATCCGCGCGCGGTCCAGCAGGGACAGGAAGCGCCCGGTCAACAGCCGCTCGGGCGCGACATACAGCAGGTCCAGCTCGCCGGCCAGCAGGGCGCGTTCAACCTGTTGCGCGGCCTCTCCATCCAGCGATGAGTTGAGGAATTCGGCGCGCACGCCGAGCTGGTGCAGCGCCTCGACCTGATCCTGCATCAGCGCGATCAGCGGCGAGACCACGATCGCGGTGCCCTCGCGCAATAGCGCCGGCACCTGGTAGCACAGCGACTTGCCGCCGCCGGTGGGCATCAGCACCAGGGCATCGTGGCCGCTGGCGACATGTTCGACGATGGCGGCCTGCTCGCCGCGGAAACCGGGGTGACCGAACACCCGGTGGAGGATTTCAAGCGCACGTTCCTGCATGTGCACAGGATACCGGGCCGGCGTCTCATCCCCTAGGGACGCAATGCCCGGCGCAGGGCCGGGCATAGACGACACATCACGTCGGAAATTTCTGGATGCCTACTGCAGCTTTCCGATCAACTCGCCGGTGGAAAGCCCCCTTGAGTCAAAGGGGGCGTGCCGAAGGCGCGGGGATACGGGGGCCAAGGCTCGAAGCCCAGCATTTGCGGCGCAAATGCTGGGAAGTCATGCCTGCTCAGCAGGCCAGACCGGATCCTTACTGCAACAGCGAGCGCAGCATCCACGCGTACTTCTCGTGGGTGTTCAGGCGCTGGGTCATCAGGTCCACGGTCGGGTCGTCGTTGCCGTTGTCGGCGGTCTTGAGGGTCTGGCGGGCGGTGCGGCACACCGCCTCGTTGCCGACCACCAGCTGGCGGACCATCTCCTTCCAGTCGGCGCTGTCCGACAGGCCCGGCTCCTCCGGAATGGAGGTCAGCTTGACGAACTCGGCGTACGAGCCCGGCGCGTTGTAGCCCAGAGCGCGGATGCGCTCGGCCACCTCGTCCAGCGCGCCCCACTGTTCGGTGTACTGCCCTTCGAACATGGTGTGCAGCGAGTTGAACATCGGCCCGGTCACGTTCCAGTGGAAGTTGTGGGTCTTCAGGTACAGGGTGTAGGCGTCGGCCAGGAAGTGCGAGAGTGCATCGGCGATGTGCTTGCGGTCGTCGGGGGCGATCCCGATATCCACGCCGGGCGCGCTGGGGGCGGCCGCCAGCGGGGTGGCCTTCTTCTTCTTGGTCGCGGTCTTGGTCTTGGCCATGTGGAGCTCCTCGTCAGTGGCGATGGTTCACAATAAACCGCGTAGATGAAGTTTGGTAATCAAAAGATCCAGATCGATCGATTCATGGCATCAATCGTAGAACTCCCCCAGTCTCCCGACGCCGCCCGGCGCGCCATCGATGGCGCGTTGAGTCGCGACCGTGGCCGCCTGTATGGCCTGCTGTCGCGCTGGAAGGCCAAACCCGGTGACGAGCAGCTTCGCGAGCGCTTTGGCCAGGCGCTGAGCGCCTCGGTCGCCGCCTGCCAGGCGCGCGCGGCCTCGTTGCCGGCGGTGACTCTGGACGACGCGCTGCCGATCGCCCGCGAAGGCGAGCGGATCGTCGAATTGATCCGAGACCATCAGGTCGTGGTGATCGCCGGCGAGACCGGCTCGGGCAAGACCACGCAGTTGCCCAAGCTCTGCCTGGCGGCCGGACGCGGCGTGGCCGGCATGATCGGCTGCACCCAGCCGCGCCGGATCGCCGCGCGCGCGGTGGCCCGGCGCGTGGCCGAAGAGCTGCAGGTGCCGATGGGCGGGGCGGTCGGCTACCAGGTGCGCTTCAACGACAATGTCGGCGAGGACACCCGCATCAAGTTCATGACCGACGGCATCCTGCTGGCGGAAATCGCCAGCGACCGCTGGCTGTCCAACTACGACACGATCATTGTCGACGAGGCGCACGAGCGCAGCCTCAACATCGATTTCCTGCTGGGCTACCTGAAGCAGCTGCTGCGCAAGCGCCGCGACCTGAAGGTCATCGTCACCTCAGCCACCATCGACACCGCCCGCTTCGCCGCGCATTTCGACGATGCGCCGGTGGTCAGCGTGGAGGGTCGCACCTTCCCGGTGGAAGTGCGCTACCGGCCGCTGGGTGAGGCAACCGGCTCTGGTGAGCACCATCAAGGTGCTCACCAGGTTGCCGAACGACCGGCCATGGATGGCCGGGCCGGCGATTCCGGAGCCGATAAGGTTTCGCCAAGGACGGCCGCGGATGATTCGGAGCGTGTCGAGCGCAGCGTCAACGAGGCCATCGTGGCGGCGGTGGACGAGATCACCGGCGAGGACGCACGCGGCGACGTGCTGATCTTCCTGCCCGGCGAGCGCGAGATCCGTGATGCGCACCAGGCCCTGGAACGGCGCAAGTACCGGCATACCGAGGTCCTGCCCCTGTACGCGCGGCTCTCGGCCAAGGACCAGGACGCGGTGTTCAATCCTGGCTCGCAGCGGCGCATCGTGCTGGCCACCAACGTGGCCGAGACCTCGCTGACCGTGCCGCGCATCCGCTACGTGGTCGATCCGGGCCTGGCGCGGGTCAAGCGCTACAGCCCGCGGCAGAAGCTGGACCGCCTGCATATCGAGCCGATCAGCCAGGCCAGCGCCAACCAGCGCATGGGCCGCTGCGGCCGTGTGGCCGAAGGCATCTGCGTGCGCCTGTTCGCGCAGGCCGACTTCGAGGCGCGCCCGCGCTATACCGACCCGGAGATCCGGCGTTCGTCGCTGGCCGGCGTGATCCTGCGCATGCTGCAGCTGGGGCTTGGGCGGATCGAGGATTTCCCGTTCCTGGAGGCGCCGGACGAGCGCGCCATCGCCGATGGCTGGCAGCAGCTGGTCGAGCTGGGCGCGGTCACCGAGGCCGATCGGCATGGCCTGCGCAAGCTGACCGAGGTCGGTCGGCGCATGGCGCGCCTGCCGGTGGACGTGAAGCTGGCGCGCATGCTGGTCGCCGCGCAGGCCCACGGCTGCCTGCGACCGATGCTGGTGATCGCTGCGTTCCTGGGGATCCAGGATCCGCGCGAACGCCCGCCCGAAGCGCGCGAGGCGGCCGACAACGCGCATGCCAAGTTCGCCGATGCGCGCTCGGAGTTCGTCGGCATCCTGCGCCTGTGGGACGGCTACAACGAGGCTCACGAAGACCTGACCCAGTCCAAGCTGCGCGACTGGTGCGGGCGCAACTTCCTGGGCTTCCTGCGCATGCGCGAGTGGCGCGAACTGCATCGCCAGCTGCGCGTGCTGTGCGAGGAGCTGGGATGGGCCGAGGAACCGGTCGCCGCCGCGATGGCGCCGCTGCTGGCGGGTTCGCCTGCTGCTTCGGTGGGCCATGACGGCAAGCCCGCCTCGCGTCCCACCCGGGGCGAGCTGCATCGGGCCGCGCGCTTGGCGCGGGAGGGGAAAGCAAAAACGGGGGCAGCGTCGACTTTCTCCGGGAGCGCACCAGAGGCGGCCAAGCCAGAACGGAAAGTCGACGCGGACCCCGGTGTACGCATCAGCGAACGCGAACGCAGCGCCGCCTACCAGTCGCTGCATCGCGCGCTGATCGCCGGTTTGCCCACGCAGGTGGGCCACCGCACCGAGAAGGGCGACTTTCTGGCGCCGCGCCAGCGCCGCTTCCATCTGTTCCCCGGCTCGGCGCTGGCGAAAAAGCCGCCGGCCTGGGTGCTCACCGCCACGTTGCTCGATACTCAGCGGGTGTGGGGCCTGACCAACGCGTCGATCGAGCCGGACTGGGTGATCGCCGAGGTGCCGCAATTGCTGGCGCGCAAGCATTTCGACCCGCACTGGTCCCGCGCGCAGGGACAGGTGCTGGCCTCCGAGCAGATCAGCCTGTTCGGCCTGGTACTGGCGCCGAAAAAGCCGGTGCACTACGGGCGCATCGCGCCGCAGGAGGCGCATGAACTGTTCGTGCGCCAGGGGCTGGTGCCGGGCGAGATCAATACGCGCGCCGCGTTCGTCGCCGACAACGGCAAGGTGCTGGCCACCGCGCATGAGGAAGAAGCCAAGCTGCGCCGCGCCGGCATCGTCGCCGACGAGGACTGGCAGGCGCGCTGGTACTTGGACCGCATCCCGGGCGAGCTGCATTCGGCCGCCGGACTGGACGCGTGGTGGAAGACGCTGGCCGACGACAAGCGCCAGACCCTGCGCTGGTCGCTGGCCGACCTGCTGCCCGGCGAAGGCAGCGAGGCGGACCGGTACCCGAAGTATTTCGCGCTGGGCGATGCGCGCCTGCCGCTGCAGTACAGGTTCGAGCCGGGCGCGGAAGACGACGGCGTCACCCTGGAGGTGCCGCTGCATCTGCTCAATGCGCTGGATCCGGCGCGGCTGTCGTGGCTGGCCCCGGGCTTCGTCGCCGAAAAGGCGGCCGGGCTGATCCGCTCGCTGCCCAAGGCGCAGCGGCGCAACTTCGTGCCGGCGCCTGACTTCGGTCGGGCGTTCTATGAGGCCTTCGCCAAGCCGTCCGGCGATGACCTGCGCGGCGAGCTGGCGCGTTTCCTGACCAAGGCCACCGGCGTGGCGGTGAGCGCGCTGGATTTCGACGAGGTCGCACTGGAGCCACACCTGCGCATGCACCTGAGGCTGCGCGACGAACAGGGCAAGGTGCTGGCGTCCTCGCGTGACCTGGAGGCACTGCGCGCGCGTTTCGGGACCCAGGCGGGCCATGCCTTCGCCGCGCGTGCCGGACGCGCGCTGGCCAGCGAGGGCCTGCACGCGTTTCCGGCCGAACCGATCCCGCTGCAGGTCCCCGGCGAAGCCGGCGTGCCGGCATATCCGGCGCTGGTGGACGAGGGCGATAGCGCCGCGCTGCGCATCTTCGCCGACCGCGCCCAGGCCGTCGCCGCGCATCCCCGCGGCGTGCGTCGTCTCATGGAGCTGGCGCTGGCCGACAAGGTCAAGCAGGCGCGCAAGCAGTTGCCGGTGTCGCCCAAGACCGGGCTGCTGTACGCGGCGCTGGAATCGCAGGAACGCCTGCGTGGCGACATCGTCGATGCGGCCTTGAATGCGGTGCTGGCCGAGGGCTTAGGCGAGGTCCGCGACCCGGGCAGCTTCGCCCAGCGTCGCGATGCGGCCGGCAAGGCGCTGTTCGGCGAGGCGATGGAAAGGCTCAAGCTCGCCGAGGCCATCCTGGCGGCCGTGGCCGAGCTCAAGCCCGAGCTGGAAGCCCCGCTGATGGGCTGGGCGCGCGGCAACCTGGATGACCTGCACGCCCAGCTCGACGCGCTGGTGCACCCGGGATTTTTGCGCGAAACCCCGGCCGAGGTGCTGGCGCAATTCCCGCGTTATCTCAAGGCGATGAAGCTGCGCGCCGAACGCGCCAAGCGCGATCCCAGCCGCGACCAGCAGCGCATGCTGGAGCTGACCCCGTTCGTGCAGGCTCTGGAAAATGCTGCCGCGCTGGGCCGCGTGCAGTCGGACGAGTGGCAGGCGCTGCGCTGGGACATCGAGGAGCTGCGCGTGTCGCTGTTCGCCCAGGAGCTGGGTGCGCGCAGTGGCATCAGCCCCAAGAAGCTGGCGCAGCGGGTGGCGGCGCTGCAGGGGCGCTGAAGCGATAGGCCTTACGCCCGCCGCGATTCCACGGGCCAGCGCACGAAGGCGAAGATCCAGAGCAGGATGAGGTTGACGCCGGGGATCAGGCCCAGCAATGCCAGGGCGCCGGGATAACCCGCCTTGGCCACGATGCGCCAGAAAGGAATCACCCAGACCAGCGAGACAAACAGCAGGATCGTCCAGTGCCAGACGCTCATTGAGCCCATATCGTGTCCTCTTTGTCGTAACGGTCCGGGTGCGTGGCGAATTTGAAGTGCCAGTCGGCCAGTCTCGACGGTAGCGCATCGATGGCGCACCTGGCGGCGAACGCTAGTCCTCGCCCCGTCCGCGTTCGCCCATGAGTTCGCGCTGGCGGTTCTCCAGTTCCTCGGCGTAGCGCTTGCGCACGAAGCCTTCGGACAGCACGCCCAGCACCTTGCGCGCGTCGTCGACGACGGCCAGTTCGTCGGCCTGGGTGGCGTCGAAGGCCTGCATGATCGAGACGATATCGGTGTCGGCCGACAGGGCCGCGTCGCGGTTCTGCGCGTAGTCGGCCACGGTCGCGTCCTTGCCGATGCCATCGGCATAGACCAATGACAGTGGCACGACACCGGCATAGTGGCCATCGGCGTCTTCCAGGACCACGCGCTGGGTCGAGCCCAGCGGAAAGCGTCGGCGGAACTCGGCCACGCTGGTGGTTTCGGGCGTGTGGTTGGCGTCCTTGCGCATCATCTTGCCGGCCGACAGGTTGCGCACCCAACCCACGTCGCGGGCGCTGCGGATGCTTTCGCCGCGCAGATGCAGGCGCCAGGTGGAGAACGAATAGCCGAAGGCCTGACGGACGACCGTGTTGGCCACCAGGACGGCGACCATCACCGCGCTGGCCAGGACGAAATCATGCGTGCCCTCCAGGATCAGCATGGCCATGGTCATCGGCGCGCCGACGATCGCCGCCGCCAGCGCGGCCATGCCGACCAGCGAGGCGCTGGTGACATCGACCACCGAGGTATCCACCAGTTGGTTCATACCCACGGCGAAGAACGCCCCGACCAGCGAGCCCATGAACAGCGAGGCGAAGAACAGGCCGCCGCGGAAGCCGAAACCCAGCGAGATGCCCGAGGCCAGGCATTTGAGCACCAGCAACGTGGCGAGGATCCGTAGCGTGTTGGCGTTACCCATGTCCAAGTGCAGGGCGCCGTGGCCGGAGGAGAGGATCTGCGGGGAATACAGCGCCAGCGGAATCAGCAGCAGGCCGCCGACCACCGGCCGCCCCCAGACCGGCAACTCCAGCTTGCCGATCACCCGCTCGATGCCCGCGACCAGCCGCATCACCGCGATGCCGATCAGGGCGCAGGTCAGGCCCAGGGCGATATAGATCGCATAGTCGCGCGGGGCCAGCTCGTAGGTGGAGGCGGCCGGCAGCAGGTAGGGCGGGGCGCCCAGCGCTTCGGCCAGGAACGCGCCGGACAGGGTGGCCGCGGCCACGGGAGCCAGCGCCGAGGGCGTATAGGCGCCGATGACGATCTCGAAGGCGTAGAACGCCCCGGCCAGCGGCGCCCCGAACGCGGCGGCGATAGCGCCGCCGGCGCCGGCACCGACCAGGGTGCGCATGTCGGCGCGGCGCACGCGCAGTACGCGTCCGAGCTGCGAACCGGCGCCGGCGCCCATCTGGGCATAGGCGGCTTCCAGTCCGACCGAGGCGCCGAAGCCGTTGGACAGCAGCGTCTGCAGGGAGATGATCAGGTTGTCGCGCATCGACATGCGCCCGCCGTGCAGTGCGTTGGCCTCGACCGCATCGACCAGCGCGCGCTTGCGCCGTCGCGCGGCCAGCGTCACCAGGCCGACCAAGAGCCCGCCAAGCGGCAGGACCAGCAGCTGGGACACGCCCATGCTCCCGGAGGCGCTGAGATGCTCGCCAGGCGCCAAGTCATAGAGCATGGCCTGCATGGCGCGCGACAGGCCGCCTTGGAGCAAGGTCAACCCGGCCGCGATCAGGCCGACCAGCGTGGACAGGCCGATGAACCACAGGTCGTTGGCGCGGAACTGGCGCCGCAGCCAGTCGATGGGCGCGTGCAGCCGCACGCGGAGCGCATCGCGCGCCGGCTGCGGCGACGCGCTGGTGTTCACTTGATGCGCTTGACCGATGCTGAGGTGTTGAAGCCTTCGATGCGCATGTATCAGGCCCCCCGTACGTCTGGCTGGATCGTCATGATGGTATGGGCGCGACGGACGCTTGCCAGGGCCGCAGAATCCACCTGTCGCCAGGCTTGTCCATTGGCAAACGTCCACTGGCATTCCTTGTCCAACCCTTCGAGGCGATCGGAAATCGTCGACTTGATGGGCTCATCGGAGACAAAGCTCACGCAGTTACGATTTTCTTCGCTCACTTCCTCGCGTCCTGCTTCCCTGGCCGTGGCGACCTCGGCGCGGCGGCGCTCGGCGTCCGCCCTCGTAGCGGCGGCGGCCTTCAACGCGCTCGGCCTCATCTGCTGCCTCAGATCCGTCGCCGGCGCCGCCTGTTGCGCCGCGGCGTGCAGCGGCAGGAAACGGACAGAGGCCGGCGGGCTGTAGCGCAGGGCGCGAGGCATGGGTGTTCCCGGATTGGGCGGACCAGTAGTGTATTCGCAACCATTCCCCGCTTCGTGTCATGGTCGCGTTGATGTCCGCCGTTCCCCCAGCTCAATCAGATGTCGTTTCAGGGGTGCTTGCCGCACTGCCCTTGCCGTTGCGCGGACCCATGCAAGAACGCCTCCGGCAGGAAGGCGTGCAGAACGGCATGCCCGACCCCTGGCCGGTGCTGGCCGATGCGCTGCAGACCCTGACCGGACTGTCGGCCGATGGCGAAGTGCTGTGCGCAGCCTTGCTGTTCGGCGTGCCCAACCTGCAGGAGGCGCTGTCGGCCGATCTGCGCGCCGCGCATCCGGGGCTGCTGGCGCTGCTGGAAGGGCAGCAGGCCGCTGCGCAGGTCTGGGCCCTCCACGCCGAACCGGCCGCCGCGCGCAACACCGAAGGCCTGCGCCGGCTGCTGCTGGCGATGATCCAGGACCTGCGGGTGGTGCCGATCCTGCTGTCGCGGCAACTGGCGCGGATGCGCAAGGCGGCCGCAATGCCCGAGAACGCCCGTCGTGAGCTGGCCCTGCTCACGCGCGACATCCATGCGCCCCTGGCCAACCGCCTGGGGATCTGGCAGCTCAAGTGGGAGCTGGAGGATCTGGCCTTCCGCTACCTGCAGCCGGAGACCTACCGGTCCATCGCCGCCCAGCTGGATGAAAAGCGCACCGGACGCGAGCGTTACATCGAGCAGGTCAAGACGACCCTGCGTGCGGCACTGGCCGAGCACCGCATCGCGGCTGAGGTCAGCGGGCGCCCCAAGCACATTTACAGCATCTGGAAGAAGATGCAGCGCAAGCAGGTGGCGCTGGACGAGCTGTTCGACCTGCGGGCGGTGCGCATCGCGGTGGACGACGTGGCCCAGTGCTATGCCGCACTGGGCGTGGTCCACGCGCTGTGGACGCCGATCTCCTCGGAGTTCGACGACTACATCGCCCGGCCCAAGGCCAATGACTACCGCTCGCTGCACACCGCGGTGGTCGGCCCGGAAGGACGCGCGCTGGAAGTGCAGATCCGCACCCACGACATGCACGCCCAGGCCGAGTTGGGCGTGGCCGCGCACTGGCGCTACAAGGAGGGTGGGGGTGATGCCGCCTTCGACCGCAAGATCGCCTGGATGCGGCGCCTGCTGGAGCATGCCAGCGAGAACGAGTCGGCCGGCGGCCAGGGCCTGGAAAGCGAGTTCGGCGCCGAGCTGGCCGAAGACCGGATCTACACGCTCACGCCCAAGGGCGAAGTCATCGACCTGCCGCGCGGCGGCACGGTGCTGGATTTCGCCTACCACGTGCACACCATGGTCGGGCACCGCACGCGCGGGGCCAAGGTCAACGGTCGCATCGTGCCGCTGGGGCATGTGCTGCGCAGCGGTGACCGGGTGGAGATCCTGACCAGCAAGACCGGCGAACCCAAGCGCGACTGGCTGCTGCCGGCCAACGGCTTCCTGGCCAGCAACCGCTCGCGCGAGAAGGTGCGCCATTACTTCCACAAGCTGGACCGGGCCGGCAATGTCGCCGCCGGCAAGGATCTGCTCGAGCGCGAACTCAAGCGCCTGCACCTGCACCAGTTGGACCTGGCGCCGGCGCTGCGCAAGTTCCGTGCAGAATCGACCGAAGAGCTCTACATCCAGGTCGCCCTGGGCGATACCGGCCCCAGCCAAGTGGCGCGCGCGCTCCAGGAGGATCAGCGTGCCCAGGCCGGCGAGGCCCCGTTGCCGCCGCAGAACCCCATCCGTCGTGCCGTCCAGCGCGCACCCGGCGCGGACAAATCGCGTTTCACCGTGCAGGGCGTGGGCAATCTGCTGGTGCAACTGGCCAAGTGTTGCCAGCCGGTCGCCGGCGAACCCATCGTCGGCTATCTCACCCGCGGGCGCGGGGTCACTGTGCACCGCCGCGACTGCCCGTCCCTGCGCCGGCTGGCCGCGCAGCATCCACAGCGCGTCCTGCCGGTGGAGTGGGGCGTGGCCGGAGGGGGGTACGAGGTCGACGCGCTGATCGAGGCGATCGACCGCAAGTGGCTGCTCAAGGACGTCACCACGCTGATCGCCCAGGAGGATGCCCACGTGCTGGACATCCACAGCGACGCCAGCCGCGGGACGGGCAAGGTCCGCTTCCGCCTGCGCCTGAAGGTGTCCGACTATGGCCAGTTGTCCACCTTGTTGCGCAAGCTCGATGCCCTGCCGGGTGTGCAGCAGGCCCTGCGCGCCGGTTAGGAAAGCCGGGGTGCCACGCGTTCAGCGTAGGGATCGGCTCATCACGCGCCCTGGCGGATACTGCGCGGCGTGAACCCGGTGTCCGACCAGCGTCCCGACGGCAGGATCGAGCCACGCATCGACTGGCCAGCGCCATCGACGATGGCCGATCCCGTGCGCGCCCGCGCGCCGGTGCGGCCTGTGCACGCGCGTCACCGGACGTGGATCGCCGCGGCGGTGATCGTCGTGGCGCTGCTGGCCTGTGCGGTGGTCCTGCGCAAGCCGATCGCCGACCGGATGTGGCAGGGCGCGCATATCCAGGCGCTGCTCGATCAAGGGCACAGGGCCCTGGCGCAAGGACACCTGACCGCTGCCGATGGCAGTGGCGCACGGCAGCGATTCGAGGCGGCGCTCGCGCTGGACAACGACCGCAGCGAAGCCCGTGCCGGCCTGGCCCAGGTCGGGCAGGCGGCGGTTGCCCAGGCCCATGCGGCCTTGCAGGCCAACGATCTGCAGGCGGCGCAGGAGGCGCTGACCCTGGCGCGCCAGTTGCAGGTGCCGCGGGCGCAGTCCGATGCCATTGCCAGCGCGCTGCGCAAGCGCCAGGCCGATCGTGCCGGCGTCGGTGCGCTGATCGCGCAGGCGGTGGCCGCGCGTGAGGCGGGCCATCTCGACGGCGACCCCGGCGCGGCCTTGCCCCTGTTGCGCCAGATCCTGACCTTGCAGCCGGACAACACCATTGCCCTGGAGGCGCGTGAGGACCTGCTGTCCGACCAGTTGCAGACCGCGCGGCGCGACATCCAGGCCGGTCGCCTGGCGGATGCCGCGCGCGCGATCGAACAGGCGCGCACCTACGATCCTGGCCACTACGACCTTCCCGAAACGCGTGCCGAGCTGTCCCGGATGCTCGAGCGCCAGCGCGGACACGCCGATGCAGCGCTGCGCGGCGGTCGCCTGGAACAGGCGGTGTCGACCTATCGTCGCGTGCTCGAAGCCTCGCCCGAGGACGGCGCAGCCACGCTGGGCCTGCAGAATGCGGCGGCCCTGTACGCGCAGCGGGCCGCGCGCCGTGCCGCGGATTTCGACTTCGCGCCGGCGGCCGAGGATCTTGCACAAGCCCAGGCGCTGGCGCCGAATTCCCAGGCCGTTGGCCAGGCCGAAGCGGCGATCGACCGCGCACGTCGCAGCCAGGCGCGGCTGGACCAGACGACCCCGGCAACGCCGCAACGACGTCGGCAGATCGGCGCGCTGCTGGCCGCCGCCGCCCGTGCAGAGGCGCGGGGCGACTGGATCGATCCCCCTGGGGAGAGCGCGTTCGACAAGCTGCGCGCGGCCCAGGCGCTGGCCCCGGATGATGCGGACGTGCGGCGTGCCGCGCAGCGCCTGTTGCCTGATGTGCGGCGCTGCGTGGGGCACGAATTGGCCGCCAATCGCGTACGCGCTGCGCAGGGCTGTCTGGATGCCTGGCAGGCCCTTTCGCCGGGTGATGAGGGCCTGACGGCCGCACGGCGCCAGCTGGCGATGCGCTGGATCGACATCGGCACCGAGCGCCTGGGCGCGGGCGAGCTGGGGGTGGCCGGCGAGGCCCTGCAGCGCGCGCGCGGGCTGGATCGCAATGCGCCCGGGCTGGCCGACTTCGCCTCGCGCGTGGCGCATGCCCGCGCGGGTGGTGGCTGAGCTACCGATGCGCCGGGGCCCGTCCACGCCGCCCCCACTTGCCGGGGAACTCATCCCCGGCGGCAGCGCCGGCACGCTGAGCCCCCAGGACCTGGAACAGCTGCGCCAGGCCGTGCAGCGGCTGGAAAATCCCAGCTTCGGCGCGCGCGTGGCCAGCGTGGTCGGCACCCCGGTGGAGAAGCTGCTGGGCTTCCTGCCGCGGCGCGCCAACACCGTGATCACCTACGCGGCCCGCAAGGCCATCGGCGCGGCCTTGCGGGTGTCGCTGACCACCATGGACACGCGGGTCAAGCCCGAGGGGGTGCGCAAGTCCTCGGACTGGTGGCACCTGGGCGCCACGGCCGCCACCGGGGCGGTGGGCGGTGCCTTCGGCCTGACCGCCCTGGCTGTCGAGCTGCCGCTGACCACGACCATCATGCTGCGCTCGATCGCCGACATCGCCCGTAGCGAAGGGGCCGACCTGACCGATCCCGCCGTGCGACTGGAGTGCGTGCGGGTGCTGGCGATGGGGGGCAATTCGCCCACCGACGATGCCACCGAAGTGGGCTATTACGCCGCCCGCGAAGCCATGAGCCGCATGGTCTCCGACGCCGCCAGCCATGTCGCCCGCCACGGGCTGCAGAAGGAGGGCGCGCCGGTGCTGGTCGGCCTGGTCAAGGCGATCGCCGAGCGCTATTCCATCCAGGTCAGCGAGAAGGCGGCCGCGCAGTGGGTGCCGATCCTGGGCGCGCTTGGCGGGGCCACGGTCAACTCGGTGTTCACCGACCACTTCCAGAGCATGGCGCGCGGACATTTCATCGTGCGCCGGCTCGAGCGCCTGCACGGACCGGAGACGGTGCGCCGCGCCTACTTGGCCCTGGCGGCGCTGCTCGCGGACTGATTACGCGCTGGGCGTGGCGGCGTCGAAAAACACCCGGCGCACCGTCGCGCGCGCGGCCTCCAGCGAGAAGTGGCGGCGCACGTTGTCCAGGCCGTGCGCGGCCAGTGTGTCCCACAGCGCCGCATCATCGTGCAGGCGCACGATCGCATCGGCAAAGGTCTCCGTGGACGCGCCGACCAGCACGTCGCGTCCATCGACCAAGTGCATGCCTTCCACCGCCATCGGCGTGGCCACGACCGGCAGGCCGTGCGCCATGGCCTGGTTGACCTTGCCCTTGACGCCTGCGCCGTAGCGCAGGGGCGCCACCGCGATGCGGCTGCGATCCAGCAGCGGCTGCAGATCGGGAACGTGGCCATGGACCAGCACCCCGTCGCGGCCGTGCAGGCGCGCGACCTGCGGCGGCGGATCGACGCCCACGACATGGAGGCGGACATCGGGCAATCGCACGCGGACGCGCGGCAGGATCTCGGCAGCGAACCAGACCACGGCGTCGACATTGGGCGGATGGTGAAAGCCGCCCACGAACAGCAGGTCGGCGCGCTCGGCGAACGGTAGACCGGGTTCGCCCAGGCGGTGCAGGTTGGACACGATCTCCACCTGGACCTGCGGCGCGGCGAGAGCCAGCGCCTCGCGCTCGACCGGGCTCACCACCAACGTGGTATCCGATGCGGCCATCACCGCCAGCTCGAGCGCGCGGGTCGCCTGGGACTGGCGCAACATGACCGCATCGCCGCTGGCCTCGGCGCCACGCTGCTCGCGCAGATAATGCAGGTCCACGGTGTCGAACACGATGCGCGCCTGCGGGGCGTGGCGGCGGGACAGCGGAACGAATTGCGAAGCCACGTAATGACGCGAGCACATCACCACGTCGAAACGCGCGCCATGCTGCTGGAAAAAAGCCGGGAACCGTTTGATCCAGGGCGCGTGCCAGACCTCGATGCCCATTGCCTGCAGGGCCGGCGTGTAGTCCGGCACGAAGGCACCGTCGGCGGCGACAAAGCACACGTGGGCACCTTCGTCGCGAAGCATGCGCATCAGGTTGACCAGTCGCAGCGAACCTGAATCCCGGTCGGGCTTTGGCGTGAGCGCATCGATGACCAGCACCTGCCGCAGGTCGCCGTGTACGGTTGCCGGCGAGGGGACTGTGCCAGGCGCCGGCTGCGCGACCAGCGCCTGGCGCCACTTCTCGGCGAAGATCACCGCGTTGCGCACCTGATAAGCCTTGATCCCGCTGCCGGTATCGGTGCCGGCCGTGGCGCCTTCGCGATGCACGACCACGGCCGCCGGCTGATAAACCACCTTGTAGCCGGTCGCGCGCACGCCAAAGGCCAGGTCGGTGTCCTCGTAGTAGGCCGGCGCGTAGCGCGTGTCGAAGCCACCGAGCTGCTCGAACAGTGCCTTGGGCAGCGCAATGGCCGCACCGGACAGGTAGTCGGCTTCACGCACGTAGCTGTAGCGCGGGTCGTCAGGCGCATCGAAGCGGCCATAGTTCCACGCCGAACCGTCGGCGAAGACCACGCCGCCGGCCTCCTGCAGGCGGCCATCGGGATACACCAGTTTCGCTCCGGCCAGGCCGGTGCCGGGATGGTCGGTGAAGGTCTCCAGCAAGGCATCCAGCCAACCAGGTTGGGGTAGGGTGTCGTTGTTGAGGAACACCACGTACTCGCCCCGCGCCAGCGCCGCGCCGTCGTTGCAGGCGGCGATGAAACCGCCGTTGCGCGCGCGCAGATGGTAATGCAGGCCGTCCACCTGCGGCAGGCAGGCGGCGGTGTCGTCGGGCGAGCCGTCGTCGACCACGATGATCTCCACCGGCACCTGCGGTGGCCGCGCGGCCAGGGCGCGCAGGCAGTCCACGGTCATCTGCAACTGCCCGTAGACCGGTATGACGATGCTGGCGCGGGGCGTGGCGGCACAGGGCACGGAGAAGGGCGCGAACGGCGCCGAGGCTGGCAGCCACAGCGGCTCGGCGGACGGTGGCCGGGTCAGGCGGCCGGTCAGGCGTTCCCACGCGCGACGGGCTGTTGGCGCCACGCCCCGGGTGCGCGCGCTGGCCAACAGGCGGCGCAGGGTCGATGCCGCACGCGTGAACAGGAAGCGTGCGTCGTCGAGCAACATCGGCATCGGGGGACCTAACTCCAGCTGATCAAGGGGGTGCCCGGCGCCTCGGCGGCCGCACGGGCTGCGATAGACTCGCCAGTCCATTTCATTGTCGCATCCTTAAGTGGCCCGCAAAGACGACGAACACGGCGCCGACGACGCGTACGAGAACTCCGGCAAATCCGCCTCTCCCTGGCGCAACCGCCTGATCACCGTGGTGTTGGGCCTGTTGGCCCTGGCGCTGGGGTTTCTGATCCCCTACGTGGCCTACCTGAATCACCAGGTGACCGAACGTTTCGGCAACCTGCAGTGGCAGGTGCCCACCCGGGTCTATGCCCGCCCGCTGCCGCTGGCGCCGGGTCAGGCGCTGGATGCGGACACGTTGAAGACCGAGTTGGACGCGGCCTCCTACCAGGACGACGGCACCGGCGAACTGCCCGGCACCTATGCGCGTAGCGGTAACCGCTTCACCATCTCCAACCGCGGCTTCACCGACGTGGACCACATCATCCCGCCGATGCGCCTGCAGGTGGTGCTGTCCAACGGCACCGTGCTGGGTGTCCGCGACGTGCGCCGTGGCCGCAACATCACCTCGGCGCGGCTGGACCCGGCGCGCATCGCCACCCTGTACGGCAAGTCCCAGGAAGACCGCAGGCTGGTCCAGCTGGAGGACGTGCCCGAGCTGCTGGTGACCGGGCTGCAGGCGGTCGAGGACCGCGATTTCGCGACCCACCACGGCATCGACCTGTCCGGCATGGCGCGCGCGGCCTGGGAATTCGTCCGTTCCGGCGGCCAGGTGCGCCAGGGCGCAAGCACCCTGACCCAGCAGCTCGCCCGCAGTGGCCTGCTGGGCATCGGCCGCGAGCAGACCCTGACCCGCAAGTTCAACGAGATCCTCTATGCGTTGATCCTGGAGGCGCGCTATGACAAGCGCACCATCCTGGAGGCCTATTTCAACCAGGTGTATTGGGGCCAGCGTGGCGGACAGGCCGTGCACGGCGTGGCCGCCGCCTCGGAGTTCTGGTTCGGGCGTGACCTGGACAGCCTGTCCACTGAGCAGGTCGCCCTGCTGATCGGCATCGTCAAGGGGCCGTCCTACTACGATCCGCGCCGGCATCCCGAGCGCGCCAAGGAGCGTCGCGACTTGGCCCTGCGGCGGATGCTGGCCACCAAGCTGATCGACAAGAAGGAGTTCGATCGCGCCAGCGCGGCACCGCTGGAAGTCACCCGCGATCCGGGCCTGAACGCGGCCAACCGCTTCCCGGCCTACGTGGATCTGGTCCGCCGCCAGTTGGCGCACGACTACCCCGAGGGTGCCCTGCGCGGGGCCGGCCTGACCGTCATGACCGGCATGTCGCCCTCGGCCCAGGCCTATGCCGAAGGCGCGGTCAAGCACACCCTCGGCCAACTGGAGAAGGGCAAGCGGCCGCCGCTGCAGGCCGGGCTGGTCGTGACCGACGTGCATAACGGCGATGTGTTGGCGGTGGTCGGCAACCGCCACGTCACCGAGCCTGGCTTCAATCGCGCCGTGGAAGCCCAGCGCCAGGTCGGCTCGCTGATCAAGCCGTTCGTCTACCTGCTGGCCCTGGCCCAGCCGGACACCTGGTCGCTGGCCAGCTGGGTCGAGGATGCGCCTATCACCGTGCCGCTGGGGCGCGGCAAGTCCTGGTCGCCTGACAACTCGGACAACCGCAGCCATGGTCGTGTACGGCTGATCGACGCCCTGGCCCATTCCTACAACCAGGCCACCGTGCGGGTGGGCCTCAAGGTCGATCCGCAGCGCGTGGCCGACGTGCTCAAGGTCCTGGCCGGCATCCAGGCGGCGCCCAATCCCGCCTTGATCCTGGGCGCCACCGATCAGAGCCCCTACGCGATGGCCCAGGCCTACCAGTTCCTGGCCTCCGGTGGGCAGATCCAGCCCTTGCATGCGGTGCGTGGGGTGATCGACGCGCAGGGCCGGGTGCTCAACCGCTACGACAAGACGCCCGCGGCCGCGCAGGAAGGAGATTCCATCGCGGCCCATCTGGTCACCGTGGCCCTGCAGGACGTGGTCACCGAGGGCACCGGCCGGCAGTTGCTGTCCGATGGCCTGGGCCGGCTGTCGCCGGCCGGCAAGACCGGCACCAGCAACGACGGCCGCGACAGCTGGTTCGCCGGCTATACCGGCGATCACCTGGCAGTGATCTGGATGGGCAACGACCAGAACAAGGAAACCGGCCTGTACGGCGCCACCGGCGCGATGCGGGTGTGGGCGGGTATTTTCTCCCGTCTGCCCAGTGCGCCGCTGCAGGTCTCCAGCAAGGGCTTGGATTACGCGTGGGTGGCCGACTCGGCCGCTACCGATGCCAGCTGCCCGGGCGCACGGCGCTTCCCGTTCGTGGCCGGGCACGCGCCGGCCTACGCGGACTGCCAGCAGTACACCCTTCCCGATGACGGCGACACGGACGGAGGAGGTGGCGGCTGGCGTCGCTGGTTCGGTCTGCCGCCGAAGAAGGACGAGGAGCCGCCGCCGGCCCGCTCGCTGCCCACTCCGTCACCCAACCAGAGCCCGCTATGAGCCTCCTGCGACGCCTGCTTCTGATCAGTCTGGCCGTGCTGCCGCTCGCAGCCTGCGTCACCGAGCCCTCCCCGGCGCCGGCGCCCGTGGCGCCGCGCGTCACGCCGACCCAGGCCCTGACTGCGGTGATGGCGGCGGGCAAGTCCGATGATCGCGAGCTCTCGGTCCAGCCGTTGATCGATCCGCAGATCCAGGATCTGCGGGACACCGCCGATGCCGCCAAGGCGCGGGCGGACTGGTCCGGCGCGGCCGACGCGCTGAACCAGGCGCTGCTGCTCAGCCCGGAAGATCCCACCCTGTTGCAGGAGCGTGCCGAAGTCGCCCTGGCCCTGGGCGAGTGGGAACGCGCCGAAACTCTTTCGCGCAAGGCCCTGGACCTGGGGTCCAAAACCGGCCCGCTGTGTCGGCGCCACTGGGCGACCATCGAGCAGTCGCAGCTGGCCCGTGGCGAAGATCAGAACGCGGCCTCGGCGCATGCGCAGATCGCCAGCTGCACCGTCGCCGGCTTTGACCGGATGTGAGATCCGTACCGATGACCTGCCTCGGCGCGGTCCCTGGTTCGCGGCGAGCCGCAGGCCAGGGCGGCGCCGTGGCGCGATACGATATATCGGTCGCCTGACCTCGCGATGTCCGCTCTGACTTCCCTGGTGGTCGACGCCCTGCAGACCGGCGGCGCGCTGGCCCAGCGGCTGGACGGCTTCGTCGCGCGCGAGGCTCAGCAACGGCTGGCCGCCGCGATCGCCGAGACGCTGGACGCCCGCGACACCCTGCTGGCCGAAGCCGGCACCGGCACCGGCAAGACCTTCGCCTACCTGGTGCCGGTGCTGCTGTCGGGGGCCAAGGCCATCCTCTCCACCGGCACCCGCGCCCTGCAGGACCAGCTGTTTCATCGCGATCTGCCGCGGGTGCGCGCCGCGCTGGGGGTGGGCCACAGCGCGGCGTTGCTGAAGGGCCGGGCGAACTACCTGTGCCGCTACCGCCTGTCACAGGCACGCGGTGAGCCCCGCTTCACCAGCCGTGAGCAGGCCGACCAGTTCCAGCGCATCGTGGTGTGGAGCGGTCGCACCCGCTATGGCGACATGGCCGAGCTGGAATCCCTGCCCGAGGACTCGCCGCTGTTGCCGATGGTCACCTCGACCGTGGACAACTGCCTGGGCACCGAGTGTCCGTTCTGGGATGACTGCTTCGTGGTCCAGGCCCGGCAACGGGCGCAGGCGGCCGACGTCGTGGTGGTCAACCATCACCTGTTGCTGGCCGACCTGGCCCTCAAGCAGGAAGGCTTTGGCGAGATCCTGCCGGGCGCGCAGGCCTTCGTCATCGACGAGGCGCACCAGCTACCCGAGCTGGCGGCGAACTTCTTTGGCGAGGGCTTCGGCATGCGCCCACTGCAGGAACTGGTGCGCGATGTGGTGGCCGAAAGCCGCGCGGTGCCCGGCGCACTGGCCAGCGTGGAGCCACTGGCGCGCCTGCTGGACCAGGCGCTGCGCGAGCTGCGCCTGGCCATGGAGCCGTTGCCGCCGCGCGGTACCCGCCAGCGCGCGCTGGGCAGCGCGGCGCTGCGCGAAGGCTTCGACACGCTGGTCCTGTCCCTGCAGGACCTGGGCCGGGCGCTGGCCCCGCTGGCGTCTTCCTCGCCGGGCCTGGATGCCTGCGCCGCGCGCGGGCGCGACATCGAAGGCCGGCTGTTGCGCTGGTTGGGCGACCCGTCCGCCGATGAGCCCTCGCCAATGCCGCGCGGTGGCGAGGTGCCGTCGGCCGATCACCAGGACTTCCCACTGGCACCGGATGAGGTGGCGCAAGCCGGGTCGACCGACGTGTTCTGGTACGAGCTGACCCCGCGCGGCTTCCGCTGCCAGCGCACGCCGCTGGATGTCTCCGGGCCGCTGCGCCAGCATCGCGAGGCCTCGCATGCGGCCTGGATCTTCACCTCGGCCACGCTGGCGGTCGGCGGGGGCTTCGACCACATCGCCCAGCGCCTGGGCCTGGACGATCCACACACGCTGCTGCAGCCCAGTCCGTTCGACTGGCCGCGCCAGGCGCTGTGCTACCAGCCGCCGGGCCTGCCCGATCCCAACGCGCGCGGCTACGGCACCGCGCTGATCGCCGCGCTGCTGCCGGTGCTGCATGCCTCGGACGGGCGCGCGTTCCTGCTGTTCGCCTCGCATCGGGCGCTGCGCGAGGCCGCCGAAGCCCTGCGCGACGCGCCGTGGCCGCTGTTCGTACAGGGCCAGGCGCCACGCGCCACGCTATTGCAGCGTTTCCGCGAGTCCGGCAATGGCGTGCTGCTGGGGTCGGCCAGTTTCCGCGAAGGCGTGGACGTGGTCGGCGAGGCCTTGAGTGTGGTGGCCATCGACAAGCTGCCCTTCGCCGCGCCCGACGATCCGGTGTTCGAGGCGCGGCTGGAGGCGATCCGCAACGCCGGCGGCAATCCCTTCCGCGACGAACAACTGCCGCAGGCGGTGATCGCCCTCAAGCAGGGCGTGGGCCGGCTGATCCGCAGCGAATCGGATCGCGGCGTGCTGGTGCTGTGCGACCCGCGGCTGTCCACCAAGCCCTATGGGCGCGTCTTCATGCAGTCGCTGCCGCCGTTCGCCCGCACCCGCGAGGTGGGCGAGGTCGAGGCCTTCTTCGGCAAGTAGCGTCGCCAGACGGGGCAGGCCTGGTGGACGCCGCCATGGCGGCGATTGGGGACTTGCCGGGAGCGCCAGACACAAGCGCTCATGGCGGCGATCCGGGGCGTGACCGGGAAAGCCTCATCGCCGCCATGGCGGCTCCCACGAAGCCTGTCCCGCGGTTCTGAAATAATGCGCGTGCTCGTCCCCGAAGACTCCACAGGTGATCCATGCCCGCAACGCTTCGCATCGCTATGGCCCAGTTTGACTATCCGGTCGGCGACCTGGCGGGCAATACCCGGCGCATCCTCGAGCAGATCGCTGTGGCCCGCGACGAATACGGCGCCGACCTGGTGCTGTTCCCGGAGCTGGCGTTGAGCGGTTATCCGCCGGAAGACCTGCTGATGCGTCCTTCCTTCCTGGCCGACTGCCACGCGGCCATGGACGAGGTCGCGGCCGCGACCCACGGCATCACCGCCGTGGTCGGTTGGCCGGAAAGCGCCGGCAGCATCCTCTACAACGCCGCCTGTGTGCTGCGCGACGGCAAGATCATCGCCAACTATCGCAAGCGCGAACTGCCCAACTACAACGTCTTCGACGAGCGTCGCTATTTCCATGTCGATCCGGACGGGGGCCCATGCGTGTTCGAGGTCAAGGGGGTGCCGGTGGGCCTGGTGATCTGCGAGGACCTGTGGTTCGCCGAGCCGCTGGCCGATACCGCCAACGCCGGGGCCGAACTGGTGTTGGTGCCCAATGCCTCGCCGTTCGAGCACGACAAGCACGCCCAGCGCGATGCGCTGCTGGCCTTGCGCAACCGCGAGACCGGCGTGGCGCTGGCCTACCTCAACGTGATCGGCGGGCAGGACGCGCTGGTGTTCGACGGGGCCTCGGTGGTCGCAAGCGGCAACGGCGACATCTCCCCGGCCGCGGCGGCCTTCACCGAGCAGTGGCTGGTGGTGGACTACGACGCAGCCACCCGCGGCTTCACGCCCGTGCGCTGGATGGACGAGGGCGACGAAAGCCGCGATGCCCTGGCCTGGCGCGCGGTGACGCGTGGCATCGCCGACTACTGTGGCAAGAACGGGTTCGGCAAGGTCTGGGTGGCACTGTCCGGCGGCATCGATTCGTCCATCGTGCTGGCCATGGCGGTCGATGCGATGGGCGCGGACAACGTCACCGCCATGCGCCTGCCATCGCGCTACACGGCCGGACTGTCCAACGCACTGGCCGAGGAACAGTGCCAGGCGCTGGGCGTGCGCATGGAGACGGTGGAGATCGAGGGGCCGTTCAAGGGCTTTCTGCAGGCGCTGGGACCGCTTTTCGACGGGCAGCAGGCCGACACCACCGAGGAAAACCTGCAGTCGCGCACGCGCGGGGCGATCATGATGGCCCTGTCCAACAAGTTTGGCGGCCTGCTGCTGACCACCGGCAACAAGAGCGAATACGCGGTCGGCTACGCCACGATCTACGGCGATATGTGCGGCGGCTACGCGCCGATCAAGGACCTGTACAAGACCGAGGTGTTCGCCCTGGCGCGCTGGCGCAACACGGTGGGCGGCGCGCCGGTGATCCCGCAGGCGGTGATCGACCGCCCGCCCTCGGCCGAACTGCGCGAGAACCAGCTCGACCAGGATTCTCTGCCGCCCTACGACGTGCTCGACGCGATCCTGCTGCGTTACGTCGACCGCGAGCAGTCGCGCGAGGAGATCATCGCCGCCGGCTTCGACGCCGAGGTGGTCAACCGGATGCTGCGCCTGGTCCGGATCAACGAGTGGAAGCGCCAGCAGGCCGCGCCCGGGCCCAAGGTTTCGCTGCGTGCCTTCGGCCGCGAGCGTCGCTATCCGATCAGCAACCGCTATCCCGCCTAGCGCTGGAGGCGTGAGACGAAAACGAAGAAGGGGCCTTGCGGCCCCTTCCTTCATTGCGCGGGTCGGTCCACCGATCAGTGGCCGTGCGCATCTTCGTTGTCCAGCGCCGACTTCTCGCTGGCGAACGGGTTGAGCTTGCGCCAGTTGCCCGGGTAGTCGGGCCACTTGCCGGCCAGCCACGGGTGCTGCGGATCGTTGAGCTCCAGCACGCGGCGGGCGTCGTCGGCCAGGGTCTTGTTGCCCAGCTTGGTGTAGGCCTCGGCCAGGGCGGCGATCGCGTCGTACTGGAACTCGCTCTGCGGATAGGTTTCCAGGATGTACTTGGCCCGGGTCACCGCCGCGGTGTAGGCGCCGCGGTGCAAGTAGTACAGCGCGGTTTCCATGTCGTGGCGGGCGAAGGTGTTACGCAGCTGGATCATGCGCTCACGCGCGTCGGCGGCGTAGCGGCTGTTCGGATAGCGCTCGGTGACGGTGTTGAAGTCGCTGTAGGCCTGCATCGGCGTGGACAGGTCGCGGCGGCTGGAATCCAGGCTCCAGACCTTCTGCAGGAACACCGTGTCGCGGTTGGAGTTGGCCAGGCCGCGCAGGTAGTACATGTAGGGCACGTTGCGCTGGGTCGGATAGGTGCGCAGGAAGCGGTCGATGCTGGACACCGCCTCTTCCATCTTGCCGGACTTGTACTGGGCGTAGGCGATTTCCATCTGCGCCTGCTCGGTGTACGGACCGTAGGGATACTGGGCGATCAGCGCCTGGAACTGGCGCTCGGCACCGCTCCAGTTGCCGCGCGTCATCGCGGTATGCGCCTCGCTGTAGATCGCCTCCACCGGACGCGATTCCCGGGCCTTGTCCTTGCTGTTGCGACCACAGCCGGTGGCGGCGAGGGCGGCCACCAGGAGCAGGAGCACGATGCGGACGGTGTTGCGGGTGAACGGAGCTGCGAAACGCTGGGACATGGGCAGGCGGGCGGGCCGCATCGGGGAAACGAAGGGGCGATGATAGCCTAGGCGGCTGCCGGGCCATGAATGTCCGGTCAATCAACACCGCAGGCCCCTTGACCAAATGACCGCTGCTGCAGACGACGACGCCCTCGATTCCCCCGCCGCCGAGGGTCCGCGCACCACGCAGGTGCCCGCCAACGCCGCCGGGCGCCGGTTTGACGCGGTCCTGGCCGAATTGTTCCCCGAGTTCTCCCGCTCGCGGCTGGCCGAGTGGATCAAGTCCGGGGATGCGCGCCTGGACGGCGAAATCGTGCGCCCACGCGACCCGGTCACCCCGGGGCAGGTGGCCAGCCTGCAGGCGGTGATCGAGACCCAGACCCACGCCCTGCCCGAGGATATCCCGCTGCAGGTGCTCTACGAGGACAGCGAGGTCATCGTGCTGGACAAGCCGGCCGGGCTGGTGGTGCATCCGGGGGCGGGCAACCACACCGGGACCCTGGTCAACGCGCTGCTGTTCCACGATCCGGCGCTGTCGGCGCTGCCGCGCGCGGGCATCGTCCATCGCCTGGACAAGGACACCTCGGGGGTGATGGTCGTGGCGCGCACGCTGCAGGCCCACACCTCGCTGGTGGCCCAGTTGTCCGCGCGCCAGGTGCATCGCCAGTACCTGGCCGTGGTGGTCGGGGCGATGGTGTCCGGGGCGACCGTGGATGCGCCGATCGACCGCCATCCCCGCGACCGCCTGAAGATGGCCGTGCGCGAGGACGGCCGCGAGGCGGTGACCCATTACCGCCTGCGCGAGCGCTTCCGCGGTCACACCGCCGTGGAGTGCCGCCTGGAAACCGGCCGCACCCACCAGATCCGCGTGCACATGGCGCATGCGCGTTTCCCGATCGTCGGCGACCCGCTCTACGGTGGTCCGCTGCGCCTGCCGCGCGGGGCCACCGAGGCGCTCAACGCGCAGCTGCGCGGTTTCCGCCGCCAGGCGCTGCACGCCGAAACCCTGGAGTTCGTGCATCCGGCCACCGGCGAGCCGGTGCGCACCAGCGCCCCGGTGCCCGCCGACATGTTGGATCTGCTCGCAGCCCTGCGCGAGGACACGGCCGCGCACAAGGGGCGATGAACGCGCTGCTGCCCGCCGACTGGCCCGCACCGCCGGGCGTGAGCGCGGTGGTGACGCTGCGCCATGGCGCCGGTGGTTCGGCCGCGCCGTTCGACACCTTCAACCTGGGCAACCGGAGCGCCGCCACCGGCGACGACCCGGTCCGGGTGGAGGCCAATCGCGCGGAACTGGCGGCGCTGGCCGACTTGCCGTCGCTGCCGCAGTGGCTGCGCCAGGTGCACGGCACCGGGGTGGTGCGCATCGACGCGTCGTTGTCCGCGCCGCGCGCCGCTGCGGACGAGCCCCAGGCCGATGCCGCCGTGACCAGCGCGCCCGGTGTGGTCCTGGCGATCCTCACCGCCGACTGCCTGCCGGTGGTCTTCGCCGCGGTCGACGGTAGCGAGGTGGCCGCCGCGCACGCGGGCTGGCGCGGGCTGGCCGACGGCGTGCTGGAGCGCACCGTGGCGGCCATGCGCACGCCAGCCGCTCAAGTGCGCGCCTGGCTGGGGCCGGCGGCCGGCCCGCAGGCCTATGAGATCGGCGTTGAGGTCTTCGAGGCCTTCACCGCCGCCGATCCGCAGGCCGCGGCCGCTTTTGCCTCGACCCGGCCGGGCCACTGGAACGTCGATCTGTATGCCCTGGCGCGGCGACGCCTGGCCGCGGTCGGCGTGGTCGATGTCCACGGCGACGGCCTGTGCACGATCAGCGACCCGGGCCGGTTCTATTCGCACCGGCGCGATGCGCGCACCGGGCGCATGGCCACCCTGGCCTGGCGGTCGGGCTGAGGATCGGTCGCGCATGGAAGCGAGCCTCTGGTCAGACGTCGATTCCGCGCCGGGTTCCGCCGCGCCTCCTCTTTTCGCCCGCGTGCTCGGCCAGGAGGCGTTCGCGCGATTGCCAGCGCCGGTGCGTGCCCTGCACGATGCGCAGCAGGACACCTGCTGGGCCGGAAGCGGGGAGGTGATCCGCGGCGACCATCCGCTGGTCCTGCCGCTGGCCTGGGCGGCCCGGCTGCCTCCGTCCGGCGTCGTTCCGGTGCGCGTGGGATTCGTGCGCGCCGGCGGTCTTGAGCGCTGGCAGCGGCGCTTCGGCCACCGCCGCATGGATTCGACGCTCTGGCAGCACGGTCGGCTGCTGCGCGAGCGCCTCGGGCTGGTGAGCTTCGATTTCAACCTGCGCGCGGACGCGGCAGGGCTGGTCTGGTCGGTGGAGGCGGTGCGGACCTGTGGAATCCGCTTGCCGCGGCGCTGGTTCGCCAGGACGCGTGCCTTCGAGTCGACGGACGCCGGCGTCTATGTCTTCGACGTGGACGTGGTGCTGCCCTGGGTCGGCCTGCTGGTGCGTTACCGCGGACGACTCCAGCCGGGCTGCCCCGATGCGTGAGGATGCGTCCCTCCCCGCAGGCGCGGTGATCGTCTTCGACGGCACCTGCGTGCTCTGCAATGGTTGGGTGCGGTTCCTGCTGCGCCACGACCGACGCGGTCTCTATCGCTTCGCGGCGATGCAGGGCTCCAGCGGACGGGCGCTGCTGGCGGCGCATGGGCTGGATCCGGAGGATCCTGCCTCGTTCCTGCTGGTCGACGCGCAGGGCATGCACACCGATACCGCAGCCATCGTCCGGGTCCTGGTCGGGCTCGGCGGTCTGTGGCGGCTGGCGGCGCTGGTCCGCGTGCTGCCACGAGGCTTGGGGGATGCGGGCTATCGCTTCCTGGCGCGTCGGCGCAAGCGCTGGTTCGGGAGCACGGCGTGCACGGTGCCCAGCCCCGAGCAGCGCGAGCGCTTCCTGGACTGAACGCCGCAGGTCGCAGCGATTCGACGCATCACCTCACCGAGCCGGCGCACGCGCACTTGGTGGCGCGTCGCCCTTGATGGAAAGGCGGTTAGCGCAACACGACCAGGATGACGGCGGTCAGCAGCAGCACCAGCGCGATGCCGACGGCGACATCCTTGGGAATGTGGGTCAGGCCCGGACGGGCGTCGGCCAGAATCTCCTGGCCATCGGCGTCGGGACCGTCGGCCGCGCCCAGCTTCCACATCCAGAACATGGTCAGCAGCGCGGTGGCCGCGCACAACACGCCGCCCATGATGGTGAAGTGCAGGGTGATGACCTCGGTCTCGCGCAGCACGAACAGCACCGCGCTCAGCGCGTGGCCGCAGGCCAGGCCGCGCAGCGCCGCCGACGCGCCCAGGCGCTTGACCCACAGGCCCATCAGGAACACCGCCACCAACGGCGAGGCGACAAAGGCGAAGACCTGCTGCAGGTAGGCCCACAACCCGGAGAAGTGCTGGATCATCGGCGCCCACAGCGCGGCGATCATCGCGATCACCAGGGTCACCAGGCGGCCGGTCCAGGCCAGCTGGGTCGGCGAGAGATGCGGCTTCTTGGGCCGCACGAAGTCCAGGGTGACCAGGGTGGCGGCCGAATTGAGCGTGGCCGAAACGGTGGACATCAGGGCGGCGATCAGGCCGGCCAGGATCAGGCCGGTGACGCCGGCCGGGGTGAAGTTGGACACCATGGCCGGGAACACTTGGTCGGGATGCTCCAGGCCGGGCAGCAGCACGCTGGCCATCGCGCCGGGGATGGTCATCAGGAAGATCGGCAGCAGCTTGAGCGTCGCGGCGATCACCGCGCCACGCCCGGCGGTTTCCACATCGCGCGCGCCCAGCACGCGCTGAATGACGTACTGGTTCATCGTCCAGTAGTAGAAGCCCACGATCGGCACGCCGGTGATCAGGCCCAGCCATGGCACGCCGGGATCGTCGAGCGGGCGGATCAGTGAGAGTTTCTCCGGGCTGACCTGGGCCACCACGTTGGACCAGCTGTAATCAAACTTGCCGAACACGATGAAGCTCAGGCAGGCCGCGCCGGCCAGCAGCACCACGCCCTGCATCACGTCGGTGTAGACCACCGCACGCAGGCCGCCGCAGGCGGTGTACACCGCAGTGAACGCGGCGATGGTGATGCACACGCTCCACAGATCGAACATCGGCAGGAACGTGGTGACGATCAGGCCGCCGGCATACAGCGTGCCGGCCGTGTCCAGCACGATGGACAGGAACAGCGTGATCACCGACAGATACTTGCGCAGGCGCGAATCGAAACGCCGCTCCATCAGCTCGGGCATGGTCGAGACCTTGGCCCGCAGCAGCACCGGCATGACGAAGATCGCGGTGAAGATCAGCACCACGCCCGCCATCCACTCGTAGTTGGCCGCCGAGATGCCGGTGCTATAGGCCGCGCCTGGCAACCCGACCAACGTGTCGGAGGAAATGTTGGAGGCGAACAGCGACACACCCACCGCGATGGGCCCCAGGCTGCGGCCTGCGAGGAACAGTTCGTCGGAGGACGCGGACTTGCGCGTGGCCGAGAAGCCGATGATCGCCGTCAGCAGGAAGTAGCCCGCGATGACCCAGTAGTCGAGTGTTGAGAGGTGCGCCATGGCCCCACGTCATCTGGTGAGATTCATTCAGGGAAGCACGATCGCGCGCCGCGATGCAAATGCGCGCCGCACGCGCAAAGGCCTGAAACAAGCCCTTTTACGCACATGCGTGACGCGTATGGGGAAATGTCATGGTCATCGCCGCAAGCCAACGAGCGCATCGCGCGGACGAGGGCGCCGGAGCTTGCCTGCCACGGTGTGAAGCCCGCGCCGCCGCCTGCACGGCGGTCTCGGCTATGGCGCGTCCTTCGCCTTGGTGGCACGCTCTGTCGCCGTCCCCTGGTGCAAGAACCCTTCATGTCCATGCGATCGACGTTGCTGGCGATGACCTTGGCACTGTTGTCCGCCTGCGCGGTCCAGCCCACCCGCTCCAGCCAGACCACGGCCGCGATGCAGCGCGACGCCGCGCGCCCGGCGCAGGCCGCCGGCTGGGTCCGCAGCGAGTTGTATTTCGGCGTGGGCGCCGACGACGGGGTGGCCGACCGTCCGCAGGACGCACCGATCGACCAGGCGCAGTGGCGCGCCTTCCTGGACAAGGAAGTGACCCCGCGGTTCCCCGATGGACTGACCGTGTTCGATGCCTACGGACAGTGGATGTTCCGTGGCGCTCCGGCGCCGAACCGGCTGAAGACCAAGGTGCTGGTCATCCTGCATCAGGACACGCCGCAACACCGGGCCGACATCGAAGCCATCCGCCTGGCGTGGAAACAGGCCACCGGCCACCAGTCGGTGCTGTGGGCGCGCACACCGGTGGAGGTCTCGTTCTGAGCATTACCGCCGCGCCGTTTGAGATCCGACCCGATGACCTGAGCGGTGCACAGATCCGTGCGCTGCTGGAGTACCACCTGCGCCAGATGCACGCCCACTCGCCGCCGGGCAGCGTCTTCGCGCTGGATCTGACCGGCCTGCAGGCACCGGGCATGCGCGTGTGGAGCGCGTGGCGCGGCGATGTGCTGGTCGCGGTGGGCGCGCTCAAGGACTGGGGCGACGGCACCGGCGAGCTCAAGTCCATGCGCACCCACCCCGACCACTTGCGCCAGGGCGCGGCCGCCGCCGTGCTGGAACACATCATCGGACAGGCGCATACACTGGGCCTGCATCGCCTGAGCCTGGAGACCGGCTCGGGCGAGGCTTTCGAGCCGGCGTTGGCGCTGTACCGGCGGCGCGGCTTTGCCAACGGGCCGGCGTTTGGCGACTACGTCGCCAGCGACTTCAACCAGTTCCTGCATCTTCGGATTGAAGCGGCATCGCGCTGAGCGGATGCCACGTCATGCCGGTTCTCGTAACGCTTGCTTGGCAGAGGCACTGGGCATTGGCATGACCGCCAGCAGCGCGGCGCCGACGATGAGGGCCGCGCCGGCCCAGCCCCAGCTGCCGAGCCGGTCGCCCAGCCACAGCGCGCCGAACAGGGCGCCGAAGGCCGGTTCGCAGCCGCCCAGCACCGCCACGCGGGTGGCGCTGCGGTGGCGCGCGCCCAGGTTCTGCGCTCCGGTGGCGAACAGGGTGCAGCCCAGCACCAGCCAGGCCAGCGGCAGCCGAAGGTTTGCAACGGTGTCGGGATGCCAAACGGGGGGCAGGGATCCGGGCAGGACAAGCAGGGCCAGCAGCGCGCCCAGGGCGACCACGCCGGACTGCACGCCGGTCAGGGCCAGGGCGGGCACCGGACGCCGCAGCATCTGCTGGCGGGTCAGCACGCCCAGCGCGCTGCGGCTGACCGCGGCGGCCAGCAGCAGCCCATCGCCCAGGCGCAGATGCAGGCCGCCGTCGGTGGTCAGCAGCACCACGCCGCCCAGCGACACCGCGCACGCCACCGACTCGGGCAGCGTAGGGCGACGTCACAGCCAGGCCCACTCGGCCAGCGGCGTCAGCACCAGGCACAGGCTGATCAGCAGGGCAGCGTTGGCGGCACTGGTGTGCAGGACCCCCACGCATTCCAGCGTCAGGGTCACCAGCATCAGTGCGCCCAGCACAGCCAGCCGCAGCCAATCGGTGCGCGGCAGGCGCAGGCGCAGCCACGCCGGGGCCAGCAGCAGCGACGCCAAGCCAAAGCGCAAGACCAGCAGCATCGCCACCGGCACCCAGCGCAGGGCGGATTGGGTGACGCCATAGCTGGTGGCCCAGACCAGGGCGGACAGGACGAGCAACAGGTCGGGCCAGCCCAGAGGGGCGCGGGAAGTTGGCATGAAGGCCTCGGGAGGGGGCGGACACGCAGTCTCCATCCTTGCCAATGGATAGATAATCCGGATCTGATGCACATCACCTGTGTGCTTGAGGCAACAATCGAGGCGCCGTGGACGACATCGACCTGATCCCCCTGTTGCCGGACATGGCGGCCTTCGTGCAGGTGGCCGAAGCCGGCAGCTTCTCGGCCGCCGCGCGGCGACTCGGCGTGACCCCCTCCGCGGTCAGCCGCCAGGTCCAGCGCCTGGAGCGCGCGCTGTCGGTGCGGCTGATCGAGCGCTCCACCCGCCAGCTGCGGCTGAGCGATGCCGGCGAGGCCGTCTGTGCCCGCTGCCGCGACATGCTGCAGGCGGCGGCCGCCGCGGTGGGCTCCGCCGGCCAGCTGCAGGCCGCTCCGCGTGGGCTGGTGCGCCTGAGCGCGCCGGTGGCCTATGCGCGGCACCGGATCCACCCGCATGTCCCGGAGTTTCTCGCGCGCTATCCGCAGGTGGACCTGCAACTGCTGCTTCTGGACCGGCTGGTGGACCCGATTGCCGAGGGCGTGGACCTGGTGGTGCGGGTGACCGAGCATCCGTTCGAGGGCTGGGTGGCACGCGCGCTGCATCGGGTCGAACACGTGCTGTGCGCTGCGCCGGATTACCTGCGCGCGCACGCTGAGCCGGACCATCCCCGGGCGCTGGCCGCGCATCAGTGCCTGCACCTGGGCGAGTCGCGCCAGGACCAGCGTTGGCAGTTCACCCGGGGCAGCGAGCGGGCGCGGGTAGAAGTGCACGGGCGCTATCCGGCCAATCACAGTGCGGTGCGCGCGGAGGCCGCCGCCGCCGGTCTGGGCATCGCGTCGCTGCCGGACTTCGTGGCCAGTCCGTGGCTGGCCGATGGCCGCTTGCGGCGGGTGCTGGCGGACTGGACGTTTCATCCGCCGGTCTACGCCGGGACCGCGTGGCTGATGTATCCGCCCAACCGCTACTTGCCGCCCAAGGCGCGCGTGCTGATCGACTTTCTGGTCGAGCGGCTGGCCGAGCCTTACGCGTGACGTTGTCCGGCAGGGTGACCAGCGCCTAGGATCGACAGCTTCCCCGCGTCGGCGCCACCTGCATGCCTGCTTCTTCTCCCCGTTCCCCGGCGCCCGCGCGCTGGTTCGTTCCTGGCGACCTCAACGGCTTTTTCGGCCTGGTGGTCGACAACCTGTCCATCCTGGGCTTCATCGCGATGGCGCTGGTGGGGATGTTTCAGTTTCCCGCCGAGGTGGTGTTCGGTCGGATGTTCCCCGGCACGGCCTTCGGCGTCCTGGTCGGCAACCTGGCCTACACGGTGATGGCGCGCCGCCTGGCCCGGCGCACCGGACGCAGCGATGTTACGGCCATGCCGCTGGGCCTGGATGCGCCGACCAGCATCGGCATGGCGCTGCTGGTGCTGGGCCCGGCCTTCTGGACCTTCCGCAACCTGGGCCTGGACGCGCACGCGGCGGCGATGGAGACCTGGCACCTTGGCATGGCCGCGCTGGTGATCATGGGCGGACTCAAGCTGGTGCTGTCGTTCTTCGGCGAGGCGGTGACCCGCGCCCTGCCGCGCGCGGCGCTGCTGGGCTCCATCGCCGGCATCGCGCTGGTGCTGATGGGGCTGCTGCCGCTGCTGGAAACCCTCAAGTCGCCCGTGGTGGGGCTGCTGACCCTGGGCTTGCTGCTGTACGTGTTGATCGCAAAGGGACGTTTGCCGGTGCGCTTGCCCGGGGTGCTGGCCGCCTTCCTGATCGGGACCGCGCTGTATTACCTGCTGGGGCTGTCCGGCCTGGGCGTGCCGGGCTTCGCGGTGCCGACCTTCACCGCACCGCATGTCGTGCTGCCCTGGCCTTCGCTGGGCTTCATCGACGGGATGCCGCATGCGCTGCCATACCTGCCCTTGCTGCTGCCCTTCGGGCTGTTGATGGTGGTCGGCGGCATCAACGTCTCCGAGAGCGCGCGCGCGGCCGGCGATGACTACCGCACCCGCGACATCCTGCTGGTCGAGGCGATGGCCACGCTGGTGGCCGGCGTGTGCGGCGGCGTGGCCCAGACCACGCCCTACATTGGCCAGCCGGCTTACAAACACATGGGCGCGCGCAGCGGCTACACGCTGCTGACCGGGCTGTTCATCGGCATCGGCGGCATGTTGGGCATCGTCTCGATGCTGGTGCAGTGGCTGCCGCTGGCCGTGCTCTCGCCGATCATCGTGTACGTGGCCATCGACATCACCACCCAGGCCTTCCAGGCCACCCCGCGCCAGCATGCCGGGGCAATGGTGCTGGGCTTCCTGCCTTCGGTGGCCTACCTGTTGCTGATCAAGGCCCAGGGCTGGGTGCCGGCCGACCGCATGGATTACCTGCTGGCCACGCCGGATGCGCATGGCCTGTCGGAAATGGCCGTCATCAAGCTGCTGGGCAATGGATTCATCATCACCTCAATGCTGTGGATCGGGGCGGTGGTGGCGATGATCGACGGGCGCCTGCTGCGCGCCGGCGCGTTCTGGCTGGTCGCTGCCGCGTTGACCCTGTTCGGGCTGATCCACTCGGTCGCCGCGGGCGGCGGCATCTATGTCCCCTGGCAGGTCCATGGCCTGCCGCGCACGATGATGCTGCAGTTCGCCGGTGCCTACCTGGCTCTGGCGGCCCTGATGTGGGGCCTGTCGCGCCTGCATCGGGCCGGGCCCGCCGAACCCGTCCAGGGCACCGACGGAACCTAGGCGAACCGACGCGGTCAGAAGATGTTCTTGCTTCACCAGGACATCCGCATCATGCAATCCAGATCTTCCCGTTGGCCCTGGCTCATCGTCGTCGTTGTCGTGGTGGGCGCCGGCTGGTGGCTGTTCCGGCAGAACATGCCCCAGGACACGTCCGCCGAGGAGACTTCCGCGTCCGCGGCGTCACCCGCCGCGTCTGCTTCCTCGACAGCACCTGCTCAACAAACCAAGCAGATCCAGCACCCCATCGAGGACGCCGTGGCCGATGACGCCGAGACGGCCGATGCCGCCGCGCCCGCGCTGCCGGCGCTGGGCGACAGTGACGGCGGTGCGTGGGAGGCGCTGGCCCAGGCGGCAGGCAATGCGCCGGGCCTCGATCTGGTGCTGCGCGAGCATCTGATCCCGCGGCTGGTGGTGATGATCGACAACCTGACCCTGCCCAGCCTCAGCCAGCGCTCCATGGCGATCAAGCCGGTGCCGGGCAAGCTGGCGGTGGAGCAGGCCGACACTGCGACGACCATCGCCGCTTCCAATGCCCAGCGTTACGCGCCCTACGTGCAGGCTTTCACCCAGGCCGACCCCACTACGCTGGTGCGCGCCTACAAGCGCTTCTATCCGCTGTTCCAGCAGGCCTATGTGGACCTGGGCTATACCAACGGCTATTTCAACGATCGCTTGGTGGCGGTCATCGACCATCTGTTGCAGGCGCCCGAACCGGCGCAGCCGCCCGCGCTGGAGCTGGATACCAAGGGTCGCTATCGCTACGTCGATCCGGTGCTGGAAGGCCTGTCGGTCGGACAGAAGGCCCTGGTGCGACTGGGGCCGGAGCAGGAGCGGGCGGTCAAGGCCAAGCTCAAGGCGATTCGCGCCGCGCTGACCCGGATGTGATCGCCGCCGCCGGGCGCCGCCTTCAGGCGGCGTCCAATTCCGGGTAGTGGCGGAAGATCCCGTTGGTGTTGAACGCCACGCGTCGCTCCGAGGCCAGGTAGGCCGCGATGCCGGGGCGCTGCTCGACCCGGTCGGCCAGTGCGTGCAGCAGCGGCAGGTCGGGCGCCAGGGTCGCCATGCGTCTGGGGAACATGTACGCCAGTCCGCGCATCAGCTGGAACAGCGACAGATCCACGTAGGAATGCTGGCGCAGGGCGTGCTTGCCGCCGCCGTCTTCCACCACGCTCTCGAAATAGCCCAGGAACTTGGGCAGGCGGTTTTCCCGCAGTTCCTGCGCCCGCCGCTTCGCCTCGGGTCGCTGGTCCTCGTAGTACAGCGAGGTGGCGACCGGGTGATGGGTGTCGTGCACTTCGGCCACCAGATCGGCGATAGTCAACTGCAGCTGCAGGGCCTGGATGCGCCGCGATTCCGCGTCGGGCACCAGTTCCAGCGTCGGGCCCAGGAAGTGCAGGATGTTGGCCACCTGGGCGATCACCAACCGTCCAGCCTTGAGGAAGGGCGGTGCGAAGGGGCGTGGGCCTTCGTGGCGACCTTGCAGGAACGCCTGCATCACCCCGTCGCCCTGCTCACGGGCCACGTCGGTGTAGTCGGCGCCGGCATCCTCCAGCGCCAGGCGGACGAATTCGCCGCGCCCCTGCAGGCCGGTCCAGTAGTACAGGTGGTAGTGCATCGTGACGTACCCGGTGGTGGAGGGAGTTCGAGGCTAGTGGGCCCGGCGCCACCGCGCCGTGATCCAGATGCCCTTTGGCGACGTCGCGCGATGTCGCGCGACGCCACGCACGTCGGGCCTTAGGAGGCGGGCACGACCGATGATCCCTGCAACCAGGCCAGCTTGGCGGCCCGTGGCAGCTGCTTGAGCGCCCACTCGGCGCGCGAGGCGCTGGCGCGATCCGGATAGCTGCGACTGCCGAGGATGCGCAGGGGCGGGTGGGCACGGGTGTAGCGCGCGCCGCGCCCGGCCAGGTGCGCGGCGAAGCGGGCTTCCAGGTTGTTGGTGATGCCGCAGTAGTAGCTGCCGTTGCGACATTCCAGCAGGTACAGGCACCAGGGCGCGGTCTCGGGCATGGGCCGATTATGCGGCGGGCGGGCCTGGCAGCGACATTGCGCCGGATCAAGGTCGCGCACGCAGGGCGGGGCGAGGATGGGCCACCGGCAGACGTGGTGACGCGGTCTCACCGGACCTTGAAACACGCCGCGTCAACGCCATCTCAGGATCATTGCCGGCCGCGCCGGCCACTCACTTTCGAGGATTTCCCCATGCGGATGGACAAGCTCACCTCGCGCTTCCAGCAGGCCCTGGCGGATGCGCAGTCGCTGGCCGTGGGCCGCGACCACAACCTCATCGAACCGGTGCACCTGCTGGTGGCGCTGCTGGACCAGTCCGGCGGCTCCACCCGCCCGCTGCTGGCCCAGGCCGGCGTCAACGTGCCAGTGCTGCGCGAGCGCCTGGGCGAGTCGCTGGAGGCGCTGCCCAAGGTCACCGGCCAGGCCGGCAACCTGTCGATCGGCAACGACCTCTCGCGCCTGCTCAACGTCACCGACAAGCTCGCCCAGCAGCATGGTGATGCCTTCATCGCCAGCGAGTGGTTCGTGCTGGCCGCCGCCGAGGACAGTGGCCCGCTCGGCGTGGCCCTGCGCGCGGCCGGTGGCGATAAGCAGAAGATCGCCGCGGCCATCGAGAAGGTGCGCGGCGGCGAGACCGTGCAGAGCGAGAACGCCGAGGACCAGCGCCAGGCACTGGAGAAATACACCATCGACCTGACCGCGCGGGCCGAGGAAGGCAAGCTGGATCCGGTGATCGGCCGTGACGAGGAGGTGCGTCGCACCATCCAGGTCCTGCAGCGCCGCACCAAGAACAACCCGGTGCTGATCGGCGAACCCGGCGTGGGCAAGACCGCCATCGTCGAAGGCCTGGCCCAGCGCATCGTCAACGGCGAGGTCCCGGAGAACCTGCGCAACAAGCGCGTGCTGTCGCTGGACATGGGCGCGCTGATCGCCGGCGCCAAGTTCCGCGGCGAGTTCGAGGAACGCCTGAAGGGCGTGCTGAACGACCTGTCCAAGAGCGAAGGCCAGATCATCCTGTTCATCGACGAACTGCACACCATGGTCGGTGCCGGCAAGGCCGATGGCGCCATGGACGCGGGCAACATGCTCAAGCCGGCGCTGGCGCGCGGCGAGCTGCACTGTATCGGCGCCACCACCCTGGACGAATACCGCAAGTACGTGGAGAAGGACGCCGCGCTGGAGCGCCGCTTCCAGAAGGTCTTCGTCGGCGAGCCGACGGTGGAGGACACCATCGCCATCCTGCGCGGCCTGAAGGAGCGCTACGCCGTGCATCACGGCGTGGAGATCACCGACCCGGCCATTGTCGCGGCGGCCACGTTGTCCAATCGCTACATCGCCGACCGCCAGCTGCCGGACAAGGCCATCGACCTGATGGACGAAGCCGCCAGCCGCATCCGCATGGAGATCGACTCCAAGCCGGAGGAACTGGACCGCAAGGAGCGTCGCCTGATCCAGCTCAAGATCCAGCGCGAGATGTTGAAGAAGGAAAAGGACGCCGAGTCGGCCAAGCGCCTGGCCGACCTGGAGGCCGACATCGACACGCTGGAACGCGAGTTCTCCGACCTCAACGAGGTGTGGAAGTCGGAGAAGGCCGCGCTGCAGGGCGCGACCAAGATCAAGGAGCAGATCGAGGCGGCCAAGGTGGAACTGGAAGGCGCGCAGCGCCGCCAGGACTACGCGCGCATGAGCGAGATTCAGTACGGCGTGCTGCCGCAACTGGACAAGCAGCTCGCCGCCGCGCAGGCCGCCGAACAGCAGGACTTCAAGCTGGTCCAGGACCGGGTGACCGCCGAGGAAATCGCCGAGGTCGTCTCGCGCTGGACCGGGATCCCGGTGAGCAAGATGTTGGAGGGCGAGCGCGAGAAACTGCTGCAGATGGAACAGCAGCTGCACACCCGCGTGGTCGGCCAGGAAGAGGCGATCAAGGTCGTGTCCGACGCGGTGCGCCGTTCGCGCGCCGGACTGGCCGATCCCAACCGCCCGGGCGGTTCGTTTCTGTTCCTGGGTCCGACCGGTGTAGGCAAGACCGAGCTGTGCAAGGCGCTGGCCGAGTTCCTGTTCGACAGCAGCGACGCGATGATCCGCATCGACATGAGCGAGTTCATGGAGAAGCACTCGGTCGCGCGGCTGATCGGCGCGCCTCCCGGCTATGTCGGCTATGAGGAAGGCGGCTACCTGACCGAGGCGGTGCGTCGTCGTCCGTACTCGCTGATCCTGCTCGACGAGGTGGAGAAGGCGCATAGCGATGTGTTCAACATCCTGCTGCAGGTGCTCGACGACGGCCGCCTGACCGATGGCCAGGGCCGCACCGTGGACTTCCGCAACACCGTCATCGTGATGACCTCCAACCTGGGTTCGCACCAGATCCAGGAAATGAGCGGCGACGATTCGCCGGAAGCCTATGTGCAGATGAAGGCCTCGGTGATGGGCGTGGTGCAGGCGCACTTCCGCCCCGAGTTCATCAACCGGCTGGACGACATCGTCGTGTTCCACCCGCTGGACAAGGCGCAGATCCGCCAGATCGCCAGGATCCAGCTGCGCGGACTGGAATCGCGCCTGCACGAGCGCGGCATCGCGCTGGAGGTGGCCGATGGCGCGTTCGACCTGCTGGGCAATGTCGGATTCGATCCGGTGTACGGCGCGCGCCCACTGAAGCGGGCCATCCAGCAGCAGCTGGAGAACCCGCTGGCCTCCAAGATCCTCGGCGGCGAATTCGGCGCCGGCGACACGGTCAAGGTCGATGCCGCAGGCGGGCAGCTGGTGTTCGCCAAGGGATAAGGAAAGGCCCCGCGCACGCGGGGCCTTTTTCTTCCGCGACCGGATCGGGGACGGACGGCGCTGGGACGCGACTCCCCGCGGCGCGGCCTTCAGCACGAACGGCGGAGGCCATGGGGGTCCTGGCGGCCAGGGGTGCCGTGCGGGGATGGGCAGCGGACCTTTGAGCGGCTTTTTCCTCCCGCCCGCGGCGCGGACTCTGACGCCGGACAGACTGCAGGTGTGACGCCGGTTGCCTCGGTGTCGCGCAGCGCGCCGTTGTGGGCAGAATGGCGGGATGGGGGAGCGCGCAACGACGTCGTTGAGAACCATGCTGCTGCTTGGCGCGGTGGGCTTGCTGTTGCAGCGGGTCAGCGTCGGCTATCCGTCCTTCCTCGGGCGCAGCGCCGAGATGGCCTCGCTCGTGCATCCACATACGGGCCTGCTGCTGGCCGTGGCGATGCTGTTCGTCCGCACCCGCGTGCTGGCCGGACTCCACGTCGTGCTGTGCCTGGGCTGGATCGCCGACTGGATGCTGTTCATGCATGGCAGCTGGTACGAGGTGCCGGTGGGCGTAGGCGCCTATGCGCTGCTCTTCGGGTGGACCTGGCTCTGTGCGCGGCTGATGGGCTGGCCGCGCGCGCACACAAAGGCGCATCTGCGTCTGGGCGACCTGCCTGGCTATGTCTGCGTTGGACTGCTGCTGTACCCGGTCGGCATCGCCTTGATCGGGGGGCTGGCCTCGCTCTGGCTGTTCCCTGCGGGCGAACGCGTGCAGGTCATGGTCGAGGTGTACTTGTCCAAGCTGTTCGGCGTGCTGGTGGTGACCCTGCCGCTGGTGGCGGCCTGGACCGAGCGCGGGACCCCGGTGCCTGACGAGCGACGCCTGCGCGCCCTGGGCTGGCTGCTGGTGTTGGCAGTCGCGGTGGCGCTGAGCTTCCTGGCCGAGGGCTATCTGCGCCAGCATCTGGGCGCACGCACGGGCCAGCCCCTGCCGCTGATGGACTTCCGCTTCACCCTGTTCGTCCTGGTCGGCGCGGCGGTGATCCGCCTGCGCTATCCGGTGTCAATGGCTTTGCTCGGTGCCTGCCTGCTGCTGATTGCCTACGGTGCGGCGCGCGCGGCCACGGCGAGCAATACCCCGCTGGGGTTCGTCAATCTGCTGCACATCGCCGTCGAACTGGGCGTATTGCAGATCACCGCGCTGTATCTGCTGATCGTGCTGCGCGACGCGCGCCGCAACGCGCGACAGTTGGATCGGGAGACGCGGCGCGATGCGGTGACCGGCCTGCCCAACCTGAAGGCGCTGCGCGACGGCGTGGCCGAGCGCACACGTGCGCCTGAACGTCGGCAACTGGGCTATCTGCTGCTGGACCGGACCGAGGATCTGGTCTCGGTCTATGGCCTGGAGGTCCAGGCCGAAGTCATGACCGAAGCGGCCGGCCGCCTGGGCGAGGATGTGGAGGCCTATGTGGTGGGCACCGGGCAGTTCGTTCTGCTGCCGACCGCGCAGGCGCCCATCGACAGCTGCTGGGAGGACTTGATGGAGCGGCTGCGCGACGTGCGGATCGAGGCGGGCGGAGGACACTTTCGCATGCTCCCGTATCTGGGTGTGGCCGCATTCGCCCACGATACGGCCCACGATCTGGAAGTGGCCCTGCGCAATGCTTCCCGACTGGCGTTCCAGGCGCGTCGTCGCAGCGAGTTGCACCCGCTGCTGCACGATCCGGACGAGGGTCGGGTGGGGGCATGGCAGATGGTCAGCAGCGCCTCCGATGCCCTGGCGGCGCTGCGCAAGGGGCAGGTCGAGCTCTACTTCCAGCCGCTGCATGCGATCGACCAGGCGCATGCGCCGCTGGACTGGGATGCGCCACTGCACGGTGAAGTGCTGTGTCGCCTGCGCGATGAATCCGGCCAGCTGATGATGCCCGCGGCGTTCCTGCCGCAGATCGAGGCGGTCGGTCGCGGTGGTGAGCTGGACCTGGCGGTGGTGCGGGCATTGTTCGACACCCTGGCCGCACGCCCGGAGGCCATCGGGCGTTTCGCCCGACTCGCCATCAACCTCACCGGACAGAGCCTGGCCTCGGCCAGTTTCGCCAGCAGCCTGCTGGCCCTGCTCGACGACGCGCCGATTCCCGGCAGCCGCTTGATCTTCGAGATCACCGAAACCGCCGCGATTCTGCAGGCCTCGGTCGCGCGCGCGCTGCTCGAGCAACTGCGCGAACGCGGCTGCCTGATCGCCATCGACGACTTCGGCGTGGGCATGCAGAGTTTCGAACGTCTCAAGCTGCTGCCGGTGGACGTGATCAAGATCGACGGCTCGTTCGTGCGCAACGTGGCGGCAGGCGGCAAGGACCACGCCGTGGTGCAGGCCTGCGTAGCCGTGGCACGCGCCTTCGAGGCGCAGACGGTGGCCGAATTCGTCGAGGACGCGCAGACCCTGGCGTGCCTGCAGGCGCTGGGCGTGGACTGGGTGCAGGGCTATCTGATCGCCGCGCCGCGCCCGCTGCAGCTGGTCCTCGGAACGGATCATGCGCTGAGCTAGCGCGCGGGCACGTTGTCGGCGTGATCGAGTGCACGCATCCGAATGGTGCTATGCCGCATGCCGCGACGGCATGTCACGATGCCGCCCGATCGCCGCCGGAGTGCGCGTGGCGACAGGGGGAATGCCGGAATGAGGCACTGGACGGCCACGCGGCTGGGCAGGATCGTTTTGCTTGGTCTGACGGGATTGGTCCTGCAGCAGGTCGCGATCGCTTACCGCATCGATTTTGCAGGCAAGGTGCAGGATGCATCGCTGGTGCACCTGCATGCCGGCCTGCTGCTGGCCATCGCGCTGCTGGCGCGCGATCGTTGGACCATGCCGGGCGTGGGCCTGATGCTGGCCTTGGGCTGGTGCGTGCGCCAGGCTCGCGGTGGTGAAGGGGGCTGGCCCGTCCTGGCATGGGGCCTGGCGGCCTGGTGCGTCATCGTGCTGTGGACCAGGCTGTGTGCGCATTGGACCGGCTGGCCGGTGCCCGGTCACGGGCGTCGCTTTGTGCGCACGCGATTGCCACGTCTGGCGACGGTGACCCTGTTGCTCTATCCGCTGGGCACGGCGCTGGTGGCGGCCACGTCCATCGTGCTCGACCCGTCGCGCCGCGAATGGCTTGGGGAGATCTTCCAGACGTTCTTTGCCACGCAGTTCGGCGTGGCCGTGGTCACCTTGCCGCTCATGCTGGCCTGGACCGAACGCGACCATCGGCGGTGGGGTCGCATGCCCTCGCGCGCAGTGCGTGTTGGCTGGCCGTTGCTGCTAGGTGGGGCCTTGGGGCTTGGTGTGCTCGCTTCGCACTGCCTGTATCGCGGGTTCTCCGATGCCGGGATGATGCCGCCGGTGCTGATGGATTCCCGCTTCTTGGCGTTCGTGGTGCTGGCCTTTCTGGTCATCCGCCTGCCGCCGCTTGGCGCCATGCTGGCGCTGTCTTCGGGGCTGTTTCTGTTGGTTGCCGCCGCCGCCGCTGCCGCGCCCTACGGCAACACCGTGCTTGGGTTCTTCAACCTGCTGCACATCGCGGTGGAGGTGAGCATCCTGCTGATCAGCATGCTCTATGTGTGGCTGGGGCGGCGAGATCGGCGGATCTTGGCCCACGACCTGTCCGAGCAGGCGCTGCGCAACAGCATCACGCTGCTGCCCAATCTGCGCGCGCTGACCCGCGACCTGCAGCGACGCCCCGGTGGAGGGTGCGAGCTGGCCTATCTGCTGCTGGACCAGGTCGATTTCATGGTCACCGGCTTTGGCCTGGACACCCAGACCGCGGTGATGCAGCAGACCGCCGCGCAGCTGCGTCGGCATGCCCGGGTGTATTACGTGGGCACCGGCCAGTTCGTGCTCATCCGCGAGCCGCAGGCGCTGTCCTGGGAACAGCTGATGCACACCCTGGAGGCCGCCGAGTTGGACCTGGGCGGGCAGCGGCTGCGCCTGTCGCCCTACATGGGAGTCGCTGCCCTGTACGGCGAGGGAGCATCGGGGCTGGACGCGGCGCTACGCGCATCCTCCCACCTGGCCTTCGATGCGCGGCGCCGGAGCGACGTGCTGCCGCGCTACGCCGCGGCCGCCGACCTGCAGCAGCAGGACCTGCAACTGCGCCAGCTGCAGGACGCCGGGCAGGCGCTGGACAGCCTGCGGCGGCATCGCATCGCCCTGCATTTCCAGCCCATCGTGCCCTTGCGCGATGGCGGCCATGCCGCCGACAAGCTCTGCGGCGAGGTGCTGTGCCGTCTCTTCGACCAAGACGGCACGCTGATTTCGCCTGCGCGTTTCATGGCGCCGATCGAAGCCGCCGGGCGCGGGGTGGAGCTGGACCTGGCGGTCATCCGCACGCTGCGCGGTGAGTTGGAACGGCACCGCGCCGCGCTGCCGCACTGTGGCCGGATCTCGATCAACCTCACCGGTCAGAGCGTGGCCTCTCCGAGCTTCCGCTCCGAGCTGCGCAGCCTGCTGGCGCGATGGCCGCTGCCGCTGTCCACCCTGTGCTTCGAAATCACCGAAACGGCCGCCATCGCCAGCACCGCCGCGGCCATCGAACTGCTGGAGGAGCTGCGCGCCGGAGGTTGCCGCATCGCCATCGACGACTTCGGCACCGGCATGCAGAGCTTCACCCGGCTCAAGGAGCTGCCGCTGGACGAGATCAAGATCGATGGCTCGTTCATCCGCAACGTCGTCCAACGCGGACGCGACCATGCGCTGGTCCAGGCGTCGGTCGCGGTGGCCCAGGCCTTTGGTGCGGAAACCGTGGCCGAATTCGTCGAGGATGCCGAAACCGCCCAGTGCCTGCGGGCGATGGGCGTGGACTGGGCGCAGGGGCACTTCTACGGCAGGCCGCGCCCGCTGGCCGACGTACTGCTCGACCTGGCCGTGCCCGAACTCACCCCGAGCCTGGCCTGAGCGGCGACCTGCGCGTCGCCTCGGGTGCTCAGGCCTCTTCTTCGGCCAGTCCCAGCAGCCGGTCGGCCTGGTCGCGCCAGGCCGGCAGCTTGGCCAGCACGCCGACGCGACGCAGGTATTCCTCGTCCACCGGGTCGCCGCTGATCAGCGAGGTCGCCACGTGCACCGCGCCGGTCACCCAGAAGCTGCGCAGGCTGGAGCTCTGCGGATGCCGCTGGAAGGCCACCGCCTCGATGATCGGCATGGGCAGGCCCCACAGTCCCAGCAGATAGGCGCCGGCCTCGCTGTGGCCGGGACGCTCGTCCTGGTCGTCGGCCGGGCCGGCGCGTTCATCGCGCACGCCGGGCAGCAGCAGGCCGATATCGGCCAGCAGCGAGGCGGTCGACCCTAGCTCGGCGCTGGTGGACGGCAGGATCTTGGCCGCCAGTCGCGAAGACAGCAGCGCGCGCTGCTGCATGGCGTTGCGTTCCTCGGGCGACAGGGTCTGGACCGAAAACACTTCGCTGGCCAGGACCAGGTCGCGCAGGGTCGCAACACCCAGGCGGGTCACCGCCGTGCGCAGGTCGGCGATGCTGCGCCCCCCGGAGAAGAACGCCGAGTTGCACAGCTGCAGGACCTTGGCCGCGATGGCCGGGTCGGCCGAAACCAGCTTGGCGATGTCGTTGGCGTCGGCGCCCTCGTTGTCTTCCAGCGCGTGCACCAGGCTCAGGTACAGGTGCGGGGGCGAGGGCAGCTTCTCGATGCGGCCGATGGTCGAGCGCAGGCGCGGGTTGTCCAGCAGCTCGCGCAGTTCTTCCAGGCTGGTGACCGCTTCGAGCAGGGCTTCGGGCATCAGCGGCATGGACAGGAAGCGGTGGGCCACGCCAAGCAGGCGCGCGGCGGGGCCGCGCTGGGCCTGCTCCGGATCGACCATGGCGATGCGGCTGGTCTCAGGCCGCAGGGTGCGGATCTGGCCCAGCAGGGTGGCCGTGGTCAGGTCGGGCAGCACGGGGGCGGCGATGACCACGTCGATTGGCGTATTGGCGACCATTTCCATCGCCGCATTGCCATCGGCGACGGTTTCTACCTGCCAGTCCTCGCCCAGATCGGTGAGGTACGCCATCAGCTCCAGCGACAGGCTGGCTTCGTTTCCCACAAACAGAATACGCAAGACACTTCCCCGAAAAGCCGGATGCCGCACCGGCCCGAAATGAAAGGCGACTGTACCGAAAGTCGCGACCCCGGTCACCGCTGCGAACCAGCGCTCCGTCGCAGTTTCGCGTTGGCAACGCGCGATCCTGGCCTCAGGAGGCGGTCTGCGCGCGCGGTGGCCGGTACGGGGGCATCGACAGGATCATTTCCGCCAGCGAATGGGCCAGTTCGCGCTCTGCCAGCACGGCCGCATCGGCGCCGTGCTCGAGCAGGTGCGCCACCTCGCCCTCGCTATGGGCACGCGCCAGCACGGTCAGCGCCGGATTGAGCGCGCGCAGCTTGGCGATGGCCTCGCCCGCTTCGAGCGGCTGGGGGATGGCCAGCACCGCGATGCGCGCCTTCTCCGGCTGGGCCTCGGCCAGGACCGCGTCGGCCGCGGCGCTGCCGCGGATGGCGGGAATGCCGGCGGCGTGGGCCTTTTCCACGTTGTCGCGGTTGTCGTCGATGACCACCAAGTGGAGCCCGCGTTCGGCCAGGACCCGGACCAGGCTGCTGCCCACGCGGCCGTAGCCGATCACGATGGCATGGTCCTGCGCAATCAGCGGCGGGCCGGGCAGGGGGTCGGGTTCGGGCGTATCGGTGGCCGGGGCGTCCTGGGCCTGGCGGCGGCTCCATGCGTCCAGGGCGGCGAAGAGGAACGGGTTGGCCACGATGGACAGCAGCGCCCCGGCCAGGATCATGTCGTGGCCGGGCTGCGGCAGGATCTTCAGGCTCAGGCCCAGGCCGGCCAGGATGAAGGAGAACTCGCCGATCTGGGCCAGGCTGGCAGCAATGGTGAACGCGGTCTGCCGCGGATGGCCGAAGGCGCGGACGATCGCATAGGCCGCCAGCGACTTGCCGACCACCACGATCACAAAGGTCGCCAGCACCTGCAGCGGGTACTTCACCAGGATCATGGGGTCGAACAGCATGCCGACCGAGACGAAGAACAGCACCGCGAACGCATCGCGCAGCGGCAGCGAATCATTGGCCGCCTTGTGGCTCAATTCGGACTCGTTGAGCAGCATGCCGGCGAAGAACGCGCCCAGGGCGAAGCTCACCCCGAACAGCTTGGCCGAGCCGAAGGCCACGCCCAACGCAATGGCCAGCACCGAGAGCGTGAACAGTTCGCGCGAGCCGGTGGCCGCGACCTTCTCCAGCGTCCACGGGATCACCCGGCGGCCGATCACCAGCATCACCGCGACGAAGGCGGCCACCTGCAGCAGGGTGATGCCCAGCGCCTTGGCGATGGCGACCGTGATGTTGGGTTCGCCCTGCGCGGCCTGCACCGCGGCGCCGCCCCCGGCTTCAGCCGCGGCGCGCACCGTGCCGGCATCGCCCAGGGCGCCGGCCAGGGCCGGCAGCAGCACCAGGGCCAGGACCATGACCAGGTCCTCGACGATCAGCCAGCCCACCGCGATCTTGCCGCGCCGGGTATCGAGCATGCGCCGGTCCTCCAGCGCCCGCAGCAACACCACCGTGCTGGCCACCGACAGCGCTAGGCCGAACACGAAACCCTGCAGCAGCGGCCAGCCCATGAACCATGCCAGCGCCCAGCCCAGGCCGATGGCCACGGCGATCTGCACGATCGCGCCGGGGATGGCGATGCCCTTGACCTCCATCAGGTCGTCCAGCGAGAAGTGCAGGCCCACGCCGAACATCAGCAGCATCACGCCCAGCTCGGACAATTGCGTGGCCAGGTCCTGGTCGGCGACGAAGCCCGGCGTGAACGGACCGACCACCATCCCGGCGACCAGATACCCCACCAGGGGCGACAGGCGCAGCTTGTTGGCCAGCGCGCCCAGCACGAAAGCGACCGCAAGGCCGACGGCGATGATGTCGATCAGGCTGGTGTCGTGATGCATGGGCTCCCTTCGTGATGTGTCCTTCCGGCCACGAGTGTGGCCCAGCTGAACCAGATGGAGCAAATCGAAAATGACTGATCGGTTCATGCCGCCTATCGGCACGGCGCGCCGGGGAGGCACGCGGATCCACCTTACGCCGGGGACGCCGCGGCGTGTCTGGCGAGGCGAGTTGGAGGGGGTAGAAAAAGCACAACCCCGGCGCGGGCGCCGGGGTTGTGCGTGGATGTTGCCGGTGAAGCAGGCTTACCAGGTGTAGCCGATCTTGCCGTACACATAGGCACCGTTGAAGCCGAACGGCGAGTAGTTGCTGTACGGAAAGACGCCGCTGGTCGAGTTGGCGTAGATGTTCCGGTCCGGGTAGGTGTCCAGCACGTTGTCCGCGCCCAGGGTCAGCGTCCACTGCGAGGTCGGCTTGTAGCTGGCGGTCACGTCGACCAGCCACTTGGCATTGAAGCTCTGGTCGCGCGCGGCCGTGGTGCTGTTGCGCACGGTGAAGCTGCCGTAGCGGGTGCCGGTCAGGCCCAGGCTCCAGCGATCGCTGTGCCAGGTGCCGCCCAGGATGGTCTTGTCCTTGGGGAAGCTGTCTTCCAGACGGCCCACCTCGTCACGAGCGACCAGCGAGGTGGTGATGCCCAGATCGGTCAGCGCGCTCGGCGAGGCATCCAGGTGCTGCACCTCGGTCTTGCCGTAGCTGTAACTGGCGGTCAGGTCCAGCGCGCTGGCGGCGAACGGGATGCTGTAGGTGCCCACCACGTCCACACCCCGGGTGCGGGTATCGGCCGCGTTGGTGAAGTAGCGGAACGAGTTGACCCCGCTCAGGCCCAGGCTTGACAGCAGCGCCTGCGCCTGGGTGTTGCCGGACAGGCTGACGTTGGAGGACAGCAGGATGCGGTCGTCGATCTCGATCTGATAGGCATCCACGGTCAGCGACAGCCGGTCGATCGGCTGCAGCACCAGACCCATGCTGTAGGAGGTCGAGGTCTCGGCCTTCAGCGGCTTGGAGCCCAGCGCCTGCGCCGCCGCGCTGCTCGCCGGGAAGGTGCCGCTCTGATAGAAGACGCCGTCGGAAATGATGCTGGAGATCGACTGGTAGCTCTGCTGAGCCAGCGACGGGGCGCGGAAGCCGTTGGAGACCGTGGCGCGCAGGGCGACCTTGTCGGTGAAGGCGTAGCGTGCCGAGAGCTTGCCCGAGGCCTTGCTGCCAAAGTCCGAGTAATCCTCCCAGCGGCCGGTCAGGCCGGCGGAGAACTTGTCGGTGAAGTCACCCTCAAGCCCCGCGTAGACCGCGTAGTTGTGACGGTCGGCATGCACGGCGTTCTCGGCGCTGAAGCCCGGGAAACCCTGCGCGCCGCCCCCGTAGTAGGACGCCGCCTCGCCCGGTGACTGGTTCCACTTTTCCTCGCGATATTCGGCGCCGAAGGACAGGGTCACGGGGTAGGCCAGGCCCCACTCCAGCGGCTGGGTGAAGTCTGCATTGAGGATGTTCTGGGTGTATTCCAGCGCACCGTCGTGGAAGCGGGTCGGGCTGTCGATACCCAGGTCGTAGTTGAGTGTGTTGCCGGTCGCGTAATCGACCTTGTTGTAGCCGTAGTTGTAGCTCACGTCCCAGGTGAAGCCGCCGTCGGTCGCGCCCTTCAGGCCAGCCACCAGCGAGCGGTCCTTGGAGTACTGGTTGATCACCGGCACGTAGCCGTCCGGATAGAACTGGGCGATCAACGCGCCCTGGTTGCTGTGGTTGGGCGAGCGGTAAAACGCGTAGGAATCGATGTCGCGATTGCTGGCCAGCGCGGTGGCATAACCGGTGATGCTGTCGGTGAAGTCGAAGCTGCCGTTGGCCGACACCGCGCCCGCGTGGACGTCAGGGTCGCCGATGACAAAGGCCTTCTCGCCCACGCCCGGAAAGTTGCCGGTGTTGGGGGTGCTGCCGGCGTAGGCGCCGGAACGGTTGGTCGGATCCTGGCTGCCCACCTGGCCGGCCAGATGCACGCTGCCGCGGCCGTCGGCGAAGCTCACCCCGGTATCGCCGGAGAGCTGGAACTGCTCACCGTCGCCCTTGGAATATTCGCCATAGTTCACGCCCAGGCTGCCGCCCTGGCCGGCGCCCTTGAGCACGATGTTGATCACCCCAGCGATGGCGTCCGAGCCGTACTGGGCCGAGGCGCCGTCACGCAGCACTTCCACGCGCTCGATGGCCGACACCGGGATCGAGTTGAGGTCCACCGCCGAGGCGCCACGGCCGATGCTGCCGTTGAGGTTGATGGCTGCCGAGGTGTGGTAGCGCTTGCCGTTGACCAGCACCAGCACCTGGTCGGGCGACAGCCCGCGCAGCTGCGCCGGGCGGATGCCGCTGGTGCCGTCTACCAGCGCCGGGCGCGGGAAGTTCAGCGAGGGCAGGGCGCGCGAGAGCGCGGTCGCCAGTTCGGTGGTACCGGTGGCCTGCAGGGCTTCGGGGGTGACGATGTCGATCGGCGATTGCGACTCGGCCACGGTGCGATTGGTCACGTGGGTGCCGGTGACGATCACCGTGTCCAGCGTGCTGGCCTTGGAGGTGTCGGTGCTGGAAGCCTGCTGGGCGAAGGCGGGGGCGGCGATCAGGGCGAAGGCCACGGCCACGGCAAGGCGTGTTTGGATCGGCTGCATGGGAAGCTCCATCGAAGAAGTGCGAAGGACAACAAGGTTCAACAGGTCGGTATTGCGTTGAGTTGTTGTGAGGTGCCTTCGTAATTATTCGTTAAGCCCATCGGCCACGCCTACAACCATTGCTGATCAACTCATGAAGAATTCGCATGGCGGTGCTGCGTTTTCGTCATCGGCCTGGACCTGTGTCCGGATGTGTCGAGATGTGTCGGCGAGGCGGCGCACATGGCGTCTTGCGAAACGAAAAGAGCCCCGGCGATGCCGGGGCTCCTGGTGGGTCCGCGTATCTGCGATACGCGTGGGGGTTTACCACTTGTAGCCGATGTTGGCGTACAGGTAGGCACCGTTGAAGCCGAACGGTGAGGTGGAGCTGTACGGGAAGTAGCTACGCGTACCGGCACCGGCCACGGTGCGGTCCGGATATTCGTCCAGCACGTTGTCACCACCCAGGGTGAAGCTCCAGTCGCCCAGCTTGTAGGTTGCGGCCAGGTCGAGGGTCCACTTGGCGCTATAGGTCTGGTCAGCCGCTTCGGTGGTGCCGAAGGTGGTGAACTCGCCCCAGCGCGTGGCGGTGGCGCTGAACGCCCAGGCGCCCGGGCTCCACACGCTGCCCAGGTAGAACTTGTCCTGCGGCGAGCCTTTGGTGATGCGCCCGATCTCGGCACGGCCGATGCGCACCGCATTGGGGTCGATCGCCTCGAGCGCGGCCGGGTTGGCGGCGATCTTGTCGATGTCGGTCTTGTTGTGGTTGTAGCCGGCGCTCAGGTCCAGGTTGCTCGACGCCAGCGCCCAGCGATAGGTGCCGACCACATCGACGCCACGCGTGGTGGTGTCCACGGCATTGGTGAAGTAGCGTCCGCCGCCGATGCCGCTGAAGCCGCCCGGTCCGTTGAGGTAATTGCGCACCGCGGTCGAGGTCAGGTTCTCGGACAGCACCACGCGGTCGTCGATCTCGATCTGGTAGGCGTCGATGGTCACGTACAGGCCGTCGACCGGTTGCAGCACCAGCCCCAGGCCGTAGTTGGTGGATTCCTCGGCCTTCAACGGCTCGGCACCCAGGGCCACGGCGGCCGCGGCGTTGGTGCGGAAGGTGCCGATCTCGAACGGCGTGGCCACCACCGAGCCGTCGGGCTGGGCGACGTTGATGAAGTTGGTGGCGATGGACTGGAAGTACTGCTGCTGCAGCGACGGGGCGCGGAAGCCGGTCGAAGCTGTGGCGCGCAGGGCGACCTTGTCGGTGAAGGCATAGCGCAGCGACAGCTTGCCGTTGCCGGTATCGCCGAAGTCGCTGTACTTCTCATAGCGCCCGGCCAGGCCGGCGGAGAACTTGTCGGTCAGATCCGCTTCCAGGTCTGCGTAGAACGAGTAGCTGTTGCGGTCGAAGCTGCCCGAGTCCGAGGGCTTGAAGCCGGAGAACACCTGCGCGCCCGGCAGCAGCGAGCCATTGGCCGAGGGCACCCCGCCGTTGACGTAGGAGGCTTCCTCGCCCGGGGTTTCCTTGAACTCCTCGCCACGCCATTCCGCGCCGAAGGCCAGCGTGACCGGATAGGCCAGGCCCCAGTCCAGCTGCTTGTTGAAGTCGGCATTGAGCACGTACTGGTTCACTTCCAGCGCGCCGGCATAGAAGCTGGTCGGCGAGTTCAGGCCCAGCGAGTTGTTGAGCGAATGCTTGACGTCGAAGGTCAGCTTGTTGTGGCCGTAGTTGGCGCTCAGGTCGATGTTGAGGCCACCTTCGGTGTAGGTCTTCAGACCGCCGACCCAGGACACGTCCTCGGACTCGTTGTAGATCTGCGGCAGAAAGCCGTCCGGATAGATTTCCGGCCGGTTGCGGTTGTCCTCGGCGGCGCGGAAGTAGCCGTTGGAGGTGACCTTGCGCTTGCTGGCCATGCCGTAGGAATAGAACGTCAGGTAGTCGGCGGGCTTGAGCTCGCCGTTGTAGGACACCGCGCCCTGCTCGACTTCCGGATCACCGTAGCGCTGCTCGACCCGGCCGTTGTAGGGCGTGGCACGGTCGGTGTTGTTCTGGTGACCGGCCTGCGCGGCCAAGTGCACGCCGCCGACATCGCCCAGCTTGAAGCCGGCATCGCCGGAGAGCTGGTACTGGGCACCGTCGCCGGCACTGTACTTGCCCCCGCGCAGGCTCACGCTGCCGCCGCTGTCGCTGCCCTTGAGGACCACGTTGATGACGCCGGCGATGGCGTCCGAGCCGTACTGGGCCGCCGCGCCGTCACGCAGCACCTCGACCCGCTCGATGGCGGCGATCGGGATGGTGTTCAGATCGGCCGGGGAAGAGCCGCGGCCCTGGCTACCGTTGAGGTTGACCAGCGCGGTGGTGTGGTAGCGCTTGCCGTTGACCAGCACCAGGGTCTGGTCGGGCGACAGGCCACGCAGCTGCGCCGGGCGCACCGCGTCGGTGCCATCGGTGACCGCCGGGCGCGGAAAGTTGAGCGAGGGGATCGCGCGGGTCAGCGCGGTGGCCAGTTCGGTGGTGCCGGTCTGCTCGAGGACTTCGGGGGTGATGATGTCGATCGGGGACTGGGACTCGGCCACGGTCCGGTCGGCAACGCGCGTGCCGGTCACGATCACGTTGTCCAGGGTCTTGGCAGGAGCGTTGTCCTGGGCCAGGGCGGGGGTGGCTAACGCAAGCGCGATGGCTGCCGTCAGCAGGGTGGGCTTGTATGACATGGTGGCTCCGGTCAAGTTGGGGGACTGACGTCGCACGCCCAACCCGGGATCTGCGTCCCGGTGTGGCGAATTGTCGCGACGCGAACCACGAATACCTTGCGTTGCGTGGCTGTGCAACGGTTTCTTAACAAACCATCACATTCGTCAGGACCCGATACACTGTGCGGTCCGCTGCACCCACCCCCTGGAATTGCCTGTGATTTCCCTTCGCAACTTCGCCCTGCGCCGTGGCGAGCGCCTGCTGTTGTCCAACGTCGACCTGACCATGCACGCCGGCTACCGCGTCGGCGTGGTGGGCCGCAACGGCACCGGCAAGTCCAGCCTGTTCGCCGCGGTCAAGGGCGAACTGGAGGCTGACAAGGGCGACGTGGAACTGCCGGGCAAGGTGCGCACGGCCAGCGTGGCGCAAGAGACCCCGGCACTGGACGAGCCGGCGCTGGAATTCGTCCTGGGCGGCGACGAGGAGATCGCCGCGGTGCTGCGTGCCGAGGCAGACGCCAGTGCGCGCGAAGACTGGGAGGCGGTGGCCGATGCGCACCAGAAGCTGGCCGAACTCAACGGCTACGACGCCGAGGCGCGCGCCGGCAAGCTGCTGCACGGCCTGGGGTTTCCGGCCGACACCCACGGCCGGGCGGTCAAGGACTTCTCCGGTGGCTGGCGCGTGCGCCTGAACCTGGCCCGCGCGCTGATGATGCCCTCGGACCTGCTGCTGCTGGACGAGCCGACCAACCACCTGGACCTGGACGCGGTGTTCTGGCTGGAGCAGTGGCTGCTCAAGTACCCGGGCACGCTGCTGCTGATCAGCCACGACCGCGAGTTCCTGGACAACGTGGCCACGCACACGCTGCACCTGCATGGCGGCGGGGCCAAGCTCTACGTCGGCGGTTACACCGACTTCGAGCGTCAGCGCACCGAGCACCTGCGCCAGCAGCAGATCCAGCACGAAAAGGCCGAGGCCGAGCGCGCGCATCTGCAGAGCTTCATCGACCGCTTCAAGGCCCAGGCCAGCAAGGCCAGCCAGGCCCAGAGCCGGATCAAGCGTCTGGCCAAGATGGCTGGCACCGAGGCGGTGCGCGCCGAACGCGAGTTCCGGATCGAGTTCGCGCCGCCGGCGCGGTTGCCGTATTCGCTGATCCGCCTGGACCATGTCGACTGCGGTTATCCCGCCGTGGGAGCCCCCAGGGCGGCGAAGGGGCTTTCCGCAGAGGAACTCGCCGCCATGGCGGCTCCCACCGTGATCCTGCACGACGCCGGTTTCGGCCTGGAGGCGGGCGACCGCATCGGCCTGCTGGGGCCCAACGGCGCGGGTAAGTCCACCCTGGTCAAGACCCTGGTGGGCGAGCTGGCCCCGGTCCACGGCGAGCGCAGCGCGCATCCGGACCTGCGCATCGGCTACTTCGCCCAGCACACGGTCGAATCCCTGCACGAGGGCCAGTCGCCGATCGACCACTTCCGCGAGATCGCCCCGGACACCTCGACCCAGGTGTTCCGCGATTTCCTGGGAAAATGGAATTTCCCCGGCGACCGCGCCTTCGAGGTGGTCGATGGATTTTCCGGCGGCGAGCGCGCGCGCCTGGCGCTGGCGCTGATCGCCTTCCAGCAGCCCAACGTGCTGTTGCTCGACGAGCCGACCAACCACCTGGATCTGGAGATGCGCGAGGCCCTGGCCGAGGCGCTGAGCGATTTCGACGGCGCCATCGTCATGGTCAGCCACGACCGGCACCTGATCGGCCTGGTCTGCGACACCTTCTGGCGCGTGGCCGATGGCGTGGTCGAGCCGTTCGCCGGCGACCTGGACGACTACGCGGCCTGGCTGCGCGCGCGTCCCACCGCCCAGGGCAGCAAGAAGATGGACAAGGTCGAAAAGCCGATCAATGCCCAGACCGCGACGGCCGTGCCGGCGCCGGCCAAGCCCGCCGCGGCGAAGAAGCCGGTCAACCCGCACAAGTTGGCGGCGGCCGAGGAGCGGGTCGACGCGCTGGGCGCGGCCCTGGCCGAGCTCGATCGGCAGCTGGCCGACCCGGCCAACTACGCCGACAGCGCGCGCATGAGCGCCATCACCCGCGACCGCGAGGCCACCGCCGAGCAGCTGGCCAACGCCGAGCAGGCCTGGATGGAACTGCTGGAAAGCGCGGCCTGAGGCTTCAAGCCGAGACGGGCGCCGCCGTGGCCTCCAGCCATTGGCGGAAGCTGCGCATCGCCTCGCGCTCCTCGCGCGATCGCAGCCGGGTCAGCCAGTAGCCGCCCACATCCACACCCAGGTCGAACAGGCGCACCAGCCGCCCGCTGTCCAGGTCGCGCTGGAACATCGCCAGCGGCAGCAGGGCCACGCCCACGCCGGCGGCAGCCGCCTCGGCCAGGGCTAGCGACGAATCGAATACCGGACCGCGCGCCTCCAGCACGGGGATGCCGGCCGCCTGGCTCCAGCGCGCCCATTCGTCCTGGCGGAACGAGCGCAGCAGGGTGGCGCCGACCAGGTCGCGCGGTTGGTGCAGGCGTCGGGCCAGGGCCGGGGCGCAGGCCGGTGCCAGCGGCGCGGCGCAGATCGCGGTCGCCTCCAGCCCGGCCCACTGGCCATCACCGAAACGGATGGCCAGGTCCAGGCCATCGCCGGCCTGCTCGATACGGTTGTTATGGGTCTGCACGCGCAGGTCGATGCCTGGATGCGCGCGGGTGAAGTCGGGCAGGCGCGGCAGCAGGAAGCCGGTAGCGAAGGTGCCGACCACGCCCACCGTCAGCGCCTCGCGGTGGCGGCCGCCGTCGAAGCGGTCCAGCGCCGCGCCGATGCGATCGAAGGCCGCGCGCAGTTCCGGCGCCAGCGCGGCGCCTTCCTCGGTCAGCGCCACGCCGCGTGGCAGGCGATGGAACAGGGACAGGCCCAGGCGGTCTTCCAACTGACGGATCTGATGGCTCAGCGCGGCCTGGCTGACGTGCAGCTCCAGTGCGGCGCGGGTGAGGTTGAGGTGCCGCGCGGCGGCCTCGAAGGCGCGCAGGGCATTGAGCGGGAGGGCGGATCGGAGCATGACGGCCTGTTCGAGGACGGGGAATGCAGGCGCAGTGGCGGCGGCCGCGCAACCGGCACTGTAGCCCAGTCATAGATTTAGCTTATGGCTGCCTCTGAAACTTCGCGCTGGTGGGCGCGGATCTGCCTTCCAATAATCCTTCGGATCTTTCAGTCCGGAGTGCTGCCATGTCTGACCGTCGTCGATTCCTCCAACGCAGCGGCACCGCGCTGCTGACCGCATTCACCGTCCCCTTGGCGTCGGCTGTCGTCCCGGTGGCGCCTGTGGCCAAGGGCCGTGTGGAAGCCGCGATCGCCAGCGCCAAGGATCTGGCCGCGCTGGAGCAGGTCAGCGGCGGGCGCCTGGGTGTGACCCTGCTGGACGTTGGGACGGGCCGCCGCCTGGGCCGACGCCAGGACGAGCGCTTTCCCATGTGCAGCACCTTCAAGGCGTTGCTGGCCGCCTACGTCTTGAGCCTGGCCGACGCCGGGACGCTGTCGCTGGATGAGCGCATCCCGATCGGCCAGGCGCAGATGATGTCCTGGGCGCCGGTGTCGGAGCGGCACATAGGCAAGGACCTCAGCGTGCGCGACCTTTGCCGGGCCATCGTCACCCTCAGCGACAATCCCGCGGCCAACCTGCTGCTGAAGCGGGTTGGTGGACCGCCGGCGCTGACGGCGTTTCTGCGCAAGCAGGGCGATGCGGTGACGCGCAACGATCGTTACGAGCCGGAGATGAACAGGTTTACGCCGGGCGATCCACGCGATACCACCAGTCCCGCGGCGATGGCCGCCAGCCTGGCGCGCTTCGCGGTGGGCGATGGGCTGTCTGCGGGCTCGCGGGCGCAGTATGCGGACTGGTTGATCGACAACCAGACCGGCGACGATTGCCTACGCGCCGGCCTGGGTAAGCGCTGGCGTGTGGGCGACAAGACCGGCAACAACGGTCGCGACACGCGCAATGATCTGGCGGTGTTATGGCCACGCGCCGGGGGCACGCCGTGGGTGCTCGTGGCGCTGCTGCAAGGCGCGCGCGTGGACGAGGACCAACGCGATGCGGTGCTGGCGCGCGTGGGGGCGCTGGCCGATGCGATGATCGGTTGAGCGCGCGGCCGCATCCGGCGCGAGGCGGTCTTTCTCATCGCGGGGCGTGAGCGTTTCCACTTCGCGGCGACGGCGGTCAGTGTCGCCGCGAGCACCGCCAGCGGGGCAAGCTCCGCGCTAGGGGCCGGCTGGATGTCAGTTTCCACACGGCCGAAAGGCCGCTTCGCAGCGGCCTTTCTGTTTCCCGCGAGGATGCCCAAGTGGCTTACCGCAGCCTGGCATCGGCGCTTCGCGCCTCGAATCGGGCGCGTCGGTTGCCTCCCGCGAGCGAATGTCATCGCGCACGGCTCGCTCAGAAGTAGAAGCCGATGTTGAGGTTCAGCCGCGAATGCCAGCCGGGGTTGTCCGGCGCGGCCAGGCCGATGCCGTCGCCGCCGGCAAACCACATGTTCTTGCCCGCGATCCAGTCGATGTACACCAGCATCGGACCTTTGCCAAAGCTGCAGCCGGTAACGTTCTGGACCGAGTCGCGCAGGCCTGGTGCGCCGCCGACCGGCAGGGTCGCGCTGAGGTCGTTGTAGCAGGTGATCGTTTCCAGCCAGCCGGTGCGGGGCAGGGCGTAGGACAGGTTCAGCGTGGGCACGTCGGCCTCGCGCGCAATCTCGAACGGGGCCTGGAAGGCGGACAGGGCGATGCGGTCACCCGGGATGCGATATCGATAACGGGCCCACTGCGCCTGCCAGCTCAGGCCGTCGCGGCTCCACTGGGCATGCAGGGCAGCGCCCTGGTGACCGTCGTCGCGGCCCGTATCGCGGCGCTGCACCTGGCCGAAAAACACAGACGCCCCCAGTTGCAGTTCGCCGCCGCGCCATTGGCCGGTGTGCGCGTAGCGCAGGTTGAGCCGGCCATGCTCGCGGTAGGGCAACGCATCGGTGGTGGCCACGTCGAACGAATAGCGGTCGTAACGCCGGCCGCTGCGGTACTCGTCGCCGGCAAACAGCCCCACGTGCCATTGATGGGCGCCGACGTGACGCTGCCAGACTGCGCCCAGGTCGTAGTCGTCCTCCAGGCCAAGGTAGTAACCCGAACCGAACCAGAAGCTGTGCGAGGCCGTGGGCAACAGGCCGAACGGCACCTGCGCCACGCCCACGCGCAGGTCCGAAGCGGCATCGAACTTCCAGCCGGCCCAGGCGTGGTGGATCGCGCTGAAGCCGTCGTACCAGCGGTACTGCACCGAGAAGAACGCAGGGCCCGCCTCGCCCTTGAGGTCCACGCGCAGCAGCTCCAACTGCAGCCGACTGGTGGGCGCGTAATCGAGCCAGCCGTAGTTGAAGCGCGCCGCGCCGCCAAATTCGAAGGACGCCGGGGTGTCTTCGGGCGGTGGGGGCGCTTCGGCGCGCTCGGCCAGTGCGAGGGGCACAGCGGCCAGGCTGGCAGTGCACAGCAGCAGTTGGGCGACGAGGCGGGACACGTCGATGGGCCTCCAGCGCCGGGCGCTTGCCAAGCAGGGTCGGTGAGGGGGTGAGGGGGCGCCATGCAGGCCGGCGCCAGGCGGGCCAGCGCCGGTTGCGGACAGGCGCCAGTTTAGTTTTGTCGAAGTGAGGCTCGCGCCACGACACCTCGCATCGCGATCCAGCGCAGTGGACCGCGGCGAAAAAAGAAAGGCCGCGTTGCCGCGGCCTTTCCTCGTGCAGCGATACGCGGAAGGCTTACTTCAGCTTGGCATCGGCGCGCAGCGCCTCGGCACGGTCGGTCTTCTCCCAAGAGAAGGCGGTGGCGGTGTGCTGCTTGCCGGCGCCATCGGTGTAGGTGAATTCCTTCGGCTTGCGGCCGAAGTGGCCGTAGGACGCGGTCGGCTGGTACATCGGGTGGATCAGGTCGAGCATCTTGATGATGCCGTACGGGCGCAGGTCGAAATGCTTGCGGATCAGCTTCTCGATCTTCTCGTCCGGGATCTTGCCGGTGCCGAAGGTGGTGACCGAGATCGAGGTCGGCTCGGCCACGCCGATGGCGTAGGAGACCTGCACTTCGCAACGGTCGGCCAGGCCGGCGGCGACCACGTTCTTGGCAACGTAGCGTGCGGCGTAGGCGGCCGAACGGTCGACCTTGGACGGATCCTTGCCCGAGAACGCGCCACCACCGTGACGGGCCCAGCCGCCGTAGGTGTCGACGATGATCTTGCGCCCGGTCAGACCGCAGTCGCCCACCGGGCCACCGATGATGAACTTGCCGGTCGGGTTGATGTGGAACTTGGTGCCCTTGTGCAGCCACTTGGCCGGCAGCACAGGCGCCAGGATTTCCTCGCGCACCGCTTCGATCAGGTCCTTCTGCTTGATGCCCGGATCGTGCTGGGTGGACAGGACCACCGCGTCGATGGCGTTGGCCACGCCATTCTCATAGCGCAGGGTGACCTGGCTCTTGGCATCCGGGCGCAGCCACGGCAGCGGCGAGTTGCGCTTCTTGCGCACCTTGGCCTGCTGCTCGACCAGGCGGTGCGAGAGGTGGATCGCCGCCGGCATGTAGCTGTCGGTCTCGTTGGTGGCATAGCCGAACATCAGGCCCTGGTCGCCGGCGCCCTGCTGCTCGGGGTTTTTGCGATCCACGCCCTGGTTGATGTCCGGGGACTGCTTGCCGATCAGGTTCAGCACGCCGCAGGTCTCGCCGTCGAAACCGACTTCCGAGCTGTTGTAGCCGATGTCCAGGATCACCTTGCGGGTCAGGGCTTCCAGGTCGATCCAGGCGCTGGTGGTCACTTCGCCAGCGACGATGGCAACACCGGTCTTGACCAGGGTCTCGCAGGCCACGCGGGCGCGCTTGTCCTGGGCCAGGATGGCGTCCAGCACGGCATCGGAAATCTGATCGGCGATCTTGTCCGGATGGCCTTCGGAGACCGATTCGGAAGTGAACAGGTAGCTGGACATCGGGCTTATATCCTTCAATGCGGATGAAAAGATGGCCGCGCATGATACACGCGTGCGCGCCGCGGCGCATGGTGGCGCGCCCCATGTTGCGCTGGCGTTACCGTTCCCGCCTACCGCCAGGGCCCGCGGCGGTGCGCCACCGTGTCACCGGACTGCCGCGATGCTGCAATGCAGCTGACGCCGTTGGCGCCCAGTCTGGCGCTCCAGATCGTCCGCTACCGTGGGAATGGGGCCCGCCATGCGACCTCTGGAAGACACCCTGATTGAACGTTATCCGCGCTGGTTTGGCGGTCGCCGTGGCCTGCTGACCCGGCCGTTGCTGCGTCGCTACGGCCACTGGTCCGGCATCGACCAGGCGATGGCCTTCCTGCGCGATCACCAGGACAGCGATGCGTGGGACTTCGTCACTGCCTCGCAGTCCTTCCTGCAGTTGGAGGGCGCGCACGATGCGCAGGCGCTGGCCCGCATTCCGCCATCGGGCCCGCTGCTGGTGGTGGCCAACCACCCCTCGGGCGCGCGCGATGCGATGGCGCTGCTGGATCTGGTCGGCCAGGTGCGCCGCGACGTGCGCATCGTCGCCAATGCGCTACTGACCCACATCGTCCCACTGCGGCCACTGCTGCTGCCGGTGCGCGTGTTCGGCGGCAGCGCGGCCGCCGGCAGCCTGCGCCAGGTGCGCGCGGCGCTGGAGGCGGGGCAGTGCGTGATCGTGTTTCCGGCCGGTGAAGTTTCGCGCCTGCATCCGCTGGGCGTGCGTGACCCGCGCTGGCGGCCGGGCTTCGTGCGTTTCGCCCGGGCCAGCGGCGCGCCGGTGTTGCCGGTCCGCGTGCAGGCGCGCAACTCGGCGCTGTTCTATGGCGCGTCCGCCGTATTCAAGCCGGCCGGCACGGCGTTGCTGCCACGCGAGATGTTCGCCCGACGCCAACAGCCGCTGCGCCTGCACGTGGGCCATGCCCAGGTGCTGGAGGCCGGGCGCGACGAGACCGTGGTGCTGCGCCAGCTACGACGCGCCTTGTATGCGCTGGGCCGTCGGGCGGATGCGGCGACCGAAGCCCCGGCCGCGCTGGTCGCACCGGTGCCCGTGGAGGCGCTGCGCCAGGAGGTGGCGCAGCTGCCGGGCCTGGGCCGCACCAGCGAGGGGCGCCGGATCGTCGCCGGCCCGCTGGCCGCCGACTCGCCGCTGCTGCGCGAGATCGGCCGCCTGCGCGAGCTGACCTTCCGCAAGGTGGGCGAGGGCACCGGTCGCGCGCTGGACCTCGATGACTACGACACCTGGTACGACCACATCGTGCTGTGGGACGAACAAGCCGGCGCGGTCGCGGGTGCCTACCGCGTGGCGCGGGGCGCGCAGGTGCTGGCGCGGCGCGGGCTGGCCGGGCTGTACACGGCCAGCCTGTTCGACTGGTCAGAGGGCGCCTTGCCGCGCATCGCGCAGGGCATGGAACTGGGGCGCAGCTTCGTCGCGCCGGATTACTGGAACAGCCGCAGCATCGACCAGCTGTGGCAGGGCATCGGCGCCTATCTGATGGCGCACCCGCAGGTGCGTTACCTGTTTGGCGCGGTGTCGATGAGCGCGGCGCTGCCCGAGGCGGCGCGCGGGCAGATCGTCGCGTATTACCAGCGCTTCCACGGGGCCGACGCGGTCGCCACGGCGCGCTATCCGTTCCGGCTGCAGCAGATGCCGCCGCAGTTCGAGGCGCTCGACGCCGGTGCCGCCTTCGCCCTGCTGCGCGAGAACCTGGCCGCGCTCGGTGCGCAGGTGCCGATGCTGTTCCGGCAGTACACCGAGCTGTGCGAGCCCGGTGGCGCGCGCTTCCTCGCCTTCGGCGTGGACACGGATTTCGCCGGGTGCATCGATGGCCTGATCGAGCTGGATCTCGAACGCATGCAGGCACGCAAACGCCAGCGCTACCTCACCGCCCCCACGCAGGAGCAAGCCGCATGAACCGCGCCGTGTTCGTCTCCGATGTGCACCTGGGTTCCACGCATTGCCATGCCGCCGAGTTCGCCGATTTCCTCGGTCGGGTGAAGTGCAGGCAGTTGTACCTGGTCGGCGACATCGTCGACCTGTGGTGGATGTCGCAGCGACGCGCGCGCTGGGATGCAGCGCACCAGCGCGTGGTCGAGGCATTGCATGCGCTGGCACGCAACGGCACCGAGTTGATCTACGTGCCCGGCAACCACGACCGCGCCGCGCGCCGTTTCTGCGGGCTGATGCTGCCGGCGATGCAGGTGCGCCGCCGCGTGATCCACACCACCGCCGACGGCCGCCGCCTGCTGGTGATCCACGGCGACGACTACGACGCGGTGACCCACTTCGGCGGACTGCAGGAGCGGTTCGGTGACTGGCTGTACTACCGCATCCTCACCGGTAACAAGCTGGTCAACCGGCTGCGGCGGCGCTTCGGCCTGCGCTACTGGTCCCTGGCCGAATACCTCAAGCGCAAGAGCGCGGCGGCCGAGCGCTACATCGGCCGTTTCGTCGAGGCCGGACTGGCCGATGCACGCCGGCGCGGGTTGGATGGCATCGTCTGCGGCCATATCCATCGCGCCGCGCTGCTGCGTCGCGACGGCCTGGTCTACGCCAACGACGGCGATTGGGTGGAAAGCCTGACCGCGCTGTGCGAGACCGCCGACGGCAGCCTGCAGCTGCTCGCCCACACCGGGCAGGTGTTGAGCGAACTGCCGGCGCGGTTACGCCTGGTGAATGACGGAGCGGCCCTGCCGCAAGCGGCCTGAGCATCGCCCCGCCGGCTGCTGCGTGAGGCGACTGTAGTCGCGCTTTCTTTCGTATCGCGGCCGTGTCCGTGTCGATCCGTGGCCTGCGTGAAGCGGGCATGGACCTGCCACGACTGCGTTCGTTCCTCTCCGGATGGCTGCTGATCGCCGTGCTGATTGCGTTGGCATTCGGCCGCTCGGCGGCCGGCACCGCGCGTGACGGCCTGACCATCGACGAGCCGTATCACTACACCGCCGGGCTGTCGTACCAACGCTTCGGCGACTATCGGCTCAATCCCGAACATCCGCCGCTGGCCAAGCGCTGGGTCGCATGGCTGGCGCCTTCGCGGGTGGTGATGCCGCCACTCCGCGTCGTGCATGAGAAGCGCGACGAGCGCCGCTTCGTGCAGACCGTCGCGTACCTGGATAACCCTCCGGCCGAGACCCAGGCCAACATCCGCCGCGCGATGTACCTGCTGAACCTGGCGCTGCTGGCGGCGCTGGGGCTGGTGGTCTGGCGCGTGGCCGGGGTGTGGTGGTCGGCGGGGCTGCTGGCCTGGCTGGCGGTCGAACCCACCGTCGGTGCGCACCTGCCGCTGCTGATGACCGACCTACCGGTCGCGTTGGCGCTGGGCCTGACCGCTGCGTGCGCGGCATGGCTGGCGTCGAGCTGGCGCTGGCCGGCCTGGTGCGCGTTCGCGATCGCGGCCGGACTGGCGCTGGGCGCGAAACATTCTGCGCTGGGCGGACTGGTGGGGGTCGGCGCGGCGCTGCTGGCCTTGGCGCTGTGGACACGCGGTGTCGCCTGGCGCGGGCGGTTGCAGCGTGTAGCCGCCGTGTGCGCGGCGGCGGTGCTGTCGCTGGGGTTGTTGTGGGCGCAGTATGGCTTCCAGTACCACGCCAGTCCCGATGACGGGGATCCATTCAACCGGCCGTTTGCCGACAAGATCGACGACCTCGCCTCGCCCACGCAGCGGGCCGTGCTGACTTTCGCCGACCGCGTGCACCTGTTGCCGCGCCCGTACGTGTGGGGCCTGGCCGATACATTGCGCGCCGGGGTGGAAGGCCGCGGCCAGCGCACTCACAAGTTGTTCGGCCACAAGTACAAAGGTGCGCCGCCGTGGTTCTTCTGGCCGGGCGAGCTGCTGGCGAAGATTCCCTTGCCGCTGCTCGCCGGCGCGCTGCTGGGCCTGCTGGCGCTGTGGCGCGCGCCATTGACGAGCAACCAGCGCCGGCTGCTGGTGACGATGGGCGCGCTGGGACTGGCCTACTGGCTCTCGCTGCTGTCCTCGCGCGGGACCTACGCGGGCGTGCGCCATGCGCTGCCGCTGTTCCTGCCGCTGGCGACGCTGGGCGGCGCGTTGGCCTGGCGTGCGTCGGTGGCCTTGCGCCATCGGCAGGCGCTCAAGCCGCTGGCGTTCGCACCGGCTGCGCTGGCGCTGGTGATGACGGTGCGCGAGCCGCGCCTGTACGAATACTTCAACGAACTGGCCGGCGGCAGCGCCAACGCCTGGCGCAACTTCAGCGACGAAGGCGTGGACCTGGGGCAGCGCTTCCCCGAGATCGAAGCCTACGCGAACGCGCACCTGCCGCCGGGCACACCGATCTACAACGCCTACATGTACATGCCCGAGCTGATCCGCGCGCGCCGGCTCAACCTGCATCGCTATGTCGAATCGGTCGACGACACCAATGTCGCCGGGCACTACGCTGGCTGGTTCGTGATCCCGCTGGACACGCAGATCCCGGCCCCGGAATACGACTACGACCCGAAGAAATTCCTGGCGCACATGACCCTGGTCGATCGCATCGGCACCCTCGGTGTCTGGCGCGGCGAGGTGGACGAGCCGCGCCTGCGTGCGATGGGCCTGTTCCCGATGCTGATCGAGGAGATCTACGAGAAGCCACGACCGGACTGGCGGCTGGTCGCCCAGCGCTGCGGTGAGATCGTGGCCAGGATGCCGTTCCATGTCGGCTGCGCGGTGGAGGAGGGCAACGCACTGGCCCGGCTGGGGGACGTGGCCGGTGCGCGCAAGGCCTGGGCGCAGGCGCGCGCCACCATGCCGGCCGACGATCCCACTGTCGTGCAGTTGCTGGCGCTGGAACGGGCGAGCGCCAACGGCAAGTTGCCCACCCACTGGCGGCCGGTGCGTGATCCCTGGCTGGAGTGATCGTCATCCCGCCGCGCGGTGACGCACTGCTAGCATCCAGGCCCATGGATTCGATCACCCACCTGCTGCTCGGCGGCGCCATCGGCGCGGCCATCGCCCCGGCCGGCCAGCGCCGCGCGGCCATCCTGGCCGGTGCGGCCCTGAACACCGTGCCCGACCTGGACGTCGTGCTCCTGCCCTGGTTCACCGACGATCCGGTCGCGCTGATGACCTGGCATCGCAGCTTCCTGCATTCGATCTTCGTCCTGCCCTTCATCGGCTGGCTGGTGTGGTGGGTGTGCCGGGTGCGCGGCAAGCGGGTCAACTCGGCGCCGGTGCGCTGGTTCTGGCTGATCCAGGCCTGCCTGCTCAGTCATCCGCTGATCGATGCGTGCACGGTCTATGGCACCTCGCTGTTGTGGCCATTGGAGGTGCCGCCGGCGATGTGGTCGCTGTTCTTCATCATCGAGCCGGCCTTCACCCTGTGGTTGCTGCTGGGCTGCGTGATCGCCTGGTGCGTGCCGAAGAAGCCCTGGGGCCGGCGTGGCGCGATCGTGGGGCTGGTGCTGGCCGCGGGTGTGATCGGTGTGGCGGGGGTGGCCAAGTGGAAGGTCGATCGCCAGGCCGAGCGCACGCTGGCCGCGATGGGCTTGGCCCACGCGCCGTACTTCTCCACGCCGATGCCGTTTTCCACACTGCTGTGGCGGGTGGTAGCGATGACCCCCAGCAGCTACGTCGATGCCGAGCGCTCGGTGTTCGACGACGGACCGATGGTTTTCCACGGACATCCGTCCAACACCCAGGCCCTGGCGCGCGCGGAAAAGATCGGTCTTCCCGCGGTGAGCCGGCTGGGCTGGTTCAACCATGGCTTCATGCGCGCCCAGGTCCAGGGGCAGCGTCTGGTGCTCTCGGACCTGCGCATGGGACTGGACCCGGACTACACCTTCAGCTTCGCCGTGGCCGAGCGCCTGGACGATGATTGGCAAGCCATCACGCCGCAGCAGCTCCGGGTGCCACTGCCGGTTTCAGGCATCTCGGGCTTGGCCAGGGTGATCGCGGCGGTCTGGCAACGCACCTGGCATGAGAGCGACACGCCGCTGCGCGAGCTGATCGTCGCGCCGCCGCCTCAGGCCGCGACGGCGAACGGTGCCGGCACGCCGGCGGCCAGCGCGCCGAAGTAATCGGCGGTCAGGCGCAACTGTTCGTCGGCGGTCTCGGCGCGGTTGACGACCGCGCGGAAGGCGGCGTTTTCGGGGCGGTCCTTCGCGTACCAGCCCAGGTGCTTGCGCGCGATGCGCACGCCCTGCGGCTCGCCGTAGAAGTCGTGCAGCGCCCGCAGATGCCCGAGCAGGATGTCGCCCACTTCGGTTACCGACAGCGGTGGTAGTTCCTCGCCGGTGGCCAGGTAATGCGCGATCTCGCGGAAGATCCACGGCCGCCCCTGCGCGGCGCGACCGACCAGTACCGCATCGGCGCCGGTCTGGCGCAGCACCTGCGCGGCCTTGCGCGGTGAATCCACATCGCCGTTGGCGAACACCGGGATCGTCAGCGCCGCCTTGATCGCGGCGATGGTGTCGTACTCGGCCACGCCGGTGTACTGCTGATCGCGCGTGCGGCCATGCACGGCCAGTGCGGCGATGCCGGCGTCCTGGGCGATGCGCGCGATGGTGGGCGCGTTACGGTGAGCGGCATCCCAGCCGGTGCGGATCTTCAGCGTCACCGGCACGTCCACGGCCTGGACCACCGCCTCGACGATGCGCGCGACCAGGGCTTCGTCGCGCATCAGCGCCGAGCCGGCCCAGGCATTGCACACCTTCTTGGCCGGGCAACCCATGTTGATGTCGATGATCTGCGCGCCGTGGTCGACGTTGTAGCGCGCCGCCTCGGCCAGCTGTCGCGGCTCGGTGCCGACGATCTGCACGCTGACCGGTGCCGGTTCGCCTTCATGGTCCATGCGCCGCAGCGACTTGTCGGTGTTCCAGAAGCGCGGGTCGCTGATCGTCATCTCCGACACGGCCAGGCCGGCACCCAGCCGCTTGCACAGCTGGCGAAACGGCTTGTCGGTGACCCCGGCCATGGGGGCCAGGATCAGCGGCGGGTCGATCGTGTAGGGGCCGATGCGCATGCCCGTCATTGTAGCGGCCGCGTGGCAATCGGCAGTGGGCGCTCAGGGTGCGCGCGCCGCGCCGCGGACTGATCGAGCCCATGCCGGGGCTACATCCGGTGTTGTCGTCGTTGGCCCGGCGGGTCGGGAAGACCTCGCCATGGCAGGTCTTGAAGTCGAACGCCAAGCACCTGCCGCGGCACTTGGCGACCAACGCGCTTGCTCGCCACCTCCAAGACCGTCCCGTTGCGGCGTTCACCTCGTGCCACAGGCAGGTGGTTGGAGCACTGCCTCGTGCTTACGCCTCGGGCGTCAACCTGGGCATGGAGGCAGCGGCGCCTTCACCTTCGGTGGAGCGGGCGGCGAAGCGGTTGGCAAAACGCACGTGCGTGTTGAACGCAGCCTGCGGCGCCTGCGCCAGCGAGGCGGCCAGCGCCCCGTTGAAGGCATCCCCCGCACCCGTGGTGTCCACGGTCTGCGCCGCTTCGGCACCGACGCGGTAATACGGCTGGGTATCACCGCGCAGCTGTTCGTCCTCGTGGGAAACGAACACGCCCACCGCGCCCAGGGTGATGATCACCGTGCCGCCCGGCAGCAGCTGGCGACACAGGCCGTGCAGCGTATTGCCGTCCAGCGCGGCCACGTCGTCGCCTTCCATGCGCTGGCCGACATGGCGGCCGAGCAGGGCGGCGAACTCGGTCTCGTTCGGGGTGAGGATGTCGCTCTGTCGCAGCAGCGCAATGCTGGCCACCGCGTTGGCCGGTGCGGCATTGAGGATGGTGGTCACCCCTGCGGCGCGCGCGGCGCTCATGGTGGCCTCGATGCTTTCCAGCGGCGATTCCAGCTGGGCCAGGACGATCTTCGCGCCGGCCAGCGTCTCCTGCTGGGCGGCGATGAAGTCCGGGCTCAGGGTGAAGTTGGCGCCGGGGCCGATCACGATGGTGTTGCGCCCGTGGTTGTCCACGTAGATGCCGCCGGTGCCGGTGGGCTCGGCGCTGGACTCGGCCACGACGGTGACGCCATCGGCCTTGGCCAGCTCGCGCGCCATCGTGCCGCCCGGGTCCTGGCCCAGCGAGCAGATGAATGTGGTGGCTGCGCCCGCGCGTGCGGCGGCGATGGCCTGGTTGAAGCCCTTGCCTCCGGGCCCGGAGCTGTAGCGCCCGGCGATGGTGGCACCCGCGGCGGGCAGGACATCGCAGCGCCAGACGTGGTCGACATTGAAGGAGCCGACGACAACGACAGAACTCATGTGCTTCTCTTTATTCAATGATCCACGCCGGCCCATGGCCGGACGTGTGGGGGGCGCCAGTATGACGCAGACCCCGTATGGCCGCCCGGTGGACGCCGGATTTGCTGAACGAACGGCGCGTCGCGTCCGTTCAGGCCATCACGTATCGGCTCAGCTGAAGTGGGTCAGCACGCCGGCGATGGTGGCGGTCATGAAGGTGGCGATCGAGCCACCCAGCACCGCGCGCAGGCCGAAACGGGCCAGGTCCGCACGGCGTTCCGGGGCCAGGCCGCCGATGCCGCCGATCTGGATGGCGATGGAACTGAAGTTGGCGAAGCCGCACAGCGCGTAGGTGGCGATCAGCCGGCCCTCGCTGCTGAGGCTGGCACCAGGCACCTGACCGTTCACGATCTGGGCCAGCTCGGTATAGGCCACGAACTCGTTGATCACGACCTTCTGTCCGATCAGCGAGCCCACGGTGGTCGCATCCACCCACGGCGTGCCGATGACCCAGGCGATCGGCGCCAGCACGTAGCCGAAGATCGTCGCCAGGTTGGTCGGCTTGCCGATGGCCGCGGCAATGCCGGTCACATCGCCGAACCAGGTCAGCGGCGCGTTGATCAGCGCGATCAGGGCGATGAAGGCCAGCAGCATCGCGCCGATGTTCAGTGCCAGGCGCAGGCCGTCGCCGGCGCCGGCCGCGGCGGCATCGATGATGTTGCTGGTGGTTTTCTCCACTTCCATCTTGACCGTGCCGCGGGTCAGCGGCGTGCCGGTTTCGGGAATCAGGATCTTGGCCACCACCAGGGTGGCGGGCGCAGCCATGATCGAAGCGGCCAACAAGTGCTTGGCATAGAAGGCCTGCTGGGCCGGGTCGCCGCCGCCGAGCATGCCCACGTAGGCGGCCAGTACGCCGCCGGCGATGTGGGCCATGCCGCCGATCATCATGGTGATCAGCTCGGACTCGGTCATCTTGGGGATGTAGGGGCGTACGGTCAGCGGCGCTTCGGTCTGGCCGATGAACACGCTGGCGCACACGCTGGTGGTCTCCGCGCCGGACACGCGCATGACCTTGGTGATCGCCCAGGCCATCATCCGCACCACCGCCTGCATGACATTGAGGTGGTACAGCACGCCCATCAGGGCCGAGAAGAAGATGATGGTTGGCAGCACCTGGAAGGCGAAGATGAAGCCGTAGTTCTGGACATTCATCAGGCTGCCGAAGATGAAGGTCGAGCCTTCGGTGACGAAGCTCAGCACCTTGACGAAGACCTGGCCCAGCCAGTCGAACACATCGCGGCCGCCGGGGACCAGCAGCACCAGCGCGGCGAAGCCGATCTGCAGGACCACGCCGGTGAGCACCAGGCGCCAGTCCACTGCGCGCTTGTTGTTGGAGAACAGCCAGGTGATGCCCAGCAGCACGACCAGTCCGAACAGGCCGAAGCCGATCCGCCAGACACCTTCCAGCATTGCATTCCCCAGAACATACGAAAGACACAACAATTTTCGCAGACTAGAGGACGGCGGGGGTGGCGGCAAGACGCCGGGCGCCGGCGCGCGCCATGGCGCGCTCGGGCGTTACTGGCAGGGCGCCGGCGCGCCGGGGTTTGCGTCGGGCAGCACGGTGACCTGGCTGGGGATGGGCCAGGCCGCCGGCCGGCTGCCGAACGATTCGCGATAGAGACGCTGGGCCAGCATCTCGGACCGGGCCCGCTGGCGCGGGTCCAGGGAGGTGGTCGGGGTAGGGGCCTGGCGCAGATAGGACAGCAGCAAGGCGTAGGCGTCGGCCTGCACCGGGTCGTCGGGGACCAGCGCGTCGAACAAGCCATCATCGTCGGCGTAGGCGTGACCGAGCAGGACGGCGGCCAGGGGATTGCCGGCGTGGAGCGCACGCTGGGCCATGGGCACCGCGTCGCGATACCAGTCCTCGAAGCCCGGGGCATGCAGGTAGCCGTGGTCGGTGGCGGCGTGACCCGGCGCGATGGCCCCAGGGAACGGTCCGACCGCGTAGCGCACCATGGCATCCGGATTGCCCCCGACCGCGGCCTTGCGCAGATAGATCGCCGCGGTGAGTTGATCGCTCGCGACGATGTCCGGGCACTGGTCCGGCGCAGCGTCGCAACGCGCTAGTTCCAGGCCCACGCGGCAGGCGGCACGCGGGTCGCCTGCATCGGCCTGGCGTCGCAGGTCATCGAAGCGGTCGCCGAGGGGCGCGTTCCAGGACGGCAAGGGCGCACTGGCCACAGGTTGTTGGGGGGTTGGGCCCCGGTCACCGCGATCGGCCTGTGGGCGCGGGAGGGTGCTGCTGTGCGCCGGGGGCGCGGCTTGCGCGGCGATCCTGGCTGAGATCGCCTCGGCCTCCTGTGCCTGCTGCCGCCAGCGCCAGAACCCGAAGGCCAGGGCCGTGGCGACCAGGACGCCCATCGCCAGGTTGAACCTTCCGCGTGGGGTCACGGTGCGGGTGTGCGGGTTTGATGCATGGCGGCAAGTCTGCCATGGCCGGTGTCGACCACGGCGTGGACGTGGGTGCTTGCGCAGGGATCGAGGAAATCGATCAAGACGATTTGACTCTCCAATGAGAATGATTATCATCCAATGCACGCCAACCAGGAGCTCCGCCATGTCCGTCCATCCCGTCGCGTTCCCGCCGGCCCTGCCGCGCACCCACGAACAGAGCCCGCGCGTCGTGCCTCCCAGCGACGTCCTGAGCAGCGAGGTGCTGCTCAAGGGGCGTAAGGAAATCCTGATCCAGCACGGTGACCGCACCTACCGCCTGCGCCATACCAGCAACGACAAGCTGATCCTGACCAAGTAAGCCCTGGTTTCGCGGGCGATGGAGCGCCCGCTGCCGTGTTCACGCCCGCACCGGGCGGCGCAGCGGCCAGTTCGCGACCGGCGATGGGTCTCCCTCTCTCCCTCATCGCCGCGCGCGGGCCGCTGTCGCCGCCGGTGCACCCGCCTGACGCCATCCGCCCAAGGAGCTGGTCATGACCCTCGACACGATTGCGCCGACCACGCGCGCCGATGCGACCCGCTCGCTGCCGCTGCCGCAGCAGCTGGCCGCGCTGGGCACTGTGCTGTGCCTGTATCGCGCCCAGCACGGCAGTGAGCTGGCCGGCTGGAACCAGGCGGTGCGCGCGGCGATCCAGGCGGGCGTGGAAAGCGATGGGCTGCGCGAGAGCCTGCTGTTCTTCGACCGCGACGGCGCCTGCTGCTGGCGGCTGTGCCTGCTGCCGGACAGCGACTTCCTGGCCTGGGATCAGCTCAGTGCGCGCCTGCCGGCGCATGCGGCCGGCAATCCGCACGGGCGCGGGGTGAGCGAGCGGCTGTGGCAGCGCCTGGCCCGGCGCCTGACCGGCGAACAGTGGCGCGCGTGCCCGGTCCGCTTGCATGCGCTGCCCGCCCCGGGCGCGCAGGCGGTGCTGGCTGCCAGTCTGACGCCGGTTTCCGCACTGGGCGCGGCCGCCACGCGCGAGATCGTGCAGGCCGAAGGCGCCGAACTGGCCGCCTGGGACGACTGCTGCTGCGCGCAGGCCGCGTTGCAATCGGTGGGCGTCGGTATGTCGCATGGCGACCTGGCCGATTACGTGTTCCGGCCCGACCTGAGAACCGGTCGATGACCTGTCGTGCACCACCTTTATATGCACCGCCGGCTCGCCTCACCCGATGGCATGCACCGCCGGTGTGGGACGGACGTGACCGCGCCGGGCCGCGCTTGCCTGGGGCGAGCACCTCCGACTGAACCCCCGGCGCCTGCGCCTCGCCGAAACGACAGTGCCACGTCGGGATCGCCGCGACCTGCGCCTGCCTGTTGAACCTCACCTTGCGGTGGCCCTGCGTCACCGCGTCCTCCTTCCTCCTGGGCGCCAGCCTCGACCGTGCATGGTCGCGCCAGCCTGCCGGGTCACCTTGCAAAGGGCCTGTCATGCCGACGTTCCGTGTTTCCCTGCTTGCCTGTGCGCTCGCCTGCGCGCTGGCGTCCCCGGCGCGCGCCGCCGATCCCGCCATCGTCCCACCGGCCGGTGCCGACGCTGCGCTGCCAACGCGCGATTTCGATCCGCTGCAGGTCACCGCCACGCGCAGCCAGCGCGCGGTGTCCGACGTGCCCAACACCGTGGATGTGATCGAGCGCCAGCGCCTGGACCAGACCCTGGTCTTCGACATCAAGGATCTGGTGCGTTACGAACCCGGCGTGTCGGTGACCTCCAGCTTCGGACGTTTCGGCCTGGGTGGCTTCCGCATTCGCGGTCTGGAGGCCAACCGCGTGCAGATCATCACCGACGGCATCCGCGTGCCCGACGCGTTCGCCATCGGCAGCTATTCCAATGCCAACCGCAACTTCGTCGACCTGGACACGGTCAAGCGCGTGGAGATCCTGCGCGGGCCGGCCAGCGCGCTGTACGGCTCCGACGCCCTGGGCGGCGTGGTCGCCTTCGTCACCAAGGACCCTTCGGATTATCTGAAGGCGGGCAAGGACGCCTACTTTGGCCTCAAGTTCGGCTATGCGGGCGATTGGAACGGCCTGTTCGCTGGCGCGACGGCCGCCTTCGGCGGGGAGCGCTGGAGCGGCCTGGCGGCGGTCAGCCATCGCCAGGGCCAAGCGCAGGAGAACATGGGGCGCGATCGCAGCCTGGCGCCGGTGGGCACTGCCGCCAACACCCGCACCGCGCCCAATCCGCAGGACCGCAACGGCACCAGCGTGCTGACCAAGCTGGTCTACGCGCCGTCGCAGACCAACCGCCTGCGCCTGACGGTGGAGGGCAACCGCGACGACACCGACACCAACGTGCTCACCTCGCGCGGCTACAGCGCCTCGACCCGCGCCACCACGCTGGACCTGCGCGGTGCCGACCATCAGTCGCGCGAACGCGTGGCCCTGGCGCAGGAGGTGGACGCGCTGGACTGGGCGCTGGCCGACAGCGTGGATTGGCAGGTCTATTGGCAGGACAGCCAGACCACGCAGGACACCCACGAGCTGCGCACCACCGCCAGCCTGGGCCAACATCGGCGCGACCGGCGCTTCGACTTCGAGCAGCGCGAGATCGGTGTGCAGGTGAACCTGCTCAAGACCATCGACGCCGGCAGCGTGGTCCACACCTTGCGTTACGGCCTGGACCTGCAGCGCACGCGCACCGAACAGGAGCGCGATGGCCGGGTGACCTACGCCGATGGAACCAGCACCAATGTGATGTCGCCGGATGTCTTTCCGGTGCGCGACTTCCCGATCACCGACACCACGACCTCGGCCCTGTACGTCCAGGACGAGATGGCCTTCGGCCAGCGCTTCAGCCTGGTGCCGGCGGTGCGCGTGGACCATTACGACCTGGACCCGAAGCCCGATACCATCTTCGTCGAGGACAACCCGGGCATGGCCGTGACCGGCCTGAGCAAGACCAGCGTCTCGCCCAAGCTGGGCGCGGTGTGGAAGTTCGCCGGCGACTGGTCGCTGTACGGCGGCTACGCGCGTGGCTTCCGCGCGCCGCCCTACAACGACGCCAACCTGGGCTTCACCAACCTGCAGTTCGGCTACACCGCCATTCCCAACCCGGACCTCAAGCCGGAGACCAGCAACGGCTTCGAGCTGGGCCTGCGCTACTCCGGCCCGGCGGTGTACGCCGCGCTGACCGGCTATCGCAACGACTACCACGACTTCATCGAGTCGCAGGGCTTCGTGGGCTACAACGCGCAGGGGCTGATGGTGTTCCAGTCGCGCAACGTGTCGCGGGCACGCATCTATGGCGGCGAGTTCAAGGGCGGCATCGACCTGGGCGCGCTGGCCGGCTGGAGCGGCTGGTCGCTGCGCGCGGCCGCGGCCTGGTCGCACGGTCAGGACCTGACCGCCGATGTGCCCCTGGACACGATCGATCCACTGACCGGCACCCTCGGCCTGGCCTACGACGCGCAGGCCTGGGGCGTGGAGCTGGCCGGTACCTTCGCCCGGCGCAAGGACCGTGTGTCCGACGCGAGCTACTTCCGCCCGGCCGGTTACGGCGTGGCCGATCTGATGGGGCACTGGAACTTCGCCCCCGGCGCCCGGGTGAACGTGGGCGTGTTCAACCTGGGCGACCGCAAGTACTTCAACCCGGGTGATGTGCCGGTGGGCACGCTGGCGAGCAGCGCGACGCTGGATCGCTACACCAGCCCGGGCCGCAGCGTCTCGGCCAGCCTGACGGTGGAATGGTGAGTCTGCCCATGCGCCTCGCACGCCGCCGCACGACACCCGCGCCCACCGGGTTCCAGCCTTCGTTCCCAATCAAAGGAAAGCCTTCCATGCCCCGACGCCTGTCGCTCGCCGCCCTCGTGACCCTGGTCGTGCTCGCACCGGCGCGTGCGCAATCCGCCGATCCGGCCCGTGACCATGCGGCCATCCTGAAGATCGCCGGCGAGTTCGCGGTGGACTTCGCCTTCGACGAGACCGTGCTGCTACAGCCTGGGTACGAGCGCGCCGCGGCCATGCGCAGTAGCGCCGACGAGGCGGTGGTCGTGGTCGAGGACACGCCCACCCACGTGGTGCTGCAGCACCTGCTGGTCGACGGCAAGCGTGGCCATGTCACCAAGCACTGGCGCGAGGACTGGGTCTACCAGGCGCCGCAGCGGTTCGAGTTCAGCGCCGACCAGACCTGGACCGTGCGCGCGCTGTCGCCGCAGGAGACCGCCGGTGCCTGGACCCAGTGCGTGTACGAGGTCAGCGACGCACCGCGCTACTGCGGCACCGGTCGCTGGACCTACAGCGGCGAGGTGGCGACCTGGACCAGTGACGAAGGCTGGCGTCCGCTGCCGCGCCGCGAGTACACCCGCCGTAGCGATTACAACGCCCTGCGCGTGGTCAACCGCCACACCATCACGCCCAACGGATGGAGCCACGAGCAGTTCAACACCAAGGTGCTGCGCAAGCCCGACGGTAGCCAGGTGGAGATCGCGCGCGAGTTCGGCTTCGACGACTATCGCCGCGACAGCCAGGTCGACTTCGCGCCGGCCTACGCCTACTGGAAGGCGACCAGCGACTTCTGGGCCGGCGTGCGTGCGCGCTGGGCTGGATTCCTGAACGCGCCCCCGGGCCTGCACCTGAAGACCAAGCTCGATGGCATGGCGATGGTGATGCCGCTGTTCGAGCAGGCCGACACCTTGGTGCAGGGCGGCAAGGTCAAGGCCGCGCAGACCGACGCGGTGTTCGCCAGGTATGTGGAAGCCGCGCCGGCCACGGCCGAACGCTGAGCGTCGCGGCGGACGCGGGTCACGTCGGCGCATCCGATGCACGCGCCCCTATAATCGCTTCAGGAGCGCCCGCCACGGGCGTGGGGTAAGGGGAGCGCAATGGGAACGGGAATGATCCTGGCCGCGGTGATCGTGGTCTTCGTCGTGGTCACGCTGTTCAAGGGCGTGCGCGTGGTGCCGCAGGGCTTCGAGTACACGGTCGAACAGTTCGGCAAGTACACCAATACGCTCTCGCCGGGGCTGCACATCCTGATTCCCTACATGCAGGGCGTGGGCCGCAAGGTCAACATGATGGAGCAGGTCTTCGACGTGCCCTCGCAGGAAGTCATCACCAAGGACAACGCGGTGGTGAAGGTGGACGGCGTGGTGTTCTTCCAGGTGCTGGACGCCGCCAAGGCGGCCTATGAGGTGTCCAACCTGGACCAGGCGATGATCGCGCTGGTGCAGACCAACATTCGCACCGTCATCGGTTCGATGGACCTGGACGAATCGCTCAGCAACCGCGAGACCATCAACGCGCGCCTGCTGGGCGTGGTCGACCACGCCACCAGCCCGTGGGGCGTCAAGGTCAACCGCATCGAGATCAAGGACATCCAGCCGCCGCGCGACCTGGTCGACGCGATGGCCCGGCAGATGAAGGCCGAGCGTGACAAGCGCGCCTCGATCCTGGAGGCCGAGGGCGCGCGCCAGTCGGAGATCCTGCGCGCCGAAGGCGAGAAGCAGAGCGCCATCCTCGAGGCCGAGGGCAAGCGCGAGGCGGCCTACCGCGAGGCCGAGGCCCGCGAGCGCCTGGCCGAAGCCGAAGCCAAGGCCACCACGCTGGTGTCGCAGGCCATCGCCGAGGGCGATGTGCAGGCGATCAACTACTTCGTGGCGCAGAAGTACGTGGAAGCGTTCAAGGAACTGGCCACCGCGCCCAACCAGAAGTTCGTGCTGATGCCGATGGAGGCCTCCGGCATGATCGGCTCGCTCGGCGGCATCGCCCAACTGGCGCGACAAGCCTTGGGCGAGGATCCGGCGCGTCCGCCGGCCGTGCCCCCGCGCGTGCCGCGTCCGGGCGCCTGACATGGCCACGCGTCTGGCGTTCTGGGCGGTGCTGGCGCTGGTGTTGTTCGCGGCCGAGGCGCTGGTCCCCGGCGCTTCGCTGATGTGGCTGGGCTTGGCTGCCGCGGCGATGATGGCGGTGATGCTGGTCGCTCCGGGCATGGACATCCTGCCGCAGGCCATTCTGTTCGCGGTCTTCGCCATTGCCTCGCTGCTGGTCTACGGGCGCTGGTTCCGTGCCCGTGCCCAGGTCAGCGACAAACCGCTGCTCAACCGGCGCGCCGAGCAGTTGGTCGGCCAGACCGCCGTGCTCGAGCACCCCATCGTGCGCGGCCGCGGACGCATCCAGATCGCCGACACCTACTGGAGCGTGGAGGGTCCGGATCTACCGGTGGGCACTGCGGTGCAGATCGTGGCCACCGATGGCATGACCCTGCAGGTGGTCGAGGCCTGATCGGGTTCAGTGATGTCACGCGCATTGGCATGGGGGCTGTCTGGTCCTTGCGCTGGTCGCGCCCCATCTGGCTGTTCCTTTCTTCCTGTACCCGATAGCTGGCTTGGTGTTGTGCCGCATGGCGCTGAAGCTTCAGGGAATGCGCTGGCTGGAAGTGGGCGTTTCCGGATCCCGCTGGCGCGGGTCGCAGCTTGTACTGGGATGTGTCCTTCCTTCTCATCCACCTGGGGCGCATGCCAGGGTAAGGCGGGCTTGCTTCTGGGATAATGCCGGCTTCTTTGAACGGACCAGGCCATGACCCAGAAGACCATCCTCAACGACAGTCACCGCGCCCTGGGCGCCAAGATGGTGGATTTTGGCGGCTGGGACATGCCGATCAGCTACGGCTCGCAGATCGAGGAACATCATGCGGTTCGTCGCGATGCGGGGATGTTCGACGTCAGCCACATGACCGTGGTCGACCTGCGCGGGCCGCGCACGCGCGAATTCCTGCGCTACCTGCTGGCCAACTCGGTGGACAAGCTGAAGAAGCCCGGCAAGGCGCTTTACACCGCCATGCTCAACGAGCGCGGCGGGGTCATCGACGACCTGATCGTGTATTTCCTGGACGAGGCGTTCTTCCGCCTGGTGGTCAATGCCGCCACGCGTGAGAAGGACCTGGCGTGGATCAACCGCCAGGCGCAGGCCTATGGCGTTGAAGTGACCGAGCGCCCCGAGCTGGCCATGGTCGCGGTGCAGGGTCCCAACGCGCGCGCCAAGGTGATCGGCCTGTTGCGTGAGGAAGACCGTGCCGCCGCGGACAAGCTCGGCCGCTTCGCCGCGCTGGAGGCCAGCACGACCGACGGCGTGGATCTGTTCATTGCCCGCACCGGCTATACCGGCGAAGACGGCTTCGAGATCGTGCTGCCGACCGAGGCGGCTGTGGCGTTCTGGAGTGCGCTGGTGGATGCCGGGGTCAGGCCGGCTGGCCTTGGCGCGCGCGACACCCTGCGCCTGGAGGCGGGCATGAACCTCTATGGCCAGGACATGGACGAATCCGTCTCCCCCTACGAGGCGGCGATGGGCTGGACGGTGGCGCTGGACGAGGGCCGCGAGTTCGTCGGTCGCCCAGTACTGGAGGCGCAGCAACTGCAGGGCGCCCCGCGCCAGCTGATCGGGCTGGTGATGGACGACAAGGGCGTGCTGCGCCACGGCCAGAAAGTCCTGACCTCCCAGGGCGAGGGCGAGATCCTGTCCGGGACCTTCTCGCCGACCCTGGGCAAGGCCATTGCCTTCGCTCGCGTGCCAGCGGGTGAGCCTGGTGCGGTCCGCGTCGACATCCGGGGCCGCGAGGTTCCGGTGCGGGTCGTGAAGTTTCCTTTCGTGCGCGACGGCCAGGCCCAGCCTGGCGTCCTGGAGTAGAACGCCATGGCCGAGTCCATCGATTACTTCGTCAGCCTGATTTCTCCCTGGTCCTACCTGGGCCACCAGGCGCTGATGGACACGGCCAGGCGACATCGGGCGACGGTGAAGGTGCGGCCGGTGCGGATCTTCGACCTGTTCGCGGAGGTCGGCTCGCTGCCGCTGCCGCAACGTCCGCCGGTGCGGCAGTCGTATCGCCTGATCGAGTTGCAGCGCGTGCGTGCCCAGCGTGGACTGCCGCTCAACCTGAAGCCCAAGTTCTATCCGGTGGACGTGGCCCTGGCCGATCGGAGCGTGATCGCCCTGGTCGAGCAGGGGCACGATCCAGCCGGCTACATGGCCGATGCGTTCGCCGCGCTGTGGGTCAACGAGCAGGATCTGGCCGAGCCGGACATGCTGGCCGCGCTACTGTCCGCGCGCGGCTTCGACCCTCAGGCGGTCCTGCAGGACGCGGCCAGTGGGCGCATCGAAGGCATCTACGCTGATAACACGCAGGCGGCTATCAAGGCGGGTCTGCCCGGTTTGCCAGGCTACGTACGCTTCAACGAGCCGTTCTGGGGGCAGGACCGGATCGAAATGCTGGACGCGGCGCTGGCCAGCGAGCGCCCGCCCTACCGTGCCGGGTGACAAGTCGGCGACGGCTTTGGCTAAACTTGCGTCCTTCCCTTCATTCATGAATTCGACCGGAGCACCCCCATGAGCGAGATCCCTGGCGATCTGAAATTCCTCAAGTCCCACGAGTGGGCCCGCGTCGAAGGAAACGGACGGGTCACCGTCGGTATTTCCGACCACGCCCAGAGCCTGCTGGGCGACCTGGTCTATGTCGAGCTGCCCAACGTGGGCGACACGGTCACCACGGGCAATGCCAGTGCCGTGGTCGAGTCGGTCAAGGCGGCTTCGGACGTCTACAGCCCGGTGTCGGGCACCGTGGTCGAGGTCAACGAGGCGCTGTCCGACAAGCCCGAGACGATCAACGAAGACGCCTATGGCGAAGGTTGGCTGTTCGTCGTGGAGATCAGCAACGCCGACGAGTTGGCTGAACTGCTCGACCCGGACGCTTACGCCGAGCAGCTCGAAGACGAAGCGTGACGCAAGCCTCCGGGTGTTCGCCCGGACGAACGCATCACCCAACGCCGCGTCCGAAAGGACGCGGCGTTTTCTTTTCCGACGACGCGACCTGTGTGATGCGTGCGGGTGCAAGGGCGGGCGCCATGTATGCCGAGTCGTCGACAAGGCGTCTGCAAGCGCGAAAAAGTTTGCGCAGTTCGCGCGGATCGCAGCTTGTGCAACGCGAAAAGCGGCGCGGATCACGCGAGAGAAATCAGCCGCGATTCAACTCCGCGCACAAGGCATGCACGGCACGCGGCGCATCGACGGCGTGTCTGCACGGCAACGTGCGTGCACGCGAAGCCAAGCAGGAAACATCATAAAAAAAGCACTCTGCTTGAATGCATGTACGCACCTGCGGTGCCGTTGGATGATGCGATTGGCGGCGGCGCGAACGCGGTTGCCGGAACATCGACTGGAAGGCGCGTAAACACGCGCGGAAATTTTTCTGAAAAACGGTTGACACCTATAAAAACCGTGATTAGGTTTCGCCCCAACGTACCTTCGCACCACAACGCAAGCGAGCCGGTCATCGCGACGAAACGCACAACGACAAGGTCGCCCACCCGTACCCCGAACAGGATGGTCGAAGGCTTCGCTTCCCCCGAGGAAACTCAGCGCCTGATTCAACTGGACACCTGCACCGCACCGGTCGCGGGTGTCTTTGCTTGGATCGGCCAACGGCATGCGCGCGTCGCGCTGCCGAACAAGATCCGCCCCAGCGCGCATGGCGCGTCGGCGGCTGCATGCGGGTCCGACTCCCGCTGCGTTTCAAGTACTGGGCCTAGTACTGGATGCTTCATCCAATAGTTCACTGACGAGGAGCCATCACATGGCAACGAAGAAAGCTGCAAAGAAATCGGCCAAGAAGGCCACCAAGAAGGTCGCCAAGAAAGCGCCGGCCAAGAAGACCGTGAAGAAGGCCGCCAAGAAGGCTACTGCCAAGAAGGTCGCCAAGAAGTCGCCGGCCAAGAAGGCGGTGAAGAAGGTCGCCAAGAAGGCCGCCAAGAAGGCCGCTGCCAAGAAGGCCGTCAAGAAGACTGCCAAGAAAGCCGCCGCCAAGAAGGCTGTGAAGAAGGCCGCCAAGAAGTCGCCGGCCAAGAAGGTTGCTAAAAAGGCTGCCGCCAAGAAGGCCGTGAAGAAGGCCCCGGCCAAGAAGGCCGCCAAGAAGGCTGCACCGAAGAAGAAGGTTGCCAAGAAGAAGCCGGCCCCGGTCGCGCTGCCGGCCACTCCGGCGCCGCTGATCTAAAGAAGGCCGCGGCAACCGCCGCACGCAATACCGGAATGCCACTGCGAACCTTCTCCCCGGCGCCCAGCGGGGAGAAGGTTTTTTTTGCGCGTTGGTCAGACGTGGTGCAAGCGGTGATCTGCGCCATGCCTCGAAAAGCAAAACGCCGGGAATGACCCGGCGTTTGCATTGAGGAGACCCAGACCGGGATCAGCGTGGCGCGGCCACGGACCTGCCGGCCGAGGCGCCGGGCTCATCGTCATCGTCCCTGCCGTCGTCGTCGGCCACGTGCATCGCGGCCGGGAGCGGGCGTCCATGGGTCTGGGCCAGTAGCAGTTGCTTGCCCATGTCGGTATTGAGCCACTGCTGTGGCGGCAGGCCCAGCGCCGTGTCCAGCACCGTGGGCAGCAGGGCGGAGGGCAGGTGGCTGGTGCTGTTCCAGAGGATCGCCACGCCGAAGTCACGTCCGGGCACCAGGGCGATCAATCCGCGGTAACCCTCCACGGCACCGGCATGAAACACCACCTGCTGACCGGAATAGTCGAGCACGCGCCAGGCTAGGGCGTAGCTGGCCGAATCCACGCGCGTCCCCCGCCAACCGGCATGCATTTCGCCCGGCGTGGTGATCAGCGGGGCATGCAAGGTGGCCAGCAGCGGCGCAGGCAGGACGTCGGGACGATGCCCCAACTGCGCCAGCAGCCATTCGGCCATGTCGCTGGCGCTGGCGTTGACGCCGGCGGCCGGCGCCAGGCGGTAGTAAGTGGGCTTGGGCGCCAGCGAGGTCCAGCCGCGCCGTGCACGCACATGTGGCTTGGCCCAGCTGGCACTGTGTTCGATCCCGGCCAGACCGATGCTGGCGTCGTTCATGCCCAGGGGCTTGAAGATGCGTCGGTCGACCGCTTGGTCATAGAAACTGCCCGTGGCGGCGAACACCACGTCGCCCACCAGGCTGAAGGCGACGTTCTGGTACTCGTAACAGGCGCCCGGCTTGCAGCCCAGCGGAGCGGTCGCCAGCTTCTGCGAGACGGTGTAGTAGTCGGCGTTGTTCTCGATGTCGCGGTCGAAGGCGTTATGCCAGCGCAGGCCGGTCCGGTGGCTGAGCACGTCAGCCACGGTCACCTCGCGGGTGGCGGTCGGGTCACTGAGCTGGAAGCGCGGCACGTAGTCCACGACCTTGCTGTCCCAACGCAGCACGCCATCGTTGACCAGCAGCCCGGTCATTGTGCTGGCGAAGGCCTTGGACAGGGACGCGAGGCGGAACACCGTGTGGCCGTTGATCGGCTGCGGATGATTGACGTCGGTGACGCCGTAGCCGCGTGCGCTGACGATGCGTCCATCCTGCACGATCGCCATGGCCAGGCCCGGGACGCGTTCGCCCACGGTCAGGTCATTGGCCAGGGCCTCGAACGCCGCGACGTCGAAGCCAGGGGCGACCGGGCGGATCTGCGCCGGCTTGAGCGCGGTGCGGTACGGCAGCGGCTTGGTCGGCGACTGATAGGGTGCCGGCGCGGCGCGCCAGGCCTCGGCTGCGGCAGGAGACGCCTCTGCGACAGCGGTCACGGCCGTCGCCGGTGTGGCGGAAAGCGTGGGCGTCTGCGCGGTGGAGGACAGGGCCAGCGGCAAGAGCATGGCCAGTGAGCTCATCCGCAACGATCGCGCACGGCGGCGCCCGCTGTGTTCATTCATGTGCAAAACGCCCGCGTAAGACCTGCTTGATTCGATCATAACGCTGCTTTCGGGCGATGCACAAACGGCAGGAGATTGCGACGGCATCTTGTTCATCCTGTTCAGTTTTTTGATGTCCCACAACAAGGGGAATTGCATCTGCCGTTCCAATCGACGCCCGCCAATTTTCCGGCGGCTGGAAATCTTCACCGGTAGCGCAGGGCAGGCGCGACCAAAGCATCAAAGACGACACCGCGAGCGCGGGTGATCATCGTGCCAATGCCTCCCCCCAACCCCTCCGCGCAGCGCAACGGTGCTGGTGGCCTGATCGGCCTGAGCTTCGTCCTGGTCTGGTGCACCGGCTACATCGCCGGCAAGCTCGCCGTAACCCACGCCGCCCCCCTGACGTCGCTGGTGCTGCGCTTCGGGCTGGCGGCGGCGTTGTTCGGCGTCATGGCTGCGCTGGCGCGCGTACGGCCATGCAGGCGCGCCGACGTCTGGCACAGCGCGGTGACCGGCGTGCTGATACTGGCGATGCACTTCGGCGCGGTCTACGTCAGCTTCCAGTGGGGCGCCAATGCCGGCGTGTCCGCGTTGGTGATCGGCGCCATGCCTCTGCTGGTGGCGCTGGTATCCACGCTGGATGGCAGCGACCGGCTGGGGGCCGTGCGCTGGTCCGGCATGGCGCTGGGCCTGCTCGGCGTGGCGCTGGTGGTGGCCGATCGGGTGGATGGCGCCACGCCACTGCGCGCCTGGGCCATGCTGCTGCTCGGCTTGGCCGGCATCACGGCGGGCACGCTGTACCAGAAACGGCACGCGGCCCACGTGGACATGCGCCTGGGCCTGGCGCTGCAGAACGGCGCGGCAGCGCTGGTCTTGCTTCCGTTCGCGCTGGGGGAGGGCTTCGACTTCGACCACCGTATGGCGTTCTACGCGCCGCTGGCCTGGCTGGTCCTGGTCAATTCGATCGGAGGCTTTGCCCTGCTGTTCCTGCTGATCCGCCGTGGGGCGGCCACGCGGGTCGCGGCGCTGTTCTTTCTGATGCCGCCGGTAACGGCGGTCTTCGGGCACTTCACTCTGGGTGAGCATCTGACCGCGCTGAAGGCCGCCGGGTTCGCATGCGCTGCCTTGGGCGTGTGGCTGGTGACCCGCGGCGGCCGCGACTGAAATCGGACCGCGCGCATCGCAGGAACATTGCGGCGCACAGGGCATGCTGGCGATGCTGCGATGCATCGGATACCGTGCGCGCAACCTTCCGCGACGGAGTCGCCGCCCTTGGCTATGCATGAATCCCGCCGGGTTGAAGCGGGAGAACGGTGGGCGGTGTCGCTATCGTTCGTCTGTTTCTTCTGCGTGCTGGCCGCGTACTACGTTGTGCGTCCGGTTCGGGAGCAGCTATCGGCGGCCGTGGGGACGACGCAGCTCCCGTGGTTTTATCTGGCGACGTTCGTTGCCACGCTGTTGTTGACTCCCGTCTTTGGCGCCCTCGCCTCGAAGTGGCCGCGGCGTCGACTGGTGCCGTGGGTGTATGTGTTTTTCATGGCCTGCCAGTTGGCCTTCATGCCGGCGTTCGCCACAGTGGGTCTGTTGAGTCCGCGCATGCTGGGAATTGTCTTTTTTGTGTGGGTCAGCGTCTTCAACCTGTTCGTGGTGTCGGTATTCTGGATCTTCATGTCCGACATTTGGACTCTGGGGCAGTCCAAGCGCCTGTTTCCGATCATTGCCGTGGCCGGCACGCTCGGTGCGCTGGCTGGTCCCTTGCTGACCCGTTCGCTGGTTCAGCTTGTCGGCGTCGCACCGCTGCTGCTGGTGTCGGCCGCGCTGCTTGGGATCGCAGTGATATGCGTGGTGCTGCTTGGCCGCTGGGCCAGTATGCACGGTGCTCGGCGGCACGAATCCGGCCATGAGGATGCCGTCGGCGGCAGCATGTGGGACGGTCTGAAGCAGATCTTCGCAGACCCCTTCATGCGTGGCATGGCAGCGTTGCTGCTGCTCGCCGATGGTATCGGCACAGTGAACTATGCGTTGTTGCTGGACTATTCCGGATCGACCTTCACCGATGCCGTCGCGAGGACGCGCTTCCATGCCGACGTGGACTTGGCCAGTAACTTGCTGACGGTCCTAGTGCAGCTGACAGTGACGCGCTGGCTCTTACCCCGGCAGGGCCCGGGCATCCTGATCCTGCTGTGGTCCGGCGTGAGTGTTGCGGTATTGACCTTGGTGGTGGTCTCCCACGATCCCCACGCATCGTTGTTCACGCTACCCCTGTTGGTCGGTCCAATAGCGCCGACCGTGCTGGCCTTGCTGGTAAGCCGCGGACTGGCGTACGGCATGGCCGAACCCGCGCGCCATAGCCTTTACACACGCGTGCCGCGTAACGTGCGCTACAAGGGCCAGAACGCCGTCGATACCGCAGTCTGGCGCTTCGGCGATGTCGCGATCGCCACAGGCATGAATGGCTTGAAGGCGGTCGGCATGACGATCGGTGGCTTCGCGGCGATCAGTGCTCTGGCCGCATTTGCCGCCGCCGGCATTGGTTGGGGTCTGTGGCGCCGGGTTGAGTCGATCCAAGATCCGCCGCGCGCGGCTTAGCGATAAGAATTCCAGGCGCCATTGGCGCCAGCGCTGGTGTTGCCCAGTGCGACGAGCGCAAACTGCCCGCGATCTTTGCCGCCTGGACCGATCCGTGCCGCCAATTGCCGCTGTTTTGAGCGTTCTGGTCGCCATCCTGCACCTGTGGTTTCTGGTGCTGGAAATGGCGCTATGGACCAAGCCGCTGGGCTTGAAGGCCTTCCGCATGTCGCCGGAGAAGGCGGAAACCACACGCGTGTTGGCGGCGAACCAGGGGCTCTACAACGGCTTTCTGGCCGCGGGCCTGCTCTGGGGCGCGTTGCTGTTGAAAGACCTGCGCGTGGCCGCCTTTTTCCTGATCTGTGTCGTCGTGGCAGGCGCGTACGGCGCCGCCACGGTGAGTCGTCGGATCCTGTGGATCCAGGCCGCGCCGGCGGCGCTGGCGCTGGTCTGCTTGATGGCGAACGTCTAGGCGCGTGCCGGCTTGGGCGACACCCACATGTCCACGCGCGCGGTGAAGACGATTTCGCCACCTGCATCGCGCACGGCGACATCAACCGGCAGCGCATAGGCTTCGCTTGATTCACGCAGCGGCTCGGCTGGCGTGGCCACGGCTTGCTGGGTGCCAACGGCTTTTTTCAGGTATTGCACCGACATCCCTTTGGGGATCCAGCGCATCGACGGCGGCAGGCTGGCATCGGTCACCAGCCCAGCGGTGAGTTCGGCCAGGTTGCAGAGCGCGATCGCGTGCACGGTGCAAATGTGGTTGTGGACGCGACGACGGTCGGCGATGCGCGCTTCGCAGCGACCCGCCTCCAGTTTGAGGATGCGAGGGCCGATGCTGCTGAAGTAGGGGGCCTTGAGGCACACCGCACGGGAGAACAACCAGCCGCCGGCAGGCCAGCGCTGGAGTCGGCGATACAGCGTGAGAAGTGATGCGGCCATGGTGCGCTCCGGAGACGGCAACGGCGGACCCTTGGGTCCGCCGTTGTGTGACTGCCCTTGTTGGATGCGTTACGCCGCTTCGCGTGAAGTGGTCTCCCTGGCATCTTCGCGATAGCCCGCCGAGCGCAGTTCGGCCGGATCGAAATCGTCCACGCTGATCGTGTCCATGGTCAGGGCGCGTAGCTCTTCCAGTTGCACGCGCTCCTCGGCGCTGATGACGCCTTCGCGCACGGCCTCGTCCAGCTGGGCGGTGTAGTCCAGCGCCTCGATGCCCTTGGTCTTGAGGGCCTTGAGGAACTTGCGTTCCACTGGTTCGGCCGCCACCGCCTTGGCGAGGTAGCTGGCGATGCGCCCACCCGGGTTGTTCTCGCACGGGGTCAGGAACACGCCGCTGGCGAGCTGGTCGCGTGCCGCATTGGGTGCCATCAGCAGCGCGGCGACGCGGTGGCCCAGACGATCGCCCGGCGCCTCGGCACGGCGGCCCCACGGGAAGATCAGCGCCCACATCAACCAGCCGACCGGACGGATCGGGAAGTTGCGCAGGGCCGCCGACAGCGCCAACTCGATCTCATGCACGCTGTGGTGGAAGGCCCAGGCCAGCAGCGGACGCTCGGCCTGCGGCGCGCCATCGTCGTGGTAGCGCTTGAGCATCGCGCTGGTCATGTAGATGTGGCTCAGCACATCGCCCAGGCGACCGGACAGCGATTCCTTGAACTTCAGCTTGCCGCCCAGCATCAGCATGGACACATCGGCCATCAGGGCGAGGTTGGCCGAATAGCGGTCCAGCTTGCGGAAGAAGCGTTTGGTGTAGTCATCGCCCGGCGCCGCGCCGACGCGCGCGGCGGTCAGGCCAAACCAGAACGAGCGCACCGCGTTGGAGATGCCGAAGCTGATGTGGCCGAACAGGCTGCGATCGAACGCGTCCAGGCCCGCGGCGCGGTCTGGATCCTGCGCGGCCTTCATTTCCTTCATGACCCACGGATGGCACAGGATCGCGCCCTGGCCGAAGATCAGCAGGCTGCGGGTCATGATGTTGGCGCCTTCGACCGTGATGCCGATCGGTGCGGCCTGCCAGGCGCGACCAGCGAAGTTCTTCGGCCCCAGGATGATGCCCTTGCCGCCGACCACGTCCATCATATCGGACACGACCTCGCGGCCCATCGTGGTGCAGTGGTACTTGGCGATCGCCGACGGCACAGACGGCACGTCGCCGCGGTCCACGGCCGCCGCGGTGGCCTGGGCCAGGGCGCTGATGGCGTAGGCCTTGCCGCCGATGCGAGCCAGGGCTTCTTCCACGCCCTCGAAGCGGCCGACCGACAGACCGAACTGCTTGCGGATGCGCGCGTAGGTGCCGGTCACCACTGCGCCAAACTTCGCGCCGCCCGAGGCGGTGGAGGGCAGGGTGATCGAACGGCCGACGGCCAGGCACTCGTTGAGCATGTTCCAGCCCTTGCCGGCCATGTCGGCACCGCCGATCAGCTGGCTCAGCGGGATGAAGACGTCCTTGCCATGGATCGGGCCGTTCTGGAACGGCGAGTTGAGCGGGAAGTGACGACGACCGATGTCCACGCCCGGGGTTTCACGCGGCAGCAGCGCCAGGGTGATGCCGATGTCCTTGGTGTCACCGATCAAGCCGTCCGGGTCGTACATGCGGAAGGCCAGGCCGATCAACGTGGCGACCGGGGCCAGGGTGATGTAGCGCTTGTCGAAGGTCAGCTTGACGCCCAGCACGTTGGCGCCGTTCCACTCGCCCTTGCAGACGATGCCGTAATCGGGGATCGAGGTCGCATCGGAGCCTGCGAACGGACCGGTCAGGCCGAAGCAGGGCACTTCCTGTCCGGCGGCCAGGCGCGGCAGGTAGTAGTCCTTCTGTTCCTGGGTGCCGTAGTGGACCAACAGTTCGCCCGGCCCCAGCGAGTTGGGCACGCCGACGGTGGAACTGGCGACCGAGGAGATCGAGGAGATCTTCTGGATCACCTTATGGTGCATCAGCGCCGAGAAACCCAGGCCGCCGTACTCCTTCGGGATGATCATGCCGAAGAACTTGTGCTGCTTGACGAAGTCCCAGACTTGCGGCGGTAGGTCGGCGCGGACGTGAGTGATGTCCCAGTCGTCGATCATGGTGCACAGCTGTTCGACCGGGCCGTCGATGAAGGCCTGTTCTTCAGCGGTGAGCTGCGGCTTGGGATAGTTGAGGAGCTTCTGCCAGTCCGGGTCACCGGTGAACAGCTCACCCTCGAAGCCGACCGAGCCGGTTTCCAGGGCGATGCGCTCGGTCTGCGACAGGGGCGGCAGCACCTTGCGGAAGAACTTCATCATCGGCGCGCTCACCAGCGCCTTGCGTGAGGCGGGCAACAACAGTGGCAAGGTCACCGCGGCCACGATCACCGCAGCGACGACGCACGCGGTGGCGTTGGCGCCCAGGAGCCAGCACGCCACGAGCAAGCAGGCACTGATGGCCGCCCAGAAGGCCAAGCGAAGGCGATGATAGGCGGCGAATGCACCCGCCAGCAGAACGGCGACAAACGGGACCAGGATGCTCATGAGCGTGCTCCGGAAGCGGAATCGGGGACAGTATTGAAGAAACGAGAGGAGGAGGGTGACAGTGTTCGCAGGAAGTCCAGGACGGCATCGGTGAACGCGTCGTTGTCGTCGCCGGCCAGCATGTGCCCCGCGCCGGGCAACTGGACATGGCGGGCCTGGGGCACCATGGCCTGAAAGCTGCGGATGCCGGCATCGGAGACCATCTCGCTGCGGCCTCCGCTGATCAGCAGGACCGGGCAGCGCACGCTGCGTGCGGCATGGGCGATGTCGTCCTGATGTCGCGCGCTGTCGCGCACCAGATCGTCGATCAACCTGGCATCCCAGTGCCAACGCCAGCGACCATCGTCGCCCTCTTGCATCAGGGCGGCCAGTTCTTCCGGCGCGCGACGCGGCCGATCTGGGAGGTAGGCAGCCACCACATCCGCGGCCTGCTCCAGCGATTCGAAACCCGCCGGAAACGCCGTCGCGAACTCCAGCACCTTCGACAGGCCGGCCTGCTCCCAGTGCGGCGTGATGTCGACCAGCACCAGCGCCGAGAACAGGCCCGGCCAGCGCGCCTCGGCCAGCAGCCCGAACAGACCGCCCATGGAAGCGCCGACCAGGACCGGCGGGGCAGGATGCTCACCGGCCACGATGATCAGGTCATCCACGAACTGCTCGCCTGTATAGGCCTGGTCGTGGGGGTTGCGCTGGGAGGCGCCATGACCCCGGGCGTCGTACGCCAGACCGCCATAGCCATGGCGCGCCAATGTCTGGCCGGTTCGACGCCAGGCCTGGTGCGTCTGGCCGAAGCCATGGCTGTACAACACCTCCAGCGCATCACGCCTGGCGACGGGGGTCGGCGTGAATCGCACTCCGCTCAGCCCCATGCCACAGGCCCCGATCAGCCTCGCCGCAATCGGGTGCTCGTCGGGATGATCGAGAGAGGGTGATGTCGTAACCATACGCAATAGTATGGGAGTGCGTTCGCGCCCGCGTCAATCCATACAAGCGTTTGATCGGAAAGGATTTCGATGCTGCGGCGCAGCAAACGTACCGCTGCATTCCCGGCCGTATGGTTAAATGCCGACATGAACACACCCGCCGTGCCGACCCGGTCTTCCACTTCCACCCGCGCGCCTCGACTGAGCGCCGACGACTGGGCTCAGGCGGCGCTGGATCTGGTGGCCGAGCAAGGGGTCGCGGCCGTCGCGGTCGAGCCGCTTGCGCGCCGCCTCGGCGTCACCAAGGGCAGCTTCTACTGGCACTTCCCCTCGCGCGACGCGCTCCTGCAGGCAGCGCTGGAACGCTGGGAGACGGTCGAGCAAGAGAGTGTGTTCGGCAGCCTTGAGGTCGTGCCCGATCCTCGCGAGCGCCTGCGCCAGCTGTTCCTGCTGGTGGCGCATGAAGCCAAGTCACACATTATCTATAGCGAGCTGCTCAAGGCCCTGGACCACCCCGCCGTCCAGCCCGTCATCCAGCGCGTCTCCCAGCGCCGCATGGACTACCTGGTGGCCTCCTTCCGGCAGGCCGGCCTTGGTCGCACAGACGCCCAGCACCGGGCCCGCCTGGCGTATGCGGCCTATGTCGGCTTCCTGCAACTCTCCCTGCAGCTCCACCAGCCGCGCATGCAACACGAAGAGTTCGACGACTACGTCAACCACGTGATCGCCGCGCTGATTCCCTGCTGAGGCTGACTACGGGCCAACCCAGCGCGTTCATTAGTAAGGCGCTCACGTCGTCAGGGCTTTGCTGTCCATCTTTAAGAAGGTCAGTCGCGTGCCTGGAGACTTAAAATTCCTGGTGCTGCGGGGGAGGCCGGTTGCCGTTGCGTGTTCGGTCGCGCCCGCACGTCTCATTCCGCCTTGAAGCTGCGATGTGCACCAAGACGGGGCAAGTAAGGCATCAGGGCGTGCCACACCGGGCAAAATTCTCGCCTCTAAAAAATGTTGTCACGTGTTACAAAATTCGTGAACTTTGCGTTATGCTCGGTTCGCGCTGACTGAGAGACGGCGTCTGTTCAGCATGGCCTTTGTTCTGAAGTCGGAGCTTGGCCTTTTGTAACTGTTTGAACTTCATAGAGAGAGAGCGTCTTATGACCACCCAGAAGGGTTCGCGGTTGTTTTCAAAGGGTTTGAAGCGCAGTGCTCTGAGCATTGCGCTCGGCATGTGCGTGGCAGGGGGTGTGCAGGCCCAGAGCACCACGGGCAGCATCTACGGCAGCGTGCCGGCTGGCACGACGATCACGGTCACCAACAACAGCGGCTTGAGCCGCACCGTCACGGCGGATGCGTCGGGCCGCTACAACATCGGCCAGTTGCCGGTCGGCGCCTACACGGTCGAGGCCGAGGGCGTTGGCAAGCGTGACGTCACCGTCACAGTGGGCTCGGGCGCACTGGTGAGCTTCAACAGCGGCGACGCCACCAACCTTGGTACGGTAACCGTCACTGGCACCTCTGTCCCAGTCATCGACGTCAAGGCGACCGATACGCGTACGGTCATCACGGCTGAACAGCTGCGTCGTTTGCCGATCGCACGCTCGGCGGAAGCCATCGCACTTCTTTCTCCTGGTGCGGTCACTGGCAACGGTGCCAACTTTGCTGGGCAGATCGCCTTCGGAGGTTCGAGCGTTGCTGAGAATGCCTATTACCTCAACGGCTTCTTCTCAGGCAACCCGATGACCAACGTAGGTGGCGTCACGCTGCCTTATGGTTCCATCGAGCAGCAGGAAACCTACACCGGCGGCTACGGCGCCAAATATGGTCGTTCCAGTGGCGGCGTCATCAGCCAGATCGGCAAGAGCGGCAGCAATGACTGGCATTTCGGTGGCCAAGTCATCTATCGACCCAAGAGTTTGGTCGAGGAACGTCCCAACCGCTTCTATCCGGCAATGAATCTGCCGAACGGTTACTCCTATGCAACCCCGGAATTGGCCGGTGTGCAGTACGACAGCGGCAAGGATCGGGTGTCGTGGCAGAATGTCTACAGTGGCTATATCAGCGGTCCGATCATCAAGGATCGCCTGTTCTTCTTCCTGTCTGGTGAGACCACCAAGGCGCACCGGAACGTGCCTGGCGGCAACCCGGAGGCCGGCTTCGCTGCGACTGGGAGCAAGTATGAGTCCGATGATCCGAAGCTGTACGCGAAGGTCAATTGGAACATCACCGACAATCATCTGCTCGAAGCCACTTACATCAGCGAAAAATACGAAGAGACCGGTCGCACCTACGGGTTTGATTGGGACTCGTATGATTACGGCGACTATCTGATCCCGGCGACCAAGACGACGGAAAATACCGAGTTCGCTATTTTCAAGTACACCGGTTACCTGACAGACAACCTGACGCTGAGCGCCACTTACGGTCGGTCGCGCATGCGCTACAACACGGATCCTTATCTGACCGGGGCGCCGTATCTGAGCGGCACCACCAATCAAAATCCCGCTGTCACGGGGGGGTCTCCGATCACGAACTCCCAGTCCACCTACCGTGCGACCAAGACCGCTGATGACTATACCAGCGGTCTGCGCGTCGAGCTTGAGTGGGTTCTTGGCGATCATACCCTCACGGCAGGTATGGATAACACGACTTTGACGGGCGCCAATCAAGGCACAAGTCAGGTCGCCGATGCCTGGTTCTATGGTAAGGCAGCTAGCGACGCATCAAATTCCCAGGCTGCGCTTGGCGTTGGACCGACCGGTACTGTCAACGGTGCCTGTGACGGTGCGCCCCTCATGGATGGAACGGGCTCCGTGGACAGCGGTGGCAACGGTATCCCGGTTGGCGCGTCGAGCAACTGTGGCTACAACGTTTACCAGCTGAATTATTTTGACACCACCAGCATGCATAACAAGCAGAATGCCTTCTATCTGGAGGATCGCTGGCAGGTGACTGACAACGTGCTGGTGTCGCTCGGCATTCGCGCCGACAAGTTCGAGAACTACAACGGCGTCGGTACCAAGTTCGTCGACAGCGACATGCAGTGGCAGCCGCGTCTGGGCGTCGCCTGGGACGTATATGGCGACAGCTCGCTGAAGGTGTTCGCCAACGCCGGCCGCTACTTCCTCAACATGCCCAACGCTGTGGCCATTCGTGGCGTGGGAGCCTCGACGTATACACGTGAGTATTACACTTATACGGGTATCGATGCAGACGGCACGCCGACAGGCTTGACGCCGATCAACGGCATCGGGACTGGTCAGCCAGCCGGGCCGGTGTCGTCCAATGGTGAGTTGGGTACGCCGAAGGATCCGTTGACCTACGTTCCCGAGGACATCAAGTCACAGTACCAGGACGAGTTCTCGTTTGGCCTCGAAGCGCAGATCACCGAGAACTGGACCGCGGGCGCGAAGTTCACCTCGCGCAAGCTGAAGTCGGCGATCGACGATTTCTGTGATCCCTACACCCTGCTGGATGGTGCGGGACTGGAGATCCAGGACTTCGATTACAGCCGCGCTGCCTTCATCAGCTCCGATTCGGATGGCAAGCTGTACGCCTCGTCTTATTGCTACATGTTCAACCCGGGCGACAGCAATACCTACGCGTTCCAGGAGGTGACCGACAACGGCAACGGCACCTACTCCAACGTGGACGGCACCTACAAGAAGGTCAAGGTCTCCTCTTCCGACCTGGGCTTTCCTCGCCTGGAGCGTAGCTACAAGGCGATCGACCTGTTCCTTGAGCGTCCGTGGGACGGCAAGTGGGAGGCGCGCTTCGATTACACGTTCAGCAAGTCGCGCGGTAACTCCGAAGGGCCGGCCAACTCGGATACTGGTCAGGGTTCCAATTCCCACGATAATGGTGTGGCCACCAGTCAGAATTGGGATGCCTGGCAGATCATGCAGTACGCCAATGGCTATCTGCCGAATGACCGTCGCCATCAGTTCAAGGCACGTGTCTCGTATGCCATCACGCCGGAATGGGTGATTGGTGCCAGCGCGCGCATTTCTTCCGGTGCGCCGATCAGCTGCTTTGGCTACTACGATCCCGATGGCACGATTGATCACAATTCCGCAGCAGCGGATCCGATCGGTTATTACAGCAGCTATCACACTTGCTTCGGGGAAACTTGGGAGCCTGGCAAGAAGACCTCGCCTTGGCTGCACCTGTATGACCTGTCTGTGATGTACCGTCCGGCGTACTTTGAGGACAAGCTGGCATTTTCGGTTCAGGTGTTCAACCTGTTGAACGAGCGCAAGCCGACCAGCTACGTTCAGACCAGCGAAGATGAGGGTCCTTACAGCGTCAATAGTGACTACATGCTGCCGGTGAGCTATAACACGCCGCGTTATGTACAGTTCTCCGCTTCGTACGACTGGTAAGGCCGAGCGACACTAAGCGGCTTTGAAACGGGCCGGCCTTCGCGAGAAGGCCGGCCTTTTTTGTTCTATGGTGTGCTTGCCATGTTCTTTGAAGAAAACAAACTCTCAATGTCGCCTGCGGATGCTGCGTTCCAGCGGAAAGATTGGGCGCGCGCCCGTGAGGCCTATCTCGGACAGCTACGTCTTGATCCCAAAAGCATTAGGGCCATGCTCCAGCTTTCCTATGTCGAATCGCTTGACGGTCATTATGTTGAGGCGGCAGATTGGGCTGACAAATGTGGGGCTTTGTTTTTGCCAGGTGATCGCACCTTGGCGATTGAGTTGGCGCGTAGGCTCCGAACATTCAATAACATGCCGGTCCTGCGGAAGGTCGCAAACCAACTTCTCTCTGCTGCAGAAGATCCAGTGGCCTTGGCTGAATGCGCCAGACAGTTGGGTGGTGCAAATGACTTTGAAATGGCCATGAGATGTGCAGGCTCCGCTTTTGCGCTAGCGCCAGCGGACCCGCAGGTGTGCCTGATATATGGGCAACTTCTTGCCCATCATGGGGATGAGGCGGGAGCGGTTGGACAATTTGATAAAGTTTTAGCGAAGCATCCCTCCCTAGGGGCTGCATGGTGGATGCGTTCTCGCTTGCGTCGGCAGACGCAGCAGTCCAACCATATCGAGCCGCTCATCGAGGTGCTGCGTAGCGGCATGCTCGATGCCAGTAGCGCGGCTTCCGTGGCGCGCGCGCTACACAAAGAGTTTGATGATCTTGGGAATTACGGCGCCGCATGGAAGGCTTTAGAGATTATGTGCAGAGCTAAGCGCGACTTGCTGGACTACGATAAGGAGGACGGGAGGCGTTTGGTGGATGCATTGATTGATATGCCGATACACGCCAGATCCGCCGCGCCCAAATTGTGCTCAACGCCGATCTTCATTGTCGGTATGCATCGCTCTGGAACCACGCTGTTAGAACAGCTTCTTGATGCTAGCCCAAATGTGAGGGCACTAGGTGAGCTTAACGATCTTCCGGTCGCTCTACGTTACGCCTCGAACCACTATTCGAAGGATGCAGTTGATCTGGTGCAGGTGCGTAGACTCTCTGTGTCAGGAGCTGCCCAGCTGGAGGCGCTTGGGCGGCGCTATCACCAAGGCTTGGCGTGGCGCCTGGATGGTCAATCCCATTTTACCGACAAGCTTCCCTCCAATTACCTCAACGTAGGTTTCATCCTGCGTGCGCTTCCGGATGCAAAGGTCTTGCATCTTTCGCGTGATCCCCGTGAGACTTGCTTTTCCAATCTGAGAGAGTTGTTCTCAGACGTTAACCCATTCTCCTACGATCAAGGCGAATTGGCTGCGCACTTCATTCAATATGATCGGCTCATGCGTTATTGGCACCAGGCTTTCCCCGGCGCCATTCTCGATGTGGACTATGCGGCGCTTTTGTCAGATCCTGCTGGCACCATGCGGGCCGTCTCAAAGTTTTGTGACTTGCCGTACGTGGAGGGGATGGCAAAGACGACATCGAGTAGCAGGGTTATTGCCACGGCGAGTTCTGTGCAAGTCAGAGAGGGAATCCAGATACGGTCGGCGCCCAAATGGCTTCCGTATGCCGAACAGCTCGCTCCACTCATCGCTGAGCTTCGAGGAGCAGGTCTGCTGGCGCGATATGAATCGGCTGACGCTTGAGCGCGCAGATGGGTTGCGGTGTCCTTCTGCGCTTACTGCTTCCGCTTGCCTTGCCGGGAAGCCTGGCCGATAGGGGGCGTGCTTAGAGATCCTGCTCGTACCGCACATAGGGCACGGTGCCGTCGTCGGCGATCGGGGCGTCCGGGGCAAATGGATTCTTGCCGCTGGTGACGATATTTTCCGCGCCTACGGTCAGCTGGCCGCTCCATGGGGTGCGCCAGGTCAGTCCAACACCAAGGCCTTCCCATTTGCCTGGTTGGCCGGGGGCATCGATGACGCGGCCGATGATGCTGCCGCTGAAGGGGCCGTAGCCTCCGCCAAAGCTGAAGCTCTTGCTGTTCCAACGATCGGGGATGATGCTCAGCTCTGAGGCGGGTACCAGCCGTGCCCGCGCTAGCGTGCCGCCGATGGTGACAAAGCCCTCACGGCCGATGTTCTTCTGCCCGAACACGGCCAGATCGTTCTGCTCGAAGCGTCCCGCCGACGAACTGCCGGGAGACATCCAGGCCGGCAGGGTGTCCCGACCGGTTCCCACGCTCAATCCGAGCTTGCCTTCCGGGCGACTCAGGCTGGCCGAGGCGTTGAAATGCTGGTCGTTGCTGGAGGACGCGTCGTCATTCACCATCGCCACGTTGCAATAGGCGATCAGGCTGCTGATGCTGCTGCCGATACCATTGCGGTTGTTGCACAGCAGCCCCAGCGACTCGCTCGAATCCAGGCCGAATGCGGCGCTCAGGGTGTTGCGCCCCAGCCGCCAGCGCGCCCCGGCAGCGGCCTCGTCGGTGGGTTCGAGAATCAGGGCGCCTTCGACCTGGCCACGGCTGTTCCAGACCGGCAGCATCGTGGTGCCCGCGGTGGCATTCCCGCGCGTTTGGGCATGCGCACCCATGCTCGCCGAGGTGGCGAGCAGCAGCGCAAGCAGCGAACGGCGGAAAGGAAGGCGCATCGTGCGACTCAGACAGACGGGACGGGAAGAAGTTCCCGTCACGTGAGGGTTACGGAAAATTATCCGATTTATGTTTATTTAACAAGATCTGCGTGAAGGCGCTGTGTCAGTTCGTGACCTCACTCACTGCAGGCGCTCAGGTCCCTGCGCCATGAGCGTTCCGGGCGCAAAGAGCGCCTCGATCTGGTCGGGGCTGAACAGGTAAGACCGGCCACAGAACTCGCAGCGGACCTCGGCCGTGCCTTCCTCGGCCGCGGCCATGGCTTCTTCCTGGCCCAGCGAGGCGAGCATGCCTTCGACGCGTTCGCGAGAGCAAGAACAGGCAAAGCGCAAGGGCTGCCGATCCACGATGGCAACTTCTTCCTCGTGGAACAGGCGGTGCAGCAACTGCGCCGGCGGGGTCTGCAGCAGTTCATCGCGACCGAGCGTCTCGAACAGCGTGCCGGCCCGCCGCCAGCCATCGGTATCGCCTTCGTCGCCGGGGAGCTTCTGCAGCATGATGCCGGCAATCTGGTCGGCATCTGCTGCGAGCAGCAGACGGGTCGGCAGCTGCTCGGAGTTGCGGAAATAATCCTCGAAGGCGCCATCCAGCGAAGGCGCTGCCAGCTCCACCAGGCTTTGGTAACGCTGCGGTTCGCGAGGATCCAGCCCGGGGTTCTCGATGGTGATGGCCAGCAGCGCGTCCTGGCCAAGGGCGGTCAGGTCCGACGGAGCATCGGCGCCTTCGGCCAACTGCACGATGCCGCGCACGGTGCCGGCCGACGTGCATTCGGCAAACAGGGTCCGCATGCCGCCGCTACTGCGCAGTTGGATGGACAGGCGTCCGTCGATCTTCACGTGGCCGGTGAACAGGGCGGAAGCTGCCACGGCCTGGCCAAGCAGGTCGCGCGCGCGATCAGGATAGGCTGCCGGCTCCAACAGCGTGGTCCAGGCCTGGTCCAGGCGAACGCAGACACCGCGCACGCCGGCGACGGGCAGAAGGAAACGAAGGCGCGTGTCGCGCGTGTCATCGATCTCGGACATGGCAGGATTTCGGCGTTGTCGCCACAGGCAGGAATTAACTTCCTATCGTGTGGGCGATGAGCGGCCATTCCAAGTCGAGGCGGGCAGGGAGCTGACGGCTGCAGGGCCCCGGAGGGGGCTTCACACGCCATGCCAAGCTCGCATGCGGGCCGATAGGGCGATAAGCCAGGCGGGGGCGTGGCAAAGGTCGTGTCGGAAAGCGCGGGGAGGTTAACATCGTCGGGATGCCCGACCCGCAGCTCAATCATGAGAGTCCTGTTGCCGATGTGCCGCTGCGCCGCAGTCGATTGCGGCGTTGGCGCCGTTGGCTGCTCGCGCTGCCTCTGCTTTTCGCGGCCGGTAGTGCCTTGCAGGTGCTGGTGCTGCGCTTTGTCGATCCGCCGTTTTCGGCCTTCATGGTGACGCGGCAGCTCGACGCCTGGGGAGACGGGCAGTGGGCGTTTCATCCGCGCTACGCGTGGCGCGATTTCGACCGGATCGCACCAGCACTTCCGCTGTCGATGATCGCCGCGGAAGACCAGCGCTTCGCCACGCATTCGGGCTTCGACCTGCAAGCCATCGAAAAGGCCAGGGCGCACAATGAGCGCGGTGGCAGACTGCGCGGCGCCAGCACCATCAGCCAGCAGGTTTCCAAGAATCTTTTCCTCTGGTCCGGCCGCAGCTATGTGCGCAAGGGCATCGAGGCCTGGTACACCGTGCTGATCGAGTTGTTCTGGCCCAAGCAGCGGATCCTGGAGGTCTACGCCAACATCGCCGAGTTCGGCGACGGGATCTATGGCGCGCAGGCCGCATCGCAGGCGTTCTGGGGGATCGATGCGTCCCGGCTCAGTGGCGACCAGGCCGCCCGACTGGCCGCGGTGCTGCCCGCCCCCGGACGCTACAGCGCGAGCAGGCCGGGTCCCTACGTGCAGCGACGGGCGGCCTGGATACAACGTCAGGTGCGACAGCTCGGCGGCACCGCTTATCTGGATGAACTGGAGTAACCATGGCCCGTGATTGTCTGACCGTGGTGGTGGCTGCGCGCAACGAGGCGGAGTCCCTGCCGGCCTTGCATCCACGCCTTCGGGCAGTGCTGGTCCAACTGGAGGCCTTGGACTGGCGGGTGATCTATGTCGATGACGGCAGCCTGGACGCGACCTGGGAGGTGATGCAGCGCCTTGCGGAGGAGGACCGGCGGGTCGGAGTACTGCGGCTGTCGCGCAATTTCGGTAAGGAGGCGGCCTTGACCGCCGGACTGGATCTTGTCGCGCCGCACAGCGCCGTGCTGATCCTGGATGCCGATGGACAGGACCCGCCGGAGCTTATCCCCCAGTTCGTTGCCGCCTGGCGGGAGGGGTATGACAACGTGTTCGGCACCCGGGTCGAGCGCGATGGCGAGACCTGGCTCAAGCGGTTCAGCGCACACGGCTTCTACCGGGTGATCGGACGCCTGTCCAAGACCCCGATCCCAGCCGATACCGGCGATTTCCGCCTGCTTTCGCCGCGTGCCCAGCAGGCACTCAAACAGTTGCGCGAGCGGCACCGGTTCATGAAAGGCCTGTTCGGCTGGGTGGGATATGGCCAGCGCGCCATTCCGTATCACCGCGAGGCGCGCATCGCTGGTCGCAGCAACTTCAGTGCCTGGAAGCTGTGGAACTTCGCCCTGGAGGGTATCACCAGCTTCTCCACCGCCCCCTTGCGGGCCGCCACCTATCTCGGACTGCTGGTGGCGGCGCTGGCCTTCATCTATGCCGTGATGATCGTGGTGCGCGCGTTGTGGCACGGCGATCCGGTCGCGGGTTGGCCCAGCATAATGACCGTCGTGCTCTTTCTGGGGGGGACGCAGCTGATCGCCCTGGGAATGATCGGGGAATACCTGGGCCGACTGTACGACGAGGCCAAACAGAGACCGTTGTATCTGATTGACCAGTGGAACCCGGCCAGCGAAGGCGTATCCTCCGGACCAACCGAGGCTACCGGAGCGTCCCATGCGCACGGTGAAGCAGTTGCTGGACGGCAAGACCGCTGAGCTGGTCGCGGTCGAGCCGCATGAAGCGGTGTTCGAGGCGGTTCGCAAGATGGACCGGCACGGTGTCGGGGCGGTGCTGGTGATGCGCGGTGAGGTGCTGGTCGGGATACTGTCCGAGCGCGATTACGCGCGCAAGGTGGTCCTGCTGGAGCGCTCATCGCACAACACGCGCGTCGATCAGATCATGACCACGCAGGTCGTGACGGTCGAGCCGGGCCAGAGCGTTGCCCACTGCATGGCGGTGATGACGCGTCGTCGTTTCCGCCATTTGCCGGTGATCGACGAAGGGCGGGTGATCGGCGTGGTGTCGATCGGTGATTTGGTCAAGGCGGTGATCGAGGAGCAGCAAGCCGATCTGGACGCGTTGCAGCGCTACGTCGCCTCCTGATGCGTCACTTGGCGTACTGGCCGCCGCACTGGCTGTCCTGTCCACCACCCGGGTCGATCGTGGCCAGCAACGCTGCGGGCGGGGCGATGGTGCCCAGCGCCAGCGCGATCGCCCCGCGCAAGCCGAGCTTCTTCAGGTTGGGGCGGAACGACGGATCCTTGAAAGTGCCACCGATCTCCAGCGGCGTGCGGAAGCTCAGGATGCTGCGATCCTTGGGGCGCGGGGTCAGGGTTAGATTCAGTGATTCGTCCTTGAGATTGATCGAGCCCGCGCCCAGCACGATGGTGTCGGTGGTGTCGAATGCCATGGCACGACTTTGCATGAGCCCATCCTTGACGCCGAAATCAGCGAATGCGCACCGGATCGGGACCTGCTTGTCCTGATCGAAGAGGTAGCCCAGCGACTGCGTCACATCCAGCCCGGCCAGTTCCACCAGAAGCTGCGGGAGATGGCCCTTGCCCATGCCAACGCCCAGCTCGCCGTTGGCGTTGGCCGCCATGGCGGCGATCGAATTGCCCGAAGTTTCGATGTTGATGCCGCCGCCAATGCGTCCGATGGCGTCCTGGGTCAGTTTTACCTGCGGAAACAATTGCCCCAGATTGAGTTTGCGCACGGAAATGTCGGCGCGGGTGCGAATCGTCGACTGGCGCGCATCCATGCGAATCGTGGAGCGGATGTCGCCGCCTGCGACGCCGAAATTCAGGGGTCGCAATTCAAGCAGTCCGTCGGTCAGGACCAGGTGCGCGTCCATATCGTCGATGGGAAGCTTGGGGGCGTTGATGCGCGCGGCCTTCCATCGCACGTCCGCATCCATCGAGCGCAGTTTGGACAGGTCGTAGCGCGTCTGGGGCAGGACGCGCGGGCTGGTGGCCAGCTGGGCGGCCTGATGGGTCTGTTCGGCGTTGCGGGTCTCGCCCGCGCCGCCCCTGGGCGGCGCGCCGACGAAGCCGGCCAGATCGTCGAAATCCAGGAGCCTGGAGCTCAGATCGGCCTCAAGCTTCAGACGCGGCCCGCCGGTGCTCACCGCCACGGCGCCGCGGAGGTCGCTGTCACCCAGCGTGCCGCTGAAGTGGTCGTAATGCCAGGTCGAGCCGGTCCGGGTCAGGGTGCCATCGAGTGCATAAGGCGGCGATGCCGGGATCGCCACGCCGATCAGGGGGTACAGGTCAGCCAGGTCCTGCCCGGCCAGCGACATGCGCAGGTTGAACCCGCCCAGATGCAGCGGGTCGATCAGCGTGCCTCGGGCGTGGGCCTTGGTGGCCCCCGCGGCGGCCCGCAGATCGATCAGGTAGGGTCGCTGCGTCTCGGCCAGATCCAGCGGGGACTGGATGCGCCCGGCCAGGGTGAAGGTGTTGGCCGCCCAGTGGCCACTGCCTGTCAGGTCGATTGGCGGTGCCTTGTACTGCGCATCGGGCTGCCCACTGTTGGCCTCAATGCGCAGGTCGGTCTGGTTGGGCGGATCCAGATAATGCAGGCGCGCGTCTTCGACGACGAGCGCGCCGATGCGCGGCGTGGTCCCGTCCTCGTCGCGGCCGGAGGTGCGGGTGTCTTCGAGGACCCAGTTGCCCCCTTCGCCGGCAGCGCGGTTCTGCAGCTCGATCACCGGACGCTCCAGTCGGATCGCGGGAAGCACGACGCGGCCGTGGAAGATCAGCTGAGGCACGTCCAGCTTGATCTCCAAGCGCTTGGCGGTGGCCATATTCGCTGCGGTCTTGCTTGCCCAGTCGCTATTGCCAAGGCGTAGACCATCCGCGCGGACGATGGTGATCTGGCCCAGGTCGACATCCAGGTCGCCGTCGATATGAAAGGCGCGGCCCGTGCGGGCCTCGACTGCGCGTTCGACAGGACCTTTGAACCAGTTCCAGTCCCACAGCAGGACTAGCAATAGGACGAGCACCGCCAGGATGCCAAGCGCGGTCAGCAGCGGATGGGCGCGTGCGGGATTGCGTGACGGGGAAGCGGCTGGGTCCATGGCCGTCACTATCTGTGGGCCAGGTGTTCACGGCCTGCGAAGACGCCTGCAGGTGTTCAGTCGTCCGTGTCAGGCTCGTGTCCGATCAGCCGCCGTGGTGCAAGCGCGGCACCAGCACCTGGCCGGTCACCGCCACGAAGTGGCACACGCTGCCGGCCAGCACGAACAGATGCCAGATCGCATGGAAATAGCGGACTGAGTCGCGCTGGTAGAAGTAGGTTCCCAGCGTATAGAACACGCCGCCGGCCAACAGCCAGCCAAGCGTGAAGCCATCGACGGACTTCAGCAGCGGTTCGATGGCGATCACGACCAGCCAGCCCATCGCCACGTAAATGGCTGTGGACAGCAGCTTGAAGCGCCCGGTGAAGAACAGCTTGAAGACCACACCGAACGCGGCGATGGACCAGATCGCGGCAAACATGCCCCAACCCCAGGGGCCGCGCATGCCGATCAACAGGATCGGGGTGTAGGTGCCGGCGATCAGCAGATAGATCGCGCAGTGGTCGAAGATCTGCAGCCGCGCCTTGGCCATGGGGTGCTGGATGGCGTGGTACAGCGTGGAGGCCACATACAGCAGCAGCAGGGTGACGCTGAACACGATGGCAGTGCCGAGCTGCCAGCCATCGCCGTAGAGCGCGGCCAGGGTGATCAATACGGCGCCACCGGCCAGCGCCGCGACCGCGCCCAGGCCGTGGGTCAGGGCGCTGGCGATCTCGTCGCGCAGGTTGGTCTCGGGATGCGCCTGTAAAGCCATAGACCGACTTTAACGCAATCCATTCTCAACAACATGGCAGGCCAGCCCTGCATTGGCCCGGCTGGGTCGGCGAGAAGGGCCCATGTTCAGCTTGCCTGGCGCCTGCAGCCCATCAGTCGCTGGTCACGCTGTAGGCGTGTTCGCGCGTGGCCGAGAAGCGCACGTCCGGTGCCCGTTCCTGGGCCAGCTGCAGATTGACCCGGGTTGGCGCCAGGTAGACCAGCTCGCCGGCCGCGTCGATGCCCAGGTTCATCGCGTTCTTCTCGCGGAACTCTTCAAGCTTCTTCTCGTTGTCGCAGTGCACCCAGCGTGCGGTGGTCACCCCAACCGGCTCGAAGATCGCATCGACGCCGTATTCGTCCTTCAGCCGGTAGGCCACCACGTCGAACTGCAGGACGCCCACCGCGCCCAGGATCAGGTCGTTGCTCATCAGCGGGCGGAAGAACTGGGTGGCGCCTTCCTCGGAGAGCTGGGCCAGGCCCTTCTGCAGCTGTTTGAGCTTGAGCGGATCGCGCAGGCGCGCGCGGCGGAACAGTTCGGGGGCGAAGTTGGGGATGCCGGTGAAGCTTAAGGATTCGCCCTCGGTGAAGGTGTCACCGATGGAGATCGTGCCGTGGTTGTGGATGCCGATCACATCGCCCGGATAGGCCTCGGCGGCGATCTCGCGGTCGGAGGCCATGAAGGTCAGCGCGTTGGCCAGCTTCTGCTCCTTGCCACTGCGTACGTGAAAGGCCTTCATGCCGGCGGCAAAGCGGCCCGAGCACACGCGCATGAACGCCACGCGGTCGCGATGCTGCGGGTCCATGTTCGCCTGGATCTTGAACACGAAGCCGGTCAGTTTGCCTTCGGTGGGCTGCACTTCGCGCCCGGTGGTCGCGCGTTGCTGCGGGGCCGGAGCGTGTTCGACGAAGAAGTCCAGCAGCGGCTGTACGCCGAAGTTGTTCACGCCCGAGCCGAAGAAGACGGGGGTCTGTTGGCCGCTCAGGTAGGCGTCCAGGTCGAAAGGATTGCTCGCCCCCTGGACCAGTTCCAGTTCGTCGCGCAGGCTGGCCAGCATCTGCGGACCGATCCTGGCCTCCAGACCCGGATCGTCGATCGACGGGAAGATGGTCGAATCCTGCCGGGTGAAATTGCGCCCTGGCTCGTACAGGTGGACCTCGCCGCTGATCAGGTGCACCACGCCCTTCAGGCGCTGGCCCATACCGATCGGCCAGGTGACCGGCGCGCAGCGGATGCCCAGCACGGTCTCAACTTCATCGAGCAGTTCGATCGGGTCCTTGCCCTCGCGGTCCAGCTTGTTGATGAAGGTCATGATCGGCGTGTCGCGCAGGCGGCAGACCTCCATCAGCTTGATCGTGCGTTCCTCCACGCCCTTGGCCACGTCGATGACCATCAGCGCCGAGTCCACCGCGGTGAGCACGCGGTAGGTGTCCTCGCCGAAGTCGGCGTGGCCGGGGGTGTCGAGCAGGTTGATGATCTTGCCCTCGTACGGGAACTGCATGACCGAGGAGGTCACCGAGATCCCGCGCTCCTTTTCCAGCGCCATCCAGTCCGAAGTGGCGTGGCGCGCGGCCTTGCGGCCCTTCACCGAACCGGCCATCTGGATCGCCCCACCGAACAGCAACAGCTTCTCAGTCAGCGTGGTCTTGCCGGCATCGGGATGGGAAATGATGGCGAAAGTGCGGCGGCGCGCGGCTTCGCGGGAGACTTCGGACATGGTCGTCGCGCCCGGCTGGACGCATTGGGAAATCAGGGAGCCGACAAGTATAGCGGCGCCTTGCGGCCGGGTTCAGCCGATCGGTACGTCGGCCGCCAGCAGCGCCTCGAGCTGGCTGGCCGAAGCGCGCGCCATCGGACGTGCATCGATCGCGGACAGGGGCGCCTGGCGCAGCGCCTGGCGCGGCAGGACGAGCAGATCGAAGTTCACCCCGTCGGCGACCAATTGCCACACCGTGACGTCGGCCTGCCGCGCCTGGTCCAGGCGGATGCGACGCGTGCGGGGATCGGCGGGGATGTGGTGGTCCTCAAGAAACCGCGAGATCGCGTCCTCGTCGTCGCTGTGCAGGTGCAACTGCACGCTCGATTGCCCATCGGCGGTGCCATCCAGCACCGGGCCAGCCAGGCGTGGGGAAAAGTCCGCGAAAAACGCCATCGCCTGGAGCGCTGCCGCACGCCTCGAGCGCAGCAGCCCGGCATGGTCGGGACTGGCGAACAGACGCTGGTACTCGCGCAGCGCCTGTTCAATTTCCCGATTGGCCGGCAGAGACGCCTCATCCAGCATGCCCAGCCGACTGGCGGCCTTGCGCTTGGCCTGGCTGTAGTCATCGATGCCGCCTTCGGCCATCAGACGGGCAGCCTCCTGCGCCACGTGTCGGCGGCGCTGCGCCGTCTGGGTCTGCGCATGCTGGCGGGCGTGGGGCATCTCCAGCCTCAAAATCGTCAGGGGCCACCGGACTCTACACGAGCCCGGTGATGCCCCTGGTCAAGCGATCAGAAGATGTCGAACGCCGCCTCGTCCTTGCTGGGATCCTGGTCCTGAAGGTTTTCATCACCCTGCATGCGATCCAGATCTTCGACCTTGATCCATTCGGTCGCCCCGTTGCGCGTGACCTCGACCATGCCCTCGGGCGGGTCATTGGGGGTGATCGGCTTGTCCTTCAGGGCCACGCGCATGTAGTCGATCCAGATCGGCAGTGCCGCACGACCGCCGTATTCCTTGTAGCCGAGCGAGCGGAAGTTGTCCTTGCCTACCCAGACCGTGGTCACGTAAGGGCCGGCGAAGCCGGAGAACCAGGCGTCGCGATGGTCATTGGTCGAGCCGGTCTTGCCGGCCGTGTCCTCGCGGCCAAGTACGTTGGCCGCCGTGCCGGTGCCGCGGCGGACCACGTCGCGCATCATCGACACGATCTGGTAGGCGGTGCGTTCGTCGATCGCACGCGGAGCGACCTTGGTGCCCGGCGGCGGCTCGTCATCCTGGTTCGGATCCGACTTGGAGGTCGCCAAGGGTGCCGATGCGCTGGCCTGCGGATCCTGCATCGGACCGAAATTGAAGCCGTCCACCACCTGGCTCGGCGGCTTGGCATTGGCGCCATGGCGTCCGCAGGCACGGCAGGCCACGGCGGGGTCGGCCTGGAAGACCACCTTGCCATCGCGGTCGGTGACCTTGTCGATCAGCCATGTCTCCACCAGGGAGCCCCCGTTGGCCAGGACCGTATAGCCACGGGCCACCGACAGCGGCGTCAGCGAGGCCGAGCCCAGCGACATCGATAGATTCGGTGGAAGCTCGGATTCCTCGAAGCCGAACTGGCTGATGTATTTGCGCGCGAAGTCCACGCCAATGGCGTCGAGCAGGCGTACCGACACCAGGTTGCGTGACTGCACCAGGGCCTCGCGCAGGCGCATCGGTCCTTTGAACTTGCCGTCGTCGTTGCCCGGGCGCCAGACATGCCCACGCCGATCGCGGAACACGACCGGGGCATCGAGCACGATGGACATCGGATTGAAGCCCTTCTCGAACGCCGCGGCGTAAAGGAACGGCTTGAAGCTGGAGCCCGGCTGGCGACGGGCCTGTGTGGCCCGATTGAACTTGTTGGCCGCGAAACTGAAGCCGCCGACCAATGCGCGGATGGCGCCGCTGTTGGCATCCAGTGACACCAGGGCCGACTGGGCCTGGGGCACCTGATCCAATGTGTAGACGTACTCGGGCTTGGCGGCCGGATCGGTCTGCTTTTCGGTCTCCTTGCGTTGGGCCGCGATACGCACCATGTCGCCGCGTTCGAGCAGCTTGGCCGGGGTACGCCCGGTCCACTTACTGGAAGAGGCAGGCAAGGTGATCAGCTTGGCATCGCGGGTCACCACCGTGGCGCTGCCGTCTGCTTCGGTGGAGGCAACGATCACCGGGTCCAGTCCGCCCTGGGAGACCTGGCCGGCCAGGTGGCCGGCCAGGGACTCGGCGTCGGCCCCGGCGGTCACGTCGAAGTGCTTCTCCGCACCCCGCCAGCCGTGGCGATGGTCGTAGGTTTCCAAGCCTTCACGGACAGCCTTGTCGGCGGCCGGCTGCAGCAGCGGGTCGATCGTCGTGGTGACGTGGTAACCCTTGTTGAGGACATCGCCGCCGAACTTGGCGACCATTTCCTGGCGGACCATCTCGGCCACATAGGGCGCGTAGACATCGATCGGGCGCTCGTGCGGCTTGGCGTGCTCGGGCTCGGCCCGGGCCTGCGCCGCCTGTGCCGGGGTGATGTAGCCGTCCTCGAGCATGCGGTCGATGACGTAGACCGAGCGCTGGTGGTTGCGGACCGGATTGCTGAGCGGATTGCCGCTGGAAGGGAACTTCAGCGAGCTGACCAGCGTGGCGGCCTCGGCCAGGCTGAGTTCCTTGAGGGATTTGCCGTAGTAGAACTCGGCAGCGGCCGCCACGCCGTAGGCCCGATTGCCGAAGAAGCTCTTGTTGAGATACAGCTCCAGGATCTGGTCCTTGGTGAGCATGCGCTCGATGCGCATGGCCAGCATCATCTCGGCCAGCTTGCGGGTGTAGCTGTATTCGTTGCTCAGGAAAAACTGGCGGGCGACCTGCTGGGTAATCGTGCTGCCGCCGGCCACGCGCCCATCCTTGGTCAGGGTCTGCCAGATCGCGCGGGAGATGCCCTTCGGGTCAACGCCGCCGTGCTCGTAGAAATTCGAGTCCTCGGCGGCGACGAAGGCGCGGCGAACCTGGACCGGGACATCCTCGATGTCCACCGGGTAGCGCCGATTCTCACCGAACACTGCGATCAAGCTGCCGTCGTCGGCGTAGACGTACATCGGCTCCTGCCACTGGACGTCGCGCAGGGACTGGATCGAAGGCAGCTTGGCAGCGATCGAGTAATAGAAGAAGCCCAAGACCGTTGCGCCGACAACGGCACCGACCAGGCACAAGACCAACGCCCAGCGCAGCAGGCGGCGAAAACGAGACATCCGGAGCATCCGATTGCACAATTCGTGGCACGGGAGTATAGATGCATCCCGAAGCAGGGGACGGCTTCTCCGGGGGAAACAAACACTTGGGGCATATCCTTAGAAAAAGGTTGCAAGCCGTGGCGTGCAGCTTCGGAGCGCTTGCAAGTTGTGAATAATTCATTATTAATGTGAGGGTGGGCTGAACTGGCCCATCAGTTCCGCAGGGCGGAAGGGGACACACCGTGGGGCTCATCCCGAAAAGTCAAGCTACGCTCGTGGGCGTAGACATCAGCTCGACTGCGGTCAAGCTGTTGCAGCTGGCGCGCGTCGGTAATCGCTTTCGCGTGGAACACTATGCCGTGGAACCCCTACCGCCGAACGCGGTGGTGGAGAAGAACATCGTCGAAGTGGAGGCCGTGGGTGAGGCGATCCGTCGCGCGGTGACCCGGGCCGGCACCAAAGCCAAGAACGCGGCTGCGGCCGTGGCCGGGTCCGCGGTGATCACCAAGATCATCCCGATGCCTGCCGATCTGGACGAGAGCGAACTGGAAGCCCAGATCGAGCTCGAGGCCATCAATTACATTCCCTATCCCATCGAGGAAGTGAACCTCGACTTCGAGGTGCTTGGCCCGCTGCCGAGCAATCCGGAGATGGTCCAGGTGCTGCTTGCCGCCTCGCGCTCGGAAAATGTCGAGCTGCGCCAGTCCGCGCTGGAGTTGGGCGGCCTCACCGCCAAGGTGATGGATGTCGAGGCATTCGCCATCGAAAACGCCTTCGCGCTGTTGGCCGGCGACTTGCCGGTACCGCACGACGGCGTGGTGGCGCTGGTGGACATCGGGGCCACGATGACCACGCTCAATGTAATCCGCACGGGCCGGAGTCTCTACAGCCGTGAGCAGGTGTTCGGAGGCAAGCAGTTGACCGACGAGGTCATGCGCCGCTACGGCCTGACCTATGAGGAAGCTGGCATGGCCAAGCGCCAGGGCGGCCTGCCGGAAAGCTATGAGATCGAGGTGCTCGAGCCGTTCAAGGAAGCGACGGTCCAGCAAATCAGCCGGTTGCTGCAGTTCTTCTATGCCGGCAGCGAGTTCAACCGGGTGGACCAGATCGTGCTGGCGGGCGGCTGTGCCGCGCTGGCCGGGCTGCCCGAGATGGTCGAAGAGCAGTTGGGCGTGCCGACCATCGTGGCCAATCCGCTGGCGCAGATGACGCTGGGTCCCAAGGTGCAGGCGCACGCGCTCGCCCAGGACGCGCCGGCATTGATGATCGCCACCGGCCTTGCCCTGCGGAGCTTTGACTGATGGCAAAGATCAATCTTCTTCCGTGGCGCGCGGAACGCCGCGTACAGCGCCAGAAGGAGTTCTACGGCATGCTCGGCGTGGCCGCGGCCGTCTCCGTGCTGCTCGCGCTCTTCATCTGGTTCTACTACAACGGCCAGATCGACGGCCAGAACGACCGCAACGCGTTTCTGAAGGGCGAGATCACCAAGCTCGATGCCCAGATTAAGGAGATCGAGGCGCTGGACAAGCAGAAGGACCGCCTGCTCGCGCGCAAGAAGGTAATCGAGGAACTGCAGGCCAATCGCTCGCAGATGGTGCACCTGTTCGATTCGCTGGTCAGGACCATTCCCGACGGCGTGGTGTTGTCGAGCATCAAGCAGGATGGAAACATCCTCACCCTGCAGGGCCGTTCCCAGTCCAATGCGCGGGTGAGTACCTACATGCGCAACCTGGAAGGCTCGGGCTGGATGACCAAACCCGACCTCTCGGTCATCGAAGCCAAGAGCGATGACAAGGCGGCGCCGGTCGCCTCGGCAGGGCGGGCTTTGCCCTACGTTTTCAGCCTCAAGGTCGAGCTGGCGACGCCCACCGAAACCGATCCTGCGACCGTGCCGGCGGATGCACCCGCGGCGGCCCAGCCCGCCACGCCTGACGCACAGCCCGCGCCCACCCAGACGCAAGGGACTCCCGCGTCATGAGCCAGAAGAAAGTCAAACTCAACGAGCTGGATTTCAACAACATCGGCGGCTGGCCCCAGAACTACAAGGTCGGGTTCTGCGTGCTGGTTGGCGTCCTGATCCTGCTGCTGGCCTACCTGCTGGTGTTCCGGGGCCAGCGCGAAGAGCTCGAAGGGCTGGAGAGTCAGGAAACCACCCTGCGCGGCGAGTTCGAGCAGAAGGCCGGACGCGCTGCCAATCTCGAACCGCTCAAGCAGCAGCTGGCGCAGATGGAACAGGTGCTGCAGCAGATGCTGCGGCAGCTGCCCAGCAAGACCGAGATGCCGGACCTGATCGTGGACATTTCGCAAACCGCGCTGTCCAGTGGCTTGACCAACGAGCTGTTCCAGCCAGGTCCGGAAACCCCGAAGGAGTTCTACGCCGAGAAGCCGATTGCCCTGCGCATGGTGGGGAGCTACCACCAGTTCGGTGCCTTCGTCAGTGGCGTGGCCTCGCTGCCGCGCGTGGTGATCCTGACGATGCATGACATCTCCCTGCAGCCGGTCGATCCCAAGGCGGGGCTCTCAAGCGGCAATCTCGAGCTTTCGGGCACGGTGAAGACCTACCGTTATCTGGATGAGGAAGAAACAGCGGAGCAGGAGAAGAAGGCTGGCACGCAACCTGCAGGAGGCCAGCCATGAGTCGTCCTTCTTCAATGCGCCATATTTGCGCCTGTACTGCGACCATACTGGTCTTGGTCGGTTGCACCCGCAGCATCACCAGTACGCCCGGCGACGCGCCGAATCTCGAGGACTGGGTTGCCAACGTGCGTGCGCGCCCGGCGCCGCCCCTGGATCCTCTTCCGGTGATGCAACAGTTCGAGACGTTCGAATATTCAGCGCAGAACCTGCGCGACCCGTTCAGTAGCGCCTGGGGCACGACAACGGATTCCAGCGGACTGCGTCCGGATCCGAATCGGCGCAAGGAAACGCTCGAGCAGTACCCGCTGGACAGCCTGAAGATGGTGGGCACCATCGGGACTGGCGCAAGCCTGGTCGGCCTGGTGATGGGCCCGGACAAGGTCACTTATCGCGTGTCGCCAGGGGCTTACATGGGCCAGAGCGATGGTCGCATTACCGATATCCAACAAGATCGCATCGATCTCGTTGAGCTTGTGCCGGACGGCGCGGGTGGCTGGCTGGAACGCCCAGCTGCCGTGACGCTTGATGATCAATGATTAGGGGATACACGATGACCGCTTCCAACGCTGACAGCCTGCGTCCCCTGCGGCGCCTGGCCACGACACGGCTCTGTGCGCTGGCATGTGCCGTCGCCATGGTCGCCGGGCCAATGCCGGCCTTCGCCGCCCAGACCGCCTCGGTCGCGCCTGCAGTGCAGCGGAGCGCGGTCCAGGTATCCAACATCGATTTCCGTCGTGGGGATGACGGAGCCGGGCGTCTCATTCTGAAGTTCGACCAGAAGGGCGCGACGCCCGATCTGCGAACGGAGAATGGCAAGATCGTGGTCGATCTTGCCAACGTCTCGATGCCTGCCTCGCTGCAGAAACAGATGAATGTGGTGGATTTCGCCACCCCGGTGCAGCGCATTGACGCGCATGCCTCGGCCAAGGGGGTGCAGTTGGTGCTCGATACGCGCGGAGCCGTGGACTCGCTGGCTTACCAGACCGAAGACCAGTATGTGGTGGAGGTCTCGTCCCGGGCCGACAAGCCAGCGGTGGGTGCAGCGTCGGGTGCGGTGGCTGGCGCTGCCCAAATGGCGGCGGTCGGGGCCAAGACCTATTCCGGCAAGCCGGTGACATTCAACTTCCAGGATGTGCCGGTCCGCACCGTCCTGCAGCTGATCGCCGAAGAATCCAATCTCAACATCGTGGCCTCCGACACGGTGCAGGGGAGTGTGACCCTGCGGCTGGTGAACGTCCCGTGGGATCAGGCACTGGATATCGTGCTGCGCGCCAAGGGCTTGGACAAGCGTCGCGACGGCAATGTGGTCTGGGTCGCGCCGCAGCCGGAGCTGGCCAAGTTCGAGCAGGACAAGGAGGACGCACGCATCGCGATCGAGAATCGCGAGGATCTGATCACCGACTACGTGCAGATCAACTATCACAGCGCCACCGAAATCTATAAGGCGCTGACCGAGGCCAAGGGCATTGGTGGAAGTGGAGGCGGGAATGGCGGCTCGAGTGGCAGCAACCAGGAAAATGGCTTCCTGTCCTCGCGTGGCCGGCTTGTCGCAGATGAGCGCACCAATACCTTGATGATCAGCGACATCCCGAAGAAGGTTGCGCAGATGCGCGAACTCATCGGTGTGATCGATCGCCCGGTTGATCAGGTCCTGATCGAAGCCCGGATTGTGGTGGCGACGGATACGTTTGCGCGAGACCTGGGTGCGAAGTTCGGCATCGGCGGAACGCATACCTATGGCGATAACGTTGCCACCATCGGTAGCGGCGCAACGGGTGCCGGAACTGCGGCAACGCGAGGGCTGAACGTCAATCTTCCAGCCGGATCTTTCACCGATGCGGCATCCAGTGGTAACTCCCCCAGTTTGGCTTACACCCTCCTAGGCGCCAATTTCAACCTGGATCTCGAGCTGAGCGCTCTGCAGGAAGAAGGGCGGGGTGAAGTGATTTCCAATCCGCGCATCATCACGGCGAATCAGCGAGAAGGCGATATCAAGCAGGGTACGGAGATCGGCTATGTCACCATCACGGGCGGTACGGGCGGGACGGCCGCCACGCCCAATGTGCAGTTCAAGGAAGCGTTGCTGGAGCTTAAGGTCACACCGACCATTACGCATGACGGACGTGTTTTCTTGAACATGTTTGTCAAAAAAGATGATGTGGCCGACTACATTGAACTGGAAGGTTATGGTGTGGTCCCGACCCTGAATCGCAGAGAGATCAATACGGCCGTTCTGGTAGAGGATGGTCAGACAGTGGTGATCGGCGGTGTGTACGAATTTACCGACCGCTCTTCGGTGTCGAAGGTCCCCTTCCTGGGTGACGTGCCGTTTCTGGGCAACCTGTTCAAGAAGCAGGGGCGCCAGAAGAACAAGGCCGAGTTGCTGATCTTCGTGACGCCCAAGGTGATCGCGGTGCGTCAGTAACGCCGGCGCAGTCAGCATTAAGAAAAGCGGGGCCTTCGGGCCCCGTTTTTTTCGTTTTGCTCAAGGTTGCAGCCTTGCCAAGTCGGCGCCGGGTGCGCCCGGAAGCCGAAGTCTTCGCTGAACGGGGGACTCAAGGTATGGTGAGGCACGGAACCCCACCGATCCTGGCAGGTCTGATACCGCGCCCGGCCTCGACCGCGAGAACTACATGGCTCATACCCCCAACGCCGTTTCCTCGACTTCTTCACGCTCGTCGGAGACCACCGAAGAGCATCTGCACGCTGCTTTCAGCGCGCTGCGGAACTCGCTGGCACAGACGATCGTCGGACAGCAGTCGCTAGTGGATCGTCTGCTCATCGCGCTGCTGGCCGATGGTCACTTGCTGGTGGAAGGCGCGCCGGGTCTGGCCAAGACCATGGCGATCCGCGCGCTGGCGGCGCGGCTGGAGGCTGACTTCGCACGTGTCCAGTTCACGCCTGACCTGCTGCCGGCCGACCTGACCGGGACGGAGGTGTGGCGCCCGCAGGATGGGCGGTTTGAATTCCAGTCGGGCCCGATCTTCCATCCGATCCTGCTGGCCGATGAAATCAATCGCGCCCCGGCGAAGGTCCAGTCCGCGCTGCTCGAGGCCATGGGCGAGCGTCAGGTGACGGTCGGACGTCATACCTATCCGCTGCCACCGTTGTTCCTCGTCATGGCCACGCAGAATCCGATCGAGCAGGAGGGCACCTTCCCGTTGCCGGAGGCGCAGCTGGATCGCTTCCTGATGCACGTCAAGATTGGCTACCCCGAGGCTTCCGCGGAGTCCGAGATCCTGCGGCTGGCGCGCGCCCGGGCGCGTGACGCGCTGGAGCCGGCCACCGAGCAGCTGGAACGGCTTTCGCTCGAGGACGTCTTTGCCGCGCGGCGACAGGTGCTGGACCTGCACATGGCGCCGCAACTGGAGCGTTATCTCGTCGAACTGGTCCTGGCGTCGCGTGATGCCTCCCGGTATGACGCCGCGCTCGGGCGGCGCATCGCCTGGGGCGCCAGCCCCCGTGGCTCGATCGCGCTTGAGCGATGCGCACGCGCGCATGCATGGCTGGCAGGGCGCGATTACGTGACGCCCGAGGACGTGCGTGCCATGGCGCCGGATGTGCTGCGGCATCGCGTCCTGCCCAGCTATGAGGCGACAGCGGAAGGCTGGGATGGCGCGAGGCTGGTGGAGGCACTGATCGAGCGCGTTCCGCTGCCCTAACGTCGGCGCGGTGCGTAGCGCGTTGGTTGCTTTCACTCTTTCGACATCCTGCTGAGCGGGTGCCTGTCACCCGCCGGAGACTTCCGCGGTTCGATGGCTTTGCAGATCCCGACATCGAAGAAAGGCGCCGCCCCCGCGCCAGCAGAAGGCGATGGCCTTCGTCCGACATTGGCCGAGCTGGTCCAGTTGCGGACGCTGGCCCAGCGCCGGCCAGCCGCACGACGCGGAAGCCATCACCTGACTGGGCCGGCGGCCTCGCCGCTGCGTGGGCGCGGGATGGAGTACGCCGAGTCGCGTGAATACGTCGCGGGTGACGATGCCAGGCATATCGACTGGCGGCTCACGGCCCGCAGCGGAAAACCCCATACCAAGCTCTTCCAGGCCGAGCGCGAGCGGCTGACCCTGGTGGTCGCCGATACATCGCCGGCGCTGTATTTCGGCACGCGCGTGCGGTTCAAGTCGGTGCAGGCGGCGCGTGCCGGTGCGCTGGCGGCCTGGGCGGCGGTTCGCGATGGGGATCGGATCTCCATCCTGCGCGGGGCGTCGCGTGAGGCGCCCGTCGCGCCGGCGTCCGGGACGCGCGGGGCGCTGCGCGTGCTGGATGCGCTGCATCGCTGGTACAGCGAGCCGCCGCAGGATGATGCGGGGCTCGGCTCGGCCCTCGAGCATGCGCAGCGTGTCCTGCGTCCGGGTTCACGGCTGGTCGTGCTGGCCGATCCACGCAGTCTGATGGACATCCCCGAGGTGCGCTGGCCGGCGCTGGCGATGCATCACGAGGTCGTCGTCCTGCTCTTGACCGACGCCATGGAGCAGGCGCCTCCCAAAGCCTCGCTGCCTTTTCATTCTGGGGAGCACCGGCTGGAGCTGGACCTGGGCAATGCGACCCAGCGGCAGCGCTGGAGCCGTGAATTCGTGCAGCCGCTGCACGCGTCCCTGGAGCGCCTGCCCACCCGGGGCGTGAGAGTGTTCGCACTCCGTGCCGATGCCGCATCCGATGCCTGGCTCCCGCTGCTGGGGCGCGCACCCGCGCCGGCCACGGCATGAGTCAGGCCTCGCCCACGTTGGTGCTGCGCGACGTGCACGTGCCGCAAGGCCCGGGCTGGTGGCCGCCGGCGCCGGGATGGTGGCTGATCCTGCTGGCGTTGCTGCTGCTCGTTGTGCTGCCGTTGGCCGTGCTGGCCTGGCGCCGGCGACGCCAGCGCCGTTGGGCCGAGTTGTTCGATACCCAATGCCATAGCGCCCTGGCACCGCCGGCACAGGTGGCCGCGGCTTCCGAACTGCTGCGCCGCGCTGCCCGGCGTGTCGATCCTGGCGCCGACCGGTTGCAGGGAGACGCCTGGCTGCAGTTCCTGGATGGGAAGGGAAGCAAGGCCGGTCACCCATTCAGCCAGGGCGAAGGCCGCCTGTTGCTGGATGGTGGCTACCGACGGCGCGTCGATCCGCGCCAGCTTGAAGCCCTCCGTGCCCTGGCCCGGGGGCGGTTCCTGCAGCTGATGCGGGGGCGCGCATGAGTCCGATCGAACAGTGGATCCAGACCTTCCAGCTTGGATTTGGTGGGTTTGCCTGGCCCTGGATGTGGCTGGCCCTGCCATTGCCCTGGCTGGTTGCCGCGCTGCTGCCAGCCGTGCGCAGCCAGTCGCCGGCCCTGCGCGTGCCCTATGGCGATCGCCTGGACGGGATTGCGGCCACGGGGGCGGTGGCGCGCCGTTTCCGGGTGAACTGGTTCGCCGCCCTGGCGTGGCTGCTGCTTTGCGCCGCCGCGGCGCGCCCCCAGCAGCTGGGTGAGGCCATCACGCCGCCCCAGGCCGGGCGCGACCTGATGCTGGCGGTGGACCTGTCCGGCAGCATGCGCGAGCCAGACATGGAGCTGGGCGGACGCGCGGTCGATCGCCTGACCGCCGCCAAGGCGGTGCTGGCCGACTTCCTGGACCGGCGCATCGGTGATCGTGTCGGCCTGCTGGTGTTCGGCAGCCGGGCGTATGCGGTGGCGCCGCTGACGCTCGATCGGGATTCGGTGCGCAGCCAGCTGCGCGACACCGTCAGCGGACTGGCCGGGCGCGAGACAGCGATCGGAGACGCGATCGGCCTGGCGGTCAAGCGACTGAGCAAGCAGCCGGCCGGCCAGCGGGTCCTGATCCTGTTGACCGATGGCGTCAACACGGCGGGGGCGCTGGATCCGCGCAAGGCGGCCGAACTGGCCAAGAACGAACATGTGCGCATTCACACCATCGCCTTTGGAGGCAACGGCAGCGGCATGTCCATCTTCGGGATGCGTCTGCCCTCGCAGGGCGACGACGACATCGACGAAGACACCCTGCGTGCCATCGCCAGCACGACGGGCGGGCGCTTCTTCCGCGCGCGCGATACCGGGGAACTGGTGGGGATCTACGCCGAGCTGGACAAGGTTGAGCCGGTCGCACGGCCCGGGCGCGCCGTGCGACCGCGGATCGAGCGCTACCCGCTTCCGCTCGCGCTTGCGCTGGGATTCGGGCTGGTTGCGCTGGGATGGCGAGGGCTGAGGTCATGAACGAGCGCGGGTCTTCCCTGGTCCAGGCACTCGGCGATTTCCATTTCCTGCGGCCGTGGTGGCTGCTGGCCTTGCTCGTCTTGCCCGTGCTGTGGTGGTTGTGGCGCCTGACCCAGCAGCGGGCCAATGCGTGGCGCGGCCTGGTCGATGCCCACCTGCTGGCGCACCTGCAGGTCGGCGGCGGACGCAGGCAGCGGTTGACCCTGGTCGGCTGCCTGCTGGCCTGGAGCCTGGGCGCACTGGCGATGGCCGGGCCCACTTGGCGTCAGGCCGAACAGCCGTTGTGGCAGACGCGCGCCCCCCTGGTCATCGCGCTGGACCTGTCGGGCAGCATCAACGCCAACGACCTGCCGCCTTCCCGGCTGCTGCAGGCGCGGGCCAAGCTGGCCACGCTGCTGCGTGAGCGCGCTGGCGGTCAGGTGGGGCTGGTGGCCTACGCGGGGCAGCCCTTCACCGTGGCGCCGTTGACCGACGATGCGGCCAACGTGGCGTTGTTCCTCGATGCGCTGCAGCCCGGGATCATGCCCGTGCCAGGCAACGACGCCCGCCAGGCGATTGCCTGGTCGCAGGGCCTGTTGCGCCAGGCAGGATTCGATCAAGGGCAGATCCTCCTGCTGACCGACCATGTCGATGACAACGCCGAGGCCTCGGCACGGAGCGCGGCGGCCCGGGGTTACAGCGTGTCGGTGATGGGCCTGGGCACCGCCGACGGCGCGGCTTACCGCGATGCCGATGGCCAGATCGGGCGCGCACGCCTGGATGCGGACTCGCTGCAGCGGCTGGCCGCGGCAGGGGCGGGGCGCTACACGCCACTGACCAGCGACGATCGCGACCTGAAGCTGCTCGGCGTGCTCGATCCACAATCCGAAGACGCACGCGCCGCCCACGGTGAGAAGGGAACGTCCTGGCTGGACCAGGGCTACTGGGTGCTGCCGCCGTTGATGCTGCTGTGCCTGCTGGCCTTCCGCCGGGGCGGAGTACTGGCGGTGCTGGCCCTGTGCGCGGTCTTGCCGATGGCCTTCCCCGCGGGGGCGGTGGACTGGTGGCAGCGGGCCGACCAGAAGGCCCAGGCCCGGATCGAACAGGGGGCGCAGGCCTACCGCCGGGGCGATTTCGAAGCCGCTGAGTCGAAGTTCCGCGGTCTGCAAACGGCCGACGGGCTTTACAACCGTGGCAACGCGTTGGCCAAGCAGGGGCGCTACGACGAGGCCATCGCCGCCTACGATGCCGCCTTGAAGCAACAGCCTGGCATGGAGGACGCCATCGCCAACCGCGCGGCGGTCGAGGCGGCGCGCAAGCGCCAGCAGCAGTCCAGCGGCGGGCAGGGTGGCCAGGGCGGAAAGGGGGGGCAGAAGCCTCCACCGCAAGGGCAGGACCAGCAACAGGATGGCAAACAGGGCGCCGACAAGACCGGCGCGCAGGATCGCTCCGAAGGGAATTCGAAACAGCAGGATCCCAAGGGCGGCGAACAGGATGGCAAACAGGGCGATCCGCAGGAGGAGCCAGCCAAGTCCGAAGCCCAGCGCCAGCAGGAGCAGCAGTCAGCCGACGCGGCCCAGCGCCAGCGCATGGAGCAGGCCATGCAGCAGGGTCAGGGCGAGCAGGATGCCGACAAGGCCGCACAGGCAAACGGCAAGCAGGAAACCCCGGCCGAGCGCGAGCGGCGGCAGGCAACCGAGGCCTGGTTGCGGCGCGTCCCCGATGATCCGGGCGGGCTGCTGAAGGCCAAGTTCCAGCTTGAGTACGAAAGACGCCAGAGGGAAGGACAATGATGCGACCGGTGACCCCCATGCCGCTCCGCCGCAAGCGGGCGCACGGCATCGTGCGGATGCCGGTCGTAGCGCTGCTGGTCCTGCTCTCGCTCCTGGTCTGCGCGGCGCCCGCCCTGGCCGAAACCCGTGCCTGGCTGGATCGCTCGCGCACCGTGCTGGGCCAACCGGTGGTGCTCAACATCGAGAGCAGCAAGGACATCGGCCAGCCGGACATGACGCCGCTGCAGCGCGACTTCGATGTCGTCGATACTTCCAGCAGCCGGCAGGTGGAGATGGTCAACGGGAGGATCAACCGCTCGACTCTGCTGGCCATCACCCTGCAACCGCGCCGGACCGGCGAGCTGACCGTGCCGCCGCTGGAGTTCCAGGGCGAGCGCACCCCGCCCCTGGGCCTGCGCGTGGCCGATGCGCCGGCGGCGCAGCCGGGCAGTAGCAACGCCTACATCGAGACGCAGGTCGATGACCTGACGCCGTACGTGCAGCAGACGGTCGGGGTCACGTTGCGGCTGTTCTACGCGGTGCCGCTGGTGTCGGGACAACTGGACATGGATCCCCCCAAGGGCACCTCGCTGCAGCGGGTCGGGGATGACGTGCAGTCCACCCAGGAAGTCAACGGGCGTCGCTACAACGTGGTCGAGCGGCGGTTCCTGCTGGTGCCCGACCGCAGCGGCACGCTCACCTTGCCGGCGGCGCGGTTTACCGGGCGCGCCGCTGGCGGTGGCTTCTTCGACAGTATGCTGGGGATGGGCCAGCGCAGTGATCTCAATGCTGTCGGGCAGTCTCAGACGCTGCATGTGCAGCCGCAACCAGACCAGGCGCGCCAGCCATGGCTGCCGGTCTCCGATCTGCGCCTGCGCTACGCCACCGCGCCGCGGGACCTGACCGCCGGGCAGGCGAGCAGTTTCGTGGTCCAGGCCACCGTGCGCGGTGCGACGCGGACGCAGCTGCCCGACCTGCCGATCCCGGACGTCCAGGGCGCGCAGGTCTTCGCCGAACCGGCCACATACGAAGAGCGCTTCGACGGTGCGACACCGGTGGTGGAGGTCACGCGCAAGTATTCACTGGTGCCCAACGGGGCCGGGAAGCTCGTCCTGCCTGGGTTGAAGATGGACTGGTGGGACGTGAAGGCCGACCAGGCGCGCACCGCGGCGCTGCCGGACATGACCTTGCAGGTGGCGCGTGGCGCCGGCAGCTTCGCCAACGCCACCCTGCCGCAGGCGGCACCTGCGCAGGCCGCGGAAGATGCCCCCGCACCAGAGGCCAGGACGCAAGCGATCCCCATGCCTGACGCCGGTGGCGACCTGTCGCGGGGGGCGGGCAACGCGCGGATCTGGATGCTGTTCGCCGTGCTGTTCGCGCTGCTGTGGCTGCTGACCCTGGGCTGGATGCTGTGGCGCGCCCGCACCGGGCAGGGGCCGTTGTCGCGGATTGCGCCTGCGTTGGGCCTGCCGGTCGCCGCCACGGGGCCAAGGCCGACCCATGGCTTGCCCGACCTGCGCAAGGCGCTGGATGCCGGCACCCTGGAAGAGGTGGCCGAGGTGCTGCGCGGCATGGCCGCGCCGCCCGCCGCGGATCTGGATCGCCTGACCGAGGCGCTGGCCGATCCCGCCCAGCGGGCGGCGGTCGATGCGCTGCGCCGCGCGCGCTGGGCCGATGGCGATGGGCCGGCCGCGCGCGCGCGACTGCGCGACGCATTCGCGCGTGGTCCCCAGTGGAAGGCGCAAGGCGCCAAGGCGGGTGACGCGCAGCTCCCGCCGCTGTACCCCGGCGGCGACTGAGCGTTCGCGCGCACGATTGACACGCTCACCCGCCCGACGGAGTGGGGCACCCTGTAGGCTTCCGAGGCGGCTCCAGCGGCGGGCAGCTCCTTGCTAAGCTGCGCGGATACCTTCCAGGAGCGCCGGATGTCCGTTTCCCCTTCTTCGCCCAAGCGCGGTCTTGAACTCCACTGGCAGATGGCCATCGGGTTCGTGGTGGGAACCGTGGCCGGCCTGCTGGCCAATTTCTATTTTGCCAACGCCGGCTGGCTGGAGACGCTGACCCAGTACGTCACCGACCCCATCGGCCAGTTGTTCCTGCGTCTGCTGTTCATGCTCGTGATTCCACTGGTGTTCTCGGCGCTGGTGCTGGGCGTGGTGGAAATCGGCGATCCCAAGTCGCTGGGGCGCATCGGCCTGAAAACGTTGCTGTGGATCCTGCTGGTCACCACCATCGCGGTGACCATCGGTCTGGTGGCGGTCAACCTGCTGCAGCCGGGCCACGGCCTGCCCGAAGCGCAGCGTGCGCTGCTGATGGAAGCCGGTGCCCAGCGCGGCGGCGAGATCGTGGCCAAGGGCCAGTCCAACCCTTCCGGGATCGAACTGCTGCTCAACATCGTGCCCAAGAACCCGATCGCCGCCGCCGCCAATGGCGAACTGATCTCGGTGATGTTCTTCGCGCTGATGTTCGGCATTGGCGCCACCGTGCTGCGCACCCCCGGCGTCAACACCTTCGTCGGCGCCTGCCAGGGCGTCTATGACATCTGCCTGCGCCTGATCGAGTGGGTCATCAAGCTGGCGCCGTATGCAGTGGCCGCGCTGCTGTTCAGCATCACCGCCAAGCTGGGGTTCGAGGTGCTGGTCCAGCTGGCCCGTTTCGTCGGCACGGTGCTGCTGGCCTTGGGCGTGCATTTCTTCATCGTGTTTCCGACTCTGCTGTGGTTGTTCTGCCGGGTCTCGCCGCTGGCGTTCTGGCGCGGCGCGCAGCCGGCCATCCTGACCTCGTTTTCCACCTCGTCTTCCAGCGCCACGCTGCCGACCTCGCTGATGGTGGCCGAGGAGCGTCTGGGCGTGCCGCGCCAGGTGGCGCGCTTCGTCTGCACCTTGGGGGCGACGGCCAACATGAACGGCACGGCGCTGTTCGAAGGCATCACGGTGCTGTTCCTGGCGCAGTTCTACGGCGTGCATCTTGGGCTGGGACAGCAGGTGATGATCCTGGTGCTGTGCGTATTCGGTGCGATCGGAGCGGCTGGCGTGCCGGGCGGTTCGCTGCCGGTGATCGCCATGATCCTGGCGATGTTCGGCATCCCGCCGGAGGGCATCGGCCTGATCCTGGGCGTGGACCGGCTGCTGGACATGTGCCGCACCACGGTCAACGTCACCGGTGACATCGTCGGTTCGATGGTGGTGGCCAAGGGCGAGCCGGCGCACCACGAAATTTCCGTCGAAGAGGAACTGCGGGCCGGCGCCTAGCGCCTGCAAATCAGCGCCGCCCCGGTCGTCATGTGACCTTCCGGGGCGGGGATGGGACAATGGGGGTTCCCGGCGCTGCCTGCGCCGCTTTCTGCCCCTGTCCCCTCATGTCCGCTCCGACCCGCCGTCAGCTCGCCAACGCCATCCGTTTCCTCGCCGCCGACGCGGTGCAGGCCGCCAATTCCGGCCACCCCGGCATGCCCATGGGCATGGCCGACATCGCCGAAGTGCTGTGGAACGACTACCTCAGCCACAACCCCAACAACCCCAAGTGGTTCAACCGTGACCGCTTTGTGCTCTCCAACGGCCACGGCTCGATGCTGCAGTACGCGCTGCTGCACCTGACCGGCTACGACCTGCCGATGGAGGAGTTGAAGAACTTCCGCCAGCTGCATTCCAAGACGCCTGGCCACCCGGAAGGACACCTGACGCCCGGCGTGGAAACCACCACCGGTCCGCTGGGGCAGGGCTTTGCCAACGCCGTGGGCTTTGCCCTGGCCGAGAAGCTGCTGGCCCAGCGCTACAACAGGCCCGAATACAACGTCGTCGACCACCGCACCTGGGTGTTCATGGGCGACGGCTGCATGATGGAAGGCATCTCGCACGAGGCCGCCTCGCTCGCCGGCACCTTGGGCCTGGGCAAGCTGGTGGCCTTCTGGGACGACAACAAGATCTCCATCGACGGCGACACCGACGGCTGGTTCACCGATGACACGCCGGCGCGCTTCCGCGCCTATGGCTGGCACACCATCGGTCCGATCAACGGCCATGCGCCGGAGGAGATCAAGGCCGCCATTGACGAAGCGCTGCAGGTCACCGACAAGCCCACGCTCATCGCTTGCAAGACCACGATCGGTTTCGGCTCGCCCAATAAGGCCGGCAAGGAAGAAGCCCACGGTTCGGCCCTGGGTCCGGACGAAGTGGCCGCCACCCGCAAGGCGCTGGACTGGCCGTACCCGGCCTTCGAGATTCCGCAGGAGATCTACGACGGCTGGCGCGCCACCGGCGCAGGGTCGCTGCGCCAGGGCGAGTGGGAGCAGCTGTTCGACAAGTACGCCAAGCAGTTCCCGGCCGAGTCGGCCGAACTGGTGCGTCGTTCGCACGCCGAGTTGCCCGAAGACTTCGGTGCCAAGCTGGATGCCTATGTGGCCAAGCTGCAGGAAGAGGGTCCTGAGATCGCCTCGCGCAAGGCGTCCCAGCAGACCATCGAAGTCCTGGCCGGCTTGCTGCCCGAGCTGCTGGGCGGGTCGGCCGACCTGGCCCCGTCCAACCTGACCATGTGGAAGGCGGCCAAGACCGCGGTGGGCGAAGACCCCCAGGCCAACTACGTGCACTACGGCGTACGCGAGTTCGGCATGACGGCCATCGTCAATGGCGTGGCCCAGCATGGCGGCTTCGTGCCGTTCGATGCGACCTTCCTGACCTTCAGCGACTACGCCCGCAATGCGGTGCGTATGAGTGCGTTGATGCATAGCCGCGCCATCCACGTGTACACCCACGACTCCATCGGCCTGGGCGAGGACGGCCCCACCCACCAGCCGGTCGAGCATCTGGCCAGCCTGCGCCTGATCCCCAACAACGATGTGTGGCGCCCCTGCGACGCAGTGGAAACCGCCGCGTGCTGGAAGGCGGCCGTCATGCGCACCGAGGGCCCCAACTGCCTGATCTTCAGCCGCCAGAACCTCAAGCACCAGCCGCGCGACAAGGCCGGGATCGAGGGGATCTACCGTGGCGGCTATGTGTTAGCCGAGGCCGAGGGCGGCGCCCCCAAGGCGATCCTGATCGCCACCGGTTCGGAAGTGGGCATCGCCTCGGAGGCCCGCGAAAAACTGCAGGCCGCCGGCATCCCGACCCGTCTGGTGTCCATGCCGTGCACCGATGTGTTCGATCGCCAGGACGCGGCCTACCGCGAGTCGGTGCTGCCGCGTTCGGTTCGCGCGCGCGTGGCGGTGGAGGCGGCGTCGGCCGACTTCTGGTTCAAGTATGTGGGCCTGGATGGTGCGGTGGTCGGCATGACGACGTTCGGCGAGTCGGCCCCGGCCAGCGCGCTGTTCCCGTACTTCGGCTTCACCGCAGACCACGTGGTCGAAGCGGTGCAGGGCGTGATCCAGGGCTGATTGCGGCTGTCCTGACTTGAGCGAAGAAGGCCGGGCCATGCCCGGCCTTCTTCGTTTCCGCGCCGCGCATGGCCAGATGCTCGACGGCATTGTTGGCCCAGCTTGAATGATGCTGTCCGTCCATTCGGCTTTATCCCTGTGGGCGCTGCGACAAGACTGCAGATCCTGCGCCTTGGGCGCGAATCGAGAGACTGCGCATGGCGATGGAGCGGAAGGTCAACGAGCCGCCTCGTGCCGGCACTCCGGGAATGGGGCGCGCCGAGGTCCTGGGATATGCGCTGCTGCGCATCTGCTTCGGCGCGATTCTGCTGACCCATGGTCTGCCCAAGGCGCTGGGGACCGCGCACGGGTCGATGGCCGACCCGATGCAGGGCTCGATCCACCTGATCGGCGAACGCATGGGGCTGCCCTTCGCCCCACAGCTGGCCTGGCTGGTGATGCTGCTGGAAACCTTTGGCGCGCTGCTGTTGATCCTGGGGGCCGGCACCCGTGCGGTGTCCGCGCTGGTGGCGCTGGAGATGGTTGGCATCTGCCTGGCGTTGGGCCCGACCTGGCCGTGGATCGACCGCGGCATCGAATATCCGGTGCTGATGGCCGTCCTGGCAGCGTACCTGGCCGTGCGCGGCGCCGGTCCGCTGGGGCTGGACGCGGTGTGGCGGCGCAGACGCTGATCCGGCCGCGCTCAGCGCGGCGGCGCGGTGGGTGTCGTCTTCGAAGCGTCGGAACCTGCCCGCTCCGGCACCGTGTCGGTGGTCGGCGCGTCCGCGGGGACTCGGGTTGGCTGGACGTCGCCGACCATGCGCACGGCCGGTGTCGCTGGCGGAGTCTTGTCCACCGCCGCATCGACGGCGGACGCAGCCGAGCCCGGCATCGAGGTCGGCTGGACCTCAACGCCGATGGCGCGCTTTGCCTGGTAACGCTCGATCATGCGCAGGCCCACCGCGCCGATCACGATGCCCAACAACAAGGTCAGCAGGAATCTCATCGGAAGCTCTCCACTTTTTGGCGCTGTGCCGTGGGTGGCGCCGCGCCGCTGGATACCATGCCGGGTCGGGTTGCGCGGGCAGCGTGAAGAGCCGCCTGCGGGCCCATCGCCGCGCGCATGCAATGACGGCTGAAATGCCGATGCCGGTCGCGCTTGCGGCAGCGTGTGGCATACGCGCATGATGCGCGCCTTCCCAGATTCCCACCGACATGGACGGCGTTGCATGAGGCTTTCGCAGTGGCGTGCACGTGGCGCCTGGCTGGAGCGCTGGCTGCCACGCCTGCAACGCGCGCGACCGTGGCTGGTCGCCCTGGCCGCGCTGATCGTGGCGGGGCTGGTGCTGGTGGCGTTCGGCGACCTGTCCCACCAGCTCAGCTATGCCGGCGTCCTGGCGGCGGTGCGCGAGATTCCGGGCTGGAAGCTGGGCATGGCGCTGTCGGCCACTGCGGTCAGCTTTGTGGCCCTGGGGGGCTATGACGCCTCCTCTCTGCGCTATGCCGGTGCGCAGGTGCCGTACCGGATCGTGGCGAAGACCTCCTTCATTGCCTATGCCCTGAGCAACATGATCGGGCTGGGGGTGTTCACCGGCGGGGCGGTGCGGCTGCGCCTGTATGGCGCGGCGGGCGTCGAAGCCGGGGTCATCACCCGGGCGATCGCCTTCAACGCGCTGGCCTTCGGCCTGGGCATCAGCGTTGTCGGGGCGGCGGGTGTGCTGCTCGATGCGGCGGCCCTGGCGCCGTTGGCCCATCTGCCGTCGTGGGCCCTGCGCGGCGGCGCCGGGTTGGCCCTGGCGCTGGCCGCGACCCTGATGCTGGCCTGCCGACGCGGTGAGTTCGTCGCCGGGCCGATCCGCATCCGCCTGCCGGCCCCGGCGCTGGCCTGGCAGCAACTGGGCGTGTCGGTGGTGGACATCGTGGCCTCGGCCGCGGTGCTGTGGTGGCTGCTCCCCGACGGCGCGATCGGCTTCCCAGCCTTCGTGGGGTTCTATGCCGCGGCCATGGTGCTGGGCGTGATCAGCCACGTGCCGGGCGGGTTGGGCGTCTTCGAAGCGGTGATGCTGGTGGCCCTAGGTGGCCGCATGCCGTCGGAGGACTTGGCCGGCGCACTGGTGCTGTATCGCCTGATCTATTACGTGCTGCCGTTGTTGCTGGCCATCGTCACGCTGGCCCTGCATGAGTTGGGGCGCAGCCCCGCCGCGCCGGTGGGCCGGGCGCTGGTCGGGTTGGCACCGCGCCTGCTGGCCGCGTTCGCGGCGGTGGTTGCGGTCATGCTGCTGGTGTCGGGCGTGACGCCCGCCACGGACCGGGCGACCAACCTGCTGGCTATGCACGTGCCGCTGTTGCTGGTGGAGGCGGCGCACTTCCTCAGCTCGGTGGCCGGCGTGGCGTTGCTATTCGTGGCCCGGGCGCTGCTGCGGCGGCTGGACGCCGCCTGGTGGGCGGCCCTGGCGATCAACGTGCTGGCCCTGGTCCTGGCCCTGCCTAAGGGCTTGGCGGTGAGCGAATCGCTGGTGCTGACCTGTCTGCTGGTGGTGTTGCTGCTGTCGCGTCGCCAGTTCAACCGCAAGGCCTCGCTGCTGGCGGTGCCGTTCAGCGGCGGCTGGCTGCTGGCCATGGCGGTGACCTGCGTGGCGGTGACCGCGCTGTTGTTCTTCGTGTACCGCGACGTGGATTACCGCAACCAGCTGTGGTGGCAGTTCGAGTTCGATGCCCATGCGCCGCGATCGCTGCGGGCGATGGTGGGCGTGGCCATCCTCGCGCTGGCCCTGGCGCTGCGGCAGTTGCTGCGCCAGCCGGCGCCGCCGCTTCCACTGCCCACGCCCGACGAACTGGAGCAGGCCGCCGGCATCGTGCGTCTGCAGAGTTCGGCCGACGCCGGCTTGGCCTTGACCGGCGACAAGCCGCTGATGATGGCGGCCGACGCACAGGCATTCGTGATGTTTGGGCGCCAGGGCAAGTCGTGGGTCGCGCTGGGCGATCCGGTGGGTCCGCGCGCGGCGTGGGATGAGCTGGTCTGGCGCTTCCTGGAGCGCGCCCGTGAGTCCGGCGCCCGCGGCTGCTTTTACCAGGTCCGGCCCGAGGCGCTGCCGCTGTACCTGGACGCGGGCCTGCGCCTGTACAAGCTGGGCGAATACGCCTGGGTGCCGCTGGCCGACTTCAGCCTGCAGGGCAAGCGCCGCAGCAACCTGCGCAATGGCGTCAACAAGTGCGAGCGCGAGGGCCTGGTGTTCGAGGTGGTGGCGCGCGAGGACGTGGCCCCGATCCTGCCCGAGCTGCACGCGGTGTCCGACGCCTGGCTGCACAAGCACCACACCGCCGAGAAGCGCTTTTCGGTCGGCGCCTTCGACGACGCTTACGTGATGCGCAATCCGGTGGCGGTGGTGCGCCGCGAGGGCCGCATCCTGGCGTTCGCCACGCTGTTGACCACCGAGCTGCAACAGGAGGCCAGTATCGACCTGATGCGGCACCTGGAGCAGGCGCCCAACGGCACGATGGATTTCCTGTTTGCCAAGCTGATGCTGCACTTCGCCCAGGCCGGCTACGCGCGCTTCGGCCTGGGCATGGCGCCACTGTCGGGCATGGCCGGCCATGCGCTGGCGCCGCGCTGGCACCGCGTCGGGCGGTTGCTGTTCGCCCATGGCGAGCATTTCTACAACTTCCGCGGCCTGCGGGCCTTCAAGGAAAAATTCGATCCGCAATGGGAAGCCCGCTACCTGGCCGCGCCAGGCGGGGTGGCCCCATTGCTGGTCATGGGCGATGTCGCGGCGTTGATCAGCGGCGGTTACAAGGGAGTCATCGGGAAATGATCCGGATTGCAAGTGGTCTGCTGGTGCTGGCCTGCGCGCTGCCGCTGTGCGCGCAGACCCGAGTCGCATCAACGCCTGCGGCCTCGCGTCAGGTGGACGTGCCGCACGTGGAGGCCGAGCGCATCTCGCACGGCAACTTCCGCGACGTGGCGCTGTACAGGCCGGTCGGGCCGCTGAAGCAGGTGGTGCTCATGCTCTCGGACAGGGCCGGGTGGAATGCGGCCATGGATGCCGACGCGCGCGCGCTGGCGCAGAACGGCACCTTCGTGGCGGGCATCGATACGCCCCAGATGCGCAAGCAGTTCACCGGCGACGGCAAGGGCTGCGTGTTTCCCGATGGCGACCTGGAAAACCTCTCGCACTACCTGCAGGGCTACGCGCAGCTGCCGGGCTACCGTGCGCCGCTGCTGGTCGGTGAAGGCAGCGGGGCCTCGATCGCCTACGCCATGGCCGCGCAGGGCGATGCCGGCGTGTTCGCCGGGGCGCTGACGGTGGACTTCACGCCCACGCTGGACCTGGGGCGGGTGCCCTGCGAAGGCCAGGGCAACATCTTCGATGTGCTGCCGCGCAAGGGCGCGGTGACCACGCTGGTGCCGGCAACCCGGCTGGGCGTGCCCTGGGTGGCGCTGAGCTCTGGCGGCAAGGCGGCGGGCTTCGATGCGCGGACCTTCGTGGCGCACACCAAGAACGCCTCCTTCGTGCAGCTGGTCGCCGCGCAGGACGAGGGCGCGGTGCGCCGCGCCGCGCTGGCGACCGCTGCGCACATGCTGGCCCGCGAGGAGCACGCCCTGCTGCCCCCACCACCGCCCAAGGATCTGGCCGGCCTGCCGTTGACCGAAGTCCCGGCCAGCGGTGCGGCGGGCGACACCTACGCGGTGCTCCTCAGCGGCGACGGTGGCTGGGCCGGATTGGATCAGGAGGTGGCGGCCGCCATCGCGGCCAAGGGCATCCCGGTGGTGGGTTTTGATTCACTACGCTACTTCTGGAAGAAGCGCACCCCGGAGGGGCTGGCCGGCGACCTGGACCGGATCCTGCGCTATTACGGCGCGCACTGGGGCAAGTCGAAGGTGATCCTGATCGGCTACTCGCAAGGCGCTGACGTGCTGCCGTTTGCGGTCAATCGCCTGGCGCCGGATACGCGCGCGCAACTGGCCCAGGCGGTCTATCTGGCGCTCAGCGACACCGCGGCTTTCGAGTTCCATGTCACCAACTGGATGAGCGACGACGTGGCCGATGGGCTCTCGACCCTGCCTGAAATTCGCAGGCTCAACGCCGCCCAGAACCTGTGCATCTACGGCGAGGGCGACGATGACGAGGTCTGCAGCAAGGTCCCGGCAGGGCATCTGCGCGTGCAGGCGCTCAGCGGAGGACACCACTTCGATGGCGACTACGGGCATCTGGCCGAGTTGATCCTGGCCGACGCCGCCGCGACAGCGCCGCGCTAGCGTGCGGTTTCAGCTAGGGCCAGGCGCAGCAGACGGGCCATCAGGCGCTCGCCGATGCCGTGGGGCGCGGCCAGGTCCATGCGCGTCAGCGCGAGTGCGTCGTGCGGTGGTCGGGTGGATAGCGCGCGCATGACCGTGCGCAGCTTGCCGCCGCGGGACGCGGTGTTGGCCTTCAGCCAGCTCAGCGCGCGGACCAGGCGCTGCTCGGTGTCGGTGAAGTCACTGCCCAGCGGGTAGTCGGGCAGGGTGCCGTTGCGACGGAATGGGGCGAGCCGCTCGGCCAGGTGCTGCGGTGTATTGCGTTGCCAGGCGGCCGGGGCGCTGAAGTCGCCGCGCAGCTTGCCGGCCGCCTTGGCCGGTTCCAGCAGGGGCGTGATGAAGCGGGCATCGGTGATGCCGGCCATGGCGATGATGCAGTCCTCGTCGGTGCGCGCGCGCAGGTCGGCGATGCCGTATTCGTCCACGTAGACATCGCGCAAGTGGCGGGCGATGGTGGTGTGGCCGTAGTGCCAGCGGACGTTGGACTTGGCCCGCGCACCTTCGCCACGCTGGCTACGCAGCATGAGCACGCTGCGCGCGTCTTGCAGGGCGTGGGCCATGGTCACGAAATCGTGCTGCCCCCCCACGCCGGACACCACCCGTCCGTCCTCCAGTCCATCGGAGACCGCTGCCCCGAGCGCGGTGGCCATCATGCAGCTGTTGAAGAAGCGCGCGTTCACCCGTTGCAGGCGCTCCAGCGCCTCGTTGCCGCCATACAGCTGGTTGATCTGGCTGATGCGCTGCATCCCGATGGCGCGGCGCTGATCGTGGTCCAGGTTGCGCAACCAGTCGTAGAACGCAGGCGACCCGAGATAGAAAGCGCCGTGCAGGTACTGGCCATCCGCCTGCAGGCGGGCATGGTCGTCGTCGCTGGCGGTGCCTTCGGCCATGCGTTGCATGAGCGCGGCGTCGTCGAGCACGCGGCGTTTGATGACGCCATGCTGCACCAGCAGGCGAAAGCCCTCGTTGAGCATCTCGCTGCAACCATACAGGCCGATCCGGAACGGATCCAGGCCGCCGCTCTCGATGACGGCCGGGTGCTGTTCCAGGCTGGGGTCCAGTGCGTGCAGGACGCGCCGGTAGGCCGCGTTGTCGGTATGGCGCAGCACCAGTGCGTGGCTCAGCGCATCGGCCAATGTCCCGATGCCGATCTGCAGCGTCCCGCCGTCGCGCACCAGGGTGCTGGCGTACAGGCCGATGGCGTAGTCGGCGTCACCGACCGGCTGCCGCGGCAGGGCGAACAGCGCCGGATGCGGGCCGGGTGGATCGATCACCACATCGAAGAAGTCTCCGGGCACCGCGGCTTCGCCATCCAGCCACGGCAGTTGCGGGTCGACCTCGGCCACCAGCAGCGGACGCGGCAGTCCACGCCGGGCGATGGCATCCAACGTGTCCTGGGTGGTGTCGTTGTTGCACGACAGCGACAGGCGCAGTGGCGCGTCTTCGCCTGCCTGCGGGTGACGCGCGACCTTCTGTACGATCACATTGGGCGCGCGCCGGGCCACGCCATCGGCGGCGTGGGTGTAGTTGAGGCTCACGTAATGGCGCTGCATTCGCCGCGAATGCAGCAGCGCGCCGGACTGCATGTAGAACTCTTCGACCTGGATGTGCGGCGGCAGCGCATCGGCCTTGAGCGCCTGCACATAGTGCAGCGTTGGGAAATCCTCGCCGAAGTGGCGTGCGCCGAATGGCTTGAAGAACCGTGCCTCCAGGCCGTCGCCTCCTGGCGCGGGCGGGTCGAGCGACAGCGCGGTGTAGAGCTGGAGTGGACGCGAGGGATCCGGCGCGATCCGGTCGTAGAGCGCGTTGAGCAGGCGATGCGGCTTGCCAATGCCCAGTGGGGCGGCGACGCGCAGGGCGCCGGGTACGCGCTCGAGGATCAGCTCGATGGCGTCGGACAGCGCGGTCAGATGCTGGGGCATGGACGCAGGATCGGGCGGCGGACGTGCACCGGATGTCATGGTCGCAATAAGCTGTCAGCACAAAGCCCGGTCCAGGAGGGACCGGGCTTGCGGGCAAGACGCGGGACTGCTCAGCGCGGCGTGCTCAGAAGCGCCATTCAAGCGTGGCCGTGGTGTTGCGCGGCGCGCCGTAGTAGCCGATCTGGTACAGGCTGCCGATGTATTTCTTGTTGGCGATGTTGTTGACGTTGACGCGCAGCGTCAGCGCGTTGCTGATGTTCCAGCGCGCGAAGGCATTGAGCACGGTGTACGCATCCTGGCTGACCGTGTAGCCCGTGTAGCTGTCCGGGCCGGACACGGTCTTGTCCTGCCAGCGACCGCTGAGGCCGAAGGACAGCGCGGTATAGCTGGGCAGGCGTGCGCTGATGGCCAGGTTGGCCGTGTTGCGCGGGACCCACGGATAGGTGTCCTGGCCCTGCTCGCCATCCATCTTCAGATGCGTGTAGCCGAACACCAGGTCGATGTCCTCGCTGACCTTGCCGGTGACTTCCAGTTCGACGCCCTTGGATTCCACGTCGGAAGGCGCGTAGTAGTACTGGCCGTTGGCCGGGTTCAGCCCGCGGGAGATCGCCAGGCCGTCCTGCTTGGCGTCGAACACCGCCAGCGTGGTCAGCAGGCGCTGGTCCAGCCAGTTGGCCTTCACGCCAGCCTCGTAGTTCTTGCCCTTGGTCGGCGGCAGGTAATTCTGGCCGATGTCCTGCTGGTCCTGCGGCTGATAGATGTCCGAGTAGCTGACATAGCCCAGCACGTTGGGGGTGAAGTCCCAGGTCAGGCCGGCATAGGGACTAGTATGGCTGTCGCTTTGTTCGAAGTACGCGCCGCCAGCCAGGCCGTTACGCGAGAACGCGGTGTAGTTGAAGCCCAACACCGTCTTCAGGCGCTCGGTCAACGAGACGTGCGTGGCGCCATAGGCGCGCTTGATGTGCTGGTTGAGCGAATCCTGCGGAGCCGGCGCGGCCCAGAGCGGTTCGGGCACGACGTCACCGGCGTAGGGAAATCCCGGCAGCGCGTCGAAGCCGGAAAGCGCCGACCAGTAATGTCCTCCACTCTCGCTTTGCGCGAGGCTGAAGCCCAGCATCGCCTCCTGCGGGCGGTCGAACAGTGAATAGGTCCCGTTGAGCTCGACCGTGCCCAGGTTGGCGGTGACCTTGTCCCGGCCCTTGTACGGGTAGCCATTCAGGCCTTCGCCTGTGACCGGATCCAGGCCGGTCACGGTGTAGGCGAAAAACAGTTGGTCGTCCTCGGCGCTACGCCGGTAGTTGTAGGCCACCTTGAGCTTCCAGTCCTCGCCGAGTTGCTGGGCGTACTCGACGAAGCCGGCCTGGTTGTTGGTGTTCCAATACGTCCAGTCCTGGGTCGTGGAGGCGCTGCGGCCCCAGCCAGTCTGGCCGCCGCCGACGGTGTTGAAGGTCAGCGCTCCCCACATGTTGCCGGTGCTGTTGGCCTGCTGCCACGAGTAGCCAGCGGTGAGCGTGCCGTTCTCGCCGATCTGGCCGTCGACCACGCCATAGAGGAAGGTGCGTTCCTTGTCGTAGTCACGCAGGTACGAGCCACCGTCCTCGTGCGCGGCCACCACGCGCACCGCCCAGCTACCGTCGGTGGTGATCGGCGTGGAATAGTCCAACTGCTCACGGGTGGTGCCCCACGAGCCGTAGCTGATCCCGACCGAGCCCTGTTCGTCGTTGGTCGGGCGCTTGCGCACGTAATTGAGGGTGCCGGCGGCATTGCCCACGCCGGTCAACAGGCCGTTGGCGCCACGGATCACCTCGATCTTGTCGTAGCCATACGCGTCCATCGCGCCGGTGACGATGCCCCAGCCATTGGGCAGGCCGACGCCATCGATCTGGGTGTTCTCGATCTCGAAGCCACGCGAGAGATAATTGGTGCGGTTGGTTTCCCACTCCTCCACCTGGATGCCGGTTGCCAGGCGCAGCGCGTCATTGATCGTGTTGGCGCCGAAGGCATCCATCTGTTCGCGGCTGATCACGCTGATCGACTGCGGCGTGTCCTTGATCGCCAGATCCAGGTTGGTCGCGCCGTTGCTGACGCGCTCGGCCCGCTGCGCCACCACCATTACTTTGTCCAGGTCCTTGGCCTTGCTGTCTTTCCCATCGGTGGCCTGGGCCTGACCCTGGGAAGCTAGCAATAATCCCATGGCCAGCAGGGAGTAACGGGGTAGGGCAAGCGGGAAACGCGGAGGCGAAGCGGCTTTCATGCGGACATCCAGATGCGGTGGGGAAGAGCGCCGGCAAGGGCGCAGAGCGCCCAGGATGTTAAACGAAAATGATTCGCATTTGAAGTCGTATTTGGCGCGGCACGACACACCGCGTGCTGCGGAGCAGGCGCGAAGGGGTGGAGCGCGCTTGACAGCACTCTGATTACGTCTGTAATTTAATTAAAAATTACAGGCGTAAACGAAATGGCGATCAGTGAAGCCGAGGCGGTCGTGATGGAGGTCTTGTGGGGCCGTAGCCCACAGGGCGCCGATGAAGTCGTCGCGGCGCTGGCCAGTCGCACCGACTGGGCCGAGCCGACCATCAAGACCTTGCTCAACCGCCTGCTTAACAAGGGCGCGATCCAGGCCACGCGCGAAGGCCGCCGTTATCTCTACGCGCCGTTACTGAGCCGGCAGGCCTGGGTGCAACAGCAGAGCGAGGGCCTGCTGGAGCGGGTGTTCGGTGGGCGCGTGGCGCCGCTGGTGGCGCACTTCTCCGAGCGCGGGAAACTCTCGGCGCAGGACATCGCCGATCTCAAACGACTGGTCCAGGAGTTGGACGATGAACAGTGAGCTGATGACCTGGCTGGGTGGGACGACGCTGGCGACCAGCGCGGCGGCGGTGCTGGTGGCATTGCTGCGCCGCCCGATGCGCGCAGCGTTTGGCGTGGGCGCGGCCTATGCGTTGTGGGCGTTGGTGCCGGTGGCGTTGATCGCCGTGTCGTTGCCGGCACCGGTGCGCCCCGTGCTGCTGGTGCCGATGGCCGCGAAGGTGGGGGTCATGCGGGCGGTCGGCGAGGCATCGCAGGAATCCACGCTGCCTTGGACTTTGCTGCTCGCCATCGCATGGGGCACGGGCGGGCTGGCAATGGCCGGCCTGCAGTTCTGGCAGCAGCGCCGCTTCATGCGTCGCCTGGGGCCGTTGCGTCTGCATGCGGACGGCCTGCGTTTTGCCGCGACCAGCGCGGGCCTGCCAGCGGTGACCGGCGTGCTGCGGCCACGCATCGTGCTGCCCGCGGATTTCTTGCATCGCTATGACGCCGACGAGCGCGCGCTGGTCGTGGCCCACGAACGCCAGCACATCGCGCGCGGCGACCTGCCGTGCAATGCGCTGGCCGCGCTGCTGCGCTGCGTGTACTGGTTCAACCCGCTGCTGCACTGGGCGATGCCCCGCTACCGCCATGACCAGGAACTGGCCTGCGATGCACGCGTACTGCAGCACCATCCGGGCGCCCGGCGCACCTATGCGCAGGCGATGCTGAAGACGCAGCTGGACGACTTCGCCCTGCCGGTTGGCTGTCACTGGTACACCCACCCGATCAAGGAACGGATCGCCATGTTGAAGCGTCCCAGTCCCCGCTGGTGGCAGACCGGCGTGTCGTCGGTGTTGCTGCTGGCCCTGTTTGCAGGCGGGGGTTATGCGGCGTGGGCCGGCCAGCCGGCGGCGCAGGCGACAAACGCCGCGCCCATGCGGTACGCCGCGACGTTGCGACTCGAGGTGGACGGCGAGCAGCAGGCGTTTGACATGCGAAGCGATGCCGGCATGCCATTCGCCTTTGCCCTGCGCAGCAAGGCAGGACATCGTTGGGAGGGCACGGCCAGCATCTCCCCGTCCGCGGCAGGTCAGGTCAGCGTGGACATCGCGCTCAAGCGGGATGGCGTTGCGCTCCCGGATCCGATGGTGCTGGTCGCCCGGTTGGATGAGGAGGCTTCAATCAAGTTCTCGCCCGATGCGTCTTCGGGGCCGCTCGTGTTGACCATGCGGGTCGGTCAAACAGTGCCGCAGGCCATGCGCAACGCGACGAGCACAGAGAAGGCCGGTCCCAGCCAGCGCGCGCAGGCATCCACGGTCCCGGATGACGATGCAAGTCCGTTCGATTACACCCAGCACGCGCCGCCGCGTTATCCCAAGGAGGCCGCCAATGCAGGCATCACTGGGACGGTCGTGATGCTGGTGGACATCGCACCGGATGGGCAAGTGGCACGCGTCGTGGTGGAGCATTCCGCACACAATGCGCAGCTCGATGCGGCTGCCGTGGAGGCCGCGCGCAAGTGGCGTTTCAGGCCCAAGCTGGAAGCGGGCCTGCCCGTGGCGCACCGCGTCCGGGTGCCCATTGAATTCAGTATCGATGAGCCTACCGAAGGAGCCGCGTCAGCATCTGGCGACAAGCGCGTGGTCGGGCAGGACACGCCTTCCCGAACCAGGCAGCTTCAGGTATCCGAGGGCTTGTTCGGCACGAAGATTCTTGCTGACGTCCCTGCGGCTGGCAGCACAGCGCATGTCCGCCTTGCTGCCAGCCGTCCGCCGGGCAAGTGGGATCGCGCGATCATGGGAGCGGCATGCTGATGCCCCGCGCATGCATCTGCGTGATGGTCGCCCTGCTCGTGGCCGGCTGTGCCACCCGGTCGCCCGCGATGCAGGAAGACACCGCCACCACCCGCAACACCAATGTCGACCAGCGCATGCTGATGCCCGAAGGCGGACAGGAAGGGGCGGCCAAGATCGAGCGCTACACGCTGGCGCCGAGCGAAGTGTTCCGCATGCCCGAGCCGACCGAGGCAGGCAATCCGGAGCTCCCATCCGATTCGCCACGCCAGACCCTGGCGCCGACCACGGTCTGCGCGCGCGTGGTCCTCGATGCCCAAGGCGATGTGCAGCGCGCCGAACTGCTGGACGACCGCGCCGACTGCGCCGCCGGCGCGCAGCCGGATAACGCGGACCTGGTGCAGGCGATGTTGGCCAAGGTGCGGCAGTGGCGGTTCGTGCCGGCCGCGGTCTGCCACTTCTCCGCCGACCATCCGCCGGCCGATCCGCAGCGCTGTGACGGGGCGCAGTCGGTGGAGCCGGTCCCGGTGACGCTGCTGTACGCCTTCACCTTCGAGGTGGAACAGGGCCGCGTGCATGTGCAGCGGGGTGGCATGCGCGGGCGGTAGCGCGGTGCCGTTGGTCGCTTGGTGGGAGCCGATTTATCGGCGATCCGGCTTTCCCGGTGAAGCCCCATCGCCGATAAATCGGCTCCCACCTTGCAACGCCTACAGCATCTCCGGCTTGAACAGCCTGCGCCGCGAGCGTTCGCTGCCCGACACCATGAACTGCCCGTCACCCCGGTAGTGCAGCGTGCGCGGCAGCTTGGGTGTCGGCGCAACATGCGCCTTGACCGCCTCCCAGATGAACAGGTTGTAACGGTCCACCAGCGCGTCGTCGTGCAGGCGGCACTCAAAGCTGGCATGGCATTGCGCGATCAGCGGTGCGTCCACGCAACTGGCCCGCTGTGCGGTCAGGCCGAAGGCCGCGAACTTGTCGACCTCGCCCCCGCTGCAGTTGCCGATCCGCACCACCGTGTCCAGCAGCGGCTCGGTCGGCAGGTTGATCACGCACTGTCGGCTGGCACGGATCAATCCGAAGCTATGGTTCGCGCGGGAGATCACGCAGGCTAGCAGCGAGGGCGCGAATTCCATGACCATGTGCCAGCCCATCGTCATGATGTCGCGTTGACCATTGTGCGCGCTGCTGACCAGCACCACCGGGCCGGGCTCGAGGAAACGGCGCACCTGATGCACGGGAAAATCCTGTTTGGCGATGGGCTGCATCGGGCGTCGGGCGCTGGCTTCAGACGTGCTCCAGTGTGCGTGGCACGCCGTGACGGGTGTCTTGCCGCCGCATCGGCGCGGTAGGCTTGAACGCCACGCACGCGCATCGCGTCAACGGAGAGATCGACATGTGGGAAACCCTGGGCACGCTGCGCGACCTGGGCCGGCTGCAGGAGATCGCCTCGGTGCTGGTGCGTTACGGCTTCGGCGATGTGGTGCGCAGGATCGGCCTGGCCAACGTGCTGGAGCGTGCCGGGCGCCTGGTACATGCCGAGCGCGCCGGCGAGTTCCTGCATCTGCAACCGGCCCAGCGCCTGCGTCGCGCGCTGGAAGAACTGGGGCCAACCTTCATCAAGCTGGGCCAGGTGCTGGCCACGCGCGTGGACCTGCTGCCGGCGGACTGGATCGTCGAACTGGGCGCCCTGCAGAGCGCGGTGCCGGCGCTGGACTTCGAGCAGGTGCGTGCGCAGGTGCGCGAGGACCTGGGCGCCGAACCCGAAGCGGTCTTCGATCGCATCGACACCGCCGCGCTGGCGGGCGCATCGCTGGCGCAGACCCATCGTGCGTGGCTGGCCGATGGCACCCCGGTGATCCTCAAGATCCGCCGCCCCGGCATCGTCGAAGTGGTCGAGGCCGACCTGCGCCTGCTCGCGCGGCTGGCCGACATCGCCCAGGCGCGGCTGCCGGACCTGCGCCGCTTCCGGCCGGACGAGGTGGTCAAGCAGTTCACCGCCTCGCTGCGCGCGGAGCTGGATTTTGCCGCCGAGTGCCGCAATGCCGAGCAGATCGCGGCCAACTTCGCGCAGTTCCCGGGCATGGTGGTGCCGCGCGTGTACTGGACGTGGACCAGTGCCCGGCTCAACGTGCAGGACTTCGTCCAGGGACTGCCGGGCGGCGACATGGCCGCGCTGGATGCCGCGGGCCTGGACCGCAAGGCGCTGGCGCGCACCGGCGCGCAGATCGTGATGAAGATGGTGCTGGAGGACGGGCTGTTCCATGCCGACCCACACCCGGGCAACCTGTTCTACCTGCCCGACGGGCGCATCGCGCTGATCGATTTCGGCATGGTCGGGCGCGTGTCCCAGACGCGGCGTCTGCAGATCGCCCGGCTGCTGCACGGCCTGGTCACCCAGCAGCCCGAGGCGGTGGCCGACATCCTGCTCGACTGGGCCAGTGATGAGGGCCAGGGCGAGGCGGACGAGGCTGTGCTGCTGGCCGATATCACCACCTTCACCGACCAGTTTCACGGCGTGCCGCTCAAGGACCTGCGCATCGGCCGAATGCTGACGGAAATCTCCACCCTGCTGCGCGTGCATGCGCTGGTGCTGCCGCCGGATCTGGCGCTGATGATCAAGGCCTTGCTGACATTGGAAGGGCTGGGCCGGCAACTGGACCCGGACTTCGACATGGCCAGCCAGGCGCGGCCGTTCCTGGAGCGGGCGATGCTGGCGCGCTACGCGCCGCGGCACCTGGCCCGGCGTGGAGGTCGGATGCTGGGCGAATCGCTGGACCTGCTGGGCGAGCTGCCGCGCGATGTGCGGCGGCTGGTGCGCGCGGCCGGGCGCGGGCGCATGAAGCTGGAGATCACCAGCCTGCGCAGCGTCGGTGCGCAGCTGAACCACGCGGTGAATCGGCTGACGATGGGCATCGTCACCGCGGCGCTGATCGTTGGCTCGGCCATCGTGATGAACAGTGCCGGCGGCGTGCCCAGCGCGTGGCGCACCGGGCTGGGCCTGGCCGGCTTCATCGGCGCGGCCGTGTGCGGCGTGGGTATCCTGCTGTCGATCTGGCGCAGTGGACGCCGCTGACCCCGCCGACGCGCCCTTGCGGGTACGCCACTGGGTAGGGACTCGCCGATTCCCGTAGCGCCGAGCGTGCTCGGCCGGGGCGCTATCGGCCATGCCCACAGCCGAGCAAGCTCGGCGCTACAAGCGGATCCAGCGCATTACAGCACGTGCACCGCGTCGGCCAGTTGCTGCACCTCATCGGGCTGATGGCTGACGTAGAGCATCGGCAGCCCGGTCTGCTCGCGCACGCGGCGCAGATAGGGAATCAACTCGCCGCGTCGCGCCGGGTCCAGCGCGGAGAGCGGCTCGTCCAGCAGCAGCATGGCCGGCTGGGAGAGCAGGGCGCGGCCGATGGCCACGCGCTGGGCTTCGCCCCCAGACAGATTGCGCGGGCGCCGCGCCAGCAGCGGTGCGATGCCCAGCAGGTCCACCACGGCGTCGAAGCCGAAACCACTGCTGCCCTTCGCGCCATGGCGGCCGTAGCCCAGGTTGCCGCGCACGTCCAGGTGCGGGAACAGGCGCGCATCCTGGAACACGTAGCCGATGCGCCGCCGGTGCACGGGCAGGTTGATCCGGGTGGCGCTGTCGAACAGCACGCGGCCATCCACCTCGATCCGACCGGCCTGCGGCCGCAGCAGGCCGGCAATGGCGTTGAGCACGCTGGTCTTGCCCACGCCGGAAGGGCCGGTGAGCGCCAGCACGCGGGCATCGCTGTCGATGCGCACCTGCCGGGCGAAGGCGCCGCGGCGCAGCTGCAGATCCACGTGCAGGCTCACAGCACCTCCTCGGCGTCCGTGCCGCGCTGGCGCCGGGCCAGCCATTCGCTGAGCATCAGCGCGGCCAGCGAGAGCGCCAGCGACACGCCGGCCAGGCGCCAGATGCCAGCCTCGGCCCCGGGCACCTGCAGCAGGTTGTAGATGGCCGAGGAGATCGTCTGGGTCTGCCCGGGGATGTTGGAGACGAAGGTGATGGTCGCGCCGAACTCGCCCAGCGCCTTGGCGAACGCCAGCACCACGCCGGCCAGGATGCCCGGCCACGCCAGCGGCAGGGTCACAGTGAAGAATACGCGCCACGGTCCGGCGCCCAGCGTGGCGGCGGCATGTTCCAGGCGGCGGTCGACGTGCTCGATGGACAGGCGCAGCGCGCGCACCATCAGCGGGAAGCCCATCACCGCGCAGGCCAGCGCCGCGCCGGTCCAGCGGAATGCGAAACGGAAGCCGAAGTGTTCCAGCAGCCAGGCGCCGACCACGCCTTGCGTGCCCATCACCACCAGCAGCGCATAGCCGGTGACCACCGGCGGCAGCACCAGGGGCAGGTGCACCAGCGCATCGAGCAGTGTGCGCCCCGGGAAGCGCCGGCGCGCCAGCAGCCAGGCCACGGCCACGGCCGGCGGCAGGCTGGCGACCGACGCCACCAGCGCCACTTTCAGGCTCAGGCCGATGGCGGTCAGTTCGTCCGGGGAAAACGCCAGCATCGCGCGAGGTTACTTGAGCAGCGAGAAGCCGTGTTTCTCGAAGATGGCCCGCGCGGGCGCGCTGCCCAGCCAGGTCACGAAAGCCGCGCGCCCCGGCGCGGTGCCCGCCTTGAGCGCGGCGACGGGATAGACGATGGCCGGGTGGCTGCCGGCCGGAAAGGTGGCCACCACGCGCACGCCGGGATCGGCGGCCGCATCCGAGCCGTAGACGATGCCCAGCGGCGCCTCGCCGCGCGAGACCAACAGCAGCGCCGAGCGCACGCTGTCCGACTCTGCAAGCTTGTCCTGCACGCCCTTCCAGAGGTTCAGCGACTGCAGCGCGGCCTTGGCGTACTTGCCTGCCGGCACGCTGTCGGTCTTGCCGACGGCCAGGCGGCCATCGCCCAGGGCGGCGGACAGGGCGCCGGGCTGGCCAAGGCTGACCTGCGCCTGGCTGGCCTTGGGCGCGACAAGGACCAGATCGTTGCCCAGCAGGTTGCGACGGCTCGCCGGGTCGATCAGATCGTGCTGCTGCAGGTCGTCCATCCACGCCAGGTCGGCGGAGACGAACACATCGGCCGGCGCGCCCTGCGCGATCTGCCGGGCCAGGGTGGAACTGGCCGCATAGGACACGGTGACCGCGGTGCCGGTAGTGCGCTGGTACAGCGCGGCGGCCTCGTCCATCGACTCCCTGAGGCTGGACGCGGCAAAGACGGTGATCGGCTGCGCGGCGCTGGCCTGCGTGGCGGTGAGGGCAGCCAGGAGCAGCAGGCCGGCGCGCAGCAGGCGCGAGGCGAGGTTGGCCGGCATGAACGGCAATAGGCGAGGCAGGCGCTTCATCGGATCTCCCGTTATATCCATCAGGATATACCGCAGCTGTGAGCGCGGCGCGAGGCGGCGGCTTCAGTCCGGCTGACGTTGGGCCGCCAACCAGGCCAACTCGGCGGCCGCGGCTTCGGCGCAGCGCTGTTCAATGCGCCGGTAGGCGGCCAGCACCTGCAGCCCGAATGGGGTGAGCACCGCGCCGCCGCCACCCGTGCCGCCCTTGTTCGCCTGCACGACCGGCTCGCGGAAGACCTGGTTCATGGCGTCCACAAGATCCCAGGCGCGCTTGTAGCTCATGCCCATGCGCCGCCCGGCGGCCGAGATCGAGCCGGTGTCGCGCACACCTTCCAGCAGCTCGGCCTTGCCCGGTCCGAGCGCGGTCGCTGGGGTGAGCATCAGGCGTAATTTCAGGGGTAGCGGGGAGACGGAGGCAGGCATGGTGCAGATCCGGCGGCAAGGCCCGCGGCAGCATAGCCGAGGCACCGCCGCCGCCCTGCTGCGCTGCTAGGCTGTGGATCCCATCCGACGGCGAGGCCAGCATGGCATCCGACCCGATCACCGTGGTGCTGGAACAGACCGGCGACTACGCCTTCCATGTGCGTTTCGAAGGGCTTGAGGCGGAGCTGCACACCGACGAATCCCCGCCACTCGGACGCGGTGAAGGGCCCAATCCCGCGCGCCTGCTGCTGGCGGCCATCGCCAACTGCCTGTCGGCCAGCCTGGTGTTCGCCTTGCGCAAGTTCCACAACACGCCCGGGCCGCTGCGCGCCACCATCACCGCCGTGCCGGTGCGCAACGCACAGGGGCGCGTGCGGATTCCGCAGGCGCAGGTCGTCCTGGAGCTGCCGGGCCTCAATGCGGACTACCAGCACCTGGAGCGGGTGCTGGACACCTTCGAGGACTTCTGCACGGTCACCCAGAGCGTGCGTGACGGCATGGACGTGGAGGTCACCGTGCGCGATGCCGCCGGCCATGTCTTGCACGGTGAGCCGCAGGCGGGGGAGGCCGGGGCATGAACGCGGCGCAGGCACTGCTGGTCGCCTGCCCCCACTGCCACGCGCGCAACCGCGTTCCCGCCGCGCGGCTGGCGCAGGCCCCCACCTGCGGACGTTGCCACCAGGCGCTGTTCACCGGGCGTCCGGTCGCGCTGGATGCCGCGCATTTCGACACCCACGCGCGCGACAGCGACCTGCCACTGCTGGTGGATTTCTGGGCCGACTGGTGCGGGCCGTGCAAGATGATGGCGCCGCACTTCGAGGCCGCCGCCGCGCAGCTGGAGCCGCGCCTGCGCCTGGCCAAGGTCGATACCGAGGCCAATCGCACGCTGGGTGCGCGCTTCGGCATCCGCAGCATCCCGACCATGGCGCTGTTCCTGCACGGGCGCGAGCTGGGGCGCCAGTCCGGCGCCATGCAGGGCGCCGACATCGTGCGCTGGGCGCGGGCGACGGCCGGAATCTGACGCGGCGCCGCGCCAGGCCCTGTGCGTCCTGCGCTCAGCTGCCGCCGAGCGCGGCGTTGAGAAGCTCGGCCAGGTGGGTGCCGGCGATGCGAATCTGGCGTTCGGCCACCGGCGTCCAGCGGTCGAAGTAGGCCTGGTCGATCTTCGAACCGGCCGTATACAGCCCGGGCGAGACCGCGATCCGGCAGGAGGCTTCGGCCCACTGGGCGCCATGCGGCGGCAGGATCGCGCCCTGGGTCGGGGCGGGCGCGGGCAGTGCGCGGATCTGGGCCAGCAGCGCGCCATCGTCCAGCCCGGTGTGGCGGAACAGGCCGCTGTCCCACAGGGCGTGCAGGTTGGTGCCGCGGCCGTCGATGTTGACCTGCACTGTGTTGCCGCCCTTGTCCGCCGCCTTGCCAGCGTGCAGCGGCTGGTGCAGGTCGCCGGTGAAGTGCACGACGAACTTCAACGCCTGCAGGCGCGCGGCGGCCGGCTGGCTGCGGTCGGCCAGGATGGCGGTCTGGCGGTTGAGCGCCTCCACGGCGCAGTTGCCGCCGCGGCAATCACGCGGCGGATCGTAGTGGCAGTGATCCTCGCCCAGGTTGACGTAGTGCCAGGCGGCGGTGCGCTTGCCCAGGTCCGGATCCTGTTCGCGCAGATCGTCGGCCCAGCTGGCGATGCTGCCCAGGGTGGCGCCGGGCTCCTGGGCGAGCAGGGCATCGATCTGCCGGCGGGCGGCGGGGGTGAGGTCGGCATCGGCCAGTTCGGCCACCAGACGATGGCCGGTGTGGCCCCAGGCCAGGGCTTGCAGGGGCGCGCAGGCGGTGGCCAGCGCGAGCAGCGCGGCCAAGGGCCGAGCGAGGAAACGAGTCACGAACAGGCGGTCCAGCAACGGAAACGGCCCGCGATGATACGCCCGGCCCCTCGTGCTGCGGCCCGGCGCTGCGCTCAGAAATACCAGAGGTAGGACACCCCGAAGAACAGCGGATCGACCTGCGCGCGACCGGCCTTGTGACCGAGCAGCTCCAGGTCCGGGCCCATGTCGATCCAGCGCACGTCCACCCGGACCGCACCGCGGCTGCCCAACGCGAAGTCGATGCCGGCGTGGGCGGTCAGGCCATAGGAATCGCGCAGCGACAGGTCGGTGCCAGACAGCGCGCCCTCGTTCTGCTCGTCAAGGAACGTCGTGTAGTTGAGCCCCAGGCCAACGAAGGGAGACACATCCCCACTGCCGTTGAAGTGGTACTGCACCGTAAATGTGGGTGGCACGGCGATGAAGCTGCCCACCTGTTCCCCTTCCCAGTCCAGGTCGCGGCGCCCGCCCAGCGGCAGGGCCAGCTCCAGGCCCAGATTCTCGCGGACGAAATATTCCCAGGTTGGCGTGACGGCGGCCGTGTTGCCGACCTCGAGCGAACCCCCGAGCACAGGGGCATCTCCACCGCTGGACCACACCCCTTCCAGCCCGAGACTGGCGGTGCTGTGGCCGGCCGCCTGGGCGAAGGCGGCCGGGACGGTGCAGCAGGTCAGGACGAGAGCGGCCAGGCCGCGACGGATTGGCAGGTGCATCGGAACTCCCCGGTGTTGAAGACGTGTCACGGAAGTGCGTCCCGCCTCGTGATCCGTCCCCGCCTTCCTGGCGGTCCACCGACACCCGCAATCCCTGATGTCGCGAGTGTGCCAGAGCCCGCGCGATCGCGCGCGGACGATGGCCTCAGAAGTGCTTCACCCAGGCCACGCCGTAGACCAGGGGGTCGATATGCGCGGTGCCCAGGCTGGCGCCATCGACATGGACCTTGGTATCGATGTCCATCCAGCGCGCATCCACGCGCAGGGCGCTGCTCGGGCTCAGGGCGAAGTCCACGCCGACATGGGCGGCCAGACCCCACGAATCATCGAGCTTCAGGTCGGTGCCGGCCAGGGCGCCGGTGGTCTTCTCGCTGAAGAACGTCGTGTAGTTCAGGCCCGCACCGATGAAGGGCGATACCTTGCCCGCGCTGTTGAAGTGGTACTGCAGCGAGACGGTCGGCGGGAGGTGCTTGGTGCTGCCTACGCGGCCGACCCCGGCGATGTTGATGTCGTGCTCGAACGGCCAGGCGGCCAGCACTTCCAGCCCCAGGTTGTCGGCCACGAAGTACTCCAGGCTGACGGTGGGCTTGGTGTCGCTGCCGATCTCCAGCGGCAGGGTGCCGCCGGCGAGGCTGCCGTTGTCCGACTTCGGATTGACCTGGTGGACGCCGACGCCCAGCGCCCAGTCGCCGCGCTGTTGAGCATCGCTGTTGAAAACCGTACCGCCCAGGGCGAGGGCGGCGAGCAGGGGGAGGGTGAGGGTGCGCATTGCAAGGGTCCTGTTGGAGAAGTGCGCGCAGTGTCCGCGCAGGTCCCCGGGTGCGCCTTGATTGCAATCAAGGCACGGAGCGCCACGATCGCGGCGGTGCAGTGCCTCCACCGCGCTCGCTCGGCCCATGACCGGCTGCCAACATGGCGCGCTGCTAGAATGAGGGTCCCTTCAACGCTGCGCCGCGCCATTGCGTGCGGCTTACAGGAGTCCCCCAGCAATGACCATCAAGGTTGGCATCAACGGTTTTGGCCGCATCGGCCGCAACGTGCTGCGTTCGGCGGTGCAGAACTTCGAAGGCGACATCGAGGTCGTGGCCATCAACGACCTGCTGGAGCCGGACTACCTGGCTTACATGCTGCAGTACGACTCGGTCCACGGCCGGTTCAAGGGCACCGTGTCCGTCGAGGGCACCACCCTGATCGTCAATGGCAAGAAGATCCGCCTGACCGCCGAGCGCGATCCGGCCGCGCTGAAGTGGGACGAGGTCGGGGCCGAGGTCGTCATCGAATCCACCGGCATCTTCCTGACCAAGGAAGGCGCACAGAAGCACCTGGATGCCGGCGCCAAGAAGGTCATCATGTCGGCCCCGTCCAAGGACGACACCCCGATGTTCGTGTACGGCGTCAATGACAAGGCCTACAACGGCGAGACCATCATCTCCAACGCCTCGTGCACCACCAATTGCCTGGCACCCATCGCCAAGGTCATCAACGACAAGTGGGGCATCAAGCGCGGCCTGATGACCACCGTGCACGCCGCCACCGCGACGCAGAAGACCGTCGATGGCCCGTCCAACAAGGACTGGCGCGGCGGCCGCGGCATCCTGGAGAACATCATTCCTTCATCCACCGGCGCGGCCAAGGCCGTGGGCAAGGTCATCCCCGAGCTCAACAAGAAGCTCACCGGCATGAGCTTCCGCGTGCCGACCTCGGACGTGTCGGTCGTCGACCTGACCTGCGAGCTGGAAAAGCCTGCCACCTACGACGAGATCAAGGCCGAAATGAAGGCCCAGTCCGAGGGTGCGCTGAAAGGCGTGCTGGGTTACACCGAGGACAAGGTCGTCGCCACCGACTTCCGCGGCGAGACCCGCACCTCGGTGTTCGACGCCGAAGCCGGCATCGCCCTGGATTCCACCTTCGTCAAGCTGGTGTCCTGGTACGACAACGAGTGGGGCTACTCCAACAAGTGCCTGGAGATGGTCAAGGTCGTGGCTGGCTGATCCAGGCATTCTTTGGGGGTGTCGACGAGCGGTGTCGCAGGGGCTGGCGACGCCGCTTTGTTGTGGTATAAAAATGATCGCGGGGCTGGTCGCGTGCGTTGGCCGAGTCTCCACACCGGAAGTCAATTCAAGAGACAAGGAGTCATCTCATGCGCTTGAAGAGCGTTGCAGCCGTTTTCGTCGCAGCCGTCATGGCCGTTCAGGTATTCGCCGCGCAGGCTGCGTCCCCGCAAAATATTTTTGAAGTCGACTATGTCCTGTCGAACCTCAAGAAAGGGGTGACGACGAAGGATCAGGTTCTGGAGCACTTCGGTGAGCCGACCAAGCGCGATGTTAAATTGACCTCTGAGGGCGGCGCTTCCGAGACTCTGATCTATCTGAAAGGCGCGCCCAAGAAGGCGGCCAAGTCCGGTGGGACAGGCTTCGGGAAGATGATGGGGTCATTGCGTGGGATCGTCTCTGACGTTTCTAGTGCCACGGGCAAGAATGTGACTGGAACCACGTATGCGCAAAGCTACGACGCGCAGCGTCGTGCGGAAGCGGCCGATCGGCTCGCCGCGCGAGCGGGAAGTGCGCAGGGCGATGCGGAGGATGCAGGCAGTGATGGTGCATCGCGCCTGACGATCCAGCTCAAGGATGGCGTTGTCAGCTCCTACGCAATGGACTGAGCACCATCCACGGTTATTTTGAGAATGGCCCCGATTTCGGGGCCGTTTGTTTTCTGCGCATCCTTTCTCCAGTCCACTGCGGGTGTTGTTTGCCGCCTCACGCTCCAGCGCGGACAATGAGGGCCTGATCCCTGCACAGGAACCCCCATGACCATCCTCCGCATGAGCGACCTCGATCTTTCCGGCAAGCGCGTGTTGATCCGCCAGGATCTCAACGTGCCGATCGAGAACGGGCAGATCACCTCCGAGCAGCGCATCACTGCCTCGGTGCCGACGCTGAAGGCCGCGCTTGAGCAGGGGGCGGCGGTCATGGTGACGTCCCATCTGGGACGCCCGAAGGAGGGCGCCTGGAGCCAGGAGGAATCGCTGGCGCCGGTCGCCGAGCGCCTGACGGCGCTGCTGGGCGTGAAGGTGAACCTGGTGCGTGATTGGGTGGACGGCGTTGAGGTCGAGCCGGGTCAAGTGGTGCTGCTCGAGAACTGCCGCATGAATGTCGGCGAGGCCAAGGACGACGAGGCGCTCTCGAAGAAATATGCCGCACTGTGCGACGTGTTCGTCATGGATGCTTTCGGCACCGCGCATCGCGCGCAGGCCTCGACCCATGGTGTCATCAAGTACGCGCCGGTCGCCGCTGGCGGCCCCCTGCTGATGGCCGAGCTCGATGCCCTGGACAAGGCCCTGGCCGATCCGGCCCGTCCCCTGCTGGCCATCGTCGCGGGCAGCAAGGTGTCCACCAAGCTGGAGCTGCTCTCGAACCTGGTCGACAAAGTCGATCAACTCATCGTTGGCGGCGGCATCGCCAATACGTTCATTGCCGCGGCGGGGCATTCGGTCGGCAAGTCGCTGTGCGAGCCGGACCTGCTGGAGACCGCGCGCAAGATCGTCGCCGATGCCAAGGCGCGTGGGGCCGAGATCCCCCTGCCGACCGACGTGGTGGTTGCCAAGCAGTTCCTGCCCGATGCCGCTGCCACGGTGAAGTCGCTGGACGCGGTCGAGGAGGATGACCTGATCCTGGACATCGGCCCGGACACCGCGCAGGCCTATGCCGATCGCATCGCAAAGGCGGGGACGGTGGTCTGGAACGGCCCGGTAGGCGTGTTCGAATTCGACGCCTTCGGCAAGGGGACCGAGACCCTGGCGCGCGCGATCGCCGCCTCGTCTGCGTTCTCCATCGCCGGTGGCGGCGACACCCTGGCGGCCGTCGACAAATACGGCATCGCCGAGGACGTGTCCTACATCTCGACCGGCGGCGGCGCGTTCCTCGAATTCCTCGAAGGCAAGACCCTGCCGGCCGTGGCGGCGCTGGACGCGCGCGGTTGATCTCGGACCGGCCCGGCGCGTTTCCGCGTCGGGTCGGTCGCGCTGCGGTCCCTTCTCAAGCGAGCGTCATCCATGCGGTCTTTCCCGATTGTGTTCTTCGACCTGGACGGCACCCTGGTCGATTCCGAGCCCGGCATCATCAACGGCATCCAGCACGTGTTCTCCTCGCTTGGGCGCCCGGTGCCAGAGGCCAAGGCATTGCGTTCCTGGATCGGCCCGCCGATGCGCGACAGTTTCCAGGCGGCCTTTGCCGACGAGGCGCTGGTGGCGCAGGCGCTGTCGTTGTACCGCGCCCGTTACGACACGATTGGCTGGACCGAGCTGTCGGTCTATGCCGGCATTCCGGAGCTCATCGGCGCGCTGCATGCGCAAGGGCGCAGACTGGCCGTGGTGACCTCGAAAAACGAGCGCTCGGCGCGCCAGATCCTGTCCGGGCTCCCGTTCGGCGCCTGCTTCTCGGACATCATCGGCGCCAGCGACGACGGGTCACGACGTTTCAAGCCCGATCTGATCGCCGAGGCGCTGCGGCGACTGGAGGCCGAGTCAGGGCAGTGCGTGATGATCGGGGATCGGCGCATGGACATCGAGGGCGCCAACCACCACCACATGCATAGCATCGGCGTGCTTTGGGGATTTGGTGATCGCGACGAACTGGAGCAGGCCGGTGCCGGCGCCGTTGTGACCAGTCCGGTAGCGCTCCAGCAACTCTTGGTCTGATGGCGCATCGCGTCCCGCGCGGCCTGCCGGGAATTCGCGCACTAAGATGCCAATAAAATACCATTTTGGATTGGCGACGTGACTTGCCTTCTTCCGTTAAATCCGTTTCAGATCAATGAGTTGAATCTAGAGGCTTGATGCGCTCCAGTGGCGCATGCGGTCTTGGTTGCATCGCACAAGCGGACCACAAGCAGTCCTGTGATAGCGTTTACCGCTTCGGAGGACATCATGAACACGACACAGCAGCGCCGCACCAAGATTCTTGCCACCCTCGGGCCCTCAACCGACGCACCTGGCGTGCTGGAAAAGCTCTTCCGGGCGGGGGTCAACGTGGTCCGTCTGAACTTCTCCCACGGATCGCCCGACAGCCAGCGCCAGCGCGCCGAAGCGGTGCGGGCCGCCGCCGCCGCAATCGGCGCGGAGGTGGGCATCATGGCCGACCTGCCGGGGCCCAAGATCCGCATCGAGCGCTTTGCCGCCGGCAAGGTTTACCTGAAGGCGGGCGCACGGTTCGATCTGGTCGCCGAAGCCGATGCACCTCCAGGCGACGAGCAGCAGGTCGGTGTGAGCTACCTGGGGCTGCCAGGCGATGTGGCGCCGGACGATGTGCTACTGCTGGACGACGGCATGCTCCAGCTGCGAGTCAAGCAGGTCCAGGGCCAGCGAATCATCACCGAAGTCCTCAACGACGCCGCCCTGAGCGACCGCAAGGGCCTGAACAAGCAGGGCGGCGGCCTGTCCCTGGGCGCGCTGACGCCGCACGACCATGACCTCATCAAGGTCGCGGCCGACATCGGCGTGGATTTCATCGCCGTGTCCTTCTGCCGCAATGCCGCGGACATGGAAGAGGCGCGGGCCAGCGCCCGCAAGCACGGCAGCGATGCGCACGTGGTGTCCAAGGTCGAACGTGCCGAGGCGATCGCCAATCTCAAGGAAGTCGTCGGCGCCAGCGACGTGGTCATGGTCGCGCGTGGCGACCTAGGCGTGGAGGTCGGTGATGCCGAGCTGCCCGGCCTGCAGAAACAGATCATTCGCGAGGCGATCGAGCAGAACAAGGTCGTCATCACCGCGACCCAGATGCTGCAGTCCATGGTCGAAAGCCCGCTGCCCACGCGCGCGGAGGTCATGGACGTGGCCAATGCCGTGATCGACGGCACCGACGCGGTCATGCTGTCGGGGGAAACGGCGGCTGGGCAGTATCCCGTGCTGGCCGTCGAAGCGATGGCGCGCATCTGCGTGGGCGCCGAGCGTTCCTTCGCCATGGATACCGATTTCGAGGCCGCCCAGCGCAACCTGCAGCGGGCCGACCACGCCATCGCCATGGCCACGATGTTCCTGTCCGAGCACATTGGCCTGGGCGGCGTGGTGGCGCTGACCGAGTCCGGTGGGACGGCGGGCTTTCTGTCGCGCTTCCGCTCCTCGGTCCCGGTCTATGCCTTCTCACGGCACGACGCCGCGCGCCGCCGCATGTCCATGATGCGCGGCGTCACGCCGATCGCCTTCGACAGCCGCGGCATGGTTCCGCGTGAGGCGGCGCGCGCCAGCATCCAGATGCTCGTCCAGAGCGGCCTGCTGGCCGCAGGCGACCGGGTGGTGTTCACCAGCGGCGAGCACATGGAAACCCACGGTGCGACCAACACCCTGCGCCTGCTCGAAGTCGGCGCCGATGGGCGTGCCAGCGGGCTGGGCGAGCTGTAATCCGCCCCGCTTGCGTCCGCTTGAGCGGGCGGCGCTGCGGACGGGTCTGGCGATGGCGGCCGCTATAATCGCGGCCTTTCCCGCTGTCGTGACAGGATCTCCATGAGCGTTGAAGAGCTCGCAGAAACCGCGCTTGCCCTGGTCTCACCAGGCAAGGGCCTGATCGCCATCGACGAGTCGTCGAACACGATCGCCAAGCGGTTCGCCAGCGTGGGGATCGAGAACAGCGAGGAGCATCGCCGCCGCTACCGCGAGTTGTTGATCACCACGCCGGACCTCAATGCGTCCATCTCCGGCGCGATCCTGTTCGATGAAACCATCCACCAGTCCACCCAGGATGGCGTCCCGTTCGCGCGTTACCTGACTGACCACGACATCATTCCCGGCATCAGGGTCGACAAGGGCGCCGTACCGTTGGCTGGATGCCCCGGGGAGCTGATCACCGAGGGGCTGGATGGTCTGCGCGATCGCCTGAAGGCGTACTACGCGCTAGGCGCCCGGTTCGCCAAATGGCGGGCCGTGATCACGATGGGTGACGACATTCCTTCCGGAACCTGCCTTGAGACCAATGCGCACGCGCTGGCCCGGTTCGCCGCGCTCTGCCAGGAGCAGGGGTTGGTGCCGGTCGTCGAGCCAGAAGTGCTGATGGATGGCGATCACGACCTCCAGACCAGCTACGAAGTGACCGAGGCGATGCTGCGCTCGCTGTTCGGCGCGCTCTACGACCAGAACGTCCTGCTCGAAGGCACGATCCTCAGGGCCTCGATGATCTTGCCAGGCAAGTCCTGCGATGAGCAGGCCAGCGTCGAAGAGGTCGCCGAAGCCACCGTGATGTGCCTGAAAAGCACGGTGCCGGCGATCCTGCCGGGCGTCGTGTTCCTCTCGGGCGGCCAGTCCGACCGTGATGCCACGGCGCACCTGGATGCGATGAGCCGCATGGGCAAGCTGCCCTGGGCGCTGAGCTTTTCCTACGGGCGCGCGCTACAGCAGGCCGCGCTGTCGCATTGGTCCAAGGACCTGGCCGGCAACTTCGCCAAGGCCCAGTCCATCGTCGCCAAGTGGGCACAGGCCAACAGCCAAGCCGCGCTGGGGCAGTGGAACGGCTGAGCCCTGCAAAGTTGGCGCAATCTACTGGGTCGAGATAGGCGACAACGCCGGCGAAAGCCGGCGTTGTCATGTGTGGCTGAAAGACCTGGGAGGCTTGTGTCTGACTGCCTGCCGCTCGGCGTCTTAGCGTAGGCCTGACAGGCGCATGTAGCCGTCGATGATCTCCTGGCCCCAGAAGAACACGATCCAGCCGGCGATGGCCAGGTAGGGGCCAAACGGAATCTGGGTGGAGCGATCGCGGCCCTTCAGGGCCAGCCAGGCGCCGCCGATGACAACGCCAACCACTGAGGAGAACAGGATGGTCGGCAGGATGCCGGTCAGTCCGGTCCAGGCGCCGATGGCGGCCAGCAGCTTGAAGTCGCCATGGCCCATGCCTTCCTTGCCGGTGAGCTGTTTGAACAGCCACCATACCGACCAGAGCGAGACATAGCCGGCGATCGCGCCGAGCAAGGCAGGCTTTGGCTGGACGTAGAGATGCTCGAGGCTGGCGATCAAGCCCAGCCACATCAGCGGCAGGGTGAGGTTATCGGGCAGCAGCCGCGTCCGCAGGTCGATGCCGGACAGCGCGACCAGGAAGCAACTCAACAGCGCAGCGCCGAAGCCCTGCCAGCCGAAGCCGAATCGCCAGACGCAGACCAGCGCCAGCACCGCGACCAACAGCTCCACGGCCGGATATTGCACCGAGATCGGAGTGTGGCAATGCCGACATTTGCCACGCAGGGCCAGCCAGCTGAACAGCGGGATATTCTCGTACCAGGACAGCTTGTGCTTGCAGTGGGGGCAGTGCGACGGCTCCACCACGATGCCAGGTGGGGGCGGATCGTAGATCTCAGGCTGCTCCAGGATCTCGTTGGCGTCCTGGCGCCACTGCCATTCCAGACGGCGCGGCAGGCGCAGGATCACCACGTTGAGGAAGCTGCCGACCATGAGGCCGAGCGCCCCGGCGACCGGATAGCCCAGTCCGGGGTGTTGATCAAGAAACGACATCGATCAGCCGACCACCGATGCCAGTTTGAAGATGGGCAGGTACATGCCGATCACCATACCGCCGACCAGCACACCCAGCACGACCATGATCATGGGCTCGATCAGGCTGCTCAGCGCGTCTACCGCGTTATTGACCTCCTGCTCATAGTACTCGGCGACCTTGAACAGCATGGTGTCCAGCGCACCAGCTTCCTCACCGATCGCGGTCATCTGGATCACCATATGCGGAAACAGGTTGACCTGCTTCATGGCCATGTTCACAGGGTAGCCCACTGCCACATCATCGCGGATCCGCAGTACGGCCTTTTCATAGACGGTGCTGCCCGTTGCACCGGAAATAATGTCGAGCGCTTCGACCAGCGGCACGCCAGCTTTGAATGTCACAGCGAGGGTGCGGGCAAAGCGCGCGATCGCGCTATTGTGCATGATCACACCGATCACCGGCACCTTCAGTACTGCCCGATCGACGGCATGCTGGAAGGCGATCGAACGCTTGAACGCCATCACAGTCGCAATGCCGCCAATAATGAGAACGGCCAACATCGGCAGCCAGTACGCAACCATGAATCGAGATGCGCTGACGATCAGTTGAGTGAAAGCGGGAAGATCGGCGCCAAAGCCTTTGAAGACATCCTCAAACTGAGGCACGACATAGATGAGCAGGATGGCGCTGACGATCAACGCGACCGCGATCGTCATCGCGGGATAGAACATCGCCTTCTTAATTTTTCCCTTAAGGGCTTCGATGTTCTCCTTGTAGTTGGCGATCGTATCCAGCACGGTCTCCAGCACACCCGCGCCTTCGCCGGCCCGCACAAGATTCTTGTAGAGCTCATCGAACTGGACCGGGTATTTGCTAATGGCCTCAGATAGAGATGAGCCGCCCTCGATGTCGGCACGGATTTCGCCAAGCATCTTTTTCATTCTGGGGTTCTTGTGCCCATCACCGATGATTTCCAGCGACATCACGATCGGTACGCCGGATTTCATCATCGTCGCCATCTGCCGACTGAAAAATGCGATGTCGGCGGGCTTGATCGGCTTGCCCGATGCGCCAAAAAGTGGCTTCGGCTTGGGTTTTACAATGGTTGGGGTGATGCCCTTGCTGCGTAGCTCAGCACGCAATAGGTTGGCGTTGCGGGCTTCCTGCTCGCCCTTCATCTTGATACCGCGCTTGTCCGCGCCCTGCCACACGAAAGTGACGAGCTGCTTGGTATCTCGTGCGACCGGAGTCGATTTCCGGGCGGCTGAACGGGTTACGGCCATGATGGTTCCCCAGATGCCGGCATCCCCATGCCGGGCTGCTCGACTCGCATCTTAGCGGGTTCTACCCGCAAAACAATGCGTAAGTCCGCGATTCGGCGGGTCTTTCGGATGAGCTCACCGCGGCCGGCGCCGCAGCCGAAAGTCGAAGCGGGCGGGGCGTGACAGGCGCCTGCCTCTCCGTCACGAGCGATCAGTCCTTGGTGACGCGGTTGATCTCCGCCAGCCCGGTCAACCCCTGCTTGACCTTCCACAGGGCCGACTGACGCAGGTCGCGGATCTTCGAGCGCTGTGCCGCCTCGGCGATCTGGATGGCCCCACCACCCCCCAACACGATCGTGGCGATCTCATCGGTCATTGGCATGACCTGATAGATGCCCACGCGGCCCTTGTAACCCTCGGTGCACTCGTCGCAGCCCACGGGCTGGTAAACGGTGAAGCCTTGGTCCAGTTCCTCCTGGGTGAAGCCCTCCGCCAGCAGGGCATGAGGGGGGACGTCATGCGGACGCTTGCAGTTGGAGCACAATCGGCGGGCCAGGCGCTGGGCGATGACCAGGGTGACCGAGCTGGTGATGTTGTAGGGCGCGATCCCCATGTTCATCAGGCGGGCAATGGTCTGTGGGGCATCGTTGGTATGCAGGGTGGAGAGCACCATGTGGCCGGTCTGCGCCGCCTTGACCGCGATTTCGGCGGTTTCCAGGTCGCGGATCTCGCCGACCATGATGATGTCGGGATCCTGGCGCAGGAAGCTGCGCAGTGCCGCGGCAAAGGTCATCCCGCGCTTGTTGTTCTGCTGGACCTGGTTGACGCCCGGCAGGCGGATTTCCACCGGATCCTCTGCGGTGGAGATATTGCGTGTTTCATCGTTCAGGATGCCGAGCGCGGTGTACAGCGAGACGGTCTTGCCGGAGCCGGTGGGGCCAGTGACCAGGACCATGCCGTAGGGCTTGTGGATCGCATCCATGAACAGCTTTTGCTGGTCCGGCTCATAGCCCAGCTTGTCGATGCCCAGCTTGGCGGCGCTGCCGTCCAGGATGCGCAGCACGATCTTCTCGCCGAACAGGGTGGGCAGGGTGCTGACGCGGAAGTCGATCTGCCGGGTTTTTGACAGGTTGAGCTTGATGCGGCCGTCTTGGGGGACCCGCTTCTCGGCAATGTCTAGCTGGGACATGACCTTCAGGCGGGCGGCGATGCGCTGGTTGAGCTTCTGTGGCGCCTTGGCGACGTTCTTGAGAATGCCGTCGATGCGCAAACGCACCCTGTAATCGGTCTCATAGGGCTCGAAATGGATATCCGAGGCGCCGCGGCGGATCGCGTCGACCAGTACCTTGTTGACGAACTTGACCACGGGCGTGTCCTCGCCCTTGGCGTCGATGCCAGTGTCCCCGGCAGAGACATCCTCGTCCCCTCCGGCGGTGTCCAGGTTATCCAAGCCATCGTCATCCGCACCCAGCCCACCGAGGCTGTCCTGGGCATTGCTCCAAGCCTCCAGCGTACGTCGCAACTGATCGTCGGCGACCAGAATAGGCTCGACGACCAGGTTAGTGTGGAACTTGATCTCGTCCAGCGCCTGCATCTTGGTGGGATCCGAAACGCCCACATAGAGCTTGTTGCCGCGCTTGAACATTGGCAGAACCTGATGCTTCTGCAGTAACTCTTCACTGACCAGCTTGAGCGCGTTCTGCGAGGCATCAAAGGCGCTGACGTCCATCACCGGGATGCCGAATTCGATGGCGTTGGCTGCAGCCAACTGGGACGGGGCGACAAGCTTCTTTTCTTGGATCCACTGGGCCAGGGGAACCTTGGCCTGGGTGGCCTCCGCCATCGCCGTCCGCGCGGCACCTTCCTCCATCGCCCCATCCATAACCAGGCGCCGGGCGATACCGGTGATGCCAACTAGATTGGTGGTTTGGGCGGGATTGGCGACAGCATTCATGGGGATATCCGGCTAACAAGGTGATTACGATCCCGCAGCAAGAAACGGGCCATATCACATTTTACAGTATGCGGGGGAACGGCTTCAGGGGCGGCCTGGACGGCGCCAGCCCCGGCCCAGGCATGAGGGCGGAGGGCTGTTGGCGAGGAGCTTGGGCTGGGACGCGAGTGTTAGGACTCAGCTCAGATGCATTAAGCTGCGGCCAGCAAGAAAGGGGCCCCGATGAAGATCAGCGTTGTCCTGCCGGCCAAAAACGAGGCTGGTGGGTTACCCAAGACCCTGCAGGCGCTTCGCGAACTGCTTCCCGAGGCTGAGATCATCGTGTCCGATGATGGCTCGACCGACCAGACGCCGGCCCTGGCGCGGGCGGCCGGGGCCAGGGTCGTCAGCGCGCCGTATTCGATGGGCAACGGCGCGGCGATCAAGCGCGGTGCCCGCGTGGCGAGCGGCGAAATCATTGTCTTCATGGACGCCGATGGGCAGCACGACCCCGCGCACATCCCGGCGCTGCTCGACAAGCTCGACGAGGGCTATGACATGGTGGTCGGTGCGCGTGACTGGGCCGGGCAGGCAGGCGTGCACCGCGGCGCCGCCAATACCTTCTATAACTGGCTGGCCAGCCGAATGACGGGGGCCCGGGTCATGGACCTGACCTCCGGGTTCCGTGCGGTCAGGGCGGAGAAGTTCCGGGAGTTCCTGCACCTGCTGCCCAACGGCTTTTCCTACCCGACCACCAGCACGATGGCGTTCTTCCGCAGCGCCTACGCGGTGGCCTATGTGTCGATCCCGGTCCACCAGCGCATCGGCAAGAGCCACATCCGGCCGATCCGGGACGGCATCCGGTTCCTGCTGATCATTTTCAAGATCGCCACCCTGTATTCGCCCCTGAAGCTCTTCGCGCCGACCGCGCTGGGCTTTTTCGTTCTTGGCCTGGGCTACTACGGCTGGACGTTCGCCACGATGCATCGCTTCACCAACATGAGCGCGTTGCTTTTCAGTGCCGCGGTGATCGTGTTCCTGATCGGGTTGATCTCCGAGCAGATTACGGGCCTGACCTATCTTTCGGCTCGCGATCATGGCGAACGTGGTTGAGGCATGCCCTCAGCCCGTCCATCACGGGGAGGATCGTCCAACGCTGCTCGTGCTCGCCTCGACGTATCCACGCTGGAGGAATGATCCAGAGCCTGGATTCATCCACGAACTGAGCAGGCGGCTGACGCCCTGGTTCAGGGTGAAGGTCCTGTGTCCCCATGCCGCCGGTGCAACTGCGCTAGAGACGATGGACGGGGTCGAGATCCTGCGATACCGGTATGCCCCCCCGTGGCTGGAGCGACTTGTCAACGATGGTGGAATCACCACCAACGTCCGCCGGCACCGCTGGATGCTGTTGCTGATTCCAGGGTTTCTCCTGTCTCAGATGTTCCAGCTCTGGCGATTGCTGCGACGGGACGCGCCGGCGGTGATCCATGCCCACTGGATCGTGCCGCAGGCACTTTCGGTCGCGCTGGTTGTGCGCTTGCTGCGGCAGAAGCCACCGTGCCTGGTCACCTCCCATGGTGCTGACCTCTTCGCGCTCAACGGCCGCGCGTGGGAACGGATCAAGCGCTGGACACTGCGCCGGGTCCAAGGGTGGAGCGTGGTCAGTACCGCGATGCATGATCCGATGGCTGCCCTGGGCGTGCCACGCAACGCCATTCGCGTTGCCCCGATGGGGGTGGACCTGGCGGGACGGTTTTTGCCTGATCCGGCGGTCGCTCGCTTGACACACGACCTGCTGTTCGTGGGAAGGCTGGTCGAAAAGAAGGGCCTGAAGCACCTGCTCGATGCGCTGCCGCATGTCCTGAGGCGGCATCCCGGGACAAGACTGACCATTGTGGGGTTCGGGCCAGAGCGTGATGCGTGTGAGCGGCAGGTGGCTGCCCTGGGGCTTGCGTCGTGCGTGCGCTTCGCGGGCGCGACGGCCCAGGACCAGCTGCCGCATTACTACCGGCGCAGCGCGCTGCTGGTGGCGCCGTTTGTGCAGGCTGTCAGCGGCGACCAGGAAGGGTTGGGCCTGGTCATGGTGGAAGCGCTCGGCTGTGGCTGCCCGGTGGTGACCACCCGGTTGCCGGCGGTGCTCGAGCTGCAGGGGGGGCGCTGGCCGCCATACGTGGCGCCGCCGGCGGACCCAGTGGCGCTGGCCGAGCAGATCAACCTGGCACTCGATGATCCAGCGACGGCGCGTGACTGGGCAGCTTCGATGCGGACAAGCCTGGTGGAGCGCTTCGATCATGCTGCCGTGGCCGCGCGCTACGCTGGCCAACTCCAGTCTTTGATGCGGGTCCACGGCTGACCATGCTGCTGTCCTGGCGCCGTGGAAGCCTGGCCACGACTTCCCTGCAGGTCATGCTCTGGCAGGGCGTGCGCCTCATCTGTCTGGCAGGGTGGGTCGTCGTCGCGGCGCGCGCGTTGGGCGCGAGCAATTACGGCTTGTTTTCAGGCGTCGTCGGCACCGCCTCCGCGCTCGCGGGCCTGGTCGGCCTGGGAAGCGGCATGCTGATGTATCAGTACGCTGCCGCGGATCGCACTTGCTTCCCGCGCTACTGGAAGCAGGCGCTCTGCCTTTGCCTGGCAACGGGGGTTCCGCTGGCGGTGGTGGCGATCCTTGTCGCGGGAGGTTCTTCCCTGCCCCTGTCATCGCTGCTGATGATCGCTGCGGCCGAGGTGGTGGCGTTCCCATTCATCACCAACACGGCCTTCGCATTTTCGGTGCACGATCGATTGGCCTGGTCGGCGGCGCTGCCAGCCCTCAATGCGGCACTGAGATTGGCGGCGATCGCCGCCTTCATCCACTTGCCGATCCGGCACGATCTGCCGGCCTATCTCCAGCTGCACATGCTCGCATCGTTCATGGGGGCCGGGCTTGCCCTGACGGCCACGTTCATCGCGCTACCCCGGCCTGCGGCCGGCTGGCAGATGCAGCGGGGAGACCTCGGGCATGGGCTCGGCCACGCCGCCAGCTGGACCACGGCGGTCTCGGTCACCACCCTGGACAAGTCCTTCGTCCTCCACGCCGGGGGCAGCGCCACTGCGGGCCTGTATGCGGCGTGCTATCGCATCGCCGCGGTGGCCGCCATGCCGCTGGATGCCCTGGTCATGTCGGCGATGCCGCGTCTTTTTCGGGCCGCAGGTGTGCAGACCCAGCCGGGCCGTCTGCTGTCAGCCATGGTGCTGGTGGCGGTGTTCTACTCGGCCTGCGTGGGATGCGCATTGTGGTGGGGGGCTGCATTTTTGCCATGGGTGCTCGGCAAGGAATTCGAGCCGGCGGTGCCGGCGCTCCGCTGGATGGGCTTGTTTGTGCTGGCCTACAGCCTCCGACAAATTGCCTGCAATGCCCTGGTGGGACGGGGGCACAAATTGCGCAAGACGGCAGTCGAGGCCTTTGGATTGATGCTGATCCTGGCTGCGAGCCTTCTGCTGGTGCCCGCGCATGGTGTCCAAGGCGCTGTCTGGATGATCGGGATGGCTGAACTGGCGATGGCGCTCGCGGGCTGGGCGCTGCTCCTTCAGGACAACCACAGGCATCAATAACGACGTCGCCTGGCGCCCTCAAAGACCTTCGCATAGGCATCCCGAGCCTTGTTGATCGAGAATTGGCCGCCACGCTTGCGCAGGACTTCGGCAGGGACGCGGAAAGTCCCTGCTAGCGATGCCAGCAAGGCCTGGGTTAGTGCGTCCCTGTCGCCGACGGGCACCAGTTGGCCAAAGCGCCCATGCTCCAAGATTTCGGCTGGACCGCTCGGACAGTCCGTGGAGACCACCTGGGTCCCGCACAGCATGGCCTCGACCAGGACGTTCCCGAATCCTTCGTAGTCCGATGGGAGTACCAGCACGGCGCTGCGTATCAACCACGGGCGGATATCGATGACCCGACCGGGCAGTGCGCACATATGCTCGACACCCGCTGCCTTGATGGCCTGCTTCAACATGTCCGATGCTGGGCCATCCCCAAGCACGAGCAGGTGGGCAGGCCGCACCTTCAGAACCTCCAGGAAGGCGCCGAGCAAGAGGTCCAGGCGCTTGACGCGGACCAGGCGACCCGCGAAGGCAATCACAGGGACATGGTCGTCCTGGAATGGCCAGGTCACGCGAGCTTCTGGCGTCGCTTCCGAATGCGCGCCGTCCTCCGCGAGTGGGTTGTAGATCACGTGGATGGCAGCACGCTCGATCCCAAGCTCCTTGGAAAGGTCCGATGCGACTCCCTCGGAGACTGCGACCACCGCTTCTGCCTTCGGCAGCATGCAGCGCATTCCATGGCGGATGAGTACAAGTTTGAGTCGGCGCAGTCCACTGGCTTCCGTCCTGGGTGCCGAGAGCGACAGATGTTGGGCAGCAACGATCGCGGTGCCGGGAAACAGCCATCGGCGCCAAGCCAGCAGCCAGATCGCCACATCGTTGGAGGTCGTGCAAAGCACCGATGGCTTATGTCGGGCGACCAGCAGGGGGAGGCGCAGCAGAAACTCAAGCGCCCCTCGAGGAGCGCGGTACTGCACCTCATCCGGATGCCCCGGGCCCCCCAATGCACGACCGGCGATAATCGAGTTGGCCACGCCGTTGTCGTTGAGTGCCCGGCTCAGGTTGAGCAGGACGCGCTCCAGGCCCCCGGCCTCCCAGCGGCTTGCGAGCAGCCAGATCACGTTTCGAAAGGCAGCTTGGGACCCGCAATGCAGATGACATCCTGATAGTCAGTCAGCATGCCCGCATCAATGGGCCGCAGCCGGCCTCGTGTTTCCAGCCGGTAGAAGCGGTAGCCCAACGGTGCAAGAAAGTCGAGCACGTCGCGGCCCTGATAGCCGGCCGCTCCCGCCGACTGGGATTGCACTTCGACCGCGATGATCGGAAGGAATCGCCGCAGCGTCTTCTCCGCTCCACGCAAACAGGGCAGTTCGCCTCCTTCGATATCGACCTTGAGCAGATCCAAGCGGTCCAGCGCAAGTTGCTCGGCCATGTGGTCCAGCGTCGCGACCTCCACGACCGCAAGCAGCGCATCCTTATCAGGCTCGCCATGAAGGCTGCCGAGGCCTCTATGAGGATCTGCAGTATCAGCCTGTCCACACGAAGCATAGAGTGGCAGCGTCGCGGGTTTGTCCGCGAGCCCAAGTCGCTCGATGTGCACGACGTCCTGCATCTGATTGCGCTGAACGTGCGTTTCCAACTCGTCCGCGATCGTAGGCGCCGGCTCGAAAGCAATCACCCGGCCTTGTGGTCCGACCCGGCGGCCGGCCACCAGGCTCACTTCCCCGATGTTGGCCCCGACATCGATCACGACCATGCCCGGGCGCAACATTTGGTCCAGCAACGGCATCAGGCGCAGGTTGTAGTAACCCATCCAGAAGATGCGGCGTTGCATGTGCTCGGAGAGATCGAGCGTCATGGTCAGGCAGCCATCGAAGTCCGAGACCGTCCGGCGACCGTGCACGTGCCTGAAGGCGCGCCTGAACACGCTTTGCAGGATGCCCGGACCGGGAAGGACGCGCGATCGGTTCGCGATGGTTCTCAGCAGCTCCAGACCAGTCATCAGGACTCCATGTGCGGGGCTGGCGCCGGGCACCCGTCGTGCCGGATCATGCCCCCGTCTAAAGAGGATAGCCCGCCCATTTTCCCGATGCATGTCCTGATCCTGTGCAAGCGTCAGTACACCTCCCGCGATCTGCTGGATGACCGCTACGGCCGTCTTTACGAGATCCCGGAGGCGCTTGCGCGCCAGGGGCATCGTGTATCTGGGCTTTCGCTGAGCTACAGGCGCAGGCCGGACGACGAACATGTCTCCGATGCGGGGGTGCGCTGGCGTTCCATCAACGTCCTCCCGCTTGGGTTCGTGGTGCTTGTCCGTCATGTTCTGCGGATGCGCCGGACAAGCGTGCCCGATGTGGTCTGGGCCAGTTCCGATGCGGTTTGCGTGGTGCTGGGCCGCTGGGTCGCGCGCCTGCTGCGCGTGCCGCTGGTGGTGGATCTCTACGATAACTATGAAAGCTTCGGCTTGAGCCGGGTGCCGTTTTTGACGGGTGCATTCCGGCGCGCCTGCCGCCGGGCTGGTGGGATTTCGGTGGTGAGCCACACGCTTGCAGATCACGTCCTTGCGACCATCGCGCCACGGGGCGCGGTGGCCGTGATCGGTAATGCGGCTGATGCAAGTCATTTTCGCCCGCTTGACCGGCGATCATGTCGCGAGCAACTGGGACTGCCCCTACATGCATCCCTGATCGGTTGTGCCGGCGCGCTGGATGCCAGCCGTGGGATCTCGGACATGTTCGAGGCCTTCATGCGACTGGCCGCGTCCAATCCCGACCTGTACCTGGTGATCGCGGGGCCACGTGACGACACGCCCGCGCGCTACGTCCACCCACGCATCATCGATTTGGGGCTGCTCCCCTGGCAGCGCGTGCCCCTGCTGTTGAACAGTCTCGATGTTTCCATCGTCTGCAACCGGGAGGGTGCATTTGGCTGCTACTGCTACCCGTTGAAACTGCATGAGTCATTGGCATGCGGGGTTCCGGTGGCAGCCGCCGCCGTGGGCGAGGTGCCAAGGTTGCTTGGTGATCGCGGGAAGTCGCTTTATCCGGCGGGCCAGCCTGAGGGACTTATGCGCGCCGTGTCGCATTGGCTCGGGCGTACCGAAGTACCGCAGGTTCCTCACGATCTCGCGGATTGGCCTACCCGGTCAGCCTCGTTGTCGGACCTTCTGGCGCGGGTGAGTGCGTCCTGTTAGCAAGGACGCGTGGGCGACACGGCACGCGTCGGGCGGTCCATGCGGTGCATCGCCCGCGACACGACGGCCTGGAGCGTGGTGATGGCCACGAGGATCTCGAACGGCTTGTACGGGATGGAATAGCGTGGCTCGGCCTGGAAGACGCTGTGCACCAGGGTGACACACACGATCAGTACGCAGCTGAGCGCCAAGGGTAGCGGGGTGGGCCTTTTCATCAGCCAGGAGCGGGCGTTGAGCAACACGCCAGCAAGGGCGAAGGCAAACAGGGCAGGATTGAGTGCGCGCAGGAGCTGCAGCGTCAGCCGGGGAATGGGTTGCCCGGCGTAGGCGTCTTTCACGGGCGCAAGAAAGTAGATGTCTCCGGCCCCGAGCCGGATGTCCCAGTCCCAGAGCAGGTAGGGCTTCTGGATGAGGTACCACTTCAGCGAGCGGATCGGTGTTGCTGCCAGGTGTCGTTCGAGCACTTTGGCAAGGACTTCCGGGCCGGCGTCGGCGGCCTGGATGTCCGCATCGATGTGGGCCATGGTCGCGCGCGCGGTGGAGTCACTTTCCAGCGCCTTCCAGGCGTGGTGATACTCGGGCCATGCCCCCTGGATGAGGTTCATCGTGGCCCTGCCGGGCATCTCCCGCGTTGGTACGTCGAGCTGGGTGGCTTGCCAGGCGATAGGCAGCGTGGCGAAGGCGATGATGAAAGGCGCCAGCAGCCGCCTGCGCGCCGCGCCGCGCAGGACATAGAGGCAGGGCACGACCATTGGAAGGATGACCGGATTGAACATGCCGGCCACGCCGAGGCTCAGACCCGCCAGCCCCGCCATGATGGGTGAGACGTTCTCGCGGGCCGCAACCAACAGGCGGATCGACAGGATCACCAGGAAGCCATAGACCGTCTCACTGAGCAGGGTGGAGGCGAAGACGACCTCGTGTGGCCAGAATCCAACGACCAGCCCACACGCGGCGACCCAGGCGGTACCCAGCCATCGCCGGGCGAGCGACATGCTCAGATAGACCGTCCCGGCGCTTGCGAAGATCTGCAGCAGCTTGGCGGTCAGGATCCAGTCCCTGCCGCCGCAGATCCACATGCAGAACGCCAAAAACAGCGGGTAGCCGGGCGGACGAAAGCTGTCCGCCTCCGTGGGGACGGCGCCAAGGTGAAACGGCTGGGACGAATAGATGCCATGGAAGAACAGGTTCTTCGCGTAGCTGGCATAGGCGAAGATGTCGCCGACGATCTCGTGCTCCACCACGGAGGTGGCCATGTACGAGAGGCGGAACGCCAGGGCGGCCAGCGTGATCGACAGGACGATCAGGGCATCGCGCGAGGGTGTTCGGGAGGTGAGGCTGCGTGCCTGCATCATTCCTGCCCGGGCTTGGTCGCAGGACCTGGCTTGATGCTCGCCGCTTTCAGCGAGGCGCTGATGCCCGCGCGGTCTTCCGGCGTGGCCAGGGCCAGGGCCTTGGCGCCGTGCGAGCCGGCCTGTGCAAGATTCCCCTCCTGTGCATATGCCATTGCGGTCAGCAGCTCGGCGAAGGGATCGTAAGGATCGATGTCGCGTGCCATGGCCAGCTGGTTGAGCGCTTCCCTGGCGTGCCCGCTCTGGAGTTCCAGCTGGCCCCGGGTCCGCAGGTAGTAGCGTCGTGTCTGCGGATCCTCACGGACGACAGGGGCGTGGGAGATCGCATCCAGCAGCCAGCGCGCGCGGTCGGCCTTGCCATCCTGCAGTGCGAGGATGGCCGCATTGAGCTTGCAGTTGTCACAGGCGAGGTTCCGTTGCTCCATGCGTGCAACTAGACCCCTTGCCTGGTCATGCATGCCTGCGTCCATGTAGGCACTCAGCAGGTTGTCCTGTGCATCCACGAAGACAGGATGGCCAGCGGCGGCCCATTCCCAGAGCTTCACATTGGAAGACCACAGCGGGATGGTGACGCGCACGTTGAGGACGGCGCCTGCCAGCCAGATGCAGTAGAGCAGGGCCGCGATGGGCACCAGCAGGCGGTTGGGGGGCAGCATCGCGCGCAGTTCCAGGACGGCGGCAGGCGCAAGTGCTGCGGTCAACGCCAGGGCCGTCATGGCGTAGCGATCGTGGTAGAGGCTTGAGTCGAACTGCATTGGGACCACGTGCAGCACCGGCAGCAGGGCCGCGCTTGCCGACAGCAGCAGCAAGCCGAGCATGGGCCGCGGGGAGCATATGCGCCACAGGCCCAGCGCGATGAGGCCGAGGGATCCCAGCATCCTCGCCAAGATGGCGGGGGTGAAGGTTCCGAACGTGTACTCCGCCCACGGGTGCACGGGACTGAGTTGGGTGCCAAGACCGGCGATCAGCTGCCAGTAGCGTGTGTAGAGGAACGCGATCCGTGCGGCCCACTCGGTGTAGTCCGCTGGCGCGGCCTTGGGTTGTGCCGGGATCAGCGCACCCAGCGCCCAGGAGCGCAGCAGCAGGTAGCACACGCCGGCCAGCACCATGCCTGTGTAAGCCGACCAGTTCCCGCGCAGCAGCGTGCCGATCCGCTGGCGCAGGCCGGCGTCCGGGGGTGTGCGGCGGACCCAGTCGAACAGCACCACCAGTACCGGGAGGACGGCAGCGGATTCCTTCGCACACGCAGCAAGGAAGAACAACAGCGCCAGCGTGAGCGTACGCGGCCAGATCCTTTGAATGCCCAGTGAGGCCAGCAGGCTTGCAAGCGTCAGCGCGGTCTGCACCAGGTCAAACTGGCAGCCGATCCAGGTGACCGCCTCGGTCAGGCTTGGGTGAACGCCGTAGGCGAGCATCGACAGCAGGACCAGGGCACGCTGGCGCCAGCGTGGTGCGTCCGGGAGGGCGCCTGTCGCAAGCTTGCCCAGAAGGCACAGGTTGAGCAGATGCAGGCCCAGCGACACACCATGCATCAGTCCGGGCGCGCCGCCCGAGGCGCGCAGCTCCACGACGTAGAACGCAACGACCAGTGGCCGGAAGTAATTGCTCCAGTTGTTGAACCCGCGGAACACGTAGTGCTTCCACGCATCGCCCTGCCGCAACCAGGCCATGTCCTGGAAGTTGATCAGGTCGTCCCAGACGAAGCCGGCATGCAGGACGGGCAGATAGATCGCCGCGACGATGAGCAGCACCAAGGCCCACCCTGCCGCCAGCCAGGCCTGCTGTGGAAGGCGTCCCCTGGGCACGGTGATCGGGTCGTCAGGGGAGAGGGAACCCGGCCTCATGGTTGGGTGGCAGGGGGGCGCGTGGCGTCGATGCCAAGCGCCTGCGCGCGGCTGGCGACCACCGCCGCCTGCCGGGAGGAGCCCTCATCGGCGAGGATGGCATGGATGCGTCGGACGTAGTCCGGGTCTGCCTTTGCCGCGTCCACGGCCAGTGCGAACTGCTGGTCTGCCAATGCCGGCTGGTGGAGGTAATGCAGTGCGTAGTCGCCATATTGCGCATGGCGGAAAGCGGGCTGTGTCGACCTGCGGAACAGGGCGGCCATCGCCTGTGCCAGCCTGGTGTCGTCCAGTGCGATGCCCGCGTACCGCTGGTCCAGCAGCCCGGTGACCGCCATGCCCTGCTGGGGCGTGATGGGCGTATTGGCCACCTTGTCGATCAGGCTGTCCCACCAGCGTGCTTCCACCAGCAGGCCGGTCGTGGCGCGCATCAGGATGAGCCCCTGCTCCGGCAGGGCGGATGCGCTGGGCAGCTTCGCCCCGCGCTCGAATTCCTGCTCCGCAAGCTGGAAATAGCGTGAGCCAGGGTCGCTGTGGGAGATGCCGACGTAGACGGTCGCCAGGTCGCTGCTGGCACGCGCCGATTGCGGCGCGAGCTGGACCAGGGTCGTGGCCAGGTTCACCGGATCGCCCCAGGTCGCTGCGCGCAGCAGGCAGGCGAAGCCCAGCATGATGACGGCAAGCGTTGCAAACAGCGCGGGAAACCTGCTCCGGGTCAGTGGAGGGCACATGCCCAGCAATCCGATCACCGCCAGGATGACGCCCAGCACGGCGAAGTAGTTCCTGTGCTCGAAGGCCAGCTCCAGGTTGAAGACGTTGCTCGTCAGCAGATGGCACCCGAAAAACCAGAGCGTCCCGAGGGCGAACAGCGGGGCGCGCCTGCGCAGTGCGAAGGCGGCGCCCAGCAGGACCAGGATCAGGCATCCGCCGGCCAGGGTTGAAAGCGGCGAGGCCAGGCCCGTGGACTTGGGGTCGCCGTCGTAATAGAACGGCATGTGCGCCGGGTTGGGCCACAGGATCTGCCCCAGGTACATCGGGAGGATCCTGAGCTGGCTGTAGAGGCGCTCGTAGACCGTGAATGGCCGTCCGTCGAAGGCATGCGGCGCGAGGTAGCGCGGGACCACCAGCGCGAAATACAGGACGGCCGCCAGCGCCAGGCCAGCGCCGTAGGCGGACTTGATCAGGCGCGCATCCAGGGCACGACGCGCCCCGAAGCGGAACAGCGCGAGTTCCAGGCCAAGGCAGAAGATGGGGAAGAGGGCAGCAGTCTCCTTGCAGAGCAGGCCTGCCGCCGCGACGACGCCCGAAAGGACGAGCAGCGGCCAGCCCCCGGGCCCTTCTTCGAGTTGCCGCTGGCGGCCCGCCGCGTAGATCCACAGGCCGCCCAGGATGAAGGTCAGTGCCAGCAACTCCATGCGCTGCACGACGTACAGCACGGTGGAGACCTGCAGCGGGTGCAGCGCCCAGAGGCACGCTGCGAACCATGCCGTTGCACGCGCCGGGAAGGGACTGGCCCTGGTGCGATCCAGCAGGAAGTTCAGCAGGCCGAACACCAGCAGCGCATTGAGCGCGTGGAGCAGGACATTGGTGACCTTGTACGCCCACGGCGCCTTGCCGGCGGCCAGGTAGTTCAGCGCAAAGCTGACGGTCGCCAGCGGGCGGCCGATGGCGCCCGGCTCATAGCCTCTGGCCGCCCGGTCGATCGACGCCAGGTCCAAGTGCTCCGCATGGACGCGGGGGTTGGAGACGATGTTCGGGTAGTCATCGAAGATGAAGTCCCCGGAGACGCCCGGCCAGAAGACCAGAACCGAGAGGATCGCGAGCAGCACGATGGGGCCGACGCCTGCCAGACGTGTCTTCATAAGCATCTTTTAAGTGGGTCATGCCGGGAGGCGATGGGTCATGGCACCGACGCGCCGCCGGTTCCGGTCATGCTGAAAGTACAGCAACGTGGATCAGCCGCAGTCTTTCGGTCGATATTTCGCCGCGATTTCCGTCGCGTCGCATGACCATACACCGCTGGTGTTGCGGGTGAACTTGATGGTCTTGCCCTGCACGTCGGGATTGCCGCGCAGTACGCAGGCGATGAAGCCGTCGCTGGCCGGGCTCATGGTGACCGAGCTGCAGCGCGGGGTCTGGGTGCGCAGGCCGATGTCGCCCACGTCGAAGGTGCTGACGCCCTGTGCCTGCACCTGGGACTCGAACAGGGTGCGCCCCGGCGCGATGTCGGCCAGTCCAGCGGTTGCCTGCGCGCGCGAGACGTGGTCGCGGTACATCGGGATCGCGATGGCCGCCAGGATGGCGATGATCGCGACCACGATCATGAGTTCGATCAAGGTGAAGCCCTGATGGTGCCTGCGCATGTGGCCTCCCGGCGCGGATGCGGCCTTGCGGGTCAGGTCATGTGGCCGTAATCGGCCGGATCGAAGTGCTGCTGGCGGACGTGCCATCCTGGCCGATTGCTCCATGTGCGTGAACCTCTGAACCAAGAAAACCCCGACGACATCGCCGGGGTCCTCCTGTTGACGCGCATCAATCGCAAGCTGCTATCAGCTGCAGCCGTTGGGCTTGTACTTGTCAGCCACGTTGGAAGAGCAGTCCCACGCGCCGGAGCTGGTGCGGGTCAGGGTCACATTGCTGCCCGAGACCTTCGGGTTGCCCTTCAGGGTGCACACGATCGTCTGGTCAGAGGCATCGCTGAACGCACCGCCGACGGTGGTCGCGCAACGGGTGGTCGTAGCCTGCAGGCCGATCGAGTCGGTGGTGGCCGTGCCCGAGCTACCGCGCTGGATGGTTTCTTCGTAGGCGGTGACGCCACCACGGATATCGGCCAGGCCGGCGGTGACCTGCGAACGGGCGATGTAATCCTGGTACATCGGCAGTGCGATGGCGGCCAGGATGGCGATGATGGCGACCACGATCATCAGTTCGATGAGGGTGAAACCGCCCTGCATGTTCTTCTTCATGAAGTATTTCCTTTGGTGGCTGGATGGATTGCTTGGGGACACTGTCTCCCCCGTGTCCCCGGACTGTCGCGGACCGTGGGCGCCGTGGCTGACCCACGTGCAGGAAGGGTTCAGCAGAAAGCGTGCCAACCCAAGTGGAGGGCATGTTCGGTCGTTTTCGCTGGACGGGCGGTCGGGCGGATTGGGTACGGCGGGATGGTCGGGTCAGTCGTGACAGCGTGCGTCACAAGGTGACGCAATGGGTCAGGATGGTGAGGATGTGGATGTGTGCATGGGCCAAATGCGCTTGTGATCACTCTTTTCCGGCGTGCACTTTTCGCTGGCCTGTTGCGCGCGCGTCGTAGAGCGGACCTTGGTCCGCTGGGGCTTTGATGGCGATCTTGACGGAAAGCCGCCGAGCGAGCTCGGCGCTACAGGGGGGCGTCGGGTGAGGTGCTGAGTTGCTGGGTGCGTCTGCGCCAAAGAAGCGTTACTCGATGCCCAGCTTCTTGAGCTTGTAGCGCAGGGCGCGGAACGTGATGCCCAGTTGCGCGGCGGCCTTGGTCTTGTTCCAACGGTTGTCTTCCAGCGCCTTGTGAATGGCCGCGCGTTCCATCTGTTCGATGTAGGAGGGCAGCGGGCCTTCCGCTTCGCCCGCTGGCTGGGGCTGTACCGACGAAGCTGGCTGTTGCCCGAAGGCGGGTGGAGCCGAGCGGAACGGGTCGTAGTCCTGCGGCGCCGGCTGCGTCGAGGTCTGGGGCGTGGCGCGACGCTCGACCTGCGGCAGGCGCAGGTCGGCCGCATCGATGGCGTCCTCGTCGGCCATGGCCATGGCGCGCTCCAGGATGTTCTCCAGTTCGCGCACATTGCCCGGGAACGGGTACTGCGCCAGCAGGTCCAGCGCGACCGGTGACAGCTGGGGCGGCTGGCGCTGCTGGTGACCGGCCAGGCGGGTCAGGATGGCCTTGGTGAGCTGCGGCAAGTCGCCGGTGCGTTCGCGCAGGGGCGGGACGCGTAGTTCGATCACGTTGATGCGGTAGTACAGGTCATGGCGGAAGCGGCCATCGTGGGCCAGTTCGCCCAGGTCCTTGTGCGTGGCCGACAGGATGCGCACATCGACCTGGACCTCGCTAGAGGCGCCGACCGGGCGCACGGCCTTTTCCTGGATGGCGCGCAGCAGCTTGACCTGCATCGGCAAGGGCAGTTCGGCCACCTCGTCCAGGAACAGCGTGCCGCCACTGGCGGCCTGGAACAGGCCCTGTTTGTCGGCATGGGCGCCGGTGAAACTGCCTTTCTTGTGGCCGAAGAACTCGCTCTCCATCAGCTCGGCCGGGATCGCGCCGCAGTTGACCGGGACGAAGGGGCCGGACGCGCGCGCGCCTTGCTCGTGGATGGTGCGGGCGACCAGTTCCTTACCCACGCCGGATTCGCCCAGGATGTAGACCGGAGCCTGGCTGCGGGCGACCTTGGAAATGGTGGCGCGCAGGTCTTCCATCGCCGGCGAGTCGCCGAGCAGGCGCATGGCGTGCTGGGGCGGGGGCGGTGCGGGCGCCGGGCGCTCGGTGTTGTTGAGCTCCAGGGCGTGCCTGACCAGCCCGCGCAGGACAGTGAGGTCCACCGGCTTGCTGACGAAGTCGAAGGCGCCGGCCTTGAGCGCTTCCACGGCCAGTTCGACGTTACCGAAGGCGGTGATCATCGCCACCGGGGTCTTGGGAAAGTTGGCCGAGATCTCGCTGACCAGTTCGATGCCGTTGCCATCGGGCAGGCGCATGTCGGTAAAGCACAGGTCGTAGGGGTTGCGGGACAACAACTCGCGGGCTTCACCAAGGTTGGCGGCGGTATCGATCCGGATGCCCATGCGTCCCAGGGTCAGGGTCAGCAGCTCTCGGATGTCGCGCTCGTCGTCGACGATCAGGGCGCTACGGGGGTCGCTCATCGTGGTCTCGCGTTGCTTCGCCGTCAGTCTACTCACTGAACGGCAGGTTGGGGGAGGCGTCACGCTGACGCGATTTTACGCGCAAGGCAAGGCAGGTCAGGCCGAAAGCAGGGAATTGGGGCCGGGCATGGCGATGCGGAAGCAGCTGCCGCCGCCGGGCACGGGGACATATTCCAGATTGGCCTGGTTGGCCCGGCACAGCTCGCGCGCGATATACAGCCCCAGGCCGGTGCCGTGCTCGGAGGTGGTGAAGAAGGGGCGGAACAGCTGTGCCGCTACGGCAGGGGGAATGCCGGGGCCGCGGTCCAACACATCGACCATCGCCCGGTTGTCCAGCTGAAACACGCGCACGCGGATGCGGGCGGGTTCGCCGGGCAGCCGCCCGTAGTTCAAGGCGTTGTGGACCAGGACGGTCACCACCTGGTGCAGGTGCCGGGGGTCGATGAGGGCCATGACCGGGCGATTGCCGGTGACGGCCTCCAGGCTGTCGGTCTCAATGGACATCGACTGCTGGTAATCGTCCACGAATTGGCGCGCAAAGGCGTTGAGCTCGGTGTGTTCGGCGATGGCGCGTTCACGCCTGGCCAGACCCAGCACGCTCTCCACGATGCCATTGGTGCGCTGGCACTGCTGGTGGATGATGCCCAGCAGATGCCTGTCGCTGGGATTGAACTCGCGGGATTCCTCCAGCAACTGGACCGCATAGTTGATGGCGGCCAGCGGATTGCGGATCTCGTGGGCAAGGCTGGCCGAAAAGCGGCCCAGGGCGGCCAGGGTGAGCGATTCGGCGCGTCGCGAGACCACCGTGGCGTCGTCCAGGAACACCAGCGCCAGCTCGCTGCCCGCCAGCAGGCGCGCAAAGCGGGGCTGGATATCGGGCTGGTCCTGGCCCAGGGGCATGGGCGCCTCCTCCTCCTGTGCCCCGGCCCGCCAACGCTGCAGTCGCCTGGCCAACTCCGGGGAGAGCTCCTGCAGCCGCGCCTCTCCCGATGGATCGCTGACCGCCGTGCCCAGCAGGCCGGTGGCGGCCTCGTTGGCCAGCTTGACCCGATTGTCCCCGTCCACCACGACCACGCCGGTGCGCATGCGGCGGATGATCAGTTCATTGACCTCGACCAGATTGGCGACCTCGACGCCACGCTCCTCTGCCAGCTGTTGGCTGCGCCGTGCGCGCAGGCCGACCTGGACCGCCAGCAACCCGACGGCGAAATAGCTGACGCAGAACATGATCACTTCCGCGACCGGTCGCGCCACGCTGGCTATCGTCAACGCTGCGACCAGATACTCGATAAAGTGCGCCGCGGTTGCCGCCGCGGCCACGCCGATACCCCAGCGCAACGGTAGGAGCGCGCACGCGGCCGCAACGTTGAAGAGCAGCAGCATCGCCACCCCCGGCGCGGCGGCCGGCAGGGCATAGGTGATCAGGCAGGCCACTGCGATATCCACGCACACACCGACCATGACGATCAGCAGCAGACGCTTCTCGCTGCGCCCCAGGAAGAACATGGCCAGCGAAAAGGCGAGATAGAACACCGTGACCCCGGTCGCCAGCATGGGGGACTGGGCCTGGTCGTTGTCCAGTACGTCCGAGAGCGGGCTGAACAGGAGTCCGGCCAGGATGCCCGCCTCCAGGACGCGGTACAGCGCCAGGAAATACAGCTCGCGACGGGGCGCTGAGGCCAGGGACAGTGCAGAGTGTTTCACGGCCCAGTGCTCAAGTTGGGGGAATCCTTCCACTGGATGGAACGAACCGAAGTATAGAGGGCGGCAGCCAAACTGACGCTTTTGCGTCGCAACACGCCCTTGGGCGACAATGCGCGGCCCATCGGCGCCCGGTTGCCCCTGTTCGTGGGGCGCGCGGCGGCGCGCGATGCGTACTGACCTTATTAATACGGTGACGCATGAATTTCCACGAATATCAGGCAAAACAGCTGTTTGCCGAGTACGGCATCCCGGTGCCGGCCGGACGCACCGCGTCCACGCCGGACGAAGCGGTCGAAGCGGCCAACGCCCTGGGCAACGGCCCCTGGATGGTCAAGGCCCAGATCCATGCGGGCGGTCGCGGCAAGGCTGGCGGCGTGAAGTTCTGCAAGACCACCGACGACGTCAAGGCCGCTGCTGCCAAGATGCTCGGCACCAAGATGGAAACCTACCAGTCCGCCGGCGTGGCCCTGCCGATCGGCCTGGTCCTGGTGACCGAAGCCGGTGAGATCGCCAAGGAGCTGTACCTGTCGGTGCTGGTGGACCGCGGGACCCAGTCCATCACCTACATCGCCTCTTCCGAAGGCGGCGTGGACATCGAGCAGGTGGCCGCCGAGACGCCCGAGAAGATCCAGACCCTCAACGTCAACTTCGTCGAAGGCCTGCAGCCCTACCAGGGCCGCGAGATCGGCTTCAAGCTGGGCCTGACCGCCAAGCAGTCCAACCAGCTGGCCAAGATCATGATCGGCCTGTACGAGCTGTTCAACGCCAAGGACCTGTCCCTGGTCGAGTTGAACCCGCTGGCGATCCTGGATTCGGGTGACCTGTACGCGCTGGACGGCAAGGTCAACTCCGACGACAACGCCACCTTCCGTCACAAGGATCTGGCCGCCATGCGCGACAAGACCCAGGAAGACGAGGCCGAGGTGCGTGCCAGCGAGTACGACCTGAACTACGTGACCATGGACGGCGACATCGGCTGCATGGTCAACGGTGCCGGCCTGGCCATGGCCACCATGGACGTGATCGCCCTCAACGGCGGCTCGCCGGCCAACTTCCTGGACGTGGGCGGCGGTGCGACCAAGGAGCGCGTGACCGAGGCGTTCAAGCTGATCCTGTCCTCGGACAAGGTCAAGGCGATCTTCGTCAACATCTTTGGCGGCATCGTGCGCTGCGACATGATCGCCGAAGGCATCATCGCCGCGGTCAAGGAAGTGGACGTCAAGGTCCCGGTGATCGTGCGTCTGGAAGGCACCAACGTGGAAGCCGGCAAGAAGCTGCTGGCCGAGTCCGGCCTGGCCATCACTCCGGCCGACGACATCAACGACGGCGCCAAGAAGTCCGTTGCCGCTGTCGCCGCCTGACGTATTCCTGGTTCGGATCGAGCCCAACTCAGCCCCCTTGAGTCAAGGGGGCGGCAGCGCCGCACAGCGGCGTTGCGGGGGGTGTGGAAGTACGCCCAAGCGGCGTTTCGCACCGCGAAATGCCGCATCGTTCCGAAGCCGACCAAATAGCAGAACTCTCAAGGACTCAAACGCATGTCTGTCTTGATCAACAAGAACACCAAGGTGATCGTGCAGGGCTTCACCGGCCAGCAGGGCACCTTCCACGCCACCCAGATGGTGGAATACGGCACCCAGGTCGTCGGCGGCGTCACGCCCGGCAAGGGCGGCACCACCCACATCGAACTGCCGGTGTTCAACACCGTCGCCGAGGCCGTGAAGGCCACCGGCGCCAACGCTTCGGTCATCTACGTGCCGCCGCCGTTCGCGGCCGACGCGATCCTCGAAGCCGCCGCCGCCGGCATCAAGGTCATCGTCTGCATCACCGAGGGCATCCCGGTGCTGGACATGCTGCGCGTCAAGAACGTGCTCAAGTCGCACCCGGACGTGGTCCTGGTCGGCCCCAACTGCCCCGGCATCATCACCCCGGGCGAGTGCAAGATCGGCATCATGCCGGGCCACATCCACCAGCCGGGCAAGATCGGCATCGTGTCGCGTTCGGGCACACTGACCTATGAAGCGGTCAAGCAGACCACCGCTGCCGGCCTGGGCCAGTCCACCGTCATCGGCATCGGCGGCGACCCGATCAATGGCCTGAACTTCGTCGACTGCCTCAAGCTGTTCAACGAAGACCCGCAGACCGAAGGCATCATCATGGTCGGCGAGATCGGCGGCGACGCCGAGGAAGCCGGCGCCGAGTACATCAAGGCGCACGTCAAGAAGCCGGTCGTCGGCTTCATCGCCGGCGCCTCGGCCCCTCCGGGCAAGCGCATGGGCCACGCAGGTGCGATCGCGTCGGGCGGTTCGGGCACGGCCGCGGGCAAGTTCGCCGCGATGGAAGCCGCTGGCGTCAAGACCGTCCGCTCGCCGGGCGACCTGGGCGCGGCCATCGCCGAGCTGGTGAAGTAAGACCGCCTGCGCGCCTCCGGGCGCGTGGCGTTGAAGACGGGTCGCCTGCGGGCGGCCCGTTTTCGTCTGTGGCAGCGGCACGTGGACGACCGCAGCCATCACTGTTGGCCGCTGCGTTTCGTGTTTGCGTGAGGCAGGGGGCAAAATGCCCATCGCCTGTCCCTCGATTGATGCCTGTCATGTATCTGCTTGCCTTTGAGACCTCCACCGAAGCCTGTTCGGTCGCGCTGCACATCGACGGGCGTGTGCTCGAACGCTTCGAGCTTGCCCCGCGTCGGCATGCGGAGCTGGCCCTGCCCTGGGCGCAGATGCTGCTGGAGGAGGCCGGGATCGCGAAGTCCCAGCTCGATGCCATCGCCGTGGGGCGAGGCCCGGGGGCCTTCACTGGCGTCCGCCTGGCCATTGCCCTGGGGCAGGGGCTGGCGCTGGCGCTGGAGCGCCCGCTGATCCCCGTGTCGACCTTGCAGGCGCTGGCACTGCGTGCCCCGCAAGGCGCCGACAAGGTCGCGACCGCCATCGACGCGCGCATGGGAGAGGTCTATGTCGCCTGCTTCCAGCGCGAGGGTGCGTCGCTGCGCGGGCTCGATGCCGAGCAGGTCATGGCGCCGGACCGGGTCAGGCTGGCCGATGGAGAGTCGGGATGGTCGGCGGTCGGGACCGGCTTCGACGCGGCCGAGGGCATGTTGCGCGACCGGCTGGCCGCGCAGCTCGACCTAGTGAATGCGCAGGCGCTGCCGCATGCCTCCGATGTGGCGACGTTGGCCCTTCAGGCCTATGCCCGCGGCGAGCGGCCCGCGCCGGAATCGGTGGAGCCGGCCTATCTGCGCAACAACGTGGCCCTGACCCTGGAAGAACAGCGCGCCGCACGCGCGGCCAAGCAGGCGGGCTGACGGCGCGCACGGCTTCCGACCAGCCCCGTCGAGGGTGTGATGTAGCGGAATGTCTTCTCGCGGATCGCGGCCTGATCGTGTGCGGACTCCACCTGGATCGCGTGGCATCGACTGGGCGCGATCCAGGCCGCCCCGCGCCCCTGGCGGCGGAACCACCACCGCGCGACCTGGGATTCTGCGATTACTGGTCGCGCACTTCGCCACCCGGCAGGAACACCCAGGTCCGGGTGACGTGCAGGATGTCGATGTTTTCCGAGGTATGGGGAAGGGGCGGGAAGGGGGCGGCCAGGCGCACGATGCGCAGGGCGGTCGAATCCAGCAATGGGATGCCGCTGGACTGGATGATGCGGCTCTGCTCGACGCTGCCGTCACGCCGCACCGCCACCGAGATCACGACCTGGCCCGACAGGCGCCTGCGTCGTGCCTCGTCGGGATAATTGAGGTTGCCCACGCGCTCGGCGCGGTCCACCCAGGTGCGCAGGTAGTCGGCCCAGGCGTATTCGCGTGTGCTGGCCGAGACGAACTTGCGCTTGGGCCGCTTGGCGTAGAGCTCCGAGCGCAGGTGGATCTCGGCGGCCAGGCGTGCCATCTCGGCGTCGTGTTCGATCTTCTGCACGCCATGCGGCAGGTCAGGCCGGTCCGGCTGTGGCCGGGATTCCTGCGCAGGGGTGGTGATCTGGCTGTCGCGGGTGGTCACCACCCGCGCCTGCGGCGGCGGCGCGGCATCGGGTGACTGCGCACGCAGCGGTTGTGGCGACACGCCCGCCTCGGCCTGGGGCACCCAGCCGGCCTGGGCCTCGCGCGGCCGCTGCGCCTTGTCCCGGTCGCCACCGCCTTGCTGGTTGGCCGCGGCCAGGAAGTCGGCTTGCTTCGGGGTGAGTGGCGTGCTGGTCTGGCTGAGGATCACATCCAGGGTCGGGATGATCGGCGCGTTGTCGTCCAAGGTGAAGCCAAGGCCGAGCAGCACAATCCCGTGTACGAGCAATGACAGCGCCAATGTGGCGCCGAGCCTGGCGTTCTCGTCGATCCGGGGCGCGGCCAGTTGCGCGGACACGCTCAGGCCTGGAGCTTGCGCTCGATCGCGTCGAACAGCTGCCCGGCGATGTTCAGGCCGAACTGGGCGTCCAGTTCGCGCACGCAGGTCGGGCTGGTGACATTGACCTCGGTCAGGTAGTCGCCGATGACATCCAGGCCGACGAACAGCATGCCGCGCGCCTTCATCACCGGGCCGACCTGGCTGGCGATCCAGCGGTCGCGCTCGCTGATCGGACGGCCTTCGCCGCGCCCGCCCGCGGCCAGGTTGCCGCGGAACTCGTCGCCCTGCGGAATGCGCGCCAGGCAGTAGTCGACCACCTCGCCATCGACCAGCAGCACGCGCTTGTCGCCGGCGCTGATGTCGGGCAGGAACTTCTGCGCCAGGGCCAGCTTGCGGCCGCCGTCGGTCAGGGTTTCCAGGATGACGTTGAGGTTGGGGTCGCCGGTGCCGGTGCGGAAGATCGAACGTCCGCCCATGCCGTCCAACGGCTTGAGCACGGCCTGTCCATGCTCGATGACAAAGGCCTTCAGCTCGGCTGCAGTGCGGCTGACCCGGGTCGGCGGGCAGCACTGCGGGAACAGCAGCGCGGCCAGCTTCTCGTTGTAGTCGCGCAGGCCTTGCGGGTTGTTGACCACCAAGGCGCCGGCGTTCTGGGCAACCTCCAGTACCTGGGTGTCGTAGATGAACTCCGGATCGACCGGTGGGTCCTTGCGCATCAACACGACCTGGCCGGGGCCGAACGTCGTTTCGACCACCTCGCCCAGGGTGTACCAGCCTGCCTTGTCATCGGCCACGGTCAGCGGCGCGGTCCGGGCCAGGGCCTGTCCGTCCCGCAGCGAGAGGCTTCCGGGCATCACGTAGTGCAGGCGGTGGCCACGGCGCTGGGCTTCCAGCAGCATGGCGAAGGTGGTGTCCTTGGCGATCTTGATCGACCCGATCGGGTCCATCACCACGATGACGTCGGCTTGCATGTTCGGGTGCCGGGAGGAAGCGGGGGACAAGCCGGCGATGTTAGCAGGCGCCGACTGTGACCTGTTCTGCAAGCCACGTCACATAGTGCGCTGAACGGGCTGCGCCGTCTTGACAGGGCAAGCCGCGCGGTGGGATATAGACGGCTTCGCAGCGGTGCCATCCAGAAAGTGCCGCGCGCAAGGGGAATGATCTGCGATGACAGACAACGACAGCCAGGCCGGCAGTTTCGGCGGCCTGCGGGTGATGGTGATCGATGATTCGAAGACCATCCGGCGAACCGCCGAAACCTTGCTCAAGCGGGAGGGCTGCGAGGTCGTGACCGCGACCGATGGATTCGAGGCGCTGGCCAAGATCGCCGACCAGCAGCCCCAGATCATCTTCGTGGACATCATGATGCCGCGTCTGGACGGGTACCAGACATGCGCACTGATCAAGAACAACCAGGTCTTCAGGTCCACGCCGGTGATCATGCTGTCCTCCAAGGACGGGCTGTTCGACAAGGCGCGCGGCCGCATCGTCGGTTCCGAGCAGTACCTCACCAAACCGTTCACGCGGGAGGAACTGCTCGACGCCATCCGTACCCACGTGGCCGCCTGAGCAAGGGACAACGCCATGGACGCCGCCTCCCGACATCGCCACGCCGCCTCCGCCGTCCGCCCCGCGGGCCAGCCCGGAGCGCAGCCGTGATCCGGACCCCGTTCGACATCCTGGCTGACTACGAGCGCCGCAGCCTGGCCCATGCCGTGGCCCTGCCCGAAGTCCACGCCGGCAACGACCAGTGGCGTGGCGTGGCCTACCGCATCGGCTCGCGGCGGCTGGTTTCCAGCTTCGACGAGGTCGTGGAGATCGTCCGCATCCCGCCGATCACGCCGGTGCCCGGTGCACAGTCCTGGCTGCTGGGCGTGGGCAACCTGCGCGGCAACCTGTTTCCGGTGATCGACCTGAAGCAGTTTCTGCAGGGAGAGCGCACGGTGATGCATGAGGGGCAGCGGGTGCTGGTGATGCGCCAGTCCGGGGGCGACGTGGCGCTGACCATCGACGAGCTTTACGGGCAGCGCAGCTTCGAGGCGGTGCAGTCCACCGACCCCGGCGCGCTGTCCGAGGGACGCTTCGGGCATTTCGTTTCCCAGGCCTTCTCCAGCGAGGGGCAGGCATGGGGCGTGTTTTCGCTGTCCTTGCTGGCGCGCACACCCGAGTTCAGACACGCGGCGCAGTAGCGCCGGTGGTCACGGCCGCGGCGGGGAGCCGCGGATCGCATCCAATGAATGAAGAATCATCAGGGGTAATGGAATGAGTACTGCGGCGGAATCTCCCAAGGCCAGGCTGGGCGGCATGGGTACGACGTTCTGGGCGATCCTGCTGGTGCTTTCCTTCCTGGTGGTGGCGGCCAATACGGCCGTGTCCACCTATCAGGGCAGTCGCCTGGCCGGTGCCGGAACCGGCGCGGCGGATCTGCAGGTGTTGTCCCAGCAGCTGGCCACCCAGGGCAACGAGGCGGTCAACGGTGACGCCGAGGCGTATACGGCCTTCAAGGCCACGCACGAGCGGATCAACCAGACCATCGCGTCGTTGCAGGAGCGCTTCGGCCAGGAGCCTGGCGTGAATGGCCCGCTGGAGCAGCTGGTGGGCACCTGGAAGGCCCTGGATGCCAACGCCGGACAGATCATCAAGGCCGAGCCGGCGGTGCTGGCCCTGTCGGGCAACGCCAATCGTTTCGGTGCCCAGGTGCCGCAGCTGCAGGCCCAGCTCAACGAGGTGGTTCGCGCCATGTCGGCCAGTGGCACGCCGGCCTCGCAGGTCTATAGCGCCCTGCAGCAGGTCGTGGTGGCCGGGCGCATGGCCCGCAACGTGACCGAGATGCGGGCCGGTGGCAGCACCGCGACGATGGCCGGCGACGCGCTCGCGCGCGACGCGCTGGTCTTCGACCAGGTGCTCGAGGGCCTGCGCAACGGCAATGAAGAGCTGGGCATCGCGCCGCTGCGCAATGCCGCGGCGCTGGAGGCCCTGGATCAGTCGCAAACGCTGTGGGCGCAGATGAAGCGCGACCTCGACGCGATCCTGGGTGGCTCGCGTAGCCTGTTCGCCGCCCAGAGCGCCTCGTCGGCCATCATCGGCGGCTCGGGCAAGATGCTGAGCGACAGCAAGGCGCTGTTCGACGCGTTCTCCGCGTTCGGTTCGGTGCGCGACACGCGTATGTTTCCGAACCTCTGGTACACCATCATCGGCGGCATCGTGCTGGTGGTGTCGCTGATCGCCTTGCTCTACAGCCTCTACAGCAACAGCCGCCGCGAGCAGGAAGTCCGCTACCAGACCCAGGTCGAGTACAACAGCCGCAACCAGCAGGCGATCATGCGGCTGCTGGATGAAATCTCCTCGCTCGGCGAAGGCGATCTGACGGTCAAGGCGTCGGTGACCGAGGACATGACCGGCGCCATCGCCGACGCCATCAATTACGCGGTCGACGAGCTGCGCAACCTGGTGACCACGATCAACGACACCTCGGTGCAGGTGGCGGCCTCGACCCAGGAAACCCAGGCCACCGCGCTGCAGCTGGCCGAGGCGGCCAACCACCAGGCCGAACAGATCACCACCGCTTCGGAACGCATCAACGAGATCGCGGTCAGCATCGAAGAGGTCTCGCGCAACTCCACCGACTCGGCCGAGGTGGCCCAGCGCTCGGTGCTGATCGCGACCGAGGGCGCCGGGGTGGTGCGCGAGACGATCCGCGGCATGGACCAGATCCGCGACCAGATCCAGGAAACCTCCAAGCGCATCAAGCGCCTGGGCGAGTCCTCGCAGGAGATCGGCTCGGTGGTGGAGCTGATCAACGACATTTCCGAGCAGACCAACATCCTGGCGCTCAACGCGGCGGTGCAGGCGGCCTCGGCCGGTGAGGCTGGTCGCGGCTTTGCCGTGGTGGCCGACGAGGTGCAGCGTCTGGCCGAACGCACCTCCGGTGCGACCCGCCGCATCGAATCGCTGGTCCAGGCCATCCAGGCCGACACCAACGAGGCGGTCAGCTCGATGGAGCAGACCACCTCCGAAGTGGTGTCCGGTGCGCGCCTGGCCGAGGACGCGGGCACCGCGCTGGGTGAGATCGAGCGCGTGTCCAGCGACCTCAACGAACTGATCAAGAACATTTCCACCGCGGCCCAGCAGCAGTCGACCGCCGCGCTGGACATCACCCAGACCATGGGCGTGATCCGCCGCATCACCTCGCAGACCTCGCAAGGCGCGGGGCAGACTGCCGAATCGATCGGACATCTGACACAGCTGGCCTCGGACCTGCGTCGTTCGGTGGCTGACTTCAAGCTGCCGGGCTGAGGACTTTGAACGAATGAAGTGCATCAGCGACAACACGGTCACCCGCGCGCAGGTGCAGCCATGAGCGCCCTTCGCGAAGCGATGAGCCACGCCGTGCTCGGCTGGGTCAAGCCGGAGCTGGACCAGACCCTGCGCCTGGTGCGCGGGGAGATCGAGGCCTTTGCCGAGAACCTGGCCGACACCGCGCGCATGCAGGCGTGCGTGGGTTACCTGCACCAGGTGCAGGGCACCCTGCACATGGTGGAGCTGTACGCGCCGGCGATGGTCGCCGAGGAGCTGGAAAAGCTCGCCCAGGCCCTGCAGGACAACCGGGTGGCCGATGCCAACGAGGCCTGCGCGACGCTGATGCGTGGCACGGTGCTGCTGCCCGATTACCTGGAGCGCCTGCAAAGCGGGCACCGCGACATTCCGATCGTGTTGTTGCCCCTGCTCAACGACATCCGCGCCGCACGTGGCGAGACGGGCCTGAGCGAGAGCGTGCTGTTCGCGCCCGACCTGGATCGCCCCTTGCCCCAGGACGTGCCCGCCACCGAGCCGCTCCCCGGAAATACCCGCGAGATCCGCTTCGCCCAGGCCTGCGATCATTTCGAGCGCATCCTGTCCGGTTGGAGCGAGGATGCGGCGCCCGCCGATGCCGGTGCGCTTGCCTCGGCGCTGCAGCCGCTGCAGCGCCTGGCCGAGCACACCGTCGCCCGGCGCATGCTGTGGGTGGCCACCTCGGTCGCCGAGGCGATGCGCGATGGGGCCATCGCCCCCAGCCCCGCGCTGCACCAGGCCTTCGTCGGCGTGGACCGCGTCGTGCGCCAGATCCGCCAGGGCCTGGTGCCAGGCGCGGCAGCGCCAGGGCAGGAGCCGACCCGCCAACTGCTGTATCAGGTCGCCAAGACCGATGCGGCGCATCCGGCGCTGGAAGACCTGCGCCAAGCCTTCGATCTGGCCGGCGCTTCGCCGAGCCAGGCCGAAATCGAGCACGCCCGCAGCAGCATCAGCGGACGCAATCGCGCGCTGCTGGACACCGTGGGCGGTGCGGTGAAGGAAGAACTGATGCGCGTGAAAGACGCGCTCGACCTGCAATTGCGCACCGGCGCGCAGATCGCAGAGCTCGCCCCGTTGGTGGCCGAGCTTGGCAGTATCGCCGACACCCTGGGCATGATGGGGCAGGGGTTGGCCCGCAACGTGGTCCTGCAGCAGCGCGAATCCCTGGCCGAGCTGGTCGATGGGCGTCGTACGCCCGATGAGAGCGCCTTGCTCGATATCGCCGGTGCGCTGCTCTATGTCGATGCATCCCTGGACGACCAGGCCGCCAACCTGGCCGAGGAGGGGACTTCCCAGCCCCAGGCCAGCGAATCCCAGAACACTGTCGAGGTCCTGGCGGGCGAGGCGATCCGCAATTTCGCCGAGGTCCGCCACCAGTTCGTAGCCTTCATCGAGATGGACTGGGACCACGGTCAACTGGCCGACACCCCACGCTTGCTGGAAGAGGTGTGCGGCGCCCTGCGCATGCTCGAGCTGGCCGAGCCGGCCGACTATGTCGAAGGCGTGCGCCGCTACATCGCCACCGAGTTGATCGAGCGCAAGCGCGTGCCCAGCGGCACCCAGCTGGACACCCTGGCCGATGCCATGGCCAGCCTGGAGTACTACCTGGAAGCGTTGCGCGAACGCCGCCCCAATCGCGACGAGCTGATGGACATCGCGCGCTCCAGCCTGGAGGCCTTGCGCTACTGGCCGCTGCCCGTGCCTTCCGCGGCGGCCGCAGAAGACATCGAGACGGCGGCGGTCGAGCCCGTCCACGAAACGCCACCGTCATTCGCACCTGCGACTGCGGAACCGACGGCGGTCTCTGCGGACGACGTGCCCCCTCACCCGGCGCTAAGTCAGGACGCGCCGAGCAGCGCGCCGGCCGAGCCGCCGGTCGAGCTCGAGCGCGGTCCGGAGCTTCCGGCCTATGTTCCGGACGAGGCGGCTTTCGCGCAGTTCGATCCGGTCGCCAGTGAATACGCCGAATACGCCGACCAGTTGCCGATCGGCGGACTCCATGCGGCGTTGCCCGAGGTGGGGGACGTTGCACCGCAGGCCGTCGCCGACACGCCTGCCGTGGCGGTGGCCGATGAAGCACTGATCCCGGCCGCGGCCATCGAGACGGGCGCGCCTGCCCTGGAGTCGGGGTTCGACGCCAGCGGTCAGGACATCGACGACGAGATCCGCGACGTCTTCCTGGAGGAGTTCGACGAGGAAATCGCCAGCCTGCACGAGATGCTGCCCGGCTGGCGCGCCGATCCGGACAACCTGGAGCGCCTGCGTTCGATCCGGCGCGTCTTCCACACCCTCAAGGGCAGCGGCCGCCTGGTCGGCGCGCGCCAGTTGGGCGAGTTCGCCTGGAAAATCGAGAACACGCTCAATCGCGTGCTCGATGGCACCCGCGCGCCCACGCCTGCCGTGGTGGCAATGCTCGACCAGGCCACCGCCACGCTGCCGCAGCTCAACCAGGCCCTGCGCGGCCAGCCGGGAGTCACCGCCGATCTGGCCGGGATCGAGCACGTCGCCGAGCGCATCGCCCAAGGCGAGGAAGCCTTCTACAGCGCGCCGTCCGCCGCCCCCGCGCCAGTCGAGGCGGCAGGGCACGACCTTGCGCACGCCGAACAGACCGCGGTGGCCGCGCCGGAGTTCGATCTGGAAGGCACGCCGGCTTCGGTCGACAGCGTCCTGCGCGAGATTCTCGAGGCCGAGGTCGCCAACCACCTGCAGACTGTCGATGGCTGGCTGGCCCAGTGGACGCCCGGACGCGAGGGCCTGGCCGCCAGCGAGTCCCTGCTGCGCGCCTTCCACACCCTCAATGGCGCTTTTGCCATGGCCGACGTGCCGGAAATCACCGAGGTGACCGGCCGCGCCGAGCAGTACATCAAGCGTGCGCTGGGCAACGGTGCCAGCATTGATCCGGCCGGCGTCGCGGGCCTGGCGGCAGCGACCGTGGCCGTCCGCCACACGATGACCGCGCTGCAGGCCGAGCAGGCGCGCATCCCGCACTTCACCGCGCTGTGCGCGACGCTGTCCGAACTGCGTGACGGATTGCCGCAGGCGCCGCGGCCGTTGTCCACGGTGATCGACGACCGCCGGCAGAACACCTATGCCGGCCAGGGCGCCACGGACTTCACGCCGGATATCCCTGCCGGGACCGAGCTCACCGGTGCGATGGACCTGTCGCGTTTCATCGATACACCAGAATCGACCGGGCCCGGGATGCCGGCGCCCGAGCAGCCAGGCGGCGATGCAGCGAGCCGGGACGACGTGTTCGATCTCGATCATGGCGACCACGCCCAGCTGTCGGCCGAGCCGATCGCGCAGGATGGCGAGGGGCCGGAGGTGTCCGAAAGCGACCTGTCGGCAGGTCTCTCCTTCGACCCGGTGGCCGCCGAGTTCGACGCGCCGGCCGAGCAGCCCGACACACCGCTCGAGGTGGAGAACGGCGAGCCGCAGGCGCTGGTGGAACCGGACGACATCGAGCGCACACCCGTCCAGGATCCCGAGGTCGATGTCGAGACCCTGGACGCCGCCGCCCTGCCGGCGACCAGCCCCGAGACCGAAGAGGCCTTGGTTCTGGAAGACGCGGCCGCCTGGTCCGTGGCGCCGGTCGATGCTGACGCGGTCGAGGACGTCGATCTGACTCCGCCAGAAGCGGCAGCCGAAGCTGCGGCCTGGGCCGAGACCCTCTCCCCGCAGGTCGTCGAGGAGGCCATCGCGCCTGCGGCCCCCGAGGCCGAGGCTGTCTTCGATGCGCCCGAAAATTCCATCGCGGAAGACGCTCAGTCGCTGGCGGCGGGTGCGACCGAAGACCCCCGCCCCGACCTGCCTATCGTGGGCGAGGCATCGTCCGACGATACGCCTGCTGATGGGCCCGCTGAAACGACTGTGTCCCAGGAGGACCCAGGCGTTGCCGTGGTTGATGCGCCGCAGCCGCCGGTCAGCGAGCCGCCCGCGTCGGCGGCCGCTCGGACCCTGGACTTCGAGATGTTCGATCGCGATCTAGTCGACATCTTCGTCGAGGAGGGCAACGACCTGCTCGATCACTCCGATGGCTTGCTGGCGCGTCTGCGCGACACCCCGGACGACCGCAGCCTGGTGATCGGCCTGCAGCGCGACCTGCACACCATCAAGGGTGGCGCCCGCATGGCCGGGATCTCGGCGATCGGCGATCTGGGACATGCGATCGAGTCGCTTCTCGAGCAGGTCGCCGAACATCGTGCGGAGGTGGATCGTGGCGTGGTCGGGCTGCTCGAGCGCGGCTTCGACGTGCTGCACGGCATGCTGGCGCGCACGGCCGATTATCTGGTAGTCGAGTCGCAGCCGCAGCTGGTCGCGGAATTCGATGCACGCGCACAAGGTGCGACGTTGCCAGACGAGGCGTCGCCTGTCGCGGTCGAGCCGGTAGAGAGCGAGGAAGCGGGCACGCCGACGACCGGCGCAGACGTGTCCGAGTCGTTGGCTTCAGACGCTTCTGAGGCGCCTGCGGACTTCACCGTCGCCATGGACGATGTCGGCGCGACTTCCGAATCCGCGGTGACCGACGATGCAGGACAGCGCGAAGCCGCCGAGGCCGTCGAGCACGCTGCGCCGTCCTTCGAGGCGGATGCACCCACGGACGTCGTCGAGGTCGAGGAGGTCGCTGCCGATGACCTGGAGGCCGTCGCGTTCGATCGCACGGTGTCCGAGCCCGCGGAAGCCGAAGATGTAATGGCGTCGGCGGACCCGGACGCAGAGCAGGCAAACGAGGAAGCCCCCCTGCCTGCGCAGGATGTGGAAGGCATCGCCTTCGACGCCGGCGTGGATGCGCCAGTGTCGACGCCCGGCAACCAGGAGTTGGCCGAGACCGTCGACACAGCGGCATTCGAGGAGCCCGCGCCGAGCGAGGCGGAGGCCACCCACGTTGTCCACGCCGTGCCGGAAGCCCCAGCACACCTGGAGGCACCGGAAACGGAGCGCGAGGTGCAGGTGGCCGCCACGGCCGCTTTCGACACGCCTGCCGCGCCGCGCCCGCTCGAAGCCCTTGCCGCGGTGGCAGCGGTGGCCACCCCCGGTCCGCAGCCGATCCCGCACCTGGCTCCGCTGTCGGCGCCGATCGATCTGGAGGCGGCGGGCGAGGAAGACACCACCAGCCTCAGCACCGGGCAGGAACAGGTGCGTGTGCGCGCCGATCTGCTCGATCAGCTGGTGAACAACGCCGGCGAAGTGGCGATCTACCGAGCGCGCCTGGAGCAGCAGATGGGCGCCTTCCGCGCGGCCATGGCCGAGCTGGATCGCACCAACACCCGCTTGCACGATCAGTTGCGGCGCCTGGACCTGGAGACCGAAGCCCAGATCGTGGCCCGCTACCAGCGTGAGCACGACACCCGTGACGCCGAATTCGATCCGCTGGAGCTGGATCGGTTCTCCACCCTGCAGCAGCTCAGCCGCGCACTGGCCGAGTCCGCGGCCGACATCAGCGGTTTGCAGGGCGTGCTGGACGATCTGGCGCGCCAGAACGACAGCCTGCTGGGGCAGCAGTCGCGCGTGAGCTCGGAGCTGCAGGACGGCCTGATGCGCGCGCGCATGGTGCCGTTCGAAGGCAGCGTCCCGCGTCTGCGCCGGGTGCTGCGCCAGGCGGCGCAGGACACCGGCAAGCAAGCCCAGCTGCAGCTGGAAGGCGCCCATGGCGAACTGGACCGCAACGTCCTGGAGCGCATGACCGCGCCGCTCGAGCACCTGCTGCGCAATGCGGTGGCCCATGGCCTTGAATCGCCGCAGGCACGTCGCGATGCGGGCAAGCCCGAAGAAGGCAGCGTGCGCGTGGTGTTGCGCCGCGAGGGATCGGAGATGGTGCTGCAGGTGGCCGACGATGGCGCCGGCATCGACCACGCCGCCATTCGGCGTCGCGCCGAACAGCGCGGCATCCTCAAGCCCGGGGCCGAGCTGTCTGAGATGGATCTGGAACGCCTGATCCTGGAGCCGGGCTTCTCGACCGCAGAGGAAGTCAGCCAGCTCGCGGGGCGTGGCGTGGGCATGGACGTGGTCCACAACGAGGTTCGTCAGCTTGGCGGCACCCTGGAAATCGCGTCGGTCGCAGGTCGCGGCACCACCTTCACCCTGCGCCTGCCGCAGACCCTGGCGGTCACCCAGGCCGTGTTCGTGCAGGTTGGCGAAACCCAGTTCGCGGTGTCGGTGGCCGCGGTCGGCGGCGTGGGGCGCCTGAGCCGGGAACGTTTCGACTCCGGGGCCAGCTACGTCTACGGGGGCGAGGAATACGCGCTGCACGACATGGGCACCCTGGTGGGCCTGGACCCGGCCAAGGCCGAAGGCCAGCCGGTGGTTCCGCTGCTGCTGGTCCGCGCCGGCGAGCTGCGCGCGGCCGTGGCGGTGGACCAGGTGCTGGGTAATCGCGAGATCGTGGTCAAGCCGGTGGGTCCGCAGATCGGCTCCATCCCCGGCATTTACGGCGCCACGATCACTGGCGACGGCAGTGTGGTGGTGATTCTGGATGCCGCGCCGCTGGTGCGTCGCTACATGACCCAGCCGACCTCGATCACGCCGGTCGTCGCGGTCGTCGAACAGCGTCAGGTGCCGCTGGTGATGGTGGTCGACGATTCGCTGACGATGCGCAAGGTCACCAGCCGTGTGCTGGAACGCCATAACTTCGAGGTCAGCACCGCGCGCGATGGCGTCGAAGCGCTGGAACGCCTGGAGGAGCGTGTTCCGGACCTGATGCTGCTGGATATCGAGATGCCGCGCATGGACGGCTACGAGCTGGCCACCGCGATGAAGGCCGACCCGCGGTTCGCCGGCGTGCCCATCGTGATGATCACCTCGCGGACCGGCGACAAGCATCGCCAGCGCGCGCTGGAGATCGGTGTGCAGCGCTACATGGGCAAGCCGTACCAGGAGCTGGACCTGATGCGTAATGTCTACGACCTGCTGGGGATTGCCCGTGTCCGCGATTGAGTCCGACACCGTGCCGCCCGCCGCGCCGCGGGTGGCCCTGCTGGCCCGGCCCGGCCGCGCCCGTGACCAGCTGCGCGATGCGCTGCTGGGCGCCGGCGCGCAGATCGCGCTGGAGGACGATCCCAACGCACTGGCGCCGGAAGCACTGTCCGCCGCCAGCCCGCAAGCGGTGCTGGTCGCGCTGGAGCCGGCCATCGAGGACGCGCTCGTCCAGTTGGACGCGGTGTTGTGCGATCCGGCGCTGACCGTCATCTACGACGATGCCGAGTTGGCCACCTCGCGCGATGGCTGGGACGCCCAGCGCTGGGCGCGCCACCTGGCGGCCAAGCTGTACGGGCATCGCGACGTGCTGCCTCCGGGCCTGGAGATCGAGGCGCCGCAGCCTGAGCCAGGCCGCCCGCAAGCGCCAGCCGAGGTCAGCGACGATACGGTCGACAGGCATCTGCAGGAAGCCGCCGGACAGGCCGCCGCGCTGCCCGAGGACACCGGATTCCAGTTCGATCCAACCTCGATCGAACAGGACGAGGAGGCCGACCAGGCGTCGGCGGCGTTCAGCATCGATGCCGAGCGCTGGACCCCGCCCGAGCAGCCCGAGCGGCTCGCGCTGGTGGACGATTTCTCCGCACCGGTCGATGCCGCCAGCGTGCAGCCGGACGCGATCGAGGCGCTGCCTGCCCAGCCAATCGCCGAGCCCACGCAAGCGCCGGCTCCGCCCGCACTTCCTTCATTCGCGCACCTGTCGCTGGTGGAGGATTTCGAGATCGTGGCGCCGGCCAGGCGCGAGCCGATGGCCGCCCCGGTTCTCCCGCCCGGTCTGGACCACCTGAATTTCGAGCTGGAAGCGATCGAGGCCGAACCGGTCGCGGACGCCACGCAGGAGGCCGCGGGCGCCAAGGTGGCCGGTGCGGTCCTGCTGTACGCCGGCATCGGCGGACCCGATGCCGTGCGTCGGGTCCTGGCCGGCCTGCCGGCGGATTTCACGCTGCCGGTGCTGGTGCAACTGCGCCTGGATGGCGGCCGCTATGACAACCTGGCACGCCAGATGGAGCGCGCATCGCCGCTGCCGGTGCTGCTCGCCAAACCTGGCATGGCCGCGCGGGCGGGTTACGTCTATGTCGTGCCCGATCAGGTGGCGGCGGCGGCGCAGGATGGCGTCGTGGTCTTCGGCGAGGGGGCATCGGATGTGACCGTTCTGCTCGATGCGCTTCCCCCCGCACGCACCGCGGTCCTGCTGCTCAGCGGCGCCGGGGTGGAATGCGCGGAGCCTGCCTTGATGCTCGCCGCGCGCGGGGCCCTCGTGGGCGGACAGTCGTTGCAGGGCTGCTATGACTGGACGGCGGCCAAGGCCCTTGAACAGGGGGGCGGGGAGACCGCGACCCCCGAAGCGCTGGCCCAGCGCATCGTCGACGCCTTGGGAGGCTGATCGCATGACCCGTTCCAACGACGAAATCCGAGGCTTCTTGATCCAGGCCGGCGCCGAGCGTGTCCTGCTGCCGAACGCTACCGTGGCCGAAGTCCTCTCGCGCGTGCCTGTCCAGGCCGTGGAGGGAACGCCGCACTGGATGCCGGGCAGGATCGACTGGCAGGGTTGGCAGGTGCCGGTGTTCTCGATGGTCGACCTGGGCGGCCTCGGCCACGAACCGGTGACCAGCAGCAGCAAGATCGTGGTCCTCAAGACCCTGACCGGCAGTGAGACCACGCCCTACATCGGGCTGATGACCCAGTCGTTCCCACGACTGATCTCGGTGCCCCGCGACGGGCTGTTGGCCGACGCCAGCGAGGAGCCGCTTCCGCAAGGCGTGCAGATGCGCGTGCTGCTGGGCGACGAGTCGGCGTTGTTGCCGGACCTGGAGGCCATCGAAACCCTGGTGTGCGAGGCCGCGGCCCAGGCGACTAGCGCCGTCTGAGCCGGTTCACGCCTCATTCGCGGCGTTGGTGCGAGGTTTTGCACCTGTTTTCGATCTCGCGAGGCACCGCACATGAAGTCCACGTTCCAACGCAGCCTGTGGTTGTGCCTGCTGCTGGCCGCCGCGGGTGCTGCCCAAGCCCAGTCGGCTACCGCTCCGCCGTCGACCGCTGCCCAGACCGTGGCGCCACCGCCGCGCTCTGCAGACAACACCCTGACCACCGAGTTGCCGCCTCCGGGTTTCAAGACCATGACGATGGAGACGCCGCAGGGGCCGGTCACCGTGAACTGGGGACAGCCGAACAAGTTGCCAAATGCCGCCGATTACCACGTCACCGTCGCCGAACTGGATAAGAACGGGGATGGCGTGCTGACCAAGGACGAGATCCCGCAGGACCAGGCGCTGTACAGCGAGTTCCGTCTGGTCGACAAGAATCACGACGGCAAGATCACGCCGGAAGAGCTCTCCCAATGGCATTGAGCCGCGTCTGATCTTTTCTTTCTTCCGCCAGAGATGAAAAAACGCCGGGCATTGCCCGGCGTCTTTGCTTCAACGGTCCCGGCACAGGCTTGCTCAGAGGTCGCCAAGCAACGCCTGGACCGCGGCAATGGCAGCCAGGCCCGCGGTTTCCGTCCGCAGCACGCGTGGCCCCAAGCGCAGACCCTGGAAGCCCATGCCCTCCAGCGCTTGACGGTCGCGGGGCGACCAGCCGCCTTCCGGCCCGATGGCGATCACCACCTGGCCGGACGCCGGCCGGACCAGGGTGGTCAGGCGCTGGGTGCCGATCGGATCGAGCAACAGGCGCAGGTCGTCGGCCGGCAAGTAGTCGGCGGCGGTCGCGATCGCGACCGGCTCGCGCACATCCGGAACGCGCGCGCGACCGGACTGCTCGCAGGCTGCGCGGACGACGCCACGCCAGTGCGACACGCGCTTCTGCAGGCGCTCTCCGGAAAGCCTGACTTCCGAGCGCTCCGAATCGACAGGCACAATCGCGGTGACGCCCAGCTCGGTGGCCTTCTGCAGGATCAGGTCCATCTTCTCCCCGCGGGCGATCCCTTGCAGCAGCGTCACCTGCAACGGGGACTCGGTCTCGACCGCGCGTGCGCCGGTGATCTCCACCTGGCTGGTGCGCTTGCCCACCACACCCAGCCGCGCGTCGTAGTCATGCCCATCACCGTTGAACAGCACGCAGGCATCGCCCTGGCGCAGGCGCAGCACCCGCGACAGATGCGCGGCGGCTTCCTCCGAGAGGTCGAGCTGCATGCCAACGGCCAGGGGCTGCTCGACATGGACGCGGGTCAAGCGCATGGCGTGCCTGCTGTCGGCATGGTGGGACGGGGCGGTTGGCGATCAGGCGGGGAAACGCTGGCCCGCTCTGCTAGGATTCGCGGCTGATGATCTTCCTGCATTCTTCCATGATATCCGCCGCTGCCCCGTGCGGCAGCAGGCGATCCGCGTGAGCCGCAAGCTGCCCACCATCCACGGCGTGACCCGGCACGATGTCGGGCCGCTGCAGATGGAGCGCCTGGACCTGGAGTTCTCCAACGGCGAGCGTCGCCAGTTCGAGCGCCAGGTCGGGCGAGGTCATGGTGCCGTCGTGGTGGTCCCCATGCTCGACAAGGACACCGTGCTGCTGGTGCGCGAGTACGCCGCCGGCATGCATCGCTACGAGCTGGGCCTGGTGAAAGGGCGGATGGATGCCGGTGAGACACCGGCGCAGTCGGCCGACCGCGAGTTGAAGGAAGAGGCAGGCTATGGCGCGCGTCGCCTGGATGTCCTGCGTGCGATGACCCTGGCGCCCACCTACATGAGCCACCAGTCGTGGCTGGTGGTGGCGCGCGACCTGTATCCGGAGCGTTTGCCCGGCGATGAACCCGAGGAGCTTGAAGTCGTGCCGTGGAAGCTTGATGCGCTCGATCAGCTGATGCTGCGCGAGGATTTTTCCGAGGGGCGCTCGCTCGCCGCGTTGTTCATCGCCCGCGAGTGGCTGGCGGGCCAGGCATGAGCCGCATCACCGCAGACCTGCACGAGGCGGTCATCGCCATCGCCCGTGATGCGTCGGCCGCCATCATGCAGGTCTACGCGGAAGACTTCGATGTCGAGCACAAGGCCGACAACAGCCCGCTCACGCGCGCCGACCTGGCCGCCCACCACATCATCGCCGACGGCCTGCGCCGGCTGACGCCGGAGCTGCCGCTGCTGAGCGAGGAGGGGGCCGACATTCCCTGGGCCACCCGCCAGGACTGGCATGCCTATTGGCTGGTCGATCCCCTCGACGGCACCCGCGAGTTCGTCAAGCGCAATGGCGAGTTCACGGTCAACATCGCCCTGATCGAGGCGCACCAGCCGGTGTTCGGAGTGATCATGGCGCCGGTGACCGGCACCATCTGGCACGCGCAGGCGGGGCACCGTGCGCTGCGCCGGGATGGCCAGACCGACCAGGAACTGCGCACCCGGCGTCCGGCGAATGCGCCGCTGCGCGTAGCGGCGAGCCGTTCGCACCGCGATCCACGCACGCAGGCCGTCCTCGACCAGTTGCCCGATGCCGAGCCCATCCCGCTGGGCTCCTCGCTGAAGTTCTGCCGCATCGCCGAAGGCGCGCTGGACGTCTATCCGCGTTTCGGCCCGACCTGCGAGTGGGACACCGGTGCCGGGCAATGCATCCTTGAGGCTGCCGGCGGCGTGCTGCTGGCGCCCGATGGCCGGGCCTTCCGCTACAACCGGCGCGAAACCCTGCTCAACGGGGACTTCATGGCGCTGGGCGACCCGCAGCTGCCTTGGCAGGACTGGCGCTAGCGCACGGATGAGCGCCGGCTGGTTCGCGCTGGTGCTGCTGGCGGCAGTGGCCCACGCCGGCTGGAACGCGCTGCTCAAGCTGGGCTTGGACCGCTTCGTCTCGGCTTCGCTCATCCAGGCCTGCGCCGGACTGGCAGCGCTGTGCCTGGTGCCGTTCGTCGCCTGGCCGACGCCGCAGATGTGGCTGTGGATCGGTCTGTCGGCCGTCCTCCATGTCGCCTACAACCTGTGCCTGGCCCAGGCCTACCGGCACGGTGACCTGAGCCAGGCCTATCCGCTGGCGCGGGGCGGGGCGCCGCTGCTCGTGGCCCTGGCCGCCTGGGCGCTGCTCGATGAAACATTGGGGCCGTGGGGCAGCCTGGGCCTGGGATTGCTGGTGGCGGGGATCGCCTGGATGGCCCTGCGTGGCGGGGGCCGGACCAGTGCGCCGCGCGGGCCACTGCTGCGCAGCGCGCTGGCTACCAGCGCCTGCATCGCGGCCTATACCCTGTGCGATGCGAGCGGCGCGCGCGCCAACGATGCGCCGTGGTCCTATGCGGCGTGGTTGTTCGTCACCAACGGCGTGGTCGCGATGACCTTGCTGGGGGCGGTGCGCGGGCCGCGCGTGTTCGCCACGCTGGGACCGCACTGGCGCGCGGGCCTGGCCGGCGGTGCGATGTCGATGCTCGCCTACACGCTGGTGATCGCGGCGACCACGCATGCCGCGGTAGGCCTGGTGTCGGCGCTGCGCGAAACCAGCGTGCTGTTCGCGCTGCTCATTGGTGCGCTGCGACTGCGCGAGCGCTTGCCGCCAGCGCGCATCGTGGCCGCGGCGCTGATCGTGGCCGGCGTGGTGGTCATCCGTCTGGCCTGAGCTGCCTACACTGTGCGGTGACTTCCCCCACATGGAGACACCATGCCTGCGCCAGATCCTGTCCAGACACCTTCCATCGATCGCCTGCTGTCGATCATGGCGCGCCTGCGCGACCCGCAACGCGGCTGCCCCTGGGACCTGGCGCAGGATTTCTCCACGATTGCCCCCTACACGATCGAGGAGGCCTACGAGGTCGTCGATGCGATCGACCGCGGCGACCTGGACGATCTGAAGGACGAGTTGGGCGATCTGCTGCTGCAGGTGGTCTTCCATGCGCAGATGGCCGCCGAGCAGGGGGCTTTCGAGTTCGACGAGGTGGCCGATGCGATCAGCGACAAGCTGGTGCGTCGCCACCCGCACATCTTCGCCTCCGTGCAAGCAGACGATGCGGCGGACGTGGCGCGGAACTGGGAGGAGATCAAGCGCATCGAGCGCGCAGGCAAGGGCGGGCAGGACGCCTCGGCTCTGGCCGCCATCTCGCGCGGCATGCCCGAGTGGCAGCGTGCGCTCAAGCTGCAGTCGCGCGCGGCCAAGACCGGCTTCGACTGGCCCGGCCCGGCGCCGGTCATGGCCAAGCTCGAGGAAGAAATGACTGAGGTGCGGGCTGAGTTGGCGCGCGACGTCGATGATCCCGATCGCGCGGCGCGCCTGCAGGACGAGATCGGAGACCTGCTGTTCGTCTGCCTCAATCTGGCCCGTAAGTCCCAGGTCGATGCCGGCGCTGCGTTGCGCCATGCCAATGCCAAGTTCGAGCGCCGCTTCCGCGAGATGGAACGGCAAGCCGCGCGCGAGGGTGCCGCGTTTGCCGAACTCGATCTCGACGCACAGGAAGCGCTGTGGCAGCGGGTCAAGCAGCACGAGCGCGGCGCGGCATGAGCACGCTGCTGCTGTTCCTGTTCACTGCGTTGGCCGAGATCACGGGTTGCTATCTGCCTTGGCTGTGGCTGCGCCGCGAGGGCACTCCATGGCTTCTGCTGCCCGCCGCGGCAAGCCTGGCCCTGTTCGCGTGGCTGTTGACCCTGCATCCAACCGCTTCCGGCCGTGTGTACGCGGCCTATGGCGGGGTCTACATCGCCGCGGCACTGGGCTGGCTATGAGCGGTGGACGGGGTACGCCCGACCCGATGGGACGTGCTGGGCGCCGGCCTGTGCCTGTGCGGCATGGCGATGATCATGTTCGCCCCGCGACAGGGCTGAGGCCACGGCGCAGCGTCCACACGCACGGCAGTGGCGAGGGCTTGCGTTCGGGGTGGCGAGCGGGATGTTGGGTGCGGTTCGGCGGGCGAGGACGAGTGCCTGCCGAGCGCACGTGCGAAGGGAGTCGTTTAGGCGCACCGGCACGGTGGATGGCTGAACCTTGATCAACCCGTCGCCACAGGGGTGTCGCGACGCACAGCGATCTTCACGCATCGTGCACCGGCGGATCTTTAGTTTCACAAACCTGAAGTTTTGTGATTCTCCGGAGATCTGACCATGCGGCATGCGCAGGAGACCTCGGGGCTGGTGCTGGTCGTCGAAGACAACCGCAACATCTCCGAGATGATTGGTGAGTACCTTGAAGGCAAGGGATTCGAGGTGGATTACGCGTCCGACGGACTGGATGGCTATCGTCTGGCGACTGAAAACAGCTATGACGTGTTGGTGCTGGATCTGATGCTGCCGCGCATGGACGGCCTGGAAGTGTGCCGCCGCCTGCGCAGCGAGGCCCGCAAGTCCACCCCGGTGCTGATGCTGACCGCCCGAGACACCCTGGACGACAAGCTCAGCGGCCTGGGCACCGGTGCTGATGATTATCTCACCAAGCCCTTCGCGATCCAGGAATTGGAAGCCCGCCTGCGCGCGCTGATCCGCCGCGAGCGTCGCCAGGTGGGATCGGAGGTGCTCAAGGTCGCCGACCTGGTCCTGGATCCGGTGAGCATGCGCGTGACCCGTGGTGGAACCGAGCTGATGCTCTCGCCGATCGGCCTGCGCCTGTTGACCATCCTGATGCGTGAATCGCCGCGCGTGGTGACCCGTCAAGAGATCGAGCGGGAAATCTGGGGCAATGGTCTGCCCGACTCGGACACCCTGCGCAGCCATCTTTACAACCTGCGCAAGGTGATCGACAAGCCGTTCGACAAGCCGCTCCTGCATACCGTGCAGAGTGCCGGCTACCGCGTCGCTGACATCACCTGAGCCCCGGCGGGCGCCACGGCGCCCGCCTGGACCAGGTTCTTTCGATTCGATCGTCGTGCCCCACGGACTTCCACGCAGCATCAGGATCGCCTTCATCCTGAGGGTGGCATTGGCCAGCCTTGCGGTGATCGCGACCGTGCTCATTGCGTCGTCGGTCATCAAGCACAGTCTCGTGCAGACCATGCTGCGCGAGGAGGCCTCGCATTTCTGGGGGCTGTACGCCGCCTCGCCGGCGCAACCGCCCCCGAACACCCATGACTTGCGCGGTTACCTGGTTCTGCGCGGGCAATCCCAGCTGACCCTGCCGGATGAGCTGCGTGGCCTGGCGCCAGGCACGCACAGCGTGGGACGCGAGTTGGTGCTGGTCGAGGACAAAGGGCCGGGGCGGCTGTATCTGGTGTGGCTGGGGACGCAGGCCGAGCGACTGTTCTTCTGGTCCGGGACCTTGCCGTTGCTGCTGTGCCTCGCGGCACTCTACGGCGCGTCCTATCTGACCTATCGCTTCTTCAAACGGCTGGTGTCGCCGGTGTCGTGGCTGGCCCGGCAGGTGGCCCAGTGGGATCCGCGCGAGCCGGACACCACGGCGCTGGCACCCGAACACCTGCCCAAGGAGGTCCAGGGCGAGGCCCGGCAACTGGCCGTGGCCCTGCGCGGACTGTCCGAGCGCGTGGCCGCCCAGGTCGCGCGCGAGCGGGATTTCACCCGCGACGCCAGCCACGAACTGCGCACGCCGCTGACCGTTATCCGGGTCGCCAGCGACCTGGCGCTGGCCGGAGAGTTGCCGCCGCGCGCGGTGCGCTCGCTGCAGCGTATCCAGCGCTCAAGCCGCGAGATGGAAGCGGTGATCGACGCCTTTCTGATTCTGGCGCGCGAGGCCGATGTCGAACCGCAGAGCGAGGATTTCGGGGTGGCGGAGATCGTGCTGGACGAGGCCGAGAGTGCGCGCGACCTGCTGATCGGCAAGCCGGTGGATCTCACCGTCGTGTGCAATGCCAAGCCGCGCCTGCATGCCCCGCCACGGGTCATGCACGTGGTGGTCAGCAATCTGTTGCGCAATGCCTGCAGCTATACCGATGAGGGCCGGATCGAGGTCATCGTCGAGACCGACCAGTTCGTCGTGCGCGATTCGGGCATCGGCATGACCTCCGATGCGATGTTGCGCGCCTTCGAGCCGTTCTACCGGGTGGACGAGTCACGCCAGCACAGCACTGGCCTGGGCCTGTCGATCGTGCACCGCCTGTGCCAGCGCTTCGGCTGGAAGGTCGAGCTGGCCAGCGTGCTGGGCCAGGGCACGACCGCGACGGTGCGTTTCGCGCCATAGCGTCCCGGCGCATCCGGAAAACGGTGGGTATCCTGCGCTGGACACGCAAACCCGGAGTCGTTGATGCCTGTCTGCGATGCGCCTTTCGTGCTCGCGATCCATGGTGGGGCTGGGGTGATCGAGCCCGAGGCCCTGTCCGCCGACGAAGCGCGGGTCATCCATGCGGCCTTGGGCGCAGCGCTCGAGGCGGGGCACGTGCTGCTGCGCGATGGCGAAACCGCGCTGGATGCGGTGGAAGCCGCGGTGATCCGGCTGGAGGAGTCGCCCTGCTTCAATGCCGGGTTAGGCGCCGTGTTCACCGCCGAGGGCGCCCATGAACTGGACGCCGCGTTGATGGACGGGCACACGCGCCGCGCAGGCGCGGTGGCCGGCGTGCGCACGGTGCGCAATCCGGTGCGACTGGCGCGCGCGGTCATGGAGCGCTCTGCGCACGTGCTGCTGGCCGGCGAAGGCGCCGAGCGCTTTGCCGACGGGCTGCCGGACCTGGAGCGGGTTCCGAATACCTGGTTTGGAACGCCCGCGCGCCACGCACAACTGTTGCTGGCGCAGGCCCGCGAGGCCGCGCCTGGCGGTGGGCTCAAGGGATGCTATTTCGGAACGGTCGGCGCGGTGGCACTGGACCGCCACGGGCGTCTTGCTGCGGCGACGTCCACCGGTGGCATGACCAACAAGCGCTTTGGCCGGATCGGTGACTCGCCCCTGATCGGCTCGGGGACCTGGGCCGACGCGCATTGCGCGGTGTCCGCAACGGGCTGGGGCGAGATCTATATCCGCTGTGCGGCGGCACACGACATCGCCGCGCGCATGGCCTACGGTGAGGCCTCGCTGGCCGAGGCGAGCGAGGCGGTGATCCTGGGCGAAGTGCCCGCGCTGGGCGGGGACGGCGGCGCGATCGCGGTGGATGCGGCCGGCCACCTGGCAATGCCGTTCAGTACCTCCGGCATGTACCGGGGGTGGATCGACCGCCATGGCCAGCGCGGCACGCGCATCTTCCGCGACTGACCATGGCGCGCACGCCTCAGCGCGCGGCGTCGACGTAAGGCTTCAACAGTCGGGTCCACAGCGCGTAGCCGTCGGCGTTCATGTGCAGCATGTCCGGGCCGAACAATTCCGGCCGCAGGCTGCCGTCGGCCTTGAGCATCGGAGTGAACACGTCGACGAAGGTCAGCCCGGGATCCTTGGCGGCCATCGCTTCGATCAGCGCATTGGCCTGACGGATCTGCGGCAGCAGGTTCGCACGCGAGGGGCTGGGCTTGATCGCGACATAGACCACCGGTTCGCCCGGCAGGTCACGCCGGACGCGCTGGACGAACGCCGCCACGTCCGCGGCGACCTGTTGCGGGCTGCGCCCGGCCGCCAGGTCGTTGTCGCCGGCATAAAAGACGATCTCGCGTGGGTGGTAGGGCACCACGATGCGATCGGCGTAATAGGTGCTGTCGCGGACCTCCGAGCCACCGAAGCCGCGGTTGATCACGGGGGCCTCCGGGAAATCCTGGGCCAGCGAGGTCCACTTGCGGATCGACGAGCTGCCGATGAACAGCACCGCGTTGCGGGGCGGCGGGTTGGCCGCGTCCTGCGCGGCGAAGTGATCCATGTCCGCGGCCCAGGCCGCATTGGAGACCTGCCCGCTGGCCACTTCGGGTGGCGGCGCCGGTGCTGGCGCAGGCGGTGGCGCGGTTGCCACCGGCGCCTGGGCGCAACCGCCCAGCAGGACGGCCGCCAACGCGGCGCAGACAAGACCTGACTTCATACCCATGCAACGTCCTCTCGGAATACAAACCGGGCGCCAGTGGAGCAGGCTGGCCTTGGCGTTGCAAATCCGGCCTGGTGTGGCGATATGGCAAAATCACCGGCCTTGCGCGACACGAGCGGCCTGATGTCCATCGATTCTGTTCCGTTCCCGGTCTTCGGGCCGGCGCTGCCGCACGGCCGGGGAGCCTGAGCGTGGCCGACCTCTACGGGCATACCCCGCGTGGTCCAGCCCGGATCCTGAAGGCTGCGCGCTGGTCCTGGCTGGGGCTGCGGGCGGCCTGGCTGTACGAATCCTCCTTCCGTCTGGAAGTGCTCTTGTGCGTGATTCTTGCGCCGCTGGGCCTCTGGTGGGGCAGCACCGGCGTGGAGCGGGCGCTGCTGGTGGGATGCCTGCTGCTGGTGCTGGGCGTGGAGCTGCTGAATTCGGCCATCGAGGCGGTCATTGAGCGCTACGGGGCGGAGTTTCACGAGCTTGCCGGCCGCGCCAAGGACATGGGATCGGCCGCGGTGTTGATGACCATGCTCAACGTGCTGCTGTGCTGGGGCCTGATCCTCGGGCCGCGTCTGTACCTGTTGTTGTTCTCCCCCTCGCTTTAGGACCTACCCCCTGCATGAACCTCGAATTCCTCGCCGACCCCCAGTCGTGGCTGACGCTGCTGACGCTCAGCACGCTGGAGATCGTGCTGGGCATCGACAATCTGGTGTTCATCTCCATCGCCGTCAGCCGCCTGCCCGAAACGCGCCGCGCCGGTGCACGCAAGCTCGGCATCGCGGTGGCCTGCCTGACGCGCATCGCACTGCTCATCTCGCTGGCCTATCTGGCGCGGATGAGCTCGGATCTGTTCACGGTCGCCGGCATGGGCATCTCGGTACGCGATCTGATCCTGATCGTCGGCGGCGTGTTCCTGGTGGTGAAGGGGATCATGGAAATCCGCGAGCTGGTCAGCGGCGGCGAGGACGAGGATCCGTCCACGACCAAGGTGTCCTCGGTGTTCGGGCTGGTGATCCTGCAGATCGCGATCATCGACATCGTGTTCTCGCTGGACTCGGTGATTACCGCGGTCGGCTTTGCCAAGGACATCCCGATCATGGTCGCGGCCATCGTGCTGGCGGTGCTGATGATGCTGCTGGCGGCCAATCCGCTGGGGCGCTTTATCGACGCCAATCCCACGGTCAAGATGCTGGCGCTGGCGTTCATCGTGCTGGTGGGCGTGGTGCTGGTGCTCGATGGCCTGGAACTGCATGTGCCCAAGGCCTATGTGTACTTCGCCATGGGCTTCTCGGCGCTGGTCGAGAGCCTCAACCTGTGGATGCGGCGCCGCGCGGCGCAGCACGGCATCAAGGGTGCGGGTGAGTTCTAGGGCTGCAACGAGGTCTTCATGTTGCCCTGTTCATAGTGTGACCATCGCGGCCGGTCGTGCCGCCCGTGCCGGAACACAGGAGCCCACGCACCATGCGCAGCCTCATCCGTTCGATCTTGCTGCTCGCGACCCTTGGCCTGTTGGCCGGGTGCGGCTACAACACCATCCAGCAGAAGGATCAGGCCGTGAAGGCCAGCTGGTCGGAGGTCCTCAACCAGTATCAGCGCCGCGCCGATCTGATTCCCAACCTGGTGCGCACGGTGCAGGGCTACGCGCAGCAGGAGCGCCAGGTGCTGACCGAGGTCACCAATGCCCGGGCTCGCGTGGGCCAGATCCAGGTCAATGCCGAGGACGCCGCCTCGCTGCAGCAGTTTTCCCAGGCACAGGGTGAACTGGGGAGCGCGCTGAGCCGCCTGCTGGTGGTCAGCGAGAATTACCCCACGCTCAAGTCCGACCAGAACTTCCGTGATCTGCAGGCGCAGCTGGAAGGCACCGAGAACCGCATCACCGTCGCGCGCGGCCGTTACATCCAGGCCGTGCAGGACTACAACACCTACATCCGCCAGTTCCCGCAGGTGCTGACGGCCAAGGTCACCGGTGCCAAGGAGAAGCCCAATTTCTCGGTGGCCAACGAGGCCCAGCTTTCGCAGGCGCCGGCCGTTGACTTCAGTCAGCCAGCGCCGGTGCAGCCCCAGGCGCCCGCCACAACCGAGCCCGCCACTCGCCAGGCGCCGGCGCCGTCTCCCGCCCCGGCGCAATAAGGACATTCCGGATGCCGCTGCGCAGGCGGATGCTGCGATGGGTGCTGGGCCTGCTCTGCGTGCTGGCTTGGTCGGCCCTGGCGCAGGACGCCGCGATTCCGTCGCTGGACGCGCCGGTGATCGACACCACCGGCACGCTGTCCTCCGATCAGGTTGACGCGTTGCGCCAGCAGGCCCTGGTCCTGCAGCAGCGCAAGGGCGCGCAGCTGCAGGTGCTGATGGTGCCCACCACCGGGCCGGAAACCATCGAGCAGTACACCCAACGCGTATTCGATCAGTGGAAGCTCGGCCGCAAGGGCGTGGATGACGCGGTGCTGCTGGTCGTCGCCAAGGACGACCGCCGCGTCCGCATCCAGCCGGGCTACGGGCTGGAAGGGGCGATTCCCGATGCGATCGCCAACCGGATCATCCAGGAATACCTCGTGCCGCGGTTCCGCCAGGGGGACTACGCAGGAGGACTGGCGGAGGCCACCGGCGTGCTGGTCAAATTGGTCGATGGCGAGCCGTTGCCCGAGCCGCAGAGCACGCACCGCGAGCGCCCGCGCGCCAGCGGTGGCAACTGGATGTTCGGACTGATCGTCGGGCTGATTGTCGCCAACGTGGTGCGGGTGTTCCTGCGGGGAACGCCGCGCCCGGTCAGGGCCTTCGCCGGTGGCGCGGTCGGTGGCGGCGTGGCGTGGCTGCTGTCCTCGCTGTTCCTGGTGGGCGGTCTGGCGGGTTTCATCGGCCTGATCATGGGGCTGATCGGAGGCGGCTCGGGGGGGCGCTTCGCCGGACCCGGCGGCTTTGGTGGTTGGGGCGGCGGCGGATTCGGAGGTGGCGGCTTCGGGGGAGGCGGTTTTGGCGGCGGTGGTGGTGGCTGGAGCGGTGGCGGTGGCATGTCCGGAGGCGGTGGCGCCTCGGGGAGCTGGTGATGCGCTGGTTTCGCCATCTGTTTCCACCGTCGGCGCATCGACTGTTCCCGGCCGAAAGCCTCCAGCGCATCGCCGCGGCGATCGCCGAGGGCGAGCGGACCCATACCGGTGAGGTGATGTTCGCGGTCGAACCCGGGCTGGCGCTCGGCGCCATCCGCCGCGGGCTGCAGGCGCGCGATGCGGCGTACGCGGCGTTCGGACGGCTGCGGACGTGGGACACCGAGGCCAACAACGGCGTGCTGATCTACCTGCTGCTGGCCGATCACAGGATCGAGATCGTCGCCGACCGTGGCCTGGAAGGACGGGTGACCGAGGCGCAGTGGCGAGAAGTCTGTGGCCGGATCGAGGCGGGCATGCGGGCCGGCACGCCGGAGGTCGCGATCATCGAGGGCGTGCGCGCGACGTCGCTGCATCTGGCGCGTCACTTTCCTGCGGATCAGGGCACCCCGGGTGACAACGAATTGCCGGATCTGCCCACCATCCTGAACTAAGGGGGCGCGCCGGCAGGGTGTGAACTCCACCACAGTTGCCGTGCTGGTTAGCTGAGTTTCATCACATTGCCTTCACTGCGGTGGTGGGCTGGGGCAGAATCCAGGGGTCTGGCCGAGTCGCGGCACGCTTCATGCATCGTCTGGACAGGGCGCGATCGTCGCCCTCACCCGCGCTCGGTGCGCCGTCTTCGTGGGTGTGCCTTCGTCCCCGCCAGGACCCGCCATGCATCCCGCCATTGCCGACACCTTGTCCCGTCTGCCCGCGCTGTACAGCGCCGCGCTGCGTCCCCGTCATCGCGAACTGGCCGTCGCTGTCGCGGCGTCGAGTGCCCTGGTCGCGGCGGGCTGCAACCTCCTGGCGGCGCTGGCGCTGGTGCTGACCTGGTTCGAATACCTCTGCCACCGGCGTTGGGTGTTCCCGGGCGAGAACGAGCGTGCCACCTTCATGCGCGCCATTGCCTGCGTGGCCTTCGCCTGGCTCAGTACGGCTGCGGGCATCGGCGAGGCGGCCTGGGGGCTGGGCGCCTTCATCCTGGTGCAGACGGTGCTGGCGCTGTTGGGTTCACTGAAGCTGCGTCATGCATTTCTGCGTGATGTGGCCCACGCCAGCGGCGCGGTGCCGGCACACGAGCTGCTGCTGGCCTGCCGCAGCGATCGCGGTCTGGTCGAATCCTGGCTGGCGGGCGACGAATCGCTGGCAGAGCAAGCCCAGGCGGCCTTGCAGGTCGCCGGGTTGCGCCTGTTCCGCCTGCGTTCGCCAGCGCCCGTGGTGGACCAGGGGTCGGCCCAGTAATTCTCCGATTTTCCCGCCGTGCGGCCCATTGGGCCGCGGCGTTGCATCGCCGTCCATGCGGGGGGGAGCTGCGTGCGGCAAAATGGCGTCTGTTCCGCCGCCGCCCGTGACGCATGATCTATCTGCACCAGTTCGACCCCATCGCCTTCTCGATCGGCCCGGTCGACGTCCACTGGTACGGCATCGCCTATGCGCTGTCCTTCGCCGCGGCCTGGTTCCTCGGGCGCAGCAGGATCCTCGCCGGACGCTTGCCCGGCGTGAACCTGGAGCATTTCTCGGATCTGGCCTTCTACGCGATGCTGGGCGTGGTCCTGGGCGGCCGCATCGGCTACATCCTGTTCTACGACTTGCCGGTCTACTTGGACAGTCCGCTGAAGATCTTCAAGGTCTGGGAAGGCGGCATGAGCTTCCATGGCGGCCTGCTGGGCGTGCTGATGGCCGCGTGGCTGTGGACGCGCAAGCACCGCCTGCACTTCTTCGACACGATGGATTTCCTGGCGCCGCTGGTGCCGACCGGCCTGGGGCTGGGCCGGTTGGCCAACTTCATCAACGGCGAGCTGTGGGGCAAGTACACCGGCGGCAGCTGGGGGGTGATCTTTCCGAGCACCGATCCGGCCATCTACGACCAGCACCTGACCCAAACCCAGCTCCAGGCCCAGTACGCCGCCGGTGCGCTCGATCAGTACGCGCGCCACCCCTCGCAGCTGTATGAAGCGGCGCTGGAAGGTGTGCTGATGTTCGTGGTGCTGTGGGTGTTCTCGATGAAGCCGCGCCCGCGTTACGCGGTCTCGGGCCTGTTCGCGCTGCTGTACGGCTTGTCGCGCTTCGTGGTCGAGCTGGTGCGCGTGCCTGATGCGCAGCTGGGCTACCTGGCCTTCGGCTGGGTCACGATGGGCCAAGTGCTGAGCCTGCCGTTGATCGCGCTGGGCCTGTTCCTGCTGTGGCTTTCGCGCCGCGCGCCGACCTTGCAGCCGGTGCCGCCGGCTGCCGCCACGCCGGCCGGAGCGCACTGATGCGCCAGTACCTGGAGTTGCTGCAGCATGTGCTCGAGCATGGTGCCGAGAAGTCCGACCGCACCGGCACCGGCACGCGCAGCGTGTTCGGCTGGCAGATGCGCTTCGACTTGAATGAAGGCTTCCCGCTGGTCACCACAAAGAAGCTGCACCTGCGCTCGATCATCCACGAGTTGCTGTGGTTCCTGCAGGGCGACACCAACATCGCCTACCTGAAAGACAACAAGGTCAGCATCTGGGACGAGTGGGCCGATGCGGACGGCAACCTCGGTCCGGTCTACGGCAAGCAATGGCGCAGCTGGGAGGGGGCCAACGGCCAGACCATCGATCAGATGCAGTGGCTGGTGGAGGAGATCAAGCGCAATCCCGATTCGCGCCGGCTGGTGATCAGCGCCTGGAACGTGGCCGAGTTGCCGCAGATGGCACTGATGCCGTGCCACAGCCTGTTCCAGTTCTACGTGGTCGATGGCAGGCTCAGCTGCCAGCTGTATCAGCGCAGCGGCGACATCTTCCTGGGCGTGCCGTTCAACATCGCCAGCTATGCGCTGCTGACCCATATGGTGGCGCAGGCCACCGGCCTGGGCGTGGGCGATTTCGTGCACACGCTGGGCGATGCGCACCTGTATTCGAATCATTTCGAACAGGCGCGCGAGCAGCTGAGCCGCACGCCGCGCGCGCTGCCCCGGCTGCATCTGAATCCGGAGGTGACCGACCTGTTCGGCTTCACCTTCGACGATATCGAGATCCTCGGCTACGACCCGCATCCGGCGATCAAGGCGCCGGTGGCGGTCTGAGAACCGGCGCATGCGGATCTCGTTGATCGCCGCGCTGGACCGCCACCACGCCATCGGGCGCGACAACGACCTGCCGTGGCGCTTGCCCGATGACCTCAAGCGCTTCAAGGCGCTGACCCTGGGCAAGCCGGTGCTGATGGGGCGCAAGACGGCGCAGTCGCTGGGGCGCGCGTTGCCGGGACGCTTGAATCTGGTGCTGACGCGCAGCGGGCAAGTGCCGTTCGAAGGCATGGTGTCGGTCGACTCTCTCGCATCGGCGCTGCGACAAGCCGAGACGGGAAACGCCGAAGAACTGTGCGTGATCGGGGGCGGCGAGATCTACGCGCTCGTCCTGCCGCAGGCCGACGTCCTGCACCTGACGCACGTGGAGACCGAGGTGGCCGGTGCCGACGCGTTCTTTCCGCGTTTCGATGCGGCGCAGTGGCAGGTGACCTCGCGCGACGCGCATGTGGCCGATGCCAGGCATGCGTTCGCGTTTGAATTCGTGGATTACGCCAGGAAGCGCTAAGCGCGGCGGGGGAGGGCGGCCGGCGCCTCGACATCGCGGCCGGGCACCTGCACCAGGCGCAGTTCGTCGCTGTCCAGCTGCAGCGCGGTGAGCTTGCCGCCCCAGACCGCGCCAGTGTCGATGGCATGCACGCCAAAGCCGAGCATCAGGCCCAGCGTGGACCAATGGCCGCAGACGATCTTGAGTTCACGCAGCTCCCGCCCGGGGACATCGAACCAGGGATACAGCCCCTGGGCCTGGGTCCCGGGCATGCCTTTTTCCTCCACGGCGATGCGCCCGCGTGGCGTGCAGTAGCGCATCCGGGTCAGCACGTTGATGATGGCGCGCCATCGGTCGGGCCCGGCCAAGCCGGTGGACCAGTTGGGCTTGTCGCCGTACATGCTGCGCATCAGCTTGCGGAAGCCAGGTCCGCGCAGCTGTTTTTCCACTTCGCGCGCATAGCCTTCGGCCGCGGTGCAGGTCCAGCGCGGCGCCATGCCTGCATGCAGCATCATCCAGCCGAGCTCGCGGTCGACATGCACCAGTTCGCGGTGGCGCAGCCATTCGAGCAGCGTGTCGCGGTCGTGCGCCTGCACGACGCGGCCCAGGTCCGGATTGACCTTACGCTGCTCTTCCTCGGTACGCGTGCCGATCGCCAGTAGCGACAGGTCATGGTTGCCAAGCACCACCTCGGACGAGTCACGCAGCGAATACACCAGACGCAGGGTCTCCAGCGACTGGCCGCCGCGGTTGACCAGGTCGCCGCAGAACCACGCGCGGTCGCGTGCGGGATCGAAGTTCAGTTTTTCCAGCAGCCGTGCGGTGGCGTCGTAACAGCCCTGCAGGTCGCCGATGGCCCAGACCGCCATGTCGTGCGTTCCGTCAGTGCAGGGTGCGGGGCACCGACAGCGCGAATGGCGCAATGGGTGCGTCGAAGTGCGTGCCGTCGTCGGCCACCATGTCGTAGCTGCCGCGCATGGTGCCGTGGTCGGTTTCCAGCACCGCGCCGGAGGTGTACTTGAACTGCTCGCCCGGCCGCAGCCGTGGCTGTTCGCCGACCACGCCCTCGCCATCGACCTGGTCGACCTTGCCGTTGGCGTCGGTGATCACCCAGTGGCGCGCCACCAGGCGCGCAGGCTTGCTGCCGCGGTTGCGGATCACGATGGTGTAGGCGAAGACGTACTGGCCGTTGTCCGGCTCGGACCGCTCCTCCAGGAAGCGGGTCGCCACGTCGACATCGATGGCGTATTCGGTGGTGCTCATGCCGACAGTGTATTTCAAACGATCAAGGCTGTTCGACTTGCGCGGCGTGGAGCTGGTTGGCCAGGGTGATGAAATCGGCTACGTCGACCTGTTCGGCGCGCATGTCCGGGCGGATGCCTGCCGCTTCGATGGCGGCCGCATCGCATACGGTGGACAGGGCATTGCGCAAGGTCTTGCGGCGCTGGCCGAAGGCGGCGCGAACCACGCTCGCCAGCCGCTCCGGCGCGCGCACCGTGATCCGGGCCGGATCCTTTGGAATCATGCGGACCACGGCCGAGTCGACCTTGGGCGGCGGGCTGAAGGCCCCCGGCGGCACGACGAACAGCGGGACGATGTCGCAGTAGGCCTGCAGCATCACGCTCAGGCGTCCGTAGACCTTGCTGCCCGGGCCGGCGGCCATGCGGTCCACGACTTCCTTCTGCAGCATGAAGTGCATGTCGGCGATGGCCGCGGCGTGATCCAGTGCATGGAACAGGATCGGCGAGGACAGGTTGTAGGGCAGGTTGCCGACCAGGCGCAGCTTGCGCCCTGCGGCCAGCTCGGTGAAGTCCACCGACAGCACGTCGCGATGGACGATGGTCAATGTGCCCACCTCCTGCGCCGCAGCGGTGAGCGGTGCAATCAGGTCGCGATCGAACTCGATGGCGGTCAGCGCGCCATGTCGGCGCAGGAGCGGAAAGGTGATCGCGCCTTGTCCCGGGCCGATCTCCACCAGCGTGTCGCCCGGCTTGGGGTCCACGGCGTGCACGATGCGGTCGATGTAATGGCGCTCGTGCAGGAAATGCTGGCCCAGCGCCTTTTTTGCCGGCAGCACGAAGCCGGGCCGGTCGGCGGAATGCGAAGAGGTCATGATTCAGAGTGTACGGCGCGCGGCCATGGCCGCGCAGGTGCGTACGGCGGCAAACAGGCTGGAGGGATCCGCGACGCCTTTCCCGGCCAGCGGCAGGGCGGTGCCGTGATCGACCGCGACGCGTGGGTAGGGCAGGCCCAGGGTCAGGTTCACGGCCTGCTCGAAGCCGCTGTACTTGAGGACGGGCAGCCCCTGGTCGTGGTACATCGCCAGCACCGCGTCGCATCCGCGCAGCTTGTCGGGCAGGAACGCGGTATCGGCTGGCAGCGGACCGATCAGGTCATGCCCCTGCGCGCGCAGCCGCTCCATGACCGGGATGATCAGGTCCAGTTCCTCGCGCCCGAGATGTCCCTCCTCCCCAGCGTGGGGATTGAGGCCCAGCACGGCCAGGCGCGGGGCGGCGATACCGAAGTCACGGCGCAGGGCCATCATCGTGGTATCCACGGCGTGACGTAGCGCGGTCTCGGTGATCGCGTCGGGGACGGCGCGCAGCGGGAGATGGGTGGTGACCAGGGCCACGCGGACGATGTCGTTGGCGAGCATCATCACCACCTCGCATCCGGCGTGCCGGGCCAGCAGCTCGGTGGTGCCGGTATAGGCGATGCCGCCGTCGTTGATGATCGCCTTGTGCACCGGGCCGGTGACCACGCCGGCGAACCGGCCGCTCACGCAGCCATCCGCGGCGGCCGTGAGCGCGCCGATCACGGCGGCGGCATTCCCGGGCTCGGGAACGCCGAAGCGGGATGGAACGGCGTTGGAGACCGGGATGAGCGGCAGATCGCCCGGCTTCTGCGCGACCTCGTCGGGTCCAAGCAGCTGAAGCGGCAGGCCAAGCGCCTGGGCCGCGGCACGCAGCGTGTCGCTATCGCCGAAGGTCACCAGTTGGCAGTCTTGCCGCAGGGTCTGGGCCAGGCGGATGCAAAGCTCTGGCCCGATCCCGGCCGGCTCGCCCGGCACCAGCGCGAGCGTGGGGATCATGTGTGTTTACGGCATCTGCGAGGATGCAGCCGAACCCGGCACCTCGCTGTCGCTGCTGCCGCCACGCTTCTTGCCAGCCTTGGCGGCTTCTTCGGCAGCGCCCGGAGCGCTCATCACGGTATCGGGCGTCGCGCTGTCGATCGCGGCATTGCCGGTGCGGAAGCTGACATAGGCCTCGCCACGCAGCTCGAGCAGATAGCGGTTGTATTCCTCTTCCAGCTTGCGGCGGCCGATGGTGTCACGCACCTGCGCACGACGGTTCTTTTCGGTCACGTCGGACTGGCGCGTGCCTTCGCGCTGGACGATGTGCCAGCCGGCCTCGGTGCGGAAGGGCTGGCTGACCTGCCCATCCTGCAGCGAGGTCAGCTGCTGGCCGAAGTCCGGGCCGAACTGGTCGGCGGTGAACCAGCCCAACTCGCCGCCATCGTTCTTGGTGTTGGCGTCCTCGGAGGACTCCTTGGCCACCTCGGCAAAATCCGCGCCGCCGGTGATGCGGGCGCGCAGGGTGTCGATCTTGGCCTTGGCCGCGTTCGCGTCCTGCAGTTCGGTGATGCGGACCAGGATGTGCCGGGCGTGGTACTCGGTGACCATCTGCGGCTGCGCCTGGGAGGCGTCGCGGGTCTCCACAAGCTTGAGCAACTGGAAGCCGGATGGACCGCGGATCGGGCCGACCACCTGGCCCGGCTGCATGCCCTTGAGCGTGTTGACGAAGGCGACCGGGATTTCATCCTGACTGCGCCAGCCCAGGTCGCCGCCTTCCAGTGCGTTGGGGCTGTCGGAATAGCGCACGGCGGCGGCGGCAAAATCCATTTCGTTGCGGTCGAGCAGGCCCTTGACGCCGTCCACCTTCTTCTGGGCGGTGGCGATCTGCTCGGCCGTGGCACCCTCGGGCAGGCCGATCAGGATGTGGGCCAGGTGATACTGCACGCCATTGGCCTGGGCCTTGAGCGCGGCGTCAACCTCGGCTTCGCTGACCCGGATGCGACTCTGGCCATAGCTCTGGCGCAGGCGCTGGACGGTGATCTCATCCTTCAGCGAGGCGCGGAATTCATCGAAGGACAGGCCATCGGCCGCCAGGCGCTGGCGCAGGCCATCGACGGTGGTGCCGTTCTGCTGGGCGACCGCGCCGACGGCATTGTTGACTTCCTCGTCGCTGACGCGGATGCCGTTTTCCTGCGCGCGCTGGACCTGCAGCTTGACCAGGACCAGGCGCTCAAGCACCTGCCGGCGCAACACATCCGGGGGCGGCAGCTGGCCGGGGTTGCTGGCGTACTGGGCGTTGACGTTGGCCACCGCGCGGTCCAGCTCGCTCTGCAGGACGACATCGTCGTTGACCACGGCGGCGATGCCATCCAACGGCTGGGCCTGCTGGGCGTGCAGGGGGGCGGCAATGACGGATGCGGCCAGCAGGCCGGCGGCGAAGAGGGTTCGAATGGTCATGGAAGTCTTCAGAACGGATCGGTGCCGGCGTCGTCGCTGTCGTCGAGGTCCGGTGCGGCGACGCTGGGGGGAACCAGATAGAGGTCGTCGCGGTAGTAGCCGAGAATACCACGGCGCAGGGTCTTGTCCGTGTTCTGGCCCAGCGAGGCCAGGCCCTTGAGGATGAAATCCAGCTGGATCTGGTTGTCCTGGTCGCCCTCGCGATTGCGCACGTAGTGACGGCCAACCAGGCGCACGGCCAGGCAGCAGCTGTCCCATTGCACGCCGGCGATGGCTTCCAGGGTCTTGCGATCCTGAAACGAGTAGTAATACCGGCCCACCACGCTCCAGACCGGGTTGATCGGATACAGGAAAGAGAAGTCCGCCTGCTTGAGCACGTCGCGACGATACCGGTAGGACAGGTTGATCACGCCATCGCCGCCGATCAGGTAGCGCGAGCGGAAGCTGATCAGGTCGGCGCGGCTGTTCTTGGCGTCGTACTGGTAGGAGGCACCCAGGGTCCAGCGATCGGTCGGCATGTAGTTCGAGTCGGCGACCCAGGCCGACTTGCCCTTCTCGATCGGATCCTGGCTACTGTTCAGAACGACATTGGAGTCTTCGAAGTAGAGGATCTGGCCCAGGCTGACGTTGAACTTTTCCAGGCCGTCTGTCTGGCGGATAGAGCGGCTGGTCAAAGCCAGGGTCAGCTGGTTGGCGTCGGTCTGGCGATCCGGCCCGGAAAAACGATTGTCGCGGAACAGCTGACCCCAGCTGAAAGTCATTGCGCGGGTATCGAAGAGCGGCAGGTCGCTCTGGTTGCGGTACGGAACGTTCAGGTAATACAGACGTGGCTCGAGCGTCTGCAAGTAGGGCGTATCACCCCATTGCGTATCCCGATCGAAGTAAAGGCCGGCGTCCAGCGTGGTGATCGGGGTCGAACGGGTCGGGCGGCGGTCGCCGCCCAGCGAGTCGGCCAGATCTTTGTCCAGGTCGTAGGCGGTATAACGATACGCAAGCCCGGGTTCGATAAACCAAGCGGCGCCGCGCAACGGAAGCGAAATGTAAGGCTTGGCGTCGAAACGGCTGCCGCCATCCTTCGTGCTGTGCTCGAACCTGGTCAGGTCCGTGCTCAGGCCGACATCAAGCCAGTCGAGCAGGGGGCGATCGTACTTGAAGAACAGTCTCGGCGCGCTGTCATAGGGCACCGAACTCTCGCTGATCGTATAGTCGGCCAGCTGATACGTTTCAGCCTCGATGCCGGCGCTCCAGTAAAGCGAGCGGCCATAGAGTCCGACCGTGTTCGTCAGAATTGAAGTCGCCAACCCGGTGCCGTTGGAGACACCGCCGTTGTCTTCCAGATAGCGCTCGTCGCTGATCCAGGCGTAACTTGCGCGTGCCTGCCAAGTGCTGTTGAGATCGTGATGGCCCCGGAAGCGCACGAAGCCGCGGTTCTTGTCCTGGAGGGGATCGCCATAGATGTCTTCGTCACCGCTGCCTGGCAGTGCGTTGGCGTAGTCGTTGGCACGACGATCCACCAGATCGTCCTTGGGCATCCAGGCGCCTTCCAGCTTGCCTTCGCCACCGTGATAGAGGTAGCGGAACTCGCCGCCCAGCACGATCCCGCGATCACTCATGTAGCGCGGATACAACGTGGCATCGTAGTTGGGCGCCAGGTTGAGGTAGATCGGCTGCTCGTAGTCGAAACCGTTCTTGCCCGACAGGCCGATCTTGGGGTACAGCAGGCCGGTCTGGCGGCGGTCATCGATCGGGAACTTGAACCACGGGGCGTACAGGATCGGGATCTTGCCCAGGCGCACGACGGCGTGGTGCGCCGTGGCGAAGCCTTCGTCGGTATTGACGTCGATTTCCTTGGCACGCAGGTACCAGCGCTGCCAGGCCGGTTCCTGCGGATCGCAGGTGGTGTAGGTCGAGCCCAGCAGCTCGCCTTCCGGGCCGGCCATGTGGATGCGCGAGGCCTCGCCGTTGCCGCGGCGGGCCATCAGCTGATACTGGACGTCCTCGACGGTATGGGTGTCCTGTTCCTGGTTGCCGCTGGCGCGCTTGGCGACCATGCGGATCCCCGAATCCTGGTAACGGACATTGCCGTCGGCGGTGTAGGTGCCGGCTTCCTGGTTGAGGAACAGGTTATCGGCGTTGAGGTACTGGTCGCCGCGGCGCAGCACCACGTTGCCCTGATAGTTGGCGGCGCTCGGGTCGCCAGCCAGGGTATCGCCGGTGATGTCGGTGGGCAGGAGCTGGCTCTGCGCGCGCTGCGAGGCCTGGTCCTTGGGCGCCACGGCGGCCGGTGCCCCTTCGAAGGCCGGGATCGGGTCCGTGACCGGACACAGCGCATAGCTGACAGGCTTTTCGTCGGCGGCCATGGCCGGCAAGGCCAGGGCAATGCTGAACGGGATGGGCAGCAGGCGGAAAGCTCGACGCACGCGTGGTGGAATCCGGACGAAAAACGGCCGTTAGCTTGCCGTATCGGTGTGCAGGGGGCAATGAAGACGCCGTCACGACGTCGGGCTCGGGTTCATCCGCCCCCGGTCGCGGCTCAGCGCAGGGCGGCCACATGGGCGCTGCTGCACTCGCGCAGCGCTTCCAGGTCGTAGCCGCCCTCGAGCATCGAAACGATCCGCCCGCTGGCGTGGCGCTCGGCGATTGCGCGCAGGCGTCCGGTGATCCAGGCGAAATCCTCGGTCTCCAGCATCAGGTCGGCCAGCGGATCGCGCATATGGGCGTCGAAGCCGGCCGAGATCATCAGCAGCTGGGGGCGGAAGGCCTCGATCGCTGGCAGCATCTGGTCCTCCCACAGGTTGCGGAACACGAAGCTGCCACTGCCCGGCGGCAGCAGGGCGTTCATGACATTGCCTGCACCGCGCTCGGATGGAGCCCCGCTGTAGGGGTACAGGCCCGACTCGTGGCTGCTGAAGTAGGCCACGCGCGGATCCTCGAAGAAGATCGCCTGGGTGCCGTTGCCGTGATGGACATCGAAGTCGACCACCGCCACGCGCTCGAGCCGATGCTGGGCGCAGGCATAGGCCGCGCCGATGGCGATATTGTTGAGCAGGCAGAAGCCCATCGCCGAGCTCGCCGTGGCGTGGTGTCCCGGTGGGCGGACCGCGCAGAAGGCGATTGGATCCGGCCCGTCCATGACCGCATCCACCGCGGCCACCGCCGCGCCGGCGGCGCGCAGGGCGGCCGCGCGCGACTGCGGGCAGATCACCGTGTCCGGGTCGAGCATGCGAAAGCCGGAGAAGTCCTGTTGCATGACCGCATCGACATGCTCCTGACTGTGCACCCGGCGCAGGTCGCCGAGTTTGGCGGCAGGCGCTTCGCGCCAGTCCAGGTCGCCATGCTCCCGCCGCAGGGTCTCCAGAACCACTTCCAGGCGCGCCGGACGCTCGGGGTGTTCCGGACCGGGATCGTGGGCCAGGCAGGCGGGGTGGGTGAGGATGATCACGGCGCAGGCGTGCGGCGCTGGTGGTTCCAGAGGACTTCACCGGCGCCGTCGGCCCGGGCCAGGACGCGGGCCAGGACGAACAGCAGGTCCGAGAGCCGGTTGAGGTAATGCACCGCCTCGGCGCGGACCGGCTCCTGACGCCGCAGGGCGACGGTTTCGCGCTCGGCACGGCGCACGATGGTGCGGGCCAGGTGGCAGCGCGCGGACGCTTCGCCGCCGGCCGGCAGGATGAAGTCCTTCAGCGGCGGCAGCGTCTCGTTGTACTGGTCCAGGCTGCGCTCCAGCGCGTCCACGTCCAGCGCGGTGATCGCCGCATGCCCGGGGATGCACAGCTCCCCGCCCAGGTCGAACAGCTGGTGCTGCACCGTGGTCAGCAGGTCGCGGATGTCCGCCGCGATGCCTGGGACGGCCAGCAGCACGCCCAGCGCGGAGTTGGCCTCGTCCACCGTCCCGTAGGCATTGACCCGCAACGAGTCCTTGCCGGTGCGGCTGCCGTCCCCGAGCCCGGTGCTGCCATCGTCACCGGTGCGGGTATAGATGCGCGAGAGTCGATGGCCCATACCGGTCGGGCCGGCCTCAGCCGGCGTTGCGGCTGCGCGGCGTGGCCAGACGCACGACCTGCTGCACACCGACGTGCACGATCACGCCCAGGCCCACGTAGATCGCGGTGCTGCGCAGGAACGGCAGGAACCAGTCGCTGTAGTTCTTCCACCATCCCGCGACGGTCGGCTGCACGACGCTGTCGCTGATCCAGTAGAAGCTGCCCTGGCTGATCAGGTGGCACACGGCCACCGAGACGAGCAGGCTCACGCAGGCGGTCGCCAGGGTGCGGTTGTCGGACTGGGTCAGCGACAGTCGCGCGGTGAGGCTGCCGCCCAGCCACAGGGCCAGATAGGCGGGTACCAGGCACCAGTAGGCGGCCGAAACGCAGTAGTGTGCCCAGAAGTCCATGCCCTGCCCGGTGATCACGGCATAGTCCACGCCCACGGCCAGGGCCATGAACAGCGGGAAGGCCCAGCGCGACCAACTCCGCAGGTAGAAGCCACCCATGAAGAACACCGCCCAGGAGGCATCCGGCGTGGGGCCCAGGTGGGTCAGCAGCGCCGGCAGGTGCGAGCGGGTGGCGACCATCAGGACGGCCAACAGGGTCAGGATCGCGGCGCGCGGGCCGGCATGTGCGGGAACGTGGCGGGTCATGGGGGGCAAAAGCGCTCTGCGGAATTCAGCGACGATTCTAACTTGCGGGCAGGCCGATGGGCGCGCAGGCCGTTCATCGCTGGTATCCAGCTACCCGGTGGGCCACATCATGCTGTGCGCTGCGCCAGCGAGCGCGCCCGCCAGGTTGATCCGGGCGGCGTGACGATCAAGAGGTCCAGGCGGCCGTGAACCAGCACGCCGGCAGCGGAAGGGCTGCCGACCACGGCCAGGCGCGCGCAGCGCCGGTGAGTCGGCGCCGTATCATGTCGTCCATGAGTGCACGACATGATGTGGTGATCATCGGCGGTGGCCTGGTCGGGGCGAGTCTGGCCATCGCCCTGGACCGCCTGGGGCGCGAGGTGGCGCTGGTCGAGGCGACACCGGCCGGCGAGATGCCGGCGGTGTTCGACGAGCGCAACCTGAGCTTCGCCGCGGCCACGGTCAACGCGCTGAGCGCACTGGGCGTGATGCAACGGCTGCAGACCCCGCCTGGGCCGATCCGCCGGATCCATGTCAGCCGCGCCGGGGATTTCGGCCGGGTGGTGCTGGACGCGGCCGACTACGGGCGCGAGGTCTTCGGCCAGGTCGTGGTGGCGCGCGATTTCGGCACCGCGCTGGAGTCGGCCCTGGGCGACTGCCGGCATCTCACACGCTACCGGCCGGCCCGGTTCCTGGGCCTGGCCAGCGCGGCGGACGGCGTCCGCCGGCTGCACGTGGCCACCGATGCGGGCGAGATCGAGCTGGAAACCCCGCTGCTGGTCGGCGCCGATGGCAGCCACAGCAGTGTGCGCGGGGCGCTGGGGATCCAGGCCGACGTACACGACTACCGGCAACGCCTGTTCGTGGCCCGGGTGCGGACCACGCGCGCGCCGGACGGCACGGCCTGGGAGCGCTTTGGCAACGACGGGCCCACCGCGCTGCTGCCGCGTGGCGATCGCCATCACGGCTTCATCCATGGTGTGCCCGAAGACCAGGCCGACGCGGTGGCCGCGCTCGACGAGGCCGGCTGGCTGGCGCGTGCGCAGGCGGCCTTCGGCTGGCGGGCCGGGCGTTTCGTCGCCAGCGGACCGCGCAGCGCCTATCCGATCGTCAAGGTGCTGGCCCAGCGCGTCACCGCGCCACGCGCCGTGCTGCTGGGCAATGCCGCCCAGTCGATCCATCCGCTGGGCGCGCAGGGCTTCAACCTGGGCCTGCGCGATGCGCTGACCCTGGCTGAACTGGTGGAAGCGGCTGAAGATCCCGGTACCGACACGCTGCTGGACCACTACGTGCGCCGCCGTCAGCCCGACCGCGAGCGCACGCTGCGTTTCTCCGATGGCCTGGCGCGGCTGACCAGCAACGACGCGCCGCTGCTGCGCCCGCTGCGCAGTGCCGGCCTGCTGGCGGCGGGGAATCTGGCCGCCGTGCAGTCGATGCTGGTGGGCGGGGCGATGGGCTTTGCCGGTGACGTCCCGGCGCTGTGCCGCGAGGACGCCGCATGAGCCGGCGCGGGCGCAGTGACGTGGTGGTGGTCGGTGGCGGGGTGGTCGGTGCGGCCTGCGCGCTGGCGCTGGCCGCGCAGGATCTGGACGTGACGCTGGTGGAAGGCCAGGCGCCGACGCCGTGGTCGGCCGCCGTGCCCGACCTGCGCGTCTATGCCTTCGCACCGGACAACGCCGTGCTGCTGGAGCGGCTCGGCGTCTGGGCCCAGGTCCGCGACACCCGCGCGCAGCCGTACCGGCGCATGCGGGTGTGGGATGCCGCCGGCGGTGGCGAGCTGACCTTCGACGCCGACCGCCTTGGCCGGCGCCAGCTGGGCTGGCTGGTCGAACATGCCCTGCTGGCCGATCGGCTGTGGGCCGCGCTGCCGGCCGCGGGGGTGCAGGTGCGCTGTCCGGCGCGGGTCGAGGCGATGGACCAGGATGCCGACAGTGTGCGCCTGCGCCTGGACGATGGCATGCGGCTGGAAGCGCGCCTGGCGGTCGCCGCCGACGGCGCCGCCTCGACCCTGCGCGCGCTGGCCGGGCTGCCCACGCAGGGGCACGACTATCGCCAGCGCGGCGTGGTCGGCTACCTGCGCTCGGAGCGTCCGCACGAGGCCACCGCCTGGCAGCGCTTTCTGCCGACCGGGCCGCTGGCGGTGCTGCCGTTCACGGACGGGCGCAGCTCCATTGTCTGGACCCTGCCGCAGGCCGGGGCGGCCCGCGTGCTGGCGCTGGACGACGCGACGTTCTCACGCGAGCTGACCCGCGCGTTCGGCGGCCGGCTGGGGGAATTGACCATCGATTCGCCACGGGCGGCCTTCCCGCTGCGCCTGCAACTGGCCCGACAGTACGTGGAAGGCCGCGTGCTGGTGGTTGGCGATGCCGCGCACGCCGTGCATCCGCTGGCCGGGCAGGGCGTGAACCTGGGCCTGCGCGATGTGGCCGGCCTGATGGAACTGGTCGCCGCGGCCCGCGCGCGCCGGGCCCCGTGGGACACCCCCCACCGGCTGGCGCGCTGGGCGCGGACCCGGCGCAGCGAGAACACCGTCGCCGCCTACACCTTCGATGGCATCAACCGACTGTTCTCCAACGACGAACTGCACACCACCTTGGCCCGAGGCCCACTGCTTGGCCTGGCCGGCCGGATGCCGCCGCTGACCGACCTGCTGTGGCGGCGCGCGGCCGGGTTGTAGCGGGCGTCCATTCCGGCTGACGTGAGGGCGCGGATGCGGCGCGACGTCAGCCCACATTTGTGCCGACGGATCCTCTTGCTGAGCCAGGGCCTCGGTGCGCGCGCCGACGGCGAGCGCGTGAAACGTCAGCAAGTGCGGCATCGTGGCTGACCCTTTCCGGAGGGGCGGGCGCTGCCGCTGGATGTCCCGCTCCATCGTGACCGGCGGTCTTGCGTTTCGCACGGTATTGACCGACGCCACGCGAGCATCGGCCATCACATTGCTGCAGGAGATCAGCCATGGTCAGTCCGACTCAGCAGCCGCCTTGGCACAAAGTCACCCCGGCCATGGCAAGGCTGCGCGTCCGGCTTGGCACCGCGCACAAGGTCCCGGTACGCAATCGGGCCGGAGTTGTCGGCCACCATGCTTCCCAGCTGGCCGACAGGTTAGCGATCGCACGCCAGACCAGACTGAAGGACAGGCCCGCATGAGCTGGCTCGGGTTGGTGATGGTGCTGGTCTTCGGCTACTTGGCCTTCAAGGTCGCCGCCGTCCTGCTCAAGGGGCTGTTCTGGGTGCTGGTGATCGTGGGCCTTTATTGGTTCGCTTCGGCCTCGCTGGGCCTGCCCTGGATTTTCTGAACGGTGTCATCGGCATGCAGCGCCTGCGTCACCGGGCTTGAACGAAAGGCTGCGCATGATGCGCGCACGTCCACTCCCGCCGGGTCTGGAGCCATTCTCCCGACTGGCCCGTGTGGACGACCAATCCGGCGCCTGATTCGTTATCTTTCAGGCGCCTAGCAGCCAGGCCGTCGCGCCCTTCGCGGCGCGGCGGCCCGATGCGAAACACGCCGTCAGTAGATAGCCTCCGGTCGGCGCCTCCCAGTCCAGCATCTCGCCCGCGCAGAACACGCCCGGCACGGTGTTGAGCATGCCCTGCGCATCGATACCCTCCAGACACACGCCACCGGCGCTGCTGATCGCCTCGGCCACAGGGCGTGGGCGCTCAAGGGTCAGCGGCAGGCGATGGATGGCCTGGGAGAGGGCGTCCTCGTCGTTGCGCGCCGCACCGCTGACGGTCTCGAATACCAGTGCCGCCTTGGCGCCGTCGATGCCGGCGGCCCGTCGCAGGTGTTCGCCGACGGAGCGGCCCTTGCGCGGGCGCGCCAGGTCGGCCCGCAGGCGCGCCAGTTCGCGACCGGGGGCCAGGTCCAGATGCACCGTGGCCTGGCCGTCGCGGGCGATGGCCTCGCGCAGGTCCGGGGCGATGGCGTAGATCAGGCTGCCCTCGATGCCGGTCTGTGTCAGGACGCACTCACCCTGCAGCGCGTGGGCATTGCCTTCGGCGTCATGCCAATGCGCGACCACGGCCTTGAGCGGGGCGCCGGCGTGCCGGGCCATGTGCGGACTGAAGGCGATGTCGAAACCGCAGTTGGCTGGCTTCAACGGGCTCACCGCCACCCCGCGCGCGGTCAGCCACGGCTGCCAGGCGCCGTCCGAGCCCAGCTGCGGCCAGCTGGCGCCGCCCAGTGCCAGGACGGTGGCCTCGGGCCGGACGCGCAGGCGCCCATCGGGCGTGTCGAAACCCAGCGCTCCATCGGTGTCCCAACCGGTCCAGCGGTGGTGCACGTGGAAGCGCACGCCTTGTTCCTTGAGCCGGCGCACCCAGCCACGCAGCAGCGGGGCGGCCTTCAGGTCGGTGGGGAACACGCGTCCGGAGCTGCCGACGAAGGTTTCCACGCCCAGCCCGCGTGCCCAGCCGCGCAGCGCGTCGGCATCGAAGTCGTCCAGCCAGTCGCCCACCTGCGCGGCGCGCTCGCGGTAGCGGGCGTCGAAGCCAGGCCGCGGCTCGGAGTGGGTCAGGTTCATCCCGCCCTTGCCGGCGATCAGGAACTTGCGACCGACCGAACCCTTGGCTTCGTAGAGATCGACCTCAAGGCCGGCGGCGCGGGCGGTCTCGGCGGCCATCAGGCCAGCCGGGCCGCCGCCGATGATGGCCACGCTTGGAGTGGGAACAGGGGCTGCACACATCGCGCCATTATGCGGCGCGCGCGCATGACCGATGGCAGGGCCGGGTGCGGCCCGCGCGCGGGTATGGTGCAGGGCTGTCTTCCATTGCGAACGGGAAATCTTCGATGCGTGTGATGCCGTCTCTGGCCGGGGCGATGCTGTCGGCCTGCCTGCTTGCGCCCATGGCCCATGCCCAGCAACCTGCGGCGCTGCCGCCGCAACTGCAGGACTTCGATGCCTACGTGGACCGCACGCGCAGCCAGTTCGACGTGCCCGGCATCGCGGTGGCCATCGTCAAGGACGGCCAGGTGGTGCTGGAGCGCGGCTACGGCCTGCGCGAGCTGGGCAAGCCGGACAAGGTCGATGCGCGCACGCTGTTCGCCATCGCCTCCAACACCAAGGCCTTCACCTCGGCCTCGATCGCCATGCTGGCCGACGAGGGCAAGCTGCGCCTGGATGACCGGGTGATCGACCACCTGCCGTGGTTCCGCATGTCCGATCCGTACATCACCCACGAGATGCGCATCCGCGACCTGCTGGCCCATCGCAGCGGTCTGTCGTTGGGTGCTGGCGACCTGCTGTACTGGCCGACCACCACCTACACCAACAAGGAAGTGGCCGAGCGCCTGGCCAACGTGCCGATCAAGGGCGGGTTCCGCTACCAGTACGCCTACGACAACATCCTGTTCGGCGTGGCCCAGCTGGTGATCGAACAGGCGTCGGGCATGCCATACAAGCAGTTCCTCCAGCAGAACTTCTTCACCCCGCTGGGCATGGACGACACGGTCTACAACAGCGATGACCTCAAGCCCGGCGACGACGTGGCCACCGGCCACTCCAAGGCCGACTTCAAGGACCTGCAGCCTGCCCCGCGCATGACCTGGTCCAACGTCGGTGGTGCCGGCGGCATCTATTCCAGCGTGCACGACCTGTCCAAGTGGGTGCGGGCGCAGCTGGATGGCGGGGTGATCTCGGGCGAGGGCAAGGACGCCAAGCGCTTGTTCAGCGCCAAGCGCCAGGCCGACATGTGGACCATGCTCACGCCGATTCCGGTGTCCGAGCCGTCGGTGCCTGAACTGGCCGAGGTCAAGCCCAATTACTTCGGCTACGGCGAAGGCTGGATGCTGTCGGACTACCGCGGTCGCAAGCTGGTCTGGCACACCGGCGGTTGGCCGGGGATGGTCTCGCGCATCACCCTGGTGCCCGAGGAGAAGCTGGGCATCATCGTGCTGACCAACCAGGAGGTCGGCGCGGCGTTCAACGCGGTGACCATGCGCGCGCTGGATGCCTACCTGGGCGCGCCCGAGACCGACTGGGTCGCCGCCTACGCCAAGGCCGTGGCCAAGTCCCAGGGCGACGCCGATGCCAGCTGGAAGAAGCATGTGGCCGAGCGCGATGCCAGTGCCAAGCCCGCGTTGCCGCTGTCCGACTACGCCCAGACCTATCGCGACGCCTGGTATGGCGACATCGTGGTCAGCCAGGAACACGGCAAGCTGGTGATCCGTTTCTCCAAGACCCCGCAGCTGATCGGTGACCTGACCCCGTGGCAGCACGACACCTTCGTGGTCCGCTGGCGCGAACGCTGGCTCAACGCCGATGCCTTCCTGACCTTCAACCTGGATGCCGACGGCCACATCGTCGATGCCGGGATCAAGCCGATCTCGCCGCTGACCGACTTCAGCTTCGACTTCCAGGATCTGGTGCTCAAGCCGGTGAAACAGGACTGAGCCAGGTGCCGTCGCTCGCGGACACGCGGGACGGCGTCGCCTCGCGCGAAAACGTGCGCCGCCGGTGCGGGACGGCGCGCCGCGCCTACTGGGGCTTGACCTGCAGCAGGTCGATATCGAACACCAGCGAGGCGCCGGGCGGGATCACCCCACCGGCGCCTTCATCGCCGTAGGCCAGGTCCGGTGGAATCATCAGCGTGCGGCGGCCGCCGACCTTCATCCCGACCACGCCCTGGTCCCAGCCCTTGATGACCGTGCCGCCGCCGAGCTGAAAGGTAAAGGGCGCACCGCGATCGACTGAACTGTCGAACTTTGGGCCGTGCTTGTCCGGCTTGGTGTCGTCGTAGATCCATCCGGTGTAATGCACGCTGACCTGATCGCCGGCTTTCGCGGTCGCGCCCTGGCCAGCGGTCACGTCGGTCATCTGCAGCGCGTTCACGCCTCCATGCAGCTCGACAGGCTGGCGGGGCGGGGCGCAGGCAGCCAGTGCAAGCGCCAGCACGAAGGGAGTCCACAGGCGCATCGCGCGCTCCTTTGTCTGGAATAACGGCGCGACACGTTAGCAGGGCCGCGGCGCTCGCGCCCGGTCCTGGCGCGGATGTCATGAGGTGAGCGCGCCCGTGTCTCGCGGCGGCTCATCGCGCCCCCGGCGCAGCCGGCAGACGCGCAGCGGCTATCCTGTCGCGATGGCCAAGCTGCTGCTCAACCTGCGCAATGTTCCCGACGACGAAGCCGACGAAGTCCGTGCCTGGCTGAAGCAGGCGCGCATCGCCTTCTACGAGACCAAGCCCAGTCCCTGGGGCGTCAGCCACGGGGGGATCTGGTTGGAACAGGACGGTGACCTGCCGCAGGCCAAGGCCTTGATGGCCGACTACCAGCATGCGCGCGGCGCGCGGGCCCGCGCCGACGCCGAGCAGGCCCGGCGCGAAGGGCGCGCGGAGACCTTCGCCGGGCTGCTGCGCCACCGGCCGCTGTACGTGCTGGGGCTGCTGCTGGCCATCATGGTGATCCTGGGCGTCACCCTGGCCTTGCCTTGGTGGCTGCTGGGCTAGGGCCCGTCCGGCGGCTCAGCCAGCCTCGCGCGGCGCGGCGAACAGCGCCAGCAATCCGTCCAGGTAGCCCTGCCATCCGACGCGCACACGCGCCTGTCGATCATCCGATGGCGGGGCCACGGTCTGGGTCACGGTGAGCGTGCAGACCTGCGGTGCCTGCGCCGTGAACGCCAGCACGACCTGCGCGCTGCTCGCCTGGGGAGGGGCGTCCTCGCTCCAGCGCATCACGATCCGGTGCGGACGCTCGAGCCTGTCGAACACCGCGTGCTGCGCATGGGTCCGCTCGCCGCGCCGGATTCGCAGCACCATCGCGCCGCCCACGCGCGGATCGATGTCCAGGCCGAGCAGCTCACCGCCCACCGTGGCCGGGTCGAACATCCACATGCCGAGCGTGCGGGGCGTCAGCCAGGCGTCGTACAGGCGCTCGCAGGCGACCGCATAGCGCTGCTGGAGCTGGATGGCCTGAGTCGGGGCGGGGGACGCGCGGTCGATCACGGGAGCGGCGGTGAAGGTTGAGCACCCCATTGTCCAGCATCCAGCCCCAGCGGCGCCGGCTAAAATGGCGGCATGATCCTCAATATCGCCGCTTACCACTTCGTCCGCATCGATGCGCCGCGCGCCCTGGCCGACGCGCTGTATGCGCGCGCCGATGCCGCCGGCCTGCGCGGCACGATCCTGGTCGCACCTGAAGGTTTGAACCTGTTTCTGGCAGGGGCGTCGGACGCGCTTGTCGGCTTTCTGGACACGCTGCGCGAAGACGCGCGCTTTGCCGGGCTGCAGGTCAAGGAAAGCCACAGCGAGGCGATGCCGTTCGGCCGCCTCAAGGCCAAGGTCAAGGCGGAGATCATCACCTTCCGACATGCGGGCACCGCACCGCTGGACCGGCCTCGCGCGCCTGCCGTGGCCCCGCGCGATCTCGCACGCTGGCTGGACCAGGGGCATGACGATGCCGGTCGGCCTGTGGTCCTGCTGGATACCCGCAACGAAGAGGAAGTCGGCCACGGCAGCTTCGCCGGTGCATTGACCTTGCCGATCACCGACTTCACCCAGCTGCCCGATGCCCTGGCGCCGCACCGGCCGGCACTGGCCGAAGCGACGGTGGTGAGCTTCTGCACCGGTGGGGTGCGCTGCGAGAAGGCTGCGCTGTGGATGCACGACACCGGCATGGACAACGTGCTGCAGCTCGAAGGCGGGATCCTGGGCTATTTCGAACACGTCGGCGGCCGCCACTACGACGGCGCGTGCTTCGTGTTCGACGACCGGGTGGCGCTGCGACCGGACCTGTCGCCGATCGCCGCTTCGGCGCAGGACTGAGGGTCAGGGAGACCGCAGGACGCGGTCGCGGCCTTCGCGCTTGGCCCGCAGCAGGGCGTGGTCGGCCCGGCGCATCGCATCCTCCAACGACTCGATGGTGCGCACCTGGCACAGCCCGGCGCTGACGGTCAGCGGGCAAGCGCCCGGCATGGCGCGCACGGCATCGCACAGGGCCTTCACCATCTCCAGCGCCGCGGCCTCGGGCGCGCCGGGCATGAGCAGGACGAATTCCTCGCCTCCGAGCCGGGCGATCACGTCCTGGCGGCGCGCGTGACGCTGCATCACCCCGGCCACGGCGCGTAGGGCCGCATCGCCGGCGGCGTGTCCATGTTCGTCGTTGACCCGCTTGAAATGGTCCAGGTCCAGGTAGGCCAGCGACATCGGACGGCGCGCATTGCGTGTCGCCTGGAACACCGTGCCGGCATGCATGAACCAGCCCTCGCGGTTGTACAGCCCGGTCAGGACATCGCGCTCCACCCGCAGTTCCAGCGCCCTGCGCAGTTCGTGCAGGTCCACGGCGATCTGCAGCCGGGCATGGCGCATGTACAACCCTGCCATGATGCCGAGCGCGATCACGGCCAGCGTGGTCCACCACTCGGCCAGCGCCGCCTGGCGCCAGGCCAATAGCGCCACCATCGGCAGGACCAGGCCCAGCGACATGCCCAGTGTGTCGCGCAGGCGGATGGTCAACGGCAGGCTCTGCATGGCGACGAGCATCGCCACGACGTGCACCAGGCTCAGGCGCGCCGGCTCGGTCTGCACGCTCAAGGCCAAGGCCATGTTGATCAGCGCCACGCCGGCGATGGCCATCCACGCGCTCCCGCCCGGGCTCACCCAGTGACGGCGGATGGACTGACCCAGCGCGGCGATCACCAGCGACAATGCCAGCCGCACGGGCATCTGGCGCCAGGCGGTCGGATTGTCCAGCAGGATCTCGCGCACGCCGGCGATCAGGAACAGCAGCGGGGCGAACAGGAACAGGACCACGACATAGTGACGCGACTGCTCGCGCTGCTGCGCGATCAGCGCTTCGCGCTCTTCCCACGCCAGCTCGTCCAGCCGGCCGTTCAACCACCCCATCTCGCGCTGCCCCTGTTCCAACCTGTCGACAATAGCCAAAAATCCCGCTCACCGGGCGAATGCCTGCGGCCGCTATGATCCCGGCCACGTGCACTGCCAAGGCCGCGACATGATCACCGTTCACCATCTCAACAACTCGCGCTCCCAGCGCGTGCTGTGGCTGCTCGAGGAGCTTGGACTGGACTACACCGTGGTCCGCTACCAGCGCGATCCGCGCACCATGCTGGCGCCGCCGGAGCTCAAGCAGATCCATCCGCTGGGCAAGTCCCCGGTCGTACAGGACGACGCCCGGCTGCTGGCCGAGTCCGGCGCCATCATCGAATACCTGGTCGACACCTACGACGCGCAGCGTGCGCTCGCGCCCTCGCCGGGGACCGATGAACACCTGCGCTATCGCTACTGGCTGCACTATGCGGAGGGCTCGCTGATGCCGCCGTTGCTGGTGACCCTGGTGTTCAACCGCATCCGCAGCGCGCCGATGCCGTTTTTCGTCAAGCCCATTGCCCGGGCCATCGCCGACAAGGGGCTGGCCGGCTTCGCGCGGCCGCAGGTGCGGCTGCACCTGGATTACCTGGAAGCCGAGTTGCGGCAGCGGCCGTGGTTCGTCGGCGAGGATTTCTCGGCGGCCGACATCGCCCTGAGCTTCCCGCTGGAGGCGGCGCAGGCTAGGTACGGCTTCGAGGACTACCCGCTGCTGGCCCGATTCATCGAGCGCATCCATGCGCGCCCGGCCTATCAGCGTGCGCTGGCCCAGGGCGGTCCCTACGACCTGCTGAACTGAATACAGCGTCGCATCGGCGGGGGTGGAAGCAGGCGGCCTGCGGCCTCATGTTGATCGCATGACGACGTCCATTCCCTCGATTCCCTATTCCGTGCTGGACCTGGCCCCGGTCTGTGAAGGCAGCACGCCGGCCCAGGCCTTCGCCAATTCCCTGGACCTGGCCCGCAATGCCGAGGCCCTGGGCTACACCCGCTACTGGCTGGCCGAACACCACAACATGCCCGGCATCGCCAGCGCGGCCACGGCCGTGCTGATCGGTCACGTGGCCGGCGGCACCTCGACCATCCGGGTCGGGTCGGGCGGGGTGATGCTGCCCAACCACGCGCCGCTGCAGGTGGCCGAGCAGTTCGGCACGCTGGCCTCGCTGTATCCGGGGCGCATCGACCTGGGGCTGGGGCGGGCGCCGGGCACCGACCAGCCCACCGCCCGGGCGCTGCGTCGCTACTTCGACAGTGCCGACCAGTTCCCGGCCGATGTGACCGAGCTGCTGCGCTATTTCGCTCCGGCCCAGCCCGGGCAACTGGTGCAGGCAGTGCCCGGCGCCGGCATCGAGGTGCCGGTGTGGCTGCTGGGGTCCAGCCTGTTCAGCGCTACCCTGGCCGCGCAGCTGGGGCTGCCGTTCGCCTTTGCCTCGCACTTCGCCCCCGACGCGATGGATCAGGCGCTGGCGGTGTACCACCGCGATTTCCGGCCCTCGCGCCATCTGCAGCAGCCCTACGCGATCCTCGGCCTGAATGTGATTGCCGCGGAGACCGATGCGCAGGCCAGGCGCCTGTTCACCACCGCGCAGCAGGCCTTCGTGAACCTGCGCCGTGGCGCGCCCGGCAAGATTCCCGCCCCGATCGACGATATCGAGGCCTACTGGCAGCCCCACGAAAAAGCCGGCGTCGAGCGCGCGCTGGCCTGCAGTGTGGTCGGCTCGCCGCAGACCGTGCGCGAGGGGCTGGTGGCCTTCATCGACCGCCACCGCCCGGACGAGATCATGATCGCGGCCAATATCTACGACCACGCCGCGCGGGTGAATTCCTACCGGATCGCCGCCGAGGCGATGGCGCCGGCCCAGGCCGCCTGAACGGCGTGCCCGGGCCGAGCGGGGCGCGAGGGGTTACCCTAGTGCCTCACGCAGTCTGTCTTTCGTTTCCCATGTCGATCACCTCCAAGCAGCGCCGTGATGCGCGCAAGCGCCGCGAGCAGCGCGCCCGCAACCAGGACGTCGCCAGCGCCGCAGCGCCTTCCCCGATCGAGCCGCACGCCGAGCTGCGCGACGCCGGCCAGCAACTGCTGGCCGGCATCGTGCGCCGCGACGGGCAGTGGGTGCTGGGCATGGATGGCCGCATCGCCGGGGAATCGGACAGCGCCGCGCACGTGCTGGCGCTGATCCTGCGGGCGGCCGAACTGCATGACCGTGCTGGCACCAACGTGCGTCTGGAGTATTCGGAGACGCTCAAGCAAGCCGCCCACGCCGAGGCGGCCGGCCAGGGCCTGAGCTTCGATCAGTTCCGTCAGCAGCTGGTGGCCGGCCTGCAGGGCGAGCAGGACACCCACTAAACCCGCATGGCCGTGCCCGCATCGCGCGTGAGCTTACGGCGCCTGTTGCGCACCGATGCCGCCGCGCTGATCGCCGCGCACCGCGCCAGCGTGGCCCTGCATCGTTCCTGGGTGACCCCGTGCCTGGACCAGGCCGGGTTCGAGGCCTGGTTCGCACGAACCCTTGCCGACGACTATGTGAGCCTGATCGCGCTTGAACGCGGCAGTGGCGCCGTCGTCGGCGTGTTCAATGCCAGCCAGATCAGCCGAGGCAACTTCCTCAGCGCCAATCTGGGCTATTACGCCTGCGTCCCGTACGCCGGGCGTGGATTGATGCGCGAAGCGCTGCCGCAGGTGATCGCCCACCTGTTCGGCGAAATCGGCCTGCATCGCATCGAGGCCAATATCCAGCCCGGCAACGCCGCCTCGATCGCCCTGGCCCGCGGGGCTGGCTTTCGCCTGGAGGGCTTCTCCCCGCGCTACCTGCGTATCGACGGGGTCTGGCAGGACCACGAGCGCTGGGCGCTGCTGGCCGATGAGGCCGGTTTCTAGCGGCTCAGCGTTTCGCGTCCGCCGCAGGTGCGGCCGGTACCTGCCACCCGCAATTGCGGCCGGCGTTCTGCTCCTTCAGCCAGGTCTGTAGCGGTCGGAAGTATTCGAGCATCGGGCCGGCGTCCATCTTCTCGCTGCCGGTCAGGGTCTTGAGCGTCTGCTGCCAGGGCTGGCTGCTGCCCTGGCCGAGCATGGCCCAGAATTTCTGCCCGGCGACCTTGTTGTCGTAGAAGCTGCACTGGTTGAGCGGTCCGCTGTAACCGGAGGCATCGCACAGTGCCTTGTAGAACTGGAATTGCAGGATGGCGGCCATGAAGTAGCGCGTATACGGCGTGTTGGCCGGCACGTGGTACTTGGCGCCCGGATCGAACTGGTCCTCGCCGCGCGCCGAAGGGGGCGCGACACCCTGGTACTGCGCCTTGAGCCGCCACCAGGCCGCGTTGTACTGATCCGGCTTGATCGAGCCATCGAACACGCCCCAGCGCCAGCGGTCGATCAGCAGTCCGAATGGCAGGAAGGCCACCTTGTTGAGCGCCATGCGCATCTGCGCGTTGACCAGCGCCTGTTCGCTCTGCGCCTGCTCCGGCACCAAGCCGATCGAGGCCAGGTAATCGGGTGTCATCGCCAGCACGATGGTGTCGCCGATCGCCTCGTGGAAGCCATCGTTGGCACCGGACTGGAACAGCGGCGGCTGCGCGTTGTAGGCCAGGTCGTAATACAGGTGGCCCAGCTCGTGGTAGATCGTGGTGAAGCTGTCCTCGTCCGGTTTGATGCACATCTTGGTGCGCACGTCGCCGGCCATGTCCAGGTCCCAGGCGCTGGCATGGCAGACCACATCACGGTCGCGCGGCTTGATGAACTGCGACTTGTCCCAGTAGCTGTCGGGCAGGGGCGGCATGCCCAGCGAGGTGTAGAAATCCTGCGCCCGGGCGGCCATGGCCTTGGCGCTGGCCAGGTCCGCGGCGTGGCGCAGGTCGGCGACGCGGGCGATCGCGCGGTCGTAGGCGCGGCGGTTCATGCGCTCGCGAGTGGCATCGTCCGGGGCATGCCCCAGCGCCTTGAGCTGGCTGGCGTAGTCCGCATCACGGGCATCCTCGAAGGGATCCTCGGTGTCCAGGCCGGCGTCCTTCAGCGTCTGCTCGTAGCGCTTGTCGTCGCCGGCCTGCAGTGCGGCGGTGATGTCCAGGCCACCGGCGTCCGGGTAGGGCTGCAGCAGGTCCCACAGATTGCTCCAGTCCTGGGCCCACATGTTGCCCATCAGCTGGGCCGGCAGCAGGCCGCCGTCGGCCTGACCGCGGGCGCCGTAGCGGGCTTCCAGCTTGCTGCGGGTGTAGCACTGCAGCTGTTCGTAGAGCGGTTTGACCTGGCCCCATAGCCGATCGGTGTCGGCGGCGATCTCACCGGGCGCCATGTCGTAGCCGCTGCGCCACAGCTCGCCGGCATCGGCGAAGCCCATGTCCCGCGCGCCTTCGTTGACCAGTTCCACAAAGCGCGTGTAGTCGCCGCGCATCGGCGCGCCGATCGCATGCCAGCCCTGCCAGGCGTCGAGCTGGGCGTCGTAGTCGCGGCTATGCGCCAGCACGTCCTCCAACTGGCCCAGCTGCCGGCATTGCTGCGCATCGCCCTCGCCGGTGCAATAGCGGCCGGCGCCGTACATGCCTTCCATGCGCGTGGCGATGCGGGTCAGCTCAGCGAGCTTCTGCGGATCGCGCGGGGCCGGCATGGCGGTCATCAGCTTGAGCTGGTGGATGGCGCGTGCGGTCTGCGGCGCCATCTTCTGCCCTTCGAAGCGCCGCGACTGGGCGATCCAGGCATTGAGCTGGGTCAGGGCGCCCTCGTTGGCCTTGGCGGCCACGCGCTGGCTGTCATCGTTGATGTAGGTGGACGACAGCCACTGGGCCGAGTTGATTGCCGGCGACTGGAGGCGCAACTGCGCATTGACGCGTTCGACGAAGGCATCGGCGGTCTCGCCTTCGGGTGCCTTGGCCACCCCGGGCGTCGCCGGTTCCTCGTCGCGGCCGCAGCCGGACAACAGGGCCAGCGACAGGCTGGCGGCGACGGCAAACACGAGGTGGCGTGGCTTCACGTGACTCTTCCCTGGGCGCAGTGCAGCCCGCAGGCTAGTGAAGGGCTGCGCGTCCCGCAAGCACGATGGCGCCCGGGATCATGCGGGCAGGGCGGCGCGAATCTGTTGGCGCAGTCGCTGTGCCCAGCGACGGATGCGCCGCCGTGCGGTGGCACCGAACCAACCTGGCATGCGGGCGATCCGGCCCACGCGCGCCAGGGGCCTGACATCGACACAGACCAACCGCGGGCCCGGTTCGTCGCCGACCACCAGCAGGTTGCCGGCATGGACGTCGAACAGCGGGATGCGATGCCTGAGCAGCCATTGCTCGAACTGATCCACGGCCGCGCACAACGACGCGGCCGGATAATCCGATGCCCCGAGCAGCAGCATGGACAGGCTGGGTGCGGGTGCGCCGTCGGGCAGGGTGACACGCTCGCAGCACAGTGCCTGGCCGTAGGCGGTGCGGTACATGCCCAGCACCGTCGCCAGATGGGGCTGCAGGTCCTGCGGCGACAGGCGTGCCGAGAGCTGCAGCCAGGCGCGCAGTTCGGCGTGGTTCTCGTCGCGTTGCGGCGCCCGGCCGGCGCGCCAGCGCTGCATGCGGCGGCGCAGCCCGGCGCGGGCACGCTGACCGGACGGGAGCATGAATTTGAGGCAATGACGCGTGTCGCGCCGGTCGATCACGCAGACCCGATCGGCGCTGCGACCGATCACGGTCATGTGGTTCCAGGCATCACCGGGCCTTGGACCGGTCTCGGTACTCATCTTGCGTCCCCTGAAACGCGCGCCGTCCGGATTCTGGTCGTGACTCAGGTGGGCAGGCCGCGTTCGGCCAGCCAGCGCCGCGCATCCTCGGCGTCATGTTCGATCCACGCCGCGGTCGACCCGAGCCGGAACGAATACCCCCAGGCATCCATGTCGGCCATTAGCCGCGCACGCCCCACGCCGGGCAGTTGGTCGGCCAGCACGACCTGCAGATAGCAGGTGGCGTCCTCCTCGATGTCCGAGTCGGTCGCGTCGGTATGGACCAGGGCGCGGGCCTCGGGCGTGAGCACGATCAGGTGGCAGGCCTCGTGCAGCATCGAGTGCACCGGCGTGTCGCCGCGCACGTAGACGTTGTGCGCGATCACGCCGGCTTCCGGATCGCCCCAGAAGCTGCCGGGGATCGGCACCCCGTCCGGCACCTTGTGCAGGACCAGATCGAACTGCGCCAGCAGCGCGGCCAGCGTGTCGAACGCCATCTGTCCCACGCGCAACACGGTGGCCATGGCTGCATCGCTGCCCGGCTCCGGCATGGGGTCGGAAAAGGCAAGGGCGTTTTGCGCTGTCATGGCGTCGTGCGTGTGCGAGAAGAGGCACGGACCGCGGGGCCCGCGCCGGGATGGATCAGGCCTTGCCTTCGGGCAGGGCCACCGAGATGTCCAGCACGTCGTGGTCACCGTCCTTGAGCAGGTCGACCTTGACCGCGTCGGCGTCGATGTTGACGTACTTCTTGATCACTTCCAGCAGCTCGCGCTGCAGCAGCGGCAGATAATCGGGCCCGCCACGCTGGTTGCGCTCCTGGGCAATGATGATCTGCAGACGATTCTTGGCCGTCTCGGCGGTGTTCTTCTTGGCTTTGAGGAAATCGAACATACCCATGCTCAACCTCCGAACAGCTTGCTGAAGAAGCCCTTCTTCTCGAATGTAGTGAAGCGCATCGGACGGTCTTCACCCAGCAGGCGGGCCACGGCGTCGTCATAGGCTTGGCCGGCGGGCGATTCCAGATCCAGGATCACCGGTTCGCCCTTGTTGGAGGCGTTGAGCACGTCGCCGGACTCGGGGATCACGCCGATGGTCTTCAGGCCCAGCACTTCCTCCACGTCCTTGATGGACAGCATCTCGCCGGTCTCCACGCGGGCCGGGTTGTAGCGGGTCAGCAGCAACTGCGGGCTAATGGTCTTGCCCTCCTCGGCGCGGCGGGTCTTGGAATCCAGCAGGCCCAGGATGCGGTCGGAGTCGCGCACCGAGGACACTTCCGGATTGACCACCACGATCGCCTTGTGGGCGAAGTACATCGCCAGGAAGGCGCCCTTCTCGATGCCGGCCGGCGAATCGCACACCACGAAGTCGAAGCCGTCGGCATCCAGGTCCTTGAGCACCTTCTCCACGCCCTCGGATGTCAGTGCGTCCTTGTCGCGGGTCTGCGAGGCGGCCAGCACGAACAGCGTATCGAAGCGCTTGTCCTTGATCAGGGCCTGCTTGAGGGTGGCCTCGCCCTGGGTGACGTTGATGAAGTCGTACACCACCCGGCGCTCGCAGCCCATGATCAGGTCCAGGTTGCGCAGGCCGACATCGAAGTCGATGACCGCGACCTTCTTGCCGCGACGGGCCAGGCCGCACGCGATGCTGGCGCTGGTGGTGGTCTTGCCTACGCCGCCCTTGCCGGACGTGACGACGATGATCTCAGCCAATGGTGTTCTCCGAAAAAAGGGGGTGCGATGGATGCATGTTGCAGGTGGGACCGGCCGGGGGACCGGTGCCGGCGCCGCGCGGGTCAATCCTGCGCGGCGATGTTCAGTTGTCCGTCTTCCAGCCAGACCTGCACGGCCTTGCCGTGCAGGGCACGGGGGACGTCGTCCAGGACCTTGTAGTGCCCGGCGATGGCGACCAGTTCGGCATGGAAGGCGCTGCAGAAGATACGCGCCTCCTGGTTGCCCTGGGCGCCGGCCAGGGCGCGGCCGCGCAGGGGACCGTAGATATGGATCGAGCCGTCGGCGATGACTTCGGCCCCGGCGCCGACCGTGGTCAGGACGGTCAGGTCGCGCTGCTCGGCATAGAGTTGCTGGCCCGAGCGCACGGCGGTCTTCTGCACCAGGCCTGGCTGGGCCGGGCTCTTGGGCGGCGGCGCTGGGGCCGGCTCAGGGGCGGGCGCGACCGGCGGCGGGGCCGGGGCGGGCGCCGGTTCGCTGCGTTCGTACTGGGCGCGGAACTTGGCCAGCAGGGGCAGGCCGAGCTGCTCGGACAGGGCCTCGATCTCAGAGGTGCCGTATGCCAGGGCGATCGGCAGGACACCGGCCGCGCGCAGGCCCTCGAGCAGGGCGCGCGCGGTGTCCACGTCGGGGGTGCGCATCAGGCCGCCGAAGTCGATGATGACCGCGGCGCGCCCGAACAGCTTGGGCGCGCGCTGCACGCGTTCGCGCATCTCGCGCACCAGCGCGTCGACATCCAGGGTGCGCACGCGCAGGTTGGCGACGCCGACCTGGCCGATCTTCAGTTCGCCGGCCTGCTCGTAGCCGGTGACAGGGGAGGGGGCGCTCATGTTCCGGTCGGCCTCTGGGCGCCGGCCGCGGTGTAGCGGCGTGCCTGGGTCCACGGCACCTCGGGCAGCTTGCCGCCGTAGGTCTCCAGGACCCAGGGGTAGCTGCACAGCTCCTTCATCAACATGCTAGCGCGCACCTTGACCTCGGGCATCACGTGCTGGCCGATCTCGCGGAAGCCGAAGCTGCCGTGGAACAGCAGCGCCGGGTCCGCGCCGTGGTCCAGAAACACCTCGCAGGCCAGCTGCGGGTAGCGCAGCTCGGCATAGCTCTGCACGTCGGCATAGAAGGCGCGGCCGACACCGCCACCGCGACGCCGACTGGCGACCACGATGCGGTCGATGTAGAAGAATTCGGGATGGCGTTCCTGGAACCAGGCGTAATTGCTGCTGTCGTGGCCCACGCCGGAGCCAAAACCGACCAGGAAGCCGGCCAGGTTGCCGTCGCGCTCGGCGACGCGGAAGTATTCGGCACGTTCATAGAAGTCGTGCACGCGCGCGCTGTCCAGCGGCAGGATCGCCAGGCCCGCGTTGTTGTTCAGGGCCAGGACGGAATCCAGCTCGTGCTCGCGCACATCGCGGATGACGATCGACATCGGGCTTGCTCCAGAGAAACCACACCCCGATTGCGCGGGGGAGCACCGATTATCGCATGGGCGGCCGCGCCTGCGGGGCGTGGTGGCCCGCTTGGCGCGGGAAACGGGCATGACTTCAGGCCGGGTTGCGCGGCACCGCGGCGCCGTAAGATGCCGACATGCTCGAGCGAATCCCCCATACCCGTCTGCTGCGCGCCGCCGGGCTTTACACCTGGGCGCTGGTGGGGATTCCCATCGTCCTGAACGTCTGGTTCCTGCCGCCTTCGCGCGGGGCCGAGGGCGCGGGGCTGAACGTGCCGATGTCGCTGCTGGCCTATCTGGCCTTCGGCCTGTGCTACTGGCTGGCCACCCGCGCCCTGCACGAGCGACCGCCTCAGCATCCCAGTCTGGTGAACGTGGTGGTCCTGCTGGTGATGATCTCCTCCAGCGTGGCGGTCGGCTTCTACACCCAGACCGGTCTGGGCGCGCTGCTGCTGGTGGTGGTGGCTGGGGTGCTGCCCTGGATGCTGGAGTTGCGCTGGGCGGTGCTGTGGTTGATGTTCGCCCACGTGCCGCTGGTGCCCTCGTTCATGGCCCGCGACGACTTCAACCTGTGGGAATCGGTGTTCCAGTCCTCCTTCTATGTGGGCTTTGCGGCCTTCGTGCTGGTCACCGCCTACGTGGCGCGGCAGCAGGCGCAGGCGCGCGAGGAGCAGCGCCGGCTGAACGCCGAACTGCGGTCTACCCGCGCCCTGCTGACCGAGAGCGCCCGGGTCAATGAGCGCACCCGCATCTCGCGCGAGCTGCACGACCTGCTGGGCCATCACCTGACGGCCCTGAGCCTGAACCTGGAGGTGGCCGGCCATGTCACCCAGGGACGCGCCCAGGAGCACGTGCGCCAGGCCCATACGCTGGCCCGGCTGCTGCTGACCGATGTGCGCGAGGCGGTCAGCCAGCTGCGCGAGTCCGGCGCGATCGACCTGGCCGCCGCGCTGCGGCCGCTGGCCGAGCACGTGCCTTCCCTGCAGATTCACCTGGACCTGCACGAACCACTGACCCTGGAAGACCCCGAGCGCGCCCATGTGCTGCTGCGCTGTGCACAGGAGATCATCACCAACGCGGTGCGTCACGCCGGCGCGCGCAACCTGTGGATCAGCTGCCAGCGTGAAGGCCTGGACCTGCTGATGAACGCGCGCGACGATGGCCGCGGCGCCAGCGAGTTCAACGCCGGCAATGGCTTGCGGGGCATGCGCGAGCGCCTGCGCCAATATGGCGGTCAGATGCAGGTCGATACTTCCGATGGGCAGGGCTTTCGCCTGTCGCTGCGTCTGTCGGCCGGCAGCGACGATCCGCTGCTTGCCGGCCCGGTGACCTCTGCCGCCGTGCTTACTTCCACTGGAGACATTCCATGATCCGTGTCTGCCTGGTCGACGACCAGAACCTGGTCCGTCAGGGCATCCGTTCGTTGCTGGCCCTGGACGACGGTATCGAAGTGGTCGGCGAGGCCGCCGACGGCCAGCAGGCCGTCGCGCTGATTCCCCAACTCAAGCCCGACGTGGTCCTGATGGACATGCGCATGCCGGCGATGTCCGGACTGGAGGCGCTGCAGGCCCTGGCCCGCGCCGGCCAGCTGCCGCCGTCGATCATCCTGACCACCTTCGACGACGACCAGTTGGTCCTGGCCGGGCTCAAGGCCGGTGCCAAGGGCTATCTGCTCAAGGACGTCTCCCTGGAGCAGCTGGTCGGGGCCATCCGTACCGTGGCCGAAGGGGGCTCGCTGGTCCAGCCGGCGGTGACCCAGCGCCTGCTCTCGGGCCTGGAGCACATGCGCAACGAGTTCGTCAGCCTGGATCGCCCCGATCCGCTGACCGATCGGGAGACCGAGATCCTGCGCCTGATGGCCTCCGGCTTCTCCAACAAGGAGATCGCCAATTCGCTGGGCGTGGCCGAGGGCACCATCAAGAACCACGTGTCCAACATCCTCTCCAAGTTGGGCGTGCGTGACCGCACCCGCGCGGTCCTCAAGGCTTTCGAACTGCAGCTGGTCTGAAGCATCGCCAAGAATCTGTTCGACGGGGCGGGGCACCGGGCAGGGGCGGATTGGACGTGCAAGGGCTTGGGCGTGGCCTGAATTCTGGCAAGGCGAGGGTGCCGGCCCTGGAGATCCGCGGTTGCTTGGCTGACGTGTTGCGCCAGAGCGTGTCGCGGCGATGCCCTGCCATGGTGCTTGGCCCGGCCCCCGCGGCATCACGGCGGCACACCAAGGGCAGCCGGTCCGGCATTGGTCTGTTAAGACTTCGTTTTCGCAGCAGAATCAGTGGCTCAGGGCGATTGTTCAGGCTGCGCAGCGCTCATCAAGCCTGCTACGATTGGGAACTTGCTCGCCCACCACCTTAAGGCCTCTCACCGGCCCCCGGAGACCGCTGAATGACCCGTTTGCTCGAGTTCCTGATTGCCCTGGCACTGGTATTGGTGCTGTTCCTGGTCATCGGCGTGGTCTTGCCGTCGCATCGGCATCTCGAGGGAAGCGTGGAGAGCAACCGCAAGATGACCATCGTGTACGACACGGTGAACAACGTGCGTCGCCTCAAGGATTGGAGCCTCATGCTGCCGGGCGATCCGGCGGTCCTGAACTATTCCGGCGGTGCCGAAGGCAACGTGGGCAAGGGCGCCAAGGTGAGCTTCAGCTCCGACCACGTGACCGCCTGGAAGCAGGGCAGCTGGGAAATCACCGACAGCAAGATGCCTGCGGGCAGCGGCGACACCGGCAAGGTGACCTACGCCATCAGCGACAACGCGCCGGGCACCAACAAGGTCAGCGAGATCGACCTCAAGCCGACCGGCCGCAACAACCGCAACGTGCGCATCACCCAGTCCTATGACGTGGACTACGGCTGGAACCTCTACGGCCGCTTCCTGGGCATGTACCTGAAGAGCCAGGTCGGTGATTCGCTCGATGCCGGCCTGCGCAAGTTGTCGACCAATCTGGCCACGATCCCGAACTTCGACTACCGCGTCGATGGCAGCAAGCTGACCGACATGAAGATCGCCGATGTGCCGGCAGAGAACCTGCTGGTCGTCAGCGCGGGCAGCATCGATCGCAACAACGACGCCATCAAGAAGGCGATCAACTCCGACCAGGAGTGGATCAAGCGCGTGATGGATTCCAACGACCTGGAGACCGCCGGTCCGCTGCGCATCGTCAGCACCGAACTGGCCTCGCAGACCTATACGTTCGATGTGGTCCAGCCGGTCCGCAAGAAGGGCACCGGCCCGAAGGGCGAGAAGTCCGACGATGCCAAGAAGGACGACGCTAAGCAGGACGGCGCCGACAAGGCTGAGGAGACCGCTGCGGCCGAACCGCCGGAAGCACCGACCACCGATGCGCCTGAGCTGGAAGTGAAGGTCGCCGGCACCCCGGTCAACTACGTCCACACCCAGCCGCACCAGGCCGCCACGGCCAAGTACACCGGCTACATGTCCGAGCTGGAAGCTGCCCGTAACGGCCTGCGCGCCTGGGCGATGACCAACGGCCATGCCATGACCGACCGTCCGTACGAGACTTGGAACAGCGGCGTGGACAAGTCGTTCACCGACGAAAGCTCCACCTACAACATCTACTGGGCGATCAAGTACTGATCGCGCGGGTGGCGTGGGCCTGACGGCGCCGCGCTGCTGCAAGGATGTCGACGACGCCGCGCCCCCGACAGGGCGCGGCGTTTTCATTTCAGGGCACGATGCCGAAGGGCCGGGTGCCTGACCGACAAGGGGACCCGCATGTCATTGGTTCGCTCACGTTCCGTCCCGACGCCCTCGGCCGCCTTTGGCGCGCTGCTGTGCGCGCTGTCCATCGGTCTTGCTGCCTACGCCGCCCACGGCGTGGCCGATGCCAAGGCCCAATCCTTTCTCAACACCGCTTGCCTGTACGCCTTCGGCAACGGCGTCGCACTGGCCGCGCTGGCGCCGCGGGCCGCGCGCGCGCTGGGACGCTGGGCGCTGCGGCTGTTGCTGGTCGGCACGCTGGCGTTCTCCGGCAGCCTGGCGCTGAACGTGCTGGCCGGGACGCCGACCACGCTGGCCCCGGCCGGGGGCATGGCCATGATCCTGGCCTGGCTGCTCTGGGCCATCGACACGCTGCGGCGTTAGGGGTCGGGCCGATGCCACGGCATGCACGCGGGTTCGACACACAGGCCGCCTGGGATCACCTGACCCGGCGCGACCGCAGGCTTGGCGCGTGGATGAAGCGCATCGGCATGCTCGAGGCCGAGCCGCGTTGGCGCATGACCTTCGATCCGGTCGATGCCCTGGCCCGCGCGATCCTGTTCCAGCAGCTCTCCGGCAAGGCGGCTTCCACGATCGTCGGGCGGGTCGAGCAGGCAATCGGCAGTCGCCGGCTGCACTTCGATACGCTGGGGCGGGTGGACGACGCCGGGCTGCGCGCCTGTGGCGTCTCGGGCAACAAGACCCTGGCGCTGCGTGACCTGGCCGCGCGCGAGCAACGCGGCGAGATTCCCACGCTGCGGCAGATGCAGCACATGCACCACGACCAGATCGTCGAGGCGCTGGTGCCGGTCCGTGGCATCGGACGCTGGACGGTGGAGATGATGCTGATGTTCCGGCTTGGCCGGCCGGACATCCTGCCCATCGATGACCTGGGCATCCGCAAGGGTGCGCAGCTGGTCGACCAGGCGGCGTTGATGCCCACGCCGAAGGCGCTTGCCGCCCGCGGTGAACGCTGGGGACCGTATCGCACCTACGCCAGTCTCTATCTCTGGCGGATCGCGGACTTCGACAGCAAGGCCGCCGCACCGACGAACCGCTCTCAGGACTGAAGGCCGCGCGGCTTCAGCGCTGATACCGCCAGTGCCAGGGCTCGTAGACGATGCCGTGCGGGTTGTCGCGCGGATAGCTCATGTGGAAGCCGAAGCGCCCGGCGTGCGCGGTCAGCCAGGCGAAGGCTTCGGTGTGCTCGAAGCTTTCCTCCGCCGGCGGCTGCCCCGGCGTACCGATGTCCAGCGCATCGCCGCCGTGGTGTTCGCTGTAGCCGGGCGCGGCATTGACGGTGAGGATCTGCGCCACGCTCTGCCCGCGCGCGCGCTTGCGCTCGAAAATCCCCAATTGATAGGCGTGGCTGCGGTAGCCGGAGATCGCCTCCAGGCGCACGCCTTCGGTCGCCGCAGCGGCCTGCAGGGCGCGCCATGCCTGGCCGGCGGCGGCGGTCATCCACAGCGGCCTGCGGTACCGGTCAAAGCCGGCCAGGGCGAGGGTCGCCGGCTCGCCGACCAGCGCCAGGCCGGTGCGGCGCGCATAGTCATCGGCGTCCAGTTCCAGGATTTCCAGGCGCTGGCGCAGGCCGTGCAGCGGCAAGGTCCCCTCGGTATCCGGGGCGGGCGCGCGGCGCGTCTGCTCGGCCGCCTCGAGCCGATCCAGCGCCTGCTCCAGGCCCTCGCTGCGGCTCCAGCCCGGCAGCAGGCCGACCAGGCCCTCAGGCACCACGGCCGCCAGATAGCGGCCATCGCTCTTGCGCCGCAGGATGCGGCTGGCGCGCGCGATCACCCGGGCGTCGCCGTTGCTCCGGGCGCGCAGGAGCGCGGCGGGCCACAGCTCGATCTGGTCGGTGTTGAGCAGGGTGGAGGCGACGGACGGGCGGGGGCGTGCGGGCATCGGCGCACTCTAGCCGGGGCGCGCGGGGCCTGCCAGCGCGCGCAGCCGCTGCAGCAGTCGCGCCGGGTCGGGGACGTCGAGCAGCAGTGCATGTCCGGCCGTGGTCGGCAGCGTCAGCACGCGGTGGCTGCCGGCGATGGCGACGAAGGCCTTGCGCCGGTCGCGCAGGCGGTACCACCCGCTGCGCAGCCCGGGCAGGGAGAACCCGCGGACCTTAAGCCAGGGACGCCACTCACGGCGCTCGTCCAGGTCGACCACGCGCGCCTGGTCCAGCAGCAGGGCATCCAGATCGACCCGGGTCCGGAAAAACGTACTGCGCACGGTGAGACAACGCTCCTCGATGGACAGTGATTGCCGCCGCAGCGCGGCCGCCAGGATGCCCCACAGCACCAGGCCCACCAGCAACACGGCGGCAGGCACTGCCAGGGCCAGCATCGACGTGGACAGGGCGATGCCCTGCGGCAGCACGCGCGCCTGCGGAGGCGACAGTGCCGTGGAGACGGCCGCACACAGCACTGGCACGCACAGGGTGGTGACGAACAGCCACAGATGCGCGCGGCTGGAGGGGGGCGTCAGCCGCAGCGCGCCCGCGGGGGGCGGTGGTGTGCGCATACGGTTCATTGCGGGCGCTTGAACACGAGCACCACCGGCGTCATCGGCGCCGGCACGATCACGTTGACCAGTTCCCAGCCCAGGTTGCCCTGCCGGGTGAGTTCTTCCTGGATCAGCTCGGTCTTCAAGCCGCCCATCAGGCTGGGCTTGACCTCGACGGTGTGGTAACTCCAGCGGTTTGCGGTGCTCATGCGTCGTCCTCTGCATCGGGCGTGGGCGTTGGCCGTGGCAGGCGACCGGCCTTGCGCAAGGCATCGCGCAGCACGTACTCGATCTGCGCGTTGAGCGAGCGCAGATCGTCGTCGGCCCATTTCTGGGCGGCGGCGAGCACCTCGGCGCTGATGCGCAGCGGGTAGGCCTTCTTGTCTGCCATGCGGTCGGAGGATTGCCTGTTGGGGTGGGGCCAGTACAACGTGGTACGGCTTGGAGCGTCGGTGTGCGCTTGATTCCTTGAACGGCCCGCCCAGCGGGGGGCGGGCCATGCGCGAATGGATGCGCGACTAGTACAAGGTGCCGGCATTGATGACCGGCTGGGTCGCGCGGTCGCTGCACAGCACCACCAGCAGGTTGCTGACCATGGCGGCGCGGCGCTCCTCGTCCAGCTGGACCGTGCCGGTCTTCTCCAGTTCGGTCAGCGCCATTTCGACCATGCCGACCGCGCCGGAGACGATCCGCGTGCGCGCGGCGATCACCGCGTTGGCCTGCTGGCGCTGGAGCATGGCCCCGGCGATCTCGGGCGCATACGCTAGATGGCTGATGCGCGCCTCGATCACGTCCACGCCGGCCTGGGTCAGACGCTCGTCCAGGTGTCGCTTGAGCTGCTCGCTGATTTCCGCCGGATGGCTGCGCAGAGAGATCTGGTCATCCTGGTGCTGGTCATAGGGATAGCTGGTGGCCATGGCGCGCAGGGCGGCCTCGGACTGGATGTGCACGAAGCTCTCGTAGTCGTCGACGTTGTAGACCGCCTCGGAGGCATCGACCACCTGCCACACGATCACTGCGGCGATCTCGATCGGGCTGCCGTCCAGCTCGTTGACCTTGAGCCGGCCGCTCTCGAAGTTGCGCACGCGCTGGCTGACCTTGCGCTTGGCGTAGAAGGGGTTGTTCCAGCGCAGGCCGTTGTCCTTGACCGTCCCCACGTACTTGCCGAACAGGCTCAGCACCGCCGCCTGGTTGGGTTCGACCATGTAGACGCCGGACAGGACAAAGATGCCGAGCGCGATCCCCGCGACGCTGGGGATCAGCATCAGCGGTGTGAAGTGATGCACCACCGTGCCAACGATGCCCCAGCCCGCCAGCAGCAGCACGACGATGACCGCCAGCAGCACCGGGATGCCGGCAGCGGAACCAAGCGACTTTTCTTTCATGGTGGACGTCCTTGAGTGGTTGAGATTATTTGATATCAGTTTGATATCAAGCGCAAGCACCGCTCGTCGGGTGGTCGCCTGGCCGACCTCGCTAGAATTGGCGCCCCTTCCGCCCGCTGGCCTCCGCTATGACCACCCTCGGCACCCCGCTGTCTTCCTCCGCCACCCGTGTCCTGCTGCTGGGTTCGGGCGAACTGGGCAAGGAGGTGGCCATCGAGCTGCAGCGTTTCGGGGTGGAGGTCATCGCCGCGGATCGCTACGCCGATGCGCCGGCCATGCAGGTGGCCCATCGCAGCCATGTGCTGGACATGCTCGATCCGGCTGCGCTGCGTGCGCTGATCGCCGCCGAACGGCCGCACCTGGTGGTGCCGGAAATCGAGGCCATCCACACCCAGACCCTGGTCGAGCTGGAAGCCGATGGCCTGCAGGTCATCCCGACCGCACGCGCCGCGCGCCTGACCATGGACCGCGAAGGCATCCGCCGCCTGGCCGCCGAGACGCTGGGCCTGCCGACCTCGCCGTACCGCTTTGTCGACAGCCGTGAGGAGTACGAAGCAGCGGTCAAGGCCGTTGGTCTGCCGTGCGTGGTCAAGCCGCTGATGTCCTCCTCGGGCAAGGGACAGAGCACGCTGCGCAGCGAAGACGACATCGGCCCGGCATGGGACTACGCGCAGACCGGCGGTCGTGCCGGCGCGGGGCGCTGCATCGTCGAAGGCTTCATCGACTTCGATTACGAGATCACCCTGCTGACCGTGCGCCATGCCGGCGGCACCAGCTTCTGTGCGCCGGTCGGCCACTGGCAGAAGGACGGTGATTACCGCGAGAGCTGGCAGCCGCAGCCGATGAGCGCGGCCGCGCTGGCGCGTGCCCAGCAGATCGCCCGTGCCATTACCGACGACCTCGGTGGCCGTGGCCTGTTCGGCGTGGAGCTGTTCGTGAAAGGGGACGAGGTCTGGTTCTCGGAGGTCTCGCCGCGCCCGCACGACACCGGCCTGGTCACGCTCGCCTCGCAGGACCTGAGCGAGTTCGCGCTGCATGCCCGCGCCATCCTTGGCCTGCCGGTGGGGGCGGCGGACGGCGAGGTGATCCCGGTGCTGGCGCCGTCGGCGTCGTGCGCCATGCTTGCGCAGGGACACGGCACCCCGGTGTTCGCCAACGTCGAGGCCGCCCTGGCCGCGCCCGACACCGCGCTGCGCCTGTTCGGCAAGCCGCGCGTGGAAGGCCAGCGCCGCGTCGGAGTGACCCTGGCCCGTGGAGCCGACATCGACGCCGCCCGCGCCACGGCGCGCGAGGCCGCGGCGGCGATCCAGATCGCTTTGGAATAAGCAGCGAAGGACAGCGCGGCGCGGCTTGCGCTTCGGGCGAGGATTGCCGATATTTCGGCCTGCCGTATGTGGCGGCTGGGAAGCCTGACAGGGGAGTCACGTGAGTAAGTTCTTGATCGGTGGGCTTGTGCTCGCCGTTGCTGTGCTGTCGTCTGGTTGTGCAAGCGTCCCGCTTTCGGCGAGCGCGGATTCGGCTGCGGCGAAGGCGTTTCCAGCGCCTGCCGATGGCAAGGCAGGTATTTACGTCTATCGCAGCAGCTTTGTGGGCAAGGCGCTGAAGAAGGATGTATGGATCGACGGGAAATGCGTCGGCCAGTCGGCTGACAAAGTGTTCTTCTACGAGCAGGTCGATGGTGGGAAGGAGCACACGCTCTCCACCGAATCGGAGTTCTCGCCGAATGATCTGCTGCTCTATGCCGAGGCGGGGAAGAATTATTTCATCCGTCAGATCATCAAGATGGGCGTGTTCGTCGGAGGCGCCAGGCTTGAACGCGTATCGGACGAGGAAGGCAAGCAAGAGATATCGGAGCTCAATCTGGCCAAGTCGGGCAAGTGCTCGTAAATGGCTCGAGTCTTTTCGCTTGAACAACAGGCGCCGAAGGGCGCCTGTCGCGTTTAACGCGCTGGAAGTGAGTGCTCAGAACTGCAGGTCGGCCCACACCAGGTGATGGTCGCTGCCATCGGCGATGGCCGAGCGCGGGTCGGACTTCGGCGGCCAGAACACGCCGCCGCCCAGGTACGAGAAGCCCATCGACGACAGCACGTAATCCAGCCGCATCGCCCCGGCTTTTGGCCCGAAATCGCCGGTGACCTGCTCCGGCGCGCCCTTGCGGACCAGCCCCTTGGCCGCGTAGGCGCGCGCGGTCGCCTCGCCGCCGGCGCTGGTCGGCGTGGGATGGCGCAGCACGCGCGGATGTTCGAGCAGTTCGACGATGGCCTCATGGTGACCGTCGCCGTCGACCGGGTCGTTGTTGAGATCGCCGGCGATGACGAACCGCGCGGCAGCCTCCAGTCCGCCGCAGCGGCCGGCGTCGTCGCAGAGCCAACCCGCGTCCGCGGCGTCGTTGTCCAGGTAGTGCCGCCACAGGCCGATTTCCTGCGCGTTGCGCTGGCCGTTGCGGTCTTCCGGTCCGTCGAACACCGGCGGCGTCGGATGCGAGACCAGGAAATGCACGACGCCGCCGGGCGCGTGCACCGGGACATCCCAGTGTGACTTGGACGACAGCCGCAATTGCGGCCAGGCGGTGGCCGAGTACCAGGGCTTGCCGGTGCGCGGATCCACCGGATTGGTCGCTCCCGGTACGGTGGACCATCTGAGCAGGCGGAAGGCGCGCACCGCGTCGGCGTCGATGGGATAGCGCGACAGCACCAGCATCCCGTACTGCCCCGGATGCAGGCCGTAGCCCCAGGCATCGTTGCCGGCATCGCGCGCGGTGCCGCCCACGCGGCCGTTGTTGTCCAGATCCAATCCGCTGGGCACGCCCGTGTTGACCGGTGCCAGGTAGCGGTAGGGATAGCGCAGCGCCGGTCCGCCGCCGGGTTGCGGAGTTTCCAGATACTTGTGCTGGAACAGGTCCGCGGCGCGGTGCTCGGGGTCGTAGTCGAACTCGTTGAGCAGGACCAGGTCCGGGCGCACGTCCTGCAGCACCGCGGCGATCTTGCGCGCATGCGCGCTGTCGCCCTGCAACTCGGCGATCAGGCCGCCGGCCTGATCCGAATACAGCGAGGTGTTGTAGGTCGCCACCCGGAGCGGCGTGGGCGCATTGGATGGCGTAGCGTCGTGAGCACAGGCGGTCAGGCAGGCGAGGCTCATCAGTAGAGACAGGGCTCGGGAAAGAGGCATGACGCGATTCTAGGGCGCGACGACGACATCATCGGGCTCACGGCCCCAGCACATCCTCAATGTCGTGCCAGCGACGCCCGTCGAAGGCCTCCAGCGGCGTGAAGCGTCGCTTGTAATCCATCTTGCGGTGCCCGGCGATCCAGTACCCCAGGTAGAGCCACTGGCGCTGGTCGCGGCGGGCCCATTCGAGCTGGCGCAGGATGGCCAGGGTGCCCAGGCTGCGCGCGGCATCGTTGGGGTCGAAGAAGGTGTAGACCGCCGAGAGCGCCTGCGGCACCAGGTCGGTGACCGCCACGGCCAGCAGCCGCCCATCCTCGCGCAGTTCCAGGAAGCGGCTGTCCGACCAGCGCCCGACCAGGAACTGTTCGAACTCGGCCGCTCCATGGTCGTCCATGCCGCCACCGGCGTGGCGATGGGTCAGGTAGCGCTGGTACAGGGCCAGGTGTTCGGCGCTGCGCTGGGCCGGTACGACACGGGCCTCGACGCGCGCGTTGCGGGCCGCGCACCGGCGCTGGCTACGATCCGGGGTGAAGCGGTCTATCGGGATGCGCACCGGGACGCAGGCGCGACAGCCTTGGCAGTGGGGGCGATAGACCAGGTCGCCGGAACGGCGGAAACCCCACGACAGCGCGGTGGGATAGAACATCGCCAGGCGGGGATCGCGCGGGTCCAGCACCAGGTCGCGCGCCACGCGTTCGGGCCAGTAGCCGCAGGGGTGCTCGCCGGTATGGAACAAGCGCACGTCCTCACGCGGGCTCGCGGAATTGGTTCCCATCACGCCGACCTCCGGGCGCATCCACCGCGTGCATCGGGCGGTGCTGTGCAACTTGGATGGCGGGCGGGGAGGGCAACCATGGCCCAGCATACTGCGCCCTGGCAGTCTTGCTGCCTGAGACCGCCACGGGCGCAGCCATCGGTTCGAGGGATGCGCCACGCGCGCCGGCAAGCGGTGCAAGCGTCGTTGACGGGACTGTCCCGTGTCTTAACGGCGCTGTTGGGAGGGTCAACGCCCGCGCCGCTCCGGCGTTTTCCCAGTCAGTGGCAAGCAGCCACGGACCTGAAGGAATGCACATGATCCGTAAGACCCTGATCGCCCTCGCCATCGTCGCCACATTGGGGGGCGGCACCGCGCTGGCTGTCGCGCAGGACGCTGCAACACCCCCGCCCCCTCCCAAGTCGCTGGACACCAATCAGGATGGCCAGATCAGCCGGGCCGAAGCTGCGGCATCACCGCGACTGGCCAAGGAGTTCGACACCCTGGACAAGAACAAGGATGGGGAGCTGTCGCGTGATGAGATGCCGCAACCGCACCATGGCCGCCATCACCACGGCCCGCGTCACGGCGAGCGCATGGCCAAGCTGGACACCAACAAGGACGGCCGCATCAGCGCCGAGGAGGCCAAGGCCGATCCGCGCTTTGCCGAGCACTTCGCGCAGATGGACCTCAACAAGGATGGCTTCATCGACAAGGCCGATCGCGAGCTGGGCATGAAACAGCGACGCGACGCGTTCTTCGCCAAGGCCGATACCAACAAGGACGGCATGCTGAGCAAGGCCGAGTTCGAGGCGGCCAAGCCAGAGCGCCCGATGCATGGCCCCGGCCGTCGCGGCCATGGCCCGGGGGACGGGCACATGCCGCCGCCGCCCAGGGACGAGGCCGCGCAGGGCAGCTGATCGTCCGCACACGCTGACCGGCCCGCGCCTTCATCGGCGCGGGCTTTTTTTCGATTCGGGGCGAAGATCAGAACGCCGGCAGCCCGGCACGCAGCACCGCCAACAGCAGTCCGCCCCCGCCGCACACCAGTCCCAGTGTGATTCCCAGCCAGCACATCGCGCGTTCGCGCCGGCGACGCTTCGCGGCCGCTTCCGGATCGATCGCGGCTTCCTGTGCGAACCGGCGCGCCTTGATGCGCGGCTCGACGATGGCCGACTGCCAGAAGATCACGCCGAAGAAGATGGCCGTCAGGCTGATGAGAGGCACCCAGCCGACGCGGAGCGTGGCGCAGGCACACATCGCCAGCACGAAGACGACGCTGGCCGCCGCATTGATCAGGGCGCTGCGCTTGAGCTCGGCGCGTTCGCGGGCATCGATGGCGCCGCGCAGATTGCGCCGCAGTCCCCACCAGATCCCCAGCCCCGCGCCAGCCAGGCCGGCCCCGATCCCGCCCAGGCCTCCCAGCAGCACTTTGCCCAGGCCCTTGGCCCCGGCGCTGCCCGCCAGGCCAAGCGTCGTGGCTGCGGCGGCCGGTGGCGCGGCCACGGTCAAGGCGCTGGTCACCACCAGGGTGAAGGCGGCGGCCGGTGCGGTCCCGCGGGCGAATTCGCCAAAACGCGCCAGCAGTTCGCCGCGCACGGCCTCGCGCGCACGCGACAGGCGCTTGCGTACCGCCGCATCGGTCAGTCCCAGCAGGTTGGCCACCTGCTGCGAACTTTGGCCTTCACGGTAGTACAGCATCAAGGTCTCGCGTGCGTCCTCGGGCAGGGTGGCGATGACTTCGGCTGCGACCGATTCCTCCTCGGTCTGCAACAGCCGCTCGTCGGGCGTTGGCGCGGTGTCGGCGGCCAGTTCGATCGCCAGCTCTGCCTGCGGGCCGGAGAGCGGGCGCTGGCGCGTGCTGCGCAGGTGGTTGCGGGCCAGGTTGCGCGCGATCTGGCGAATCCAGGGCAGGAAGCTGTCCGGCTGCTTCAGGGTGCCCAGATGCTTCCAGGCGCTCAGGAAGGTGTCCTGCGCGATGTCCTCGCTGGCCTGCACGTCACGGGTGATAGCCCAGGCCACGGCGGTGACCGTGTTCTGGCAGGCGCTGACGATGCGGCCGTAGGCGTCACGGTCGCCGCGCGCGGCGGCCGGCAATTCGCGGCGCAGGGTCAGATCGAGGTCAAGTGCGATGGCGGACATGGCGGTTCCCAGTGAAGATCGTGGAACAGGACACGCCCAGGCGACTGATGTGACGACCCGCGCGCGACCCCGTTGTGTGTCTACGATCCGGCCCGAGCCTACAAGCGCGCCAGGAAAAATGGCAGCGCCAGGACCAGCATGGCGAGGTCGGTGACCAGGATGGCGCCGACGCCGAAGCTCAGTCGGTAAGCGAGTTGGCGTTTGGCCGCGGTCTGCGGCGCGCGCGCGGTGTCCCGGGCGATCAGCGGCGCCATGACCTGGCGCAGCGGGACCAGCATCTCGTAGGTGATGGCTCCCAGACTCATAAGCACTGACAGCGCGAAGAGCCAGGCCTGGGTGGTGAATGCGGCCACAACCAGTACCGCGCCAAACCAGACCATGCTGACCACGATGTAGCGTCGATAGGCGGCCCAGACGGCGTTTCGTTCTTCTGGCGTTTCGGTAAAGCGGAACAGCACCTTGCGCATCAGCCAGGTGGTGATGCCGCCGCCCACGAAGGCGCCCAGGACCGCGCCCAACCCGGCGGCCCCGGCACTGCCGAGTGCCAGCTTGCCCAGCATGCCGCCGCCCAGCGTTCCGGCAGCCACTTCCACCGTGGCCGCTGCCGCCGGTTTGGCGGCGACGCTAGTCATCCCTGCCAGGGTGGCGGTGAACGCCGCAGAGGGCGCGCTGCCGCGGGCAAACTGGCCAAATCGCTGCAGGAGTTCCTCGCGGACCGTGTCGCGGGCGCGCGACAGGCGCTTGCGCACGGCGGCGTCGGACAGGCCCAGCAAGGCGGCGACCTGACGCGAACTCTGGCCTTCGCGGTAGTACAGCAGCAGGGTTTCGCGGCTGTCTTCAGGCAGCGCGCCGATGATGTCGGCGGCCACGGTTTCCTGCTCGGTGATCAACAGGTGCTCGGCGGGCTGTGGCGCCGGATCGGCGGCGATGGCAATGGCGAGCTCGGCCTGCTTACCGGTCATGGCTGCGTGGCGGCGCGCGCGCAGGTGGTCGCGCGCCAGGTTGCGGGTGATCTGCCGCAGCCAGGGCAGGAAGCTGTCGTGGTTCTTCAGCCGGTCCAGCTGTTGCCAGGCGCGCAGGAAGGCATCCTGTGCGATGTCCTCGCTGGCGGCCACGTCGCGGGTGATCGCCAGGGCGATGGCGGTAACGGTGTTCTGGCAGGCCGATACGATGCGTCCGTATGCGGCGGCGTCGCCGTGGCGGGCGGCTGGCAGGTCGCGGTGCAGCGTGTCATCAAGGGTCAGGGCATGCACGGTCGGGAATCCTGTGGAAGTCCACGACCCATGACGGGTCTGGTCGCAGGATGTGACCGCTCATCTCACTTGGCGGGCGGCGCCGGCGGCAGCATCGGGATCCGCACGCGCTGCTCGTCCTCTTTCAGTCCATCGTCCTGCGGACTGCGTTGCGGCTGCCGGGCCGCGCGCGCGGCGGCGGCCTGCGCTTCGGCCTGGGCCTGCTGGCGCATGTCCCGATGATGCAGGAAGGTGAAGGCCGCGGCGGCCACGATCAGCGCCAGCAACACCAGGCGGATGCGCAGGGCCCAGGGGCGCTTGCCGGTCGCGCCGTCGTCACGATCGGCGAACTCGATCATGCGCGACTGGCCGGGGCGGGTGCTCTCCAGCAGGCCGCGCTCGCGCAGCAGTTCGCGCGCCCGCGGTTGATCGTCGGCGTGGCGCACCCACACGGTGGGTTGCTTGGCCTTGGCGGTCGGCTCGGAGTACTTGAACTGACTGCCGCGGCGCCCGTGGTACGAGCGCCCGTTGCTGATATAGGTGGCGATGCCGGCCTGTTGGAGCAGTTCGGCCACGCCTTCGACGGTCTCGACGCGCTGGCTGGTGAAGATCTGGCGCATGGCGGGTCTCTATTCCTTGGCCGGCACGTGGGCGGCATCGCCAGCGGTGGGCACCACCCGGACCAGGCCTTCCTGTGCGGTACTGGCCACCAGGCGACCGGCGCGGTCGAAGATCAGCCCGCGGGCCATGCCACGCGAATTCTGCGCGGTCGGGCTGTCGATGGCGTAGAGCAGCCAGTCGTCCGCGCGGAACGGGCGATGGAACCACAGGGCATGGTCCAGCGAGGCCATCTGCACATTGGGCTGGTAGTAGCTGATGCCGTGCGGGAAATTGGCCGTGCCCAGCAGTTGGTAGTCCGAGGCATAGGCCAGCAGGGCGCGGTGCAGCTCCGGCGAATCGCCGACCGGTTCGCTCAGCCGGAACCAGAACTGCTGGCGCGGCGGCAGGCGCTGCGGATCCAGCTCGTTGCGCGGCTGCACGTGGCGGAACTCGAACGGGCCTAGCCGGTTGAGCCAGCGCTGCACCTTGGGCGGCAAGGTCGCCATGACCTCCGCTGGCACCGAGGGTTGTTCATCGATGGCTTCCGGCGCCGGCACCTGCGGCATCTCCGGCTGGTGCTCGACCCCGGGTTCGTCGCCCTGGAAGGACGCCGCGCAGAAGAAGATCACCTTGCCGTGCTGGATCGCGGTCACCCGGCGCACCGAGAAGCTGCCGCCGTCGCGCGTGCGGTCAACGTCGTAGACGATGGGGGCTTCCACGTCGCCAGCGCGCAGGAAGTACGCGTGCAGCGAGTGCGCGCGCCGCGCACCAGCCGGATCGACGGTGGCCTGCGCCGCGGACAGCGCCTGCCCCAGCACCTGGCCGCCGAAGACGTACTTGGTGCCAATGTCCCGGCTCTGGCCCCGGAACAGGTTGTCCTCCAGCCGTTCCAGGGACAGCAGGTCGATCAGTTCGGCGACGACGGGTTCAGGCGGCACGGGCAGCGCGGTCACGGCGGGGTGGAGCGGCAGTATAGCCGCGCGCTTCGGGCGGCCCGCGGGGTACGGAGGCCCGGCCGATGGGGGATTCCGCCCCAATCCGCGCTATCATCGGCGCCTCATTCCGTCCCCAAGGGAACAGGTGGCCCGCGCCTTGCGCCGGCCGAGCGTGCGACATGAGCACTACCACCGCCCACTGCTAACCCGCAACGTGGACCCTGCTTGCAAGGCGCCCACGGGGCGCCTTTTGTATTTCAGGCTTTTCGTCCCCAATTCCCGTCATGCCGCGCGGCCGCCGCCGCCGGCGGCCCCAGACCGACTCGCAGACTCATGATCACCATTACCCTCCCCGACGGCAGCCGCCGCGAATTCGAAGCCCCCGTTTCCGTCATGCAGGTGGCCCAGTCCATCGGCGCGGGCCTGGCCAAGGCCACCGTCGCCGGTGCCGTGGACGGCGTGCTGGTCGACGCCAGCGACGTGATCGACCACGACGCGGCCCTGCGCATCATCACGCCCAAGGACGCCGAGGGCGTGGAGATCATTCGCCACTCCTGCGCGCACCTGGTCGGCCACGCGGTCAAACAGCTGTATCCGGACGTGAAGATGGTCATCGGCCCGGTCATCGCCGAAGGCTTCTACTACGACATCTACTCCGAGCGTCCCTTCACTCCGGAGGATCTGGAGGCGATCCAGCAGCGCATGGGCGAGCTGATTGCCCAGGATTACGACGTCATCAAGAAGATGACCCCGCGCGCGGAGGTCATCGAGACCTTCAAGGCCCGCGGCGAGGACTACAAGCTGCGCCTGATCGAGGACATGTCCGACGATGTCCAGGCCATGGGCCTGTACTACCACCAGGAATACGTGGACATGTGCCGCGGCCCGCACGTGCCCAACACGCGCTTTCTCAAGGCGTTCAAGCTGACCCGTATTTCCGGCGCCTACTGGCGCGGCGATGCCAAGAACGAGCAGCTGCAGCGCATCTACGGCACCGCCTGGGCGGACAAGAAGCAGCTGGACGCCTACATCCAGCGCATCGAGGAAGCCGAAAAGCGCGACCACCGCCGCATCGGCAAGCAGCAGGACCTGTTCCACCTGCAGGAAGAAGGCCCGGGCCTGGTGTTCTGGCATCCCAAAGGCTGGGCGCTGTGGCAGGTGGTCGAGCAGTACATGCGCCGGGTCTATCGCGAGAGCGGCTACGGCGAGGTGCGCTGCCCGCAGATCCTGGACGTGTCGCTGTGGCAGAAGTCCGGCCACTGGGACAACTACCAGGAGAACATGTTCTTCACCGAGTCGGAGAAGCGCACCTACGCGGTCAAGCCGATGAACTGCCCGGGCCACGTCCAGGTGTTCAACCAGGGCCTGCACAGCTATCGCGACCTGCCGATCCGCTACGGCGAGTTCGGCGCCTGCCACCGCAACGAGCCTTCCGGCGCGCTGCACGGCATCCTGCGCGTGCGCGGCTTCACCCAGGACGACGGCCACATCTTCTGCACCGAGGCGCAGATCGAGCCGGAGGTGACCGCCTTCCACCAGCAGGCGCTGAAGGTGTATTCGGACTTCGGCTTCCAGGACATCCAGATCAAGATCGCCTTGCGCCCGGAATCGCGCCTGGGCGACGACGCTACCTGGGACAAGGCCGAGGACGCGCTGCGCTCGGCCCTGCGCAGCTGCGGGGTGGAATGGCAGGAGCTGCCGGGCGAAGGCGCCTTCTATGGCCCAAAGATCGAATACCACCTGCAGGACGCCATCGGCCGCACCTGGCAGCTGGGCACGATGCAGGTGGATTTCATGATGCCGGCCCGGCTCGGCGCCGAGTATGTCGACGAAAACAGCCAGAAAAAGCACCCGGTCATGCTGCACCGGGCGATCGTCGGCTCAATGGAGCGTTTCATCGGCATCCTGATCGAGCACCATGCCGGGGCCTATCCGGCGTGGCTGGCGCCGGTCCAGGCCGTGGTGGCCAACATCACCGATGCCCAGGCCGAGTATGTCGACGAGGTGAAGAAAATCCTTGCGAATCAAGGCTTCCGGGTCGTTTCGGATTTGCGGAACGAGAAAATCGGCTATAAGATCCGCGAGCATACGCTGCAACGGGTCCCCTACCTGTTGGTGGTCGGCGACCGCGAGAAGGAAAATGGCGCTGTTGCCGTGCGTACGCGCTCGGGCGAGGATTTGGGCACAATGAGCGTCCAGGCATTCGCCGAGCGGCTGCGCACCGAGCACGCAGCGTGATCAAGGAGCCGGCACCTTTAGGGGTGTCGGCCCGCCCCATAACGGAGACTGCAACATCAGTACCCCTGACAACAAGCAAAACCGAAAGAACCAAGAGATCCGCGTTCCGCGCGTCCGCGTGATCGGCAGCGGCGGCGAGATGATCGGCGTGCTTTCGCGCGACGAAGCGCTGGCCATGGCCGAGGACGAAGGCCTGGACTTGGTCGAGATCCAGCCACAGGCCGACCCGCCGGTGTGCAAGATCATGGACTTCGGCAAGTTCAAGTTCGAAGCCCAGAAGAAGGCCAACGAGGCCAAGAAGAAGACCAAGCAGGTCGAGATCAAGGAACTCAAGTTCCGCCCGGTCACCGACGAAGGTGACTACCAGATCAAGCTGCGCAACATGCGCCGGTTCCTGGAAGAGGGTGACAAGGTCAAGGTCAACATCCGCTTCCGCGGTCGCGAAATGAGCCACCAGGAATTGGGGCGCGAGATGGCCACGCGCATCGAGAACGACCTGGGCGAGGACATCGTGATCGAATCGCGCCCGCGCCTTGAAGGTCGGCAGATGGTCATGATGATCGCGCCGAAGAAGAAGCAGTAACCCCTTCGCCGGCGCCCGCGGGTGCCGCGAGGCTGGCAGCGAGACCGGGCGTGGCCCGGTCTTGTCATGTCTGGAGTGGGCGGCAAAGCCCCTGATTTGCAAGGAAAACGCGCGCCATGTATCATGCGCGGCCCGGTTTCGTGCCGGGCTGGCCCTCGGGTCAGATGGAACCCGTCATGATCCTTGCGGATCAGTGACTTACAAGCCGGTTCGGGCAGGACGGAAAGTGTGGCGCAGCCACCGCCCAGGCCAGTTATCGAAGACCACAAGGATCTAGCAATGCCCAAGATCAAGACCCACCGGGCGGCTGCGAAGCGTTTTCGCAAGACCGCGTCGGGCAAGTTCAAGGCTGGCCACGCCAACCGTAGCCACATCCTCACCAAGAAGGCGACCAAGCGGAAGCGCGGTCTTCGTGCGACGAACATCATTCGCGCCGAAGATTCCGGCCGTTTGAACCGCATGCTGCCCTACCTCTGAGGATATAGACCATGGCACGAGTCAAGCGTGGCGTTACCGCACGTCGCCGTCACAAGAAGGTCCTGAGCCGTGCGAAGGGCTATTACAACGCCCGTCGCAAGGTGTTCCGCGTTGCCAAGCAGGCCGTCATCAAGGCTGGCCAGTACGCGTACATCGGCCGCAAGCAGAAGAAGCGCAACTTCCGCTCGCTGTGGATCACCCGCATCAATGCGGCGGCCCGTCTGAACGGTATGAGCTACAGCCGCTTCATGAACGGCCTGCTCAAGGCTGGCATCACCCTGGATCGCAAGGTCCTGGCGGACATCGCCGTCCACGACGCCGCCGGCTTTACGGCGCTGGCTGAAAAGGCCAAGGGCGCGCTCGCGGCGTAATGCACCCTCCGCACCGGTCCGCTTCGGCGGGCCGGTGGCCAACCGGAGAGCGGCAGACATGCATGGGGAAGGGCGCAAGTCCTTCCCCATGTTGTTTTTGGCGACCCGTAAAGGTGTGCGGGTCCGCCGGAATCCCAAAGGACTTCCAAGGACCGATGAGCGAAATCGAATCCCTCACCGCGCAGGCGCTGGCCGACATCGCTGCCGCTGGTGCACCCGATGTGGTCGAATCCCTGCGCGTTGCGCTGCTGGGCAAGAGCGGCCAGGTCACCGCCCAGCTCAAGCAACTCGGCACCCTGCCGGCCGATCAACGCAAGGCGGCTGGCGAATCCATCAACCGCGCGCGTGACGCGATCTCGCAGGCGCTGTCCGAGCGCAAGGCCGTGCTGGAAGATGCCGCGCTCGACGCGCGCCTGGCCGGTGAAGCCATCGACATCACCCTGCCGGGCCGCAACGGCGGTCGGGGTGGCTTGCACCCGATCACCCGCACCCTGGAGCGCATCGCCGATATCTTCGGTCGCCTGGGCTACGAGTTGGCCGATGGCCCGGAGATCGAGGACGACTGGCACAACTTCGAGGCGCTGAACTTCCCGCCGCACCATCCGGCGCGCGCCATGCACGACACCTTCTATTTCGGCGATGGGCGCCTGCTGCGCACGCATACCTCGGGCGTGCAGGTGCGCTACATGGCCGAGCACCGCCCGCCGCTGCGCATGATCGCCGCGGGCAAGGTGTATCGCAGCGACAGCGACCAGACCCACTCGCCGATGTTCCACCAGGTCGAGGGGTTGCTGGTCGACGAGCATTCCACCTTCGCCGATCTCAAGGGCACGCTGGCCGAGTTCGTGCGCGCCTTCTTCGAGCGCGACTTCGAGATGCGCTTCCGGCCCAGCTATTTCCCATTCGTGGAGCCCGGTGCCGAAGTGGATATCGCCTGGCAACAGCCCGATGGCAGCACCCGCTGGCTGGAAGTGCTCGGGTGCGGCATGGTCCATCCCAACGTGCTGCGCGCCAGCGGCATCGACCCGGAGCGCTACACCGGCTTCGCGTTTGGCATGGGCGTGGAGCGCTTTGCGATGCTGCGCTATGGCGTGAGCGATCTGCGCGCGTTCTTCGAGAACGACGTGCGCTTCCTGCGCCAGTTCGCCTGATCGCTGATCCTCGCATTCCCGCATCGACGGCGGCGCCGCCTGCGGCCCGCGCCACGGAAAAGATCCCACGATGAAATTCTCAGAAAACTGGCTGCGCAGCCACGTCCCCACCAGTGCCTCGCGCGATGAGCTGTCCGCGACGCTGACCGCCATCGGTCTGGAAGTCGAGGAGGTCACGCCGCTCGGGGGTGGGCTGGACAAGGTGGTCGTGGCGCGCATCGTCGAATGCGCCAAGCACCCGGAAGCCGATCGCCTGCAGGTCTGCCAGGTCGACGCCGGCACCGGCGAGCACCTGCAGATTGTCTGCGGCGCGCCGAATGCGCGCCCGGGCCTGATCGCGCCCCTGGCCATGGTGGGAGCCACGCTCGGAGAGATCACCATCAAGGCGGCCAAGCTGCGCGGCGTGGCATCCAACGGCATGCTGTGTTCGGCCAAGGAACTCGGCGTCGATGCCGATGCGTCCGGCCTGCTGGAGCTGCCGAGCGATGCGCCTGTCGGCACCCCGATCGCCGATTACCTCGGTCTCCCGGACGCCAGCATCGAAATCAAGCTGACGCCCAACCGCGCCGACTGCTTCAGCGTGCGCGGTATCGCCTTCGACGTGGCCGCTGCCTGCGGCAGTCAGGTGCTGCCCTTCGACGCCACGCCGGTCGCCGCCGAGCACGAGCGTGCGTTGCCGATCGCGCTGGACGCCGGTGCCGACGCGCCGCGCTATTGCGGTCGCATCATCGAAGGCGTCGATGCAACCGCGCAGACCCCGGTGTGGCTGGCCGAGCGCCTGCGCCGCAGCGGCGTGCGACCGGTGTCGCTGCTGGTCGACATTACCCAGTACGTGATGCTGGAGCTGGGCCAGCCGATGCATGCCTTCGACCGCGACCTGCTCACCGGCCCGATTGGGGTGCGCAAGGGTCGGGCCGGCGAATCGGTGCAATTGCTCGATGGGCGCACCGCGGCGTTGGACGAGGGTTTCCTGGTGATCACCGATGCAGATCGCCCGGTCGCGCTGGCCGGGATCATGGGCGGGCAGGACACCAAGGTGACCGACGCCACGCGCAATGTGTTCCTGGAATCGGCGTACTTCGCGCCGTCGGCTATCATCGGCCGTGGCCGTCGCCTGGGCCTGCACACCGATGCATCCCACCGCTACGAGCGTGGCGTCGATCCGGCGCTGGCACCGCAGGCGATCGAAGTGGCCACGCGCCTGATCGTCGAACTGGCCGGCGGCGCTCCGGGGCCGGTCGTGCAGGCGTCCCTGGACGAGCACTTGGCGGCGCCGGCGCCCATCGCGCTGCGTCGCGCGCGGGTCTCCCGCGTGCTCGGCCTGGACATCGCCGATGCCGACATCGAACGCATCCTGCGTGCGCTGGGGATGCAGGTCAGCGTGACGGGCGAGGGCTGGTCGGTGATCGCGCCGAGTCGCCGCTTCGACATCGCCATCGAAGAGGACCTGATCGAAGAACTGGCCCGCATCCACGGCTACGACCGCATTCCGGCCACGCTGCCGGGCGGCGCGACGCGTATTGCGGCCGGCACCGAAACGCGGCTCGACGCCGCGACCGTGCGCCGCCAGCTGGCCGCGCGCGATCTGCTGGAGACGGTCAATTTCGCCTTCGTCGATGCCCAGTTGCTGGACAGTTGGGGCCTGAACGACGGCGCGGTGCCGCTGGCCAATCCGCTGAGCAGCGAGCTGGGCATCATGCGCACCGGTCTGCTGCCGGGTCTGGTCTCGACCCTGCAGCGCAATGCGGCCCGCCAGGCTGGCCGGATCCGTCTGTTCGAACTGGGCAACGTGTTCGCGGCGGCCGGGCAGGGCCAAGCGCCGCGCGAAACCCTGCGCGTGGCCGCGGCCGTGTGCGGAGATGCGCACGCCGAGCAGTGGGGCGAGGCGTCGCGTGCAGTCGATTTCCACGACCTCAAGGGCGACCTGGAAAGCCTGGCCGCCGCCTCGGGCGCGGTGTTGACCTTCCAGCCGGCCGAGGAAGGCTTCGGGCATCCCGGGCGCTCGGCCCAGGTGCTGCGCGACGGCGTGGCCATCGGCTGGATCGGGCAGTTGCATCCGCGCCTGCTCAAGGCGCTGGACCTGGACGTGACGGTGCTGGGGTTCGAGGTCGATCTGGCGCCTCTGGTGGAGCGTGCGTTGCCCCGCGCGGGCGGGGTCTCGCGCTTCCCGTCGGTGCGCCGCGATCTGGCCTTCACTGTCGCCGAGGCGGTGCCGTTTGCCGCGATCGAGCAGACCGTACGGGCGGTCGCCGGTCCGCTGCTGCGACAGGTGCTGCTGTTCGACCGCTATGTCGGCCCGGGGGTCGAAAGCGGTCAAAAGAGCCTCGCTATGGGCTTGATTTTGCAGGACAACACGCGCACATTGAATGACCGCGATGTGGATCTGGTGGTGGCCGAGACGGTCGCCGCGCTGGCGCGCGAGCACGGCGCCCGCATCCGCGGTTGAGGCTCAGGGGACACTGATGGCATTGACCAAAGCGGAGATGGCGGAACGCCTGTTCGATGAGGTGGGTTTGAACAAGCGGGAAGCCAAGGAATTCGTCGACGCGTATTTCGACGTGCTGCGCGACGCCCTGGAGCAGGGGCGTCAGGTGAAGCTATCGGGTTTCGGCAACTTCGATCTGCGGCGCAAGAATCAGCGCCCGGGCCGCAATCCCAAGACGGGTGAGGAGATCCCGATCTCCGCGCGAACCGTGGTGACCTTCCGCCCAGGCCAGAAGCTCAAGGAGCGGGTCGAGGCTTACGCTGGAGGCGAGTCGAATGCTTGATCCGGGCAGTAACCGCGAGCTGCCGCCGATCCCGGCCAAGCGCTACTTCACCATCGGTGAGGTCAGCGAGCTGTGCGACGTCAAGCCGCACGTCCTGCGCTACTGGGAAACCGAGTTCCCCAGCTTGGAACCAGTCAAGCGTCGCGGCAATCGACGTTATTACCAGCGCCACGACGTGCTGATGGTGCGGCAGATCCGGGGCCTGCTCTACGAGCAGGGCTATACGATCGGCGGTGCGCGTTTGCGGCTGGAGGGCGATGGGGCCAAGCAGGAGTCCGCGCTGAGCAATCAGATCGTCCGACAGGTCCGTCTGGAACTGGAGGAAGTGCTGCAGCTGTTGCGGCGCTAACGGTCCTCGGCATCATTGCTGGGCCTTAAAGTCGTAAAGCGGGGTGCCCGTCGATCGACTTATCCGGTATGATGCGCGGCCCGCCTGCTGGCGGGTCATGTTTTTGCGAAGTCGGGGCGTAGCGCAGCCTGGTAGCGCATCTGCCTGGGGGGCAGAGGGTCGTCGGTTCAAATCCGGCCGTCCCGACCATTCGCAGACCTGTAGAGACCAGTAGAAGCATAAGGCGCCTGGCGAAAGCCGGGCGTTTTTGCTTCTTGTTGATTAGGTTGATCTGCGTCCCACTTTCACGTGTTCTCGACCAGCGGTGAAGGCATATTGAGCTTGCTGAGTTGCAAGTAACCGTTGCGCCTTCCCGTGTTCACGATTGTGGTCAGGAACTGCTGGCCGGATACGTGGGTGCCCGGCGTTTAAAAATTGGTGCAAAGCAGCATCATTGCAAGCTTTCCGGAGAATCGACGGCCTCACGCTGTCCGTTCTTTTCCTGAACTTGCGTGATGTAAGTCACATGAATTCATTTTGTTTGAAGTCTGGAGGCCTTCTGACCGCTGTGCCATAGTCAAGCGTAGACCGTGTTCACTTTGGGCCTGCGGATGCTTTTCTCAAGTCCGGTGACGCTTGCACACCTCCTCGCAATGCGCTCCGCCTGCGCTGGTATGACCCGCAGGCGACGCGGGCTCCCCTTACTCACAAGGTAAAGACCAACCTTCATGGCCCTAGCCTCTTCCTCCAAAAGTCCATTTGTATGGCTCGCGTTGATGTGCCTGGTGTTTCTCACCAGTTGCAGTGCCACGCGCGGCATGCAGTCCTCATTGCCCGCGCCTGACCCGTTGGGCGAAATCAAGGAAACGCCGGAATACCGTATCGGTGCCGGTGACCTGATCCAGATCCAGGTCTTCCAGATCGAGGATCTCGAGCGCCAGGTCCGCGTCGATAACGAAGGCATGATTTCCTTGCCCCTGATCGGCAACATCAAGGCAGCGGGCCTGACCCGTAGCGAGCTGGAGGCGGAGATCACCCGGCGCTACGGCAGCAAGTTCCTGCAGGATCCCCAGGTATCGGTGCTGATCCAGGAGTTCACCAGTCAGCGCGTGACGGTCTCCGGCGCGGTTTCCAAGCCTGGCAACTATCCGCTCAATGGTGCGACCCAACTGACGCTGCAGCAGGCACTGGCCGAGGCGCAGGGCGTCAGCGACCTGGCCAGCCGCCAGAACGTGGTGGTGTTCCGCCAGATCGATGGTCAGAAGATGATCGCGCGCTTCGATTTGACAGAGATCGAGAAGGGGAAAGACCCCGATCCGGAGATTTATGGCGGTGACATCGTCGTGGTCTACCGTTCCGATGCACGCCTGCTCCTGCGTACCGTCCTGGAGCTCACTCCCTTTGTCATGGTCTTCAGGGCTTATCGATGAGTAGCGCCGATCACAGCCCCGTGCACAGCCACGCCAAACATGCCGACGTGACGCTTGCCGAGTACTGGCACGCCATCGTTTCTCGACGCTGGCTCATTGCCGGGATCACGATCCTGGTGGCCGCCGCCGTCCTGGTCGGGACCCTGCTCACCACGCCGCAATACCGGGCGACCACGACGTTGCAGATCAATCGCGATGCGATGAACGTGGTCAACATCGAAAACCTGATGCCCGCGGAGTCGCCGATGGATCGCGACTTCTACGAGACGCAGTACGAACTGCTTCGTAGTCGCACGCTGGCCCAGGAAGTGATCCGCAAGACCCATCTGGCGGATCACCCGGCCTACAAGGACATCGCCCAGAAGGCGGCGGAAAACGCCGCGGCGGGCGCGGAGGGTGACCAAGCCTCGGTCCAGAAGCGGCAGCAGGAGGCCGTCGAGCGCGCACTGACTGCCGATGTGCTGGCCGGGTTGGAAGTGGAGCCGGTTCGCAACTCGCGTCTGGCCAAGGTGCACTTCAGTTCGCCCGACCCGGCCCTGTCCGCGCAGGTCGCCAACGCATATGCCAGCACCTTCATCGCGGACAATCTGCAGCGGCAGCTGGATGCGTCGACCTTCGCGGTCAAGTACCTGTCAGAGCGTCTTGACCAGCTTCGCGGCAAGGTGGAAGAGTCCGAGCGCGCACTGGTTGATTACTCGGGTGATCAGCAGATCGTGTCGGTGGGCGACGACCAGCCTTCGCTGCCAGCGCAGAACCTGAGCGAACTCAATGGCATGCTGGCCGCATCCCAGACCGCGAAGATCCAGGCCGAAGCCGCCTGGAACGAGGCGCGGGGCGGGAATGGGCTGAATCTGCCCCAGGTGGTGTCCAGTCCGCTGATCCAGCGTCTGCGCGAAGCGCAGGTGGACATGGAAAGCGAGTACAACCAGAAGCTGGCGACCTACAAGCCGGACTATCCGGAAATGATGCGCCTCAAGGGACGCATCGAAGCCGGACGCCGCCAGATTCAGCAGGAGATCGGCGTCATCCGGGCGTCTTTGAAGTCGCAATATGATGCAGCGGCGCAGCAGGAGCAGCTGACCGAACAGCAGATCAATTCGCTCAAGCACGATCAGCTGGACCTGCAGGAGCGAAGCATCCGTTACAACATGCTCAAGCGGGACGTGGACACCAATCGCCAGATCTACGACGCGCTGTTGCAGCGCTTCAAGGAAATTGGCGTGGCAGGGAATGTCGGGGCCAACAATATCTCGGTCATCGATCCGGCCGAGATCCCGGGATCCCCGTACTCGCCCCGTCTGCCAGTCAATCTCGCACTGGGCATTGTGTTCGGCTTCTTCCTTGGATTGGTCATTGCATTGGTATTGCATTTGGTCAGCTCGATGAGGCGTGCGTCCCGGGGGTAGGTGCAACGGATTCACGCTGCCGACCTCAGCGTGAATCCTTCACCACGAACGTGCACCACTACACAGAATGCTGACGTCTTTCATGAGAGTGTTGCGTCGCACCACGCTCCAACTGTGCGACTATTGCCGTGCGGTAGATGGCACAGCACTCTCGAGTGGTACTTAAAAGGTACCGTCAACGGCCAAGGGGCAGGTGGATTCACGCACCTGCAGCGGCCGGAGGCGGGCGATTTCGACGTCTTGTATCGGTATTGGCGATCCCCCGCGCCGTGCCGGAATTGGATAAACGGAGAACGCCATGCTCTTGGCTGATTTGAGCGGCGGTGCTTACACCACCTCGTCGCCGCGCTTGCTTACGAAGTACTCTGCAGCAGCTGACGTGGTGCTGCGGGTCTCTGACATCCTGGTCGTCATCGCGGCGGCCCTGGTTGCCTATCGCCTGCGATTCGACACCTGGCTGCCGGCGGCCGGCTACAGAATGGTGATTGGGACCACGCTGCTGTATGCGGTGATCTGTTTCAGTGCCTTCCCGCTGTACCGCAGTTGGCGCGGCCGTGGGCTGGGGCGCGAGATCCTGGTTCTGGGGATGGCATGGACGGGCGTGTTCGCGCTCTTCGCCGTGCATGCCCTGATCGTCCAAATGGGGCAGTTCGTCTCCCGCGCCTGGGTCGGCACCTGGTATCTCACCGGGTTTGTGGCGCTGGTCCTCTCCCGGACAGCGCTGCGCAACGGCCTCAATGTGCTGCGAAGCAATGGCATGGACGTGCAGCGCGTCGTGGTCATTGGCTTGCGTACCCCTGTCTTCCGTCTGCAGAAGTACCTGGCCCGAAACAACTGGGTCGGCCTGCAGATGGTGGGTTACTTCCAGAGCCGTTACGACATGGTGCCCAGCGCGGCGTCCAGCCAGCTTCCGTGTCTGGGCATCTCCGCCCCAGAGGAGCTTGAGCGGTACCTGCAGCAGAACACCATCGAGCAGGTATGGATTTCCATGCCGCTTGGCGATCGCGACCGGATCAAGGCGTTGCTCCAGGTGCTCGACCGGTTCCCGATCACGGTCAAGCTGGTGCCGGACCTGTTCGACTTCGGCATGCTGAATCAGCAGGGCGAGCAGATCGGCAACGTGCCGGTGATCAATCTGCGCCAGGGCGGCGTTGATCGCGACAACTATTTTGTGGTGGCCAAGTCGCTGCAGGACAAGTTTGTCGCCATCGCCGCGCTCGCGGTGCTGTGGCCCCTACTGCTCGCGATCGCCATTGGCGTGAAGCTGAGCTCCCCCGGCCCGGTGTTCTTCCGCCAGAAGCGCAACGGCCTTGGCGGCCGCGAGTTCTACATGCTCAAGTTCCGCTCCATGTACGTGCAGCAGGAAGGGGCGGTCGAAGTGAAGCAGGCCACCAAGGGCGATGCACGCATCACCCGTTTCGGTGGGTTCTTGCGGCGTACCAGCCTCGACGAGCTTCCGCAGATCTTCAACGTGCTTGGCGGCAGCATGTCCATCGTAGGGCCGCGCCCGCATGCGGCGCAGCACAACACCCACTACGAAAAGCTCATCAATCACTACATGCAACGCCACTACGTCAAGCCCGGCATCACCGGCTGGGCGCAGGTAAATGGCTTCCGTGGCGAGACGCCTGAGCTTCGGACCATGAAGAAGCGTGTGCAGTACGACCTTGATTACATCCGCCGCTGGTCGTTGTGGCTGGACTGCAAGATCATCGTGCTGACGGCGTTCCGCGTGCTTGGCCAGAAGACCGCGTACTGACCCCATGGCTGCTGTACATCATCACGTGGTCTCCGGGCCTGGCCCGGAAGCCCGCGCGGTCGCGCATCCGCTGCGGGATCTTTTCATCGAGTTGCTGCTGCTGTTCTCGGTTGGTTACAACTTCGTTCTCGCGATTGTGAATGCGCAGCTGGTCTCGATTTCGCCAGCGATGACCTACGCGGCGGAGTTTCTGATCTACGCCAGTTGTTTCGGTATCGGCATCTGGACCATGGAGCGCCAAAAGATCGTGGCGATCCTGTCCGGGATTGGCTTGGTCGCCGCGGTCATGCTGTTTCGCTACCTGATGGAATGGCATGTCGATGCCAAGTTCATCCGCGATGCCCTGATCCCGTTTGCGTTCCTCGTGCTCGGCACCAGCTACGGCGGCTCGTTGCCGCGTCTGTTCCTGCGCATGGCGATCATCGTCAGTCTGATTGGCGCCGTGGAACTGACGGCCCCCGATCTGTACGGCAACGTCGTCAACCCCAAGAGCTACTACGTGAACACGCGTGGCGCGGATGCGAGCGGCTTCTGGAACCAGGACAGCAATCTGTTCGTCAGCGCGACGCGCCCTGGCGAGCGCAACTTTCTGCCGGGCAGCGACCTGCCGCGCGCTTCCTCGATTTTCGTCGAGCCGGTGACGACCGGTAACTTCATCGTGTTCTTCTGCGCGATCGTGCTGGTGTTCTGGAGATCCTACCGGCCTGCTCAACTCGCGCTTTGCGGCCTGTTGCTGCTGTTCCTTGTCGTTGCCTCAGATGGGCGGCTGGCGGCCGGAACCAGCATTCTTCTATTGATGGGGGCGCCTTTCCTTCGTCGGATGGATCAACGCCTCTCGTTTCTGATCATGCCCCTGACCGTCCTGGGAGCCATGCTGCTGGTGTGGATCACGCGGGTGTCCGCCTACGAGGACACCACGCTGGGGCGCATCTATCTCACTGTGCATGCCTTGCGAGAGATGCCGGCCGAGGCGTGGCTTGGCCTCAACTTCGACGTGCCTTACACGTATTTTGACAGTGGCATTGCGTATTTCGTTGCGTCGCAGTCGATCATGGTCGTGGGAGCCTTTTTGCTGGCTTTTGCATTTGGCCTGGAAATGCCCACGCAGGACGGCCAGGCGTTCAAGAACTTCTTCATGCTGGCGTTTTCGACCAGTCTCCTCGTCTCCAACAGCCTGTTTTCCGTCAAGTCCGCCGCATTGTGGTGGTTCGTATGCGGCGCGATGTGGCAGTTGCGTGATGTGCCCTGGCTCGCGGGCGCGGGGACGTTCGGAAGGCCAGTGCGCTTTTCTCGCAGCGCCGCAGATGGGGTTGTTTCGTGAAAGTTGTGCATGTCGTGCGGCAGTTCCATCCATCGGTCGGCGGGATGGAGGATGTGGTCCTCAACGTGGCCAAGCATCATCGTGAGACGAGCGGTGATGCGGTCGAAGTGGTGACACTCGATCGTGTGTTCAGTCAGCCCGAACTCGCGCTGCCTGCGGAAGAGGTTCACCGCGATATCCCGGTCAAGCGCCTGTCCTGGTCTGGATCCAGTCGCTATCCCATTACGCGTGGCGTGCTTCAGGCGATCAAGTCGGCGGACGTTGTCCATGTCCATGGCATCGACTTCTTCTACGACTACCTTGCGGCCACCCGGCTGGTGCATCGCAAGCCGCTGTTGGTCTCGACGCACGGTGGCTTTTTTCATACCGCCTATGCGTCAAGGTTGAAGCAGTTCTGGTTCGGAAGCATCACGCGCGCGTCGGCACGCGCCTATCAGCGTGTGATCGCGACCAGCGAGAACGATGGTGCGGTTTTTTCCAAGGTTGTCGCGCCCGAGCGCCTGCGGGTGATCGAAAACGGTGTCGATGTCACCAAGTTTTCCGGTCGCGGCAGCGGCCAGAACGGGCGGACGTTGATCTATTTTGGTCGTTGGTCCGTCAACAAGGGGCTGATCGACACGCTGGACCTGTTCGGCGCGCTGCGTTCGCGCAACCCCGAATGGCGCTTGATCATTGCCGGTCGTGAGTACGATCTGACGCGCGCGGACCTCGAGCGCGAGATCGACGCGCGGGGCCTGAAGGGCCATGTCGATATTTCGGTTTCCCCTTCAGAGGACGAATTGGGCCGGCTCATCGAAAAGGCGCAGTACTTCGTGTGCCTTTCCCGTCATGAAGGGTTTGGAATCGCGCCCGTGGAGGCCATGAGCGCCGGTTTGATTCCGATCCTGAGTTCGATACCGCCCTTTGTTCGTCTTGTCGACGAGTCTGGATTGGGTGTGATCGTGAACCCTTCAGACGCGGGCACCAGCGCAGATGTCGTGCAGGCCTACGTCGGGATCGATGATGAAACCTTCATTCGTCGCCGCCAGGACGCCATGCAATATGTGCAGCGGTACGACTGGCAGCATGTGGTCGGACGCTACGTCGACGAGTACCACGCGGCGCTTGGCGCGGGAGGCCGGGCTTGAGCTCCACTGAGGCGAACGTTGGCTTGGGCCTGGGAGCGCGTCCGGTACTCACGGTGCTCCAGCAGTTCAATGCGCCGACACCCAAGACCAATCCCTACCTGATCCAGCTGTTGCGCGCGCTTGAACCGATGGTGCGGGTCCAATTCTGGTCGCTGCGTCGGGCTTTGCTGACCCGCTACGACGTCGTCCACCTGCATTGGCCTGAATATACGATGCGCCATTCCAGTGCGTTGGGGCGCCTGCTCAGGCAGGCGGCGGTCGCACTCTTGTTGCTGCGCTGGACGTTGATGCGCACGCCAGTGGTGAGGACGCTGCACAACCTGGAGCCCCATGAGCGTGGCGGGGTCATCGAATCGGTGCTGCTCAGGTGGATGGATCGCCTTGTGGTGCGCTGGATCCGGATCAATGCAACGACCGAGGCGCGCCTGCCCGCGACCGACACGGTGCTCCACGGCCATTACCGGGACTGGTTTGGTGCGCAGTCACTTCGCCCGGTGCTGGGAAGATTGCTTCATTTCGGCCTGATTCGTCCCTACAAGGGGGTCGAGGTGCTGCTTGATGTCATGGCAGGACTCGCCGACTCGGGGCTCGCCCTGCGGATCGTGGGAAATCCTTCCGACGCGGCGATGCGCGAGTTGGTGGAACGCAAGTGCGACGCGGATTCCAGGGTGAGCGCCCTGCTGCAGTATGTCGACGATGCCACCCTGGCGCGGGAAGTCGCTGAAGCGGAATTGGTGGTCCTGCCCTATCGAGAGATGCACAATTCCGGCACGCTTTTGCTGGCGTTGTCGCTGTCGCGGCCCGTCCTCGTGCCGCGCACGGGCAACAATGAGGCGGTTTCAGCGGAAGTTGGCGAAGGTTGGGTCTTGATGTACGACGGTGAGCTGAGCCCGGAAGTGGTTGAAGAAGGGCTGCGCCGCGCGCGCGCATTGGGTGGTGGCGAAAGCCGGCCCGACCTGTCCCGCCGTGAGTGGCTACGCGCGGGGCAACAACACTATCGGACGTATGCTGCTGCAATCCGTGCACGCCGTGCACGCGGTCGCAACAGTGGCATGGAACGCCGGCGCCTCATTGCAAGCAAGGGGCGTTGAGGCCATGTCAGCGACGGCGCAAGACGGGCCTCCGGGATCGACCTCGGGGCTAGGCTCCCGGGCGGCTGCTGGGGCGGCCAAGACCATGCTGGGGCAGGGTGCTCGCATGGTGGTGCAGTTTGGCGGGATCATCCTGCTGGCCCGCCTCCTGAGTCCGGAAGACTACGGTTTGATGGCGATGGTGACCGCCCTGGTCGGGATCTGCGAGATCTTGCGGGATTTTGGTCTGTCCTCGGCGGCCATCCAGGCCAAATCCCTTTCCAAGGAGCAGCGCGACAACCTGTTCTGGCTCAATAGCGGGATCGGGCTGGTCCTGGGTCTCACTGTATTTGCAGGCGCAGGCGCGATTGCGCGCTTCTATCACGAGCCACGCCTGATCGCCGTCGCACAGGTCATGTCGGTGACCTTCCTGCTCAGCGGGATGAACACCCAGTATCGCGCTCACTTGAGTCGCGGCCTGCAGTTCGGTCGTCTGGCCATGAGCGACGTCGGCGGCCAGAGTCTGGGCCTGATCGCCGGCGTGTGTGCCGCGCTCTATGGCTTGGGGTATTGGGCACTGGTCATCCAGCAGGTCGTCGGTGCCTTTATCGGGCTGTCGGTTTCCGCCATTGCCTCCAAGTGGCTTCCGGGGCGTCCGCATCGCGGCGTGCCCATGCGCAGCTTCCTGACATTTGGCGGCCACCTGATGGCGGCGCAGATGCTGGGCTACGTCAGCCAGAACATCGGGCAGGTCGTGATCGGCTATCGCATCGGGGCCGAGGCCCTTGGCCTGTACAACCGCGCGTTCCAGTTGCTGATGATGCCGTTGAATCAGATCAACGCCCCGGCGACGACCGTCGCGCTGCCCGTGCTTTCCAAACTTCAGGACGAGCCGTCGCGCTATGCGGCCTTTCTGCTGCGTGGGCAGACGGTGATGATCCATGTGATCGTCGCCATTTTCTCCTTTGCCTGCGCTCAGGCCTCGCCGCTGATCATTCTGTTCCTTGGCCAGAAGTGGCAGCCCGCTGTCCCCATCTTCCAGATCCTGACCCTTGGAGGAATCTTCCAGGTGGTGGCCTATGCGGCCTACTGGGTGTTCTTGTCGCTGGGGCTCACGCGCGAGCAGCTGACCTACTCGGTGCTGGTCCGGGTGCTGACCATCTGCTGCATTTTCGCAGGCGTGCACTGGGGTGCATTGGGCGTCGCCGTAGGCTACTCCACGGGCTTGGCGTTGACATGGCCGATCTCGGTAATCTGGGTCACACGCGCCGGCAAGGCGCCCGGCATGGCGATGTTCAACAACGGACTACGCGCCATTATTGGCTACGGTGTCTGCGCCGTCGCGTCCTGGTCCGTTTCCCATCATTTCGCCAGTACGCCGGTCATGGAACTGGTTGTCGGCCTGCCGACGATCATGCTGGCCTTTGGCGTGGTCTGCCTGGTGTGGCCTGCCTTCCGGCGCGATGTCATGACCATCCTGAATAGTCGGGATCTTCTCCGTCGCCGCAAGTGATTCAAGCGGCCCGGTTGCCGCCCCTTAAGCTCTGCTCGTTCGATTTCGAACGTCTCACCAGCTGCCACGCGAACCGTTACCCGGATGCTGCGCGTGCATCCCCCGAACTGGAGACGTGTCTTGAACCAGAACAACAGCAAGCGCTTCGGCTATTACGCGGAGCGACTCTTCTCGCGTGGTCGTCATCCCGGCTTCCTGCGGCGCGCCGGCCGTGCAATGTTCCGCTGGGTGGCGCCCCGGCAAGGCACCGGTCCGCATGTACTGCTGGCCCCGCCTGGTGGTGGCAACATCGGCGACCAAGCCATGATCAATGCATACCTGGAAAATGTCGCCGGCCCGGTGGTGATGGTGGTCAGGCGTGGCGACGCCGCTGTCCAGCAGCCGATCGCTGGCGAACGTGTGGACTGCATCGAGTTGGAGCATCTGGTGTATGGGGGCGGCTTGATGCATTTGCGCGACGTAGTGCGCTTCGCGCAAGTGCTCCGCGGTGCCAGGTCACTGTCCATCATCGGCGCGGACATCATGGACGGTGCCTACAACGCCATGGCCTCGGTGCATCGCGCCAATCTCGCGTCCTGGTCGGCGGCTGCTGGGATTGACACGCGGGTCCTTGGCTTCAGCTGGAACGGCGCGCCGCATCCACTCGCATCGGTGGCCCTGCGCGAAGCGTCGCGCAATGGCGTGCGACTGTTTCTGCGGGATCCAATTTCCGCGTCGCGTGCGCGTGAAGCCGGGCTGGAAAACGTCCAAGACGTAATGGATACGGTATTTGCCGCATCCAGACAGGAGGAAGGGAAAACCTTGCGCCGTATTCAGGCTTTCGCCCAAGGTGGCGCCTACGCGCTGGTCAACGCCAGCGCGCTCGTGGCCGCTGGCGTCGATCAATGTGATGAATATGAAGCCGTCGTCCGTACGCTGCTTGATCGGGGGCTGCGGGTGGTCCTGCTTCCCCACGTTTCCCGTCCAAGCGGCGATGACAAGCGTGAACTGGAAGCGCTGCACGCACGCGTGACGGATCCTGGTGTGATGCGCGTCAACGAACTGCTGACGCCGGAGCAAGTACGCTGCATCGCACAACACGCGCGCTTGGTCATCACCGGACGCATGCATCTGGCCATCCTCTCGCTGTCAGGCGGTACGCCCGCAATCACTTTGGCTACACAGGGCAAAGTGGAAGGTCTCATGCAGATGTTCGGGACAGAAGAGCTCTGCATCGCGCCGAAGGCCGGATTCGGCGCGCGTGTCGTATCGCTCGTACGTAAGCTGTTGGATGATCAGGGCCGTACCGAGCAACAGATCGTTTCACGCCTCCCCCACGTGTCACTCCTCTCCAGGAGGAATTATGTCGGTCTCTGACCTCGAAGCTGACGCGATCGAGCGACCTGCGCCGTCCGTGCAGGTTGCATCGATTTCCCAGCAGCGCTATCTCGTGCTGTCAGCGCACGATTACCGGACGCCGCGTCGCGCCAACATTCATTTCATTACAGATGAACTGGCCAAGCGCGGCCCCACGCGCTTCTTCTCATTGCGCTACAGCCGTCTTTCCCGGATGAAGAAAGACATGCGCCTGCCGCTGGACGCTACCTCCAACCAGATCGTCAAGCACAAGGGCGTGGAGTGCTATCTGTGGCGGACCTTCGTCCACCCCTTCAATACGCGGCGCGCCTGGTTGCGTCCGGTTGAGAATGCGATGTTTCGCATGTATGCGTCCAACCCGCCGGCGGTGCTGGAGCAGTGGATCCGCGAAGCGGACGTCATCGTGGTCGAAAGCGGCACGGCGGTGGCGTTCATTCGCCTGGCCAAGCGACTCAATCCCGACGCACGCCTGGTCTATCGCGCCTCCGATGGCCTGAGCACCATCGAGGTCGCCGAGTTCATCTCGCGCGAATTCGATGATGTCTGCGGGATGCTGGACTCGATTGCGTTGGTCTCGCCGGTCATGGCCGATGAGATCAACAGCCAGCACAACGTCTATCACGTCGGCCACGGCGTGGATCCCAAGCTCGATGAGATGGGCGATCCGAATCCCTATGACGAGGAAGGCATCCATGCCGTGTCGGTGGGCTCGATGTTGTTCGACCCGGCCTTCATCGCCCACGCCAGCCATGCGTTCCCGCAGGTGACCTTCCATGTGATCGGCTCCGGCCAGGGTCGGCACCCGGACTATGCCGACAATGTCATCGTCTACGGCGAAATGAAGCATGCTGACGTGGTGCGCTACATGAAGCACGCGCGTTTCGGCATTGCCCCCTATGCATCGGAGCAGGTGCCGGCCTACCTGGCCGATAGCTCGATGAAGTTGCTGCAGTACGATTTCTTTGGGTTGCCTGCGGTCTGTCCGCATGCCGTGGTCGGGACCTATGCCTCCCGCTTCGGCTACACCCCCGGTGACGAGGCCTCGATCCGAAGCGCGGTCGAGTCGGCCCTCAATGCGCCGCATGTGCGCCATCGGGAATGCCTGGACTGGCCGGAGACCACCGATCGTCTGCTGGAGCCGGAGCGCTATCCGGAGATCCGCGTCGAATCTTGACCATTGGCGCGTCTGCGCTGCAGGCGCAATGGCCGGGCCTTGCAGGGGAGGTGTCCGGACGATTGGAGGCGCGCCTCGCCCCTAGGAGTGTGATGTGACTTTTCTTGAAAATCTTGTTGAGCGCCGCGAGCGCAAGGCGCTGTTCTGGTGGCAGCCCAAGGATGGCTCGGTCAATGTCGGCGACCATCTTTCCAAGGTGCTGGTGCAGCAGGTGCTCGCATTGCGGGACACCACCCTGTTGGCCAAGCGTCCCGGGACCCCGCGCCTGCTGTGTATCGGTTCGGTGCTGCACTTTGCGGAGGATGGCAATGTCGTGTGGGGAAGCGGGATCAACGGCAAGATCCCGGATTCGGCGCATCGTTACAGCCAGCTCGATATTCGCGCGGTACGCGGTCCGCTGACCCGTGAATACCTGCAGCGTCGCGGGCTGGAAGTGCCAGAGGTCTACGGCGATCCTGCGCTGCTGACCCCTCGCTTCTTCGAGAAGCGCTTGCTCATGCCCGAGACCCAGCGCCCTTACGCGATCGTGCCGCACTTCAACGAGCCCATCGAAAAGTACGCCGACTACGCGGATAAGCTGATCTCGCCCCGCATCGAGCCGGCTGCGTTCGTTCGCCAGCTGCTTGGGGCCGAGCGCATCGTGAGCAGCTCGCTGCACGGCGTGATCCTGGCCGAGGCCTACGGCATCCCCGCCGTCTATCTGGACTGGGGCAACGGCGAGGATCGGTTCAAGTATGACGATTACTACGCAGGCACCGGGCGGATGAGCTGGCGGTCGGGCAACTCGGTCGAGGAGTGCCTGGACATCGGGGGCAACGACGCATTCGATCTGGCTCGGATCCAGCAGGGCTTGATGGATGTGTTCCCGTATGACCTCTGGTAACGCAGTGGCTGCCCCGGATCCGATCTCCAGGCCCGCCGGGTTCGAGGGTGAATACGTCGCGCTGGGCGGCTATCCGATCCTCAGCACGGACCTGGAGACCTTCAGCCGGAGATTGCTGGAGATGCTGGAGTCGGGAGGCCGGCAGTGCGTGTTCTTCGCCAACACCAATTTCGTGGTGGAGTGCCGCGGACTGCGCGAGGTCCTGGACGCGCCTGGGGTGACCATCGTCAACGACGGCATTGGCCTGGACCTGGCAGCGATGATGGTGCACCGCCGCCGGTTTCGGGAGAACCTCAACGGGACCGATCTGATCCCCTCGCTCTGTCAGCGCAGCCACCGCCCGCTGCGGTTCTTCCTGCTGGGTGCCAAGCCCGGCATTGCGGATGCGGCGGCCAAGACCCTGGCCGAACGCTATGGCCAGCAGGTGGTCGGCGTCTGCGATGGCTATGGCCAGATGCGGGCGCAGGGCACGCAGTTGGTGGATACCATCAACCAGGCACGCCCGGACATGCTGTTGGTGGCCCTGGGCAATCCACTGCAAGAGCGCTGGATCCTTGAGCATCGCGCCTCGCTGGACGTGCCGCTCGCCTTTGGTGTGGGGGCGCTCCTGGACTTTCTGTCCGGCAACGCCAGGCGCGCGCCGGCTTGGGTGCAGCGGATTCACATGGAGTGGGCCTTCCGCCTGTTGCATGAGCCGCGCCGCCTGCTCAAGCGTTACAGCATCGACTTGTTTACGTTCTTCGGCGTGTGTCTGCGCGCGCAGCGCCGGGCTGTTCAGGCCGAGCGTGCGGGCTGACGTGGTCCGCTCAGTCGGGACCTGCCTGCCGGTGGGCACGGTCTAAACGGTCTCACGGCAGGGCGCCCACGACGGCGCCATGCCCATTACGGCGCGCATGATCGCCGCTGTAAGGGTTGACGCTCGAGGGATGGGGGCTCCGAAGGACCGCCGTGTCGTCCCATGTACAGTGGCGCTACCGGCAGGACAAAGGATCCAATCAGCCGTAGGACGTCGGCGAGTTGGCCCCCCAGGGGCGAGAACGTCCTTGGAGTCGGTCAGGCTCGAAGGCAGTCTGAAGGTCGGGTCCATGTGTGCTGCCTTGAGCGAGATCGACAAGCCTCCTCCTGTAGCGCAGAGAACCACGCCTCTGCTTTCGGTGCGAGTGCGGCACGCCTGCGGCACGTGCGACCTGCTTGCTACGATGGCGCCATGACAGGTGAGGCCGATCAACGCATCCACACATTGCAACTGGCGCCGCATCCGGAAGGCGGGCACTACCGGCGCGTACACGCGTCCGAACGCGTCGTGGCCGCGCCAGGAGGCCCGCTTCGGCCGGCGATGACCGCCATCACTTTCCTGCTCAAGCAGGGCGAGCGCAGTCGGTGGCACCGGGTGGATGCCGACGAGCTGTGGCACTGGCAGGCCGGCGGCGCGCTCTGCCTGCAGCAGTTCGACGTGGTCGATGGGACCTTGCGAACGGTGGAGCTGGGGCCCGTATCGGAGGGCCATGTCGCCATGGCGGTCGTGCCTGCCGGGCAATGGCAGCGCGCCTGGACGTCCTCCGCGTTCGCCCAGGTCGGCTGTGTCGTGGCACCGGGCTTCACCTGGGAGGGATTTGCCCTGCTGGAGCAGGCGCCGGAGGTGGGGGTGCGATTGCAGGCGCTTGGCGTCGGCGAGGACGCCTGAGCCGGGGATTTCAATGGGGGACGGGATGCGTCGATGGCTGCTGCTGGTGGGATTGGTGGGCTGCGCACTGGCAACGTTGGCTCGCGCGCAACAGGTACCGGCCACCGCTTCGCCGACGCAGGCGGAGCCTGTGCCCATTACCGACATGGCGCCGATGATCGTGTCGGGGGTGCAACCCGGGCCGGGCCTGTGGAAAGTGACAGCACCGGATGGCCATGTGCTGTGGGTCCTGGGCACGCTGACGCCGCTGCCCAAACGCATGGACTGGCAATCGCGTGAGGTCGAAGCGGCCATCGACCAGTCGCAGGAGTTGCTGCTCCCGCCGACCATGTCGCTGGACACGGGCCGGGGCATGTTCCGCAACCTGTTTCTGCTGCCGGCGCTGTTCAAGGCGATCAAGAATCCCGATGGCAAACAGCTGCAGGACGTGGTGCCGGCCAGTGAATATGCGCGGTGGCGTGTCCTCAAGGCGCGCTACATGGGCGGCGATCAGAGCGTCGAGCGGCGGCGTCCGATCTTCGCCGCGCTCGAGCTCTACAAGGATGCGATGCGTCGCTCGGGCCTGAGCACCGACAACGTCGTGGCCGACCGCGTGGAAAAGCTCGCCAAGCGTGCGGATTTGAAAATCACCCCGGTGGTGAGCACGGTCAAGCTGGAGGACCCGAAGGCGGCCATCAAGGAATTCCAGCGCACCGGACTGGAGGATCGGACTTGCTTTGCCAGGACGCTGGATGTCCTTGAGCATGAAATCGATGCGATGCGTCTGCAGGCCAATGCATGGGCGATGGGGGATGTGGAGGCGTTGCGCGTGGCGCCGCAGGCCAGCCAATACGCGGTGTGCCAGACGGCCATCGGCGAAAGCGCCATCGCCCGCAAACTGGGTCTCAATGACCTGCGTGAGCGCTCGCTCCAGCTCTGGCTGGAAAAGGCCGAGTCCGCGCTGGCCCACAACTCCAGCACGATCGCCTTGCTGCCCATGGGCCTGGTGCTGCGCAAGGGCAATCTGATGGACGCGCTGCGCGCCAAGGGCTACACCGTGCAAGCGCCCGGCGAGTACTGAGGCCAGCCAGATCCGCCGTGCGGACTGCGCAGCTGGTCGAGCAGCGACTTCGCAGCGGGAAGTTCCAGCACGCCTTCGCTGCCCAGAAGTGGCCACCGTTTGGTAATACGGTGATCGGGGCGTCCAGGCGCTCGGCCAGCAGGGCCCGAGGTGGCACCACGCCGTGCAGACGGGCGTCATCCAGGGCGATGTCGGTGAAGGCATCGGGTTGGCGGAGGCCCGGCAGCAGGGCCGCCAAAGCGCTTAGTTGCCGCGCATCATCTTGCCGCCGACAGGGCCGCCGCCTGACCTGACTGCAGCTGCGGCCAGCGCTTCAGGATTGCGCCGCGGATGCCGCTTGCGTCGAGCCCGGCTTCCGCCAGCAACTGCTCGCGGCTGGCGTGATGCTGAAACGCATCGGGCAGGCCCAGGTGCAGGATCGGTACGGTCAGGGCCTCGGCATTGAGCAACTCGGCCACGCCCGAACCGGCGCCACCGGCCACCACGTTGTCTTCCAATGTCACCAAGCCGTCGTGGCTGCGGGCCAGCTCAAGCACCAGGGCGCGGTCAAGCGGCTTGATGAAACGCATGTTGACCACCGTCAGGCCCAGTTCGCGGCCGACCTGCTCGGCGGCGGGCACGGTGGCGCCGAACGCCAGCAACGCCACCTGCCGCCCACGATGCCGGACCTGCGCCTTGCCCAGCGGCAGGGTGTCCAGGCTCGCCTCGCTGCTGACGCCAGGACCGCTGCCGCGCGGGTAGCGCACCGCTGCCGGGCCCTGGTGCCTGAAGCCGGTGGACAACATCTGGCGGCATTCGTTCTCGTCGGCGGGGGCCATCACCACCATGTTGGGCACGCAGCGCAGGAAGCTCAGGTCCAGGTTGCCGGCATGCGTGGCGCCGTCCGGACCGACCACGCCGCCGCGATCGATCGCGAACAGCACGTCCAGGTCCTGGATGGCCACGTCATGCACCAACTGGTCGTAGGCGCGCTGCAGGAACGTGGAGTAGATGGCCACCACCGGTTTGGCGCCGTCACAGGCCATGCCCGCCGCCAGCGTGACCGCGTGCTGTTCGGCAATCGCCACGTCAAAGTAGCGGTTCGGGAACTCCTTGGAAAAGCGCACCAGGCCCGAGCCCTCGCGCATCGCCGGGGTGATGCCCATCAGGAGCGGGTCCGCGGCGGCCATGTCGCACAGCCAGTCGCTGAAGACGTCGGTATAGGTGGGCTTCCTGGTCCCGCCGGCGGCCTTGGGCACCAGGCCCTTGTCCGGGTCGAACGGCCCCACGGCGTGGTAGCCGATCTGGTCGCCTTCGGCCAGTTCGTACCCTTTGCCCTTGGTGGTGATGACGTGCAGCAGCTGCGGGCCCTTGAGGCCCTTGAGGGTCTTCAGGGCGCTGACCAGCGCCGGTACGTCGTGGCCGTCGATCGGGCCGGTGTAATGAAAGCCCATCTGCTCGAACAGCGTGGACGGCACGAACATGCCCTTCCAGTGCTCTTCCCAACGCCGCATGAAGCGCGCCGGCGGCTTGCGCTTGTCGCCGAGCAGCTTCTTGCCGCCTTCGCGCAAGGCGTTCAGGGTCCGGGACGAACTCATCCGGCCCAGCAGCTGGGTCAGCGCGCCGACGTTCTCGGAGATGGACATCTGGTTGTCGTTGAGCACCACCAGGATGTCCGGATCCTGCTCCATGCCACCGGCATGGTTGAGCGCCTCGAAGGCCATGCCCGCGGTCATCGCGCCGTCGCCGATCACCGCCACGGTACGGCGGCCATTGCCCATGCGGGCGTTGGCGATCGACATGCCCAGCGCTGCGGAGATCGAGGTGGAGGAATGGCCGACCCCAAAGGTGTCGTACTCGGACTCCTCGCGCTTGGGAAACGGCGCCACGCCGTCGACCTGCTTGACCGTATGGATCGCATCGCGGCGCCCGGTGAGGATCTTGTGCGGATAGGTCTGGTGGCCGACGTCCCACACCAGGCGGTCGTGCGGGGTGTCGTAGAGATAGTGCAGGGCCACGGTCAGCTCGATCACGCCGAGCCCCGCCGCGAAATGACCGCCGCTCTTGCCGACCGATTCGATCAGGTAGGCGCGCAACTCGTCAGCGATGGCGGTGAGCTCTGCCTCGTCGAAACCGCGCAGGTCTGCCGGGGTTTCGATACGGGAAAGGCGGGGATAGCGGATGGCGTCGATCATCGTGGCTGCCACAGATACAGCTGCGTATTTTCCCCCCCAGGGGAAGGAGGGGCAAGCAAGGGGTTCAGTCTGCGATCACCTGACTGGTCGGCGCGTGAAACGCGCGGTCGAGCGCATTGCGGTGAACCGGCACGACAATCAGGCCGATAGGCGCGAACGCTTGGGCAGGTGAGTCTTCAGGAAGGCCATCTGGTCGGCCAGGATGTTGCGGTTGGACAGGATCAGATGCTCGATCCAGCTGGGACGGTACGGCACGGCCAACAGCGGCATGTTGGCCTGCTGCGGCGTGCGGTTCGCCTTGCGCGAATTGCAGTGAAAACAGGCGCTGACCACGTTTTCCCAGACATCACGGCCACCCTTGGAGACCGGCAGCACATGGTCGCGGGTGAGCAGTTGCCGCGAATAGGACTGGCCGCAGTACAGGCATAGATGGTCGTCGCGGGCGAACAGGGCCTGATTGGTCAGCGCCGGGGTGGGCGACAGGCCAGCGGCACGGGCATGCCCGCGCGAGGCGACGATGGGGTGCAGGTCGATGAAGCTTTGCTGGCCTGTGAGCCGGTTCATGCCGCCGCGGACGGTCATGCAGGGGTCGCCCAGCGTCCAGGCGACCGCGTCGCGCGCGTAAAGGCAGGTCGCATCCTGCCAATTGATCCAATCCAGCACCCGACCGTGGGCATCCAATGACAGGAAGCGCACGCCAGAAGGGCGGATCAGAGGGGAGAGTGCGGCGACGACTGCGCCGTCCGACGTGGCGCCATCGATCAGGGCCGGGTTGCCGGAGTCATCCGAATGAAGCTGAGCGGTGTCTGCTTCCATCGGGAAAACAGCTTATACCTGATGGATGACGAATTGTGTACCGCGTTGCGCATTGCATCGTCCTCATAGCCTCCCAGCGGACCGCCGCGAACGGAAAGGAATGCCCTGAGGCAGGCCCACCGCGCTTGCGCCGTGGGCCCGCGATGCGGCACTCAGGCGTCGAACCGCGCCTCGTCCATGGCCATCAGCGACTCGGCGCCAGCGCGGATGGCGGCGGCGTGGGCGAGCGTGCGCGGCAGCAGGCGGGCGTAGTAAAAGCGCGCGGTTTCCAGCTTGGCCTGCTTGAACGCCGCATCCTGCTGCGAGGCCTGTGCGGCGACCACGCTGCGCGCCCACCAGTAGGCCAGCACCACGTAGCCCGAATAGAACAGGTAGTCGGTGCTGGCCGCGCCCAGTTCCTCGGGGTTGGTGGCCGCGCGCTGCAGCACGTCCTGGGTCAGGGCGCCCCATTCGGCGGCCTTCTCGCGCAGCGGGGCAATGAACTCGGCGGCGGTCGCATCGCTTTCATGCGCGCTGGCGAACTGCTCGATCAGGCCCAGGAACAGCTTCAGCCCGGCCGCACCGCTGGCCGCGGTCTTGCGCCCGATCAGGTCCAGCGACTGGATGCCCGTGGTGCCCTCATAGAGGGTGGTGATGCGCGCATCGCGGGCCAGCTGTTCCATGCCGTGCTCGTGGATGTAGCCGTGGCCACCGAAGCACTGCAGCGCGTTGTAGGTGTTCTCGATGCTCCACTCGGTCTGGCAGGCCTTGGAGATCGGGGTGAGGAAGCCGGCGAGGATGTCCGCCCGTTCGCGCTCGGCCGGTTCGGTGGCGTGGTGGGCGATGTCGACCTGGGTGCCGGCGTGCAGGGCGAGCAGGCGCGCGCCTTCGGTCAGGGCCTTGATCGACAGCAGCATTCGGCGCACGTCCGGGTGGACGAGGATCGGGTCGGCGGGCTTGTCGGGGAACTTGGGCCCGGACAGCGAGCGGGTCTGCAGGCGCTCGCGCGCATAGGCCAAGGCGTTCTGGTAGGCGCGCTCGGACAGGCCGATGCCCTGCAGGCCGACGCCCAGGCGCGCAGTGTTCATCATGGTGAACATGGCCTGCAGGCCCTTGTGCGGCTGGCCGACCAGATAGCCCTGGGCGCCGTCGAAGTTCATCACGCAGGTCACCGAGCCCTTGATGCCCATCTTGTGCTCGATCGAACCGCAGCGCAGCGTGTTGCGCGCGCCGACGGTGCCGTCGCGGGCGACCTGAAACTTGGGCACCACGAACAGCGAGATGCCCTTGGCCCCGGCCGGGGCACCGGGCAGCTTGGCCAGCACCAAGTGCACGATGTTGTCGACCAGGTCGTGCTCGCCGGCGGTGATGAAGATCTTGGTGCCGGTGATGGCGTAGGTGTCTTCGCCCAGCGGCTCGGCGCGGGTGCGCAGCAGCCCCAGGTCGGTGCCGCAATGCGGTTCGGTCAGGCACATGGTGCCGGTCCAGCGGCCCTCGACCAGCGGCTTGAGGAACACCTCCTGCTGCCAGGGCTGGCCGTGGAACTTCAGCGCCTCGATCGCCCCGTGCGAAAGCAGCGGGAAGTTGCCCCAGGCCAGGTTGGCGGCGTTGATCATCTCGCCCAGCGGCACGCCCACGGTATGTGGCAGGCCCTGGCCGCCGAACTCGGTGGCCGCAGTCAGGCCGGTCCAGCCGCCTTCGGCGAACTGCGCGTAGGCCTGCTTGAAGCCGGTCGGTGTGGTGACCTCGCCGGTGGCGGCATCCAGGGCGCAGCCTTCTTCGTCGCCGACGCGGTTGAGCGGGGCCAGCACCGTGGTGGTGAAGCGGCCGGCTTCCTCCAGCACCGCGTCGACCAGCTCGGCGTTGGCGTCGGCAAAGCCCAGGCGGGCGAACAGGGGCTCGACGTCCAGCACATCGTAGAGGGCGAAACGAAGATCTTTCAGCGGGGCGCGGTAGCGGCTCATACGGAGGCTCTCTGGGGCGTGCAGGCCGCTTTCCGGCCCGCTTCGACCCGGAAGCATACTATGGCGTATGGAACTTGGTTTGACCGTCCCGGATGAACCGGGGCGTCGGTCGCGCCCCGCGTCACGGCGCGCTAGCGCAGGACGCCGGCCAACCCGGGCGCCGGGCTGAGCGTGCTGTGCATGTCGATCTGGAAGTCTCGCTGCTTCTCGTCTTCTGGCGTGGCCTGGACGCTGCCCTTGAGCGCGTACTCAAGCGAGATCCCGCCGGCCAGGGCATTGGCCGCGGCCATCCGGGCGTCGGCCGAGGGCGAAAGCCTCACTTCCACCACGTCGGCCGACTCGGGACCGATGGAAAAGCCGGGAGCGGCCTTCAAGGTGCCGGCCTCCACGCCGCCGGCGGTAACCGCCAATGCCACCGTGTCGTAGCGCATGGGGATGGAACTGTAGTTCTGCAGGCGCAGTTGGACCTGCCACTGGCCGTCGGCGCCCACCGACACCTGCTGCAGGCTGGCAGCGGGTTCCGAGACCCGCCGGACCAGGCCCCGGTGACAGCCGGCCAGCAGGAGGGCGGCGCAGGTCAGCGAACACAGCACAAGCGTCAGGCGGCGGGACATCAGGGGAGCCTCGAGTGTCGGTGGCTGGGGAGGATACAACGCCGCTTTGTCTGCCCTGGCCGCTTCACTTGCGCAGGCACCGCGGCTACCACCAACGGCAGTATCGGTGGCACCCGCGCCAGGCAGCCGCCAACGCTCAGTGCCGTTGCACAAGCTGGGTCAATGTGACGCTTTTTACATCAGAAACGCGATCGTCTGCGCATAACCTGCCCAGACACGACCTTTGGTGGAGGGATTCTGCTCATGGACAAGGACATGCACGTCATCGCGTTGCCATGGTTTTACGAAGACGATTACGAGGATTTCCGCGATCTGCTGCGCGAGCGCCAGTGGCATCGCAACTACCAGGACTGGAAGCAAGCCGCGCCTGAAGCGCGTGCGCGTCTGGAGCGGCAGGGCATGAAGGTGGTGCAGGTCCCGGTCCGCACCGCCGATCTGAAGGCCTTCTGCGACCAGCGGACCCGGCGCGTCAACAACGATGCGCTGGTCGACTACTGCAACGAATGGGCCCGCGCCTCACGTGGCCTAGCCGCAAAGCAGCGTGGCAGCCTCAGTCTGGCCGACGAGAAGCCGCGCGCTGATCACCGGTAGTGCAGGGTGCCGTCTGGATCGATCCGCTCAATGGTGTCGAGCAGGCGGCGCATGTGCTCTTCCATGTCGCGGGTGGACATCGACGGCCCGGTGGCAGGCACGGTGCGCAGCAGGGCGCCGTCCGGGCCGTACACCATCAGCACGCCTCGCATGCAGCGGTTCGGTGCGTCCACCAGATAGGACGTGGTCACCTCGAAATCCCCGAACCTGCGTTCCAATCGTCAACCCGCCGCGCTTGAATCCCAGGGCGAATGGTAGCGGCAGTCGCGCGAAAGGCCCGTCACCGGCAGATGGCGGTTGCGTCATGTGACGGGGCGGCGGGCGGCGGGCGAAGATCTTCATTGAAGCCTCGCCCCTGCCCGCCGCCAAGCCCTCAGTTCCCGCGAGGCGAGGCCGCGCTGGTGTGCGGGTGTGAAGGCCGCCGCCGCAGCTTGCGCGACAGCCACTCGCCGATGTCGTCGATCAGGGTGAAGGCCGCCGGGATCACGATCAGGCTCAGTAGCGTGGAGGTCACCAGGCCGCCGATCACGGCAATGGCCATCGGCGCGCGGAAGCTGGAATCGCCGGCGAAGCCCAGCGCGATCGGCATCATGCCCGCGCCCATGGCCAGGGTGGTCATGATGATCGGCTGGGCGCGCTTGCGGCAGGCGTCGATCAGGGCATCGTGCTGGCTCAGGCCATGTTCGTCCTCGGCGATCACCGCGTAGTCGACCAGCAGGATCGAGTTCTTGGTGGCGATGCCGATCAGCATCAGCAGGCCGATCAGCGCCGGCAGGGACAGCATGTTCTGGGTGAGCAGCAGCGCCCCGAACGCCCCGCCCGCGCACAGCGGCACGGCGATCAGGATGGTCATCGGCATCAGCGCGTGGTTGAACAACAGCAACAGCACCATGTAGATGCACACGATGCCGGCGGCCATGGCCAGCAGGAAGCCGACGAACAGCTCCACGAACACCTCGGCATCGCCGGTGTTGAGGAAGCTCACGCCTGGCGGCAGGTGCTGCACGCTGGGCAGCTTCTGCACGGTGTCCATGACATCGCCCAGCGGCCGGCCGTTGAGCTCGGCGGTGAGGGTGACGTTGCGCTGGCGCTGGTAGCGCGAGATCTGCGAGGGGCCGCTGCCCAACTCGATGTCGGCGACCGCCGCCAGCGGCACCGGACCGTAGCGGCCAGGCACGCGCAGTTGGCCGATCAGCGCGGGATTGGACAGCGTCGCCTCGGAAAAGCCGACGCGGATCGGCACCTGGCGATCGGGCAGGTTGAGCTTGGCCAGGCGCTGTTCGTAGTCGCCGGCCGTGGCGATGCGCGCGGCTTCGGCGATGTCGGTGGTGGATACGCCCAGGTCCGCCGCGCGCGCCGGATTGGGCACGATCTGGATCTCGGGACGCAGCAGCGATGCGCTTGAGGTCACGCTGCCCAGGCCCGGGATATCGCGCAGGTCGCGCTCCAGCGCGAGCGAGGCCTCCTGCAGGTGCTGCGGGTCGTCGCCGGATAGCACCAGTTGCAGCAGGTTGCCCGGTTCGGAGCTGACATAGCTCACGCGCACGCCGGGCAGATTTGCCAGGCGCGCACGCGCGTCACGCTCGAGCGCGCGCTGGTCGCGCTTGCGGGTGTCGGCCGCGCCCCAGTCCAGAACCAGGGTGGCCTTGCGTGGGTCGGCCACGCCGGTGGTGGACGGATCGCCCAGGTCCAGCACGCTGCCCACCGCGGTGTAGACCTGCTTGAGTTCCGGCATGTCCTTGAGCAGGGCGCGCGCGCGCTCGGAGACGGCAACGGTGTCTTCCAGCCGCGTGCCCGGCGGCAGTTCCAGGCTGAGGTTGCTGCGGCCCAGGTCGGACTGCGGGATGAAGGTCGCCGGGATCAGCGGCACCAGCGCCAGCGACGCGACGAACAACCCGGTCGCGATCCACAGCGTGCGGCCACGGTGGCGCAGCGCCGCGTCCACCCAGCCCAGGTACCAGGTCATCAGCCTGGATTCGGCCTTTTCTTCGCCATGCGGCTTGAGCAGATAGGCCGCCATCATCGGGGTGAGCAGGCGCGCGACCAGCAGCGAGAACAGCACCGCGGTCGCCGCCGTCCAGCCGAACTCGCGGAAGAACTTGCCAGCGATGCCAGGCATGAAGGCGACGGGGACGAAGACCGCGGCCAGGGTCAGCGAGGTGGCGATCACCGCGTTGCCGATTTCCCCGGCCGCCTCGGTCGCCGCCTCCAGCGGTGGCTTGCCCATGCGCAGGTGGCGCACGATGTTCTCGATCTCCACGATCGCATCGTCGACCAGGATGCCGACCACCACCGACAGCGCCAGCAGGGTGATCATGTTGAGAGTGAAGCCGAACCAGTACATCACCGCGAAGGTCGGGATGATCGACAGCGGCAAGGCCAGCGCCGAGACCCAGGTCGCCCGCCAGTCGCGCAGGAACGCCCACACCACCAGCAGCGCCAGCAGCGCGCCTTCGTAGAGCATGGTCATCGACGAGTCGTAGGAGCGGTGGGTCTCGTCGATGGCGGTGGTGACCAGGCGGAAGTCCACGCCAGGATGCGAGGCCTTGAGCGCGCCCAGCGCCTTGTGCACGCCGGCCTCGACCTCGACTTCGCTCGAGCCGCGCGTGCGCGACATCGAGAACGCCACCACGTCCTTGCCGTCCAGCAGCGCGGCCTCGCTTGGATCGGCAGATGCGTCGGTGACGGTGGCCAGCGCCGACAGGCGCACCGAGCGCCCGTCCGGCAGGCTGATCGAGTAATCGCGCAACGCCTGCGCGTTGGCGACCGTGCCCAATGTCCGGATGGTCTGCTGTGCGCCGTCCAGCTCGGCCTTGCCGCCAGCGCGTTCGACCTGGATCCTGGCCAATTGCTGCGACACATCGCCGGCGGTGACGCCGAAAGCGAGCAGGGCGTTCGGGTCGAGGTCCACGCGCACCTGGCGCTCGACGCCGCCCACGCGGGTGACCCGAGCCACACCGGGCACGCCGTACATCGCGCGCATGATCTCGCGGTCGACAAACCAGCTGGCCTCGTCGCGGCTCATCTTCGGCGCGACCAGGGCATAGGTCATCAGTGACCCGCCGATGTCGACCTTGGAGACCACCGGTTCCTGGATGTCCTGCGGCAGGTCGGTGCGGATGCGGGTGACCGCATCGCGGGTGTCGTCCAGCGCAGTGCCCAGGTCGACATTCAACTGGAACTCGATGCTGGTGGTGCTGACGCCTTCGCTGACCGTGGAGATCACGCGCTTGACGTTGTTGATCGTAGCGACCGAGTCCTCGACCTTGCGCGTGACCTCGGCCTCAAGCTGGCTGGGCGAGGCGCCCGGCTGGGTCACCGTCACGATGGTCATCGGGAAGGCGATGTCCGGGAAGCGCGCCACCGGCAACTGGTGGAAGCCCCATAAGCCGGCCACGCACAGCACGAAGAACAGCATCAGCGCCGGCAGTGGTCGGCGGATGGCCCAGGCGGAGAAATTCATGGGGCGTTCGCTCCCTTGCCGGCGTCGACCACGCGCACGCGATCGCCATCGCCGAGGAAGCCAGCGCCTTCGGACACGACCCGTTCGCCGGCCTTTAGGCCTTCGACGATCTCGGTGCGGCCCTGCACGGTCTGCCCGGTGCGCACGCGCCGTCGGGTCACGCTGTCCTTGTCCTTCAGCGTGAACACATAGCTGTGGCCGTCGCGCTGGACGATGGCCGCGCTGGGCACCATCAGGGCCTGGCTATCGCCGGTCAGGATGCGGCCTTCGACGAAGGTGCCCGGCTTGAGCGGCCCAGGCGCGGGCAGGTCGGCGTACACCGTGCCCGTACGCGTCTGCGCATCCACGCCCGGCGTCACCGCGCGCACGCGGCCGGCGATCTGCTGGCCGGCATAGGTCAAGGCAACCGGGTTGCCGACCGCCACGTCGGCGAGCTGCGCTTCGGGCAGTTCGGCGCGCCATTCCAGACGACCGTCGCGGATCAGGCGCAGCAATTCGCTACCGGCCGAGACGACCTGGCCGGGCTGGATCAGGCGTTTGGAGATCACTCCATCGGCGGGCGCGCGCAGTTCGGCGAAGTCGCGCTGCAGCCTGGCCGCGTCCAGCGAGGCGCGCGCGGTGGCCAGCTGGGCCCTGGCCTGGGTCGCGGAGGCGCGTAGTTCGTCCAGGTCGCTGACACTGATCAGCTGCGTGGCCGCGAGCTTCTCGCCGCGCGTCTGCTTGGCTTGCGCGAGGTCCAGCGCGGCCTTGGCCTGCTGGGCGGCGGCGTTGGCCTGGGCCATCTCGCTGTCCAGCGTGCGGTGGTCGAGTTCGAGCAGGACCTGGCCCTGCTTCACGGTCTGACCGACATCGACGTTGAGGCGGGTGATGCGCTGGCCACTCAACTCCACGCCCAGCTGCATTTCCTCGTAGGGCGACACCGGGCCGGAGACGATCACGCCGCGCGCCAGCGGAAAGGTCTGTGCGGGCGTCAATGCGACCGCTAGCGCCGAGGAGCCCTCGAGGGGCTTGTCTTCTTTCCCGCCGCAAGCGGCGAGCAGCGACAGGGTGGCAAACAGCAGGGACCAACGCAGAAGGGGCGCACGCATAGGAAGAACCGAAATAGAGAGAAGAAGTGCTTGCTACTGCAGTGCGCCAGTCGGCCCACGCATGGCTGCGGAAACAGCGTTGCCCCGGCAGATGTCCCGGGTTGGATCAGGTTGAAACAGGAGATTTCCGGAGGATCTGTTGCTCGACGCCATCTAGGATCAGGTCAACGCCATTGCGGAAGCGCGCGTCGAAGTCCGGCTCGGACCACACTTCGCGCGCGGCCCAGCAGTGCGGGAAGCGCTCGCGGGCGAGTTCGAAGAACGCCTGCTGCACGCCGTCCAGCTCGCCCAGGTCGGCCGGTAGGGACTGCTCCTCGATCACGAAGCCCATCACGTAGTAGATCGAGTCCATGGCCGTATTCGCGGCGAACTCCACCGACGCACCGGCCTGCACCAGCGCGGCGATGGTCGCATCGCCCACGCGCAGCACGTTCTCGGTGGCTAGGAAGGTGCCGGCGTAAACGCGCGCACCGTCGCGATGCGCCTTGAACGCGGTGCGGAACTCGTTTGCGATCTGGTGCATCGTGCTTCGCCAGTCCTGTCCTTGTGGAATGTCACGCGCCACATCGGCAATCAGCGCATCGGCCAGCGCATCGATCAGCGCCTGCTTGCTCTTGAAGTGCCAGTACAGCGATGGCGCACGGATGCCCAGGGTGCATGCCAGCTTGCGCAGGCTGATGCCGTCGATGCCCGCCTCGTCGAGCTGACGGAACGCCGCCTGGATGATGTGTTCCTGTTTGAGCGGGCTGCGCATGGCGTGGCGTCTAACAGCGTTAGGTTGCGGACTCTAACGGTGTTAGGGCAAAGTGGCAATCGTCCTGCAACGCCAGGGTTGCAGAAGGAAATCTCGGTTATCCAGGCGGGCGCTGTACGCGGCGCCAGCGTGTTCAGCCAGACGCGGACGCAGCCAACCCGACGCGCTGCAGATAGCGCTCGAGCATAGGCATGTCTTCGCCGGGAACCAGCGCGCCGATGTAGCCATCAGGACGGATCAGCAGCCAGTCACCCGGCGCGAGTCGATAGGTCTCGGCAAAGCCGCCCTCGTGATCGACCAGGTCGCCGCGCTCGCCGAGGCGGTGCTGGTGGAGATGGGCGCGCGGCGCAACCGATCCGGGTTCGGTGTGGAAGCCGATCAGGGTCCAGTGCGGGCCTGCAAGCAGGTCGAACAGGCGCACGCGCTGGCCGCTGGCGCGCATCAGCGCTGCGTCGGGTGCGCGTGCGCCTGCCACCGGGCCTTGCGAACGCGCGCTGGAGGCAAAGGCCAGCGAGCTGTCCGTATATCCCAGGTCGAGTTGCTGTACCTCGCGCCCGCGCCGGTTGTCGCCGCGCTTGTGGCCGTCGAGCAGCCGGGTCGACAGGCCCAGCATGTCCCTCGCGATGGGGCGGCGTTCTTCCTCATAGGTGTCGAGCAGGGCCTCGGGTGCGCCGCCGATCACTGCCGCCAGCTTCCAGCCCAGGTTGTAGGCGTCCTGCACGCTGGTGTTAAGGCCCTGCCCGCCGGTCGGCGGATGCACGTGCGCGGCGTCGCCGATCAGGAAGGTACGACCGTTGCGATAGCGCGCGGCCAGGCGTGCGCTCATCGAATATGCCGACACCCAGGTGACCGCGCTGATGGTGATGTCCGCTCGCCCAGTCCGCTGACGCGTGAGCGCCTCCAGTCCCGCAGTCGACAAATCGATCTCGCCCTCCAGTGGGATCGGTCCCTGCAGCTGGAACAGGTCGGTGCCCGCCAACGGGCAGATGGCGAGCGCATCGGCGGTCTTGCGGCCGAACCGATGCCAATACCTGCGATCCAGGCCCTGCAATCGCACGTCGGCGACCAGCGCCCTGACGCCGAGCGATTCGCCGGGAAAATCGATGCCCAGCGCCTTGCGCACGAAGCTGCGGCCGCCGTCGGCGCCCACCAGATAGCGCGCCAGAACGACGCGCTCGCCCTCGGTCGTCTTTAGCACCGCGCGGACACCCTCGGCGGTGGACGCGAAGTCGATCAGTTCGGTGCTGAACGCGGGCGCCGCGCCCAGTTCGCACAGGCGTTCGCGCAGGATCGCCTCGGTCAGGAACTGCGGAACCATCAGCGGCATGCGGTAGGGTTCGGCGATGCTCGCCGCCTGCGGCGCCACCAGGGCTTCAGAATCGGAAGCACGGCCGTCGACCGCGTATTCCAGCACCGCGGGGTAGGGGCCACCCGCAGCCACGGCCCGGTCCAGCACGCCAAGGTCTTCGAAGATCTCCTGCGTGCGCGGCTGGATCCCCTTGCCGCGCGAGCCGGCGAACGGCCCCGGCAACTGGTCGATCAGGTGAAACCGGATGCCGCGGCGGGACAGGTCGATGGCCAGGGTCAGGCCAGCGGCGCCAGCGCCGCAAATCAGAACATCGGTGGACGTTTCCATGGCGATCCTTGATATGTGTGTAATGTGCACACTTCAAGAGGAAGGCTATGCCCACGAAAACTAAGGTGCAAGATACACATATCTCAGGCGAGCTGAAGGATCTGCATGGCTCGCTCATCGCCATCGTGAGCGTGATGAATCGGCCCCGGAACGACGAACGCCTGATTGCCGAGGCAGGGGTTCACCTGGACCAGGCGCTGTTTCGCCTGCTGGTGGTCATCGAAAGGGTCGGGCCGATCGGCGTGGTCGAGCTGGCAGATCGGCTGGGGCGCGACTACACCACCGTCAGCCGCCAGGTCAGCAGGCTGGAACGCATGGAACTGGTGATCCGCCACGAGAATCCCGAGGACCGCCGCATGCGCGAGGCCGTGGTCTCCCCCCAGGGCAAGGCGGTGACCGACCAGCTCGACCAAGCGCGCGGGCGCATGGCACGGGAGATTTTCAAGGACTGGTCCGCAACCGACCTCACCGACCTGGTGCGGCTGATGCGCAGGTTCGCCGACGCACTGGAAGCCAGCACGCGGGTGTAGCGGGTTCCCGACTTGCGCGGGATCGCGATGGCGGTGTTTACATCGTCAAAATGAAAAAAGCCTCGCATCGCTGCAAGGCCTTGTTTCGTTACGCTTTAGATCGCCACCTGAAGTGGTGGCCGGGGAGGGAATCGAACCCCCGACACAGGGATTTTCAAGGCCTTTAGATAGTCCGTGTAACTCGTTGTTTTTGCTGCCCTGTAACTGGCCAGTTGCGTAACTGGCTGATTAAAAAGGGAAATTTCTTGTTGTTTCGATGGCGTGGCAGTAGCTTGGGTGGCGCATAGTGCAACCCGAGTCGTGCCACAGTCGTGCCAACTCGGTCACCCCGCCGAGGAACACGTCATGAAGCACCCCGAAGATGCCGCACCCAAGCAGGCCGAGCGTAAGGCTCCCCAAAAGCACGTCCTGAGTGACGCATACATTCGAGGCCGGCCCCGGCCTGCGAAAGGTAGCGTCATCGACTTCGACGCCGAGGTGAAGGGCTTCGCATTGCGGTTCACTGCCGCAGAGGAGGCCACTTTCCTCTTCTGCTACGGCGCAGGGCTTGGCGGGGGTAGCCAACGACGCATGGTCATCGACAAGTGGACCCCGTCTAGCGGGACCAAGACAGCCTCTGTAGTTCCGAAGGCTCGGAAAAGAGCGGCTGAACTGCGCCTGCTGGTACAGGCCAAGCGCGACCCCTACGCCGAACAGGTCGCCGAAGCTGCCGCGCTCGAAGCCCAGCGCGAGTCCGACAAGCTAGAGCGGGAGCGCCTAGCCAGTGAGGCCGAGGCGGCAAAGCGCCGGGAAGCTGCGGAACTCACCGTCGATCAGCTTTGCGACCTGTACCTGGAGGAGCACTGCGCCACCTTGCGCGCAGCCACGAAGGCGGCAGCGGCCGCACGGCTGGCGAGGTACGTGCGGCCGGCATGGGGCAGCCGTAAGGCCCACACCATCGCCAAGGCCGATGTGAAAGCGCTGCTATCCCCGATCCGAAAGGCGGGTAAGGCTGCTGAAGTCATGCATCTGTTGACCCTGGTTAGCGGCGTGTTTCAGTTCGCGCGTGCCAACGACGATATTGAAGGCATCACCGCCAACCCAACCGAGGATGTTCGGAAAACTTGGCTGGACAAGAAAACGGATGTGGTGAAGCCCAAAGAGCGAGTGTTGACCAAGGCGCGCGAATTCCGATCGTTCTATCTGCTCACTCGCGACGATAAGGGTCGCAAGGGACTGCCCGCCGATGTGGCGGCCTGCCTTCGGTTGATGATGCTTACGGCAGCGCGGCCCAGCGAAGTTGCAGGACTTGAGTGGTCGGAAATAGATTTCCACGCTCAGTTGTGGACTAAGCCAACGGCCGTGGACGGCAGGAGCAAGTCGGAGCGGTCGGACGTGGTGCCATTGGTAGACGAGGCAATGAAAATTCTCGCCGCCCGCCGTAGCAATGGCAGCAAGTACGTATTCCCGAGCGGGAGAAGCAAGCGTGTCGTAAACGGGCTTGGCGAAGGAGTGTTGACAGTGAACCGGCTGGATACAGCCCTTAGGCGTTCGCTGCCACGTCTTGCGCGTATCGGCGTTGCTCCGTTCACTCCGCACGACATTCGCCGGACGGTTGCCACCGGGCTGGCGGATATGGATGTGCCGGATGCAATCATCATGGGCATCCTGAATCATTCGCTCAAGGGCGTCACGCGCACGGTGTACATCCGTACGCCACAGCTGCCGCAACGTCGTGCCGCGCTCGAGCGATGGGCAGCCTATCTAGAGTCGAATATTCGCGGTGCTGGCGTGCCACGTGCGAGCAACGTGCTGCCTTTTGTTTCGGCAGGAGTGCGCTGACATGGATGAAAAGACGATGGCCCGACTGAAAGCGAAGACGAAAGAGGCAGATCACTACGCGACCCTTTCCCTCGCGAGTGGTTCTGTAGTAGACGAGGGTGATGAGTCCAGTCAGACAGTCTTTTCATATAGCCGACTAGCCGCCCTTGATGTGGCTAGGTCTGGCTATCTGGGCGAGTATGCCGAAGCCTGCGCAAATAGTCGGGATGTGAGAAAACAGCGCGAAGTTTCTGACTATCTCGCGGGGCCGGAGCGGGCTAGAGATAAGGGTATCGTCGTTATCGTGGACCTAAAGGAGAATCAGCTTGGCAAGGCTGAGTTTTTCTCTAGGCGAGAGTTGGGTGCGGCAGCGATCCGCGCTGATACGAGCATGACCGAACGTGCAGCGGAACTGGAATGGATGAAGCGCGAAGCAGAGGAGGAGACTGGCTGCAAGCGCGATGACTCAAACCGTAGCCGAAAGAGGCGATGGGAGCGCGCATACAACGCCCTGCGGGCGCGGGATTCGCGTTGACCTGCTACGCAACCCTTGCCCGCGTAGCAGACCTGCGCCATAGCTTAGGTGCCACCGAAACAACCTAAACGGTGGCGTCATGGAAACTGCAAATCAACCGGATGTGTTCAGCGACATCCTTACTGCCCGCGAGGCCGCCAAGGCCATCGGGTGCCACGTCCGTACGCTGAAAAGCTGGAAAGCGAACGGCTACGGACCCGGCCACTTCTACATTGGCAAGCGGCTGTTCTATCGTCGCAGCGACCTTGCCAGCTGGCTTACCCAAATCAGCGCAACCGAAGCGCCCGTCACCAAGGGCCGCAAGGTGCGACTGTGAAAGCCAACGCCGAGATCAAAAGCACGATGAAAGCGCGGCTTGCCCCGATTGACCTTGTTCTGTCGAAGTTGGAAGGCGTCATCAGCAGCTCTAAGAAAGCTCAGCACTCCGCGCGCTGCCCAGCCCACGACGACGATTCGCCATCGCTGTCCATCAATGTCGACAAATCAGGCAAGGTTGCGGTCCACTGTCAAGCAGGTTGTAAGCCGCAAGCGGTCATGGCGGCCATTGGCCTCACCTTGGGTGACCTGTTTCCGGCTACTGGCCATCGTAGCTGCGCTGGCGCAACCAATGGTCTTCCAGTCTCCAAGCCGGCCCAAAAGCACAGATACGTCCCGCACTCGGATGCCGAGATGGCTGAGGCTCGAGCCTTTGCCAAGAAGGGCGGAAGCGGCTTTACTGGCAAGAAGCTGACCGACGTGTACGTCTACCGCATGGCGAAGGGGGCCGCGTGGTGCTATCGCGCCCGGTACGAAACGAAGTCCGGAAAAGAGATCCTGCCGTTCTACAAAACGGGTGATGGCGACAGCGCGGAATGGAAGTTCGGCGAACCCAGTGCTCCGCGCAAAGGGAAGCCAATCTACCGGGCTCCAGAGGTCATGGATTCCGAGGGCGTTGTGTTCGTGGTCGAGGGCGAGAAGTGCGCTGACGCTTTGGTCAAGCTGGGCGTTCATGCCACGACCAGCGGCAGCGCGAAGAGTGCCAGCAAGGCCGATTGGACGCCCCTGAGTGGCCGCACGGTCGTTATCTGGCCCGACAACGACGAACCCGGCGATGGGTACGCCGCCGACGTGGCCGAACGGCTGCAGGAACTCGGTTGCTCCGTCGAATGCGTGGATATTGAAGCGCTAGACCTGCCCAATGCTGGCGATGATGCCGCCGACTGGCTGCAAGCCCACCCAAAGGCAGGAGCTGCCGATGTGCTGGCGCTGCTCCGTACTCTGCCGCCGGAGATCGAAGGCCACACAGAGGTGACGTTGCTCCGTGCCTCCGATATCAAGGAAGAACTGGTGGATTGGCTCTGGCCCTACTGGCTGGCACGCGGCGCGATCCAAATCCTCGCCGGAGAAGGCGGCACCGGTAAGACCACCATCGCTGTGGCTATCGCGGCGGCTGTTAGCTCCGGTGGGAAGTTGCCGGATGGCTTTCCGGCGCCTGTGGGTAAGGTGCTTTTCTGGACCGGTGAGGACGATGTTCCTCGCGTGCTCATCCCCAGGTTGAAAGCGGCTGGCGCCAACATGGACAACGTTTTCTTCATTGATGGCAGCCGCCAGGACGGGCAGATGCGGCATTTCGACCCCGGCACTGACATTGGCAGCCTCGTGGCCGCTGCTAGGAAATTGGGCGGCGTCAGTCTCGTTGTGTTAGACCCTATCGTCAGCGCAGTTATGGGCGACAGCCACAAGAACACAGAAGTCCGTCGTGGCCTTCAACCCATCGTGGACATGGCTGGAGACCTGAATGCTGCGGTCCTTGGCATTTCTCATTTCGCCAAGAACACTGAAGGCCGCAACACAGCGGATCGTGTAATCGGGTCGGTCGCCTACACGGCACTGTCTCGCCTTGTGTGGGCCGCCGCTAAAGGGCAAGACGGTAAGTGCCGGCTCGTCCGTGCCAAGAGCAACCTTGGCCCCGATGGCGATGGGTACGAGTACACGCTTGATCTAGTAGACATGGAAGTTGCTGGACAGCAGGTAGAAGTGTCCAAGGTCATGTGGGGACAATCGTTGGTCGGCACCGCCCGCGACCTGCTGGATCAGGCAGAACACAAGCGCACCCAGCGCGACGACGCGGCGGAATGGCTCTACTCGATGCTGCACAGTGGGCCGGTAGCCGCTGCCGACATCAAGCAGCAGGCCAGCGCGGATGGCATGGCGTGGCGCACCGTTGAACGGGCCAAAGCAACGCTGGACGTGATTTCCGAAGCGAAGGCTGAAAAGGGGAAGGGCCGCGGCCTGCAGAGCTGGTTCTGGCGGTTGCCGCAAAGTGGCATCGACAACCGGTACAAGGCCGGCACGACACCCGATGTAGTGAAGCGCACTCGATAGCGACCACAGGAAGTAACACTCAAAGAGTAGGCCGGCAATGCGTCCGGCCTCTCGCTTTTTAGGGCCTTATTAAGGCCGCCAACTGCCCCCGGCCACTAACCAACACCGCCAACCTGCGCGGCCACTCACCCGATAAGAGTCTGGTTTGCAGGCGGCGCTACAGGGCGCGTGGTGGGTGGGCCGCCACGGTGGTAGCCGGTGGGCGCTGGGGCGCTCGCAGGCGCTAATACAGGTCGCTGGTTTTTTGTGTGCTGGGGCTTCGTGGGCGCTGGGGCGGTAGGTGGCCCGGTACTCCGTGCTCCGTTGGCCAAGTTTCGCGGCGGCAACAACACCGCCATACACAAAAGTTGGCGGCCTTAATGCCTTAATCGGTCATAGCTCCGGGCTCAGCCTTGGCCGTAGCCAACAAGGCCGCCAACACCGCCACACACATGGCGGCCTTAATTAGCCCTTGTGTAGTAAGGGTTTGACTTATCACAACCTATTTAGACCGCCAGTTTATTTGTGTAAGGCGCACGAGGTAGGCGCACCGGCAGCATCTCGCCGCAAGGGACACACTTCCTCCAAGTGAACGCACGTCACCTGGACGTGGAGAACGGAGCCGTTCGCCCCGTATTCGGCTGACACAGGGCTGGCGTAACACTGTGTTGGCCGAGGTAGACCGGAGCAGGGCAAGGCTGTGCCTAGTTCTCCGTGGCCTCGCATGATTGGTTGGCACGGTTTTGGCACGGCATTCGGCAATGAGTGGCGGCGCGGCACGTTTTTGTGTGCTGCTACGGAACCCCGGCCAACGTAGCAGGCGAACCCGGCAGCCTTGGGCGTACCAACACAACGCCCGAGGCGCACGTTATGCCCCCCAATAACCCCACTCCCCTAGCTGTAAACGGCGCTGCGCAGGGTAGCCAGCCCTCCCCCCAGCCCAGCGACAATTCGGAGTCCGTAGCACCGACAAACGACAGGGCGTTCCGCGAGGCGGTGCAGCGCGAGGTGCGCCGTATTGAGTCAAGCAGAGCCAAGTCCGCTCCGACGCCGAAAGCTCCGATCTCCGAAGCTCAGTTAGGCGAGGCGTGTCAGGACTGGGGGCCAAGGGGGGAGGCTCCCCTGCTGGGCTTGGGCAGGGACGCGCGTGCCTCCTCGAAAAAAGTAGCGTCAAAAATTCAGGAGAACGTCCGCAAGCTCCAGCAGAATCCAACGGAGAACGTAGCCAAGATGCTTCTCGCTGCTGGAAAAATAGCGCGGGAATCGATGACGCAGCAAATCGAGGCACTCGATGGGTTGATCAACACCACCGCCCGCCACGTGGAGGAGCTGGATAGGGATATCCGTTCACAGATGAATCCCGCTAGCGGAGAACTGCGTCAGCAGCTTCCCGAATTGCGCACTGCTATGCGATCCATGTCGGACGAACAGCGCGAGAGGGTACTGCACAACACGCAAGGTGAAGACTATGAAGCAGTGATCTACGCCGTTGCAAGCGCGCCTGCGTGGGCGTCCGGTGTGGACGAGGGCCAGCGCATGCAGATTAAAAGCCACATTCTCGGCCTGCGTAAGCCAGAACTCCTCTATCTGCCAAAGCAGCACAAGCAAGAGCTTGAACTTTTGAAGAAGTGCCGCGAGGGCTTCGAGCGGTCGGTCAACGAGATGATCGATTTCAAGTCCGTTGATGCGCTGCGCTCGCTGGCGGACGGTGCACCATGAAGCTCTATGAGCAATCAAGCCACCTGATGCCGCCGCGACTTCGGCTTGTCATCGACAACGCCTTCAAAACGCCGAATCGGATAAGTGCTGCGACCGTAAGATTCTGGCTGCGTCGATTCGAGGCCGATGCGCGCGCGGTTCGCGGCAGGGTGGATGCAAGGATCAATAAACGACGCGCCTTATATGCGCGTCGTGGGGTGGGCATTGATAGCAAGGGTTTCATCACAGACGATATGCGCACGGAGCTTGAGCTGGCGCACACGCTTGACTGTGGGATTGAGGTCGCTCGGCAGGCATATCAGGAGATACTGAAGCTGGTGGACTCCGATGGCTAGGGGTACTCCATGCACTGTCTGTGAGCATCCAGATCGCGCCAGCATTGAGCTAGGCGTCGCCAATAAGGTTGCCGCGCGCGTGCTGGCCAAGCGGTACGGCGTCCACCACGATGCGGTGTGGCGTCACTCGAAGAACCACATGCGGCCAGAGCTCCATGCTCAGCTTATGACCCGTGGGCGGATGACGCCGGTTGAACTTGAAAACCTTCGCGTGACGGAATCTGAGGGGGTGCTTCAGCACCTTGTCGCGGTTCGCGCTCGCATGTACGGCTTAATGGACGTGGCCGAACAGCAGGACGACTACAAAGCCGCCGCCACCATAGGCGACCGGATCGTGAAGAATCTGGAAACCACGGCAAAGCTGCTGGGCGACCTGCGCACCGGCACGGTCAATGTGACGAACAACCTTCTGGTCATGCCGGAATTCCATGCACTGCGCACGAGCATCCTGCAAGCGCTGCGTGCCCACCCTCATGCACGCGCTGATGTAGTCAAGGCGCTGCAACATTTCCAAAGTCCAGACCTACCCACGGCCGAATCCGAAGTGGAGCGGGACGCTGCCGAGCCTGCGCTTGCCAAGGCCCGCGAAGTAACCCGCCGCAGCCGGTCCAAAGCCGTGATCGAAGGGGAGGCCAAGCGTGTCCGCACTGGCGCATGACCTTAGCCGAATGCTGGAGCCAAGTCGGTTGATGACTGAGGCAGGCATGACGCCCGACCGTTGGCAGGTAGATGTCTTGAACAGCGACGCGCGCCGGATGCTGCTGCTTTGCTCTCGCCAGAGCGGTAAGAGCACGACGTGCGCGGCGCTGGCGGTAAATCAGGCGATCTATGATCCCGGCCTCGTGCTGCTCATTGCTCCGGCACAGCGGCAGTCCGCCGAGTTGTTCCGCAAGGTCAATGAGGTCTATCGCGCCTTGCCGAACGTGCCGCGTGTGGTGCAGGAATCGGCCATGCGAATGGAGTTGGCGAACGGCAGCCGCATCATTGCGTTACCCGGTGTCGAGCAAAACATCCGTGGGTACAGCGGGGCCAAGACGGTGATCATTGACGAGGCTAGTCGCGTAGACGATGGGCTGTTCGCTGCGGTGCGCCCGATGCTGGCAACTACTCAGGGTCGATTAGTTGCGCTTACGACGCCATACGGCAAGCGTGGATGGTTCTACGAGGCATGGGAGCACGGAGAAGGCTGGCACCGCACCCAGGTCACGGCGAACGACTGCCCGCGCATTGACGCCGGTTGGCTTGCAGACGAACGACGCCTGATCGGCGACTGGCAGTTCCGGCAGGAGTACCTGACCGAGTTCGTAGACACGGACGAACAATTCTTTTCCAGCGACTTGATCGAAGCCGCATTGACCAGCGAGGTCCAACCGCTATGGAGCTAGAGTTCGCAACCTGCATTCCAAACACTGACAAGCGCGGCGGCCCGCCGGAATTGAACCTGCGGCATGTGCGCAGCCTTGCAGTCGGCATTGACGTGGGCCAAGCACACGACCCCACCGCTATCTGCGTAGTGAGCAAGGTCGTCACCACGGCACTGAACCCGGCGCTGGAGTTCCTCAACCCGATGCAGCACCCAAGGTACGAGGTGGCCCACCTCGAAAGGTTGCGGCTGGGAATGCCGTACCCCCAGCAGGTGGATTACCTGGAATCGCTGCTGCTCCGGGCTCCATTGGCGCAGTCGCGGCCCAAAGTGCTGGTGGATTACACCGGAGTAGGACGGCCTGTGTTCGATATGTTTGCCGGGCGGCCAGCGTTGCGCGTGGCACAGGGAGTGGTGATTACCGGTGGCAGGGAGACCACAGGTAACCGGGCCGGCTGGTCGGTGCCGAAGGGTGAGCTTGTGAGTAAGCTCCAAGCGCTACTGCACAACGGAGACCTGAAAATTTCCAATGCGTTGCCTGATGCCGCTGTGCTGGCAAGGGAGTTGCAAGATTTCCGGGTGAAGTACACCGACGCTGGGAACGCGACCTTCAGCGCCCGCGAGGGGGCTCATGACGACTTGGTATTAGCCCTTGCGCTGGCGGTCTTCGGTTTGTCGCGGCCTGTGGCAGCCACTTTTCTTCAGGTGGAGCGTCCTCGATAGATGCAAACGAAGCTCCGCCCTAGTCTAAGGACAAGCTGGCGTCCTAGAGGCATCCGCGCTTTAATCTCGTCAACCCGGCGAGTCGCTGGGTGTTCTCAAACCATGCGACAGACGGGGTGTCAAATGCCTGGAAGGCCTGCTAGGAAGCGCATTCACTATTTGCGTGCAGTTTTTTTGGATGGTGCGCGCGGCAACATCAAATTTCAAAGGATGGTATCGAACGCTCTAACAACTCTGCCGTCAATGGCAGATACAGAGGTTGTTCTCACTGCTCTCGGAATCTTGGCGATACGGAATAGGAACGTCGGAGATCGCAAGATCAAGCTTGCTATCGGCGGCGGCGCGCCAGAAGAAGCGATGAGTACGATGGGCCTGCGCGTTAGGCGAAATGCTGATGCTGAAGCACCCACGGCACCTCCGAATAATCGTGCGTTTAAGACTTCAGATGCTTTTTGCTTGATAAGCGGCGATGAAATTCTTTTGATGGTGGAGGGGATGAGTACCACCGCCGTGCAGGAATATTTTCGGCGCTTGTTACAGGCTGCCGGCCAGCCAGCCGGTCACGCGGCCTTTGAATTCAGGCCCGTGGGAGACCAGGAGCAGCAGGAAGTCCTTGCGGCGGAGGGCGTAAAAGAGTTGAGGCTGAGTGGTACCGCGTATCAGGCGCAAGCTGAGTTAGCCCGTCAGGAGTACGGTGATTCTGCTCAAGGGATCATCAGCTCGCTGTGGGAAGAAACGAAAGAGCGTTTCAGGTCTTTGTTATCAGAGCAAGTTAGCGATGAAAGAGAGTTGCAGGTTTTGGCTGAGCACTGGGCAGATCTAAATATCACTACGACCATCAAAGCATCCGGTGGTAGTCGTGCTGAACCGGTGATTCTCGAAGTTATGCAAAACGCTGGGCTTGACTTGATAGAGGAGCGGCCAGAGAACGTACAGGTCACTTTGGTGACTCGTCAGGGAACGGTAATGGCTGGGTCCAGTCTGGTCCTGGGTAAGTACGTCAATTTGGTGAGGCAAAACGGCAGGAACGACCTCTCATATTTCGACGTTTGGACTTCACTTGAAACGTATTTGGTCGAGCTAATAGACGGAGGTAGATGGGGCGGATGAACGCTAGGAATAGACAGCGCAAGGATAAAAGCCTCGCCAGATATATGTGTATCTGCGTTTTGGGCGCTGTCATCCTTTCCGCTGCCACTAGGGATAAGTATCACGGCAATGGTGATGCGATGTCGGCATTGGTCACCATTTTTACAGTACTCGCCGGCTTCATGATGGCAGTCATAGCAATTGCGGCCGATGGCGCCGTTTTACGGCGGCGGGATTGGCGACAAGACGTCTTCCATCTAAAAGAGCTTCGGGCAAAGCTCACTCGATATCGGATGATGTTTCATCTCTATCTGGTAGTACCCGCGCTCGCATTCCTCGCTCATCTACAATTGGATTGGAGCGATAGAAGCCAAGCATTCCTAGAGTATCTACTGCTCTTTCTTGCGGCGTTCTCGCTTTTGTGGTCTTTCCGCTTGCCCGGAGAGATCACACAGGCCTATGTGCGCAAGTTGCAACAGGCAATTGAAGATGATCGCGCAAAGAACAACGATGAGCTAAAGAAGTAGCTGCCTTCGAGGGGAGTTCTCAATCAGTGCGACCGCTTGCCACAATTCTCCCTGAACCATCATCTGGGGAACTGAGCAATGGGGACCATCGACTTCCGGGCCATTCGGCCATACCTGCCGGCAGCGCTGTTGCTGGGCTTTGCCTTCGCGCTGACGTTCGTGCTGGGGCCGCTAGCCGGCTCTCTGGCGGCTTCGCCGTACTTGGCGCAGTTCGCGCCCTTCGTGCGCGCTGTAGCGCCCCTGCTGGTCGCTGTGGGCCTGCTGCACATGCTGTGGGTGTCGTGGCAGCTGTGGCGTGCGGAGCGGGGCCTAGGGCTGCTGTGCGACGCCTGTAGCGGCCCGCTGGGGTTCGAGCGCGTGGGGCGTGCCAGCCGGGGCGGCGCGTACCGCAAGTGCCGGTGCTGCGCGCGGAACGTGAACCATCGCCCCTACGAGGGCCTGTAGGGCGGCGCTGTCGTGCCACAGTCGTGCCAACTCGCGCAGTTTGCGCAAACCGTGCCAACCGATTCGCCTTATGAAAAAGGCCTCGCATCGCTGCAAGGCCTTGTTCTGTAACGCTATGACACGCCACCAAAGTGGTGGCCGGGGAGGGAATCGAACCCCCGACACAGGGATTTTCAATCCCTTGCTCTACCAACTGAGCTACCCGGCCGTTGCTGCACTTGCGGCCGAGCCGAAGCGAGGCGCGCATGATACGGAGGGATTTCCGATCCGGCAAGCCACCTGTGCGCTGAATGTGGGCAGGGCCGGGCGACGCGGCCCTGCCGTGTGCGGGGCATCATCGGCGCATCCATCATTTTCCTCGCGGAACGGCCGTCATGAAAGGTCTGAAATCTTTGTGTTCCCTGGCTTCGGCGGGTCTGTTGGCGCTGCTGGCCGCCGGTTGCGCCACGACCGGACTGACCGACGAACAGGAGCTGGCGCTGTATCGCGCGCATGCGGGCGAGCCGGTGAAGAGCTTCACCTTCCTGGGTCAGCTCAATGGCTGGACGCCGCTGGGCGATACCGCGTTGGCGGTTTGGACCAGGCCCAGCGAGGCTTATCTGCTGGAGCTGCCGGGCCGCTGCATGGACCTGGACACCGCGCCTGCGATCACCGTGACTAATCAGGGCAGCCGGGTCTACGCGAAGTTCGACGACGTGCTGGTGCTGGGCGGGCTGCGCAATAGCTTCCGCATGCCATGCCGCATCGATACGATCCGGCCGTTGGACGTCAAGGCATTGCGCCGGGCGCAGAAGCAACTGCGCGAAGCCAGGGCGGCCGGACGCGAGGCCGGCGCGGCGGCGCCTGCGGGCCAGTAACCTCCCGTCACGGCCTTTTCCGGTTCACGGGCGCTTGATCGCGGGTATTCATCGACGCGTGAGGAGATTGATCATGCAGCGTTTGTTTTCCGGACCGGCCCTGGCCGGTGTACTCGCCCTCGTGCTGCTGTCCGGTTGCGCGACCGGTACCGGCCTGAGCGATGCGCAGCGCCTGGCGCTGTATCGCGGACACGCGGGCGAGCCGCAGCGCGATTTCCGCTATACGAGCCGCCAACTCACCGGCTGGACCGCGCTGGGCGACGAGGCGCTGGCGGTGTGGACCAAACCGAACGAGGCGTATCTGCTGGAGTTCGGGGGCGGTGGCTGCAGGGATTTGAACGCCGCCTCGACCATTCTGATCACCAACCTGCTGGGTCAGGTGTCGGCCGGCATGGATCGCGTGCAGGTGCTCAATCGACCAGCTGGCTTCAACATCGCCTGCCGCATCCAGACGATCCGCGCGCTGGACACCAAGGCGATCCGCGCATCGGAAAAAGCCCTGCGCCAGGCGCGCACCGCACAGCGTGACGCGGCCCCTGCCAGCGATTGACCTTTAGGCGTCGCCTTCGGGCGCAACGTAGCCAGCGGGCTTGTCGGTCTGACCGCCGAACAGGAACTTGCGCAACTCGTCTTCCAGGAACGCGCGGTCCTTCGGGTTGCGCGGCGACAGGCGGTTCTCGTTGATCAGCATGGTCTGGTGCGCCAGCCATGCTGCCCAGCCGGCCTTGCCAACGTGCTCGAACACCTGCTTGCCCAACTCGCCCGGGTAGGGGACGTAGTCCAGGCCTTCGGTGTCTTTGTTTTCGTACTGGCAGAACACGGTGCGGGGCATGTCAGGCATCCAGGAGTTTGCGGATGGGCGCGGGCAGGCCCAGCGTGGAAAGTTCGCCGGGAGAGACCCAGCGCAGGTCGGCATTGTCGCCCACCGCGCCGCGCGGGGACAGGCGCCGCCAGCGAAGCGGCTGCATGTGCAGACGGTAATGGGTGAAGGTGTGCGGTGTGTCGGGCAGCTCGTCGGCCGCGTCGAAGTCGCCGGACAGATGCGCCTCGAACCAGACGCGCGCGGCGGTGGTGTCATCGGCCTGCGGCAGCGACCACAGGCCCGACCAGATGCCCACCGGCGGCCGGCGTTGCAGCAGCACCCGACCCTGCGTGTCGAAGGCCATCAGCATCACCGCGCTGCGTTCGGGCAGCGGCTTGCCGGGCTTGGGTGTGGGCAGCGCCTCGGTGAGGCCCTCGCGGAAGGCGACGCAGTCCGTCGAGATCGGGCACAGCAGGCAGGTCGGATTGGCGCGCGTGCACAGGGTGGCGCCGAAATCCATCTGCGCCTGGGTGTAGTCGGCCAGCCGGCCTGCGGGGACGTGCTGGACGTGGTCGATCGCCAGCGCCCACAGCTGCTTTTCGATGGCCGGCAGGCCAGGCCAGCCGGCGATGCCGTGCACGCGCGCGAGCACGCGCTTGACGTTGCCGTCCATGATGGCGAAGCGCGCGTTCCAGGCCTGGCTGAGGATCGCGCCGGCGGTGCTGCGGCCGATGCCGGGCAGCGCGTGCAGGGCCTCGAAGTCGCGGGGCAGGTCGCCGCTATGCAGTTCGACGCAACGCCTGGCGGCGGCGTGCAAATTGCGTGCGCGGGCGTAGTAGCCCAGGCCGGCCCATTGCGCCATCACCTCATCCGAGCTTGCGGCAGCCAGATCCGGCAACGTCGGGAACGCCTGCAGGAAACGCGCGAAGTACGGGATGACCACGCGCACCTGGGTCTGCTGCAACATGATCTCCGACAGCCACACCCGGTAAGGCGTGCGCGGATGCTGCCAGGGCAGGTCGTGGCGACCATGCTGGTCGAACCAGGTCAGCAATTTGGTGGCGAAGGTGTCGATGGGCGGCTGGCTCTTGCGGGCTATGGGCGGCTGTCCTGTATAACGCCGAGCTTGCTCGGCGGGGCCTTACCGGGAGGGATCCAGCCGAGCGAGCTCGGCTCTACCGGGAAGGCTTGGTTGTAGCGCCGAGCTTGCTCGGCGGGGCATTACCGGGACAGCTTCAGCCGAGCGAGCTCGGCTCTACCGGGAAGGCTTGGTTGTAGCGCCGAGCTTGCTCGGCAGGGCTTTACCGGGACAGCTCCAGCCGAGCGAGCTCGGCTCTACCGGGAGGGTGTGAGCGATCTGCTGCTAGGCTGCGCTGCCCAGCGCTTCGGGCAGCAGGGCGTCGACGAAGGATTCGGCATCGAACACGCGCAGGTCTTCCGGGCGCTCGCCGATGCCGGCATAGCGGATCGGAATGCCGAACTCGCGGGCCAGGGCGAACACCACGCCGCCCTTGGCGGTGCCATCCAGCTTGGTCACCACCAGGCCGGTCACGCCCACCGCGGCATGGAACTGTCGCAGCTGGGAGAGCGCGTTCTGGCCGGTGGTGCCGTCGATCACCATCAGCACCTCGTGCGGGGCGGCGGCGTCGATCTTGCCCAATACGCGGCGGATCTTGCCCAGCTCGTTCATCAGCCCGGTCTGGGTGTGCAGGCGGCCGGCAGTGTCGGCGATCAGCACCTGGGTGCCGCGGGCCTTGCCGGCTTGCAGCGCGTCGAAAGCCACCGACGCCGCATCCGCGTTCTGGCCCTGGGCCACCACCGTCACGCCATTGCGCTCACCCCAGGCCTGCAGCTGGGCCACGGCCGCGGCGCGGAAGGTGTCGCCAGCAGCCAGCATCAGGCTGAAGCCATCGTCCTTGAAGCGCTTGGCCAGCTTGCCGATGGTCGTGGTCTTGCCCACGCCGTTGACGCCCACGGTCAGCACCACAAAGGGCTTGCCGTCGCGGTCGATGGCCAGCGGCACGGCGACCGGCTTGAGGATGGCGATCAGCTCGGCGCGCAGGGCGGCCAGCAACGCGTTGGCATCGACGAACTCGCGGGCCTTCATCCGCTTGCGCAGGGATTCGACCAGCGCGGTGGTGGCGGTGACGCCGACATCGGCGGTGATCAGCGCGGTCTCGATCTCGTCCAACAGGTCGTCGTCGAGTTTGGGATTACGCGAGAACAGCCCGCCGAAGCTGCGCGCGAACGCGCTGCCGCGCAGGCGCTCGCGCCAGCCGGTCTTGCCGGCGGGGGCGGCGGGTTTTTCGGCGGTGGCAAAGCTCGGCGCCGGCGCAGGATCCGGTGCCTGAGCCGGCGCCGGGTCCGGCGGGGGCGCGACCACCGCGGGTGCAACGGCCACCACCGGCGGCTGCGCGGGCAGCGGCGTGGTCGGGGTAGGCGCGGCCGGTGCAGCGGCCACTGGCGTTTCCGGCTGCGCGGCAGGCGGAGCGGAGGGTGGCGCCGGTGCGGGCGTCACAACGTCTGGCTGGCCTTGATCGGGCGCGGCGAAACCCTGCGTGTCGGGTGCCTGCGGGATGGCCGGTGCCTCGGCCGCGGGTGCCTGTCGGGCTTGCTCAACCGCGGTGACGGGATCGTCCTGCTGTGACGGCGCCGGGCGTGGGTCCGGGAACGCCGCAGCCAGTTCTTCCACGCTGTAGCGCCGGGTGCTGCCATCCTTGCCGGAGGCGTCATCGGGCTTTTTGCGGCGGAAAAAACTGACCATATCGAGGCACTTTTTCAGGGGGCTACATGCTAGCACCCAGCCTGTGCGCGGCCTTTAAGCCAAGGTGAAAGCCAGGCGTGGGCGCCATGCCGAATTCTGCACCGGCCCACTGGTGTCGGCGGCCCCGACCGCGCCGCGGCTCAGCCGCGCAAGGTGCGGTAGTCGCGCGGTGTCATGCCCACGGTGGCCTTGAACTGGCGCGCGAAGGCGCTCTGGTCGGCAAAGCCGCACTGCTGGCCGATGCTGGCGATGCTGTCCTCGCCGTGCAGCAGGCGCATGGCCGCCTCGATGCGCAGCTTGGTCAGCAACTGCTGCGGGGTGACCTGGAAGACGCGGCGGAAATGTCGCTCCAGTTGCGCCACCGACAGGCCGGCCAGATCCGCCAGGGTCTGGACGCGCAGGTTCTCGCCGAAACGCTTCTGCATGAATTCCATGACCGTGTTCAGGCGTTCGAAGGCGCTATGACGGTTGTCGGGCTGGCCCAGGTCGCGCGACACGCCGACCACGCCGATCACATCGTTGTCTTCGCACACCGGGCGCTTGAAGGTCAGGCACCAGCCGGGCAGGCGGTTGGGATACAGGTGCACTTCCAGCTGGTTGTCGATGACCTCGCCGCAGAGCACGCGACGGTCCTGCATCAGGTAGCTGCCGCCCAGTGGCAGGGGAAAGACATCCAGCGGCGAATTGCCGATGACCTCGCTGCGCTGCTTGCGCCCCAGCCGGCGCACCAGGGTCAGGTTGCAATGGGTATAGCGGCCTTCGCGGTCCTTGATGAAGAACACCACGTCGGGCAGTGCATCGAACAATGTCTGCATTTCCAGCGCGGGAAGGTTGAGCTGCATGGTGGTGACCAAACGCATCGCCGTTGCGGCGGGGACACCGCCCAGCCAGGGCGGAGTTCACGATCCTAGCGCAAAGCACGGGCCCGTAGACGGCGGCGAAATTGTGCGAATTTCCGCATCGCGGCCCGGGATTGGACGCTAGTCGCTCCCGGTGCCCAGGTGTGAGGATGTGGTATGCACACGATCGACGTCATTGACTCCCACAGCGCCGGTGAACCGACCCGGGTGGTCCTGTCAGGGTTCCCGGACCTGGGCGCGGGAAGCCTGGCCGAGTGTCGCGAGCGTTTCAGCCGCCGGTACGACCACTGGCGTAGCGCCATTGCCTGCGAACCGCGCGGCTCGGACACCATGGTCGGTGCGCTGTTGCTGCCCGCGCGCGATCGGTCGGCGTGCACCGGCGTGATCTTCTTCAACAACGTGGGCACCCTGGGCATGTGTGGCCACGGCACCCTGGGCGTGGTGGCGACCCTGGCCCAGCTGGGCCGCATCGGGCCGGGCCAGCACCGGATCGAGACGCCGGTGGGCACCGTGGCGGTGGAGCTGGCGGAGGACGGGCGCGTGACCATCGACAACGTCGAGAGCTATCGTCATGCGGCTGGCGTGGTGGTGGACGTGCCCGGCTACGGTCAGGTACGAGGCGATGTGGCCTGGGGCGGCAACTGGTTCTTCATCACCGAGCAGTCGCCCTGTCCGCTGGACCTGGCCCACCAGCGCCAGCTCACGGCCTACACCGAGGCGATCCGGATCGCGCTTGAGAGCGCCGGGATCACCGGACAGGCCGGGGGCGAGATCGACCATGTCGAAGTCAACGGCTTGGCACCGGACGGCAGCGGCCAGGCGCGCAACTTCGTGTTGTGCCCGGGGCTGGCCTACGACCGCTCCCCCTGCGGCACCGGCACCAGCGCCAAGCTGGCCTGCCTGGCGGCCGACGGCAAACTGGCGCCAGGCCAGGTCTGGGTGCAGCAGGGCATCCTGGGCAGTGTGTTCGAGGGCAGCTTCAGCGTGTCCCCGTCCGGACACGGCATTGTCCCGCGCATCTCCGGCCAGGCCTACGTCACCGCGCGGTCGCAGCTGTTGATCGACCCGGCGGATCCATTTGCCTGGGGCATCGGGGCCAGGGTGCCAATCCCGGAATGATCGTTTACGACCTCATCGTGGTCGGCGCCGGCATTGTCGGGGCGGCCTGTGCCGAAGCGGCGGCGGGTGAGGGCCTGCGCGTGGCCTTGGTCGAGCCCGGCCCGGTGGGCGGCGGCGCGACGGCGGCGGCGATGGGGCATCTGGTGGCCATGGACGACGATCCGGCCGAGCTGGCGCTGTCGGCCTATTCGCTGGGCCTGTGGGAGCGCTATGCCGAGTTGCGAGAGGCTGAATTCAGTCGCTGCGGCACCCTGTGGGTGGCGCGCAACGAAAGCGAGCTGGCCGTGGTGCCGGCCAAGATCGCGCGCCTGGCGGCGGCGGGGCTGGCCGCCGAGGTGGTCGATGCCCAGCAGTTGTACGCGTTGGAACCGGCGCTGGTTCCGGGCCTGGCGGGCGGCATGCGGGTGCCGGGCGAGGCAGTGGTGTACCCACCGCGCATGGCGCGCTATCTGGTGGACCAGGCCTTGCAGGCCGGCGGGCAGCTGTTCGCCGGCCGGCGGGTGACCGAGCTGCTCGCCGATGGCGTGCGCCTGGACGATGGTCAGCGGCTGTCAGGGCCGGTGCTGGTGGCCAGCGGTCTCGCCGTGCCGCAGCTGCTGCCCGAACTCACGGTGTATCCGCGCAAGGGTCAGCTGGTGATCACCGACCGCTATCCGGGGCGGATCCGGCACCAGCTGCTGGAACTGGGCTATGCCGATTCGGCCCATGGCGATGCGGCCACCAGTGTGGCTTTCAACGTGCAGCCGCGTCCAACCGGGCAGCTGCTGATCGGCTCATCGCGCCAGGTCGGAGTGAGTGATCGGGAGATCTCGATGCCGCTGCTGCGGCAGATGCTGGAGCGGGCGTTCGCGTTTCTGCCGATGCTGCGCGACTTGCAGGCGCTCCGGGTCTGGACCGGGTTGCGTCCGGCCACGCCCGATGGTCGCCCTTACCTGGGCCAGGTGCCTGGACGTGGTCAGGTCTGGGTGGCAGCCGGACACGAAGGGCTGGGTGTCACCACCGCGCTGGGAAGCGCGCGGCTGCTCATCGATGGGCTGCTTGGGCGCACCCCGGCCATCGACCCTTCCCCTTACGACCCGGCGCGCGCGCTGACGCGAGAGGCGGCATGAGCGGCACCACCTCCACGCGCGCTGTGCCCGGCCTGATTGGCCTCAACGTCAATGGCCAGCGGGTCGAAGTGCCGGCCGGTGCCAGCGTCGCCGCCGCGGTGGCGACGCTGGGCGTGCCGTTCCGGCAATCGCGCAGCGGTCAGCCGCGCGCGCCCCTGTGCGGGATGGGCGTGTGCTTCGAGTGCCGGGTGCAAATCGACGGCGTTGCCCAGTCGCGTGCGTGCATGACGCCGGCCCGCGAGGGCATGCAGGTGTCCACCGATGCTTGAGCCGGTCCGCCATTATCAGGTGCTGGTGGTCGGTGCCGGCCCGGCCGGGCTGGCCGCCGCGCAGGCGGCGGCCAGCCATGGCGCACGTGTTGGCCTGGTCGATGCGCAGCCGCGCGCGGGCGGCCAGGTCTGGCGACACGATATCGACCAGGGGGTGCCGGCTGCGGCGCAACGTGCGTTGGCCATGCTGGATCACCAGGGCATCGACTGGCTCGCGCAGACCCAGGTGAACTTGTCGCAACCGGGCTGGCTGCTCGCCGATGGTCCTGATGGCGCGTGCCAGCTGCATTACGACAGGCTGGTGCTGGCCACCGGCGCGCGCGAACTGCTGCTCCCGTTTCCCGGTTGGACCCTGCCCGGTGTGACCGGTGCGGGTGGCGCGCAGGCGTTGGCCAAGCAAGGCTGGCCGCTGGTCGGCAAGCGGGTGCTGGTGGCAGGCAGCGGTCCATTGCTGCTGGCCAGCGCGGCCACCCTCAAGGCCCATGGCGCGGTGGTGCTGGGAATCCACGAACAAGCCTCGGCTGGCGCATTGGCAGGCTTCGCGCTGCGACTTGCGCGCTGGCCGGGCAAGGCGGTGCAGGCGGTGTCGCTGCGTGCGCAGCTGGCGGGCATTGCCTATCGCAGCAGCAGCGTGGTGGTCGCCGCCCATGGCGATACCTGCTTGCGCGAAGTGGAGATCGAAGGCCCGCGCGGCCGCCAGCGCATCGCCTGCGACCAGTTGGCGGTCGGCTATGGGCTGGTGCCCAACACCGAGCTGGCGCAGTTGCTCGGCTGCCGCATCGAATACGTCGGCGCGCATCCGCAGGTGGCGGTCGATGCCCAGCAGCGCACCAGCATCGAACACGTCTTTGCCGTGGGCGAGGCCTGCGGCATCGGCGGCCTTGACTGTGCCCGGGTCGAAGGTGCCATCGCCGGTCACATGGCCGCCGGTGGCTACGCGGCCGCGCGTGCACTGACCCCGCGCCGGCACCGCGCGCGGGCTTTCGCCAGCCTGCTGCGGCGCCAGTTCGCACTCACCCCACGCGTTCACGCGCTGGCGACGGCCACCACCACCGTCTGCCGCTGCGAGGACGTGACCCTGGGTGAACTGGCCGGCTTTGCCGATAGCCGCGAGGCCAAGCTGCAATCGCGCTGCGGCATGGGCGCCTGCCAAGGACGGGTCTGCGGCACCGCGCTGGCCGAACTGGGCCTGGGCCGGCCCGAGCTTTCCACCGATGGCGGCCGCCGGCCGCCGTTGTTCCCGGTCCGCCTTGCGGCGCTGGCCGACTCATTCACCGATCCATCGCAAGGGATATCCCCATGAGCAATGCACCTTTCTGGAAGGGCGTCCTGCCCGCCATCACCACCCCGTTCAATGCCGACGGCAGCGTCGACCATGCCTTCCTGGCCAAGCACGCCGGCCAGCTGGTGGACGCCGGTTGCACCGCCATCGTGCCGCTGGGTTCGCTGGGCGAAGCGGCCACGCTGTCTTTCGATGAGAAGCTCGCCATCATCACCACCCTGGTCAAGGCGGTCGGCGAGCGCGTGCCGGTGGTGCCGGGCATCGCCTCGCTGTCCACCGCCGAAGCGGTCAGGCTGGCCCAGGCCGCCAAGGATGCCGGTGCGCGCGGGCTGATGGTGCTGCCGGTGTACGTGTATTCGTCCGACTGGCACGAGGCCAAGGCCTACGCGCGCGCGGTGCTGGGCGCCACCGACCTGCCCAGCATTCTGTACAACAACCCGGTGGCCTATCGCACCGACATCCTGCCGGCGCAGATCGCGGAACTGGCTGCGGAGTTCCCCAACCTGCAGGCGGTCAAGGAATCCTCGGGCGAGATCCGCCGCTTTGCCGCCATCAAGGAACTGCTGGGCGAGCGCCTGGTGCTGCTGGTGGGCATGGACGACGCCATCGTCGAAGGCCTGGCCATGGGCGCCGAAGGCTGGATCGCCGGCCTGGTCAATGCGTATCCGGTGGAGTCGGTGAAGCTGTTCGAACTGGCCCGCGACGGCGGCTACCCGGCCGCGGCCGAGCTCTACCACTGGTTCCTGCCGCTGCTGCGCCTGGATACGGTTCCCAAGTTCGTGCAGTTGATCAAGCTGGTCCAGGCCAAGGTCGGCATGGGCAGCGAAACCGTGCGCGCCCCACGCTTGGTCGTGGAAGGTGCCGAACGCGCCGCGGCATTGCAGGTGATCGACCAGGCCCTCGCCACCAAACCTGCGCTGTAAGGCCCTGGCGGAGCCTGCTCCGCCGCGCCGTTGAATGCCTGCGCCGGCGTGCCTGGTGCAGGCCGATGTCCCCGTCTTGGAGACCGTGATGAATGCTTCGACACAACCCGTCCTGTTGGCCGGACGCTGGCAGCAAAGTCTGTCCCCCCAGGGTGGCTTTCATGCAAACGACCCGACCACCGGTGAGGTGATCGGGCCGTGCTTCCCGATCAGCGGCGCGGACGATATCGAGGCGGCGCTGGCTGCCGCCTGCGAGGTGGCCGCCACCCTGGCGGCGGCGCCAGTTGAACGCATTGCCGCGTTCCTGGACACGTATGCGGCCGCACTGGAGGCCGATGCCGACACCCTGGTGGCCCTGGCCCACCAGGAAACGGCATTGCCCGGGCCAACCCGTCTGCGCGGCAACGAGCTTCCGCGCACCAGTGGCCAGCTGCGCCAGGCGGCCAAGGCGGTGCGTGAGCATGCCTGGACCACCCCGACCATCGATACCGCCGCGGGCCTGCGCGCGCATCTGGCGCCGCTGGGCAAACCAGTGCTGGTGTTCGGCCCGAATAATTTTCCGTTCGCCTTCAACGCCATTGCCGGCAGCGACTTTGCCTCGGCCATCGCCGCGCGCAACCCGGTGATCGCCAAGGCCCATCCCTTGCACCCTGCCACCAGCGAGCGCATGGCGCAGCTGGCGCATCGGGCGCTGGAGGAGGCCGGGCTGCCGCCGGCCGCGGTGCAGATGCTGTACCAGTTCGACAACGCGCTTGGCCTCAAGCTGGCCGGCGATACGCGCCTGGGCGCGATCGGCTTTACTGGCAGTCGCGCTGGCGGATTGGCGCTGAAGGCGGCCGCCGACGCCGCCGGCGTGCTGTTCTACGCCGAGCTGTCCAGCGTCAACCCGGTGTTCGTCCTGCCGGGCGCACTGGCCGAGCGCGGCCAGGCGCTGGCGCAGGAGTTCTTTGCCTCCTGCACGATGGGCAGCGGCCAGTTCTGTACCAATCCCGGCGTGCTGGTGGTGCCCCGCGGCCCGGCCGGTGATGCCTTGGTGGCGGCGGCGACCGAGCACTTTGCCGGGGCCGCGCCGATGGTGCTGTTCTCGCAGGGCGGTGTGACCCACCTGGCGCAGGGCGTGGCCAGCTTGCGTGATGCCGGGGCCGCCCTGCTGGCCGGCGGCACGGCGGGCGAGGGTGCGGGCTTCCGCTACGCGCCAACCCTGCTGAGCGTGGATGCGGGCGATTTCCTCGCCCACCCGCAGGCGCTACAGACCGAGGCGTTTGGCCCGGTCAGTCTGGTGGTGCGGGTGGACGGCACCGAACAGATGGTGGAGGTGGCGAGCGCCTTCCAGGGCAACCTCACCGGCACCCTGTATCGCGCCGCCGACGGCAGCGATGACGAGGCCTGGCGCGCGATCGCCCCGGTCCTGCGCGCGCGCGTGGGCCGTTTGATCAACAGCAAGATGCCCACCGGGGTGGCGGTCAGCGCGGCCCAGAACCACGGTGGGCCGTTCCCCAGCACCGGCCATCCAGGCTTCACCTCGGTGGGCATGCCGGCGGCGATCCATCGCTTCGCCGCGCTGCACAGCTACGACGCGGTGCCTGATGCGCTGCTGCCGGTGGAGCTACGCGATGCGAACCCGGCGCGGATCCAGCGCCTGGTCGATGGGCAGTGGACCTGCGCCGATGTGGAGGTGGTGGCATGAGCGGCCAGATCGGTGGCCTGAGCCTGGCCGAGGCCCAGGCGCAGCTGCAGCCATGGACAAAATTGGCGCCGGCCATCGGCGCCGATGAATACCAGCAGCGCATTGCCCGCGCCCGCGCGCTGATGCGCGAGCAGGGCGTGGACGCGCTGCTGGTCGGTGCCGGGACTTCGCTGCGCTATTTCACCGGCGTGCCGTGGGGCGCGACCGAACGCTTGGTGGCCATGCTGCTGACCGCGCAAGGCGAGCCGCAGCTGATCTGCCCGGTGTTCGAGGAAGGCTCGCTCGACGCAGTGCTCAAAGTCCCGGTCGCCAAGCGCTTGTGGGAAGAACACCAGGACCCGCACGCGCTGGTGGTGCAGGCCATGGCCGCCCAGGGCGTCACCAAGTTGGCGTTGGACCCGGGCATCGCCTTCGGCGTGCACACCGGCTTGCGCGCGCATCTGGATGCGGCCGCCATCGTCGATGCCAGCGCGATCATCGACGGTTGCCGCATGTGCAAATCACCAGCCGAACTGGCGTTGATGCAGCAGGCCTGCGACATGACCTTGCAGGTCCATCGGCTGGCAGCGGGCATCGCCCACGCCGGCATCGGCACCGACGAACTGGTGCGCTTCATCGACCAGGCCCATCGCGCGCTGGGCGCCGACAACGGCTCGACCTTCTGCATCGTCCAGTTCGGCCATGCCACCGCCTTCCCGCATGGCATTCCCGGCGTGCAGCACCTGCAGGAAGGCCAGTTGGTCCTGATCGACACCGGCTGCACCGTGCAGGGCTACCACTCGGACATCACCCGCACCTGGATCTTCGGCACGCCCAGCGACGCGCAGCGCCGGATCTGGGACCTGGAGCAGGCCGCGCAGGCTGCTGCGTTTGCCGCGGTGCGCCCGGGCGTGAGCTGTGAGTCGGTCGACGCTGCCGCGCGTGCGGTGCTCGAAGCGGCCGGGCTTGGTCCCGATTACCGGCTGCCTGGCCTGCCGCATCGTACCGGCCACGGCTGTGGACTTTCGATCCACGAGGCGCCGTATGTGGTCCGTGGCAACGCCACGCTGCTGCAGCCCGGCATGTGCTGCAGCAACGAACCGATGATCGTGGTCCCGGGTGAGTTCGGGGTGCGGCTGGAAGACCATTTCTACGTGACCGAACGCGGTGCGCAGTGGTTCACGCCGCCATCGCCGGCCATCGACCGGCCGTTCGCCTAGATGGCCGCGCGCGCGGACCGCGCTCGCAGTGACCGCGCGCGCTGGCTTTTAGTTTTTCGTCGGTCTTGTCATGGCCGCATCGTGGCCTTCCATGGAGTGAGTGCATGAACCTGTTCCGTCCTCTTGTTGCCAGCGTGCTGGCTGCTGCCTTGTGTACGGCCTGCAAGCCGGATGCGCAGGCGCCAACGTCCCAGGTCTCAAGCAGTGCGGCCTCTGCGCAGCAGGCTGCCAAGGCCTTTGATGCGTTGCTGGACGTGCAGTGGCAGTACCAGCTGCAGCACAGCCCGGAATTCGCCAGCATCATTGGCGACAAGCGCTACAACGATCGCTGGAGCGACTACTCGCTGGCCGCGGTCGAGGCCGACCGCAAGGCCACGGCCGATTTGCTGGCCCAGTTCAAGGCCGTCGATGCGCGTGCACTGGACGAGCAGCGCCAGCTCAGCCTGAAGATGATGCTGGGCCAGCTGCAGGACAAGCTGGAGTCGATCCGGCTGAAGAACTACGAAATGCCGCTGGAACCGGTGGGCGGCATCCAGCTGTCGCTGGCCGGGCAGGGCGATGCGTTTCCGTTCGACGATGCCAAGGATTTCCAGGACTACATCAAGCGCCTGCAGGCGGTGCCGGTGGTGATCGACCAGGTGATCGAGGTCTCGCGCCATGGCGCCAAGGACCACCTCATCCAGCCGCGCTATCTGCTGGAAAAGCTGCCCGCACAGATCACCAAGATCGCAGCGCCCGCTGGGGCCGACAGCGCGTTTGCCTCGCCGCTGAAGAAACTCGACCAGGCCGTGGCCGATCCGGCCCAGCGTGAGCAACTGCGCGCACAGTTGATCGCGGCCATCGATGACCAGGTGCGCCCGGCCTATACCAAGCTGGCCGCGTTCGTGCGCGACGAATACGCCGCGCAGGGGCGTGAGCACGAAGGCCTGTGGTCCTTGCCCGATGGCGATGCGCGTTACCGGTTTGCCATCCACACCCAGACCACCACCGGCAAGTCGCCCGAGGAGATCCACCAGATCGGCCTGAGCGAGGTGGCACGAATCGAGGGCGAGATGACCGCGATCGCCAAGGCCCAGGGCTATCCGAACCTGGCCAGCTTCCGCAAGGCGGTGGCCACCGACAAGTCGCACTTCGCCAAGAACAGCGAGCAGATCCTCGACCTCTATCGCGGCTATATCGCCGGGATGGAGCCCGAGCTGCCCAAGCTGTTCGGCCGCCTGCCCAAGACGCCGTTGATCGTGCAGGGCATGCCGGCGTTCCGCCGCGAGGCGCCCGGTGCCGAGTACTGGCAAAGCAACCCGCAAGGCACCAAGCCGGCCATCGTGATGGTCAACGCCAACGATGCCACCGAGCGCACCTTGGTCAATATCGAGACCACCGCCTACCACGAGGGCGTGCCTGGCCATCACCTGCAGATCTCGCTGGCCCAGACCCTGCCGCTGCCGCCGTTCCGCCAGCAGGCCGGCTACAACGCCTTCATCGAAGGCTGGGCGCTGTATGCCGAGCGCCTGGCCGGCGAGGTGGGCTTCTACAAGGATCCTTACAGCGCCTATGGCCACCTGGCCGGGGAGCTGCTGCGTGCCAACCGCCTGGTCCTGGATACCGGCGTGCACTACAAGCACTGGACCCGCCAGCAGATGGTGGACTTCTTCCACGCCCATCCGTCCGACGACGAGCCCAGCATCCAGGCCGAGACCGACCGCTACATCGTCTGGCCGGGCCAGGCGCTGGGCTACAAGCTGGGCCAGCTGGACATCCTGGCGCTGCGCGCCAAGGCCAAACAGGCGCTGGGCGACAAGTTCGACATCCGCGCCTTCCACGATGAAATCCTCGGCGGCGGTGCGATGCCGCTGGATCTGCTGGATGCACGGATCGATGCGTGGATCGCCCGGGTCCAGGCCGCACCGGCTGCCCCCAACACCAAGGAGACTCCATGAGCTTGCGTGCCCCCCTGTCCTTGGCGCTGCTGCTGGCCATGACCACCACCGGTCTGGCCGTCCACGCTGGCGATGCCAGCGCCGCCGTGGCCCCAACCACCGGCACCACTCCGGCCAGCGATGCGGCGGCGCGCTTCAAGGCGCTGTACACGCGCGAATGGGCCTGGCGCCAGGAGCAGGACGCCGGAGGCGATGACGAAAACGGCAACAGCAGGCCGGCCGACCACCTGCCCAAGGTCGATCCGGCCACCCAGGCCATGCGCACCGCGTACTGGCAGCAGGTGATGGCCGAACTGAAGACCATCCCACAGGAACAGCTGTCGGCGGTGGACCAGGTCAACTACCAGGTCTACCAGCAGCAGATCCAGGTGCTGCTGGACCAGCAGCGCTTCCATGCCTGGGAGATGCCGTTCAACAGCGACACCGCGTTCTGGACCAACCTGGGGTTCACCGCGCGCGGCACCTTCCACAACGCCGAGGACTATCGCCGTTACCTGGCCCAGCTGGCCGATATCCCGCGCTACTTCGACGACCAGACCCGCAACATGCGCGCGGGCCTGGCGCGTGGCTTCAGCGTGCCGCGCGTGACCTTGACCGGCCGCGACCAATCGATTGCCGATGTGGCCAACGCCAAGGGCGAGGCCAATCTGTTCTACACCCCGTTCAAGCAGATGCCGTCCAGCATCCCCGCCGCCGAACAGGCGCAGCTGCGCCAGCAGGCGCTGGCGGCGATCTCCAGCAGCGTGATCCCGGCCTACGACAAGCTGCTGCACTTCATCCGCCAGGAGTACTTCCCCAAGGCACGCAAGACGTTGGCCGCCGAAGCCATGCCCGATGGCAAGGCCTACTACCGCGCGCAGATCCGCGAGTTCGTCACCGAAGACATGGATCCCGAGCAGATCCACCGCATTGGCCTTGAGGAAGTAGCCAGCCTGCGCAAACAGATGCAGCAGGTGATGGCCGAGGTGGGCTTCAAGGGCAGCTTCTCCGAGTTTCTGACCTTCCTGCGCACCGATCCGCAGTTCTATGCCAAGACCCCGCAGGAACTGCTGGACCACGCGGCCTGGATCGCCAAGACCATGGACGGCAACCTGGGGAAGTTCTTCGGCCGGGTGCCGCGCCAGCGCTTCACCATCAAACCGGTGCCCGACGACCTGGCGCCGTTCTACACCGGTGGCCGCGGCGGCATGGACACCTATTGGCTCAACACCTACAACCTGCCGTCGCGACCGCTGTACGTGCTGCCGGCGCTGACCCTGCATGAGTCCTCGCCAGGTCACTCGCTGCAGATGTCGCTGGCGGCCGAAGACACCGATCTGCCCGACTTCCGCCGCTACACCTATATCTCCGCCTATGGCGAGGGCTGGGCGCTGTACTGCGAATACCTGGGCCAGGAAATGGGCATGTACACCACGCCCTACGAGCGCTTTGGCTACCTGACCTACCAGATGTGGCGCGCGGCACGGCTGGTCATCGATACCGGCGTCCACCACCAAGGCTGGACCCGCGAACAGGCGCTGGCCTACCTGCGCGACAACGCTGCCCTGAGCGAGCACGAGATCACCACCGAGGTGGATCGGTACATCGCGTGGCCGGGCCAGGCCCTGTCCTACTACCTGGGCGAGCTGGAGATCCTGAAGCTGCGCAAGCAGGCGCAAGCGGCGCTGGGCGACAAGTTCGACATCCGCAACTTCCACGACGCGGTGCTGTCGCTGGGCTCGGTGCCGCTGCCGGTGCTGGACGCACGGATCGCGCGCTTCATCGCCGAGGGCGGCAAGTCGCCCTGGGCCGATCAGGACACGAGCCGGTAGCGCGCAGCTTGCTGCGCTGGGAGCTTCACCGGTAGCGCCTCAGCCGAGCGCGCTGGGGCGCTACAAAAAATGCCGGGCACGCGCGGCTTCACTTCTCGGGGGACATCCATGGCAGCACAGGGCAAGTTCCACAAACGTCTCAGCCTCACCGACCTGACCTTCATCGGGCTGGGGTCGATCTTCGGCTCGGGCTGGCTGTTTGCCGCCAGCCATGTGTCCTCCATTGCCGGGCCGGCCGGGATCCTGTCCTGGATCGTCGGCGGCATCGCCGTGTTCCTGCTGGGCCTGGTGTATTGCGAACTGGGTGCGGCACTGCCGCGCGCCGGCGGCGTGGTGCGCTACCCCGAGTATTCGCACGGGACGCTGCTGGGCTGGCTGACCGGCTTCATCACCCTGATCGCGTTTTCCAGCCTGATCGCCATCGAAGTGGAAGCCTGCCGGCAGTACGCCGCGGCCTGGTTCCCGTCGCTGAGTCAGCCTGGCAGCACCCATCCCAGCCTGTCCGGCTGGCTGCTGCAGTTTGGCCTGCTGGTGCTGTTCTTTCTGCTGAACTACTTCAGCGTCAAGACCTTCGCCCTGGCCAACAACATCATCAGCGTGTTCAAGTTTTTGGTGCCGCTGCTGGTGATCGTGCTGCTGCTGGCGCACTTCAATGGCGACAATCTGACCCGCCACGGGTTCGCGCCTTCCGGTGCTGCGGGCGTGGAGGCGGCGATCTCCGCCGGCGGCATCATCTTCGCCTACCTGGGACTGACGCCGATTGTGTCGGTGGCCAGCGAGGTGCGTGATCCGCAGCGCACCATTCCCATCGCCTTGATCCTGTCGGTGGCGCTGTCCACGGTGATCTACGTGCTGCTGCAGCTCTCGTTCCTGGGCGCGGTGCCGGGCACCGCACTGGCCAACGGCTGGGCCGGCATGGACAAGCTGTTCTCATTGCCGTATCGCGATATCGCCCTGGCGCTGGGCCTGGGCTGGCTGGCCACGCTGGTGGTGGCCGACGCGGTGGTCTCACCCAGCGGCACCGGCAACATCTACATGAACGCCACGCCGCGGGTGGTCTATGGCTGGGCACGCAGCAGCGGGTTTTTGTCGGCGCTGACCCGGGTGGACGCCAAGTCGGGCATTCCGCGTCCTGCGCTGTGGCTGAGCTTTGCGCTGTCGGTGTTCTGGACCCTGCCGTTTCCTTCATGGGACACCCTGATCGGAGTGGTGTCGGCGGCCCTGGTGCTGAGCTATGCCATCGCGCCGGTGACCGTGGCGGCGTTGCGGCGCAGCGCGCCTGACTTGCCGCGACCGTTCCTGGTCAAGGGCCTGGCGGTGCTGGGCCCGCTGTCGTTCATGATCGCCGCGCTGATCGTCTACTGGTCCACCTGGGCCACGGTGTCCTGGCTGCTGGGCCTGCAGGTGCTGATCTATGTCGGCTATGTGCTCTCGCAGCTGTCCGATGCGGCGCGGCGGACGCGGGTGCTGCGCCAGGTGCGCAGCTCGGCGTGGCTGATCGCGTTTTTCATCGGGGTGATGGCGGTGTCGTACCTGGGCACCTTCGGTGGCATCGGCGCCATCGCCCATCCCTGGGACACGGCGTGCGTGGCGGTGCTCGCGTTCTTCATCTACCAATGGGGCGCACGCAGTGGCCTGCCCAGCAGCGACTTGAAGCTGGAGGAAGACGATGGCGAATGAGCGTTTGTCGGGCGCCTGCAAGGGCTGCGCCGGGTTGAGCGGCCCCGTCGCGGCCGGTGCAGCGCCTTGGATGCGGCGGATCATGGGCAAGCAGATGAGAACGACTTGGGCAGTGAGGAGACAGTTCCGGCCCCACCGTCATCCAGTACCGGCCCTTGGCGGCGCCATCGACGCCCAACGCGCCTGGGCGCTGAAGCCGCTCCTGCGCCGGCTGGTATGCGCCGCGCTGCTGCTGCCTGGGCTGGCCTGTGCCGAGCAGATGCCGCGCTTTGTCAGTCAAGACGGGCGCCACGCGCTGATCGTCGACGGCGCCCCGTACACGGTGCTGGCCGCGCAGCTGCACAACTCCTCGGCCTGGCCGGCGGTGTTGCCCAAGGCGCTGGACCAGGTGGTGGCGCTGCATGCCAATACGGTGGAGGCGCCGGTGTATTGGGAGCAGTTCGAGCCTGCACCGGGCAAGTTCGACACCACCAACGTCGATGCCTTGGTCGAACAGGCGCGCCAGCGCGGCCTGCGCGTGGCGCTGCTGTGGTTCGGCACCTGGAAGAACGGCCAGATGCACTACGTGCCCGAGTGGATCAAGCGCGACGAGGCCAAGTACCCGCGCATGCGCGATGCCGACGGCCAGCCGGTCGATGTCCTGTCGCCGTATGCGCCGGCCAATGTGGAGGCCGATACACGTGCGTTTTCGGCGTTGATGACGCACCTGCGCAAGATCGATGGCGATCGCCATACCGTGATCCTGGTCCAGGTCGAAAACGAGCCCGGGGCCATCGGCACCGTACGCGACCACGGCCCGGCTGCCGATGCCGCGTTCGCCCAGCCTGTGCCGGCGCAGATCGCCGCCAAGCTCGGCAAGCCGGCGGGCAGCTGGCAGCAGCTGTTCGGGCCGGAAGCGGCCGAGGCGTTCAACGCCTATGGCATCGCCCACTACATCGAGCAGGTCACCGCCGCGGGCAAGCGCGCCTATCCGCTGCCGATGTACGTCAATACCTGGCTGCGCTACAAGGGCAAGAAATTCCCGGGCCTGGATTACCCATCGGGCGGGGCGACGGTCAACGTGTTCGACCTGTGGCGGGCGGCCACCCCGTCGGTGGACTTCATCGGCACCGACATCTACACCAGCGACTACAACGAATACACCAAGGTGATCGGCCAGTACGCGCGGCCGGACAATCCGGCCTGGGTGTCGGAAACCGGCTTCGAGGCGGCCACCGCGCCGTTCCTTTATCACGTGCTGGGGCAGGGCGGGATCGGCTTTTCGGTGTTCGGGATCGACGGCAATACAGACAGCGCCGACAACCGCGCCGCCATCGCCGCCCATGCCGCCAACTTTGGCCAGCTCGCGCCGTTGCAGCGCATGGTGGCCAAGGCCGCGTTCGAGGGCCGGCTGCAGGCCATCGCCGAGCAGCCCGGCCAGCCGCAGCGCACGCTGGCGTTCGGCCCCTGGCAGGCCAAGGTGTCCTTCGGGGCGCCGCATTGGGGCGATGCACCGCCGATCCTGCCCGGCACCGAGGACCACGGCGGACGGCTGCTGGTACTCCAGCAGGGGCCCGATCAATTCCTGGTGACCGGGATGGCGGCGCGGATTGAATTTTTCCGCGATGCGGCCGATAACCAACATGGACAGCTGCTGCGGGTGGAGCAGGGCCGGTACGTCGAGGGGCAATGGCGGTTCGAGCGCCTGCTCAATGGCGATGAAACCGACTACGGGCTCAACTTCGGCCGCGACGATCCCCCCGTGTTGCGGGTGACCGTCGGGACCTACTGACCGCCGCAGCCGTCCTTGCCTTTGCCTAGGATGCGCCCATGAGCCTGACGTCCATCTCCAGTTCCGGTATGCAGGTCGCGGCGATGCGCCAGGACGTGGCAGCCGGCAATATCGCCCGCTCGGTCGTGCCCGGCGCGCCGCGTCAAGGCGTAGCGGCCAGCACCTTGCCTGATGGCGGGGTGAGCGGTTCGGTGGTCGCGGCGCCCGCTGGCGAGGACGGCACGGTCACCGACCTGGTGGACAGCCTGTCCGCACGCAACGACTTCCAGGCCAACGCCGCAGTGCTGGCGCGCTCGGACCAGATGCTGGGTAGCTTGCTGGACGATTGGGCTTGAGCGATCGCCCTGGCCCGAGGGGTCAGGGTCTGCAATGTCCCGCGCGTCTTGCCTGGTGATGCGCTGCCTGCCTGCGCGGCGGTCGTGGCTGAGCGCCCAGGTTGTGCACGATTCCGCGTCGCTGCAACCGCCATCCCACAAGACGCAGCGCGCTGCGACTGCGCACGATACAGGCTGGTCATTGCACGGGTGGACGGAGATGGATCGGAGAGCATTCCTGCGTCAGGGCGTGGTCGCCACGGCAGCCATTGGCGTGGGACCGGCTGTCGCGGCCTCGCCCACCACTGCATCTCAAGCCGTCCCACCGCCGCGTCCACGCCTGCAGCCGCTGCCTGAGGCGGGCTTTGCCGGGCACGCCGTGTTGTGCCAATTCCAGCATCTGGGCAGTCAGTGGACGGTCTATGAGGACCAGCGTTCGCCACAGGGCGTGCTGAGCCTGGCCGGTGCCGAGGGCGTGCTGACGCTGGGCAAGCGCACCGAGGCGGTATGGGGGAGTGATGCGGCGCCGTATTTCGGCATGAAGCTGGCCGAGGTGGCGATGGCCCAGGCCGACCTGTTGGCTGACCGCCTGCTGCGCGATGGCGACCCACGCGAGGATGAAGTGCGCGATGCGGCGCCGCCGCCGGCCTCGCGGCTGGACCCCAAGGACACCAACGGCCGGCTGCCGTGGACCACCTTCGTGGGCACGGTGCAGGGCAACGACACCATGCAGGTCTATCCGGACGGACGCACCCGCACCTATCGGGCGATTCAGGCATTTCCCGAGTTGGCCGATGCAGACCAGGTCGCCCATCGCGACGAAGGCCTGCTGGGCGGCTGGATGCCGGCGGTCCACAAAGTGATTCCGGCAGGTGAGGGCCGCTGGTATGACCTGCTGGTGTTCGCTGACGTGGACGCACAGGACAAGTTTGTCGTGCAGACCTGGCACCGCGCGGTGCTGGTCGAACACGGCGTGGCGGTCAAGACCGTCTACGGCTACAGCTACCCGGACTTTCCGCCGCGGCGTGGCCCGGCCAAGCCAGAGGATTTCTATCGTGGCCTGATCGACTTCGCCGCCAGCTGGCAGGCGCGGTTGGCGGATTTTTCGGCGCTGCAGCTGCCCGATGCCAGCTGGTCGGACATGGCACGCTTTGCGTTCGCCCGCGAACTGGTGGTGCGCCCGCTGGGCGTATATCCCAAGTACGGCGCGGTGGACCGCGACTACTACGGCAACGAGTACGACGGTTTCCAGGACACCTTTACCAGCTCGCTGTACGCCAACCTGGAATGGGGCCGCTTCGCCCAGGCCGGTGCCGTGCTGGACAACTACCTGTCCGAGTACACCGCGCCCGACGGCATGGTCAACATGCGCGGGCCGGAGACCGGCCAGTTCGGCCTGACCCTGTCGCTGCTGGCGCGCTATCTGCGCTACACCGGCGATGTGGCGCTGCTGCGCAAGCACCAGGGCAAGATCGTGGCCACCGCGCAGATCCTGGTCGAGCTGCACGAGGCCAGCCTTGCGCTGCCAAAGACCGATCGCGGCCATGGGCTGATCCACGGCTGGAGCGAGTCCGATGCCTGCCTGTATCCCGACCCGACGCTGTGGTGGAAACCGTACTTCGGCAACAGCGCACTGGCGATCCGCGGCTGGGAAGACATCGCCGCAGTGTGGCCGGTGCTGGCCGGCACGGCCGGTGCCAGCGGGCAATGGCGCCAGCGTGCGAGGCAACTGCGCAAGCGCTTGCTCGACAGCATCCGCGCCAATGTGCGACATGAGCTCAGCCCGGCCTATCTGGGACCGTTGCCCGGCACCACGGAAACCTTTCGCCAAGCGATGTCGCAGGACGATCCCAGCAAGAGCGAGCAGCTGTGGTCGCACCGTGCCTATGCCGAACTGCTGCAGGCCGATGTGCTGCCCGATGACCTGGCCAACCTGGTGATCGACTGCCTGCGCGGCCACGGCGGCACCACCTTGGGCATCGTGTCCAACATCTGGAAGCCCAGCCCCGAAGCGCGCGACATCCTGGGCTTCATCTCCTACGGCTACGCGCAGCAACTGCTGCGCCTGGACCGGATCGAGGAATACCTGCTGTTCCTCTATGCCCACCGCTACCAGGCCCACACCCGTGGCAGCTGGACCGCAGGCGAGGTGGCCGGCATCACCGGCGGCATGCCGCTGTTCTGCATGCCGGCGCAGATGACCGTGCCGCTGCTGCTGCGCTGGATGCTGGTGTTCGACCAGGGGGATGAATTGTTCCTGGCACGGGCCGTGCCACGCGATTGGCTGGCCAGCGGCGAGCCCATCGAGATTGCCGATGCGCCGACACCCTGGGGCAGGGTCGGCCTGTCGCTGCGCGCCGAGGCGGGCGAGCGGCTGATCACCGCCGAGGTCGTGCTTCCGCCCTCGCGGCCCAAGGCGATCTGGCTCACCTTGCGAGCGCCGGCCGGCACGCGCTTGAAGGATGTGAAGGTCGCCGGTGTTGCTGCCCAACCCGTCGGCCCGCATGGGGATCGACTCGCGTTGCCGCTCAGCGCTGCAGGCAGGATCAAGATCCAAGCGCGCTACGACTGAGCTTGTCCCCGCAAGCAGGACCTCGGCTTTGCGCAGACATCCGGGCTCTCGGCAAGGACCAGGTGCACTTGGTCCCTCACCATGCCCTGGCGCCGTTTGCACAGGCGGCGCCGGTCCTGTGATGTCCGGCGCTGGCAAAGTCAGGGGGTCTGCGGGCGATTTCATGCGCAAATCCGCGCCAGGAGCTGCTTCAGCGCGCAAGACCTCGGTGCGCCTGCGGTGTGATAGTCCTTGACAGCCCCGCCAGCGATGCAGACCCATGGCGGCATGCCGGCAAACGCCGATCGATGGTGTGCCTGCGCCGCGCGGTAACGGGGTGATCCAGTCAGCGAGAGAGCACTCCATGCGCCCACCCTCAAGCCCGATTGCCTCCTGCCCGCGCCAGGGTCGGCCGACATGAGCGAGCAACCCAACCTCCCTCTGTCGGGGATGTCGATGGACGATGCGGTCCACACCGGGATGGTCGAGGTTTCGCGGCGCCGCTTCCTGCAATGGAGCGCGCTGGCGGTGGCCGCCGGCTTTCTGCGCTTTCCGCTTGATGCGGCGGCAGCGACGGCTGGCAAAGTCAGCGCGGTGCTGCTGCAGGACGTGACGCTCAAACCGTCGATGTTCCTGGACTCCCTGCAGACCAATCGCCGCTATCTGTTCGAACTGGAGCCGGACCGGCTGCTGCACAACTTCCTCCAGTACGCCGGCCTGCCGCCCAAGGGCGAGGTCTATGGCGGCTGGGAAGGCGACACCATCGCCGGCCACACCCTGGGCCACTACCTCAGTGCGCTGTCCAAGCTGTACGCGCAGACCGGTGATGTGCAGGCCAGGCAGCGCGTGGATTACATCGTGGCCGAGCTGGCGCGTGCCCAGGCGCAGGACAACGATGGCTATGTGGGCGGGCTGACCCGCAAGACCGATGACGGCAGGATCGTCGGCGGAAAGCACGTGTTCGAGCTGATACGTGGCGGCGCGGTCAAGGGTAGTGCGTTCAACATCAATGGCAGCTGGTCGCCGCTGTACACCGTGCACAAGCTGTTCGCCGGCCTGCTCGATGCCAACGCCCTGGCCGACAATGCCCAGGCGCTGCAGGTGCTCACGCCGCTGGCTGGCTATTTTGCCGGCGTGTTCGATGCGCTCGATCACGCCCAGATGCAGAGCCTGCTCGATACCGAGTTCGGCGGGCTCAACGAGTCCTATATCGAACTGGGCGCGCGCACCGGCAACCCGCGCTGGATCGCGGTGGGCAAGCGTCTGCGACACGAGAAGATCATCGACCCGACCATCGCCGGCAGGGACGACCTGCCGCATCACCACGCCAATACCCAGGTCCCCAAGTTCATCGGCGAGGCGCGCCAGTTCGAAGTGGCCGGCGATGCCGACTCGGCCGCCGCGGCGCGCTTCTTCTGGGAGACGGTGACCCACCACTACAGCTATGTGATCGGTGGCAACGCCGATCGTGAGTATTTCCAGGAACCGGACACCATCGCCTCGTTCCTGACCGAGCAGACCTGCGAGCATTGCAACAGCTACAACATGCTCAAGCTGACCCGGCACCTGTACCAGTGGACCCCGCAGGCGCGCTATTTCGATTACTACGAACGCACCCTGCACAACCACACCATGGCCGCCCAGCATCCGGCCACCGGCATGTTCACCTACATGACGCCGATGATCAGCGGCGGTGCTCGCGACTACTCGGACAAGTTCGATTCGTTCTGGTGCTGCGTGGGCAGCGGCATGGAGGCGCATGCCCAGTTCGGTGACTCGATCTACTGGCAGGACGGGCAGTCGCTCTACGTCAATCTCTATATCCCGTCCAAGCTGGACTGGAAGGCAGGCGAACTGGCGCTGGAACTGGACAGCGGCGTGCCCGACAACGGCCGCGTGCGGCTGCAGTTCACCCGTGCCGGCGACAAGGCGCCGCGCCGTCTGCTGCTGCGCATCCCGGCCTGGAGCCAAGGCCAATACGTCCTGCAACTCAATGGCCGCAAGACCCGCGGCACGGTCGTGGACGGCTATGTCGCGTTGGAGCGCGACTGGCAGGCGGGTGACCTGGTCGAGATCGCGTTCGATACGCCGCTGCGACTGGAGCATGCCGAAGGCGACCCGGAGACCGTGGTGGTGATGCGTGGCCCGCTGGCGCTGGCGGCCGATCTTGGCCCGGTCAGTGAACCCTATGACACTCCAGATCCGGTACTGGTCGCCGATGCCTCGCCATTGTCGGGTTTCAGCGCATTGCCCGAGCCAGGCCGCTACCTGTCCAGCACCACGCGGCCGCAGGCGCTGGAATTCTCGCCGTTCTATGCCCAGTACGAGCGTCGCAGCGCGCTGTACTTCAAGCGCATGGATTCGCAGCAGTGGGCGCGGGAAGCGGCGCGTCGCGAGCACGAGCAGCAGGCGAGGGCAGCGCTGATGGCCAGTGCAGTGGACATGATCCAGTTTGGCAACGAGGCTTCCGAAAACGCGCACAAGCTCAGCAGCGACACCTCGTTTGGCGGCGCCTACCGCCGCCAGGAATGCCGCGACGTGCGCGGCAAGGGCTTCGTCGAGTTCCAGATGCAGGGCGGCGAGCAGCCGATGGCGTTGCGGCTGCGCTTCTGGGGCAGCGACAAGGGCCGCTTCAACATCCTCATCGACGGCCAGCTGGCGGTCGAAGTGCAGGTCGACCGCAGCCAGGTCATCGACTTCATCGATCGTGACTATCCGCTGCCGCAGGCGTTGACCCGCGGCAAGAAGCTGTTGACCTTCCGTTTCGAGCCGCAGCACGGCGACACCGCAGGTCCGCTCTTCGGTGGCTGGCTGATTCGGGTCTGATCGGGTCGCGTGTTGTCCTTCCTGCCGCACCCTGCGGAGCTTCAACAGCAGTCCAGTACATGCTTGTACTGCCGCTGGCCCTGCCGCCTCAAGACCGCGGCATTCGCTGCTCCCGCAATCATGCAAATTTCCGCGCCCAAGACTGGGATTTGCAACAAGACGCGGCGGCGGCAAGCCGGCACATTGTGACCATCAGGTTAAAAGTTCACCGGGGATTGACGGTGGACTGCAACGCACAAGCGCCGACGCATCGAGGCGGATGAAGGCCGGTCGGTCACCGTCGACCGGCCGCGTCCTCGTATCGCTGCAACACGATCGCGGCGGCGCTCTTTTCGATCTTCGCTGATGAGGGTTTATCTGCCGACCACTGGCCCATGCCGGTGCGTGGTTGGCTTTGCCTGACATTTCTCTTCGCTCGCCCCCACTGATCCAGGAGTTCGCACATGCCTTCACGCCCGTCCCATCCTCGGCCGCTGTACGGGGCTGTCCGATCTTCCGGTCGTCGCCTCCGACCGCTCGCGCTGGCCACCGCCTCGGCGCTGGCGGCTGCTTGGATGGCGCCTGCCCTTGCGCAGGACACCAGCGGTGACCAGGCCCCCAAGACCCTGGACAGCGTGGTGGTCACCGGTTCGCGCCTGCGCCGGGTGGATACCGAAACCGCCAATCCGGTGGTGACGGTCTCACGCGAGCAGATCACCGCCAGCGGCAAGGCCACGGTCGGCGACCTGCTGCAGTCACTGCCGTCCATTGCCGGCAACGCGACCAATCCCTACACCAACAACGGGGGCGGCACCGGCGCATCGACGGTTTCCCTGCGCGGCCTGGGTGACAAGCGCACCCTGGTGCTGGTCAATGGCACGCGCCTGGCCTACAACGACGTCAATGCGATCCCGTCCAGCATGATCGAGCGCATCGAAGTGCTCAGCGACGGTGCTTCGGCCGTCTATGGCTCCGATGCCATTGGCGGGGTGGTCAATTTCATCCTGCGCGAGCGCTATGAGGGCGTGCAGTTCTCCACCGACTTCGGCACCAGCGCCAAGAGTGACGGCAATCGGCGCAATTTCTCGCTGACCGCGGGCAAGGCGTGGGACCGTGGCAGCCTGGTTGGCGGCCTGTCTTATCACAACATCGATGCGGTCTCGGCCGCCGAGCGCGACTATTCGAAGGACGCCCTGTACCTGATCGATGGACAGCCGGTGAAGCAGGGCTCCTCGGCTACGCCGACCGGATCGGTCAACTTCAACGACGGCTCGGCGGCCTCCACGGCGCTGGCGTCCAGCAATGGCTGTTCGCGCGTCACGCTCAACGCTGGCGTCAGCGGCATGGCCAACGCCGGCGATTTCCATTGCTATAACGCAGCCAACGACTCGTACAACTATCAGCCCTACAACCTGTTGCAGACCCCGCAAAAGCGTACCAATGCCTTCCTGCTTGGCAGCCTGCGCCTGACCGACTCGGTCGAGGCCTACATCAACACATGGTTCAGCAAGACCGAGTCGTCCTCGGTGATCGCGCCGATCCCGATCTTCGCCAACGGCGACAACTTCCTGGTGTCGGCCGACAGCTACTACAACCCATTCGGCGTCAACTTCGGCACCGACCGCAGCACGGGCACCTCCTACAACGACCTCAACGTACGCATCACCGGGCTGGGCAACCGGCGCTACCAGTACAACACCTACAACCTGCAGATCAATCCAGGCCTGCGTGGCAGCTTTGGCCAATCATCCTGGCAATGGGATGCCAGCCTCAACTACGGACACGTCAAGCAGAAGTCGATCAATTACGGCTTCCTGGATTACGAGACGTTCAACCAGGCCGTGGGTCCTTCTTTCATGGACAGCGACGGCACGGTCAGGTGCGGTAGCGCGGGCAACGTCATCGCCGGCTGCACGCCGGTCAATATCTTCAACATCAACGATGCCTCCAGTCTGTCGGCGCTGCAGGACATGCTGGTCAATCCGGTGAACACCAGCGTCTATACGGTCAAGCAGTTCGAGGCCAATGCCAACGGCAACCTGTTCGATCTGCCGGCGGGCACCGTGAGCCTGGCTGCAGGTGTGTCCTATCGCAAGGAATCCACCAGCACCCAGGCCGACCCGCTGTGGACCGGTGACGAGAACGGTTTGTGCGGGGTGATCGAATACTGCGCGTCGGTCCTCAGTGGCAGCTTCACCGTCAGGGAGGCCTATGCCGAGGCCTTGTTGCCCTTGCTCAAGGACCTGCCGTTCGTAAGCTCGCTGAACTTGAGCGTGGGCAGTCGCTTTTCCGACTACAGTTCGGTCGGAAGCAAGACCAACAGCAAGGTGTCGCTGGAATATCGTCCCGTGGAGGACTTGCTGCTGCGCGGCACGGTGTCCCAGGTGTTCCGCGCTCCCAACATCAGCGAGCTGTACGCCGGCGTGGCTGGCGACGCGGCCACCGCCAGCGACCCATGCAATGGCTACACCGGCGGCCATGATGCAGCCTGTGCCAATGTGCCGACCGACGGCAGCTACCAACAGGCCGATGGCCAGGTTTCGGGTAAGGCGTCCGGAGCCGCCATCGCCGGCTATCAGCTCAAGCCTGAAACCGGAAAGTCCTATGACGTTGGCTTTGTCTACGACCCCCATTGGATCGAAGGCCTTTCACTGAGCGCGGACTGGTGGCGTATCAACCTGGAGGACACCATCACCCAGGTCTCGGCGCAGACGGTGCTCAATCAGTGTTATGCCAACGGTGGCAGTGCCTTTTGCTCGCTGATCCATCGAAACGGCAACGGCACCATCAACTACGTGGCCGAGCCCACGGTCAACCTCGGTAAGTTGTGGGCCAGTGGTATCGACTTCAACGTCGGTTATCGCCTGCCTGACACGTCCTGGGGACGGCTCACCACCAGCCTCAACGGCACCTACCTGACCCGCTATGACGTGCTCCCCGACACCACCGACCCCAGCACGGTGACCATTCACAACCTCGGCAAGTTCACCTATTCGTATGGCAACTTCCCGCGCTGGCGAGCCTTGGGCACGGTGGGTTGGAACCTGGGTGACTGGAGCGCCAACTGGCGTATCCGCTACGTGGGCAAGACGCAGATCGGCAGCAGCGATCTGGACCAGAGCCTGTCGGCCGATGCCGATCAGGCAGGCGTGGTCCGCAAGATCGGTGCAGTGGTCTACAACAACCTGCAGGTGGGCTACAACGTCAAGCCGTGGCACACCCGGTTCGAAGTGGGCGCGGACAACATCGGCAACAAGCAGCCGCCTCTGTACTACGCCAACAATGTTGGCAATGCCAACACCGACGTGGCGACCTACGACTTGCTTGGCCGTTACTACTGGGCGCGTGCGACGGTGAGCTTCTGAGTGTGGTCTCCAGGGCGCCTGCGCGGTGTCCTGGAGGCGATGCCAATGCCGCCTGTGTTGGGCGGTTGTATGAAGGTGTGGATCGCTGGCTGGGCGCAGGCGTTGTTGCTGCGCCCGGTATCAGCACGACCTGCAATGGCATCCGTTCTGAAGATCTCACTGGCTGGCGATCGTGCGGCCAAAGGCGCTGCACAACTCCAGGACCTGGCGCTCGGTGATGGGGCTCCACCTGGCGCGTGGGGACGAGGCGACCCTGCGCCTGGGGCAGGGGTGTCAGGTGTGGATCGTGACCAATCACAGTGAACAGGCGCACAGCCTGGATCTGCTGACCGCGATGCGTGATCTTCTGGAAGACCATGCTCCTGCGCGCAAACACCTGGTGTCGCCGGCCTATGGTGTGGCCGTGTTGAGTCAGGCGGACCTGCGCGCCCAGCGCGGTGAAGCAGGGTTCCATGCGGATGTAGCGGACAAAAAAAGACCGGCGCGGAAGGCCGGTCTTTTCATTCAACGTGTGGGTGCAGTGATCAGCGTGCCAGGTCCAGCAGCAGCTTGTTGAGCCGACGCACGTAGCCGGCCGGATCCTTGAGGCTGTCGCCGGCGGCCAGCGCGGCCTGGTCGAACAGCACCTTGGACAGATCAGTGAACCGGTCCTCGTCGGCTTCGGCATCCAGGCGCTCGATCAGCGGGTGACCGGGGTTGAACTCGAACACCGGCTTGCCCTCGGGCACCCTCTGCCCGCTGGCTTCCAGGATCTGCCGCATCTGCAGCCCCAGGTCGCCCTCGCCGATGGCCAGGATGGCTGGCGAATCGGTCAGGCGGTGGGACACGCGCACCTCGGAGACGTCCTCGCCCAGCGCGCCCTTGAGACGCTCGACCAGCTTCTGCTTGTCCTTGGCGATTTCTTCCTGGGCCTTCTTGTCCTCTTCGGACTCCAGCGCGCCCAGGTCCAGGTCGCCACGGGCGACATCGACGAAGGACTTGCCGTCGAACTCGGTCAGGTAGCTCATCAGCCATTCGTCGATGCGGTCGGTCAGCAGCAGCACCTCGATGCCCTTCTTGCGGAACACCTCCAGGTGCGGGCTGTCCTTGACCGCCGCGAAGCTCTCGCCGGTCAGGTAGTACAGCTTGTCCTGACCTTCGACCATGCGTGACACGTAGTCGGCCAGGGCCACGTCCTGCACATCGGTGCCGGACTTGGTGGAGGCAAAGCGCAGCAGGCCGGCGATCTTCTCGCGGTTGCTGTAGTCCTCGGACGGGCCTTCCTTGAGGACTTGGCCGAACTCCTTCCAGAACTTCGCGTAGTCCTCCGGCTTGTCCTTGGCCAGCTTTTCCAGCATGTCCAGGGCGCGCTTGGTCAGCGCCGACTTCATCGAGTCGATCACCGGGCCCTTCTGCAGGATCTCGCGCGAGACGTTCAGCGGCAGGTCCGAGGAATCCACCACGCCCTTGATGAAGCGCAGGTACAGCGGCAGGAACTGGTCGGCCTGGTCCATGATGTAGACGCGCTGCACGTAGAGCTTCAGGCCCTTGGCCGCGTCGCGGTGGTACAGGTCGAACGGCGCACGCGCCGGGGCGTACAGCAGCGAGGTGTACTCCAGCTTGCCCTCGACCTTGTTGTGGCTCCAGGCCAGCGGATCGGTCTGGTCGTGGGCGACGTGCTTGTAGAACTCCTGGTACTCGGCGTCGGTCACCTCGGACTTGGGCCGGGTCCACAGCGCGCTGGCGCGGTTGACGGCCTCCCATTCCGGTGCGGCCGGGGCCTCGCCTTCGGCCGGGGCGGGCTGGTCCTTGAGCAGTTCCACCGGCAGGGCGATGTGGTCGGAGTACTTCTTGACGATGCCGCGCAGGCGCCAGCCATCGGCAAAGCCTTCCTCGCCTTCCTTCAGGTGCAGAACGATGGTGGTGCCGCGCTCGGGCTTGTCGACGGTGGCCACCTCGAAGTCACCTTCGCCCCTGGACGACCAGTGCACGCCCTCGCTGGCGGACAGGCCGGCACGGCGGGTGTAGACGTCGACCTGGTCGGCGACGATGAAGGCCGAGTAGAAGCCCACGCCGAACTGGCCGATCAGGTGCGAGTCCTTCTTCTGGTCGCCGGAAAGATTCTTGAGGAAGTCGGCGGTGCCGGACTTGGCGATGGTGCCCAGGTGCGCGATGGCTTCCTCGCGGCTCATGCCGATGCCGTTGTCGTCGATGGTGACGGTCTTGGCTTCGGTGTCGTAGGTGATGCGGATGCGCAGGTCGCTGCCATCGCCTTCCAGCAGCGAGGCGTCGGTCAAGGCCTCGAAGCGCAGCTTGTCGGCCGCATCGGCGGCGTTGGAGACCAGCTCGCGCAGGAAGATCTCCTTGTTGGAATACAGCGAGTGGATCATCAGCTGCAGCAGCTGCTTGACCTCGGTCTGGAAGCCCCGGGTTTCCTTCTGGGTCTCGGTGGTCATGGGTCGTCTTGCTCCGTGGGTGGGACAGGCCGGTGGCGGCCGATGGCTCCCGGGGTGTGGGCACATGCCCGGTTTTCAAGAGCGGCGGATGCGGCCGAAGCCCTGCGGAGCGGAGCTTGCTCCGCTGGGGCTTTTCCCGCGATCTGGTCGAAGGCCAGCGGGGCAGGCTCCGCTCTACAGAGGGAAATCTCGGGCGAGCACAGCGGAGCGAGCTCCGCGCTACAGGTGCGGCAAGCTCATCGGCGTGTCCGGCGGAGCAAGCTCCGCGCTAAGGGGAATGCGGGCACCGGGATCGTTATCATCTGCGGCCATCCCGTCGATCCCGACCATGCCGCGTCTGCCGCCCTCATCCCCGGCCCGTTCCGCCCGTTCCGGCCATGGCCAGGTGCGCATCGTCGGCGGCCGCTGGCGCAACACGCGCCTGGCCGTGCCGGACGTGTCCGGCCTGCGTCCCAGTGGCGATCGGGTCCGTGAGACGCTTTTCAACTGGCTCACCGGGCAGCTGGCCGGGATGCGGGTGCTGGATCTGTTTGCCGGCACCGGGGCGCTGGGGCTGGAGGCGGTCTCGCGGGGGGCTGCGGATGCCGTCCTGGTCGAACGCGACACCGGTGCGGCGCGGCAATTGGTGCAGGTCGTGGAGCGGCTCGGGGCCGCCGGGCAGGTCCAGGTGGTGCAGGGCGATGCGCTGGGCTGGCTGGCCCAGCAGCCCGAGGGCGGCTTCGACCTGGCGTTCGTCGACCCGCCGTTTGCCGCCGGGCTCTGGCAGCAGGTGCTCGCCGACCTGCCGCGCGTCCTGGCGCCGCAGGCCTGGCTGTACGTGGAGTCGCCGCTGGACCAGGCACCGGCGCTGCCATCGGGCTTCGTCCTGCATCGGGAGGGCCAGACCCGCGAGGTGCGCTATCGCCTGGCCCGCGCGCTCGGGTGAAGTCCGCTGCCCACCGCCGCGCCTGGTATCTGTGCGTGCACCGGGGCTTGGACAGCTTCCGAGGCGGCGCTGTTACACTGAACGGCGAACTTTCCACGGTATTTCCTGAATGAGCGTGTCGCCCATCCGGACCGCGGTCTATCCGGGCACCTTCGACCCGATCACCAATGGTCACCTCGACCTGATCGATCGCGCCGCGCCGCTGTTCGAGCGGGTAGTGATCGGGGTCGCGGCGAGCCAGAAGAAAGGCCCGGCCCTGCCGCTGGAGCAGCGCGTGGCGCTGGCCCGGTCGGCGGTGGCCCATCATTCCCACGTGGAAGTGCTGGGATTCGACAGCCTGTTGGCCGATTTCGTGCACAAGGTCGGCGGTCGGGTGCTGCTGCGCGGCCTGCGCGCGGTGTCCGATTTCGAATACGAGTTCCAGATGGCCAGCATGAACCGGCATCTGATCCCGGACGTGGAGACGCTGTTCATGACCCCGGCCGAGCAGTTCGGCTTCATTTCCTCGACCCTGGTGCGCGAGATCGCGCGCCTGGGCGGCGACGTGTCCGGCTTCGTGCCGGCCTCGGTCGCCAAGGCGCTGCAGGATGCGCGTCGCGATGCGGCCTGACGGCCGACCCACCCAAGATTCCCCCGCCCCTAGACCGAAAGATTCCAACCGGAGGCTGTACCCATGAAGTCCACCAACCGCCTGCTCCTGGCCGCCTGCCTGGGCCTGTCCGTCGTGTCCCTGGCCGCCTGCGGCAAGAAGGACGCGGCGCCCGCGCAGGAAGCCGAGGCCGCACCGATGAGCGCGCCGTCGGGCACCGATGACGCCGCGTGGAAGAAGTACCTGCAGGACGTGGTGCCGCGCAACATGGGCAACATCAACAACCCGCCGATCATGTACTACCTCCCCGCCGAGACCGACCCGGACTTCCAGGGCAAGTACGACCGCCTGGCCGAGCAGATCGACAACGCTGCCCAGCGCGGCGTGACCACCGGCAATATGGTGGCCTTCGGTTCGCCGGTCAGCGCCAAGATGGCCGACCTGATCGTGGCCGCCTTCGGCAAGGCCTCGCCGGGTTCGTTCAAGGGCGCGCGCGTGCTGTTCGTGGGCGCCGCTGCCGACAACGACCGCGTCAAGGCGGCCGTGGAGCCGTCGGGCGCGGATTACGTGTTCGTCGACACCAAGCAGTAATCCTGTGCGAGACGGCGGCGCGCGCATGCGCCGCCGCTGCCAGGGCCCCAGTCGCCGCGTGCGGCTGGGGTTCTTTGCTTCACCGCCTTGCATCGTCGCAGGGCTGCCCGCACCTTCCTTCGTGTTCCCGCGCAACGCTGCAGACGTGCCATGTCGCTGAAGATCAACAACCTGTGCGTCAACTGCGACGTCTGCGAGCCGGCCTGTCCCAACCAGGCCATCTCCATGGGCGAGGAGATCTATGTCATCGACCCGGCGCGTTGCACCGAGTGCGTCGGGCATTACGACGAGCCGCAGTGCGTGGTGGTCTGCCCGGTGGAGTGCATCGATCCCGATCCGGAATACCCGGAGAGCCAGGGCGATCTGTTGGCCAAGCTGGCGCGCCTGCAGGCCGGCTGATCGTCCCCACAGCTTGGGCTGGAGCGCTCGCGCGCGCATCATGTGCAACTGGTCGCCGGGAGGGCACGTCTGATGAAACTCTGGTCCATCGTGGGCAATTCGCAAAAGCTCGATGGCGGGGCGATGTTCGGCAATGCGCCGCGCGCGCTGTGGGCGCGCTGGGTGCAGCCGGACGCGCACAACCGCATCGACCTGGCCTGCCGCGCGCTGCTGGCGCAGGATGTGGGCGGCAAGACCGTGCTGTTCGAGACCGGCATCGGCGCCTTCTTCGAGCCGAAGCTGCGTGAGCGCTACGGCGTGGTCGAAGCCGAGCATGTGCTGCTCGACTCGCTCGCGCAGGCGGGCGTCTCGCACGAGGACATCGACGTGGTGGTCCTGAGCCACCTGCACTTCGATCATGCGGGTGGGCTGCTGGCGCCGTGGGCGGAGGGGCAGGGGCCGCACCTGCTGTTTCCCAACGCGACCTTCGTGGTCGGTGCGGCGCACTGGCAGCGCGCCCGGCAGCCGCATCCGCGTGATCGCGCCAGCTTCATCCCCGAGTTGCCCGGCTTGCTGGAAGCCAGTGGACGGCTAGAGATCGTCGAAGGCGAATATGCGAAGGCGCTAGGCGAGACGGTGCGCTTCCGCTACAGCGATGGCCACACACCGGGTCTGATGCTGGCCGAGATCGTGGGCCCCGAGCGCGATGCGCAGGGGCAGCCCCATGGCGGGGTGGCGTTCTGCGCCGACCTGATCCCGGGGCGCTTCTGGGTGCATGTGCCGATCACGATGGGCTACGACCGCAATGCCGAACTGCTGATCGACGAGAAGCGCGCGTTCCTGGAAGACGCGCTGGCGCGCGACGTGCGGTTGTTCTTCACCCACGACACCGATTGCGCGCTGGCGCAGGTGACCCGCGACGAGCAAGGCCGGTTCGGCACCACCCACGAACTGGCGGAACTCAAGGCGCGGCCGCTGGCCGCGTAACACCTCTGGTCCCGTAGAGCGGAGCTTGCTCCGCTCTACGGGACGGCGTTGACCGGATTTGAGGCCGTTGCTTCGGCAAGCCTCAGCGGATCCCCCTGGTGGCGAAGCGCGCCGACTGCGTTGATGGCTGGTACACGCTGGCGCCATTCCGCCGCGACAGATGCGTGCGCGGTCAACGCGGCGATGGCTGCCTGCTCGACGAGGGATTGCGGCGATCTGTGTGGGAGCTGCTACAGCAACGATGGGGTTCTGCCGCCAATGCCCATCGCCGCCACGGCGGCTCCCGCGCAGGCGCTCAGCGCGGGCCCTTGGTTGCGAAGACGGTGATCTCCTCGCGGTCGTGGTAGAGCTGCTTGGCGCGCACCGTGCGCAGGCCGCCGGCCTGTTCGCGCAGGATCTGCAGACACAGCACGGTCTCGTCCCATCGTTTCTTCATCGGCAGCTTGAGGTTGAACACCGCGTGGCGGCACCAGCCTTCGCGCAGCCAGGTGGCCATGCGTTCGGCCACCCGGCGCGGCTGCTCGACCATGTCGCAGACCATCCAATCCAGCGGCTGGGCGGGTTGCCAGCGGAAGCCATCGGCGCGTAGGTGGGTCACCAGGCCGGTATCGAGCACGTGCTGGCGCAGCGGGCCGTTGTCGATGCTGGTCACGTGCAGCTGCTGCCGGGTCAGGACCCAGGTCCAGCCGCCCGGCGCGGCGCCCAGGTCGGCTGCGGTCAAGCCGGGGCGCAGCAGGGTCTCGCGCTCGTTGGGGGCGAGCAGGGCCAGGAAGGCTTCTTCCAGCTTCAAGGCCGAGCGCGACGGAGCATCGGGCAGCAGCCGCAGGCGCGGGATGCCCAGCGGCCAGGGCGCGGCATCGGCCGGCTGGGCGATGCCGAGCAGGGCGTGGGTGCCCGCGACGAACAGCACGTGCAGGCGCGGCAGTCGCGCGTCTTCCTTGGGCGTCAGCAAGCCGGCCTCGCGCAGCGCCGGGCGCAGCGCGTTGCCGAAGCTGCGTGCCAGCCCGGCCAGGGGCTTGGCCGCGTCGGTGTCCGGATGCTCCACCCACACATCGCCCAAGCGCGGCGCACCGGCCAGCGCTGCCAGCATCGGGGCGATCCGATCGGCCGGGTCCAGGTCGCGCAGTTCGGCGACCAGGGCCAGCTTCTGCCGGGCAAAGACCAGCCCGCGCCACGGCAGGGCGGCGGCCAGGCCGGTGTCGTCGCAGGCGAACACGACGTAGCCGTCGTTGCGCTGGGTGCGCGCATAGCCGGCAAAGCCCGCCTCCGCCGCGCGCTGGGTCAGTTCGCCGGCCAGTTCCGGCTCGAAGCCCTGGCGGCAGGTGCACAGCAGGCCGGTCACGGCGTTCAGTACTGCGGGCCGTGCTGGCCGTAATGGGCCAGGACCGCGCGCGCGTCATCGCGGTGCACGTCGCGCACGACCTCGATGTCGCGCTTGTTGAGTTCGCCGATCCAGTCGGCCGGCAGCGGGCCTTCGTCGAAGTCGGTCAGCGCCTCCACATCCTCGGCCCGCGCGCCGATCAACAGCCGGTCCACGCCGGCCCACACCGTGGCGCCGAAGCACTGGCAGCACGGCTGGGCCGAGGTCGCCAGGGTCACCGGGCCGGGCAGCACCGCGTTGAGGCGGAAGGATTGCACGCGCTGCTGGGCCAGCATGTAGGCCATGTTCTCGGCATGTGCCAGCGAGGTGTTCTGCGGCACCACGCGGTTGACGCCGACCGCGACGATGCGGTGCTGTGCATCGAACACGGCCGCGCCGAACGGGCCGCCGCTGGCGTGCTCGACGTTCAGGCGCGCCAGTTCGATCGCCAGCGCCACCTTGTCGGCGTCGCTGCCGTAGGTGCGGGCCATGTCCACGGCATCGTGGACCCAGGCGGGCAGGGTGAGGTGGACTTGCGCGTACAGCATCAACGGATCGGCTCCGGTGCGGGGATCGATCCATTGGAAACGCCGGGACCATCGTCGGCGGGCATGCAGGTGCCGGCTTGGCACTGGCAGGCGGTGATCTGGCGGAAGCCGCAGATGCCCATGCGGCCGCTGGCCTGACACTGGGCCTGGACGGCGGCCGGATCGGTGGGACTGTCCACGTTCACGCAGGCGGGCTTCTGTCCGCAGCAGCTGCCGACGTTCTTGACCACGCACTGCGCATCGCCAGTGCAGTGCGTGTCGACCTTGACCGGTGTCTTGCGTGCTGGCAACGGCGTCGACATGGGCGGCGGCTCGCGCACGCCGGTGGCCGGCGCGGGCGCGGGCGTTCCCGCAGGCGCAGTCTGCGTCTGGGCTGGTGCGGCGCAGCCGACCAGCAGCACGGCGACGGTCAGCAACGGGGCGAGCAGGGCGCGCCGCAGACGCATCAGGCCTGGGCCGCCCAGGTATCGCGCAGGGTCACGCTGCGATTGAACACCGGCTTGTCGGCGCTGTGATCGCGGCGGTCGGCGACAAAGTAGCCGGTGCGCTCGAACTGGAACGAGGTTTCCGGCGTTGCCTGCGCGGCGGCCGGTTCGACATAACCGGTCACCACGCGCTTGGACTCCGGGTTGAGGTAGTCGCGATAGGTCTTGCCCTCGCTTTCGTCGTCCGGCTTGGCCACCGAGAACAGGCGGTCGAACAGGCGGATCTCCGCCTCCACGCCCGCCTGGGCGTCGACCCAGTGGATGGTGCCCTTGATCTTCCGGTTGGCGCCTTCCATGCCCGGGCGCGATTCCGGGTCCAGCGTGCCATGCAGGGCGACGATCTGGCCGTCGGCGTCCTTGATGACTTCATCGCACTTGATGATGCCGGCCCCGCGCAGGCGCACTTCGCCACCGGGGATCAGGCGCTTCCAGCCCTTGGGCGGCACCTCGGCGAAATCCTCACGATCGATCCACAGCTCGCGCGAGAACGGCACCTGGCGCGTGCCCTGGGTCTCGTCCTTTGGATGGTTGGAGAAGGTCAGCGACTCGACGTGGTCTTCGGCCAGATTGGTCAGCACCAGCTTGAGCGGGTTGACCACGGCCATGCGCCGCGGCGCGCTCGCGTCCAGGTCGTCGCGCAGGCAGCCTTCGAGCACGGAGAAGTCGATCACCGAGTTCTGCTTGGAGATGCCCACCCGGTCCACCAGCAGGCGCAAGGATGCCGGCGTATAGCCGCGGCGACGCAGGCCCTGCAGCGTGTACATGCGCGGGTCGTCCCAGCCTTCCACCAGGCCTTCGGTCACCAGTTGGGTCAGCTTGCGCTTGCTCATCACGGTGAAATTGATGTTCAACCGCGAAAACTCGATCTGGCGCGGCTTGGCCGCCTCGCGCGGCAGGCCCTTGTCCAGCAGCGGCTGCAGCAGCTCGGGATGGCCGACCAGGTCCACTTTGTCCACGCACCAGTCGTACAGCGGGCGGTGGTCCTCGAACTCCAGCGTACACAGCGAGTGGGTGATGCCCTCGACCGAATCGCTCAAGCTATGGGCGAAGTCGTACATCGGGTAGATCGGCCATTCGTTGCCGGTGTTCTGGTGCTCGACGTGCTTGATCCGGTACAGGGCCGGGTCGCGCAGGTTGATGTTGCCGCTGGCCATGTCGATCTTGGCGCGCAGGGTGCGGGCGCCGTCGGGGAACTCGCCGGCGCGCATGCGCCGCAGCAGGTCCAGGTTTTCCTCCACGCTGCGGTCGCGGTAAGGTGAGTTGCGGCCCGGCTCGGTCAGGGTGCCGCGGTATTCGCGCACTTCCTCGGCCGACAAATCGCAGACAAAGGCATCGCCCTGCTGGACCAGTTTTTCGGCGGCCAGGTACAGCACCTCGAAGTAGTCCGAGGCATGGCGCAGGTTGGCCCAGTCAAAGCCCAGCCAGCGCACGTCGTCCTGGATGGCGACGACGAACTCGGGGTCTTCCTTGGCCGGGTTGGTGTCGTCCAGGCGCAGGTTGCAGACCCCGCCGAATTCGGCCGCCACGCCGAAATCCAGGCAGATCGCCTTGGCATGGCCGATGTGCAGGTAGCCGTTGGGCTCGGGCGGGAAGCGGGTGCGGATGCCCTGGTGCCGGCCCTGGGCCAGATCCTCGCGGACGATCTGGCGGATGAAATCCCGTTTTTCCGGTGCGGAATCGGCAGGCGGGGCAGGCGTGTCGGACATGAGGGCATCAGGGACGTCGAATGAACCACAAGTTTAGCCGATGGCTCAACTTCCCCGACCGCGCGTTCCTGTGGCAGCCGCCATGGCGGCGATCGCCGGGCCGCGAAAGCCCCATCGCCGCTGTAGCGGCTCCCACGGCTTGCCGTCTCGACAATCCGGCGTCGCGGCCGGGCGTATGCTCGCGGCCAGCCCCACACGCCGAAAAGGACGCCCATGCAAGTCGCCTATCGCGCCGATAATCTGTTCGATGCCCATCTGGCCAGGCACGCGCTGGAAGATGCCGGCATCCCGGCCTTCGTGTTCGGCGAGTCCTTGCTGGGCGCCGGTGGCGAACTGCCGCTGTTCGGCGTGCTGCGGGTCTGTGTGCCCGACGTGGCCTTACCGCAGGCCCGCGACGCGTTGCAGGCCTCGGGCTTGCTGGACGAGCCGCCCGCCCCCATTTCCAAGGAGCTGCCCGATCCGGGGCTGCTGCCCGCCTGATTGCGGCGGGGCCACTTCTCAAGAAGGAGGTTCCCCATGTTCGACACTCTGACCAGTCGCCTGGGCATTGGCGCTTTCAAGCAGCGCCTGCCGCGCGCCGAGGAAGCTCTGCGGGGTCGCGCCGAGCCCCTGCCGCTGCACAACGTGCATTTCGTCAACGGCCATCCGCTCAAGGGGGAATTCCCGGGCATGGAGGTCATTGGCGTGGGCATGGGCTGCTTTTGGGGCGCCGAGCGCAAGTTCTGGCAGCTGCCGGGCGTCTACACCACCGCGGTGGGTTACCAGGGCGGCACCACGCCCAATCCGACCTATGAGGAAAGCTGCACCGGCCTGACCGGACATGCCGAAGTGGTGCAGGTGGTGTTCGACCCGGCGCAGGTCGCGCGCGAGGACATCCTGCGTACCTTCTGGGAAAACCACGATCCCACCCAGGGCATGCGCCAGGGCAACGATCGCGGGACCGAGTACCGCTCGGCGATCTACTGCCAAACCCAGGCCCAGTACGATGCAGCCATCGCCAGTCGTGATGCCTACCAGCGCCGCCTGGGCGAGGCCGGTTACGGCGAAATCACCACCGAGATCGTCTATCCCGCGCCGCCGTTCTACTTCGCCGAGGACTACCACCAGCAGTATCTGGCGAAGAACCCCAACGGCTATTGCGGGCTGGGAGGCACCGGGGTGAGCTGCGCCATCGGCCTGGATGCCTGAGGCCGCGAAAGCCAAGACGCTGCTGTTCGTCTGGCATAGCCAGACCGGGGGCACGGCGGCCATGGTCGAGGCCGCGGCGGGCGCGGCGCGGGCGCAGGCAGGCGCGGACGTCCACGTGCGCAGCCTGCATGCCGACCAGGCCGGGACAGCGGACGTGCTGCAGGCCGACCTGCTGGTCCTGGCCACGCCGGAGTGCCTGGCGGCGGTCAGCGGGCGGCTGAAGGATTTCCTGGATCGCTGCTATTACCCGCTGCTGGAGCGCTGTGCGGGCAAGCCCTGCGCACTGATGGTGTGCGCCGGCAGTGACGGGCAGGCTGCGATCGCGCAGCTGCGCCGTGTGGTGGCAGGTTGGCGCTTGGTCGAGGTGGCCGAGCCGGTGTTGGTGCGCACCGGTGCGCAGACGCCCGAGGCCATCCTGGCGCCCAAGACCCTGGACGAGGACGACCGGACACGCTGCGCCGCGCTCGGGGCCACGCTGGCGGCCGCCTTGGCCCTGGGCGTGTACTGAGCGCGCACGGACGTCAGGCGGCGAATTCGGCGGCGAACATCGCGCCGGTCCGGGCGATGTCGTCCTCGCGCTCCGGGTGCAGCAGGCGCAGGCAGGCCTGGGCGAATCCCACCGGGCTGGTCCCCGGCGCGGTCACCACCAGCCCATCGCTGACCACCGGCTGTTCGCGATACGACGCCTGCCCGGCATAGACCGCACCCACGCGGTCCTCCAGGAACTCCAGCGAGTTGCTGGTGTGCGGGCGCGCGTCCAGCAAGCCGGCATAGGCCAGGGCCAGGGTCGCGCCGCAGATGGCGGCGACCGGGCGCCCCGCCTCGATGCGCGCCTGCAACAGCCCGCTCAGTCCCGGGATCTCGCCGGCCTGCCATCGCTCCGAACCCGGCAGGATCCACAGGTCCGCCGCCAGCGGATCCAGGTCGGACAGCGCGCTGGGCGGCACGATGCGCAGGCCGCCGATGGAGTTCACCGGCTGGCCATCGATGCTGGCGATCTCCACCGTATCGCCGAACCATTCGCGTGCGGCGGGAAGGATCACGCCGATTTCCCAGTCTGCGACGCCGTCGATCATCACCACTGCGATCGTGCTCATTGGCCGGATCCCTGTTCCAGAAGATGGGCACGATTGTCGGCAAACGCCTGAAAAACGGGGTGATTGCCGTGTCGGCAAGACCATGGCGTGAACGCGGCGCGCGGCTGACGGCAGGGCTCGGGCTAGAATGGGGCCATGCCCGCGCTGTCCGACAACCTGGCCAACCAGCTGCTGATCGCACTGCCTGCCCTGGACGATCCCCATTTCGCCCGGAGCGTGGCCCTGATCTGCCAGCACGACGACGACGGCGCCATGGGCGTGGTGGTCAACCGCGCTTCCGAGTACACCCTGGGCGAAGTCCTGCGCCAGATGCAGCTGGAAACCGACGACGAGGCGCTGCGCAACCGCGTGGTGCTCTATGGCGGACCGGTGCATCCCGAGCGCGGGTTCGTGCTGCATGACGGCAGCGGCGAGTGGGACTCGACCCTGGAAATTGCCGAGGGCCTGTACCTGACGACTTCGCGCGACATCCTGGAGGCCATGGCCGGCGGCCACGGCCCGGCCCATGCGGTGGTGGCACTTGGGTGCGCCGGCTGGGGTGCCGGGCAGCTGGAGTTCGAGCTGGGCGAGAACAGCTGGCTGACCGCGCCGGCCGATGGCGAGCTGCTGTTCGACCTGCCGCTGGAGCAGCGCTGGCAGGCGGCGGGCGGGCGCATCGGCGTGGACATGACCCGCATGACGGACTACAGCGGCCACGCATGAGTTCCTGGACCCCGCCTCCGCGCGCCCTGCAGCGGCGCCTGCCCGGGCTGGTCCTGCCTTTTCTCGCTTGTTTCCTCGATCGGAGTCGGCCATGAAGCTGGACGGGACCGTGTTGGGGTTCGACGTGGGCGCGCGCCGGATCGGCGTGGCGGTGGGCAGCGCATTCGGGACCGGCGCACGCGCGCTGGCCGTGGTGGACGTGCATCCGGCCGGGCCGGACTGGGCGGCCATTGACCGGCTGCGCAGTGAATGGTCGCCCGATGGCCTGGTCGTCGGCGACCCGATGACCCTGGACGGCGGCGACCAGCCGATCCGCAAGCGGGCCCATGCTTTCGCGCGCGAGCTGCGCATGCGCTACAAGCTGCCGGTGGTCCTGGTCGACGAGCGTTCCAGTTCGGTCGAGGCTGCGCAGCGTTTTGCGGTCGATCGCGCACAGGGGCGCAAGCGCAAACGCGATGCCGCCGCGCTGGACGCCGTGGCCGCGGCGGTCATCGTCGAGCGCTGGCTGGCCGCGCCGCAGGACGCCACGCATGTCGAGTAGGGCGTTGGCCTGCCATTGCCTGATTCCTTCCCCGGGCGATCGCGTCGCGGTCGTCGTTTCCTGCACCATCACGAGCACACCATGAGCCAACTGGATTCCGACGGACGCCTGCTGCACCTGCTGACCCTGGAGGGCCTGCCGAAGGAGACGCTGTGTCGCCTCCTGGATCGCGCGGGCATGATCCGCGACACCGCGCTGGGGCGGACCCAGAAGCGCAACACGCTGCTCGGGCGCACGGTCTGCACGCTTTTTTTTGAGCCCTCCACGCGCACACGCAGCTCGTTCCAGATCGCCGCCCAGCGCCTGGGCGCGGACGTGGTGAACTTCGACGCGTCCACCTCGTCGGCGCGCAAGGGCGAGACCGCACTGGACACGATGCGCAACCTGGAGGCCATGGGCGTGCGCGGTTTCGTGGTGCGCCACCCCGACGATGGCGCGGCCGAGATGCTGGCCCGCCACGCGCATGAGGGCACCACGGTGATCAACGCCGGCGACGGCCGCGCCTCGCACCCCACCCAGGGCCTGCTGGACATGCTGTCCATCCGCCAGGCCAAGGGGCCGGACTTCGGCCGGCTCAAGGTGGTGATGGTGGGCGATATCAAGCATTCGCGCGTGGCCCGCTCGGACCTGCAGGCCCTGCGCACGCTGGGCGCGACCGACATCACCCTGTGCGCGCCGGAGAGCCTGATGCCCGAGGCGGCCATCAGCGTCGGCTGCAAGACCACCGGCGATTTCGACGCCGCGCTTGAAGGGGCCGACGTGCTGATGATGCTGCGCCTGCAGCGCGAGCGCATGGAGGAAGGGCTGGTGACCTCGCTGGAGGACTATCACCGCGACTACGGCCTCGATGCCGCGCGCCTGGCCCGCGCCGCACCCGACGCGGTGGTGCTGCATCCCGGCCCGATCAATCGTGGCGTGGAGATCACCGACGAGGTCGCCGATGGCCCGCAGTCGCTGGTCTTGCGTCAGGTCGGTAACGGCGTGGCCATCCGCATGGCGGTGCTGGAGACCTTGCTGGGCTGAGCGCCGCGCCGCGTTCCAGCGCGACGGGGGGGCGCGGGCCTGGCCGAAGTCCCGTGAGTCCAGGGCGCCCGACCATGCCAAACGGCCCATGCGCGTGGGGACGTGCGCGGTAGGATCAAGGTCCCCCTCGTCATCGTGGAACCCTTGCGCCCATGAACCTGCGCCATTACCGGGGCCTGCGCGTCCCGGTCCTGCTGCTGTCCTCCATCGCCTGTGCCGCCACGGCCCAGGCGGCCGAAACCGCCAAGCCGCAGGATGCAGGCTTCAACCCACTGGAGTTCTTTGCGCCACTTCAACTGCCGGCGCCGGCCAATGCCATCCGCGATGGTGGTGGCAAGCCGGGTGCGCTGTTCTGGCAGAACCGCGCCGACTACGACCTGCACGCCACCATCGACCCGGCCAGCCACACCCTGACCGGGCAGGAAACCATCACCTACACCAACCACAGTCCAGACGCGCTGGACGTGCTGTGGGTGCAACTGGACCAGAACATCTACCGCGACGACGCCAGGGCCAAGTTCGTGCGCGCGCCATGGCGGCGGCCGGGCCAGCCGGTCACGCCGACCCCGTCCACCCAGGGCTTCGAGATCGCCAGCATCGAGCTGGAGCAGGGCGGCAAGCGCACCAAGGCCGACTACCTGGTCGACGACACCCGCATGCGTGTGGACCTGCCGACCGCATTGGCCGCCAAGGACGGCACGGTCAAGCTGCACATCAACTATCGCTACACCGTGCCTGGCACCTGGGGCGGCCGCACCGCGGTGACCCCGACCAAGAACGGCGACATCTACGAGATCGCCCAGTGGTACCCGCGCATGGCCGTCTACGACGATGTGCGCGGCTGGGACACTCAACCCTACCTGGGTTCGGAGTTCTACCTGGAATACGGCGATTTCGACTACGCCGTGACGGTGCCGTGGGACTACATCGTCGCCGGTTCCGGTGCGCTGACCAATGGCGATGAAGTGCTCACCGCCACCCAGCGCGCGCGCCTGAAGCAGGCCGATGGCAGCGACAAGACGGTGATGATCCGGACCCCGGCCGAAGTCACCGATCCGGCCAGCCGGCCGAAGACCAGCGGCACGCAGACCTGGCGCTTCCATATGGACCACACCCGCGACGTGGCGTTCGCCGCCTCGCCGGCCTTCGTGTGGGATGCCGCGCGCATCGACTTGCCGCAGGGCAAGCACGCGCTGGCCATGTCGGTGTATCCGGTGGAGGGCGCGAGCAACTGGGTGCGTTCGACCGAATACGTCAAGGGCGCGATCGAGCACTTCTCGAACAAGTGGTACAGCTACCCGTGGCCGGTCGCGGTCAACCTGGGCGGGCACGGCGCGGGCATGGAATACCCGGGCATCGTGTTCGATGGCTATGACGACAAGGACGACAAGCTGTTCTGGATCACCGCGCACGAGTTGGGCCACGGCTGGTTCCCGATGATCGTCGGCTCCAACGAGCGCCGCCACGCGTTCATGGACGAGGGCTTCAACACCTTCATCGACGTCTACGCCTCGGACGAATTCAACCACGGCGAATACGGTCCCAAGCGCGATGGCGAGTACGCGCCCAAGGGCGGCAACCCGGTCGACGAGATCCTCCCGGTGCTGGCCGACCACGACGCGCCGACGCTGATGGACCTGGCCGACGCGACCAGCGAGAAGTACCGCCACCCGGTGACCTACTTCAAGGGTGCGCTGGGCCTGGTGCTGCTGCGCGAGCAGATCCTGGGGCCGGCGCGCTTCGACCCGGCGTTCCGCAAGTACATCGCCACCTGGGCCTACAAGCATCCCACCCCGTCGGACTTCTTCCGCTTCATGGAGAGCGAGTCGGGCGAGGACCTGTCGTGGTGGTGGCGCGGCTGGTACTTCAACAACTGGCAGCTGGACATGGGCATCCAGGCGGCGCACTACGTCGACGGTGACGTGGCCAAGGGCGTGGCGGTGACCCTGGAGAGCGAACAGAAGCTGGTGATGCCGGTGATCCTGCGCATCGACTACACCGACGGCACCCACGAGGATCGCCGCATCCCGGTGGAAACCTGGATCCAGCGCAGCGCGCCGGAGCTGACCTTCCCGACCACCAAGCCCATTGCGCGCCTGGAGCTGGACCCGGACCACGCGCTGCCCGACGCCGATCGCGGCAACAACACCTCCAGCCTGGGCATCTGAGGCTTCGGGGTCGTGCATGCCCGGGCAGGCACGGCCGGGCCGGGCCGATGGAGGTGTCGCGGCGAGTTAGCCGCGCACCTTCAGGCGTTCGACGAAGATGCCGCTGGCGAAGTAGGCCAGCAGGTCGGCGTGTTGAGTGCCGGATGGGGCGTGTGGCACCTGCGCGCGCGCGACCTCGGCCAGGGCATCGGCTTCGGCGCGGGCGATGGATTCGACGGCATCCCATAGCCGTGCCTGCTGCTCGTCGATCGCGTGGGCGACGCGCCACAGGGTGGCATGCAAGGCCGTGGCCGGGCCGGAGGAAGCTAGGGGCGCATCGGGATCGGGCAGGGCCTGGCTGAGATCCAGGGCGTAGCGCAGGCTGCGCAGGGTCAGCGCCGCCAGGGAGGGGTCTTCCCAGGGACGCAGGCCACGCGGCAGCGCACGGACCACATGCAGTCCATGCCCCTGGATCAAGGCCTCGCGCACCGGATCTGGCGAGGGCGCGCCGCTGACGCGCAGCTGCCAGCCGTGGCGTGCGGCGCGGGCCACGGCGACGCGCTCGGCATGGGGAAGCCGCATGAGTGAAGTGGACAGGCTGACCAGGTAGCGGTCGGCCAGCACGATGCTGGGCGCAGTGGCGGCGGGTTCGTCCACCGCGGGAGCGAGCAGCGCCTGGGTCTCCCACAGGCATTGCGCGTAGTGGAAGACGCACTGGGCAAGGTGGTTCATGAAAACTCTTGAAACGAAGGCAGGGCGAGCGCCGGCCGGCGGCGCAGCGCGAGCGCGCCATTCTAGGGATGTGCCGTTCGGATCACGTGTTAATGCATGGCACGCGCCCCGGGCGATGCCGGAATGCATACAAGGTGCGGGCGCCAGAACTGGGTGGTGGTTCAGGCCTGGTGGGCCAGGGCGTAGTCGATCCCTGCACACACCGCGGCGGCCTGGGCGTCGTTGCACTGTTGCGGCGTGGCGCGCGGACTGTCGGGATAGACCTCGGTGGTGGTGACGTAGCGCGCGCCGGTGATGCCCGCGCAGAGGCCCAACGGTCCCACGGCGTATTCGATGACGCCGGGCGAGACCACGGGCGAGCCGATGATCTCGCCGCGCGCGTCGGCCGGGGCGATGTGGGTGACCTTGGAGGCCGCCTCGATGATCGCGGCTTGGAAGCCGCGCTGCGGGTGTTCGCTGTCGTCGACCAGGTAGAAGCCGTCCGGGATTTCGCCTGGTTCGTAGGGCTTGCCGTCGCGCGCAGCCAGCGCCGGACGGAACTCGGTTTCGTCGCTGTCGGTGGTCTCGTGCAGGTCGATGTGGACCAGCACCTTGCCGCGCAGTGGCGCGACCAGGTCCAACAGCGCGGCTGATTCGCCGGCGGGGCTGCCCGCGCGGAAGGAGCGGTTGGGATCCAGGGCATCGGGGTTCCAGCGATGGATGCGCTCGTATCCCCATGGACTCACACAAGGGGCTATCAGCAGGTTGATCTTGCCCACATAGGTGGCGGCATGGCGCTCGGCGAACTGCAGCGCGCCGTGCACGCCGCTGGTCTCATAACCGTGCACGCCACCGGTGACCACCGCGCAGGGCAGGCGCTCGTCCCAGTCGCGGCTGAGGACGGCCAGCAGCGGGTAGCGCCCGTCCGGCGCGTAGTCCAGCTCGCCATAGGCGGCGATGTCGAAGCGATCCCCCAGCGCCCGGATCTTGCTGGCCACCTCGTCCTCATAGCTGCGGCGCCGGGTCTGCAGGGCGCGCCACTGCGCCTTCTCGGCCGGGCCCCAGGGCTGGCCGGGTGTGCCGATGGTGGTCGGGTCGGTGGTGGGGTGCATGGCAGTCCTCGTGCGCGGTGGCGTCTTTGAAAAGCGGCCGGCACTCTAACAAAGGACTGACAGGTGCCGCCTCATGAAACCGTGTGGCAGGGCATTGCCGTGCCGGCAGCTAATGCTGTGTGCAGGTCGTCGATCCCGCTCCGCAGCCGCAGGTCGCCATGCAGAGGTCTCTTCCTCCACGCGCATCCTCGCTGCAGGATGCGGGGCGAGGCATGTGTGGAGGATGGTCGGGAAGGGGGGGCGAGGCTATCCGGGCTTTCGCAGCGGCGTGGTGCCGAGTCGCTCGATACGACCACCGGACCGCTCGAAGGCGTCCAGCTGGTCCTGCAGGGTCTGCTGGGCGGCGCGCTTGTCTTCGCGCGGGCGGGAAAAAAGCGAATCAGGCGGCATGGCCTTGGTGCTGCGCAGTGTCGTCATGGGCGTCTCTTGCGGGTGCACGTCCATGTTTGACAGCCACCGCGTCGGCTTGTCGTGAAACCCACGCAGGCGGGGACCGCGTACTGGGCGCGGCCTGCCGCAGCACACCGCGCGCCGGTGGGGTCAGGCCAGGTATTTGCCGAACCAGTCCAGCGTGCGTTCCCAGGCCAGTTTGGCGGCGGCCTCGTCGTAGCGCGGCGTGGAATCGTTGTGGAAGCCGTGCTGGGTGCCGGGATAGAGATAGGCCTCGTAGACCGTGTGCTGGGCCTTCAATGCAGCCTCGTAGGCCGGCCAGCCGGCGTCGATGCGTTCGTCCTTCTCGGCGTAGTGCAGCAGCAGCGGCGCCTTGATCGCCGGGACTTCCTCGGCACGGGGTTGGCGGCCGTAGAACGGCACGGCCGCGGCAAGCTCCGGATACGCCACCGCCGCGGCGTTGGCCACCCCGCCGCCATAACAGAAGCCGGTGATGCCCACCTTGCCGGTGGTGCGCGCAGGGCTCAGCAGATATTCCACCGCGGCGAAGAAGTCGTTCATCAGCTTTTCCGGATCGATGCCGGCCTGCAACGCACGGCCCTTGTCGTCGTTGCCGGGGTAGCCGCCCACCGAGCTCAGGCCATCGGGCGCCAGGGCCAGGTAGCCGGCCTTGGCCACGCGCCGGGCGACATCCTCGATGTAGGGGTTCAGGCCGCGGTTCTCGTGCACCACCACCACCCCTGGCACCAGCCCAGTGGCCTTGGCCGGACGCACCAGGTAGCCGCGCACCTGGCCATGCCCCTTGGGCGCAGGATAGGTGATGTACTCGGCCACGATGTCCGGATCGGTGAATTCGACCTGGGTGGCCAGGGCATAGTCGGGACTGAGCGAGGCCAGGATGGCCGAGGCCGACAGACCCGCCACGGCGAAGGCTGCGGCACCATCCAGAAACTGCCGCCGGCTCAGGCGTCCATGGACGTAGCCGTCGTAGAGCTCAAGCAGTTCCGGCGCGAAATCCTTGGCGGTCAGGCGGGGCATGGCGGGCTCCTGCGGCAGGGCGGAGCGCGCAACATAGCAAGCCGCTTCCCAGTGTGGTGTCAGGTCCAATTGGACCTGACGCACAGTTCATCCAGCGGGTTTGAGCGGGCGGCGCCGCGCGCCCAGCCAGAGCAGGGCGATGCCCGCGGCCAGCATGAGGGTGCTCGCCAGCGCCTGTCCGCAGGCATCGCCGAAGGCGGAAGGCGAGGCCAGGGCGGTGGACAGCGCCGGATGCGCGTCGGACAGATGCCTGAGCCCGCGCGCGAGCAGCATCAATCCGAGCACGACATGCACGAACGCGAGGGCGGGGTGGGATGGACGCATGGCACAACCTCCTTGTGAGCGGGCGAAGTCCGCATGCTTTCGCGGACAGGACGCAAGCATCAGTCAGCCGACTGCTTTTGGATGCGTGCTGCTCAAGGGGCGTCGGGGTGCCGTGTTAGCCTGCGCCGCGCCGGGCTTGGACCGGTGTCCCGCTGCTGCGCTGCCCGCCGATGAGAACCGACAGCCGACTCTCCCGCATGCTGCATGTGCTGCTGCACATGGCGCGCCACGCATCGCCCATGACCTCCGAGCAGATCGCCGCGATGCTGCGCACCAACGCCGTGGTTGTCCGGCGCACGATGGCCGGATTGCGCGATGCCGGCTATGTGAGCGCAACCCGGGGGCATGGCGGCGGATGGGAGATTGCCTGCGACCTGGACCAGGTCAGCCTGTTGGACGTCCATCGGGCAGTCGGCGGCAACCGGCTGTTCGCCCTCGGCCACGAGCACGACAACCCGGACTGCGGTGTCGAACGGGTGGTCAACGCCGCCATCGACGATGCCCTGCAGCAGGCCGAGGCGCTGCTGCTGGCCCGCCTGGGCGAGGTTTCACTCGCCGACCTGGCAGCGGACTTCGACGCGTTGTGCGAATCCGGCGGCTGGAAGCGCAGGACGGCCCGCGCCCACTTGCCGTAGCCCTCCAATCCAGGATCCGGGGTCGCGCCACGCGCGTCCGTCAACACAGTGTTGTCCGACGCCTTTTAAAGTAACAATAAAAGTATCTTAAGATGGTGCCCCAGGCCGAAGGGCATGCCGCTGTGTACAGGCACGCCGACGGCGACCAGAAACGGAGCGCTCATCCATGACCTTTTCTCCATCGAACCGCTACGACGCACTGATCGTCGGCGGGAGTTTTGCCGGCTTGTCTGCCGCGTTGATGCTGGCCCGTGCACGCAAGCGTGTGCTGCTGGCCGACAACGCCCAGCCGCGCAATCGCTTCGCCAACCACGCGCACAACCTGATTGGCCACGACGGCAAGCCTCCGGCAGTCCTGCTGGGCGAAGCCATCGACCAGCTCATGGCCTATCCGAACGTAGAATTGCGCATCGCCTTCGCGCGCGAAGGCAGCCGGGTGGACGATGGCTTTCGTCTGCACCTGGACGAGGGCGCGCCGGTGGAGGGCCGCACCCTGGTGCTGGCCACCGGCATGCGCGATGTATTGCCACCGCTTCCTGGCCTGGCCGAACGCTGGGGCCAGAGTGTGCTGCACTGTCCCTATTGCCACGGGTACGAGTTCGCCGGGCAGGCCCTTGGCGTGCTCGCCACCGGCCCCATGAGTCCGCATCAGGGCGAGATGATTCCCGAGTGGGGACCCACGACGTATTTCACCCAGGGGGCCTTCGAGCCCACCACCGAAGAGCTGCAGCGACTGCAGGCGCTGGATGTCTCGATCGAGCGCCAGCCGGTCGTGGCACTGGAAGGCGAGGGCGGTTCCCTGTCGTCGGTCCGGCTGGCCGACGGGCGCCGCGTCGCTTTGGCCGCGCTGTTCACCGCGCCAAGGCAGGCCTTCGCCAGCGACCTGGCGCGCAACCTGGGATGCGAGATCGTCGAAGGACCGCTGGGGCCGCGTGTCGTCGTCGATCCGGTGGGCGCGACCTGCGTCCAGGGCCTGTTCGCCGCTGGCGACATGGCCAATCCGATGCAGAGCGCAGCGCTGGCGGTCGCGGGTGGCACGCTCGCCGCTGCCTCGGCACACCGCGCGCTGATGGCGATGCGCCTGCCGGCCTCGGCCGCCGCTTAGCGGCCGTGCGCGCAATGCCTCAGGCGGCTTCGCAGCCGGGTGCGTCGCTCACGCGCGTGGACAGGCCTGCACGTGAGCGTGTCCACGATGGGCAGCCGTAACCCACCAGGATGGTATCGGTCGCGATCTCGAAGGCCGCCAGCTGGGCCGGCGTGAAGTTGCGCGAGAGGTCCTCGAAGATCTCGCCGAATGCCATCCACCACGCGTGCTCATCGGCCTCGCTGTCCAGGCGGTTGGAGACGTATTCGCGGATCAGTTCCACTGCGGTCCTGACATCCTGGTCGCTGACGCCACGCCGGAAGATCCTGTCTTCGATCTGGGCATTGCGGTCGATGGCGATGGTGGCGGTGCGGGACATCAGGATCGGGTCGTTCATGGTGCGGTTCTGCCGGGGTGCCGAGCGGGCGCGCATGATCGAGTGCGATGTGTTCAAGGGTGGTGTACGTGCGGGGTCGGATTCATGAAAGTCCGGGCAGATCCAGCGCCGGCCGTGCATGCCGCGACATGGTGATTCAGCTTTGTTGGGGAAAGGCCGCATCTTGCGGCCGTGGATGCTGCACTGCATCGCGCATCTGCGTGCTACACCTCAAGGCGGTCCAGCGCGCGTGCCACCGCGTCCAGGTATGACGCGCCGAACAGTTCCACGTGCACCAGCAGGGGGTAGAGCTGATAGAGCGTGCAGCGATGTCGGAAGAACTCCGGATCCACCGGGGCAACCGTGCGATAGCCCTCGAAGAAGGCCTCGCCCACGCTGTTGAAGAGCAGCGCCATGGCCAGGTCGACCTCGCCATGACCGCGATAGATTGCCGGGTCGATGAAGCAGGCCTCACCGCCGGCCGCTGGCAGCATGTTGCCGCCCCACAGATCGCCATGCAGCAGGCTGGGTCGGACACGCGCAGGCACCCAGCGCGCCAGTTGGTCGCTGAGTGTCTCGATGCGTGTCAACAGCGCCGACGGTAGTCGCCCGATGGCATGCGTGCTGCGGGCCCTGGCCAGCAGGCGGTGCTCGCCATAGAAGACGCTCCAGTCCGCGACCGACGGATTGTCTTGGGCCAGGCTGGCGATCACGGTGTCGTAGTCATGGCCGAAGGCCGCTCCGACCGGCTGCGTGTGGAGGGTGGCGATGGCACGGCCTGCGGCGTGCTCGGCGTGCGCATCCCAGCCGCGCTGGCCAGGATCGATCCACGCCAGGAGCATCAGGTCATCGGCGACGGCCAGGGTGGCGGGGACCGGCAGGCCCGCCTTGCGCAGATCGGCCAGCATGCGCGCTTCCAGGGTCAGCGAGGGCTGGCCGGGACGGGTGAACTTGGCCACCACCCGCGTGCCGTCCTCCAGCTCCACGCACAGGCTGCGTGCGATGTCGCCGCCCGACAAGGGCGTCAGCCGGTCGGGACGCCGCCCGAGCAGCGCCTCGATGCGATCGGCGTCGTGCATGACTCAGCCGCCGCGCGCCTTGTGTTGGTGCAGCAGGCCCTCGACACCGGCTTCGATCATGTCGAAGGCCTCCACGAACTCCTGCTGGCCGCCGTACCAGGGATCGGGCACATCGCGCGCCCGTGGTCCGTCGGCGTGATCCATCAACAGCCCGATGCGCGCGGTGGCGTGCGCCGGTGCCATGCGCTCAAGCGCATGCACGTGGTGCGCGGTCATGCCGAGCACCAGGTCGAAGGCAGTGAAGTCCTCGTCGCGCACCTGGCGTGCGCGATGGTCGGGCATCGGAACGCCGCGCCGACGCAGTTCGGCCAGGGCGCGGCGATCTGGGGGATTGCCCACTTCTTCGGTGGTGACCGCGGCGCTGTCGGTGGTGACCTGCAGGCCAAGGGCGGCGGCCTTGTGCTGCAACAGTGCCTGGGCGGTCGGGGAGCGGCAGATGTTGCCGGTGCAGACGAACAGCACCGACGGCATGTGGCTGGGCATATGCGTGGGTGATTGGGGGAGAGCTTTGAGCCTAGCAGCCCGGTGGTGAGCGTTCCGCGGAGGGCGCTCAGGGCGTCACGTAGGCCTGGACGCGATCGCGTCCCTGCGCCTTGGCCTGGTAGAGCGCCAGGTCGGCATCGTTGAACAGGCGCAGCATGTCCTCGCGCGTGGTGATCTCCAGGGCGGCCACGCCGGCGCTGATGGTGACGTGGCGCGGTGCGCTGTGGCCTGGCACCGGGATCGGGCAAGCGGCCACAGCGGCGCGGATGCACTCGGCCACCCGGAGCGCGCGCGGCAGGTCGGCCTCGGGGAGCACGCAGGCAAATTCCTCACCGCCGTGGCGTGCCACGTGGGCGTCGCTCGGAATGCAGGTGCGCAGTGCCTCGGCGACCCGGCGCAGGGCCTCGTCGCCGGCAGGGTGGCCGTGGCGGTCGTTGAAGGCCTTGAAGTGGTCGACGTCCAACAGGATCAGGCTGCTGGGCTGACTGCCTTCGGCGGGCGGCGCAAGCACCTCGAGCAGACGTCGGCGGTTATCCAGGCCGGTCAGTTCGTCGCGATAGGACAGGGCGTGCAGGCGCGCGTTGGCGGCATGCAGTTCGGCGGTGCGTTCGGCCACATGCTGTTCCAGCACCGACTGGCGCGCGCGCAGGTGATAGGTGCGCCACCGCACCAGCGCGTAGACCAGCGCCGCCAGGAGCAGTGCCGCCGCGGCCAGCGTCCATTGGGTTTGCCACCAGGCCGCGGCGATGACGATGGGCAGTTCCACCGGCACGCTGGGGTTGTCCGCATGGTCGTGGGCCTCGATCCGCAGGCGATAGCGGCCGGGCGGCAGCGCATTGAAGGTGCGGAAATTCTGTTCGCTCCAGGCCGTGGGCGCGGACTCGTAGCCCAGCAGTTGGGTCCTGAAGCGCGAGTCCGCCTCGCGGAACCAGGACAGCAGCGCGAAGTCCACGCGGATCTCCCGGGCGTCGGCGCGGACGCGCAGCGGACGTCCTTCGACCGGCGTGCCGTCGACCGCCAGTCCGGTCAGTTTCAGGCGCTTGGGCTGGGTGTCGTGCAGTTCGCGCCGTGGGTCGTAGACCTCAAGACCGCCGAGGGTGCCCGCCCAGAAACGGTCGTGCGCATCGACCGTGTGGACGTAGTTGCATTCCTGGTGCAGCAGGCCGTCGTGCCGGGTGAACACGCGGCTCGTGTAGCCGTCGCCATCGGGCGTGAGCAATTGCACGCCATTGTTGGTGCACAGGTAGACGCGGCCGGCGCTGTCCGGGGCCGGATTGTAGATGCTCGGATCCGGCGGCGGAGGCAGGTCGTTGGGCAAGACGCGCGGTGCCAACGGCACGCTGACATCCACGCGGGTGACGCCGGCACTGCTGGTGCCGACCCAGAGAATCTGGCGTCCATGCCGGTCGGGGATCAGTGTCATCCCGATCGTGTTGGTCTCCGGCATGCCGATATCGTGGGACATGATGGTCCAGCGGTCGCCGTCGAACCGGGCAAGCCCCTGGCTGGTGGCCGCCCACAGCCAGGAACGTCCGTGCGCATCGATGACCTCGCGGATACGCATGGCCCGCCACGGCACGCGCGGATCCGGTGAGGGGTAGTGCGTCCAGCGATCCTCACGCAGGCGGTACAGGCCGGTCTCGCGCGTGGCGAACCACTGTTCACGCGATCCCTCGAACGGGCGCACCAGTGTGTCGTACACCATCTCGCCGGTGGTCTGGCGCCAGGGCGTGGTCATCGGCTCGAAGCGCGGATCCACTGGGCCTCGTCGCAGCAGCGCACCGCCGCGCAGGCTGACCCAGTGTGTGCTGCGTCCCTCGGCATCGACGGTGCGCATGACCGAGCCGATGTTCGCGTCCGGCGGCACGCCCTCTTCGGTGGTGAAGCGGTGCCAGCGCTGGTCCTGGTAGAGCGCCAGGCCCTCGCCGGACGAGCTCACCCACAGGCGCTCGCCGCCCTGGCCGTCCGGCTCGACCAGGAACCCGAACACGCCCAGCGCGTCGGCGCCCATCCGCGAGGCCACGGCCCAGGGGTTCGCGCCCAGGACGGTGCGGGCCACGCCGTCATCGGTCGCCATCCACAGCACGTCCAAGCCGTCGGGGGTGTGCCAGGCCACGACATCGCGCACCAAGTTGGAACGCAGACCGTCGCGCCGATCGAACAGCTGGAAGGTGTCCCCGTGGACGCGCAGCAGGCCGGCCCGGCTGGACACCCAGATCGCCCGGCTGCCGTCGGACATGGCGGTGCTGGCGATCGTGTAGACGATCTTGCTGGGGAAGTCGCCGGTCTTCACGCTCCAGTGGCGCATGTCGTCGGCGCGCATGCGCCACAGGCCGCCGGTGTAGGTGGAAATCCACAGCGCTTCGTGGCCGTGCTGCATGACCGGCAGCAGGTCCTCCACCTGGTTGGCATCCAGCTGGCGGCCTTCCCACGGTCGCCAATCGGTTTGGTCGGAATCGCGGTACCACAGCCCGCGCGCGTTGGTGCCCAGCCACTGTCGGCCGGGCGCGCCCAGTTGCCGGGTCTGGGCCAGGGAGCGCAGCGGATCGGCCGGTAGCGAGGCGTTGCCGGGGTCCAGTTCCCAATGCTCGCCGGCCAGACGCATCAGGCCGCGGTCCCAGGTCAGCGCCCACAGGGTCACCGTACCGGACGCATCGACGGTCTCGGCGAACCGGTGGATCTGATTGGACGGCAGGCCGTTGGCCGTGGTCTTGGCATGCCACTGCTGGCCGTCGTAGAACGCCAGCCCGGTGTTGCGGAAGGCCGCCCAGAGTCTTCCGGTACGGTCGACGAAGACGCTGGTCGCCGGATGCGCGACGGCGGGATCGGGGCTGGCGGACCAGCGACGTCCGTCGTAGCGGTAGATGCCTGCGCCGGAGGCGCCCCAGACAAAGCCTTCGCGGTCCACGGCGATGGACAGCACGCCTGCGTCGGGCAGCCCGTCGGTGGTGGTGAAATTGGTAAACGCAGGCGATTCCAGGTCGGCCAGATCCAGCGCACGAGCCGGGGTGCCCGTGCCGGTCGCCGCCTGGGCGGTGGCCATGGCACAGCACAGCAGGCCCACAAGCACTGCGCCGAGTCGATTCATCTGGTGTGGTTCCCCTAAGGACCGATTATGCAGGAACCCGAGCGGCCCGCATCGCCCAGGCGCGGGCTCAGGCCTGGCACCCTTTCCAGGAGGGCGGACTCGCGCGCCGATGCGGCCTTCATGCCGGGTGCGGCACGGCGTGGGGCAGTCGACAGTCGACCCGCTTGGCGGTTTCCATTCGAGCGGAGTCGACGCCGGCGTTGCGCGTGAGGCGCGGTGTCTGGCTTGCCTGGGTCAGGTCGATCCGGAAATGGGTGACGGCCTTGCACTGGTCCGTTTAGGTCGCGTGATCGGGATCGCTATCGGGCGCCGAGCAGGAGCACTTCTGTCCTGTCACCAGCAGGACCGTGCCTCCGCTGCTGTCGCAGTGATGCCGGTTCCGGCCCTGCGGACGTCAGGAGCCGGCCAGCGCTGCCAAGGCGCCGCGGCCATTAAACCTAGACGCGGCGGCCCAGGGCGGATCGGGATGGTCGCAGCGAGGGCGGAACAACGCCGTCGCTGCTTGCCACGCCTCGCGTGGCAAGCCGGTTCAGCGATGCTCCAGCTCGGTCAGATACAGGCGCAGGTCGAACTCGCGCTGGTGGTAGTCCGGGGTCATGTGCGTGCACAACTGGTAGAAGGCCTTGTTGTGCTCCGCCTCGCGCAGGTGGGCCAGCTCGTGGACCACGATCATCTCCAGAAAGGCGGCCGGCGCGTCGCGGAAGACGCTGGCGATGCGGATCTCGCGGCTGGCCTTGAGACGGGCGCCCTGCACGCGCGACAGCGTGGTGTGCGTGCCCAGGGCGTGCTTGATGACCTGCAGCTTGCCGTCGTAGACCACCTTGTGCAGCGGCTGGGCCGAGCGCAGGTGGCGCTCCTTGAGCGCCTGGGTGTAGTCGTAGAGCTGGCGGTCGTTGCGCACGGCATGCGCTTGCCCGTAGCGCCGGGCGATTACGTCGCCGAGCTTGCCGGCATCGAGCAGGGCACGCACCTGGTCCTGCAGGTGCGTGGGATAGCCGGCGAGGTATTTCAGCGAGGACATGCCGTCAGCCCGTGCCCGCCTCCTTGCGGGACCATCGCGCGTGCCGGCTCAATGCCCGGCGTGCTCGAGCGCCTCGACCGCGCTGAGGGTTTCGGTCACGTGCTGCTTCGGGTTGAGGTCCGAATAGACATGGACGACGTTGCCGTTCTGGCCGATCACATACGAAGTCCGGTTGGACCAGCCGGGTTTCATCGGCAGCACAGCGTCGTATTCCTTGGCGATCTTCGCCCCGGCATCGGCGGCGACCGGGAACTTGCCGCCGCAGGTCTCGGTGTTCTTCGAGAACTCGGCCAACTGGTCGGTGTTGCCCGCGGTCACGCCAATGACCGTCGCCCCGTGTGCCTTGAACTTGTCGACCGCCTCGGAGAACAGATGCGCCTCCAGGTTGCAGCCAGAGGTGTTGGCGGCCGGAAAGAAGTACACCACCACCGGGCCCTTCTTCAGCGCGCCATCCAGGTCGAAGGTGAACGGCTTGCCCGCCAGATAGGCCGGCAGGCTGAATTCCGGGGCCTTGGCGCCTTCCTTTAGCGCGGCCAAGGCGGTTGAGGTGATGGCCAGGGTGCCGGCCAGGCCGAAGGCGGCGATCTTGAACAGGGATTTCATGCGCGACGCTCCGCAAAGGACGCGCCAGTTATACGCTACTGCCTCGACCGCCGCGTCGTGGTCACTCGCCGTGCGCCTCCAGCGTGGCGCGGACCTTGGCCACCTGCTTGTCGCTGACCGCCTCGGCGTGGTTGGACCAGCCGCCGCGTACGAAACTCGCCAGCTCGGCCACGTCCTGGTCGCTGAGGCGCGATGCGAAGCCCGGCATCGGCAGCACCGAGGGCGCGGCGGCCGTGGACGGGGTCTGCGCACCGGCCAGGATCACGTGCACGAGCGCGGTCGGGTTGTCGGCATCGACCACGCTGGCCCCGTCCAGTCGCGGGAACACGCGCGGGGCGCCCTGGCCGGACACCATGTGGCAGGCCGCGCAATTGTCCAGATACAGGCGCTCTCCCTCGCTGAGGTTCCTGGCGGCGGTCAGCCGTGCCTCGGTCTGCGGCTTGGCGGTCCGCGGTGCGGCAGGTGCGCCGGGCAGGGACTTCAGGTAGGCGGCGATGGCCTGGCGATCGGCATCGGTCAGGTGCGCGGTGCTGTTGGCGACCACCGCGGTCATTTCGCCGGCGACGGCGGCCGTGCTGTTGCGACCGCCGGCCAGGTAGTCGGTGATCTCGCTGATCGACCAATGGCCCATGCCGCGCAGGGGCGGGACCCTCCAGCCGTTGAGCTCGCCGCCGGCAAGGAAATCCTTGTCGCTGCTGTCCAGTGCTTTTTCCTGCATGGCGATGCCGCGCGGTGTGTGGCAGCTGCTGCAGTGCCCCAGGCCTTCGACCAGGTAGGCACCACGTGAGACCTCGGCGTTGGCGCCGGGGGGAGCGGCGAAGGTCTTGTCATCGGTGAACACGCCGTTCCACAGCGCCATGCCCCAGCGCTGGCTGAAGGGGAAGTGCAGGTCGGTCTGCGGCGGCGTCTCGCTGCTGGGCTTCACGCCATGCATGAAATACGCGTAGAGCGCGTGGATGTCCGCGTCGCTGACCTTGGCGTAGTCCGGATACGGCATGGCCGGGTAGAGGTGGGCGCCATCGGCGCGCATGCCCTTGCGGACCGCATCGGCGAACTGCGCCTGGCTGTAGGCGCCGATGCCGTGTTCCTTGTCCGGGGTGATGTTGGACGAGTAGATCGTGCCCATCCCGGCCTGGATCGCCAGGCCGCCGGCATAAGGGGCTTTGCCCGCGACGCTGTGGCAGGCCATGCAGTCGCCGGCACGGGCCAGGTACTCGCCCTTCAGGATCAGCGCGGGATCGTTGCTGGCGGCGATGTCGGCCTGTGCGTCACCGGCTGGCGCCTGGTGGCCGCAGCCGGCCAGCGCAAGCAGCATCCCGGCGATGGCCGCGGTACGCGCGGCGCGCTGGAAGGGGATCGTCTTGCTCATGCCTGCACCATCGGGCCGGGGTTCTTGAGGTACTGGTCCTTGATCGCCTGGGCGGCCATCAGGGTGATTGCGCCGATCGTGTCGGTCGGGTTGGCCTGGAAGTTCTGCGGGAACGCATTGCCGCCGGGCACGAACACGTTGTGCACGTCCCAGCTCTGCAGGTAGCGGTTGAGTGCGCTGGTCTCGGGCGAATCGCCCATCACCGCACCACCGACGTTGTGGGTGGACACGTACTTGGTGATGTCCCAGCGCGAATCTATCGACAGGAAGCTCTCGCTGTAGCTGTCCGGGCCGAGTTCGTCGGCGATGGTCTTGACCACGCCGCGCAGGTACTGCTGCAGCTTCAGCTCGTTCTGCTTCCAGTCGAAGGTGATGCGCGCCAGTGGCAGGCCCCACGGATCCTTGTAGGTCGGATCCAGGTCCATGTAGTGGTCGCGGTAGGACATGCAGCTGGTGGTGATCGACAGTTTCATCGAATGGCCGTACCAGTCCATCATCCCTTCCTTCCAGCCCTGGCCGAAGGCCGGCGTGCCCTTGGGCAGCGCGGTCCCGATCGGTGCGCCACTGGACTGCGAGCTGTGGATCTTCGCGCCGCCCAGGAAGCCCAGTGCCGGGCCGTCGATGTTGCCCGGCGAGACGTCGTTGAACATCTGCCCGGTGGCGCCTGCGGTGGCGAATGGGTTGAAGTGCTTGTCCTTGAAGAACAGCGTGGTACCGCCGTTGCTCAGGAACGCGTAGTTGCGTCCGATCGTGCCGGTGCCGGTCTCGGGGTCATACGGTTTGCCGATGCCCGACAGCAGCATCAGGCGCACGTTGACGAACTGGAAACCGGCCAGCACCACGATCCTGGCCGGCTGGAAGACGGTGTTGCCATCGGCATCGGCGTAGGTCACCCCGCGCGCGGTCTTGCCGTCCGGATGCAGCTCGACCTTGAGGACGTTGGCGTTGGTGCGGTAGTCGAAATTGGGCATGCGCTTGAGCGCATCGAGCACGGCGGTCTGCGGCGAGGCCTTGGAGTAGTTCAGGCACGGGTACTTGCTGCAGAAGCCGCAATAGTTGCACGGCGCGATCTGGCAGCCGTAGGGGTTGGTCCACGCCTGGGACACGTTGGCCGAGGAGTTGGGAAAGGGGTGGTAACCCAGCTTGGTCGCCGCTTCGGCGAACATGGTGGTGTTGAGCGTGTCCTTCAGCGCCGGCAGCGGAAACGGGTGGGAGCGCGGGCCCTCGAAGGGATCTCCACCGGGCTGGATCTGTCCGCGCAGATTGCCGGTGTTTCCGGACAGGCCGCAGATCTTCTCGAATTTGTCGAAATAGGGCTCGATCTCGTCCCAGGTGAAGGGGAAATCCTGCACCTGCATGCCTTCTTCCAGCTGCCCCTTCCTGTAGGCCTGGTCGGCGTAGGTTTTGAGCTTCAGGTCGGTCGGGGTCGGGCGCAGCAGCACGCCGGTCCAGTGCAGCCCCGAGCCGCCCACGCCGGTACCGGGCACGAACGCGCCCCACTTGCGCGTCGGCAGTGCGGTGTCGTTGCGGGTGTGGCGCACGGTCATCGCCGCTTCGCGCGGAGTGGCCATGATCTTGTTACGGACCGCGTACGCATACTGGTCCGCGGGCTTGGGATAGGCCGCCTCGGCGTTGGTGCGATCCTGGCCGCGCTCCAACGCGCGGACTTTCAGGCCGGCCTGGGCCAGCTCGATGCTCATCAGCGAGCCGGCCCAGCCTAGGCCGACGACGATGACGTCGACTTCGTCATTGGTGATGGTTGCCATGGGAATGCCTTGGAGTTCTGAAGGAGGGACGACAGGCGGCGCGTCAGGCGCGCTCGCCCTTGAGGCTCACCGGACCCAGCGGGTAGGGGACGTTGTGCTGGGTGACCCATTCGGTGAAGGACGCGCGCGCGCCGGGGAAGCCGATCGCGATCCAGGCCTTCATGCCCTTGTTGCCGCCGTACATCGGGTCGGACAGGTATCCGTTCTTGGTGTCGCCGAACAACGCGGCGAAGAACTGCGCGGGCTTGAGTGCGTCCTCGCCATGGGCGGCGAAGTCCGCCGTGTCTTTTTGCAGTGCACCCAGCACCGCGTCCTTGTCAGCTGCCTGCAGGTCGCAGAACGCCTTGCCGTAATGGGCCTGGCACCAGGCGTCGGTGGCCTTGATGCCGATCCGGTAGATCTGCTGCGGGGTGTAGGGCAGCTGATAGCCCATCTCCGGAATGGCATGCACATCGAAAGGCCCTTCCAGGTAGATCTCGCTGCCGAAATCGCCGTGCATCTGTTGGTCGATGAACACCGGGACGTTGGTTTCCAGCGCCCCCGGGCCGCGGCCATCGGCCGGGATCAACCGGTCGCAGGCGGCCATGACGAACTTCCACTCCCCGGCGGAGAAAAAATCAGGCGTATAGGCGTCCAGGTCGGGCGCGGCCAGTTCAGCCGCCTCGGAAGCGCTGAGCAGCTTGAGGGATATGCCGGCTACGGGCAGGGCCAGCAGCGAAGACATCAAAAACTTCCGTCGGGTGGTGTTGAGGGCCAAGGACATGGCGTCCGGTCTCCTGGACGAAGGGGCAAAGGGAGGGATGCGGCGGCGAAGGACCACGGCGCGACACGGTGCCGGCAGGGACCGCAAGCGGCGTCGGCCGAACGCAGACAACGCATCGGTGCGCAATGCAAGTCGCGAAAGGCGACCCGGGGCACAGGCCGACGCGGATGTCGTGGGTTGCGGCCAGGCAGCATTGTGGATGCCTGCACGTATGCTGCAATGCATCATGATGATGCGTTGTTTGAATCAAACCTGCGCATTTACGTATCAATCCCCGTCAAAGCCTTGCCTGACGTGGCTGCCGCTGCGCGGGGAAGTGGCCGATCCACAGCCAGCGTCATGCAGGTTCTGCGAGCTCACGGGCGCGCACGCGCGCACCCGGCCGCGGTTCTGCGCGTTGCCTGGCTGGATGGATGGCGCCTAGCGGCGGTGCCGGGCCAGCAGCCAGGCCCACATGGCCGGGTCGGAATAGGTCCGATCCCAGGCATTGTGGTTGGCCTGCGGCCATTCGGTGTAGCGCACGGGCGTGCCGCGCGCCTTGAAAGCGGCGACCAGGCGGTGGTCATCCTCCAGCGGGACCAAGTCGTCGAGCGCGCCGTGGAAGATCCAGATCGGCTTGCCGCCCAGGCGCCGGGCGATGGCCGCATACGGATCGGCCGCGCCGTCCACCTCGGTGACACGCAGGCTGGGGCGATCGGGACGGTTGGGATGCACCGCGCCGCAGACCGGCACCAGTGCGGCGAAGCGGTCGGGGTCCATCAGCGCGATCTCCCACGTCCCGTAGCCCCCCATCGACATGCCGGTCAGGTAGACCCGGTCCGGGTCGGCGCCGAACTCATCGAGGGCGGCCGCCTGCGCGGCCAGGGCCACGCGCGCGTTGGTGCCGGTCCATTCTTCGCCATCGGGCACCTGCGGCATCACCACCACGGCTGGGAAGTCGGCTGTGTGCTGTTTCAGGTAAGGCCCAAGGCCGGCCTTGAGCTGTGAGGTATTGTCGCTGCCGCGCTCGCCCGAGCCGTGGAGGAACAGCACCAGCGCGGGTTTGCCAGGGTAGGCCGACCGTGCCGGAACGAAGACCTGATAGCGATGCCAGGCGCCGTCGACCTGGACCTGGCGTGCGACGAAATGTCCGGGCGTGGCGTGGCGGACATGGGCGCAGGCCGTGAGCGTCAGGGCGCTGAGCAGGAGCAGCAACAGGCGAAGGGACATGACTGGAATCGTTTACAGGTGAGGTCGCCAATATGGTGCGCCGCGGCCGCTGGCACACGCCGCAGCGCAGCGATCAGTGCAGCAGGACCAGCGTGGCCAGGCCGAGGAAACTCATGAAGCCCATCACGTCGGTCAGTGTGGTCAGGATGACGCTGCCCGCCAGGGCGGGATCGAAGCCCATGCGCTTGAGCAGCAGCGGCACGCCAACGCCGCCGGCCGCCGCGGTCAGCAGGTTGAGCGTCAGTGCAGTGCCGATCACCAGCGACAGTCCCGGCTGGCGGAACCACACCAGCACGATCAGCCCCAGCAGCGTGCCCAGTCCCAGGCCGTTGATCAGGGCCACGCCCAGCTCCTTGCGTAGCAGGACATAGACGTTGGAGCCACCGATCTGGCCCAGGGCCAGTCCGCGGATCATCAGCGCCAGCACCTGGGTGCCGGCGTTGCCGCCCATGCCGGCCACGATGGGCATCAGTGCGGCCAGCGCGACCAGCTTGGCGATGGTGCCTTCGAACTGCTGGACCACGCTGGAGGCGATGAAGGCCGTGCCCAGGTTGATGCCCAGCCACAGCATGCGCCGGCGGAAGGCGCGCCGGATCGGCGAGAACAGGTCCTCGTCCTCGTCCAGGCCGGCCGCGCTCAAGGCCTGGTGTTCGGCCTGTTCGCGGATGATGTCCACCACGTCGTCGATGGTGATGCGGCCGAGCAGGATGTTGTTGTCGTCCACCACCGGCGCCGACACCCAGTCGTGGTCGGAGAACTTGCGCGCGACGCCTTCCGAGTGCTCATCCACGTCGATGGCCGGCTGCTCGTCGTCGATCAGGCGGTTGATCGGCGTGGACGGCTCATGGGTGACCAGCGCGGCCAACGGCACGCGGCCCAGGTACTGGTGCTTCTTGCTGACCACGAACAGGTAATCGGTGTGGTCGGGCAACTCGCCGCGCAGGCGCAGGTAGCGCAGCACGACCTCGATGTTGACGTCGGCCCGCACCGTGACCACGTCCGGGTTCATCAGGCGGCCGGCCGAGTCCTCCGGATAGGACAGCACCTGCTCCAGACGCTCGCGGTTCTCGCGGTCCATCGACTTGAGGACCTCGTCGATGACCGTGTCGGGCAGGTCCTCGACCAAGTCGGCCAGGTCGTCGATATCCAGGTCTTCGACCGCCGCGATGATCTCGTCGGGGTCCATCTCGGCCAGCAGGCTTTCGCGCACTTCGTCGCCGACGTGGACCAGTACCTCGCCATCGTCTTCCGGATCGACCAGGCCCCACACCACCTCGCGCTTGCCCGGTGGCAGCGACTCGAGCAGGTTGCCGATCTCGGCCGGGGAGAGGGTGTTGACCAGCCTGCGGACCGGGCCGAGGCGCCCGCTGTCCAGCGCATCGGACAACAGCCGGAGCTGGCGCGCGGTCTTGTCGTGGCGGACGGCTTCAGCCATGCGCTTGGCCCCTGTGCGGTCGGTGGTCGCACCGCTTCGCCACTGGACGATGCGCTGCAGGTCAGATGTTCATCCGCGCATTATCCCCCTGCATCCAGGGAAAGGACACCCTTATGCATCACCCAGGAACACATGGCGTGGCGCCAGTCAGCGGCATTGCGCCGGGAACACGTCAATGCGCGACGCGTGCGAGCCAGCGTTCGATGCCGGCGCGGTCGCGTGCGCCAAGCAGTTTTCCCGCGGCCGCCTGCAGTTCGGCCTGGTCGTAGGCGCGGATCGCGCGCCGCAGTTCGAGCATGTTGGACGGATGCAGGCTGAAATGCGCCAGGCCGAGGGCCAGCAGGATCGGCGCCATGGCCGGATCGCCCGCGATCTCGCCACAGACGGTCACCTGTTTGCCATGTGCGCGCCCCGTGCGCAGCACCAAGTCCAGCAGGCGCAAGAGCGAAGGCCGAAGCGGCGAATAGAGCTCGCCCAGCGCATCGTTGTTGCGGTCCGCCGCCAGCAGGTACTGCACAAGATCATTGGTTCCCACCGACACGAAATCCACCAGGTCGATGAAGTGCTCCACGCAGATCGCCGCCGACGGGACCTCGATCATCGCGCCCAGGGGGACCTCGGCGGCGATTTCGTGACCGGCCTTGCGCAGCTGCGCCTTCAGGCGGGCGAGCCGGCGGCGGACCAGGACCAGTTCCTCGCGCACGCTGACCATGGGCACCAAGATCCGCACCGGGCCATATCCGGAGGCCCGCAGGATGGCGCGCAGTTGGGTGTCGAACACCGCGCTGTTGGCCAGTGACAGGCGCACGCCGCGCAGCCCCAGCGCGGGATTGTCCTCGCCACGCAACGCAAGGCCGGTGCGGTCGGCCTTGTCGGCCCCCAGGTCGAGGGTGCGGATGGTGACCGGTCGCCCGCTCATGCCCAGCACCACATCGCGATAGGCGCGGAACTGCTCTTCCTCGTCCGGTAGCTCCTGGCGCTGCAGGAACAGGAACTCGGTGCGGTACAGGCCGATGCCCGCGGCACCCAGTGCATGGGCGCGCGCCACGTCCTCGCGGGATTCGGCATTGGCATGCAGCGCCACGTCCACGCCATCACGCGTCCGCGTGGGTTTGGTGCGCAGGCGGCCCAGTTCGCGCTGTTCGCGCGCGGCGTCCTTGAGCCGCTGGCGGAAGGCGCGCAGGTCCGCAGCCGACGGATCGACGATCACCTCGCCGCTGTCGCCGTCGACGATCAGTGCATCGCCGTCGTTGACCTTGGCCAGCACCTGGCTGGCGCCGACCACCAGCGGCATGTGCAGGCTGCGGGCGAGGATCGCGCTGTGCGACAGCGTGCTGCCGGTCGCGGTCACCACCGCGACCACGCCCTGGGCCTGCAGCTGGGCCAGTTCGGAAGGGGCTACCGTGTCGCTCACCAGAATCTCGCCAGCCAGGCCCTCTGCGTCGCTGGGTCGGCTGTGCAGGTGCGCATGGATGCGCCCGATCACATGGTCCAGATCGTCCATGCGGCTCTTGAGGTAGGCGTCGTCCATGTCCTTGAACACGGCCGCAAGCCGGTCGCGCTGCAGGCGCAGCGCATAGTCGGCGCCGTAGCGCCCCTTGCGGATCAGGTCGTCCAGGCCCTGCAGGAGTTCCGGGTCGTCCAGCAGCAGGGCATGCAGGTCGATGAATTCACCGACTTCGCGCGCGAGTGCGCCGTGCAGGCGCGCGCGCAGGTCGTGCATCTCGGCGCGGGCCGCGTCCACCGCCTGGTGTAGCCGCGCGAGTTCGTCGTCGACCTCACGTGCGCGGATGCGTTGCTCGGCCACGTCCAGTGCGTGGGGCAGACGGACGCGCGCGCGTCCCAGGGCGCTGCCGCGCGAGGCGCCGTGTCCTGGCAGCAGCTTGCGCATCAGCGCGGCCCGGCCATCGGCCTGCGCGCCGCGCGCCCGGCTTGGCGTTGGCGGATCGATGGCCGTGTCATGGCGGTGGCGCGAGTGTGCATTGGCTTGCTCCTTGCTCCTTGCTCCGGGCCAGGCCGTGGCCGCCTGGCGTTTGGGCGGGGCAGTAGGCGTCAGCCTTCCTCGTCGAACCGGCGCTCGAACAGGCCCACGATCGCCTCCATGCAGTCGCCCTCGTCCTCGCCCTCGGTCCGCACCGTCACCGCGGTGCCCTGGCCGGCGGCCAGCAGCATGACGCCCATGATGCTCTTGGCGTTCACCTGACGCCCCTTGGCGGCCAGGGTCACGTTGCTGCGGAAGGGCGCGACCACTTGCACCAGCTTGGCGGTGGCGCGGGCATGCAGGCCCAGTTTGTTGGTCACGGTGAGGTCGCGTTCAAGCATCGTCGAGGATGGCTCCGTTTCGTGTGCCGGCCGCCGCGGTGGCCGGGAGTTCGTCCAGTCCCTGTTCCGGATAGTTCATCACCCGCAACAACATCGGCAGGCTCAGCGCCGATACCCGGCGTACAGGCGTCCCGAGCCGCGCGACCTGGGCGGCCAGATTGCTGGGAGACGCGCCATACACATCGGTCAACACAAGCACGCCGTCGCCGTCGTCCACACGCCGCAGCGCAGCAGAGGCCTGCGGCAACAGTGCAGGCAGATCCGCATCGAGCGGCACCTCAAAGGCTTCGGTCTTCAGGGGCAAGGAGCGCAACAGGCCCTGGGCCACCGTCAGGAGCGACGTGCCGATGCCGGGATGGGTGATGAGCAGGACGCCGCAGGTCATGGGCGCAACATTAACAGGCCAGGCATGCACGCATCGAGAAGAACGTGCGGGTTTCTCTGTCCCGCGCGTCCCGCGCCACCTGCCGGTCGGTCGCGGTAGATGAGCCGGGTCTGCGAGAGGCCGTCGTGAATCCGCGTCCCTGTGCACCGAACAGTACCGAGAAAATCTTAAACGGGATCAAATGGCATGGCGCACGCACGCTGATCTGGACCAACGTCGGGCGCTCACCTTGCTCGTCGACCACGCGGGGCGCCGGTGATCGGCTTGTCCAGCGTCATCCGGGACAGCGACGCCCGGGAGGCGGCGTAGATGCCCATGATGATCGTGCTCGTCAGATGGCGTTCGATCAGGATCCATGCGCTGGATGCGATAGTCCAATGGCGGGCTTTCGATCGGCACCCCCACAGGAAGGCCATGTAGGGCGCGAGATGCCCAGCCGCATCGATCAGCACATTGAACAGGGATTGCCAGCGGCTGGCCAGGTCGGCATCGATGCGCGGTACGGCGGGCGTGCGGTGCCGCGGAGGTGGTGGCCTGATGCGGGTGCAGTCATCCGTGTGCTGCCATGCCTGGTCCTTGGCAATGTGCAGCGTGTCTCAGTCCAGTTCGCGATGGAAGGTCGCCACCTGGTCCCATCCTTGTGTGCGTGCGTGGGCGGCCAGGCGTTCGGTCAGGTAGACCGAACGGTGCTTGCCGCCGGTACAGCCGAAGGCCACGGTGACGTAGCTGCGCGTTTCGCCGCGCAGGCGGGGCAGCCAGGTGTCCAGGAACCCGCTGACCTGCTCGATGTAGCGCACCACGTCTTCCTGCGCGTCCAGATAGTCGCGCACCGGTCCGTCGCGACCGGTCAGCGGGCGCAGTTCCGGCTGCCAGTGTGGGTTGGGCAGGACGCGGGCGTCGAACACGAAGTCCGCATCGGCCGGCACGCCACGCCGGTAGGCGAAGGATTCGAACAGCAGCGACGGCGCATCGCGGCTGTCGAAGGCGAACTCGCCGACGATCCGCCTGCGCAACTGGTGCACGTTGAGCTGGCCGGTGTCGATCAGAACATCGGCTTCGGCGCGCAGGGGCTGGGTGATCGCCCGTTCCTGGACGATGGCCTCGGGCAGGGACAGGCCCAGGTAGCTGAGCGGGTGGCGGCGGCGGGTGTCCGAATAGCGGCGCAGCAACACCTCGTCGTCCGAATCGAAGAACACCAGCTTGGCGGTCAGTCCCAGGCGCACCACCGCCGCACGCCACTGTGCGAGCTTGGACAGGTCGCTGTGCCGGTTGCGCACGTCGATGCCGACGGCCACCTTCTGCCGCAGGACATCCTCGCGCATCATGCTGCGGATGAACTCCGGCAGCAGCTCGATGGGCAGGTTGTCCACGCAGTAGTAGTCCAGGTCCTCCAGCGTCTTGAGCGCCACCGACTTTCCCGAGCCGGACAGGCCGCTGACGATGAGTACAAAGGGCGGCTGCGGGCCCGCGGCCGGCGCGGGCACGTCCGGGGTCGTCGCCTCGCTCATGGCGTGCTGCGCTCCAGCAGGTTGCTGTGGCGGGCGATGAACATCGCCGCCGGATCGATGCCCTTGGTGCGCAGGATGTGCAGGCGCGTGGCCGCTTCGGTGAGCACCGCCAGGTTGCGCCCGGGCATGACCGGCAGGGTGATCAAGGGCACATCGAGATCGAGCACGTGGCGCGTGCCCGAGTCGCCGGTGAGCCGGTCGTAGCCATGCACCCCAGGCTCGGTCATCGGTCGGGTCAGGTGCACGATCAGGCGCAGGTACTTGTTCTTCTTCACCGCCGTGTCGCCGAACATGTCGCGCACGTTGAGCACGCCCAGGCCGCGCACTTCCAGCAGGTCCTGCAACAGTTCCGGGCAGGTGCCATCCAGGACATCGGGGGCGATCTGGGTGAACTCGGGCGCATCGTCGGCGACCAGGCGGTGTCCGCGGGTCAGCAGTTCCAGGGCCAGCTCGCTCTTGCCCGAGCCGGCCTCGCCGGTGATCAGCACGCCGATGGAGTAGATCTCCATGAAGACGCCATGCAGGGTGACCCGCGGCGCCAGGGTGCGGGCCAGGTGGTAGGACAGGAAGTTGAGCAGTTCATGGCCACGCCTGGGCGAGGACCACAGCGGGGTTTCGGACTCCTCCGCGGCCGCGCGCAGGTCTTCCGGGCAGGACTGGTTCTTGCTGATCACCAGGGCCAGCGGGCGCGCGGCGACCATCTTCTCGATGGTCTCCCAGCGCAGGCGCGAGTCCAGGCCGTCCAGCCAGGATAGTTCCTCGGTGCCCAGGATCTGCACCTTGTTGGGATAGATCGCGTTGAGGTAGCCCGCCAGCGACGGCCGGCGCTTGACCTTGCCGGCGGTATCGATCTGGCGCTTGGCGCCGGCGCGGCCGGCCAGCCAGCGCAGGCCGAGCTTGTCCTTCATCTGGTCGAACAGCTCGCTGGCGGAGATGCTGGAGTTCATGGCGTCCTGATCGGCGGCGTCGACACCGCATGATACGACGCGAGCCGCCATCGCCGAACCGTCATGCCCGGCCTCATTACGCGAACGGCGACCCCAGGGGGTCGCCGTTGCAGTGAGATTGCCAGGGCGGGCGAGGAATCAGTCGGCGTTCTCGCCGCGGCCACGCTGCCGGTCGATCTGCTTGCGTTTGTGCTTGAGCACCAGGCGGTCGAGCTTATCGGCCAGGATGTCGATGGCCGCATACATGGTCTCGGCGCCGGCATCGGCGTGCAGGGTGCGACCGGAGAGGTTGAGCGTGGCTTCGGCCACGTAGTCGGGCTTGGAGAATCCCAGTTGCGTGCGGCATTCGAGCGGCTGGTCGAAGTGTCGTTCAAGGCGCTTGAGTTTCGTCTCGACGTAGTCCCGCAGTGCCGGGGTGACTTCCATCGACTGGCCGTAGGTCTCAATTCGCATCGCGTTGTCTCCTGCAGTTGTTGTTGCTTTCGGTTGTTCGGACAAACCGGGCTGCGTGGGGTTCCTCGTCGACTCCTCTATGGGCTGGGTTGGGTTCAAGTAACGCACCGGAAGGTCCGGCTTTCAAGCTGGCAGGTGGACGATGAACCGACCACCAATCGGGCAGTTCATCCCATCCTGACGCGTTCGTGCGAGGACAGGATGTCCATGGCTTCACGATACTTGGCGACCGTACGCCGCGCCACTGGCACGCCTGACGATTTCAACAGGTCGGCGAGCTTGGCGTCGGACAGGGGCTTGCGCGGGTTTTCCGCGTCGATCAGCTTGCGGATCATCGACTGGATGGCCGTGCTGGAGGCCTCGCCGCCGCCCTCGGTGCTGACGCCCGAGGCGAAGAACGCGCGCAGGGGCAGGGTGCCACGCGGCGTGCGCACGTACTTGCGGGCGATGGCGCGCGAGACGGTGGATTCGTGCAGCCCCACCTCGGCGGCGACCTCGCGCAGGGTCAGCGGGCGCAGGGCTTGTTCACCAAACTCCAGGAAGCCGGCCTGCTGGTGGATCAGGCAGCGGGTGACCTTGAGCAGCGTATCGCCGCGAGCCTCCAGGCTCTTGAGCAGCCAGCGGGCTTCCTGCAGGTGCCCGCGCAGGTAGCCTGCATCGGACTCGCTGCAGCGCCGGATCATCGACTCGTAGCCGCGGTGAATGGTCACCCGCGGCAGGTGCTGGCTGGCCAGCGCGGCGCGCCAGACGCCTTTCTGGCGCCAGACCACGCAATCGGGGACCACATAGGTGTCCTGGGTCAATTCGCCGATCTGCACGCCGGGCTTGGGATCGAGCGAGCGCAGCAGGGCGACGGCTTCCTCGACTTCGTCCAGGCCGCGCTTGAGCTCGCTGGCTAGGCCCGCCGCGCCGCTGCGCGGAAGCTTCTCCAGCAGCGGCCCTTCGGCGATACGCAGGGCCAGGTCGCGGCCGGCGGTCTGTTCCGAAAGCACGTCCAACTGCAGGCACAGGCACTCGCCCAGCGAGCGCGCGCCCACGCCCACAGGGTCGAAGCGCTGCAACTGGCGCAGCACGGTCTGGATCTCGTCCTCGCCGGCGGTGACCTCGGGGCGCAGGGTCTGTGCGATTTCCGAGAACGGCGTGCGCAGGTAGCCATCGTCCTCGATCGCATCGATCACCGCCGCGCCGATGCGGCGGTCGCGCGGGGACAGATGGGAGAGATGCAGCTGCCACAGCAGGTGGTCCTGCAGGCTGTTGGACTCGGCCACGCGCTCGGCCGCGCTGCCCTGTTCGTCGTCGTCGAACGATCTGCCGGATACGCTTCCCGACTCGTTGCTCCAGGGCGCTTCATCCGGCTGCCAGTCGTCGCTCTCAGGACTGCGCTCGGCCTGTTCGTCCGGTGCTCGGTCCGACGCGTCGCTGCCCGGCTGCGCTTCCGGAGGGGCGTTCTCTTCCCAGTCCAGCAGGGGATTGGTCTCGACCGCCTCGGCGATCTCGGCTTCCAGTTCGGCGGTGGACATCTGCAGCAGGCGGATGGCCTGACGCAACTGGGGCGTCATGACCAGTTGCTGTCCCAACGATGTCTGGAGGCGTGGTTTCATCCGAGGGCCCGAGGACGACAGGTGCGACCGCCACCCGCACGCAGCTGCACGTCAGAGCCGGAAGGTGTCTCCCAGGTACACGCGACGGACGTCGGCATTGGTCAGTAGCGCGTCTGGTGCCCCCTGCGCCAGCACGCTGCCTTCCGCGAGAATATACGCCCGGTCACAGATTCCCAAGGTTTCGCGCACGTTGTGATCGGTGATCAGCACGCCGATCCCGCGATCCTTGAGGTGGGTGATGATGCGCTGGATCTCGCCGACCGAGATCGGGTCCACGCCGGCGAAGGGCTCGTCCAGCAGCATCAGGCGCGGCTTGGCGGCCAGGGCGCGTGCGATTTCCACCCGGCGGCGCTCGCCGCCGGAGAGGCTGGCGCCCAACTGGTCGGCCACATGGGTGATCTGCAGCTCATCCAGCAATGAGGCCAGTTCCTTCTCGGCCGAAGCACTGTCCAGGTCTTCACGCAGTTCCAGCACCAGGCGGATGTTGTCGGCCACGGTGAGCTTGCGGAACACCGAGGGCTCCTGCGGCAGATAGCCCACGCCGAGCTTGGCGCGGCGGTACATGGGCTCGCCCGTGATGTCCTTGCCGTCGAGGGTGATCTGGCCGGCGTCGGAGGACACCAGACCGACGATCATGTAGAAGCAGGTGGTCTTGCCGGCGCCGTTGGGGCCGAGCAGGCCCACCACTTCGCCCGGTTCCAGGGTCAGGCCGAAATCGGCGACCACCTGGCGCTGCTTGTAGCTCTTGCGCAGGCCCTGTGCCGACAGCATTACTTGTTCCCCGACTTGGCAGGCGGCACCTGGGTGGGCGAGCCCACCGTGGCCCCGGGGGACTTGTTCTTGGGCTGGATCACCGTATGCACGCGCGAACCATCGCCGCCGCTCTGCATGTTGCCGGTCTTGGTGTTGTAAACCATCTTCTGGCCGGAGTTGGAGCCCTTGGGCGAGGTGACGGTGTAGTCGCCGGTCAGGGTGATGATTTCCTTCATCAGGTCGTAGACGATCATGTCGGCCTGGGCGTTCATCGGGGTGCCGTCGTCGTTGATCTGCTTCATCTTGACCGGGCCCCCGGTAAAGGTGACCTGGGTGATCTCGCCGTTCTTGCGCACGATCTGGCCCTTGGTGGCCTGGATGTCCAGCGTGCCCTGGGTCAGGTGCACGCCCTGGTCCAGGTGGATCACGCCATCCTGGGTGACGTTGCCGTCCTGGTAGCCCGCGTCCAGGCTCATCTCCTGATTGCGATCGGAGGTCTTGGCCAGCGCGCCACCGGCGAGCAAGGCCATCGCCAGACCGGTCATCAGCAGCAGTGGGCCTGCATTACTGCGCAGATTTGGGGACATAGCGCGATCTCACCTTGGACTTGAACTTGTATTGTTGGGTCTGCGAATCGATTTCGAAACCCGTGCCGCTCATGGTGGCGCCGGGTTGGGTCAGGACCACCTCGCGGTCGGTCGAGGCCAGGTGCTGATCTGGATAGATATCCAGCAGCGTGGTCTTGAACGTGGACGGGGCCGTGCCGGGCGGGCTGGTGCCGACCACGTCGCCTTCCATGCGCAGCTTCTCGCCCTTGGCCGCGACCCAGCCGGTCTTGCTGACCATCTTCCAGTGCGCGCCCTCCTTGTCGGGCATCAGGAAGGTCGGGTCGGTGATGGTGTAGGTCTCGTCACTGGCCAGCCGCCGCATCTCCGGCGCCTCCAGCGTGACCGACTCAAGGCCCTCCTTGTCCAGGGCGACCATGGTGAAGTCGTGCATGATGTAATCGTACTTGTTGGGGTCCACCGCCACCGCTTGGGGCTTGTGCCGGTTGTTCCAGGCCAGCCAGCCGAACACCAACACGCCCGCGAGCAGGCACCAGCCCAAGCCGGCGCGCCAGCTCACGCGGCCCCCTCCTGCAGCAGCTTGTCCACATGTCCCTGGGCTGCCAGCACCAGGTCACAGACTTCGCGTGCGGCGCCGCGGCCACCGGCGGCGCGGGTGGTCCAGTGGGCGGCAGGCGCGACCCAGGGATGGACGTTGGCCGGCGCCACCGCCAGGCCGACGTTGCGCAGGCTGGTCAGGTCGGCCAGGTCGTCGCCCATGAAGAGCACCTGATCCAGGCCGAGGGAACGTTCGGCGCACAGGGCTTGCAGTTTTGTCAGCTTGTCCTTGATGCCCTGATGCACGCCGATGCCCAGCTCGCGCGCACGGTGCTCGACGACCTGGCCGCTGCGGGCGGTCACCAGCGCCACCTCGATTCCGTGGCGGCGCAGCAGCACCAGGCCGAGCCCGTCCTGCACGTGGAAGGTCTTGGCTTCGCGGCCGTCGGCGTCGAGGAACAGCCCGCCGTCGGTCAGCGTGCCGTCGACATCGAAGCAGGCCAGGCGCACGCGTGCGGCTCGCTCCAGCAGCTCGTCGGTGATGTTGTGGAGATGGCTCAGATGCATCCTGCGGGACTTGCGAAAGAAAGGGGGATGGAACGCGGCGCAACCGGTCTTACACCACGCGGGCTCGCAACAGGTCGTGAACGTTAAGCGCGCCGATGACCTGATTGTGCGCGTCGACGACGATCAGGCCCGAGCCGATGTTGCGCGTCTCCAGCAGCCGCGCCGCTTCGGTCGCCAGCGCGTGGGCGCCGATGGTCACCGGGTTGCGGGTCATGACCTGGTCGATACGCGTGGCATGGATATCCAGCCCGGCCGTGTCCAGCGCCCGGCGCAGGTCACCGTCGGTGAAGATCCCGCGCAGGACGTTGCCGGCATCGACCACGGCGGTCATGCCCAGGCGCTTGCGGCTCATTTCCACCAGCGCCTGGGCCAGGGTGGCGTCCTGCGGCACGCAGGGGATCTCCTCGCCCACGTGCATCACATCGCCGATGTGCAGCAGCAACTGGCGCCCGAGGCTGCCGGCGGGATGGGAACGGGCGAAATCCTCCGAGGTAAAGCCGCGCGCCTCCAGCAGGGCCACGGCCAGCGCGTCGCCCATGGCCAGGGTGGCGGTGGTGCTGGAGGTCGGGGCCAGGTGCAGCGGACAGGCCTCGGCCGGCACGCTGACGTCCAGATGCACATCCGCTTCGCGGGCCAGGGTGGACGCCGGGCGTCCGGTCATCGCCACGACCGCATTGCCCTGCCGCTTGAGCACCGGCAACAGCATCAGGATCTCGTCGGACTCGCCCGAATAGGACACCGCCAGCACGATGTCCGCGTCGGTGATCATGCCCAGGTCGCCGTGGCCGGCCTCGGCCGGATGCACGTAAAAGGCCGGGGTGCCGGTGGAAGCCAGGGTTGCGGCGATCTTGCGCGCGATATGGCCCGACTTGCCCATGCCCATCGCCACCACCCGGCCCGTCCCGGCCAGGATCAGCCGACAGGCCGCCGAGAACGGACCATCGATGCGCTGGGCCAGCGCGTGCAGGGCCTCGGCCTCGATCTGCACGGCGCGACGGCCGCTGGCAGCCAGGGCGGCATCGTCGACTGGAACGCTGGACTGCGCGGTGGAAGGCATCGGGTCAGGTGCCGTGGGCGTAGAATGGCCCGCCATTTTAGGAGGAAAGGCCGTTGGACGCCGAAACCATCCGTGAACTCATCGAGAAGGGCCTGCCTGGCGCCCAGGCGCGCGTGCAGGGCGATGACGGCGTGCATTTCGAGGCCACCGTCGTCAGCGAGGTCTTCCAGGGCAAACTGCCGCTGGCACGCCATCGCATGGTCTACGCCACGCTGGGCGACCTGATGGGCGGGGCGATCCACGCGCTCCAGCTCAAGACCGTCACCCCCGACGAAGCCGCTTAAGCGGCGCTTCCTGTCCTAAGGGAAACCCCAAGTTCCATGCAGAAGATCATCGTCACCGGTGGCGCCTCGCTCAAGGGCGACGTCACCATCTCCGGCGCCAAGAACGCCGTGCTTCCCATCCTGTGCGCGACCCTGCTGGCCGACGGCCCGGTGCGCATCCGCAACGTGCCCAACCTGCACGACGTGGTCACCACCACCAAGCTGCTGGGTGAGCTGGGGGCGGGCGTGGAGGTCGAGGAAGGCCAGGGCGCCGACGGCCGCGTGGTCACGGTCGATCCGACCACGGTGAGCCGGTTCGTGGCGCCCTACGAACTGGTGAAGGTCATGCGCGCCTCGATCCTGGTGCTCGGCCCGCTGGTGGCCCGCCATGGCGCGGCGGTGGTCTCGCTGCCCGGAGGCTGCGCCATCGGCTCACGCCCCGTGGACCAGCACATCAAGGGGCTGCAGGCCCTCGGTGCCCACATCACCGTGGAAAACGGCTACATCAAGGCGCGCGCCGCGCGGCTGAAGGGCACGCGCTTCGTGTTCGACATGGTGACCGTGACCGGCACCGAGAACGTGATGGCGGCCGCCGTGCTGGCCGAGGGCACCACCGTCCTGGAAAACGCGGCCATGGAGCCGGAAGTCACCGATCTGGCCGAGTGCCTCAACGCACTGGGCGCGAAGATCGAAGGCGCCGGGACCTCGCGCATCGTCATCCACGGCGTCGAGCGCCTGGAAGGCGGCACCCATGCCGTGGTGCCTGACCGCATCGAGACCGGGACCTTCCTGGTTGCCGCGGCCATGACCGGCGGCAGAGTCACCGCGCGTCGCGCCCGCGCCGACACGCTCGAGGCCGTGCTGGACAAGCTCAGGGAAGCGGGCGCGCAGGTCGAGACCACCGAGGACAGCATCACCGTGGACATGCAGGGCCGGCGTCCCAAGGCGGTGGACCTGACCACCGCGCCGTATCCGGCGTTCCCGACCGACATGCAGGCGCAGTTCATGGCGCTCAATTGCATGGCCGAGGGGGTGGGCGTGATCAACGAGACGATCTTCGAGAACCGCTTCATGCACGTCAACGAGTTGCTGCGCCTGGGCGCGGACATTCGCGTCGAGGGCCACACCGCCATCGTGCGCGGCTCGGCTGAACTCAGCGGTGCGCCGGTGATGGCCACCGACCTGCGTGCTTCGGCCTCGCTGATCCTGGCCGGCCTGGTGGCGCAGGGCGAGACCACCATCGACCGGATCTATCACCTGGATCGCGGCTACGAGAACATCGAAGCCAAACTCGGCGCGCTTGGCGCCCAGATCAAGCGCGTGTCCTGAGTCCACGCCGCCTGCGGCCATGCGCTGCAGGCGATGCTGCGACGCGCAACAGTCCGTGCAATGACCTCGGGTAAGGTCGGCGCGCTCCGGCATGCAGCAATGGGCCGCCTGCGCGGAGCCGTCGTGTGATCCGTGGATGTCCTGGCTCCCGGGGAGGGCCAGGTGGCACACGTCGCCTTGCCGGCCCGGGACAAGGAGAGATGCCATGAAGGCACTGGGATGGAGGATTCTGCTGGCGTCGGCCACGCTGTTGGCCGCCAATGCGCACGCGCAGAACTGGCAACTGGTGTGGAACGACGAGTTCAACGGCACGATCGGGCCGGACTGGACGTTCGAGACCGGCAATGGATCAGGTGGCTGGGGCAACAACGAACTGGAGTACTACCAGCGCGCCAACGCAAGCGTGCAGAACGGGGCGTTGGTGATCACCGCGCGTCGCGAGGACGTGGGGGGATTCCGTTACACCTCGGCGCGGATGAAGACCCAGGATCTGGCGACCTTCCGCTACGGACGCATCGAGGCAAGGATGAAGCTTCCGGCCTTCAAGGGGGCCTGGCCGGCGTTCTGGATGCTGGGTGCCAATCTGCCGCAGGTGGGGTGGCCCGCCTCGGGCGAGATCGACGTGATGGAGCACGTCAACGACGAGAACCGTGTCTACGGCACGATCCACTGGAGCGATGCCAACAACACCTATGCCCAGTACGGCGGCAATCTGGCCACCACGGTGGGCGACTGGCATGTGTACGCGGTGGAGTGGGACGCCAATGCGATCCGCTGGTACGTGGACGGGACCAAGTACCACGAAGCCAACATCCAGAATTCGGTCAACGGCACCGACGAATTCCATCGCCCGTTCTTCCTGCTGCTGAACTTCGCCATCGGCGGCAACTGGCCGGGCTTCGAGGTCGATGAGAGCAAGCTGCCGGCCACCATGTCGGTGGACTACGTGCGGGTGTATTCGGCGGGCGACGCGCCGGCTGGCGTAGCCACCGTCTATCGCGACTGCAACTACGCCGGCAGCGGCGTCGCCCTGCCGGAAGGTCGCTATTCCTTGTCGCAGCTGCAGGCGCGTGGTTTGCGCAATGACGACCTGTCCTCGCTGCGGGTCAATGCCGGTTACCAGGTCACCTTGTACCAGGACGACAACTTCGGCGGCCCCAGCCTGACCAAGACGGCGGACACTGCCTGTCTGGTGGCCGACGGGTTCAACGACAAGGCCTCCTCCCTCGTGGTCGCGCCCGTGTCCCAGGCGTGGTCGAAGGGCATCGAGGCGGAGGACTTCACCGCCCAGCAGGGCGTGCAGACCGAAGCCTGCAGTGAGGGCGGGCTGAATGTGGGCTGGATCGACCAGGGCGACTGGATGGCCTACGGGGATGTGACCTTCCCGGCCACGGGTAACTATCTAGTCGAGTATCGCGTGGCCAGTCCATCCGGCGGCACGGTGTCGCTGGATCTCAATGCCGGCGGCATTCTGCTGGGCCAGGCCCAGGTACCGGCCACCGGGGGTTGGCAGAACTGGACCACGATCTCGCAGACGGTCAGCGTCGCCGCGGGCACCTACAGCCTGGGCGTCTACGCGGCGCAGGGCGGCTGGAATCTCAACTGGATCCGCATCACCCGGCTGTGAGCCGCAGCGGCGCTTGCCGCTCGCGGTAAGGCGCAGGCTCTAGAATATCGGTCGGCGCTTCCTGGGCGCCGGCCGATTCTTGTTTCTGGAGTGCTTCGCATGTCACTGGTCCGTTTCCCATCGATTCCATCGTCACCACGCAGAGCAGGCGCATGAGCACGCTGCGCTCGCGACTGCATGTCTCGCGCCGGCGGCGCGCGCTGATCGTCCTGCTGGTGATCGCGCTGCTGGCGGTGACGTGGATGGGCTGGATCGGCGCGGCCGGCCTGAGCGGCATCCAGACCAAGGACATGGACTGGGATGGCGATGGCCAGGTCACCGGGATGGAGATTGCCCAGGCGTACTACGCGGTGGTGGCCGACAAGCAGGTCGACGGCAACCGCACCTGCACCACCTACCGTTGGCGCGGCAGCGGCAAGGAAATCCGGGTCGAGTGCCGGACCGAGGTGCATCCGGCCGAGGCGGAAAAAAAGGAATGAAAAAACGCCGGGCATTGCCCGGCGTCTTTTCATTGAGTGGCGGTCGCGCGCGCTATCTGAACGAGGTCAGGGTCAGCTCGTAGGAATCCCGACCGTCCTCGCGTTGCAGGATACGCGCCGGCACGGGCATGTCCGGCACCACCCAGACGATCATCTGCTTGTCGCCATCGGCTTGGCTGACCTTGGTGGCGGTGACCTGCTTGCCGGCGATGTTGATGGTTTCCTTGCCATCCATCTGGTAGCTCAGCGTGCGCGCCTTGCCGTTCTCCAGCATGCGATAGCGCAGCGGCTTGCCCGCGTGCACATCGCGCACGATGGCCAGGTTGATCAGCAAGGCGTCCATGTCGCCCTGTTGCAGCGGCACCGGTCCCTTGCGGTTGTCCTTGATGTCGCCGCTCCAGGTCGCCTGCTTGCTGTCCCAGTTGTAGTTGGTCTTGACCGACTTGCTCTTGACCAGGACCACCGACGAATCGCTGGAAGTCAGCGGGCGCAGCTGGCCATTCTTTTCCTCGAACGTGGTGGACTGGCTGAGGTTGACCAGCTGGTTGCGCACGGACATGTCGTACTTCCACTTGCCGGCGCCCTGCGGCGCCAGGGTCATCTGTCCATTGCCCTGCATGCCCATGGCGCTGGCCTGGTAGGTCGCGGTGAAGGCGTCCATGGCAAAGGCGGGCGCGGCGGTCAGCGCCAGCACGGCAGTGGCGGCGAGGGCCTGGAGTGGACGCGAGATGGCGGGGTTCATGGTCATTGCACTCCCTGGTAGTCGATGAGGCGAAGGTCGATGGCATCCTCGCCATCATTGCGTTGGAGCATGCGGACCGGCGTGGGCACGCCGCTGGCGACCCAGAACACCTGCTCGCGGTCGCCGGCATTGGTGCGTTCGACGCGCATGGCGTCATAACTCAGTTCGCCCACCGGCACGATCTCGGTGTCTGCGGCGACCTTGTAGGTGTATTCCTTGGCGCGCCCGTTGTCGACGACGCGGTAATCGAGCGCCGCGCCGGGGCGGGCGTCACGCATGATGGCCAGATCCAGCAGGAGCGAGCTCATGTCGCCCTGCTGCAGCGGTACGGGCGCCTGACGGTCCGGATCGATCTTGCCGGTCCAGGTCGCCTGATTCTTCCACCAGTCATACGCACCGGTCATCTCCTTGTCGCCGAAGATGGCCTTGCGCACCGTGCTCTGACTGAGCGGGCGCAGCAAGGTGGTGGTGGGCAGCTCGGTGACATCGAAGACGGTGCTTTGCTGGATGTTGAGCCGCAGCAGACTGGCCACGCCACGATCGCCATGAATCCCCAGGTCCATGCGCCACTGGTTGCCGGCCTTATGGACGACCTGCAGCGTCGCATCGCCGGCGCGCTTGCCCTTGTACCAGGCCTCATAGGTCGCGGTGAACGGCTCCAGCTTCCATGGCGTGGCCCCGACCTCGACAGGCGTGGCCGGGGAAGGGCTGGCAGGGGCTTGCTGAGCAAAGGCGGGTGCGGCGCAGGCAATGAACACGAGGCCGCTCAACAGCTTGGTCATCACGGAATCGGTCGAGGAAGGGGCGCGAGCCCATTGGTGGAATCTAGAGTCAGCGGCGTAAACATCGGCTGACCATCGACAAGGGCCGTGCCGCCACGTTCAGCAAGGCGTCCGGAAACCGCCAGCTGCAGCGTCGCCGGCAGCAGCAGATGTTCCAGCGCCAGGACACGCTGCGCCAGGCGCTCGGGGGTTTCCCCGGGTGCGATGGTCAGGCGCGCCTGCGCGATGACCGTACCGGCATCCAGTTCAGGGATGACGAAATGCACGCTGCAGCCGTGTTCGGCATCGCCGGCGGCGAGCGCGGCGGCATGGGTCCCCAGCCCCCGGTGGCGCGGCAAGAGGGAAGGGTGGATGTTGAGCATGCGTCCGGCGAAGCGCTTGATCAGGGCATCGCCCAGGATCCGCATGTAGCCGGCGCAGACGATCCAGTCGGCGCCGGAGGCGGCGATGGCATCGCCGAGGGCCTGTTCGTAAGCGTCGCGGTTTTCGAAGCTGGCCGGCTTGGCGCTCCAGCGCAGTGCCGCCGGCACGCGTTGCAGGGCCGCGGCCCGCGGGCGATCGGAAAACACGCCGGCCAGTTGCGCCCGCAGCGCCCCGGAGGCGATCGCATCAAGGATCGCCTGCAGGTTGCTGCCACGGCCGGAGGCCAGCACGGCGATGCGCGGATGGCTCACGTGTGCAGGGCCTGCCATGCCTGGAGGAAGAAGCGGTTAGGCAAGCAGCGGCTCAGCCGATCCGCACGCGCTCGCCGGAGACGGCCTGGACGACCTTGCCGATCTGCCAGTGCCCGATGCCGGCGGCCTGCAGGCTGGCCTCCAACGCCGCCACGCTCGACGGATCGGCGATCAGGACGAAGCCGATCCCACAGTTGAAGGTGCGCCACATTTCCGCATCGGCCACCGCGCCTTCGCGCTGCAGCCACTGGAACAGCGGCGGCAGGGGCCAGGAGGAGGCATCGATGTCCAGGCCCAGGCCTTCGGGGACCACGCGGATGATGTTTTCGGTCAGGCCGCCGCCGGTGATGTGGGCCATGGCGTGGATCGGCTTGCCGGTCCCGGCCCCGTGCGTGCGCAGCAACTCCAGCACCGGCTTGACGTACAGGGTGGTGGGCGCCATCAGCGCGTCTTCCAGGCTGACCCCGCCGATGTCCAGCGTGCCCGGCCGGCCGGCGCGGTCGTAGATGCGGCGGATCAGCGAATAGCCGTTGGAATGCGCGCCCGAAGAGGCCAGGCCGATCAGTACGTCTCCCTCGCTCACCGCGCTGCCGTCGAGCATGTCGGCCTTTTCGACCGCGCCCACGGTGAAGCCGGCCAGGTCGTAGTCGCCCGGGGCGTACATGTCGGGCATCTCGGCGGTCTCGCCACCGATCAAGGCGCAGCCGGACAGCTCGCAGCCTTTGGCGATGCCGCCGACCACGGCCACGGTGGTCTCCACGTCCAGCTTGCCGGTGGCGAAATAGTCGAGGAAGAACAGCGGCTCGGCGCCCTGGACCAGCACGTCGTTCACGCACATGCCGACCAGGTCGATGCCGATCGTGTCGTGGCGACCCAGTTGCTGGGCCAGCTTGAGCTTGGTGCCCACCCCGTCGGTGCCGGAGACCAGCACCGGCTCGGCGTACTTGCCCGACAGGTTGAACAGCGCGCCGAAGCCGCCCAGGCCGCCCATCACCTCCGGACGGAAGCTGCGCTTGACCAGGGGCTTGATGCGCTCGACCACTTCGTTGCCGGCATCGATGTCCACTCCCGCGTCGCGGTAGGTCAGGGGCGTGGAGGCGGGCGGGTTGGACTGGGTCACGAGGCGGGCCGGTGAAAGAAGGTCGGGCGCGCATTTTAAGGGATGCGTGGGTCGCTTCGCTGCCCGCGTGAACGTCCCGTGCTGGCGGCGATGGGCCATTCGGGCAACAATTCCCCCGGATTTGCCGACTACAGGACGCTCGATGCGCCGTCTCCCCGCTTTCGCCGCCGCCATTTTTCTCTTTTTCTGCGCGTTTGCCGCCTCGGCGCAGGACGGCCTGCGGACCGAGGGCGACGTCGCCAAGGCCCAGGGCCTGTACGAGGCCGAGGCGACGGTCGCCAGCCAGAGCGAGGCGGACCGTAATGGCGGGTTCTCCCGCGCCCTGGGCCAGGTGCTGGCCAAGGTCAGTGGCGATGCCGGGGCCATCTCGCGCCCGGGCGTGGCCGCCGGCCTGCGCGATGCGAAGGATTACGTCGAAAGTTACGACTATCGCCAGGACCAGGGCACCTCGGCCAGCGGCGCGCCGACCTTCCGGACCACCCTGGTGGTGCGCTTCGATCAGCAGAAGGTCGATGTGCTGGCCAGCGTCCTGGGACTGTCGGTGTGGCCGCAGCCGCGGCCCAAGCCGGTGGTATGGCTGTCCATCGACGATGGCAGCGGCCCGCGCCTGGTGACGGTCAAGGAGTCGGCCGCGGTGCGCTCGCTGCTGGATCGGGCCGTGGATCGCGGCTTCAGGCTGGGACTGCCGCAGGGGACGGCGGCCGAGACGGCGCTGGTCGGCGCCATCGGGCGTGGGGATACTGCGGCGGTGGCGCGGGCCTCGGCGCGGTATGCGCCGCCGATGCAGCTGATCGGCAAGCTCTACCGCGGCAAGTCCGGCTGGGTCGCCGACTGGAATTTCGTCGATAACGGCAAGGTCCTGGCGACCTGGTCGGCCGACAACGCCGATGCGCGGCAGGCGATGGCCAGCGGCGCCGATGGCGCCGCCGATGCGCTGGTCAAGCGCTACGCCAAGCAGGCGGTGGGTGGACAAGCGGGTACCTATCGGGTGGTGTTCGCCGGCATCCGCAGCACCGATGACTACCTGCGGCTGTCGGCTGCGCTGCAGCAGGCGCCGGTGGTGCGGCGTATCGCGCCGGTGCGCGTGGATGGGGACCGGATGGAGGTCGACCTGGACCTGCTGAGCGGCATCGACGGGCTCAAGCGCATGCTGGGCGATGACGGCCCGGTGGTCGGCGGCGACGGCGATCCACCGGTGTTCTACATCAAGTAAGCCCTCGCGCGACCAGGACGGTATCCAGATGATCATCGAAGACCCGCAGCAGGAAATCGCCCAGTTCCTGCGCCGCCTGCAGTGGGTGGCGCTCGGCGTGGCCGTGGTGTGGCTGATGTGGCTGCTCTCGCCGGTGCTCACCCCGTTCGCCTGTGCGGCGATCCTGGGCTGGATGGGCGATCCGCTCGTGGACCGGCTCGAGGAACGCGGCTGGTCGCGCAACACCTCGGTGGTGGTGGTGTTCTGCGTGATGACCCTGGCGGTCGTGGTGGTGATGTTGCTGTTGGTGCCGACCATCCAGGACCAGGTGGCAACGCTGGTCCGTTCGCTGCCGCGCTACCAGCAGTGGTTCTACGACACCGCCGTGCCTTGGATCGAGAACAGGTTCAGCGTTCGCATCGCCGATTACCTGGATTTCAGCCACATCTGGGAACTGCTGCGCAGCAACTGGGAGCGCGCGGGCGGGGTGGCCAAGACGGTGTGGGGTTATGTCTCGCGCTCGGGCTTCGCCCTGTTTGGCTGGATGGCCAACCTGGTGCTGATTCCGGTCATCGCCTTCTTCTTCTTGCGTGACTGGGACCTGATCGTCGGCCGCGTCGCCTCGATGGTGCCGCGCAACCACATCGGCACGGTCAGCCGGCTGGCGGCCGAGTCCAGCGCGGTGCTCAGCGGCTTCCTGCGCGGACAGCTGCTGGTGATGATCATCCTCGGCGTGCTGTACGGCGCGGGCCTGTGGGCGGTGGGGCTGGATTTGGGCATCCTGATCGGCATCGTCGCCGGGCTGCTGACCTTCGTGCCCTACCTGGGGCCGATCAGCGGTGTGCTCATGGGCCTGATCGCCGCGCTGATGCAGTACGGCGATTGGAAGCACCTGGTGCTGGTGTCCATCGTGTTCGGCGTTGGCCAGGTAATCGAGAGCTATGTGCTGACGCCCAAGCTGGTCGGCGACCGCATTGGCCTGCATCCGGTAGCCGTGATCTTTGCGGTGCTGGCCTGCGGGCAGCTGTTCGGCTTCCTCGGCATGCTGCTGGCGCTGCCGATCGCCGCCGTGGTCAACGTGCTGTTGCGCTATGCGCACGAGCGCTATACCCACAGCCAGCTCTACGCGGGCGGCACGCCGACGATCCTGCTCGATGCTGGTCAGGTCGTGGCCGAACCCGTGGACGACGCGAACACGCCATGACCGTTCCACAGTTGCCCCTGGCCCTGCGCACGCCGCCGGACCAGCGCCTGGACAGTTTCATCGGCGCACCGGCCGGCGCGCTGGAGCAGGTGGCGGCGCTGGCCCAGGCGCCGGAGTCGGATTGGCTCTATCTGTCCGCGGCTGCCGGTGCCGGCAAGACCCATCTGGCGCTGGCGGCCTGCGCCGCCGCCGCCGAGGTCGGGCGCGCGGCGGCCTATCTGCCGCTGCAGGCGGCGCGCGGACACCTGCAGCAGGCGCTCGATGGGCTCGAAGGCAATGCCTTGGTGGTGCTCGATGGCCTGGAAGCCGTGGCCGGTGAGCGTGCCGACGAGATCGCCCTGTTCGATTTTCACAATCGCGCCCGGAGCGCGGGAATCGGCCTGCTTTACACCGCTGCCGACCTCCCCGATGCGATCGGTCTGCTGCTGCCGGACCTGCGTTCGCGTCTGTCCCAATGCGCGCGCATCGTGTTGCGCTCGTTGGATGATGCGGGCCGCGCGGCTCTCCTGCGCGACCGTGCATCGCGTCGCGGGCTCGTGCTGGAAGACGCCGCAGTCGACTGGATGCTGACCCGCACCCCGCGCGAAGCCGCCCAGCTGGTCGACCTGGTGCAACGCCTGGATCGCGCCTCGCTGGCGGCCCAGCGGCGGGTCACCGTTCCGTTCCTGCGCCAGGTGCTCGCGGAGGGCTGAGCCCTTCAGCGCTTTGCTGGCTGACCCGATGGGCCAAGATCAGCCCGGCGGCGTGACCCTGTCGCCGGTCTCCGAAGCCAATTGCATGTCGAGTTCGGCCAGGCGCTGCGGCGTGCCGACATCGGTCCAGCGTCCACGGTGATGCTGGCCGCTGACCGCGCCGCGCTGCATGGCCGCACGCAGCAGGGGGGCCAGGGGGAAGCGCGGCGGCTGTCCGTCCAGGCCTGGGCTGGTGCTGGCCTCGAAGACCTTGTGCCAGTCGCGTAGCAGGCTGGGACGATAGACCCCGATCCCGGAATAGGTGAAGTTCGCCGCGCCATCGCTGCGGGGCAGCAGCCGGTCGCCGGTTTCGAAATGGAAATCCCCGCGGGGGTGGTGCGGCGGGTTGTCGATCATCACCAGGTGCGCTTCGCCGGCCGGTTCGCGCGGTAGGGTGGCAAAGTCCAGGTCGGTCCAGACATCGCCATTGACCGCCAGAAAGGGGGCGTGGCCCAGCAGTGGAAGGGCGTGCAGCATGCCGCCGCCGGTTTCCAGGGGCACCGGGCCTTCGTGCGACCAGGCGATGCGCACGCCGTAGTCGCTGCCGTCGCCCAGGACCTGCGGGAACTGCTCGGCCAGCCAGCTCAGGTTGATCACCACCTCGGTGACGCCCATCGCCGCCAGCTTGCGCAGGTGCCAGGCGATCAGGGGTTGACCCCCGACCTGCAGCAGCGGCTTGGGCGTGGTGTCGGTCAGTGGCCGCATGCGTTCGCCCAGCCCGGCGGAAAACACCAGCGCCTTCATGCGGGACGGCGCTCCAGGGCGGGGCGGATCTGTGTGTCCAGCAGCGCCTGCAGCGGGGCGAGCTGGGGGTGTCGCGGCAGCACTTCGTCCAAGTAGGCGATGAAGCGTGGCAGATCCGGCAGGTACTGCGATTTGCCGTCGCGATAGTGCAGCCGGCAGAAGATGCCCAGGATCTTCAGATGACGCTGGATCCCCATCCAGTCCGCATCGCGCAGGAAGACCTCCGGCGAGGACGGCACGGGAACGCCGGCCTCCACGGCGCGCGCGTGGTAGCGCAGCAGCCAGCCGTCGGCGCGCGCCAGCGGCCAGCTCAGGAAGGCGTCCTTGAGCATGCTGACCGCGTCGTAGGCCACCGGGCCCCAGACGCAGTCCTGGAAATCCAGCACCGCCGGTCCCGGCGTCACAGGCATGAGGTTGCGCGGCATGAAATCGCGGTGGGTCAACACCTGGGCCTGGGACAGCGCGTTGTCCATCAGGCGCCGCTGCACCAGTTCCAGGCCGTCGCTGGCGGCGCAGTCCAGGGTTAGGCCCAGATGCCGGCCAAGGAACCATTCCTCGAACAGTCCCGCATCCCGTTGCAGAAGGGCCTCGCCAAAGACGCCGGTGCCTTCTGGCGGTGTGATCGTCTGCAGGCGCAGCAACTGGTCGATGGCCGCGTCGAACCACACGTCGGCATCGGCCGGATCGGCAGCCAGGCGCTGGGCCAGCGTCGGTTGGCCAAGGTCTTCCAGCAGCAGTAAACCGGCCTCCACATCACGGGCGAGGATCTGCGGCACGCGCACGCCGCCGGCATCGAGCACCGCGTGCCAGTGCAGCCATGGCCGGACATCCTCCAGGCCCGGCGGGGAATCCATCACGATGCGGGATGTGGGGGACCCGGTGGTGCGCCAGTAGCTGCGCTGGCCTGCGTCGATGCTGGCGCGGATCAGACCGGCGTCCGATGCATCCAGCGCACCGCGCGCCCAGGCCAGTCGCTGCGCCTGGCGCGCGCTGTCTGGCGGGGGGAATGACATGTTGTTCATGCGCCATGTCGCATTAAGGTTCGGGTACGCAGGGTACACTGCGCAGTCGCATCCCCCCACGCGAGAGATTCCTGAACATGACGAAGCTTCAACCCGTGTTGCTCTCGGGCGGCTCCGGTACACGCCTGTGGCCGCTGTCGCGCGAGGCCTATCCAAAACAGTTCCTGCCGCTGGGCGGCGAGGACACCATGGTGCAAGCGACGTGGCGCCGGGTGGAGCCGCTGACCTCGCTGCCGCCACTGGTGGTGGCCAACGAGGATCACCGCTTCCTGGTGGCTGAGCAACTGCGCGAGATCCGCGCGCCGCAGCCGCGCATCCTGCTCGAACCGGTCGGGCGCAATACCGCACCGGCCATCGCCGCCGCCGCGCTGTGCGCGCTGGAGGACGGCGAGGATCCGCTGCTGCTGGTGCTGCCTTCGGACCACGTGATCACCAATCCGGAGGCGTTCCGCAATGCGGTCGAGCAGGCCTCCCCTGAGGCCGAGTCCGGCGCGCTGGTGACCTTCGGCGTGGTGCCCAGCCATCCGGAAACCGGCTTCGGTTACATCCAGGCGGCCACTGGCGCTGGCGTCCAGCCGGTGCAGCGCTTTGTCGAGAAGCCCGATGCAGAGACAGCGGCCAAGTACCTGGCCGAGGGCGGCTATTACTGGAACAGCGGCATGTTCCTGTTCAAGGCCAGCCGCTACATCGAAGAACTGCAGAAGTTCAACCCGGAGATGGTGACTGCGGTACGTGCCTCGCTGGAGCAGGCCAAGCGCGATGGTGATTTCATTCGCCTGGACAAGGAGGCCTTCACCGCCTCGCCGTCCGATTCGATCGACTACGCGGTGATGGAAAAGACCGCCGATGCCAAGGTATTGCCGCTGGACGTCGGCTGGAACGATGTCGGCTCCTGGTCCGCGCTGTGGGACGTGACCGACAAGGACGACAATGGCAATGCTTGCGAAGGTGATGTCATCACCATCGACACGCGCAACAGCTATGTCTACGCCGAAAGCCTGGTCGCGCTGGTGGGGCTGGATGACGTGGTCGTGGTGGAGACCGACGATTCCATCCTGGTGGCCAAAAAGGACCACGTACAGGACGTCAAGAAGGTCGTGGCCCAGCTCAAGCATGACCAGCGCAGCCAGGCGGTCCTGCATCGCAAGGTCTATCGTCCCTGGGGTGCCTACGATTCGATCGACATGGGCGCGCGCTTCCAGGTCAAGCGCATCACGGTCAATCCCGGTGCAACGCTGAGCCTGCAGATGCACCACCACCGTGCCGAGCATTGGATCGTCGTCAGTGGCACTGCCGAGGTGACGCGCGGCGATGAGGTCATCCTGCTGACCGAGAACCAGAGTACGTACATCCCGCTGGGCGTGACGCATCGTCTGAAGAACCCCGGTCGCCTGCCGCTGGAGCTGATCGAAGTGCAGTCCGGCAGCTACCTGGGCGAGGATGACATCGTGCGCTTCGAGGACCAGTACGGCCGCGCCGGAGGCTGATCCGCGAATGTCCGTGGCGATGTGCGAACATCGCCCGGAATTTCCGAAAATTGAATCACCTGATGGTCGAAGGCCCGCCAATTGGCGGGCCTTCGACGTTTACGCTGCCCATCGTCGCGGCGCGCTCACCCAGCGCGCTCGATCATGCGCGCATTTCTCAGCCAGGCATGGCGCAAAACTGGCGTTGGCTGCCGCGAGCGTCGCTTCCTGCAACACCCCCACGAGGCACTGTATGACTGCAACGTCCCATCCGCATTACTCGGCCGAGGAGAAGCGCAAGCGCGTCTTCGCCATCATCGGCGCGTCCTCCGGCAACCTGGTCGAATGGTTCGACTTCTACGTCTACGCCTTCGCATCGCTGTACTTCGCAAGCGCGTTCTTTCCCGGTGGCGACAGCACCGTGCAGTACCTCAAGACCGCCGGCGTGTTCGCGATCGGCTTTCTGATGCGACCCATTGGCGGCTGGATGTTCGGGCGCATCGCCGACCGGCTGGGCCGCAAGCGCGCGATGCTGATCTCGGTGCTGATGATGTGCGCCGGTTCCCTGGGCATCGCGGTGTTGCCGACCTACGCCAGCATCGGAGTGGCCGCGCCGATCCTGCTGCTGGTCATCCGCATGTTCCAGGGACTGTCGGTCGGCGGCGAGTACGGCACCACCGCCACCTACATGAGCGAAGTCGCCCTGCGTGGTCAACGCGGATTCTTTGCCTCCTTCCAGTACGTCACGCTCATCGGCGGCCAGCTGCTGGCGGTGTTGACGGTGGTGATCATGGAGCAATTCCTCAGCGAGGCCGAATTGAAGGCCTGGGGCTGGCGGGTGCCATTCGTGGTGGGCGCTATCGCCGCGGTCGTGTCGCTGATGCTGCGCCGCTCGCTGCATGAGACAAGCCGCGCCGAGAACCGCGACAACAAGGAGGCCGGCACCCTGCGCAGCCTGTTCCGCCATCACAAGGGCGCCTTCTTCACCGTGCTGGGTTACACCGCCGGTGGCTCGCTGATCTTCTACACCTTCACCACCTACATGCAGAAGTACCTGGTCAACACCACCGGGTTGGAGGCCAAGACCGCCAGCCTGGTGATGACCGGCGCGCTATTCCTCTACATGTGCATGCAGCCGTTGTTCGGCATGATCGCCGACCGCATCGGGCGCCGGCATTCGATGATGCTGTTCGGCGGCCTTGGCACGCTGGCGACCTATCCGATCCTGGCGGTGATCAAGGGCACCCACAGCCCGGTGGTTGCCTTTGCGCTGATCGTGCTGGCGCTGGCGATCGTGAGTTTCTACACCTCCATCAGCGGGTTGGTGAAGGCCGAGATGTTCCCGCCGGAAGTGCGTGCGCTGGGGGTGGGACTGTCCTATGCGGTGGCCAACGCGATCTTCGGTGGCTCGGCCGAATATGTCGGCCTGCAGTTCAAGGACCTGGGCCATGAGAGTGGGTTTTTCGTCTATGTCACCGTGATGATGCTGATTGCTTTCCTGGTCAGTCTGCGCCTTCCCAAGACGCCGTCCTATCTCCATAACGATCACTAGCGATCGTACGGCCAAGCACGCGCACGAGGGGCCATCCGTCAGGGATGGCCCCTTTGTCGTTGTGTATACGGCCTCGGTGCGTCAGCGCCTGCCAGTGCGGATGGGGCGGGTGAACAGACTGGTCAGTCCCAGGATCACCACCGCGCCGATCAGCGCCCCGATAAAGCCCGCCGGTTCGCCTGGCGCATACCAGCCCATGCTGCGGCCGAACCATCCCGCCAGCACCGCGCCGGCGATGCCGAGCAGGATGGTCAGCAGGCAGCCCATGCGGGCGTTGTGCGGCGTGATCACGCGCGCGAGCAGGCCGACGACGAAGCCCACCAGGATGATGTAGAGCCAGCTGTCGCTGCCGAAGAGGGAATCCATCTGTCGCGGTCTCCTTCCGGTGTCACCGAGGCGGAGCGTGCCCAGCGCGGCGCCTGCGGGATGTGAAAACGGCCGCGCTGGCGGCGGCCGTGTTCGTCATCCCTCGGTTGCTGTCGGACTCAGCAGCAGCCGTGTTCCCCGCGCTCCTGGGTGCTGGCCGCCGCCGCCACGCCGGTGGTCAGGCCCGCCACGCTGGCGGCGTGGTGGGCGTGGATCACGTGCGACACGCAGGCGGTCACGCGCTTGCCCATGGGAATGTGCAGGAACTCGTTGGGGCCATGCGCGTTGGAGTGCGGGCCCAGCACGCCGGTGATCATGAACTGCGCGCCGGGGAACTTCTCGCCCAGCATGCCCATGAACGGGATCGAGCCGCCTTCGCCCATGTACATCGCCGGCTTGCCGAAGGCCGCCTGCGAGGCGGCTTCGATGGCCTCGCTCAGCCACGGCACCTGCGCCGGCGCGTTCCAGCCCGAGGATGATTTCTCCAGGGTCAGCTCCACCTTGGCGCCGTTGGGCGGGTCGCGCAGCAGCACGTCCTTGAGGATTTCGCCGGCGCGCTTGCCGTCCAGTGTCGGGGGCAGGCGCAGCGAGAGCTTGACCGCCGTATGCGGGCGCAGCACGTTGCCGGCCGAGGCCAGCGGCGGCATGCCGTCCACGCCGGTCACCGACAAGGCCGGCCGCCAGGTCCGGTTGAGGACCAGTTCGGCGCGCTCCGGGTTCATCGGGGACATGCCGGGCAGGAACGGGAACTTGGTGAAGACCTCATCGCCCAGGACTTCGGCCACCTTGGCGGCCTGCTCCAGGCGCTCGGCCGGGATTTCCACGTGCAGGTCTTCGATCACGATCCGGCCGGTGTCCTCGTCCTCCAGGCGCGAGAGCAATTGGCGCAGCAGGCGGAAGCTGGAGGGCACCACGCCGGAAGCATCGCCGGAGTGCACGCCTTCGCTGAGCACCTTGACCGTAAGGTTGCCGCCGGCCAGCCCACGCAGCGAGGTCGTGCACCACAGCTGCTCGTAGTTGCCACAGCCCGAGTCCAGACAGACCACCAGCGACGGCTTGCCGATGCGCTCGGCCAGGTGATCGACGTAGGCAGGCAGGTCGTAGCTGCCCGATTCCTCGCAGGCCTCGATCAGCACCACGCAGCGGGCATGCGGCAGGCCCTGCGCCTGCAGCGCCATGACCGCGGCCAGCGAGCCGAAGATCGCATAGCCATCGTCCGCGCCGCCGCGCCCGTAGAGCTTGTCCCCCTTGATCACCGGCGTCCAGGGGCCAAAGTCATCGTCCCAACCGGTCATCTCCGGCTGCTTGTCCAGGTGCCCGTAGAGCAGGACGCAGTCCTCGCCCGTCTCGGCGCCCGAGGCCGGGATTTCCAGGTAGATCAGCGGCGTGCGCCCTTCCAGTTGCACCACTTCGACCTGCAGGCCCTCGATCGGTTGCGCACGGGCCCAGGATTCCATCAGGCGCACGGCCTGGTCCATGTAGCCGTGCTTGACCCAGTCGGTGTCGAACATCGGGGATTTGTTGGGGATACGGATGTAGTCGACCAGCTGTGGAACGATTTGCTCGTCCCACAGTCCGTCGACGAACTGATCAAGGCGGGCGCTGTCCATGGGAAATCCTGAAACGGGAAATGCGGTCCAGTTTACGCCCGCCCTCCGGACAAGGCGTTCGCAGGCGCCGGTGTAGGAGTTTTCCTACCCGCGCACGGGGCGTCGTCCGGCAGCGGTGGACGCCTTGCGCCGATAGGGTGGGACCTGGGTGAGGCGGAGACTGTGCACACCGGGACACGGTCACACCTCGCCCGGACGCGGTCCCATCACCTCATCGCTTACAAGGAGTGTTGCCATGAAGTCCGTTTCGATCCTCATCAAGTCGCTGTTGCTGTCCCTGCTGCTGGCCACCGCCGCGCAGGCAGCCGACCGCGTCAATATCAATACCGCCGATGCGGCCACGCTGGATGCCGTCCTGGTCAACGTCGGCACGAGCAAGGCCCAGGCCATCGTCGATTACCGCAAGACCAATGGCCCGTTCAAGAGCGCCGAGGAACTGGCCATGGTCAAGGGCATCGGTCTGAAGACCGTAGAAAAGAACCGTGATCGCATTGAAGTGGGTCGTTCGGCCGCGGCGCCCAAGCGTCCGGCCGCTGCTGCCACGGCAGCCCCGGCCAAGCCGGTGGCGCGCCGCTGATCCACGGACGAGTCAAGGGTGGCGGGAGCAGGATGCACCGACGTCACTCTGCATGGGGCAGGACGCCTGATTGACAGGGCAGGGATGCCGACAGGGAAGTAGGACCTCGACGCCACCGGCTGGATGGCGGAAGAGGGGAGGCTGGATGCCGGAAGACAGGCTGGATGCCGACAGGGAAGTACGCCGCCCGGGTGCGCCGCACGCACCCGGGCGGTTCTGCGTTTGTATACCGCCGCTACACTGGCAGGCATGATCCAGACGCCGTTTCCCACGCAGGTCACACGGGTGATCCCTGCCAACGAATACCGTCGCGAGCGCTGGCGCAACGGCCAGGGCTGGACCCGGCAGATCGCCGCCTCGCATCCGGGTGAGGCCTGGGACTGGCGCCTGTCCATCGCCGAGATCGAGCGGGATGCCGGATTTTCGGCCTTCCCCGGTGTCGAACGCGAGTTGGTCCTGTTGCACGGCAACGGCGTGCGCCTGTGCTTCGACGATGGCGAGCAGGTCGCATTGCTGCCTCCGCACGACCGCCATCGCTTCAGTGGCGCACGCCCATTGCGGGGTGAACTGGTGGATGGGCCGACGCACGACTTCAACCTGATGTGGCGCCCCGAAGCGGTGGATGCCGAATTGCTGCTGCGGCCACTGGTCGGGTCGATGTTCTTCTTCGCCGATGCGTGCACGCACTGGGCGATCCACCTGCTGGCCGGCCAGGCGCGCTTCGATGCCGCCTCAGGCCTCCCACCGCTGTGGGCGGGTGACACCGCGCTGCTGTACGGCGCGCCGGGCCGGGTGCGCTATGCCCTGGAAGGGGGCGGGGAACTGATCGCGATCAAGTTCAGCACGCCCGCCTGAGGCGGACGTGTGGCGGCGAGTGCTGCGCGGCGGCCCGCATCCTGGACGCGCCCACGCATGGGCTGGGCACGCGCCGGCAGTTGGCGTCGGGGTGGTCCCGGGGCGGTCTCGGCCGGCGGGTGAAGCGACCAGCCGTTTGCCTGTGACAGATCGGTCGCGTGTCGGTGAATTTCCTGCGGATCAGTAGACGTCGCGCCGGTAGCGTCCCTGTTCGATCAGCGCCTGCCTGCCATCCGCCCCGATCAGGTGTTCCAGACAGGCATCGATCGCCGGCGCCATGCCCTTGAGGCTGCCGCAGACCATCACGCATGCGCCCGCGTCCAGCCAGGCCTGCAGGGGCTCGGCGGAGGCCGCCAGCGCGTCCTGCACGTAGTGGTGCGGGGCGTCGTGGTCGCGCGAGAACGCCAGGTCCAGGCGTTCGATCCAGCCGTCCACCTGCCAGGCCCGCAGCGCCTGCCCGCAGTGCAGGTCGCAGGCGGCGCTGCGTTCGCCGAACAGCAGCCAGTTGCGCCGGGCGCCTGCGGCGATGCGCGCCTTCAGCAGGGCAAACAGTCCGGCCATGCCCGTGCCGTTGCCGATCAGGATGAGCGGCACGTCGGGAGCGGGCGCATGGAAATTGGGATTGGCGCGCAGGCGTAGCGCGATGCTGGCGCCCAGCGGCGCGGACTCGCACAGCCAGCCGCTGGCCAAGCCTGGACGTCCATCGGGCCGCAGCATCCGGCGCACCAGCAGGTGGACCTCGCCGTCGGCGGGCAAGGAGGCGATCGAATATTCGCGGTGCGGCAGCAGCGGCAGGGCTTCGACTAGGGCCTGGGGGACGCGGGTCGGCGGCTGCGCCGGCAGCTGGCGACGGGCCAGCGCGCGCGCCAGCGGCACGGTGAGTCCATCGACATGGACGGAGTGCGCGCCGTCCAGGCCATGGGCGCTCATCCAGGCCTGTACCTCGGCGGCCGGGTGCTCGGCTCCCAGTTCCACCAGGTCGCCGGCCTGCCAGTCGGGGCACGGGCCTTCGGCGCGCAGCGCCACGTGGTGCACCGCGCCGCCCAGGCTGCCCGGATTGAGATGCGTGCGCGCCGACAGCGTCCAGGCGCCATAGCGGGGCGCTAGCCAGTCCGCGGGTTCCTCGCTGCCGGACAGCCGCGCCAGATGGTGTTGCCAATGGCGCAGGGCGCCGTCATCGGCGTTGTCGACCTCGACCCGGTCGAAGAGCGGGGTCGCGCCCTGTGCCCGCAGCCACTGGTCCAGCTGCCGTCCGAAGCCGCAATACTGCGCATAGCTGGCATCGCCGAGCGCCAGGACGGCGTACGCCAGGTGCGGCACCGGCACCTGCGTGCTCATGACCTCGCGCACGAAGCGCAGGGCCGGGTCAGGCGGGTCGCCTTCTCCAGTGGTGCTGACCACGAACAGCGCACGGCGATAGCGGCCCAGGCTTGCGGCGTCCACGACTGACAACGGCTGCACATGCACATCCAGGCCGGCCGTGCGCAGCGCCTGCGCACTGCGCTCGGCCAGTTGCAGGGCGAAGCCGGTCTGGCTGGCATGGGCGAGCAGCAGCGTCTGCGCGTCGATGGTGTCGGCCTGCGGCAGCGGCGCACGGCGCGTGCGCCAGAGCGTCCAGCCGGCAAAGGCTGCATACGCCGCCAGGCCCAGCGCTGCCCAGGCCCAACGGCTCGGCGGCGGCGGCCCTTGCCACCATGCACCGGATTGCCAGCGCGACAAGGCCACGGCCAGGGCGACGAGCAGGAGCAGGACCAATCCATTGCCCAGCGCCGCCCACGGGCCGGAGGCGCGCGCGGCCGGGGTCACGGGGCCAGCGCCGCTTCGAAACCCGGACTCAGGTGTTCTTCCACCCCTTGCCGGCCGCGGACCACAAAACGCGCGGCCAGCCCGTGCGCCCGGGCGAAGGCCAGGCCGGCCTCCGGGCCCATCACGGTCAGTGCGGTGGCCCACGCGTCGGCTTCCATGGCGCTCTTGCCGAGCACGGTGACGGCCGCGGCTGCGTGCTCGACGGGATGACCGCGGCGCGGGTCGAGCGTGTGCGCGTAGCGCCTGCCGGCCTGATCGAAGCGATGCCAGCGATCGCCGGACGTGGCGACCGCGGCGTGGTCGAGGGCCAGCACGCGCGGCGGTAGCAAGGCGTCCTCGTCACTGCCGGTTTCCACCAGCACGCGCCACGGCGTGCCATCGGGCTTGCGACCGCGGCCGGCCAGTTCGCCGCCGACCTCGACCAGCGCGTCGGTCAGGCCGCGGGCTTGCAACGTGTCCAGCACCAGGTCCACCGCGTAGCCCTTGGCGATGGCCGACAGGTCGAGCTGCACGTCGCCGGGTTGCAGCAGGATGTCCTGGTCGTCTGTCTGCCAGGCCAGTTGTCGCCAGCCGGGCCGGGCGCGTGCGGCGGCCAGGCGTGCCTGCGACGGCACGCCTGGCGTGCCGCCACCGGCGCCGAACCCCCAGGCCTGCACCAGCGCCCCGCAGGCGGGATCGAACACGCCGTCCGTGGCCTGCGCGATGCGCAGCGCACAGCGCATGACCTTGGCGAATTCGTCCGGTAGCGGGTGCCAGGTGCCCGGCGCGGCGCGGTTGAAGCGACACAGGTCCGAGTCGGAAACCCAGGTGCTCATCTGCGCGATGACCCGGTCCAGCGGCACCTGCAGCGCCGCATGCAGCGCGTGCAGGTCATGTCCCACCGGCACGGCCACGCGCACCGACCAGGTCGTGCCCATGGTGTGGCCCCCCAGCCGGACCAGCTCCCGGGGACGGACATCGGCAGGCACGGCGGGCATCGAGACGGGCGCGTGGGGGGGGCAGATCGCAGGCATGCGCGGTGCGGTTCTACTGCGGCAGCACTTCCAGGGTGGCCACGTAGTTGAGCCGACGCCGGCTGGCCTGCTTCAGGGACGGCTTGTCGTCCTCACTGCTGGCGTTGAGCCAGTACATGCCTGCCTGCGGCCAGGTCACCGTGAAGCGGCCCTGTGTGTCGGTGGTGAGTTTCATTTCTTCCTGGGCGTTGCGGTAGCGCGTATCGCCGCGGATCACCGAGACCTCCAGCCCTGCGGCCGGCTTGCCGTCGATCTGCAGGGAAAAGGTCGCGGCCTCCCCAGCGTAGAGGTCGTTGGGGTGGGTGACCGGGACCAGCTCCAGGCCCTTGCCACTGGGCTTGAGCGCGGTATCGCTGGGCGCACCGCGGGTGGCGAAGGTCTCCACCCGCATCGCGTTCTCCGAGACCTGCAGGTCCTTGGCGTTCTTGGAGACTTCGGTGGCGAAACCGGCCGCATCGCCGCGCCAGCGCTTGCGCTTGCCATCAGCGTCCTGCCAGGTGGCGAACAGACCGTCGCCGGCGATGGCCACCCGGTAGGTGCCCTCCTGCGCGAGCGGGACATCGAACACGCTGCGGTACTTGCCGGTGCTCTCGTTCTGCGCCTGCACCGTGCTGCCGTCCGGGGCGGTGATGGACAGTTCGTCCAGGCGCAACGGCACGTGGTCGAAGTAGAACAGGTCATTGGACACCGCCGCATCGACCGACAGCCACGGATCGGCGCCGGCGAAGGTGGTGCCCGAGGGCAGCAGCCACACCTTGTGCGCGGCGGCGGAGAACGAGGCCGTGGCCGCAGCCAGGGCCAACGCCAGGATCAGGGGACGCTTCATGCGGATGACTCCTAGGGGAAAGCAGGAACGGAAAAGGGAAGGGCTCAGGGCTTGAGCGCCAGCGACACCGCGCCCAGCTCGGTCTTGCCCTGGGCCTTGCCGGCCTGGGCGGCGGTCGCCGGCCAGGTGAAGGGGATCTTGAGCAGCTCGCGTCCACCGACCTCGCGCGCGGCCTCCACCACCAGGCTGTACTGGCCAGGCGTCAGGCCCTTGAGCTGCGGCGCATCGCTGGCGAAGTCCAGGGTCTGCACGCCGGCCGGGCGGGTCGGGCCGGTCACGCCGTCGACGGGCAGGTCCAGCGCACGCCCGGACTTGCGCCACCACTGGCGCAGGTCCGGCAGCCACTTGGTGCCATGCCCTTCCTTGGTGTCCTTGTTCTGGTACCAGACCGCCAGATCGGCGGCCACCTTGCCGTCGGCGCCTTCCACGTACACGGCCACATAGGGGCGGTGGTACTCGGCGACGTTGAGCGTGGGAATCTCCACCTTGATCTGCAGCTCGGCCGCATACGCCGGAAGGGCCAGTGCACCGCTCAGCGCGATGGTCAGGGTGATCGGAACGGTCTTTGTCATGGCACGCCAGTCCTTGTCGAATCAGTGGATGAAGATCAGCGCCAGCAACAGCGGCAGCAACAGGCCCAGGCCGACCATCGGCCAGGTCAGGCGCCGCTGGCGCGCATGCAGTTGCAACAGCAGCAGGCCGGTGAGCGAAAACACCAGGCAGGCCACGGCGAACACGTCGATGAACCAGCTCCACGCGGTTCCGGCGTTGCGGCCCTTGTGCAGGTCGTTGAGGTAGGAGATCCAGCCGCGGTCGGTGGATTCGTACTCCACCTGGCCGGTGTCACGGGTCAGGGCCAGCCAGGCATCGCCGCCGGGACGGGGCAGGGACAGGTACACCTCGTCGGCCGACCATTCGGCGCTGCGTCCCACCGTGCTGGTCCCCAGCTCGCTGTCCAGCCAGTCGGCCAGCACGCGCGGCAGGGGCGCGTTGCCGTCCTGACGATTGCCCAGCGATTTCAGCAGTGCCGCCGGCACGGTGGTGGTGCGCTGGGTCACGACCGGCTGGGTCTCGATGCTGGCCGCGTGGTTGAGGGTGATGCCGGTGGCTGCGAACAGCAGCATCCCGATCAGGCACACCGCCGAACTGATCCAGTGCCACTGATGCAGCGTGCGCAGCCAGAAGCCGCGACGCTGCTGGGCCGACAGAGGGGGGGAAGCCTGGGACAAGGGGGCTGGATGCTCGGGACGAAACGGATCTGGATTACATCACGAATGAGAATCGGTCTCAATTAATGCGGCGACAGCGCGCCCGCAGGGTCAGGTCTCGGCCCAGCCACGCAGCAGGTTGTGATAGACGCCGGTGAGTTGCAGCACCGCCTGCGCATCGCCGCCGGTGCGCGACAGGGTCTGGATGGCGGTGTCCATCTCCAGCAGCAGGCGACGCTGCGCTTCGTCGCGCACCATCGACTGGATCCAGAAGAACGCCGCCAGCCGTGCCCCGCGGGTGACCGGCGTGACCCGGTGCAGGCTGCTGGACGGATACAGGATCAGGTCGCCCGCCGCCAGCTTGACCTCGTGCTCGCCGTAGGTGTCGCTGACCACCAGTTCGCCGCCGTCGTATTCGTCCGGCTCGCACAGGAACAGCGTGCACGACAGATCCGAGCGCACCTGCATGCGTGCCTGGCCCGGCCGGTCCAAGGCCATGATCGCACCATCCACGTGGAAGCCGTATTCGCCCCCGCCGGCATAGCGGTTGAAACGCGGCGGCAGCATGCGCAGCGGCAGCGCGGCGGCGAAGAACAGGGGGTTGCGTCCGACCGCGTCGAGCACCTGCTGCCCCAGCTGCTCGCGCAGCGGTGATGCATCGGGCAATTGTTCGTTGCGCTTGACCTGCGCGCCCTGCGCGCCGACGGTCTCGCGCCCGTCGGTCCAGTCCGCCGCGGCCAGCGCCTGTCGCATCTGCCGGAGTTGGCCGGCATCGAGAACATGGGGAATGTGCAGCAGCATCGTGGTGGACCTTGTTGCAATGAGGCACGGGAAGGCGCGCCTTCCCGTGCGGTGGTGTCACCTCGGCGGCAAGACCGCCGCTTAGAAGCGGAAGTCCGCGCTGAGCATCACCGTGCGCGGCGCACCCGGTGTATAGCGATAGCCGCTCTTGTTGATGGCCGCCACGTAGCGCTTGTCGAACACGTTGTAGCCATTCAGGCGCAGGTCCAGGTGATCGTTGATCGCGTAGGTGGCCACCGTGTCCCACACCGTGTAGGACTTGGTGAACGCTGGCGTGCCCGCCGCGCCATCGGTGCCGCGGTGCATCCGTCCGGAATAGCGCACGCCACCGCCCAGGGTCAGGCCGAAGGGCAACCGGTAGGTGCTCCAGGCGGTGAAGGCATCGCCCGGCGTGTAGGTCAGGTTGTTGCTGCCGTCCTGGGCGGTGTTGGCGCCTTCGACCACGCGGGTGTCCATGCTGGTATATCCGGCCGAGATCGCCCAGTTGTCGGTCAGCTTGCCCACTGCGGAGACCTCGATGCCCTGCACGCGCTTCTCGCCGGTCTGGGTGGGATTTCCCAGGTCGTCCAGGACGGTGGTGTTGATTTCGTTGGTGACCTCGGTGCGGAACAACGCCATGGTCAGCAGCAACTTGTCCTGGAGCAGGTTCCATTTGCTGCCGATCTCGGCCGTGCGGGCCTTCTGCGGGTCCAGGTTGGGGTTGTCAGCGCTGCTGGCCGAGCTGCTCAGCTGAAACGAACTGCCGCCTGGAGGTTGCTGGGACAGCGCGTAGTTCGCATACAGGCTGACCAGGTTGCCGACCTTGTACACGCCGCCCAGCTTCCAGTTGACCAGGGTGTCGGAGGCCTTGGCATCGACGGACGGAAGGACCGTGCCGGTGGGCGCATCGCCGCAGGCCGGGCCGCGCCGGCCACCGCACACCGCCAGGCTGTCAAATTCGGTCCGGTAATGGTCGGCACGCAGGCCGGCGGTGAGCAGGAAGCGTTCGCCGAACTTCAAGGTGTCGAACACGTAGAGCGAGCTGGTCGTGGTCTTGCCCTGGCTGTCGGCACCGTTGTGTTCCCAGGTCAAGCCGGTGGTGTTCCAGTCCGGGTCGTAGAGGTTGGCTGCCGTCCAGTTGCTGCCGTTGGTGACGGCCTGGCCACGCTGATCCTGCTCCTCGCGGGTGAATTCAAGCCCGGTGCTGAGGTTGTGCACGACCGCGCCGGTTGTGAAGTCCGCACGCAGGTTGAGCTGGTCGGTGAGGATGGTGTTCTTCTGGTCCTTGAAGGTGGGCAGGCTGCGGTTGACCGTGTAGCTGGACAGGTCGTCGGCATCGCCGTACTGCACGTTGCCGGTGGCGCCACCGGTGGTCATGAACGCGGTCAGCAGGTAATCCTGCCGGGTCTTGCCCCAGCGTGCGGTGTTGGTCAGCTTGAGCGTGTCGGAGAAGTCATGCTCGAAGCGGAAGGTGGCCATTTGCGCGGTCACATCGTCGTGGTCGGCGCGGGTCCCGTAGAAGTTCTCCGGGTCCACCGGATGACCGGCGAGTTGCTCCAGCCCCGCCTGCGGCTCCCAGCCGGGCAGGCCGATGGTCGGCACGCCGCCGTCGGGAATGTTGTCCTGCTTGACGTAGAGCAGATTGAGGCTCATGCGCGTGTCGCTGCCCAAGCCGGTCACCAGCGAGGGCGCGAAGCCCCAGCGCTTGTTGACCACCTTGTCGCGGCCGGGGACGTCGCTGTCCTGCCACAGGCCGTTGAGCCGCAGCGCGGTGCCGGATGCATCGTCGAGTACCAGGTTGGTGTCGCCGGTCACGCGGCGCTGTCCGTCGATGCCGCCGGTGACCGTGCCAGCGGCCGCGTTGCGCAGGAAGGCCTCCTTGGTGACCAGATTGATCGAACCAGTCGGCGCCGAGCGACCGGTATCGGTGCCGGCCGGACCTTTCTCGACCTCGATCTGCTCGGTGTTGAACACGTCGCGCGAGATCGAGCCGAGGTCACGGATGCCGTCCACGAAAATGCTGTTGGAGGTGTCGAACCCACGCATGTAGATCGCATCGCCGGTGGTGGTGCTGCCGTTCTCGCCGGCGTAGAAGGTGCCCACGCCGGGCGAATTGCGCAGGGCTTCGGTGAGCGTGGTCGCGCCCTGCTCGGTGAACAGATCGTTGGTGATCACCTGCAGCGTCTGGGGCGTGTCCAGGATCGGCTGGGTGAACTTGGGCGAGGACACGTTGCGCGCCGCGTAGTCCTTCACCTTGGACGCGGTGACCTGCACTTCGCGCAGCGTGGTGGCGTCAGCGCGCTGGGTCTGCGTATCCCGTGCGGCCTCGGCCGGCAACGGCGCTTCGGCGGCGGCGGCCGGCAGGCACAGGGCCAGGCTGGTGAAGAGGGTAGCGGCGGCAAGCGGACGCGCGTCAGGCGCGTGCTTGCGGGAACGGATCTGCGACATGGGTGGTGGTCGTCCAATGGCTCTATCGAATTTCCCCCATTGGCGATGGCTGACGGGAGTGCGGCGCGCCGTCGCAAGCCGGGCACTGCCCGGTGGCGTGATGGCACGAGTGGCGGGCGGGCCGTGGCCTGCGGACTCCCGTGGACCGGGGCGCAGGCAGGTGGCCGCCGCTGCCGGATCGAATTGTAATGAGAATGATTAGCGTTAACAAGATGTCACGCTTCGCGCTGGCCTGCCTTGGCAGGCGCCTGGTCGAAGGCGCGTATGCGTCGCTCCGACTGCGCCGCCAGACACCGTTTGCCGAGGCGTCGGCGGATCCAGCCTTGTTGGGTCTGGTTTAGTCGCGGTCGTCGCGCGACCAGACGCCGTCGTGTTCCACCTTGACCGGGAACTTGGGCACGGGCGCATAGGCCGGCGCGCATAGCGGGGCGCCGTCACGGATGTCGAAGCGTGCGCCATGCAGCACACATTCCACACTGCCGGCCTCCGCATCGAAGGTGCCCGCCGCGCTCAGTTCGAACTCGGCATGGCTGCAGCGGTCCTCCAGCGCATAGATGTCACCGTCCAGGTTGAACACCACGATCGGCGTGCCGGTCACTTCGTCGAAGGTGCTGCGCATCTCCCCGGGCAGCAGCTCTTCGGTGGAACAAACGAAAGTCCAGGTCTCGCTCACAGGCCGCTCCTAGGCAAGAGATTTTTCCAGGACTTCGAAGCGCAAGTCATCGCGCAGCGGCGTGCCGAAGCGCGCATCGCCGTAGGGAAAGGGCTTGAAGGTGCCGGTGCGCACGTAGCCTCGGCGCTCGTAGAAGGCGATCAGGCTCTCGCGCACGTCGATCACGGTCATGCGCATGCGGTCCACGCCGAACTCCTCGCGCGCCACGCGCTCGGCCTCGATCATCACGTCCTTGCCGATGCCCGCGCCTTGCAACTCCGGTCGCACCGAGAACATGCCGAAATAGCCGGCCCCGCCCTCGCGCGCGACATGCACGCAGGCGACCAGCGCGCCGTCGCGATGGGCGAGCAGCACGCGGCTGTCGGGGCGGGTGAGGTCGTGGGCCAGCACCTCGCGGTCGATGCGGTTGCCGTCGAGCAGGTCGGCCTCGGTGGTCCAGCCGACGCGACTCGCCTCGCCACGATAGGCGGAGGTCACCAGCGCGGTGATGGCGTCGATATCGGCGACGGTGGCGTCGCGGAAGGTCAGGGTGTGCATGGATGCATTGTAAAACGCCGGCTGGCGAACAGCTGCGTCGATGACGCCCTGAGGCCGGGCGGATCCGTAGATACCGTCTTGCCCCTGCTTAGGCAAGGGCATGGCGAGGATCGAATGGCTTGCCCGAACGCAGCACGCCCCAGACAAGGTGCAGGAGCTTGCGCATGAGGGCACAGAGGATGACCTTGTGTGGCTTGCCACGATCGGCCAGGCGTTGTGCGAAGGCGGCCAGGA